>Ga0265797_10000160_pt1 | contig 132945 bp, 122 predicted proteins | sample P2T30metagenome_FD_192433 | JGI IMG/M metagenome (GOLD analysis project Ga0265797, IMG submission 192433) | Plant litter microbial communities from East Loma Ridge, Irvine, California - P2 T30 | ecosystem: Environmental > Terrestrial > Plant litter > Unclassified | place: USA: California...
GCCTCAGGCAATGCACCTTCACCAACAGCACCAGCACCAGCAACACATACCTCCTTTCGATCAAATGCCGCAGCCGCATCACCAAGAGCCTCAATACGTGAGTTCGAGAGTCTGCACGCCCGCGCCTTTCCTAGGCGGTTTGCCTCCTACACCCACGACGACGGGCGCGCCTGCTTTCCATCACTTGGGAGGAGGAAGTCTCACGATTCCTCAACAACAGCAACAACAACAGGCCTCTCCTGAAAACCTTGTCGTGGTGAAGATGGGAGTTGAGGAATTGCGGGCTCTGATCACGGATGTGGTGCAAAAGGCCGTGGAGGGCTTGAGGGCTACTGAGAACGAGAAGGCTAAGTCTGCTGCTGTGGATGTGGATGTGGACGCGGGTGCTGGTGTGGATGGTGCTGGGGAGGCTGTTGTTCCTGACAAGGAACTTGGGTTCCAACATGAGGAGGAGGTGGATGGTGACGAGATCGTGGTCGCGGGTAGTTTCACTGCTGCTGAGAATCACGATCATGGCTTCAGTCCTATGAAAGAGGAGTGAAAGGCGCTCAATTAACGCGGTCGCGGAATGCTATCGCACGAGAGGTGGAGGCGTAGTCTTGATAGCATCGTGTATCTACCTCTATCGGGCCATAAATACCTCAACCTCACTTCACCTCACTTCATTCCGCTCCGCTCCCACCCTCAACCGTGCGCGTCCCGCATCCCGACCGCGCCTAACGCGCCAATATCGGCCAACCAGCGACCGACAAAGCAACAAATGTCGAGCAAAACGCGGGCCGGTCCATTCTGATACTGCAAGGTCGCCGTTGCCCAGCGGAACTGCCCAGATAGGAAGTACAAACTGGGTACATCCCTGTCGCGAGCTGTGAGGCCAAGCGCCAAAGACGACCTCACGTCGACCTTTTGGGCTAGTTTTTCGGTGTGTGTATTTCGACAAGCTGTTGGCATACATCAGACATATGCCAATGTATAAGCTCAATCGATCTTCCTCCCACCACCACCCCTCGCCCCGAAAGTCACAGTCTCCTCCTCTTCCTCCAACCCACCCTCGCCACCTACGCCCTCAGCAGTGCTCACAACATGGAACGAAAAGTCCAGCTCTCCAACCAATCCCCTAACATCCTCCAGCAAAACTTTCAGGTCATCGATGACGCACTTGACACCCAACTGCGTCACCGAAAAAGTCGCATACCCTGGCTCAGCGATATGCCTCACACTCAGCAAATCCCGATCCATCTCGTCCAATTTCTCCGTATAGCGAAAAGGCTCCGGGACGCGGAGGTAGGGTGGCAAGGGCTGGCCGTTGGTCACGGAAGCAGACATGAGGGTCAGCAAAGTGGTGATTGCCTGTGAGGTGACGTTCGTCTCGCCGATGAGTTTGCGGAAGGAGAGGAGCCATTCGAGGTGGTGATCGCTGTCGTCCGTCGTCGTCGAGTTTGCACTCCGCCTCTGCAAGTCCTGGAAAGAAGTCGAGGCGTAGCTCACGAGCGCCATGAAATTCAGCATGCTCTGCATGCGGTCTATGATGACTTCGTACTGTTTCTTGGGGAACTTGCCGCCGAGCGGAATGTCGAATTTGACAAACTCTGTCCGCGCTCGCATGCCGGAGAGGAGCAGGTTGCTTTTGCCGAAGATGGTGCGCCGGGCTTTCTCGAGGCGCTGGCTGACGGAGCCTTTGATCGATGGGTCGTCTTCCAGGCCGCGGATGCGGGCACGGACTGTTTCGTGCATGACTGAGTAGTAGTTTGCGAGCAGGTAGAGGGCTGACCCGAGGCTTTTGCGCAGCTCGGCGTGTTCGGAGACGGGGTAGGGGAAGATTGTCCAGAGCCAGCCAAGAGATAGGCCGCCGATTACGGTCGCGAGGCGGATGGGTCCTAGGAGGTAAACGGGTTGATAGGCTTGGCCATTGGACTGGGCTTTTTCGAGGCCAATTTTGTGAACTTGGAGCTCGTAGCCTAAGATGAGGGTCATGGTTATGGGGCCGATGACGCCTAGGGTCGTGTAGGCGGGATACTTGAGCATGATCCAGGGGCCGATGTGTAGGAAGATGAAGTAGAAGACGATGACGCCTGCGGTTTGGCTGTCGACAATGTACCAGCAGATCCAGGCTGCTATCATGAAGAGTGCTGTGCCGATGATTCGGAAGAAACCGCTGCGCAGACTCTGGCCTGCCGAGGGCTGCATTCCGATGGATGTCATGATCTGGGCCCAGAAGAGTCGGTTCTGAGTGTAGAAGACCTGGGTGTGGCGTAGGTACGCGACGACTGCAATACACATGGTGGCAAGAGCGACACGAGCCCCGAACACAGACTCGGGCGAGCCGAAGAACTGAGCGAGCTTCCTGATACGATCACCTATACGCTCCCACGCATTTTGCGGAGGGAGGTGCATTGGATCTTTCCTGCGAGTAAAGGCGGATCCAAGGTGAACTCTCGTCGTCTGGTCACTGCCTTCCATCTGCTGGTTCCCAGCAGAGTCAGCATCTGGCTCGAAGAAGCTGAAGACCCATTTCTTGAGTGTTTTGGAGCCTGGGACGATTAAACGCTTCTTCTCTAGCTTTCCTGCGACTCGGGCTGTTTCTGCGAACGAAACAAGATCGTAAACTCGTCGGCCGATTGACCAGAGTAAGAACTCCATGTATAAGCAGATGTATAGCTGCCGCCTGCTACGTGCACGAAGAGCTGGGTCGAAGTCGAGCTTCAACCAGTCTGGATCCTGGAAATTCTTCATGACTTCAGGATCGGTGAAGAAGTTGTCCGGCAGCTCGATGCCTCTTATCCGGCACCAAGCTTGGAGCATGCTCTGCTTACGCTGGTGGAAAGAGCTTGTTTTCTTGTTCAAATACTCAGCAAAACCAGTATCACCTGGTCTGGGTCGACCACCCTTGGCCTCGACGTCTTTCGCATCTGGCTTTTTGACTTTCGACAGTCGCAAGTCGATCATAGCATGCTCTAGCCCTTCGTCGATAACGTCTGCCATCTCTTGGAAAGGCTCGCGTAGGGCGCGCATAAGCTCGTGCCATTCTAGAACTGCTCGACGTTTGGTGAGATCCCCCAGGGTTGTGCCACTCAGGGAAGAAGCATCGTCGAAGGGAATCGAGACCCAGCCTCGATCTTCCGCAATGCGCTCGAAGATGTCCGATATACAGCTCAGTCCCACCATCGGCAACATGATCATTCTCAGGAGCTTTGCGATACTTTGCAAGTCGTCCGGGCCGAGGTTGCCGAGAGCAATCTCCCTCTTAGCAAAGGGTAGGTCGCTGTTGAGCTTCGCAGCCGCATTTTGCAAAGCTTGCATTTTGTCCTTGACAAATTGTGCTTCGGGACTATGCAAGACTCGGTGGCGCATCGTGTCGGTTCGTCCGAAAGTGAACATGTCTGTGTTCTCCAAGCTGTGTACGTAATCCATGTTCGCACTCAGAGCAGACCTTAGTGATGTCAAGTACGCAGACATATCGTTGAAGACAACAGTGCGGCTCGTCAGAGGGAAGATCAGTAAAGAGACCCCGGTCCCGATGCCGAAACCAGTCAAGAACGCTTCCAGCAGCCTCTTGACAAATGCCTCTGCCTGCAACATCGAAGAGAACTGTGGCGCGTAAACCATTCCCACGTTGCCAATAATCGCACCAGCCATCGCTGGTATCATGAATTGAGGCTTCGCAGCGCGAACCGTAGACATGCAATAGATCATGACCATGAGCCAGATGCCTGCCACAGCAGCAGCCGAAGAGTTGTAGGGCGCAGTCTGCGCTCCTTGGGCTGCTAGACCACTCGTGCCGGAGCCACCTGATGAAGGCCTCCCGGACTCGCCAGAGTGTATGCGAGCTTGAACACAGCAATACAACGCCAGCGTCACGCAAGCTGCAGCAAAGCAGACAAAGACCACATTGACCAGCATAGTCTGCAGGAACTTACTCCGTGGCTGGATGACTAGGGATAGGATGGAAGTGATTCCGACCAGATATCCGACAGTGGAGAAGTGGCTCGCGAAGTCATCGGCTTGGAAAAGGGCGACCGCGATTGTCGGTGCCAGGGCGCCTTTGAACATGAGTTTGAAAACCGGCCAGGTGATTCCAGTCTTCGTCCATGAAGATTGACATCGTTCCTTGAAGGTGGGTTTCTTTTCCGCGTCTCGAGCTCCATCGCCGTTGGTTTTGCCGCTCGAATCGTTGGACCCATTGCTGCCGCCGTGTAGTGGTGGTAGTGGCTCGCCGTCTGTCGGCTTTTCTGCATGTGCAGATTCGTCTCTGTTCTCCGCTGTATGCGGCATTATTCAGTATTAGTCATGTCTCACAGCGGGATTCGTCGCAAGTATCGTGCATGCTACTACGAAAACGTGGAAGAGCTGCTGATGGTAAGCAGAGTTTCAGTCGCATCGCAATTAGAATTGGCATCTCGGCGGTCCTAGGGCGCTGACGTTTCGTGTCTCGGGCCGAGACACTGCTGTCCGTCAAAGTCAAAACAGGCATGGTTGGTGAAAGGACAATGGTGGATTTTATGACTGCGTTTTAGACGAGGATAATGGAGATCTTGAGAGTCCTGCCATACAGACAATCATGAGGACGAACGTTATTGGGATGTCGTCTCACGTTCGAGCCAAGCGAGGCAGCACAGCAGCTCTCGTGATTAAGCGAACGCACTGAACGTCAAATACGAACGTATCACAAGCGCTTGTTATGGATCACACTCACTCGGGCAATAAGACAGCTCTTTAACGTATATACAGGACTTTTTGTACAGATTTCCATGCGGCTCACTGGAAGAGAGCGAGACAATTCAACGCAATGCAATGCAATGCAATAGCTTACTCCTCGCCGTCCCGCTTCCAGCGCAGCTTCTCGTTCTCTTCGACAGTCCTGCGGTCCAGGAACTCGGCAACCTTCTCCTTGGTACCGAGCTTTCCACCGTTCGAGTTCACGAAGTGCTCAATGGTCTTGTTCCGGCTGGCATTACCCTTGTTCACAAAGTGCTCCAGGTCCTTCTCCCTAGGCAGACCAACCCATGCGTGAGGGTACTCCCTGTAGTCGTTGGTGCTCAGAAGCTCAAGGTCAGGCTCAGTGGAGAAGAATGCGTCGACTTCGGCGTCAGTGACCTTGGACAACTCGGACGGTTGCCATTGGGGTGTGGTCCTCGGCTTGCGGATAAGCAGGGAAGACACGCCCTCTACAAAGTCGGGGTGCTCCATGAACTTGCACGCCATGGCGTGTTCGCGACGGAAGGTCTCAGCAATGGACCACCTCTGGCCTTTGCGAAGCTGCTGGAGAGTGACGCGAACGGAGGTAGGAGAACGCTGTGTGATAGTCTCCTTGGTCTTCGCAGCCCACTGCTTAACCTCTTCGAGGTCAGACAGAACGCACTCATCAAGAGCGCCAAGGATGGCGTCGATGTCGTTGCTGCGCTGGAACACATAGTCGATGCTTTCGCGGACCTTTCCACCGATGGGCTTTCCGATTGGCTGGTCGTGAGGGAGACCGGTGGTGAACTCTTCGATCGTAAGGTTGATAATCTTCAGACGCTCGTTCAGAGTTGCGGTATCCTTGAACTGCAGCTCGCCAAGACGGGCCTCGAGGTCAGGAAGGGAAGAAGAGTGGAGGTAGTGAGTCGCGATGCCAGAGTAGCTGTAGCCTGTTAGCGTTGCTTGTGCGATACGGTTCTACCAGATGAGACTTACAAAACGTTTACACCCTTGATCTGCTCGCTTGTAAGTGCAAGGTAAGTTCCGAGTGCGCCATCCAGTCTGGGAAGGAAGAAGCTGGCGCCGACATCCGGGAAGAAACCAATGGTGGTCTCGGGCATGGCAAAGACGGTGTTTTCTGTTGCAATGCGGAAGGGTGCGTGGACCGACAGACCAACACCACCACCCATGGTGATGCCATCCATGAATGCGACATAAGGCTTGGTGTATGTTGCAATCAGGTGGTCAAGCTTGTATTCCAGCGCAAAGTAGTCCTTTGACGACTGTTGTCCTTCCTTGCCGGTCTGATTGGCTTGAGCGAGTGCGGCAACATCACCGCCAGCGCAGAGAGCTCTTCCCTCGCCCTTTACCACGACTACGTTTGCAAGCTGACTCTTTTGCCATTCCTGGAGGCGAGGCACAATCTTCCGCGCCATGCTGCCGTTAAGGGAGTTCAACTTCTTTGGTCGGTTCAGGGTGACTGTGCGGACGCCAAACTGGTTGCCAAACATGACATCATCAGGCTCATCGCCAGGAAGCTCCTTGATGTCGACTGCGGATGCGAACTATAGAGGCTTGCAGTCAGTTAGCTGCCGGCATCCGGGTTTCTCGCGGCGAGAAAGCATACATGTCTTGAGGCATTGCCGACGACAGCGGGGCTGTTGATCTTTGCGCGGAGAGGCATGCTGAGGGGTTTGGCAGCGAGCCTTCTGCAGGATGTTTGGAAGAGCATTGGCGGAGGTGTGGTGGTGTTGTGGTGTGGAAGTATGCGACTAGACTATGCTGTCATTCGTTGCAGGATGGAATGGAAGACCTCGGCTATACAACAGGGCGAGGTTCAGAAAGTGAAGATTCTTGACCGGTCGATGGGTAAGAGAAGAAGGCGTTTGAGTCGAGAGTTGTAAGACGCGTCAATGTCGAGTATGAGAGTGTAACAATTGAGATGGTCAAGGCAGGGCAATTCAGTAGGTACTCACCTCTTACACCTCACATCGCGGAGGTCCTGTTCTGGACGCTAAATGGTCCGCCAATGCACGGACATCAAAATTCCGGCGAGTTCATGTTTCGCGACACAGCGTCTCCATCTCGCCGCATCCTCACCCTCATCATCCCCGTCTTTCATTAATCTCTGCAACATGTCGTTTGCCAGGACCCTCGCTGCCACCTCGCGCGCTCTGCGCCAGCAGTCGTCAATCAACCCTCTCCAGTCCGCCCTGAGGGGACAGGCATTCGTCAACTCGGCCAGGACCTACGCCACGGCCTTTGAGCGCACCAAGCCTCACGTCAACATCGGTACCATTGGCCACGTCGATCACGGCAAGGTGTGTATTGTCCATCTGTCAATCGTGTTGAACACAATCTAACCCACCAAAGACCACCCTCACAGCCGCCATCACCAAGCGTCAGGCCGAGAAGGGCTACGCCTCCTACCTCGAGTATGGTTCCATCGACAAGGCTCCTGAGGAGCGCAAGCGTGGTATCACCATCTCCACCGCACACATCGAGTACGCCACCGACAACAGGCATTACGCCCACGTTGACTGCCCCGGTCACGCCGATTACATCAAGAACATGATCACTGGTGCCGCCTCCATGGACGGCGCCATTATCGTCGTTGCCGCCAGCGACGGTCAAATGCCCCAGACTAGGGAGCACCTGCTCCTCGCCCGCCAGGTCGGTGTCAAGCGCATCGTCGTTTTCGTCAACAAGGTGGATGCTATCGAGGACAAGGAGATGTTGGAGCTCGTCGAGATGGAGATGCGTGAGCTGCTTTCCACCTACGGTTTCGAGGGTGACGAGACCCCCATCGTCATGGGTTCCGCTCTGTGCGCCATTGAGGGCCGCCAGCCTGACATTGGTGTCGAGAAGATCGACGAGCTCCTCGAGCACGTCGACACCTGGATCCCCACCCCGGAGCGTGACACCGAGAAGCCTTTCCTCATGTCTATCGAGGATGTCTTCTCCATTCCCGGCCGTGGCACCGTCGCCTCTGGCCGTGTCGAGCGCGGTATCCTGAAGAAGGATTCCGAGGTCGAGCTTGTCGGAAAGAACAAGGTCCCGATCAAGACCAAGGTCACCGACATCGAGACCTTTAAGAAGTCTTGCCTTGAGTCCCGCGCTGGTGACAACTCTGGTCTCCTTCTCCGTGGTGTCAAGCGTGAGGACGTCCTCCGTGGCATGGTCATCACCGCTCCCGGCACCGCCAAGGCCTACAAGAAGGTTCTCTGCTCGATGTACGTCCTGACCAAGGAGGAGGGTGGTCGCCACACTGGTTTCGGTGACAACTACAAGCCTCAGCTGTTCATCCGTACTGCTGACGAGGCCGCCACTCTTACCTGGCCCGAGGGCACCGAGGATGGCAAGATGGTCATGCCCGGTGACAACGTCGAGATGGTCTGCGAGATCCACAAGCCTATTGCCATCGAGCAGGGCCAGCGTTTCAACATCCGTGAGGGTGGCAGGACTGTGGCCACTGGTCTGGTCACTCGCATCATCGAGTAAGCCCAAGACAAGATGTGAAATGAGAATATCATGAATGCCCGTGTCGAAGATGTGCAGCAAACAACCGCATCATTGAGAAAGAGAGAATAATCACGAAGGAGAATTCGGAAGAAGACCTGTAAGATGGGGGGATGTTTGTACAGATACCAGCGCTCCGGCACACTACTTCCCTACATGTATTTTAGTCGAGAGGTTCCCAAAGGGGAATCAAAAGGACCAGAAGTCCACTGCATAGCCCGGCGTTCTGTATAGGTAGATAACGCTATTCCAGGAGCCCGGCGAAGAATTGGAAATACTCTTCTCTTCTCTTCACTTGGTGGTGTCGTACAAAAAATGCGACGCCCTCACTTTCACCTTCTCCGACACCTGTTCTCGCAAGTCGCTGCCAACTCGATAGCCAACCTTAAATCAACAGCTGCACCCTCGCGTCATCCTATGACGATCACACCAGACATACATTTAAGGTATTATTTGATTTCCCACAACAACAATCAAGGACACGAAGCACCTGAACGATCATCTCCATCTCACATCTTCCACCCTTCGATCGATACATATACAAATACAACACCAGTGTCTTCAATCTACAACAAACAAACGAACCGAGCCTAGTTCTTACTTCATCCACCACAGGACACCGTATCTCTTCCCTAACAAACATGTCACCACATTACAACAACACATGCCTGAACGTCACATCCCAAGCAACTCCCGATCCCTTCGTCACGTACGCCAATGGCAAATTCTATTTCACTTTCACGGCAGGCGACCGCGTACCGCTATGGGAAGCAGATAGTCTCACCGACTTCTTCGAGGAAGGGAAGTTCAAGAAAGGCCCTGTTTGGTAAGTGGCTATTCCGTCCCATCCTCTCGCCTCAACGATGGAAAAAAGAAAAGTCCTCGACTCATCAAACCCCACAGGCTCCCACCCCCCGACACCGACCACTCCGCCGACCTCTGGGCCCCCGAACTGCACGCCCTCCAAGGGAGATGGTACGTCTACGTCGCCGCCGCCAACCCCAAACACGGCAACCGCTCCCACCGCATGTACGTCCTCGGCGGCCCGCCCAGCGACTCGGACCCGCACGTGCAATCCGGCTGGGAATTCCTAGGGCCCCTCCGCAACATGGACCAAAAGCAATGGGCGATCGACGGCACCGTCTTCGACCTCGACGGCACCCTCTACTTCGCCTACTCCGGCTGGCCGCTCGACCGGGCGCCAGACGACTACGACGAGCGCACGCAGCAGCTGTTCGTCGCGCGCATGTCCGACCCGTGCACCCTCGCCAGCCCGCCGACTATGATCTCCACTCCGGACAGAGAGTGGGAGAGGTCCGACGACAAAGGGATCAACGAGGGCCCGCAGTTCCTCTCTTCCCCCGACGATTCCTGGCGCGGCCTCGCGTATTCTTGCGCGGGGTCCTGGACGAAGGAATACAAAATGGCGACGCTGCAGTACCTCGGCGGCTGCGACCCTCTGGACCCCTCGGCGTGGAAGAAGTCCGCCGAACCTCTGATTCAGAATTCGGGGGAGAATGGCAAGGGGCCTTTCGGGCCTGGGCACGGGAATTTTGTGAGGGTTGGTGACGAGACGATGGCGGTGTTCCATGCGACGGATGGGGCTGGTGATGGGTGGTCTGGGAGGAAGTGTAGGCTGCAGAGGGTTGTGTTTGAAGGGGTGGATGGGGGCCCGCATATGGGGGGTTGTGTTGGGGAGGTGACGAGGGACTTGGGGGTTTTCTCTGGGGAGGGTGGGCATGGGCATGGACATGGACATTCCGCCGGGAAGAAGGATGGCAAGGGGGCCAAGTTGAAGGGGGCGTTGGAGTCTATTGCAAAGAAGATTTGATGTTGGAGGGGAGTGTGCCTTGTGGGACCTGAAGAGAGATGTTTGATGGAGGCAAAGACCGTTGCAATTCATTCTTCCGGACAAGAACCTGATCGACGTACTGTGCTCCCCTAAAGAGATCGACCTGAGCTGTCCAAAAATGAGTATCATTCGTTGAAATTAACCGTCTATACCATGATTGACAATGCTTTCCCTCGCGTAAGGGGTGTATCAAAATGAACACAAGAAAGAAGCCAGCATGAGCCCTTCCCAGAAGCGCCTACTGTGAATCCATGCCAGGAACGCCCACTCCAATGCAAAACGCCACATCTACAAATACCCCCCTCAGCGATCCGAAACGCCAATCTGAAACAACAACAACCCAAATCCTAGAGCTCATCCCTCCCCGCAGACCTATACTCCCAAATGCGATCCGGCGGCGGAATCCCCAGCCACTTGGCATACAACCTCAGAGCCTCGGAGTAGATGATCTCGGCCGCGCGTTTGGGGAAGACGATGTAAGCCCTGCAGACGAACTTGACGCTGTGCCAGATGAGGGCGGATTCCTGGCGGAGAGCATCCATGACTGTGACGGGTTTTTTGGGTTTCTTAGTGGATGCAGGGTCGGTGCTGGCGAAGGCGTCGGTTTCGAGGTCGTCGAAGTCGTCGTCGAGCTCGTCGAGGTCGGGATTGGGTTTCTTTTGGGGTGAGGCTTGGGTTGATTTCTTCGTTTCTTCTTTGATGGGGGATTTGGACGCGGTTGAAGGGCTGGACTTCTTGCTGCTGGAGACGGTCTTGTCCTTCAACTCGCCTGCCTCGGCTGCTATTTCCTCTCTGAAGTGCTCGATGTGTTTGAGAGCGCTGCTGATCTTGTCCAGGGTGTTGACGAGAGCTACAAGCTCGGTGCGGCGAAGCAAAGGTTTTACATCCCCGGCGTCTCCGTTTCCGAATTCAAACAGGACCTTGAGGGCGGTTCCGAAGCCGTTGGTTTGCAGTTTACCCCAGAGGCGGCACTTGTCGCAACCAACACAGTCCATGATCCTACTAACATTACGGAAGCGGTTGCGGAAGTCCTCCTTCAGTTCGATGCCGGAATGCGTGGTGTCCTGGAACATGACGCTCTCATCGAAGATCTTGGGCCCTTCAGGAACGACGTCGGCAAGCGTGGTGATCATGCGTTTGGTCAAGGCGTCTTGTTCGGGGTCTCCAGTGCAGAACGTATAGTCTTGAACATAGTCGCGAAGTTTGCCAACGGCGCGGAGGACAAAGGCATAGTTGAAGTACAGGTTCGAGATCCTTTCCGGGTGGTTGTGGAGGCGTTCTTTGTAGCACTGCAAGTTCGGTCCCCAGGTTCCAGTCGTCTGGTTGAGGTAGTCGTAGCACAGGTGTGTTGAGATCGAAGCGTGCATGCCGGATATGACACGATAGAACACCCTCTTCTCCAGGCATTCGTCCTCGAAGTCTACGGAGGCCTGCGCCTGTTCCCTGCCATGTGCCTTCATGACCTGTTTAAAGTCCATTGCGGCCTGCGCCTGGTTTTGAGAGAACGCCGGGAATGGCGACAATCCTGGCGAGCTGACACTTTGAGGTTCCGTCGGTTTGGAGAAACAGTTCTCCCGGTATATCGTCTCCCAAATCTTATGCGCACCCTCCCCCGAGTAGCCAGTAAATCTCTCAGGGTTGTCGACCAGACTTACATAGTCGCCCTTTGCGGTTGCACTCTCATCCTCTGGCACACAGTAATCCCGTTCGTCACATTCATCGTCGTATTCAACAACACAGCTCTCTCCTACAGACTCTCCCAGCTCTCCTTGAAGTGGTCGGGCGAGTTCCCTTTGCTGCTTTCGTGGCGGATGCTGCGCTTTTGGGCCCTGCAGTCGACTAAGCTCTTCTGCCTTCCAGATATCAGGTATGTCCTCCTCCTTCTCCAATGTCGTCACCGAACATGCAATGTTGCCACAAAGACCCTCGTCGTTGCCAAAGAATTGACATTCTTGATTGAACAAATTCAGGCGGTAGTATGCGAAGAAGTCGGTGTTCTTGGCGAGGTTTCGAACGTAAGTGTGTACTCTGTCGTTGAGAGTGTCGAGATCGGCGTAGGATGCGCATGCGTCGGAGACTCTGGCTTGTGGTTCAAACTGGTATGTTGTCAGATTGGCGATCCTCTTGTAGGAGGGTGTACTGGCGCAACGTATGCTTACAGCGCAGGAATCGGGACTCGAAAACGAAGAGGCAGAGGAGGCCTCTTGGGCAGCACACTCGCCAGTAAAGAGTGCGAAGACCGCGAGGTAGAATGCTCGGGTCGTTGCCGACTTCATGGTTGCCGACTTGGTGAGTTGAGTGTCAGCGATGTAATGGTTTGGTAGGAGTCTACCATGCTTTACCTTTGACTGCGCAACAGCAGACGTGTCCTAAGGCCCGGACTATTCACACCTATTCGCAGAACCTAGTCAAAGTGGCCGCAACAGGGACAAAGAAGGCGTCTTGCAAGTACGGTGGTGACGTCGAGAGGGTGGGCTATATGTCTTGCAAGGAATATGACTTGCGAGTTGGCAGATGAGAAAATGATGTTGCAGTGAATGGAGGAAAGGAATGGTTACTGCCTACCGAATGCTAGCCCTCACACGCGTAGTGGTATATAATTATTAATGTACTTGTCACTTTCCAATGTTAACAACGTGTCCCGACGCCGCCGCACGCACGCACGCAGGCGGAAGTGCTAATGCGGGCGGGAGCGCCCGGGGACGTCTATTAATTCTTCAATCTCAACTTCTCTCAAACTCAGACAACCACACACCTTGTGGACTTGTCACCACCATGCGCACCACCACCACCGCAACTGCGCCTGTATAAATGGTAAGAGATATCCCTTCCACCAAGCCCTCTCTAGCACACACCACAGGAGAAAGTAAAAGGATGAGATCCATAATCACCATACAGCCTTAGGAAGAGCCGTATGAATCGCGACGCATCGACAAATGCTTGTCGTAATGTTTAGAGATGGGATTTCTGAAAACTTATATCACTTCCGCGCACATGGAATCAATTCTCCTGCGAATGTCTGCTAATTTGGACAATAGTAGTTTCTCGTTGCTGTATCTTCCATTGAAGAACAATACCCTGGTCGTCTGGCATGCCACCTCGAAGCTAACAAATGGTAAGCTACTCCCTACCTCCGCCCCTCGTGATGTCGTTACCAAGGATGAGAGACATCAAGTTAATCCCAGCTCACTTATATGCCCCAAAAAGGGCAGATGCTACGAAAACTTATCTAATCTACGCTGAGATTCGTACGACACACGTCACTGCTTCATGTTCATGATCAATACGAGACGAAAGCATTTGCTAACTGTCTTCAAGCTACAGATATATTCCCTCGTATGAGCCTAGCAGGCCGACTCGTTCGGCAAGCGCGTGGTGTCAGCCTAGCTTTCCTCAAACCTTCGCTGCCTCGCTGTCTCGCTGGTTCAACACGCTCTTGACCTACCTATATGCGATAGGTAGGTCTTGATTGATGTCGGACTGGCAAGTAACTTGGCATCGTTGGCTGATGGGTGCTCACATGTTGAACCCTATCGTGCGGTATCTTACAATGCCTCGTCGCTCGAGACTCGTGTCTGATGCGGCTTTGGAGGCAAATCTATAGTATCTACCATTGACAAAAGTGATACGTTCATGTACCTGAAGCTATCATTGCTATATACGATTTCTTCAATACCAAACCCGCTCGCAGTCGGAAGACACCTGTCTGTGATTCAATTTCTCTACCTCTTACCTTGCGCCATATTCACTCGCATACATATTGATGCAACAGCTTGACATTGCCACTACGCTCTCGTTCGATAGGCACCTAATAAACTAAACCGCCACACTCAAACCGCGATTTTCGTGATGATCGTGTTGGAGGGTTAGGGTTGGGGTAGAGCAGCGATGAAGAAACTCCCCCAAAGTTGCCAAAACTCCCAATCCAACGGTCTTGTCATCCGACTATATATGCAGTGTGATAAAGTAAGTGTCGTACGTGTCTGTTACGGCTCAATTTGCAGTGCAGAGCGTTGTTGCAGTAGATGATGGATTGGTTTGAAGCTTCGCTGTTGCAACCACTATGTAGGTAGCACGTCGATGTAGACACAAATGTGCCCCAATCCGATCCGAACATGCGACAACTATCGCATATCGCGTGTACATGGACATGTGATACTCAGCTGTATATAGTAGTTACATACGTTGTCTCAAGAAGCATGCATAGTTCACGTTTACGAAATCGCACGAAAACAGCCGTAGCATCAAAACGAAAGACAACTCATCAAATGATTGATTAAGCCATGCAACATTAACATTAAGTTACTTTTCACTCTCTCTACTAATGACAGGGCAGGTTTGCCAAAACATAAACACCAACTCACGTCGCCGCAATCACCCTATGCGGAGACGGAAATCCAGCATCGCTCTGCGCAGAATCCGCGCGAGCCGTTCGCATTCGCGGTTGTGATTGGGTTTTCGGGACGGGCTTCACGGCCTCTGAAGGCTTGTTGTCTTCGGTGTCTAGCTCTGACTCGTCTTCGGTGGTTGTGCCGGTGGAAGTCTCGCTGACGGGAGCTGGTGTGGTATTGGGTTCGTTTTCGGGGGATTTGGACGAGGCTTCTTCTGTTGTGGGTGTGTCATGCTCTGCGGTGGTTTCTGTGGGCTCGACATGCTCCTCTTCAGGCGTCGAGGTTAGATCAGCTGATTTTTGATCTTCTGCAAGAGCAACGGTGGCTGCAGGTGGTTCGGATATCGGAGCGCTGGTTGGTGCCTCTTCCCTCTCGTAAAACAACATGAACACCCCCCCTTGCTGGAGGACATCTTCATCAGGCACAGAAGAGACATCCTCATCACTGAGTCGCCACCAAGGCAGCTTGCCGTCTCCGACGGGCTGCGAGTCCTCAAATTTGTCAGGCTCATCAAGCTTATCAGGCTTGTCAGACTCGTCAGACGCGTGACTGGCTGGCGGATGCTGGCGATAGGCAATGTAATGCCCGTTCTCGTGTCTTCCATAATGTGTGATGACAGCTTTCAGTCGGTACAAGCATTGGTCACGCTCCGACCGATCGGAAAGCATCGATTCCGAAGCATCTGCTATTGCGGTCTGTGTCGCCGAGTCTGAAGCATCCGAGTGACCTGCATTCTTCCTAGATCCAAGCATCCACTTTCCGAGGTCAAGGACCCGAGGATATCTGACTGCAGCATAGTTCTTCTTCTGATCACCCGTCATCTCGTCGAACACACTTCGGTTGACGTGGATTACGAGACTGCGCGGCGCGCGGCCGATGACAGCCTGTCGCGTCTTGGTGCTCGATGCACGAGCCTTCTTCGAAATCTGACAAGCCTCCTTGAGAGTCTTGTCGCTAAAGTCGTCCGAGTCAAGCGCCTTTGTCGCGGCTCGAAGGCGTTGTTCAACGTTTTCTCGAAGTGCAGGCGGGAGCTGCATCACCTTCTTGCCCTCTGAAGCTGCGTCGTTTGCTTCCGCGCCAGTGTTTCCCAGTAGCCTGTTCAACTCGGTCTTTGTCCTGAGCAGGGTGCATTTTGCGCACTCCACATCGGCGATGTCTTCGATGTGCGTATACTCGTCGAGACACTCAGCCAGGTCGTATTCGTATTTCGAGCCCAGTGGGACCGTAAGGCAGTTGAATGGAATCATGGACAAGCCTTCCGAAAACCCGCACCGAGTACAAGCCACCCTTTGCGCGAGCAGACCCTCCAAGGGAACCGAGAATGGTGGTGCCGCGAGTTGTTTGTCCAAATCTTCCTCTTTCTTCTCAGCATTTTCCAGACCTGGCTTGACAGCCGCCGCGCCAAAGACCTTGCTCGCCTCCTTCTCCAGGTCGTCGACAATCTTGCTGTAGTATTCCTGGGCATCCTGCTGCTGCCAGCTGCTCATGCTTTTGAGCTTCGCCGGCGTCCAGATGTGGCTGCCATTATTCGAGGGACTGTTGAGTTTTTGCACAATTTCTTGCAGCGACGAAGAAGTGCTGTCGGTCGGTAGAGCGTTGTGCGTAGAGAATGCCGCGAGGTATGGTTTCAGCGACTCCATTGCGCTCAGGCCTTGCAGTACAGAGTTCTGGTAGCAGGAGTTGTCCCAGTTGCCCAAGCCCGGCGGCGCATCGGATTGCGGCTTGCTCTTTGTCGTCGCAGTCAGGCTGCGCACAATGTTCGCGCCGGCAGGCAGCTGTTGCATGACGGAGCGACTGCCCAGTGGCATCATGGCTCTCAAGCTCTCCGACTTGGCCGCGTGTGTCTGCGACCAAGTGCTGTCCGGGTTTTGCAGCACTTCTCGTTGCTCCATGTTCAAGATCAATGCCGCAGGTGTGAAGAAGACAATGGCGTTCCACGCGATCTCAAATGGCGACAAGACCGCGAAATCGAGGTATACCAGGGCTTGGTGTAGGAAGAATACGGCGGCGATGGCGTAAGCAAGTATGGATGGAACGGTTGAGTGTATGGTGGGCGCGCGTCTCAAAAGCTCGTCCAATTGCGGATAGCGGTCCATGATTCAGTCCGGAGCGAGGTCGAGGTGGTGGTGAGGTTGGCAGAGCAGCATGGGCAAAGAATAGGTAAGCCTTGCACAAAACCTCTCTGCAAAATGTTAATGCTGGCGAAAGCGCAAGTAAGGTAGTGTCTGGTCGGTTGAGTGCAGGTGCTTTGTGCTCACCTCTTTTTGATTGGCCGTTCAAAAGCCTAATCGATAAAAATTACTGAGAAGAACAAACACTGCCTACAGACACATAAAACACAGACTCAACTCTCACAAAAATGGCCAAAGTCCCCAAGATCAAGAAGAAGGAGGTGTCAGTCCGCTCGCGCGCCGGCCGCAGGAACGACTCACCAGAACCTGCTCCCAAAAAGGTCCCCAAAGGCTCTGTCGATGAGCCCAGCGACTCTTGGGTGTACGGCGCTACCAGCGCTGGCATCCACAAGAAAGCGCCCAAGCAAAAGACCTTGACCCGGGCACAGCGTGCACGCCAGCTCAAAGCAGTCGAGCACGGCGAGCGCAACACCGACAGACTCGAGAAGAGCATCGCAAAAAGCAAGCTCCGTGGCAAGCGTACCCAGAGCAGAGCCGCTGGCTGGGAGGACATCAACGCTGAGACTGCTGCGAAGATCGCGAAGAAAAACGCCGAGGGCAAGGGTGCTGAGGTGGACGGCGCGGAGTCGGAGGAGGAGATTGAGGATGCGCTTGATGTGAATGCGTCGGATGCCATGGCCGATCTGGAACAGCAGCCTGCTATGCCGGAGCAGAACTTGGGGCAGTCCACGACGGTTGCTCAGGATCCTACACCAGTCCTTCAACAGTCTGCTGTGGAGATTGACGAGGATATCTTGTGAGCGGATGGAACGTCGACATGATTACACGACAACAGTTTCACGAATCACATCAGCATTCGGTTATACCACATTTCCAGCGAACCGAGTCGTGATCCTCGATATGAATGAGGAGAGTCCATCTTGAGCACGCAATTGCTGGTGACGCGCCACACACATTCCAGTTTCACAGGTTCGACGAGCCTGTCGGTATCACCAGTCCGGCAGAGGGGGGGCTCCAAGGGCGACTAGGAATTCACTATCTACAGGAGTAGAAGCCCTGTAATCGGGATGTCAATTACCCTTGAGTTCTCGAGCAAGGTCGCCAGACAACCAACCCGGCGGATGAAGACGATCCCATATGCAAGCGCAGCAGTCGACTGCACCTTAGGTGGCAATGATCAGGCCCCGACGGCAGGCATAGCAGATTATACAAATAACGAAATGCCCGATCACCACCAAATCTCTCAAATCGAGGCACAAAGTTTTCAGATGGATACGCTTAGCGCAAGGCTTTTTCATTAGGCCATAAGATGTGTTGAACAATAAACTAAACCAAAAGAACCACCGCCGAGCCTGGCGGGCTGGCTTTTCTATGGAATGTACCTGAAGTTAGGGTGACGGTAGCCCAGCTCGCCCTGCTTCGCCTCGTCGATGCCCTCCAGCCTATGGTCACGCTTGCCCCTGTTCCTGAGCTTGTTCTCGCGAACAACGTAAAGAATGCCGAAGATGGCAAGCAGGGCGACGCAGACCTGGGCGACCAAGTTGATGGTGTGCCCGATGGGGTAGTCTGGTGCGTCGGTGCTCATGTAGGTCCATCTGTGAGGGGATCGTTAGCGATTGTTTCAAGAAAGAAGGCCATCATCTTTGCGGGCTGTTAACTTACGTGGCTAGGATGGCGCCGAAACTGCCAATGCTGACGATGTAACCTCCAGTTACTGCGCGAACAGCAGGACCAGCAGCGTTGTTCAGACCCCAACTCAGGAAACCAGGTCCGCCGGGGAAAGCGCCTGCGGCGGAGAAGAAGACGGCCATGTACTTCAGGTTCGGGTTGTCGACGGAGCGCAGGATACTGAATCCGATCACGCAAAGAATGGGGAAGGTGGCGAGGTAGATTCCACGCAGCCTTGTCCTGTCACTTGCAAAGGCTACCGCGATCGAGAGGATACACGCGACGCAGTAGGGAGCAACACTGTAAAGTTGTGCCATGGTGGTGGTGTGGCCCATGTCGCGCAGCAGGGTAGGCAGGAAGAGCGAAAACGACTGCACGGTAACGTTGACGGCGAAGAAGCCGAACGCGCAGACGGTGTTGTTGACATTGAAGATGGCGCGCTTGACGTGCTCCAGCTTGACCTTCTCGTGCACGTTGGCGCGGTGCTCGCGGAAGAGACGCTCGGCGGCAATCTGCTGTTCACGCGGCGTGAAGAACTTGCACTTGTCCGGGTGCGTTTGCATGAAGATGGGAGCGATCAGAGCAACGATCACCGTGAACAAGCCTTCGAAGAAGAAGATGTGGCGCCATGTGTGCAGTTTCATGGCTGCGACACCGAACTCGGGAATCCGGACAAGACCTGCTGCGAGCAGTCCGCCGAAGGCACCTGCGAGCGAACTGGCCGAGACGAAGATTCCAATGCGGAACAACAGCTCGTTCCTCTTGTAGAAACAAGAAAGGAAGAATGCGATGCCAGGCATGGTGCCACCCTCAGCGAGACCGAGGAAAGCGCGAGCAACGTACAGGCCGGTGTGGGTTTTGACGAATGCTGTGCACATCGAGCACAGGCCGAACGAGAAGACTAGGAATGGGATCCAGAAGCGAGGACCGACTGCTTTGAGGATGATGTTTGACGGGATCTCGACGCTATCATGGTTGTCAGTGTTGGTTCAATGGAGAATCGCTCGTTGATACTGACGCGATGTAAGTGAAGTAAAAGATGGTCAGTGCCCAATTGAACCTGACGCCTGACAGGTCCAATTCGGTGCCCATGCCTTGGATGCGAGCGTTTCCTACGGTCAAGTCAGTGTTCTGCCTTGCCAGTGCGGCGTGGAAGCATGCATACCGACGTTCGCCCGATCGAGGAAGCAGAGCAGATACAACAAAGTTACTAAAGGCACAACGCGAAAGTCGAGCTTCCTTCGAATCTTCCTTTCCTCCTCGTCAGTCCAGGTCAATCCCTCACGCTCACTGCGCCCTTCCTTGTCGCTGGAAGAAGGAGAGGCAGAGTGGATCTCGCGTTGGTTGGGGTCCGAGAAGTCTTGCTTCTCCAGAGAGGGCTCCATGGTGGCGTATTGAGTCGCGGAAGTCATTGTGAGCTGCTTGGTTTCCAACTTCTCAGCTCGAACAGAGCACCGGTAGCGAATGCAGAGATCCCTATATAATCAGCCCCAGCTTTCCAGATCGTGAGGCGTGCGGAGACCCCAGATCTCTCTTGGTCTGATTATGGGGTAGCTCGTTGCACGGATGGGCAGTCTGGCAATTGGAACAACCGAGTGGTCCGAGGATGAGGGTAATGCGTGCGCGGTAGTTGGTATGGGCGAGGAAAAGACAGGAAATCGGCAAGTAAAGACGGCAACAGCAGGAGCGGTATAAAACCTGGACTGAGCCCCTACATCCTTGCCTCGAATTTCCTCAACCATCAGGCTGAAGGCCAACCGTGCACGAACTGCCGTGGTCTTGGAAGGTCCATTTGAGTGTCGCCGTGGCGGAAGAGGCGTGCTCTAATGGCTTGGCCCTTCGCCAAAATGGTGTTGAAGGCTCGAGTCAGTGGAGTCGCTTCTCGCCTTGGCCCTGCAGAACATGCATGGCGAGTTTGATGGCTTGGCGCATGGACTGCACGTGGTGAACGGAAGATCCGGAGTACCGTCCATCTTTTGTTGCTGAGGTACAATTGGTTCGTCCACATTGTCGAGAGGCTTTTGCTTGAAGTCTGTCTTCACTCGCCGTGCTCTATACCATGTTTGTCACAAGCATCAGTCAAGGACAGTCTGCACCCCAGTCTGGGCAGATAGCACGGTCGTTTTTTCTGTGGAGATTCAATCGTTTGGGGAACAGTCCCGGTGGCGACTTATTTAGAAGCCCGCTATCGGCCAAGTCATACAGGGCTCCTGGCCGTAAGCTTGACTGCCTCTGACCGGTTCACCGTTTGGAAAATACGGTGTCGGACTCTGCTCCTGATTCTTGATGTCTCTAAATGGTGTGGCTCCAAGGATTTGGCTAAGACTGCTTTGCATGGCACTACTGTTCTGTTAACATGGCCGTACAGCTAAACGAACATGCTCATTTCCGTGAGTTCCATATCTCGCTTGCTACTTCCCGAGTACGGGAAGGATATTGAGTCCGCGGATGCTCGGACATGATTTCCCGATCATGAAGGAGCCAGCAAGTTCAGTACTGGCGACTCGGCGAAGAACGCATGATGTTGTACAACAATGAAATAATCGCTCGACTACAAAATCACAAAATAGAGAAGGCGTCGACTTATAGTGCAGGCGATCATAATGATCGACACCGATGCGGGGACTCTCAACGCGTCTCTGCGACCTCGGTCGCGTAATACTGGAAAAAATTGAAGAACTCGTAGCTCACCGTCATCCGGTGACAAGAAACCATTGACAAGGATGCTGTATCATTACTACTTGGCATTGGCATTGCCATTGTTGACCAGGACGGCCGCGAGCATCTATCGTCACAATTGCAATGACGAGCCCGTGGTCCAGCTGGACAATCGCGCGTCCTACCAAGGCTTCCACAAGGATGGTGTCGAGGCATTCCACGGTATTCGCTACGCTCACGACACATCTGGCAAAAATCGCTTCCAGCCACCCAAGCCATACATACCGAGTCCTGGTTCATTGATCCCGGCCATTGACCAAGGTCCAGCATGCCCTCAGTCTGCTCTCGTGGGTGAGAGCTTCCTGCCTCTCTACCTGACTGTCTTCAGAGATTACTCGGAAGATTGCTTGAGTTTGAACGTCAACAGACCCAATGGAACCGGTAAACATGACAAACTTCCTGTCATGGTGTTCATACACGGTGCGTCCAAGTATCATCGGGAATAAGATAAGTCGCTCACTTGAATGTAGGAGGAAGCTTCATTGTTGGGTCCAAGGACGAGTTGACATCCCAACCGGGCGGCCTGATCATTGAATCTGTCAACAATGGCCTGCCTGTGATCCACGTAAGCATGAACTATAGGCTGGGCATATTCGGATTTGCCAAATCCGCAGCGCTATCCCACCACAACGCAGCCATGAGAGACCAACGACTGGCACTTGAATGGGTGAAAGACAACATCGCTGCTTTCGGCGGTGACCCCGACAACATCACGATCCATGGTCAATCTTCAGGTGGTGCGTTACTCTTTTGGACTCTCCTAGTCGCTTTCAATATTGGTGCTGACGACGACACTTTTAGGTCTATCTGTTGGCATGCATATCATGGCTTATGGTGGCGAGAAGCCTGTTCCATTCCAAAAAGCAATCGGCCAGTCTCAAATCTTGGAGCCAGGCATTGTGGGCGAATTCACCAACACGGCCATGGCCAAGGTACTCAACGCTTCGGATTGCAACTCTACGTCAGTGGACTCTGCAGCTACTATCGATTGCCTCCGCATGCTGAGCGCGGAGAAGCTAGTGCAGCTACAGACCGACACCGCTGGCGACTCCGCGAACATCGGAGACGAATGGCTCCCTGTCGTTGATGGAGACTTCTTACCCGCGGCACCTTCGCAACTACTCCGTGAAGGACGTTTCGCAGCCATCCCAACCATCATGGGATACACCGAAGACGACACTTCACCATTCGTGGAAATCGACATCGATACTGACAATGACACGACCACTTTCTTCCGGGCTTACGCCCCCGGCATGTCAGAAGCCAATCTGAAACACCTGCTCAGTCTGTATCCCGTCGAAGACTTCGCACCCTCAGCCAACTTAAGCGCAGAGCACTCGCGCTCTTCCCGGATCTTGCGTGACATCTTGATGGTGTGCGAGCCCCTGCTCTATGGACGCGCCTTGGCCGAGAAAGGACAGCGGGTATATTACTACGCCCAAAACCAGACCGTCGTAGACGCAGCACTGGATTCTCTCGGCCTGCCAGGACTCGGTGTCGTGCACACTTCCGAATTTGCCTACATGTTCAACAACATTTCGCACTATGACAGTGAGCACTTGCCAATACCTGCACGTCGAGAAGCGCTCCCAGCTAACAAGACCACAGTCTACGACTACCCTTACCACCCCACTCCGTCGGACGAACAGCTCGCAATCCGCGCGACACGCAGCTGGTCGACCTTCGCGTCCATCGGGCGTCCTTCACGGGACGGTCATGGCACGCTGGAGGGATGGAAGTCTGCTTTCGCAGTGGAGAACCAGACTCGCGTGTTCGTTATTGGCAGTGACGAAGAGGGCTTGCACTCGCTTGGAGGGAACTCTGCTCTCGGAAGAGAGAAGATCGAGGAGAGGTGTGCGTTCATCAATTCGCCAGAAATCGTTGAACAGCTGCAGTTCTGAGGAAGTGATGCGAATTCCAACTGAATGGAACGATTTGTGAGAGGTGTGGTGGGTTTCACGCGAGAATAGATTCGGTTGAACATCGTGTGGAGCAACCTCTCGCATGACAAAAGCAAAGAACAAAAACACATGAGGTTCATGGCAGGGTTTTCAGCAGGGGCGCCGACGAGGAGACACTCAGATCACATACATCACATTGAAGTAAGCCTTACCGCTGTTCGTTGGTCGTTGATATCGTTACTCTGCTTCATGTCAATGTTTCTTGGTATATATATGTTGCACCCGAGAATGACTTCATCCATTGGTGTACAACAGTACACCACATCCCCAATGGTCTAGTGGCTATGATTTCCGCGTAAGCATCATCTCAAAACAATCCTAAATCACAGGATTTCCACTAACATCACACCAGTTGTCATGTGATTCTTATCACGACAAGTCGCGGGAGACCAGGGTTCGATTCCCTGTTGAGGAGCATCTCAGAAATGACAGTTCTTCAAGTTCAAAGTCTTCCGGCGCTGGCTCACCAGCGTCGTCCATCTTTTTGTTTTTCTTTTCTAATTCCGTGCATTCATTCCATGGTCATGGTGTAGGTTTCACGAGAGACGTTGTCTTTTTTGCTTCTAGTCCGCCATTTTTTATGCTGTAGCTAGGTACTGTGCAGCTTGGACGAATGCATGGACTTGTCGACGCCGTTACTTGTCAATCATGCATGCATGGCGAGCCACTACTAGTTGGTCGTTTCGTGCAGCACGAACAAAACTGCAAACCCGATGGTATTTGTTCGGAGATTTGAATATACCAACTGCCCCCATCGCAGAGTGACGACGAGTCTTCTTTCACGACTCCAATCAGCGAATTGATGGGGCTCAAACCACACAGGGGGGGTTTGGTTTCAAGACTGGCGTGGATCTAATACACGCCAACGACACACCTGAACGTTACGCTATCATTGGTGCGCATTCGAACAATGTTCACTGACAGGCTGTTGGAGGGAAAATAAATTAATATAAAGCTGCAAAGGAGCAGTGAAATACATGTGAGTGTTTGGCAACAGCCGGCCTGCCACCTCCTCAACACACTCTTTTTTTCTTTCTTATTCTTCCATCATGTTGCGCCTTTCATTCTTTTACTCGTCGATTCTGCTCGCATCCGCACTCGCCTACTCGCCATGCGGCATTCGAGGCCCAGACTTTCCAGCACCTTCCGGACTCGCAGGCGATCCGGATTTCCAGAAAGTCATTAAAGGCATTACGCAGAGTTTGGACAACGTCACTGAGCAGAGCAATGCCATGTTGACCCCTCTCAAGTCCAACGAGACAAGTTACTCCGTTGTCGTCTTCGACGCCAAGTCCACGCTTCTTTCATACCATCACACAGCCGATGCGCCTTCACTTGCTCCGGAGAGTGTCGCTGAAGTCACCGGTAAGGCGATCGTTCGAAGTCTCCTCTTGATAGCTGCGCACTAACGCACCTCCCTCAGATCAAACAGGTTACCGTTTGGGTAGCGTCAGCAAATTGCTCTTCCTCTACACCTTCCTTGTCGAGGTCGGCCACGCTCACTGGCATCGGTCCATCATCGACTTCATCCCAGAGCTTGCTGAAGTAGCCGAGTCGTGCTCTGCCGATTTGGACCCTTTAAACTGCGTCGACTGGAACGAAATAACGCTCGGATCGCTCGCGAGCCACCTCGCTGGCCTAGGACGAGGAGGTCCCTTCGCGCCTGCACCGACAGCTATCGGCGGGATACCCGTCACCGACCTTGGTCTCCCACCTCAGCCACTGGTGGAAATCAAGTCATGCGAGAGTCAGCCATGCACCAGGGCAGAAGAAATCCGCGCCTTCTTGCAAGAAGCACCGCTCGAAGCGACGTTCAGCGTTCCGGTCTATTCCAACGGCGGTTACCAGATTCTGGCTTATGCCCTGGAAGCACTCACCAACAGGACCATGTCCGACATGATCTTCAACGACGTCTTCTGTCCTCTCGAGATGGGAGACTCGAGCTACACGCTGAAGAATGGCACGGCCGGTGTAATTCCAGGAAGTGTCGCTACGAGCGGGTGGAGTATGCCTTTGGGTGATGCAGGCCCTGCAGGCGGCATGTACTCAAGCCCTAGAGATATGGTGAAGCTGGGCCAGTCGATTCTCAGCAACAAGCAACTTTCTCCTGCTGCGACTAGGCGTTGGCTCAAGCCATGGGCTTCCACATCGGTGTGGCAACAAGTCATAGGCTTGGCATGGGAGATTGCGAGATGGCCCGTCGGTGGTCGTGTTGTGGATGTCTACACCAAGCAGGGTGACCTAGGTGTGTTTTTTTTTATCGGTGCAATACATCTCCAATGACGGGTCCGTCAGCTAACAACAAACACAGGAGCTTACCACTCCCGCTTTGCTATCATCCCGGACTACAACGTCGGCGTCGTAGTCCTATCCGCAGGTAGTGGTGGTCCAGACGCGCAAGTGGCGCTCTTCGAAACTGTCCTCGCAGAGCTACTACCCGGTCTTGAAGCGACCGCACGATCCCAGGCGGAAAAGAATCTTGCCGGAACTTACACCGCATCGTCGCCAGACGTCAACACCACCATCGCATTCACCACCGAGCCTTCTCTTCCTGGCCTCAAAGTCACGTCTTTCGTCTCCAACTCCTCTGACGTGCTCAACAGCACTCTGCTCCCAGCCACCCACGAATACTCGAACCCAGATGTACGCCTTTACCCTACGGAGCTCATACGCAAGACGGGCAACGGCACCGAGATCAGAAAGTACAACGCCGTCGTCAACAACCCGGATGTCGTGTTTCCGAACGACCAAATGGAGGCGATGAATTGTATGACGTGGGCGCTAGTCGGTGCTGGCGTATATGGCGCCATCGCGCTCGACGAGGTCTGGATTGAGACAGACGCGAGTGGGAAGGGAGTCGGAGTTGAAATGAGGGCCTTTGGGGCGAAAATGAAGAGGGCGAGTCCAAAAGCTGGGCCACATGGGCGGTCGTGTAGGCGGCGAGAACCGGATGTAACATTATGAATGAACGTCAAGATTTGGTCCGGAGCATGCGGTATAACAGAATCATTCCGCGCCATTGTGATCGTGCAATGTTTCTGTCTTTCGAAGATTCAGTTGTTTGGGCACAAAGACATGTAGGCATGCGGCGACGACGCCTGTGAGGTCCAAGGTTTGCCGGGTAGGAGAAGATGCGTGTAGACTACTGATCTGCTCACTGTGTGTTTATGGCTGGTAATTCAGTGATAGCGCATGCGTTCGTGTCGAAGTGGCGGTACAGCTTTGGCCAAGCGTTCGGTGTGCTAGGTGTGTGATATGATTTGAACTTGAGGATGATGCGGTGGTAAGAGATGTTGCAGGTTCTTCTTTTACGATGGACGTGATCCAAGGATCGCACCTGCCGTGCTCAAGAGGGAAGCTTAATGCGACATCAGCTTGTCTTGTGCTGGATTTGGCTTGAACTTGCACCACGTCGCAAGTTTCTGACTGACGCGCCGGCCTACTGCTCCAAAGTCCATTGAGACTGCTAATGTTATCAACCAGACGTCCAGCAGAGCTTTTAGGTCGCGATAATGCCATTGCTCCTAACCGGGTAGATCCTCACCCCTTGGCTGCCGGTGATAGATTGTAAAATCCCCAATCCGTTCCTAAGCGTGTGATAGCATACAAGCGAGATGTGGCATATATGGTAAGGGGCGAAAAGGGCATGGAGCATTACTCAAGTATTAAGACAGTGCGCCATGATAACAGTGATATCACCCTGTGTGGTGCGCCATCCAAGCGAGCGAACGATTGTGGATGAACCACCAAAGGGCGCCCGCGCGTGGAGGTCGCGTCTTTCCGACAGGGGATGCATATCCTATCCTGGAGCCCGGTGTACAAGTTGACATCAGCAACAACAACAACAAGTATACCCGAAACGGCAGTTCGCCATCAACAAGAGTTAGGTTCGAGAGGCTGAACTCTGGGAAAGCCACAATACCACGCGTGTCCACAGCCGGGTAGCCGCGTGCCGTGGCAATTCCTGCAAAGTCCCAAAAGCGTGAGGCCATGGGATTTTGGTGAGTGACAAGGCGGGAAAAGCATGGGCTCAGCGGATTGAAGTGCGATGACGAGCGGAAGGAGCGACGCACAGACAAGGGCGACTCGTGGGCCGGAGGTCTGGATCACGTACTAAAAGTGAGGTAGCGCAGTTGTGTGTGTGGAGCAAAAACAGGCTACGGAGTAGGACTTGCGACGCCTGCCGTTTCGCATGCGCATGGTGGTGCCAGCCGAGAGGATGTATGGGGAAGGAGCAGGAGGGGAGTTCGTACATACATGAACACCGATACCATATACTGTAGTATGCAGTGAGTTTGTCGCTATCCACATGCAAGACTTATGTCGGAGAGAAGAATGTCCATTATTCACCCAACATGAATGATAATAATCAGACTTCATCAGAACCACAAATCCATCCACAAGACCACGTCAAGTAGAGGCGGCACACAAAACTCTGTCGGGACCAGTCAACGTTGTTCCCGGGGCTTGTAGCAAAAGGTTCCTGCATAAGTGCGCCGACGGTTGGGCGAAAGGGCTTTGCATGAAACGAGAGCGCGCGCTTACATGTACTCCTGGCCTGTCGTCCACGTCTTTCGCTTCGCTTTTTGCAATTGTCTGTCTCTTACACGCCAACCCACGCCTAGTCATTCTCTAACACACTCCCTTCTTTCGCGCCTGTGGCCGCAATCTCGCTCTCTAAACCACCACCACATTCACTCACTCACCCACTAGTCATTACTGACCGTTTGCTCGTTCGCTTGCCGCCTGCTCGCGACACCTCTGCTACCTGAATTACCCACATTCCTTGGAAGATTCGACATCCACCGCGACAGGCTCGATTCTTTTCACCACTTGCCAGACTGCGTCTGCGACACTCAACTCACATCCCTTCTTTTGGACTCAGACATCACCTCCTTGCGACCCGGTGACAACCCCACACCCGAGACATCGCCCACCTGACCGGTTGTTCGTGACAATATCTAAGTTTCTTCACACGTGAGACACCACTGTGATCAACCAAATTTCTCGTGACAACAAATTCTCCGGCCGGATACTCTACCAAGTCCACCTTCATTCACCCACCCAACTGCTTCTTCAAGCAACATCAAATCCACCAACATGTCCCTCGCACGCGCCTTCACCTTGCGCGGCAAGAAGTCCGAAGCCAACATCTCCCCGGTCGCCATGGGTCGCGCTGCCAGTCACCGCAACGGCAAGCCCGTCAACCGCGCCCAGATCTCGTCGCCTGTTGCTCTGGTCTCGACTACCAACATGCTCTCGTACAGCGCGCCCAACATCACCGGTGCTCAGTCCGCAAACTACCGTGTATTCTCTGCCTCGACCGCATCCTCCACCTCTGGCGAGGAGAGCGACGCTAGCACCAACAGCATCCACTCGAACGACACCAACACCGACATGTCTTCTGTGGACGAGTCTCCGATTTGCGCGGCACCCAACCACCTGAGCTCCTACTTCCAGCCCGCTGTCGACACTACCAACAACTCGCCCGTTCACTCACCAAGCATGTCGACCTCGGCAACCTTCGAAGCGCCCATCCTTCCCCAGCGCGCAGCATCGCACTCCAAGCACGCTCACGAGTCCCTCAGCCGCAAGCGCTCTGTTCAGCGTATGCAGTCGCCTCCCACCAGTGCACGCGCCAGCTCAGAGTTCACTCCCAGTCTTGGCGTCTCAGTTGAGGCACCCCGTGACAACCCATTCGGCAAGGAGCTCGAGCAGCTTGACGAGATCGCAGAGGAGTTCGGCCAGACTGTCCGCAACGCCGAGTACGACGCCGACACCGCATACATGCGCTCTCACAACCTCGGCGTGTATGCCGCTTCAGACTACCTGAACGAGATCCACGGCATGATCGCCGAAACCTTCCACGAGCAACGCGAGGCCTCCGCCTGGTTCTAAGCTCGCCATCATCAAATCACAAGCCTTGGACTGGCAAGAACCCGGGACAAGGCTCTAGCTACGATGGTGTTCTTTAACGACCGACGACCCGGCACGTACCACAGTCTGTACAATCACCGCCTACGATTCATTCACTCATTTTTATTACCGACCATCAACAATCATTAGATTGCACACGACCAACCCGGCAGGATTTCCGTACATCACGATTGAAACGACATTTCTTATCTGTTGGAGCCGCACATCGCCTTCCCCACCCACGGTCGCGCGTGCGCGATAGAGGGCGGGGATCATACGAATAGGTGCGGCCCCTCGAACAAAAAGGGGAACGCAGTTCTTGTTGGAGGTCCAGGCGAAGGACCTTGGAACATAGGAGGCGTTTATCATGGGAGGTTTTGCTTTTTGAAAACTACTACCCCGGCTTGCGCAGAAGCAGCCATTCGGTTGCTATACATTGGGATAATGGGATCCCTTCCTTTCATTTTACTCTCTTTTATCATTATTGTTTGATTTTCCCACACCTCAAGGCTAAATCCGGCTTTGCTCTCCCCGAGAGTCTTTGCTCAGATTTCTTCTTCGAGGCTTGTGTTATGTGTGCATTGTTGCTTGTCCATAGAGAAAGATGAAGCTTTCATATAACACACTCGCGCTTGCTTCTCCGTGCCTGTTATCAAGGCACTCGTGCTGCCAATCCACCGTCGTTCGTCAGTTTATCGCGCTTCCCACTATTAATTGTGCATTGGTCAGCTTGAGCTGGAAGCGTTACCATTGTCGATCCGGCATCTGGCAGCCGATCTAGACGCCAGGCTGCTTGTAAACGTCCTTGCGCGTTTAATCCTTGCGTGGGAAGCGCGCGAGTAGCCGCTCATATAAGGTGATCATATACGATATGTATAGCAGTACACATCCTGCCGCCGTACTGCATGCACGCCATTTCATTACACCTCCCGCAGGCTCGACTTCATGTCATAAGGCACAACATGCCACCTCCCACGTTACAAGTGGAAGTAGGTATTCAGTTTTTGCCTGTCGAAAGTCCAGCATGGTATCCCTTACAGCAGCAAAAGACTTCATCCAACAGATCTTCACCCTCGCATTTCTTTCATGTATAGCCGTTGAGTAATAGGTGTCACGAGCGGACGGCTATCAAAGGCCCGGGCGCCACGCCGTGTTTTTCGCGGATAGCTGTAGCACAGATACTGGAGGAGGCGTGGGTGTTGCCCTCTAGGGCTGGGTGGCACGAGTGGCTAACGATATCATGGCTGTATGGCCTGGCGGAAGAGGTTGCGCTACTGCGCGTGCCCGAAGTTGACAGGGAAGAAAATTTGTAACGGGATTTCTTTGCGAGTGAATGATTTGTGCGCTGGTTGATCATCTTGCTGTGCTATGCTATGCTATGCTATCCTGATGAGTGATACTACGAAGTATGCCTCTCATAGAGTTGTAGCTGTTCGTTCTGCAAGATGGATGTTGCTGGACGTCATGCGTCAAAATTGAGACTCCGCTTGTTGATCTGCAAAGGTTTTGTGCTTGCGCCATGTTGACAACTGCACCGCACCCTTCTCTGCGCCACCAAGCCTCGAACCAATTTTCACTTGCAAAAAATCACGCGACTTGCTTACACACCTAATTACATTGTAGGTGCCTACTCTGACAATACCAAGCACCGGAAGCGCGCGCGTGAGGCAGATCAACAAGACAACATATCTCACGGCCGGGTCGTGCTCAGCAGTGCGCTAGCTGCCCCTCTACCTCCGTTTGCGCTTGAAGGTGCAGATTTCGGTCTACTTCTACTGTACTCCACCTACTCGCCGCCGGCAGCAACCCGAACCTTTCGACCCGAACCCTCATCACCCCAGCCAAACAAACAAGCCTGCCTACCGAGCCCGGCCTCTCTTCAATACCTAGTCGACCGCCCATCGCGCGGGGTCTTGCAACAACACTCACCAACAACAACAACACCCACCACCACAATGGCAAACATGGACATCGACCATACGCGCCGCAACAAGAAGCCGCGCCTGCTCACCGACAGCGAGCGGGACAAGCTGGACGAGTTCGTCGACTCGATCCATTACTCATCAAGGTAAGCGGTCACCATCACTGCTCACCGCCCTCGACCCGACAAGGCGCTGATAATGCCGTGCGCACATAGGTACAACGATGACCACAACGAATACCGCCACGTCCAACTCCCCAAGGCCATGCTCAAGGCAATCCCCAAGGACTACTTCGACGGCGCGCGAGGCACCCTGAAGCTGCTGTGGGAGGACGAGTGGAGGGGTCTGGGCATCACGCAGAGTCTGGGCTGGGAGCACTACGAGGTGCACGAGCCGGAACCGCACATCCTGCTCTTCAAGTGAGTGCAATAACACCGGCTAGCCCGGATCTTCCAATGGGAAACACGCGCGTGAACACGTGACTGACCGTATTGCGTCTAGGCGACCGATGAACTACCAAGCACCGACTCATTGAGAAGAACGACTCTGAACACCATGGATCGACAACGGAGCCTTGCTAGGCCACCGTCGCCGACGAAGTGAAGCGCGGCAGCATCAACACCGCGAGAGCGCATCATGCGAACCGTTGAAGAAGATGTAGAAGAACGAGAAGAAGCAGCAGCAGAAAAAGGCCGGGTCAGTTGGGCACAAACCGGACGTGCTTTCGGCACAAGCTTGCGAACGCGTATGTCAACCCGAGATTGACCGGCCGTATACCTTAACGACATTATGGGCTTCAGAGGGAAATCACGAAAAAAAGGACAAGTGGGAAAAAATCCATTGGGCGGCTTTGAGCGCGAAAGCATGGAATCAAATTTCCAAGCGTGTTGTCTTTTCCGTCCGCAATTGCACAGGCAGCTTGTTGCCAGTGCTTCGCCTATCTCTTTGGGTTTTCGCTCTTGTCGTACTGCAGGCAGGGGTCTGTCTCTGGCTACTCTCTTCTTCACTCTTTCTAGGATAGAGTTCCTGTCCATAGCAGAGAAAAATCACATAAAAAAGTTCAAAAATCGCTTGATGAGGATACTGCCTATCGAAGAATCGGATGCACGTCTCTCAGTCACGTTATCAGACTGAATCGTCTGGTGGTACGACATGAGAGTCTTGGTGGGGTTGTTCAGTCTTGCCTACGACGTTCAAGACATCTTGCGTAGACATTGCCCCTAGTCATTTATTTATCGAAGCACATATTATGGATGCCTTGGCTCGAGCCATCAGGCAGTCTTTCTTTCTTTCTTTCGTATGCACAAGTTCATCCTTCGATCTAGAAGATTGTATCAGGCCAGCGCCATGAACCGTATCTATAGAAACGTAGCCTCAAACCGAACACATCAATCGTCTCCGAGAAGGGCTGGAGAACTCGAGATCTTTACATCCAGCTAACCGTCGAAATACTTGAAACGCCATCACATCAAAGTGGAAGCGAATAGGTCCCAATGAAGCCGATCAACTTGAACGTACAGGATCATCAATCATCAATCAAAATAACTGGTAGAAAGCTGCGTAAAAGCATCCGTATCCATCTTCTACCTTGCGCGCGCGGAGATGGAGACAAAAGCCCTGGCCAAAAAGCACACCCATCTATATTCCTTCATGTTGTATCCCCAACGCGGTAAATGTCCAACGTTTTATGCTTTGTTTTAACTTTAGTCTAACTAACTAACAACCCTTAACCCTCTTCCCCCCACCCTTCCACTCCAAAGTGCTCGCTCGACCAGCGCTCCTTGTGTAGGTCAGAAAGCACGAGGGCAGCTCCACCTTCTCCGGATACCTTGAACGACAAGCAATCACAGCATGTCGCGTCCCAAGCCTGTCGCGGCGGCTCCGGAGCTCGCTGCTGCTGGAGCTGGAGGAGGAGGAGGAGGAGGAGGAGGCATGCTGAGTCGCTCACTCGGGTCGAGTTGGAGGGATCTGGCTCCGATTGCGAGGGCGAGTTTGGAGAGGGATTTGGAGGACGAGGAAGAGGAGGCAGAGGAACAGGACGGAGGGGAAGACAGTTCGATACCGAGCGACGAGGACGAGGCTGTTGGTGGATTGCTGTCGAGCTCGGCGCCTGCGGCAAGGCGGTATTCGCTTTACCAGGCTTATCGGCGCAACAGTTTTGTCGGGAACAGGGCGAGGATGCCGGTTGAGTTTGGAAGCACGGCGAGGGGGAGAGGGAGCGGAGTGGGGAAGACTATGTCGAAGGTTGAGCAGAAGGCTATGTTGGAGGAGGAGAGGAGCTTGCTGAGGGACAATAACTTGATCCCTCCTAAACATGCTCGGGGACCGGAGGGCGACAGGGCGAGGAGGAAGAGCTGGTATGCTTTCCCCATACCTGGAGGAGATGGGAAAGTGGGTGGACAGTTAAGAGGTGTGGATGCTGGCGGAGCCGTTTCTGAACGGGCACCGCTCATGGGAGATCCAAACCGGCCTTATGGTGGACAGGCCGATCCGCGGACGATTTCGACGCGATGGGAAGAAGCTGTGAAAGAAGGCAAGATCCAAACGACGTGGCAGCGTGAGGCCAAGGTGCTCTCTGGATATGCCTTTCCACTCATGGCGACCTTCTTGTTGCAGTACTCGTTGACCGTCGCTTCGGTGTTTGTTCTTGGACATATAGGCGCCACAGAACTGGGGGCCGTGAGTCTCGCAAGCATGACGGCCAATATAACCGGCTACGCGATATACCAAGGGCTCGCGACGAGTCTGGACACCCTGGCCCCGCAGGCATATGGCAGTGGGAAGAAGAAGCTTGTTGGGTTGCAAATGCAGAGGATGATCTACTTCCTCTGGGCCGTAACAATTCCGATCGCCATCATTTGGCTACTGGCAGACAAGATCCTCATGGCCATCGTCCCTGAACATGAAGTTGCAAAGCTCGCCGGCCTCTACCTGAAAATCGTCCTCTTCGGCGCACCTGGTTACGCCGCCTTCGAAGCCGGCAAGCGATACGTGCAAGCCCAAGGCATGTTCTCGGCTTCCTTGTACGTCCTCATGGTCCTGAGCCCTGTCAACGCCTTCCTCAACTGGTTCCTGGTCTGGAAGCTGAACCTAGGCTTCATCGGCGCACCCATCGCCGTGGCCATCACCGACAACTGCCTGCCCCTAGGCCTCTTCATCTACGTCCGCTTCTTCAGCAAAAACGGCATGAGCTGCTGGAACGGCTTCACGAAAAAGGCCTTCCACAACTGGGACCCAATGGTCAAACTCGCCCTGCCAGGAGTAGTAATGGTCGAGGCCGAAGTCCTCGCCTTTGAAATCCTAACCTTCGCGGCCTCCTACTACGGCGTCGAAGTCCTCGCCGCGCAATCCATCCTCGCAACCCTCACGAACATAACCTTCCAGATCCCCTTCCCGCTCTCCATCGCAGCCTCGACGCGGGTTGCAAACCTCATAGGAGCCACTCTAGTCGACGCCGCGAAACTGACGACGAAAGTAGCCTTCTTCGGCGCTTTCCTGATTGGCATATTCAACGTCATCCTCCTCAGCTCGCTCAGAAACTACATCCCCAGACTGTTCACGTCCGACGAAGAAGTCGTGCGCCTGACGTCCGCCGTCCTGCCGCTCTGCGCAGCCTTCCAGCTCTTCGACGCCCTGACGGCGCTCTGCAACGGCGTGCTGCGGGGCATCGGCAGGCAGCACTTTGGCGGGTATGTGCAGCTCTTTTGCTACTATGTCATTGCGATGCCAATCAGTTTCGGGACTACGTTCGGGCTCAATTGGGGCCTGTGGGGTCTGTGGACTGGAGTCGCGATTGCGCTAGGGTTGGTCTTCGTGGTGGAGTTTGTGTATTTGAGTAGGACGGATTGGACTACTAGCGTCGAGGAGGCGAGGCTGCGGAATATTCAAGAGTGATACTTCCCCGCTCGGGTTTCGTTGTAGATATAGCACAGATGTGTACAGTTGGTATAACGTGTATGTAATCGTGTCTGGTCCCTTCATATCTCACACGTTGCTTTCGATTCACTTCTTCGACGTGTACCATTCCGTTCATAGATGCTGTCAAACGTTGACGTCTCTTCATCGTGTCCCTGGGCTCGTCTCGCTTCATCATGCTTGTCGTCCGTCATATTATCCATGCAAACAGTAGTCAATGCGCCTCAACTCCCATGTTATGCAGTCAGCGTACGCCTCGCAGAATCATCCTCACCTTGTTGGGTGCATGCAGCAGACGCTTCATCTGGGAACTGTTTTCGCCATCACCGTTACCATCCGTAGTCTCATCATCACCTCGCTTCTAGCTGAGGAGTTCCCTAATATCCTCAATGCGCTGCGTCTTCTTCTCGTCCTCGCTCATCATGCCGAGAGAAGACGCAAGGAACTTCTTGCGGTCTTGCACCTAATTGAAAGTAACGTCAGTAAGGAGTTGTCATCGAAACGACTCGCGCAGCCATTTCAGAGGGGAGGATCAAGCTTACCTTCAGCATCTTCTCCTCAATACTGCCTTCGACCACAAACCTCGTCACGTGCACCTCTTCCGTCTGGCCCATCCTGTGCACGCGGTCGATCGCCTGGGCTTCGACGGCGAAACTCCACCACGGGTCCATCATGAAGACGCGCTTCGCGCAAGTCAAGTTCAGACCCACGCCGCCGGCTCGCAGCGAGAGGAACAGGACGGTGAATTTCGGGCGCTCTGCGAACTCGGCGAGCACTCGGGCGCGTTCTTTTTGCGACATGGAGCCATCAAAGCGCAGGCAATCGATGTTTGCTCCGGCCAAGGCGGGTCCGAGGATATCAAGGAAAGAGGTGAACTGGCTGAAGATCACGGTCTTGAGGAGAGGGTCGGATTTGCGGAGGCTTTTGAGCTGTTTGAGGAGGGAGGTGATCTTGGCTGAAGAGAGAGTGTTGACTCGGCGTAGGGTGATTTTGGCTTCTTTCTTCTTTGTCGTTCGGGTGCTGCCGTACATATCGTCAGAGTCCTCATCGTCCATGGCGAAAGCGCTGGCGAGCGCGTTGGCGCTGCCGTCTGGAGAGTCCTCATCTTCGTGTCGGATGACCTCGAAGACGTCGCGGGCGGTGATGGGCTCTCGACAGTTGAAGCAGCGAGGGAGATCACCCTTACTACTTTGATGCTCGATGTAATCAAGCAGACACTTCTTGCACGCCGAATGCCAGCATCCGGTGACTGCTTGCTCTTCCATAGGCTCTTCGCTACAGATGGGACACTCCATGTCCGTCTCCTCCTGGATCTGCTTAAGAACATGGGCGCCGAACTTGCTCGCATCCTGTTCACCTTCGTCTGCCTGGAAACGTTCAAGCAATGCATTGAGGTCCATATCGTCGGCCAAGCCGTTCGCAATGTCCGCTGCCACTGCGGCGTCCTCTTCATCAGCAACAATTTGCTTGTTCCGTGTTAGCATGGGGTGGCAACAACTCTGCCTGAGACGTAGAATTTGGGCGAAGATTGTTGTGTAGCTCTTCATCAGTGTTCCAGCCTCCATGTTGGCACTGAAGGCTCGCTTTGCTCTCGCGAAGATGAGCTCATAAACTTCCCGTTCCGGATCGGACAACTTGACTTGTTCGATGGTGACAGTCTTGGGCGGCAATGGAACAAGAGCCTCACCGTCAGGCGTCTTCATGTCTTTCGTTCTGCGCAAGACGATGGGCTCAAGCACAGTCTGCACGACATCCAAAGCGCGAACAAAGTCGCCCTTCTCGAATGGCACAGTGATGAAAGTCTTCCAGAAGCTGAAGTTATTCCAAGGCTCCACGCGCAAGAATCGGACCAGGCTGAACAGGTCCTCAAGTCTGTTCACGATGGGTGTTCCAGTGAGGACCCAGCGGTGTTTTGCCGCCAACTCGTAGCACGCCTTAGCGGTCTTTGACTGCCTGTTCTTGATCATGTGAGCTTCGTCCAGAATGATTCGCCAATATTCGAGACTGAAGAGTCCTCCATGCGATCCCCGGGCACCGCCTGCAGCGGCCACGGCGTTGAACTCGCTGAGGATCGTACCGTATGATGTGATGATAACGTTGGGCGCGGATGCGACATTGGCAGTTGAGCAAAGCGTCTGAAGATTCATAGTCTTCTCGCTGCCGTAGTATATCAGCACCTTCATTGTGCCTTCTTTAGAGGCCTTCTCGGCTTCACTTGCCCACTGCGCAAGCAGTGACATGGGTGCAACAACAAGTGTGGTGCCAGGCGCAAACTCGACTCCGTTGTTGTTCCTTCCCAGTCTGGGCAAAGATGCGATGGCGTCGCCTCTCTTCTCACCCACAGCTGCTTGCTGCTCGGGCGAGGTGTGAGAATGTATCAGAGAGAGCATCTCAATAGTCTTGCCGAGACCCATCTCATCTGCAAGAATACCACCGAGACAGGTCTGCTCCTGCACTGGGAAGTCTAGGCTGAGTTCACCGCTGTAAGGGTTGACATAGAAACACACCTGGCCATCTACAACAGGAAGATCTTTGTCGTCTGCGTCTTTGTTGGGCCAGAGATATTCCTCCCACAGCGGATGCATGGACATCTCCTTGTGATCCTGTTTTTGGCTTGTTTCCTTCCCAATCATCCAATGCAAGGCTTGCTTTTGGTATTTTCGCAGATCCATGGTGAAAGTGTCCGCCGGCTGCGCCTCGGGAGTGTTGAAATCGAACGATTGAGCCTTCTTGTAGAGACTGTCAAGCTGATCTTGCTCAAGCTCCTCGCCCTCCTCGTTCTCTTCCGAGGGAGGTGACGATCCTCCGTTTTCTGGTGTACTGCTTTTACTCTTCTTGTCCCCCTGATCGTATTGCTCCGCAACCTCTGCAGCCTGCAAGATGCCTTCCTTCTTATGTTTGGCAGTTGTCTCGTTGCTTTTGGAAGGGTGCAAATTGACCTCGGAGAAGAGTTTAACCAGTGCGACCTGCCGTAATCGTAGGTCGCGTTCATCGGATGACTCTTTGGCTTCGAAGATTCCTGTCTCTCGATTATTCTCCGACGGCTTGACGAAATTGCTAGAGTCGAACGCAGAGTGGAGCATGTAGCATCGCAGCTGCAGGTACACGGTGTCGTTCGTCCGAACCCTCTCAGGCGCAAAGATACAATGTCCTTCGAATGTGCAAAGCTTCTGGTCCAACAGTGTGCTTATCCATGCGGCAGTCTCTTTCTCCAGACGTCCGATTTCTTCACCACGGGTATTCGTAAAGCGCACGATCATATCCTGCGTCCTCCTCACGACCTGTCTGACCTTGCCGCCTTTTCCTGCCTTTTGTTGCAACGCCTGCTTCTGCCGCTCAATTTTGACCACATCGTCTGGCTTCAAGAGACCAACGCCGCTTCTCGTTGTCCATCCCGCCACACCCAAGGCTCCGATATAACGCTTAGCCGGCATTGACTTCAAGGCCGCAGGCGTTGCAACCGGTGTCGCCGATGCTTGTGGCGATCCACGTGCCCGCGGTGTAGCCTGAATACTGCTTGGAGGGTTCATGAATGGAGACGACGGACAGACAATGCTACTTGGCGCGTGAGACGGTACGACTGCTGCTGGTGCAGCCTTCCATGAACCGTCAAAGTAGGCATTGATCGCTCGTTCCATGTCTTTGCCGAAAGTCTTCTGCAGGCTTGCAATGGTCTCGGCAGGTGGATCAGCTCCAGTAAACGCCTTGAAGGCTTCAGCGTCGAACGAGTTCTCCTTGTCATGGATGTCGACATGGCTGCTAGGCTGTCTCCTCGTAGTTGGTGTTTCTGGCAAATTGTTGACTTCGTCCGGCAGGCTTGGTTCGGCGGTCAAAGAAGGATCTTGAGCAGGCGAATCGTCAACGAAGAAGCGTCGCTTCTTTTGAGGACGGTTATCTAGATCTGCCATGTTTCTGGGTTGATTGTGGTGGTAAGCACTGTAATCTCAAGGCAAGAAAGTGTCGCGAGCTGGGAGACGCGACATGGACGCGCTTTGCACTTTCCGTGCGTCATGCATCGTGCTCAGCGGCGAACGATTTCCCCAGGTCAAAGAAACACATATTGAACCATTACACTGTGATTATGCAATGTACATTCAACTCAACCCTTTACTATAACGTGTCTAAAAGAGTATTTTGAGGGGCAACGGATTGGCACGAGAAAGAGGGCCAGGCATCAGGAAAAAAAAAAGAATATTCACCAAGGATGGGCGCAACAAAGAGAGCATGCGCCGAAGCCATCACAAGAAGCAGAGGGACGATATGTCGCATACCACAGAGACGATTCGCTTCATCGGAGGTTGAGCAACCCAGCTCTCAGATATCATCCGCCGCCGAGCTGGCATCAGCAAGGAGATACTGCCTGGATCTGTTGCGCAAATACGACACGCCTTCATCGCTACTCCTGCCATACATCCCGAGCCATGCACGCGACGCCTATGTCGCATTGCGTGCCTTCAACATTGATGTCGCTCGTACCGCAGACACCACCAGCACACCAACGATTGGAAGCATGCGTCTGCAATTCCAGCGCGACGCAGTCACCAAGGCTTTGGCTGGCTCGCCTCCCAAGCAGCCTATCGCCCTACTACTAGCAAAGGCGGCAGACAATGTGGCTCACATGACAGACGGGAAGTCGACCTTCAGTAAAAGTTGGTTCATGCGCGTAATCGACACGCGGGAAAAGTATTTCTCAAATCCGCCCTATCCAGACATGGCCGCCATCGAGTCTTATGCGGAGAATACCTACAGCACGCTGCATTACCTGACCCTCCAGGCCTTACCTATGGCCAGTCTGACCGCCGACCACGTTGCAAGCCATATCGGCAAGGCTACCGGTATTGCGGCTGTGTTGAGGGGCCTGCCTCTCATTGCATTCCCGGGTCCACCCAACTCTCACAGTAATCAATCCGGGCAAATGGCAGGCGATGTGGGTGCTAGTCGCCAGGGCGCGGTCATGCTGCCTCTCGATATCATGGCTGAGTGCGGTGTGCGCGAGGAAGATGTCCTTCGGAATGGCGCACAGGCACACGGTCTCCGCGACGCTGTCTTCGCCGTCGCAACTCGCGCCAGCGATCATCTCATTACAGCTCGCCAGATGCTGACCAATGTCCGCGCCGGCCAAGACGCCGGCCACGAATTTGAACATCAAGACGAAGAAGAGCACATGTATTTACCTACAAAGGGCAAATCCGAGACCCAGGGTCAGGAGCTTGAGCGAGCCTTTGGAGTCTTCATGCCCGCTATCGCGACGCAAATATGGTTGGACCGCTTGCAACAAGTGGATTTTGACATCTTCAGCGATAAGCTGAGGGTCACTGACTGGAAGTTGCCGTGGAAGGCTTTCTGGGCCTACAACCGACGCAGCTTGTAGGCTACCTTATGGTCATCTTTTGAACTTTCTGACCTATACCACCACCGCCATGGCGGCCTGTTGAAAATACCTTCAGCACTCTGCTGCTGAAATGTAGGATATAACAGCGCTCTCTCCCAGATTTCTTACCTTTCTTCTTTTCTCACTCGTACCCCTTTCGCCTTCATCTCAACTCTTGTCCGCACAACAACTTATTAGCCTCAACTGAACAAACTTGACAAGATTGCAATACCTAAAGACTCCTACATCCAACTCCCCAGTATCTCAACACTCTAACACCGCAAGCCTAACTGTGAGTATTCACGTCTTGCTATCGACTTGGCATAGATTCACAAGTCGCACTGTGCCCAACATTTGCATGTCACGCTCTACCCACATATGCTGATATCGTCCTAAGTTCAATTCTACATCGATTTCGACAGCCTTACTACCTGGCCGACATATTCCACAGTCCTGCTGATACTAGCCTGTCCGCCAAACTACAAGACAAACCACACTTCAAAGCAACCAAACCAACTCTTCCTGGCATAATGGCGATATCCGAACTACTACACTCCCTCCTCTACTCCGTCTTGCTGGGCCTTGTGGTCGTGATGGCCGAATCCATCATCCCTTTTGAGCGTATTTTCCGTCGCAACACAAACCGCAATCGCGTCTTCACAGGCGACACACGATCGCTGGTGGAAAGATCGCAAGAAATGAACATTTCCTCACTCCGCAAGATCCTTTCCGACTGCCAGACCGATCTGCGCGAAAAGGACCGCGCCATCCAGTGCCAGCGCGAGACCATCGAGCGCCTCGAGCACCGCCACGCTGCTGACACCTGGACCATCAAGGGCCAACTCAATTTCATCAAGATCAAGGACAGTATCCTTGTGAGCAAGAACCGCCTGACCAAAGAGCTCAACGACGAACTTGTCGAGAGCGACCAGCACATCCAGAACCTGCAGTGGGACGTCCAGAGCCTCAAGGCACAGGTCGAGGAAAAGGACCAGCTGCTCTGGGTGGCCACTGGCAGCGACTCCTGCGCCCTTGAAACCATCTGCGACTTGAAATCCCAGCTCAAATCCACCACCGGGTATCTCACCTTGAAGGAGTCGGACAGGGCCAATCTGAGCGCCCTCGAGCGCGTTGGGACCACGTACGCCAAAATCATGGGCCGGCTGACCGTCGAACGCGATGACGCGCAGAACCTTTTCGTCAAGCAGACTGCGGATTTGAAAGAGTGCCGCGCTCGCATCGCATTCGATATCCCGCACTACATCGAATGCATCAAGGTCAAGGACGTTGCTCTCAGGAATGCCGAGGCCATGCTCAAGACCAGTGAGGCCAAGTGTAACGCTCTCCTTAACAAAGAGATGGCAAAGTCGTCCAGAGCTGCCCGCGACGCCAGGATTGTAGAGTTGAGGTCTCAGCTGTCTCGGATCGACACTGATTTGAAGACGAGCCAGATGGACCGCAAGGTGCAAGCGAATGACCTCTTGAGTGCTGAGGAAAAGCACGACGAAACACTGAAGGCTCTTGCCAGACGCAACCAAGCTTTCTTCAAACTCAGGCAACGGTACGATTCCGACATGAAGGCAGCCGCCTCTGAGCGCGAAGAGCTCGAAAGTCAAATCAGCACTCTCGAAAACAAAGTGCGGGAGTGCAGACGTCGCGTCTCGACCGTCAACATCAAGAATCTAAACACCGAGACCCGTCTCTCCAGCATCCTCAAGGAGAAGAAAGAACTCGAGACCAAGCTCGAGGCTTCCACCCACCTGGCCGAGGAAAACTCCCAGCACCTGGGCTTCGCCCGACACGCCCTGGACAACGCCATCACCCAGCTCAAGACCCTGCACAGCGAATGCAACACCCACAAGCTCGCCAAAGAGCGCTTCGAAAGCGCCCTTGACGCCTCGCAGAGATCCGTCACGGAGATCAGCACGTCACTCCGAGCCCAGACCGCGAATGCCAGCCGCTACGCCCACCAGCTCCTCAAGACCGAAGAGCGCTACAAAGAGTCCATGGCCCTGTCCACCGACCTGGGGCGCAAACTCGAAACTTTCACCGCCCAAGCGACAAGCCTATCCGCCGACCTGCAGGGCATGGCCGAGACTCGCACCGCCCAATTCTCCGGCCTCGACGAGCAAACGAACGCTCTCGCAACCCTGTGCTCGGAGAGCAAAGAGCAATCCCAAAACACCGCAGCCTTGTGGCAGCAACTGCGCGCCCAATGGGCCCTCGCCAAAGCCAAAGCCGCCGCCACAGCCACCAGGCTCCAAAAGGAACTCGACTTCACCACCCAGCTGCTCGCAAAGTCCGAGAAGCGCGCCGCCTGCTTCCAGAAGAACGCCGGCAGCCTGGAAGCCTCGCTCGCCGCCGTCCAGGAAAACCTGGCCAAGACCTCGCGCGACCTCGTCTGCACCCGCCGCTCCTGCCGCGAGGCCCAGCTCTACGCCGTCTCCCACGCCGGCGCTCTCGGGGAGGCCAACGGCCAGATCTCCGGCCTGGAGACCCGCGTCGCCGAGTCCGAGAAGGAGGTCGAGAAGGTGTCGCAGGCACTTCGCCAGGCGAACGATCAGCGCGCCGACGACAAGGTCAGGATCGACGAGCTGAAAGCCAAAGCCGCCGAGTCCGAGAACCTTGCCCAGCTGCTGCGCCAGGCAAGCAACGCGTGGATCGGAGCCCAGGACCAGGTCTCCGAGCTCGAGACCGGCGCCGCCGAGTCTGAGAAGGCGTGCGAGAAGGTGTCGCAGCAGCTCCGCCTGGCGAATGGCGGTCGCGATGAACTCAAGGTCCGCGTCGCCGAGTCTGAGAGGGAGGTCGAGAGGGTGTCGCAGGCGCTTGGCCAGGCGAACAATGGGTGGGTGACGGCTGTGAATAAGCTCGAGAGGGCTATGCGCATGGTGCATAGGCTGGAGGGCCAGAAGGCGCGGGTGGAGGAGGCGTTGGGTGAGGAGAGCCGGGCTCGGGAGGAGGCGGAGGGGTATGTTGCTGTTGATTCGGAGGGGAGTGGTTCTGAGGAGGAGGAGGATGAGTTTGATGAGTTTGATGAGGAGGGAGACGATGGAGACGATGAGGAAGATGACGAGGAGTACGAGGAGTATGAGAGTGTTGAGGTGATTGAGGGGAGAGAGCCTGTCGAGGGCGAGGAGGCGTTTGAGTTTGTTGAGACTGAGTGATCTTCCCGTTTGTTTATTCTGGTCTGGTTGTTGCTCTGGCGCTTGTGTTGGGCGGTTTGATTTTGTATGTTGGAATTGATCTATCCCGTCGGCAGGTGGGGTGTTGAGATTCCTGTTTTTGTTCCAGCGGCTGGTCTTTGGAATTAATCTATCTCGCTGTCTTGGGAGTTCTGTTTATCGTTTCTTGATAGGCAATGCTATTTGATCAGGTACCGCAATTCCCATGTCTGAATCATCGACCTCGAATGCATATGTTGCCAATTCGGGAACGCTGTTTCTTGAAACGACTTTTTGGCGTTGGATACCTGGTATAGACTCAATGGCAGTACAAGCTGCAAGTGAGGTAATTATGTACTTCATTGGCCTCGCTCTCATAATATAGCTGAGCCCTCTTTCGTATTTGCGCCACGCTCATGCAGAACATGCATGCTAGCTCTTCTTACCCTTGACCTCGCCACTCAATTATTCACGCGCAGATGTATGCCTCCAACTTGCTACAGAGTTGCATGTATCCCTTATCGACCTCAACATATTTGTTCTCGGATGGCGTGTGCTGTTTGCTCCCAAAAGGTGGTCAAATGGTGTGCTCGTGATGGTGTGGTAGCAAGTTCAAGCTGCGCTTGTAAGGATGTCCGGTAAACCGGTCTCGACTGCTTCCTCGGTCAAAGCGACGCCGCCGTCGACTTCGACCTCGCTTCCAAAGCTTTCGTGGCTGTCTCTGCCACTCATGTTGGATGCCACACTCAAGCGGGCATGGCTGAAGTTCATACCAGGCCTCAGCACGCCGCAGACTGTCGCGGCTTTACCAGGCCTACCAATCACTTCGAAGCGGTGTGTAGTCGGCGTGTCTGGAGTGAGAGGGAAGGTCGTGGGTGTTGGGAGACTGATGGAAGAAGCACTAGAGGAGGTGCCTCCAGGTGTACCGGAGGCGCTGCTTTCGACACGACGAAGTCGGCCACGAGAACGGTCGGGCGTCATGTGTGAGTCATTGCCGGCCGATCTGCCTGAATTTTTCATGCTGAAGCCATGAGCATGTGCTCGCTGACCGTCGTCGGAGTCCTGGCTGTCATATGCGCAACCAGAGTTGCGGCTGTACACTGGACAAACCCCTGGACCTGGGCAGGGGTGTGGGTCGAGTGAACGGCAGTTTTCTTCTGGGTCGTAGTCGTACATGCTGCTGGAGTTGCTGCTGGTCCACTCAAGTGGTGTCTCATCATCATATAGGCCATCTCCTGCATGCATCGTTGTGATGTCCATACTCTCGGACATCTCGAGACGTCTTGGACTCGATGTGGCTTCCAAAGACGCCTGCCGCATGCCGAAGCCGCGCACAATCTCAGGATCCAGCACGCGAAGAGTCTCTGCTTCTTGTTCCGTGATAGATGGCTGAGCACCATGCACGATCGAGCCAATGTTGACATACATGCGCTCTTGCAAGAACGGTCTGCACGCATGGCAGACCATGTAGTTGCAGCGATCCACTTTCACTTGCGGTTGCTTAGCTGCAGTCGTAGCAGGTGAGTCATTTCTTGTTGATGTTCGCTGCGTCAGGGTCGGGGTCGTTTGTTGCTTGTCTGGGGATGCAGTGGTCCCAAGTGACGCGATGATGCTCGAACAACTCTGGAACACGTTGTTGTACTGCGAGGCGGGCCTACTCTCGGTGGAAAGGCTTTCCATCTTCTTTACAGTGCCGATCAAGTGCTCTTTCTGTGCAACGATCTTCTCGACCTCATCAAAGGTGTAAAGTCCATCTCGGATATGCTTGGTCACGCTTGGACTCATCCTGAGAGACTGAGCCAAGTGGGCCATCGTTTCGAAGTAGTTGGAATTGTCGGGAATCGCGACTGCAGTTTCTGCGACTGTTGGAACAGGATACTGCTGCTGCTCAAGAAGCCAGTCCTGGCGGCAGGCGTAGAGCCAGCCGATGTTTGGAACTCTGCCACACATTTGACATATGTTGTCGCCATGCAGCCGAGTCATGGTGATGTGGGTGCATTGTCCGCGACGTGGCACAAGGCTGTGGGTTATGTTTTTGGATCTGCGAGCCATCACGGGAGACGGCGGTGGAGCAGGCGGAGTCGGGACAACCTGTGAACGTGTGAACAGGGGACGCACTGCGGCCATGGTGGACGCGTGGAAGGAGTTGAAGAGATCCATAAAGATGCATGCAGTGGTGGGTTATGTCGAAGATGGTGGCGGTCAAGGGAGTAAATGAGGATTGGGATGGGGGGAGAATGGCGGGAAAGCACCAAGTGAAGGCAAGCAAGCATTTACTAACCTGTTGTATGGCAGCCATGAGGGCGGCGAGGCTTCCACGGTCGTGTCGTGGCTTTGTGTCATCCACAAACGGATCGCAGTTGGAGGTTGATGGCGGCTCATTCGCATGAGTGGCAACTTTGACATTGGCTTCGTTGGCGGCGGCGGCCATTGCAGGTTGTATGTTATGAGAGGTGTGAGAGAGCGCAATGAGGGACCGAGGGGATTCGATGTAAAAGGTGAAGTGAGGTGAGGTGGTGTAAGGTGTGAAGGCAGTCGAAGCAGAAGCAGAAGCAGATGATGTTCCTTTGACCTCTACTTGCGAGTGTTGTAGGTCGGTGTCGTTGAGTGAAGAGGTTCGGTTCATGCATTCATTGATGCCTGCAATTGATTTAGTGAGGAAGGCAGCCTCTACTGCTCTTTCCTGCTGTTTGTCACGATTGTGGCGGTCGCTGCTCCTGCTTGGATATTTTGCTGCCCAATCATCAAACTCAACCTGCCCAACACCTCCCTACACAATGTACATAGTAGTAAATGTCATTGTTGAAACTGACTCTTCCATATGTACTTACTGACGGCAGCGAATTCGATTGTACCACTCCGATAGCGGGACTTCACGTGTTTGTGCAAGGGGAGACCTGCTTACAAGACCATGTCCCTATCCGACTTCGACACGAACCATTGGGTGTCCACTCCCCAGTGACTGTGACAACCACGACTGGAGGTGTTCTTTTAGGTCTTCCGACATACTGTATGTATGTATGCCTCACTTCACGTGAACGACGTGGTATCGTTCCTGGAGGTGTAAGGCAGTTGGCTCGCTGACATTCGACGTACAAAACGGCAATACCGAGGGTAAATTGGTAGAACGTTCAGCCGACCCAATCGGCAAACTGTATGGCAGTAGAACAACAGTGTACGAGGACTTGACTTGACTTGGATGAGAGCAAACAGGACTCGACATAGGTTGCTATAAGACATTCACATGCAAACTGGCACGAGGCAAAGGCCTCAACAACAGTGAGTAGGTTCTACATGTAAACAACGATAGATCACACCAATAAACCCTTCAGAAGGAAAAGTGGGTCTCTAGGCCGATTGGAAGCCTAACCTAAAGCCCCCCGTTGCGCAGCGCTGCGCTGGCGGACGACGCCGATAACCTAAGGTACAGACTCGGTAAACATACACCACAAAAGCCGACGACTCCCATTCCCACTCTCGCACGCGTCGTCTTCAACCTCCTCGTCGTCACCAACACCACTTCCGATCTGACCACTTCACCACCCCATACTGCGCCCACCGCGCAGCCCGCCACCGCTCATCATGTCTCAAGTCAAGTTCGAGAAAGAGACCGTCCGCGCGACCACTGGCGCCGGCAAGGAAGACTTCATGCACAACATTGGCGAGGCTCTGACCAAGAGCAGCGGTCCCAATGGCTACCTCGCTGTAAGTCTGCACCATATGCGACTGAGGCGCGAACCCATCGCGTCAAGCCCGGCGCATCGCAAGCTGACATGTGCAATCCCAACCATATAGTGGTACCTGAAGAAGCTCCAAGAAGACCCTCTCAAGACCAAGATGTTCACATCTGGATCTCTCGCCGCCCTGCAGGAGTTTCTGGCCTCATGGATCGCCAAAGACCGCAACAAGTCGGGCCACTACTTCACCAGTCGCGTGCCCAAGATGGCCATCTACGGCGCGCTTATCAGCGCGCCTCTAGGCCATGTTATGATTTCCCTCCTGCAAAAGACCTTTGCTGGCAGGACAAGTCTGAAGTCTAAGCTCCTCCAGATTGTCGTCTCAAACCTCCTTGTAAGTTGCGCACCAATGTGCAGGCGAGCGCTGCATCGACTGACCAAACCCCGTAGATATCTCCCATTCAGAACGCTGTATACCTCTTCAGCATGGCCATCATCGCTGGAGCGCGTACGTTCCACCAGATCCGCGCCACTGTGCGCGCCGGTTTCATGCCTGTCATGAAGGTCTCTTGGATCACTTCGCCTGTCGCTCTGGCGTTCGCGCAGGCTTTCCTGCCCCAGGAGACCTGGGTGCCGTTCTTCAACATCATCGGTTTCGTCATTGGAACCTACATCAACGCCCACACCAAGAAAAAGAGGCTGCAAGCTCTCAGGAGGAAGTACAATGACGGCGGACGCGACGGCAGAGACGGCAGGACCAGTGACGGCAGGTCGGACTACGGTCGCCCTGGTTACTAGATGATGCCAAATGAGAGAGAGCATGCTGTACGACCGCAGACACGATGTACAGGGCCAAACACGACAACCCACGCTCTCGCAAACCGGGTGTCAGTCGCACCGAATGTTGGTCTCTTGGCGCCTTCGTCGATGACGATGGACATACAGCGCGACAGATTTTGACATCTTGTGTGCATAACACTTTTTCTTCTTCTATTTTGTTGAATGGAGATCCTGCAAATTTACAGCTGCTCACAGTAAGAACGTATGAACGTATGAACGAGAGGTTTGGGGCGCCCCCTTTTTTCAATGCGTGAAAGTTGTTGACTGCTTTGCGGCGTCTAGGCCTTTTCCCGGCCCTCGATGACTGTGCAACTACCACTGGAAACCCCACGGGATGTGTGTTGAGGTCATCTGGGTGGGTGGGCTACATTCCAGATCATGGATTGGTGTAATGTTACACTTTGCAATCAAGCATCTTCACGTGTCCAGACTCGACGGAAGCTATCATAGCACAGCAGATTTCGCCTCATTCACAAACATGATCGTGTGGTCTCGTTTTGGACGTCCCAATGGAAGGACCATTACTATGTTCACCACTGCCTGACATCGGAATGCAGACGACAAGGCCGATCGCTTCATCTACTGCAAAGTCGAACATTCGGTAGTCCAGCAAGCCATTTGGGAGACATTAGCTGTCGGCACCTGGTCTACTTCACACAGTTTGTGACGAGCGGGAATGCCCCCACGGAACGTTCACTACCGCGGCCAGTGTATGGACATTGCATATCTTCTTCTGGGAGGGATCTACATGGGCAGATTCGCTGGTCATCTTCTACTTCGATGTGTTTGCGAGTCACAGACTCACCGACGGAGCTCTTCTGTTCCCAACGATCAGGCTGTCGTGGGATGTCTTCAATCCTTGCACATCATCTCGTGGGGGACTACAACTGTCTAACGATATCTCGAACGATCGTTGGGCAGCACCACCCTTTGACTTGCTCGGTTCTCCTTGTGCGCAGTCTGGTCAATATCCAGATGTTCCACGGCGGAGCTGGCTCCTGCGGGAAGCTGCATTGGACCTTGTTGAAATCGCTCGAATCTTCGTGGCCAGTCTGTAAAGACCCGCGCCAGAGGCCCGGAAAGCCCGAAGTGTCAAACGGTGTCACTGAGATCCGTCGTACAAAGCTCTGGTGTGTTTGCCACCCTTCTGGCAAAATGCCGTCGGTACTGTCCGGAGGAATCTCCCTTTCGATCTACTGGACCACTTGTACCGAGCTGTGCTCTTGCATAGGAAACGGAGTGACGCTCCTTGGCGCTAAGAGGGAATCATCAGATGACCAAAGAAAACGGGCCACACCAGCAAAGATTGAATCATTGGGCATTTTGGCAACAACAGTATACCACGACGAGTTGAAAGCAAACTTTTGATCCGGTTACCAGGATGATCCCAGGAAACTCATGGCACATCGTATGTCAGTTATATACCGCGCCGTTCCTAACCAGCGACTTGCATCAAGTACGGACGCCTTATACCCCGTTTGTTGTCGTGTGCCCCGGTTGCACACATCTCGGAGCGCTAAGACCGCCACAAAGTACCGACCTCCTGCACCCATGCCCAGACCATACTACGAGGACCTGATCTCTCTTCGTGGCCTCGACAGCGCTTCAGTTCTTCTCTCGCCAATCATTTATCGTCACACCCGCCAAAACAGGGACGACCGCTACTATCCATATGACTCCAGGAACCGACCCCAACGCAGCGACGATGAACTGCCGAAGGCTCAAAAGACGGTGGAAGAGCTAACAAAGCCCGGCATCATCCGTCAGGGCGATCTCGGCTGGACTTTGGAGTATGCTACTGCATACTGTTACAAACACCTCAACGGCAACCGGCCTTGCATTGTTGACGCGATCGACACCGCTCGCCGGGCCCCACTCGACAGGAAGGCGCCGTTCCTGCTTTTTGATCTCCTTGACAGAAATCTGTTCCAAGGGCTGTTGAAGGGCATGGTGTACCTCAAATGGCGAACTTTGTCAGACAACGCCCCAGGCGTGACGAGTGCGCCCGATGTCAAAGATTCTAGAATCTGCATCGAACTTAACACCAGACCCTTTGAAGAACGAGGTGCGAATCTCGACGAACTACTCGACGCCCTAATACACCAGATGATCCACGCGTATTTCCTCGTTTGCTGCGGCAAGCAAGGCAGTAGCACCGAGCAAGACGGACGACTACTCGACGCTCTGCACTTCGGCATCTTGATGTACACCATCCAGGAGATCTCTGGGGATTGCGAAGAGTCGTATCTGCCTCTCTCGTTCTACGCACACCGACGTGCGTGCCGCTCGAGAGCCGCCTGTCGCTCACTCCGAATGGACTTTTATGACGATCGCGACGTAGGCAGAGCAATCGCACGACCATACATCGCCATCGATCCCCACGGTGGCACAGTCGGACCTCCTCCCAACGATGGACAGTCACATTGCATGCACGATAACCGTCGCTTCCGCGGTGCCGACATCCTTAACTGGCAAGTGTCCAACTATGCATTCGCAATAGAGCTCGAGATGGACAAGAGAGACAACATCATCTATGATCTCGACGTCAGCGGAGACCTGAAACCTGTCGAAAGGCTCCAAGGCCCTCCATCATCAACATATGTGGAGTTGGTTTGGGATGGAAAGAGGGTCATGGCACCTCGGGAAAAAGTGCTGGAGTTTGATAGTCTTGCGAAGACGGGGAAAAAAGAAGGGAAATACGAGCTACATATGCCGAAATGCGATTTTCTGACCCTCAAATGCGTGTGGGATTTCGTTCAGCACAAGAAGTACTCGCCGAGGAAATCGGAGTCTGATTCGGAGGTTTCTGGGTGGCGCGATGAGCCCAAGGGACCTCCAATCATCGTGCATGGGAACGGGAAACATGCAGACTCTGAGGCGACAGATGGTGTCGTCGTTCACATCCGCGTCTTCAAAGCGGCGGATAGCATGAAGTTTGTCGAACTGCAAAAGTATGCCATCGAGCGCTTGTACGACATGCCGACCACCTCAGACGATCCCATCACCGCCATCAAAGAAATCTACAACGGCGCCGAGAGCAAAGCCATCAACGCCGACCTTCACAAATGGGCTCGCAAGTTCCTCGCTCGGACAGACGAGTCTTCGCACGCACGACACGCCTGCAGCGATCGCAATCCCTGGGCCGGCTCATACCACGCCCAACCTTACCGTGGCACGAGCAACTACGAAAAACTCATCTCCATCCACGGCGATCGCTTCACGGACCTCTACTACAGCAACCCTGCGCTGAAAGACGACAGCAAGCTAATCGTGGCCGAGCTCTCGTACCCAGGCCATCTCATGGACGACACGCCCAGCGTCCCCACTCCGATCAACACTCACATGGCTCGCTTGCCGTCCTCTCCTCACCACCACCACCCATACTACATGCCCGCTGCCGCCGCTCTCGGTCCGCCAAGACGTCACCACACCCCTCTCTCCCGCCGCCGCAGTTTCTCGGACTACAACGACCCCATCGACTGGCGTCCGAACCACTCGCGCTCGGCAATGGCATACGCACCTTCGTACTCGCACCTGCTCCCCCACGATCCGTACGGCCTCGAACCATCACCAGTCTACCTCCCGCACCACCTACGAGAAGCTGCCATCCCGCCACCTTTGTTGGGTTATCCGGCTGCTGCTGCTGCTGCTGCTGCGCTCGAGGACTTGCCTTACTACGATTACTTCTCGCGGAGCAGTGGGAGGCGCAGAAGAGTCAATGCTTTGACAGGCGATAGTTTTACGCGTTCTAGGGAGAGGTGGGGGGGTTCTTATGGGGCGTTGTGATGGATAGGTAACGGGGAATGTTATGTTTTTTTTCCCCACGTTTTCGAAAAAGCTTTGATGTAGATAGGATAGGATAGATGGCCTTTGTAGGTGCGTGCGTTCAGAGCAAAGGAGCGATTGATTCAATCGGAAGGGAAATGTGGTGTGTGATCTGTCGTTGGTCGCAAAGCGTGTTCTGGCGGAACGAGCTCGTTGCAAGTTGCGATATAATCAGCATTCTCGGTTTCTACACCTCTTTTCGGACGCAGTCTTCCATTTCTTTTAATTGTGTGCTCGTGTAGATTTCTACGCACAGACAGTGGTATTGTATCCATGTGTAGGAAAGACAGACTGTGAATACTGTACCTCATCTTTCAGGTCGCTCCTTCGGTGCGTAGGGTTAGAGTTGGGGCAAGTCTACCAGCCGCCACATTTTGGAGGTGGGAAATGTCAAGAACAAGAGTCCCTAGGCATGGTCAACAGCAACAGTCAAACAGCGACACATGTGCCCGAGTTTGTCGCAGGAAATGAAGTTCGTCTTGGTCCAACGATTCGACGGGCATTGGCCTGCAACGATATGAGTGGTGAGTGCAAGGCTCGAGCAAGGTTGCAAGGATAAGCGAGGACCACACGGTCCCTTGAATTATGTTGGCCAATGAGAAGAGGGAAGCGACATACATTAGTCTCGTGGGTTAGTCGCGGGGAGATGGCCACGGCCAAGGGCGAGTCTGGCCTGGTTCTGAAGTAAGCAGAGATTTGATGGTCAGTCTATAGACATTTGCGTTTACGGAGGTAATAGTTAGTAGTACATAATATCGTCGTAGTAGTAGTCCATGATTTAGGAAGTCAAGAGCTTTCAGTTGCTCTAGCAGTACTCTAATATACCCTAGACAGTGTCGGTAACTCTCAGTCAGAAGTGGTTCGGTACCGAAGTGGCCCGCGAAGTGGAGAGAACGTTAGGTGGCAACGGTGAAAGACAGTTGTGAGTGGTGAGAAGGACATCATGCTCGTACCATGTCATGAGACAATGCTACTGGACTCCGTCGCATGGAGAGATCCAAGCAGCTAACTTACTGTCAGCATGTCGTAGTGGTACATTTGTATAGTACAGGTAGTGGTGTGCTGAGAAGAAGCTTGGCTTCCAGAAGTCGATCTTCGTCTTGTCGCAGCTTTGACCAAAGTCAACCGGAACCATCCGATTCCTCTCTCCGCGCGCCTCCCACCAACACACACACCACCACTCGTGCTTCCCCCAGGACGACTCCACCTTACACCTCTCCAATCCGACACACAACACATACATACACCACGACTCGGATCTTTTTCTACTCAACCCACCCGTTCACGCCGCCTCGACATATGCGACTCCTTATGCGCCCTCCCTAACCCCGGCCCATCGGTGCCGACTTAACTCGAAAGCGCGCACCCTACGCCGACTACGAACCACCGCGACGACCACACGCCGCCTCAAATGCCATGTCGCCCTCACCTGGAACTCTCACAAAACGCCAATTATGGAACCCGCCTACCTCAGCCGTCGCGACTCCCACACCGTATTGCACCGCATTCCCACTCCCCGCCAACGGTGTCATCTCTCTGGCCGACAGCGTCATTACCCTCACCACAAATGTCGTCTTTCAACCGGCTTGCACTGGCGGCGCCGACGAGCACTTGGAAGGATACCCTAGCGTCATAGCAGACTGGAAAGATCCATTCTATGCATCAACAACACCCCAGACATACGTGATCGCGGCGGCCACCGTAATCGCATGGATTTTGGTCTTCATGCTAGTAATCACACCACGGACAACCTTCTTTGGCACTTCCGTCTCACATCCTGGCTTGGGCGGAAAACACGGCATTATTGGTGGCGCAAATGGTGGAGGGAGCCATCTTGGGGTTGGCTCGCGACCATGGTTACAGAAAGTCGCTGCCTTTACCGTCGCCATTTCCCTCACCATCGCCACTGCCGACACGTTCAAATCTCTGGAAAAACAGTACGTTATGGGATACATGGATGCGACCGCCATGCGCGAAGATGTTATGGGCTCTCTGGAAATCAGGATCACACGCGTCATCTCAGACGTCTTCATCTGGCTCGCCCAAGTACAAACGCTCATACGACTATTTCCACGGCATAAAGAAAAAGTCATCATCAAATGGATCGGTTTCGCACTCATTATTTGCGATACGACCTTCTCATGCTTGAATTCGTTCTACGCAAACTCTACGATTGGCACGACCAAGCCACGACACTTCGTCGACGCAATCCCCGCACTGTCCTACTTGTTTCAGCTGGCGCTCGGCCTGCTCTATGCTGCATGGGTGATCTACTACTCCATGACAAAACGAAGATACGCCTTCTACCACGCGAAGATGCGGAGTATTACTCTCATCGCGCTGCTATCATTTGTGGCGGTTTTGACGCCGGTCGTGTTCTTCGTTACAGATGTCTCAAACTCGGACGTCGCTGGCTGGGGTGACTACTTCCGCTGGGTTGGCGCAGCGGCCGCCAGTGTTATTGTTTGGGAATGGGTGGAACGGATAGAAGCCATCGAATCTGACGACAAAAAGGACGGCATCTTAGGCCGCGAGATCTTCGACGGAGATGAGATGTTGGACGTCACGCCAAGCAACGAATTCGTCTGGAGTTCCGGGCGTCGTGGATTGGCTCGACTGCGTAACGGCGGCCGGCGCGGAAAGAATGACGGCGAAGACCGTGGCGGAAACCCAAGCAGCACCATGGAGAAGGGACTTTCCGGCTTCACTGCGAGATTTAGAAAGCCACCACCTCCAGCGCCGAAACATTTTCCTCTTGGTCGATCACACAGCCATCACACGGAGGGACACACAGACAGCAGTCGCACTGGTACCGCGGGGAGCAACACGATAGCATTCGGCCGCTTGCCCACGCGACGCGGTCAACGGAACATCGACAATGGTATCACACCACCGCCAGCCGTGGCGAGCCCGATCAGCAGGACCGATACTACCAGCGCCGCCAGCACGGTCTATGTCGTTCGGTATGACGATGGCGGTGACGTTCCACAACCGATTCGACGTCGCGTGGATGCGAGCGGCAACGCTATCGTAAGCCAAGACCATCGAGACTCGAATCTGAAGGACATTGAACAAGAAGAAGATGCGGAAGATGCGCGTCCTGTTCGCGAACGGTTGCAACAGGGCAGGTGGCATAACGTTGCGAATCCATTCAAACGAAAGCGAGCATCCCCACCGGCTGAGGTGCAGAAAGCGCGTGATCGAGCAGAAGCAGGACCAACCCGCGCAATGACGCCAGCACACAATTTTTCCAAGTGGGATATCAAGAACAGATTGGGCGTGCTCGCTGCAGAGACTGGCGAGCGTTTCAGAGACCGAAGCTCTGGTCGGGGCCAAGGTGAAGAGGTGCCGGTCACTATCATCCCCGCCCAACCTCGCGGGAGCACTCGTACTTGGAGTCCAGAAGTACTCCAACAGCAAAAGCAGCGGCAAAGCCAAGCCCAGCAACAGCAACGCGCGATTGCCCGCACATTCACCGCCACCAGTGCAATGTCAACCAACGACCCATCGACACAGGCAGATTTCAGTAATTCTACCACTTTGACAGACAACAGCCTCCCTGCTGCGGAAGCTGCGAGCCGTAACAGCAATACGCCGCGCGCCAATGACGCAAGCGCGGGCATCACTTCAGCTTCTCCCACAATCATACAATCTCCGCGTAGACAAGTGCTTGTCTCGCGCGACAGCTTCTCCCGGCAATGCGACCCGCCGCCTCGTGCCGATGATATCAGCCCGTCTACTGGTTCAACAGGAACAGTCATCGTCCCTGCGCCGAGACGATCTCCTCTGAGAACGATCACCACCACACCACCCATATCGCAAGACAATGGACATGGTGTTACCACACCTGTCAGCAATCTAGGCGAGACCGCACCGCAAAGAGTTTCGCCGCTTCGGAACCATAGCACGCCGCCGACAGGGAATCTATAAAGAGGGTTCGATCGGCCTAGCACAGGCATCACGGGTAACAGCCCCTACTTTCGGACACGACCATGGACGACTTCTTCGCTTCTACTTTGTTCATTTCACAAACAATTATCAAATCTGTCCAGGAGGGCAAAAGAACTGCATTTATCGTTCGTCGAGAACTTTCTCATCATTTAGCGTCGGCGCTGGTGGAGCATGTTGCATTTTACTTGGGGATTTACTTTGGAAGTTGTTGGGCGGGAAAAGGGAAAGGGCATTCCCGTGTACATAGGTGCCAGATCACCCACGGCCTTTGCATTGGAGAGGAGAGATCCGGGCTACGAGGTGGCCAGATCGAGTACAAGGAAGACCAGTGCAGATGTGAAGGTCTTTGGGATCATTGGTGGTCTGGAATTGCTTTGTACATACTTGACATACGTGATCGATTGTGCATTGGATGCATTGAAGTGTGGCATTTCATTGTTGATGTGAGACTCACTTGTGTATGGTTGCAATTTGCATATCTCCTCGCATATATACACTGATCATCGACGATTCTCGTATGCCATTGGATGGTTCCAGGTTGTGTATGAGCACAACGACGTGATGTTACTACCGTCGTCATAGCCCGAGGTCTGGGCGCACCTCCATGTTGTTTAGCCTATCTCTAAAGCAAGCTCCCAGTGCTGCCAGCTGCCTGCGCCACGTTCTGCTCTATCGCATCACGACTGTCGTCCCACTGCTCTCTACCTTACGCGCTCTTGCTCGCCCGGGGCTTCCCTGTACTATTAGAACTTGCGACTATCTCCGACACACTCTCTCACGTGCGCGGATAGCTACACCTACGAGTCCACCATACACCGTAACCCGCGACAGTCCCCACAATGTCCCTCTTCGGCGACGACTACTCGGGCCCTCCCTCACGAGCAGGCGGCAACGCGACCAAGTCCTCCCTCTTCGACGATGACGACAACCAAACCGAATCCTCTGGTTTCTTGAACGGCAAGGCTCAACAGCAGTCCAGCCCGGCGAAACCCAACACTTCCATGTTTGGCGACGCGGCAGACGACGACGAAGGCGGTTCGCCTTGGGCTTCTTTCACGCCCAAGAAACAACAACGCCGCTCTGGCGTCGAGGTCGTGCGCTCGCTGCTGGCCGACTCCGAAGTCCCCGAGACGTGGGTTGACGCGTGGGAAGCGCTCGACGTGGGGAAGACGGGTGTTGTGGAAGAGGCGGATGCGAGGCGGGCTGTGATCGAGGGCTGTGGGCTTAGGTCTGAGGTCGGGGATAGGATTTGGGGGATCGTGTGTGCGGGAGCTGAGGGAAGGGCGCTGGGGAGAGGGCAGTTTTGGGTTCTGCTGGCGCTGGTTGGGTTGGCGTTAGAAGGAGAGGATCTTGGGTTGGATTCTGTTGATGAGAGGAGGGGGAGGTTGCCTGTTGTGCCTGGTTTGCCGGCCAAGGAACCGGAAAGGCCGGTGACGCCGCCTGCTGATGTTGCTCCTCCTCCTCCTCCTCCTCAACAGCAGCAGCCGCAGTTCCAGCAACAACAGACGTCGCAAGGAGCGCAGAGCTCGCCCGCGAGAGATCGGGGTGGTGCCGCGGGTAGAAAGCCCAGCTTCGGGTTTGGTGAAAGCGATCCGTGGGCCAGTCCTGAGATGCACAGAGGGCATGCGCATACCAACGGTGCAGGAGCACCAGCGCCGCCGGCACCAGCTATGAGGACGACGAGCGAATTCTCGACTACTGCTGTAGGCAACTCGGCGGCGAGCATTGCTGACACTGGATATGTTCCCACACCGCCGACGACAAGCGAAGCAGCTTCGTCTTGGGGAGCAAGTAACGTCTACACCGCTCCAGGCGGTAGTGGTGGGTTTGGTCCAACACCTGAAGCAGGAGAAGGGTTTGGCGAGGGAGACAGCAGTGCAAGTACTGCTCGACGCTCTGCTGCTCCGCGTACTACATTGCCCAAGGGTGTGGAAGAGAACATCACGGTCGCCATGCTCGAGGAGAAGGAGGGCATGTTCCTCTTCCAGCACCGCAACTACGAAGTCGGTTCCATCAGGCGCAACTCGAAAGTGATTCGCCGATACTCTGATTTCGTCTGGCTGCTCGAATGTCTGCACAAACGTTACCCTTTCCGCCAGCTGCCTCTCCTACCACCCAAACGCATGTCCATCAATGGCAACCACATCGCTGCCGACAAGCTATTCATCGAAAAGCGCCGACGGGGTCTCGTCCGATTTATCAACGCTCTTGTCCGCCACCCTGTACTGCGCGAAGAGCAGCTCGTTATCATGTTCCTCACAGTTCCCACGGTAGAAGCACGCCCACCAATGCCCCAAATACAAGTAGAGCAATCACTAACAAAACCCTCGCAGGAACTCGCCGTCTGGCGCAAACAGGCCACGATCTCGGTGCAAGAAGAATTCATCGGTCGATCCCTGCCACCCACTCTTGAAGACTCGCTTCCTCAAAACCTTCAAGAGACGTTCGAAACCGTGCGCTCCGGCGTGCGTCGTTCGGCCGACTTGTACATCAACCTCTGTAATCTGGTCGAGCGACTGTGCAAGCGCAAGGAAGCCATCGCGGCCGAATACGGCCGTTTCGGCATGAACTTGACCTCGATCACGGAATCCACCAACGACACTTTCTCCATCGATGTCAACGACGTGCCGCTCTTGAACGAAGGCATCAAAGCTACGGCGAAGCACTTGAGCAACAGCCAGGGTCTGCTGGAAGACGAGAGCAGAGCGTGGGACGAGGGTGTTTTGGAAGATCTGAAGAGCGTTCGCGACGGCATGGTTGCTCTGCGCGATCTCTTCGATCGGAAAGATAGGCTGGCTAGGGATAATATCCCGCAGTTGGAGAAGCGAATCATGTCGAATGAGAACAAGCTTTCGGGGATCAAGGCCAAGGGTGAGGCGGCGAAGCCGGGCGAGGCTGAGAAGGTTGAGACGGCGATTGTGAATGTAAGTGGAAAGAGGTCGCTTGGAGTGTTTGACGGCGCGATGCTAACGAACTACAACAGGACAAGCAATCCATCGTCAACCAACACGCGCGCGGCGTCTTCATCAAGGAATGCGTGCGCGACGAGGTCATCTTCTTCCAAAGCATGATCTGGCGGATTTCCAGGACGCATCAGGAGTGGGCGCAGGAGCGCGTCAAGTATGCCGAGTTGCAGGCGGATTGCTGGAGGGCTTTGGTGGATGGTGTTGAGGGTATGCCGTTGGGTGATTGATTCGATTGATTGATCGATTACGGAGAAGCGTACGCTGTATTGTATGTCTTGTCTACAGTACCTACCTAATTGTTGTTCTGCACATATATAGCGGTTGGCCTTGTTTTGCTGAAATCGAAACATTTCTAGATTTTTTTTCCAGTCACTCTAATCGATACTGCCGGATTATTACCTACTGACCTAAGAGACTGGTGAATAGTGGGCTGATTGTTCTCACTGTCATGTCGGTTATTAGGTAAGACCCTTCTCTCAAAGAGGAAGGGACAGAAGCAGCTCTTGCCAACAACTCCTTCTACAGGACCATTCACTGGATGTACTGTATACATAGAGCAATCATCTTCACAGATCCTTCCTGACTGTACGCACGCCTGCCTGCCTGCCTGCCTGCCTGCCTGCCTGCCTGCCTGACGCATGTGATACGAGTCTCTTCACTTTCCATCACATGCATGACTTCCACAGACATACCTTAGTCTTCTCACCACCAATGCCTGCAATTCTTTCGTGATCCCCGTCCTGGATACAACACACACGCAATACTTGTGCCTACGGCTCGCAACTACGCAAACCAACAAGCCTTTGCCACCACTCGCTCGCTGGCTATCTTCTTCTCCCTTGCCCGGGCTGCTTGAACTAGTCTACGCATCTATCCCTGCCGGCCACTTCTCTCTCATCGACGACCCTGCTGCTACGAACTGCATACAACATGGGCAAGAGGAAGTATGTTGATGCTGACCTGGGGGATATCGAGGTCAAGGTCAAGAAGGTGACCATGAGGGCAAAGAGCGGTATGTTTCCCCCTTTTGCCTGTTTCGTTGCATTGAGATCTATGGCTCGCTGCCTGCCTTGGTGGGGAAAGAGGTTGTCTCTCTCACGCTTGACCCCGCGGCTCCTCCTCTCCATGTCCCATGAATCGAACATCATTCTACCTAACTTGCATGCGATACTATCCACCCTTCACTCACCTCACTTCACCGACTACCGCATAACCTAGTCTGCCCATTTTTTGCTCTCCTCCGCGCCCCACTTTTGTTTCCCTCCTACGTCGAACATCAATAGCAACGAGCCCACAAACAACCACCCCGCGCATCATCGGCTAACACACACTTCGCCATGCCAGCTCCGAGTGCGTCGCAACAGAAGGCGCAGGCCAACGAGCTCGCAAACGTCTTGCAGATTGACGCCAAAACTGCCGCGAAACTACTGGCAAAGAGTGGCTGGAGTACCTCGGTCGCTGTCAACGGGTATGTGCATACATTGCTTCCCTGAGGTACTTTTAGATCTCATGCAAGAGGAGGACAACCGGTCGCGAAGAGGATGGACCTAGTGTATGGCATATATACGGCGAATGACAGGTCAGACCAGCTGACACAAGTTTCAACCAGATTCTACAGCAACCCCAACAACGCCTCCGCCTCAAATGGCACCCGCAAAGCCCTCGACCAGATCTTCGACAAGTACCGCACAAACCCCAAAGAATCGCCCAATGAGCTAGACATCGAAGGCACTGGCAAACTGCTGGAAGACCTCGGAATCGAGCTGGACAACTGCGCCGCCCTTTACTTCTTCGAATTCACAAAATCACCCCAACTCGGCGTCATCACGCGCGATGGCTTCACCTCAGGCCCACTCGTCGACGCCGGCTGCGACACGCCCGACAAGATCCGCAAGCACATCTACGACCAGCTCATCACCAACAAGGGTACCCTCGAGCAGTACAAAGCCGTCTACAACCACACCTTCACCCTCCTCATCGAAGACCGCAAGAAAGCCATCGACCTCGAGCAAGCCGAGGCTTTCTGGCGGATCTTGACCGACAGCAAGGTCGGACAGCCTTGGACGCCTCAAAGCGGGACCGATTTCTTGCCGATGTGGTTGGAGTTCCTGAACAGCAAATGGCAAAAAGCCGTCAACCGCGATCTGTGGCGTCAGACTCTGAGTTTCATGCTCAAGGCTGTCGAGGATGAGACTCTGAGCTTCTGGACGGAGGAGAGCAGCTGGCCGAGTGTGATTGACGACTTCGTGCTTTGGGTCAAGGTGGAGAAGAGAGGCGAGGCGATGGAGGAGTGATGTGATGGGAAATGGATGAGTTCTCTGCTTTGCTTGTCCGGGTTTTGCTGCGACGGAATTGTTGCAGCGTTCTACACTTGTTCTACACAGCGTGGCGTGGGTCAAAGCGGGTATGACTAGGTGGGCTTTTCTCTTTCTTTTTGGCCAGTTCATATGCGATGCTGGTCCGCTTGAAGCCGCGGCGGTGAGCGAAGCGTTTGATATTCTACACCATACATGAAAGTGTATACCGATCATGACACGACTGGGGGGTGTTGGCAGCCTATTTTGCATAGGCGCAAACGCACCCGTTGCTCCGAACAAATGAAATTTACTACAGCATCCAGCGATTCCTCGCGCTCCCCGAGAACCTATTTGAAGATTGAGAAGGAGAAGCAGAAGGAGGAAGGACTGGCAAAGTGGTGGATGACTGCTGCCGCCGTACACATGCAACTCTTCACTCCACCGCGGCACCGCAACCGGATCACGTCCTGAACATGACTCTCCTCTTCTTACAGTTGCTAAAATATACATGAAGTTGTCTTCCTTCCGCCGAATCTCATCTTCACATGGTCAATTGCGAGAGAATCTTCTGTTGAGGGCCCAGGTCAGTCTCGTGCTCCAAGAACAGCATCTCCAGAGCATCCCTCTCAATCACCACCCTGCCAAGCTCAAGCATGTCCTTGACATCGACCAGATCCGCCTCCAGGGCCCTCGCGTGCCTCCCCATATTCTCACCCTCGAGCGCGTCGAATAGGTTGTGCCGCCTCTCAGCCGTGACAAACAGCGTCCTCCCACCCGCGCGACCCATGTTCTGCCACAACAGCAAGTCCGTCATATACCTCTCCAAGCTCCCCTCCGCAACATCGATCTCCAGCTCGCCGTCCACCAGGATCAACTCGCCCTTGCGGTAGCGGTAGCTGATCGCCGTCCTCCACGCCTGATCGTAGACCTTGCGCGGCAGCTCGGTGCTGAAATCACGCGGTTTGGGCCCGAACGCCACTCCGCCGCCCTTCAGCATGGGACTCTTCTTGTCGCCCAAGCGCGCGGCGCCGGTTCCCTTTTGCGGCCGGATCTTGCGGTTCGAGCCGTGCACTTCACTGCGGTATTTTGTCGAGGCCGTGCCCTGGCGCGTCATATCGCCCTCGTAGATCACGGCGCGGTGCAGGATGTCTTTGCGCAGCGGCATTTGCAGGTGGGTGCTCGGGTAGGAGACGAAGGAGGTCGGCTCGAAGGAGGGGAAGTCGTGCAGGGTGCATTGTGTTGTTGTGAGGAAAGGGTTGCGAGGCGCTTCTGCTGCTGTGTTTTGGGCCTTGCTCTTGTTCTTGTATCTCTTGGGAGTGGGTGTGGGCTGGAAAGCGCTGATGGGGGTCTCTGTGGTGGTGGTGATTGTGGCCATGCCGCGGGCGAGACATGGCTGCTGTTGCTGCTGTACTCGCTGGGAGAGTCTGAAGCCGTTGAACAGCTGTTTTGCCGGTGTTGCTGCCCGTCTGGTAGCCATTGTCGCTGAGATGTGTGATGGTGCGGTCGGCTTGATCGTCTGGTATTGTGGTATTTGCAGGGAGCGTCGTGAAAGTCGGGGCGGCTCCAAAGCACTCCCGATCGTCTCCGCAGAATTGTAGAGCGCGACCCTATGTAGCGATCAACCATACGACAATCAGAGCACATCGCGGCATCTATTGCAACATGGCTTTCGAGAAAAGTGCCCGGCCATTGGCACGATGCCTGCAATGCACAAAGAACGACAGGCTCTCGCTGCCCATCCGCAGCTTCACCACCTCCCGCGCCGCTCTCCTGGAGACCACCACAACTGAACCTGCCGCCGCCCAGGCACCGCCTCCGCCTGCTGGCAAGCCTGCTGCTCTGAACCCGGAGTTGGTCTCGAAGCCTGCTCAGGAGCGCCGCCTCGTCAGTGAAACTGGACAGCAGCCCGTGGCCTCCCGTCGCCGCCGTCACATGCTCAAGCAAACGCAAAACATCCCATTCGAGCAGCTGCCCTTTCAATGCTTCCAGGAGGCGCGAAAGGTGCTGCAGGAGGACAGGAAGGAGAAGCTAGAGGAGATCAAGGAGCAGAGAGAGCGCATTGAGAAATTGAAGGCCCAGCAGGTTGCGCCTCAGGAAGAGTTCAAGAAGAACCACAGGCTGCGCAGTATGAGGCATCGCTTGGAACACATAAAGCTATTGGCCGACATCAACGACCCGGTCGTAAAGAAGACGTTTGAGGATAAGCAGGGTATGTCTCTGGTCATGTTGGTCTAGTCGAGCATTTACCAGAAGCTAACAATTTACCTCCAGGTGACATGAACAAACCCATCTACCGTCATCTTGCCGACAAGAAATGGCGAAGCTACAAGCGAAAAGTCCTCGTGCAGCGTCTCACCCAGATGAACGTTGTGCCCGATGTCATGCCTCAAATCGATCCCGTCGTCTCCACAACGCTCACGTTTGGTCGCCGCAAGGTGCAACATGGTGAGATTGTCGACTCCCGCGTCTCAGAAATAGCACCCGCGATCAAAATCCAGCCCTACGATGCAGGAGAGCGCCTATACACAATCGCCGTCATCGACCCCGATGTTCCCAACGTCGAGAAGGACGGCTACGACTTCCGATGCCACTACCTTGCAAGCAACATCCGCATCTCGCCCACCGAGACCCTGGTGAAGCTTGGTGATTTGAGCGTCGAGAACCAGGTCATCTTGCCCTGGCTCGCGCCTTACTCGCAAAAGGGCATTCCTTACCAGCGCCTGGCGCTCGTCGTCATGGAGCAACCCGCACTTCAAGCAGCTGCCGATGCCACCGGTCCTCGATCGCAAGAGATCGATGTTGCAAAGATCAAGGCGGGCAAACGCTACACCAAACGTCACAACTTCATCCTGCGATCTTTCGCCACAGACCAGCGTCTGACGCCTGTCGGTGCGGATCTGTTCAGGACGACATACGACGAGGGGACTGCTGGTGTCATGGAGCGCGCTGGCATTCCTGGCGGCGATGTCGAGTTCAAGAGGAAGAAGGTCGAGCCTTTGCCCTACAAGAGACTGAAGGGTAGCAGGTACAGATAGATGGACTTTTGTCAGGATGGGAAAACGAGTTTGTAAAGCATTTGTATATTATGTCAATCTACAGCGTCAGATCGTTCATCTTCATCAGTTCAATAATTATTTTGGCTTGATCGCATCCAGCTTCAATGGACGTGCACGTGACGTTCACTCGGCTCCACAATTGAGATAGACCTCCGATGTTCGATGTTCTTGAGCAACAAGCTCTACGGATAACATCAACAAATACAAGCAACTCAACATGGCCTCAAAACATATTACCCACAGTGGCAGTCCCATGAAAGCCCTCTACACCATCTTCGTTCAACCGACTCTCACAACAAACCGCCAGAGACTCGCGCGCAACCTTTCAGCACCACAGCAACAGCAACATCTCACAAACCAAACCCGCTCTTTCGCTTGCACACCCCGCTCCTTCGCAGCAGCAGCAGCAGCAGGTGCTACCGGAGGAGGTAACAAACGCGCCGCCCGCGCCCCCGAAGTCCGCACCCAAAAATGGAACGAAGAAATCACCGCGCGGATCCTGCAGCTCGTGGACCCAGACACCAAGACCCTCAGCGAGCCCGTAACGCGCTACGACGTCCTGCGCGACCTCGACCAGAAAACCCACCGCCTCGTGCAACTCACCCCGGACGACCCGGAGGACCGGCACTTCGTGCCCGTGTGCAAGATCGTGAGCAAGAAGGAGGCGTACGAGAGCGAGAAGAAGAAGAAGACGGCGCAGAAGGAGGTCAAGCAGGCCGCGGCAAAGGAGCGGAGCGTCAAGACGCTGGAGCTGAACTGGGCGATTGATGGGAATGATTTGGCGCACAGGCTTGAGAAGGTGAGGGCGTTTTTGGAGGAGGGACGGAGGGTCGAGGTAGTGCTTGCTAGCAAGAAGAGGGGGCGGAAGGCTACCTTGGCGGAGTGTGAGGGGTTGTTGGAGAAGATTCGGGGGGTTGCGGATGGGGTGGGCGGGGCGAAGGTGTTGAAGGGGTTTGAGGGGAAGATGGGCGGATTTGCTACGGTTGTTTATCAGGGGAAGGCACCGGCTGTTGTTGGTGGGAAGGCGGCGGGTGGTAAGAAGGTGGAGGTGGAGGCTAGTGCTGAGACTTGATTGAGGTGGAGGTACGCGGATTGCAGACTCGGAAATTTGGATGTTCGAGATGTTCGATACATGCTCAGATGTGACGGAATGGGATGTGAATGAGACTGTCGCAGGCGGACTTCTCGCCAATAACTGTATATTATGTACTACCAACCTCGGGGACGATATCGATATGCCGGTACATGACATGTATGACACCACGAATCGCGACCTTCTAGTGCTGGGTACTACGATCTCGCTAGAAAGCATCAGACAGAAAGTAAAGAGAACCCTCAGAGACACCGGAGAGACTCGGAAATACCATTAAGAACTTCGTGACGCTACACTAGAGCATAACTCGCCAAATTTAACTAACACAATAAAGAAAACTGCTTTTCAGACGCCATCACCACAGCCAAATCCCAAGCTCAGCAGAAGAGCCGATACCATCTCTTCCAAGCCGGCCAAGACATCCTCTCAAGACGCTCCTCTTCAAGGATCCTAGGCAAATCGATCTCGCGCGTACCAGTAGTGATATCAATCGTCGCAGCGCGCTGGATAGAAGTCTTCTTCCACACCTTGAACCCGATGTAACACAGGAAAACAATCGGAGCAGCAAGGTAAGCCTGGAAAAAGTTCAAGACCTGCTCGCCGGCGCTCATATCCCCATACCCAATCGGCCACGCGCCGATCCAGAACTGCGCGACCAGCACAAGAACGTTGAAGATCAGCCCAATGTAAGATCCAATCACTCCGGTCTGTGACTTGAAAGCCAGCTCGTCCAGACGGCGGCCTTGCTTCTTCCACGCCGCGCGGAAGCGGATGTGGCACAGGCAGACCGAGAGCCATGTGAGGATCAAGCTTAGACCGCTGATGGCGAGCATCCAGGTGAAGGCTTCGGATTGGGCGTTGTCGCCGGCGGCTACGACGAAGCAGAGGAGGCCGAAGGCTGATGAAACGAGGATGCTGACTAGAGGGCGGCCGGCGCGGTCGATGTAGCCGAAGGACTTGGGTGCTTGGCCTTGTTCGGCGAGCGCGGCGAGGGTGCGGGAGCTGGCGTAGATGGAGCTGTTGCCGACGGAGAGGACGGCGATCAGGATCACGGCGTTCATTACGCTGGGGAGGCCGGCGATTCCAGCTGGAGTGGGACTGTTAGTTTGGGGTTTCAAATTCCGTCTGGCAGATGATGAAGGCCACTTACCATCTCTGATAGCGATCACGAAAGGCGAAGCGTTGGCATCGGTGTCGCTGCTTCCGAGCAGACGGGGGTCGTCGTAGGGTACCAGCAATCCAGCGATGGTGAGCGAAACCATGTAGAACAGGAGGATGCGCCAGAAGACCTGCTTGATGGCTTTGGGCAGTTCGATCCTAGGGTTCTGCGTCTCCGCGGCTGCAAGACCGACAAGTTCGGTTCCTGAGAACGCGAAGGCTGCCGTGATGAACACGCTGCAAAGTCCTTTGAAGCCGTTGTTGAAGGCTCCGGGCTCGTACCACGTCCGGGCACCGAGATATCCTCTGTCGTCTCCAGGCACGCCTCCACAGTCAATGATGATGCCAAGGATGATAAAGGCGATTACGGCGATGACCTTGATGATCGAGAAGATGAATTCGGCTTCGCCGTAACCTGTTCTTTGAGTCAGACGGATGGCTTCCTAACTTGTTGTTCGAGATTGAATATTGCACGTACCTTTGACACCAAAAAGGTTAATCACGGTGATGACGACGAAAAAGATCGTAACCCATACTGTAGGGTCTATGTCACGCGACCCCTCCCAGAAAGATATCGTGATTGAAGCCGCGATGATTTCGAGCGGCAGGGACACTAGCCACAGCAGGGCGTAGTTCCATCCCATAGCGAAACCCCAGCTAGTCCAAGTCAGTGGGACGAAGGTTGCGAGAATCACTCAGATCAATATACTCACGCAGGATCAACAAAACGTGAAGCGTGTGCCGCGAACGAACCAGCAACCGGGAACTGAACGGAAAGCTCACCCAGAGCTTGCACCGTGCAGTAGATCATACAGCCAACGAGGGCAAATCCGACTACCACGGCGCCTGGTCCTCCAGTCGCAAGAGCAGATCCAGAGCCAACGAAAAGTCCAGTGCCAATAGAGCCACCGATCGCAATCATTTGCAGATGGCGACTTTTGAGTCCTTGAGAGAGTTGGTCGGCCTGCTGTACATCGGCACTGTCCGCGTCACCGTCCGCAGTGATCTTGCCCGAAGGCTTAACGTGGGCAAAAGAAGGAGCCGCTTTGAAAGAGTCGACAAAGCCTCCGAAGCCTTTGCGAGATGAAGATCCGCCATCTTCGGAGCCTCTATCGTGGGTCGTCGTGGCTGTCGGGACGCTCTTGACGGGATAGCCCATCTCTGGGTTGTCCATGGTGGCGAGGAGTTGTGAGAAGGAAAACGCAAGGGTGTTCTTGGAGCCGTGATGCGAACATGGGAGAGGTTTTAATGCTCGGAGCACGTTGAGTCTCGACAGTCTCAACTCTCAAGAGTCTGTGTCCTACCGGGCCGTCATAGTAGTGCCATGGGCGAAGTGGGCCGCATCTTCTGGCCCTCCACAACCGCGACAACCAACGGGGTCGAGCAGTCTTGTGTGGATCTTGACCCTTCAACGTATTTCTACACTCCCTTTGCTATTATCTCGCCTTTCTTGATTGTTACATTGTTGATCGTAGACAGCTGGGAGACTGATGTTCTGATGAAGTCGTTCCTTCTGCAAGTGATCGACAGTGCATGAAGTTCCGGAAGAAAAAAAAAAGCTTAAAAAAAGCTTGCCCTTGTCGATTTGAGTCGCGCCACCGGATTATTTCAAGGGTCCTTCGAGTAATATAGAGCCGTGAGAGTATTGGGGTTGGCGCCATCGATGGCGTGATAAATGTCGGTTACGGCTACTGGATGCGACCTGCCTCCACATCCAATGTTGCCTCAAGCGAGAAAAATCACTGGGTAACCTGCTTTTCGCAGCCATGTAATCTACGCAGCACGCCATTGACCTCAACAACATGTCAGCAGTACAAGAAATGTTGCTCACGTACTCGATGTATGCAGGTGTCTCTCCGACTTGAAGACCGGATGTGATAGTTCAAGCCACCTCGATGGCTTGTCGTCAGTCTTTTGAGGAACTAACATGCCAGCCAGCACGAGGACATCACCGGAGAGCGTGCGTACCTTATGAGACCGTTTTCCCAATTCCCATCGAATCTTTTTCAACGCCGGCCAGCCAACTCACAGTCTTCGGAAAGTATGTACCTGTCTTTTGTCTCAAGATCCAACAGAGATCTTGCTTCCACAGACGTCAGCTCGCGGAGTCCCTGGTGATCGATCACCTACCGACGGCTCCTCTCATGGCACCGAACACGTGGGGACTGGAACTGACTCCGAAAAGAAGTGCGGTTAAACGGCCTCCATGTGCCATGCGCATGGGTGGTGGAAGAACACATGGCTCCCGCTAACTTACTCGATGCATACCTGTGCACGGGTCTGCAGCCTTGAACCTAAGGTAATGCATGCACTCCAGACTTCAGTGGGCTGACCACCTTCAAAAAGATCGGGCTACTCCACGCATCACATGGTTGGAGACCTCCTGGTTGCATTCTGGGATACGATCTCTTGAAAGTCAGCCACACATATCGATTCCGCATGCTTTTGCTCAAAGCAACCTTCAAGTCTTTCTCCAGCACTCTGCTGCTCTGGCGAGGCTTTTCCGCAACAGACCACAGCAGGCAAGATCAACTTGATTTAACCATGGAACAGTCTTTTCAAGTTCCAAATGATGAATCATTTTAGTTGCGGTCTTAGCCCTCTCACAAACATCAGTCATCTCTCGTACATTTTTTGCGCATTAGTCTGCGCATCGTATCAAAAACGAATCGAGCAAAACGTTTCTCGCTCAGATATTTCGCCTGACGACGCTAATGAATAGGAAAAAGAGGAACAGATTTCGGAAAAGAAACCGCTGTTGCCAGATGCGGGTATATGTCGCTCCAAATCAAACTCCTAGACCCGTGATTCTCCCGCGTAAAATGAATACTCCGCAACATCCAGAAGTGATACTGTAACTACTGGGCGGAAGAAAAATCGAGACATCTCTGCGGCGTAACGTACAAATTTTTGCCTCGGTCTCGTAAAGCAAAACTTCCAGAATTCGTGGGCGTGAGAGAAACACGTTTACCCAGTTGAATGCTCTCGACGGTATCAGGGAATCCGGTTGACTCGGAATTCTTGCCTAGTACCTACAATCCGAAAGATATCCCACTTCGTTTTCACCCAGGAGTGTAAAGATGGTCTCAACGACTCATAGTTGATGATTCCGACATCATGTTCCTGTCGCTCCGCCAAATCCTTGGGTATTGTTTGTGGGATGCGATGAATTGCTTTGAGACTCAAACTGTGACCAGGCCCACGGAGCGACAGCATCTTGAGGCGCTTGAAATTGCTCCGAAGCTGTCGGCATCGGGTACCCATGGACCGCATGTCCCAACGGCGCTTGTTGTAGCGGATAAGCAGATCTCTGCTCAGGCGGGAAAGTGGCAGTCATGGGTGAGTGATTGGGCATCTGGGGACCATAGGCGGACGATGAGCGTTGCGTTTGCATGTACTGGTCGATCTTCTCGACTTGTGCGCGGAGACCTTTACTCGCCCCAGCCGTTGGCTGCAAGCCCGACTCGAGACCTTCCAGCAGATCCGCCATGGAAACCAGAGAAGAGCGCACACGCTGGTAGGATTCTTCTGTGAGGGAGCCCTCCATTATTGTGGCAAGGATGTGACCGACACCGCCCAGGTGGTAGACCAAGGGAGCGCTGATCGAGGTCAAGAAACGCGGGCAGATGCTGTGAAGACTGGCCAGGAGCTCTTCGGCCACAGCGCATTTCTGATGCACATCGTGGTTTGTGTCGACAGAGAAGAGCGTCATACGAACGAGCTGGAATGTTGCTTGGATGTTCGCCGCTTGGAAGCCATAAAGGTCGTCGGTGGCATTGCCTGTGGCCCGAACCGAAAAGTCACGAAACCGATCCGGCAGCTGGTGATATAGCCGTAATACGCCATCCATGACGAGCGTGCTGTTGAATCTTTCCGGGACCAGTAAGTGCAACACGTGAGACCTGTCCAGCCTGGAGGTTTGCTGGGGGCTTCGGACTTGTTTGACGGTGTGCTCCAAGACCCTGAACATATCCGTTGTAACATTCCAACCGCGAAGCCAGTTTCCCTCGGGGGTAGAAAGGCAAGAAGTCGGCGTTATCTGATCATCGTCGACCTCTGATGGATATCGCACATTTGAACTCATCTCTTGGAACTTCAACACCCCGTTGAATACCACTGCCGCTAGAACATCCAAGTTGTACATTGACCAGTACAAGCGGCGGCATTCCTCCTTCTCGGTCATGGCCATGGTCCTGGGCCATTGAGATTCGTCATGGAATTGCTGCATCGCCGACAAAGTGCAGAAATGTCCGAGATACTGATGCATCGTCGCGATCTGTCCGTACTGTATCGCAGTCATCGCAAGCAGCCCACACGCGCGCAGGTACCCGAGCCCTTGGGCTTTGTTGAAATCTTTAGAGATTGCGCACGCGGCGCCCGAGTGGAATATTTCCGATTGTTTCTCGAGCCCATGTTTGGGAAGCTTTCGGTCGTCGATAAGGGCTCCATCTCGCGCTCGCGCTGAGGCCAGCGCGCAGGCTCCCATTACAGAGGCGAAGAAGCCACGGTCGGAAAGATGATCTCGGTTCCGGATGCGCTCCCACAGGGTCGGTCCATGGAAGAGGGGATATATGGGATAAACGACATCCATGTAGATGTGGAGCAACCGCTCGATAGTGTCCAGGCTTGCAAGAGCGAAGGCGCGCCAAGAGACGAGGTCATCGTCTAAGCTGCCTTCTCGCACTGATACAAAAGCACCTGTGTAGTCTGGTCCAGTGTTGTAAGAACGGTCTGCGGGCCCAACTCCGCCATCAGAGGTACCCTCGGTGGGCGACTTGGGCTTTGGAGCGTGTCAGTGAGAGCCATAGGACGGAGAATGGGATTTATCCTCACCACTGATTGGCGCTGCTGATGAGGAAGGATGTTTGGCGGAGTAGCCTGTCCATGGGAGACGGATGGGTTGCGCCGGCGTCGTGAGGGTCGATTGTAGGTGCATGTGACTCCAAAGTCGAAACAGTTCTGACACTGGACCTGAGCATTCTCGATGCTTGGCCGACACCGGATGCTTCGGCGATGGCACAGGTCGCAAGCCTGGGAAATGCGCTGAAGTTTTTTTGGCCGGTCTGAAGTCGCCGCACCTTGCTGTGCTTGCGAAGCAGCTGACATGGCGGTCGCGACAATACGAGTCGCTAGAGTATTTGGTTTGCACGCGCCAGCATTAGATTCAAGGAGGTGGGCGGCTGCTGCTCTGCAAGACGGCTAGAAGGGTAAGTGAGTGAGCCAGCCGGTGGCGGGACCACGCTGCTAGGTATGGGATGGCTAGCGTTTGGCGGTCGCTTTATGTCTACAAGGGCGTGCGTGTGCCGATGTGCGCGGAGGCGGGCATACAGCTATGAGTGACGTTAGAGAGACGCATTGAAGACGAGTGCGGGCTGGCACTTCGACGCAGAGTGAAGCGTCACGAGATTCAAGATGCGGCTATCCATGCTGCTGCAGACGATATGCAATATTCGATTGCAACCGCAATCGCGATGGCAATCGATCATCGGCCATCGAATCTGAATCTCCCCAAGGAGGAGGTCTCTTGGTGGTCATTCTCGATAATCGAGGAGTTTCTTCCGCTGTGGCGAACCAATGGAAAGCGACGATAGGGTCCAAATCCTGAACAGTCGGGAGCTGGCTGCACGCTCCTCACGGCTCTCAGCAAGGGATCCCACAGATTTTGCGGTGGTATGTCTCCGCTGCGATTGACTTGAAGCGTGTAGACGTTTAGACGTTTAGGCGGAGGAACCAGGGCACGCAGGGCTTCAGGACAAGGGTTGCCGAGTCGGAAGTTCCGACAGGCACAGAGGGAGACACCACAACTGCATCTGCACGTGTTGCTAGCCGAGCGTTGGTTTTCCTGGAAGGTGCGGGAGCCATACTATCGCTTGGTCGTTGGGAAAACATCGTCGGCGCCAGTGCCGACGAGAACGACCGACACGTGACCGAAAGCTTTCTTGCGGATGTGAAGATGTTGATGATGTAAGTGCGTTAGTGAGGTCGACGAAGTCGGTGATGGGCCCGCCACCGCGCCTCTCCCGTGAGCTGTGAACGGCGGCGGGAGCATCGGTAGGCCGGCACACATAAGGCTGCACAATATACGACCGGCAATAATCTTTTGGAGTTACATTATTCCCATTTTCTTGGTTGACCTCATTTTCGAGGTAGGTATATATCCAGAAAGCCTATGCGAGCTTCCTAGAGATCTTTTCGGATTTTCTTAATAGTGTTGCGCCTAAGATGCACGCATCGATTGATTAAGATCTCCGTGGCTGTATGGCCTAAGAAGTGGCAACGTCACCTACGGACATTTGCAACCACGTTCGAACCTATTCTCGTTCATCGTAAGCTTGCGCATGTCTAGCTAGTAACAAACACCTATGGGTTTCAGCCGTATCGCCAGATCGACAGACACAAGGCGACAGACACAAGGCGAGAGGCAAGAGGCGAGAGGCAAGAGCCGCAGGTCCGAGCTGCCACATGAGACTACTGTATGTAAGTTACTAGGTGAATTCGGCACATGGCAAATGACAGAATGCCAATAATAATATGTGTATACGAGTCTACACCCTGACATCACTTAGGCGAAATGTAACAAGTTACTGTTAGAGTATCGGATTCTAGCACACATAGGGAAATTATTGCTCGCTGAGGCACACCAACGCCTGGGTTTACAACGCCGCAAAAAGATAGAAAGATAATCGACAGGTTTCATTACGAAGATGGTATTATTACTGGACAACACCTTTCGGGACGGCAACACACAACCTCGACGCCTGTCAATCTCGGCCGGGCCGAGGGATTTGAGCTAACATCACATCCTCCACAAGTGACAACCTTCTTGCTTTCTTCGTACTAGTACGCACTTCTTGGTTATTAAGTCGTGTGGCTGGAGAGTTGAGACAAAGCCCCGGCAGATCGCTGGGCGTAGCCAAGTTCCCACTTCATGATCTGCCGTCACCTTCACGTAGCCCGGACCCACATACACGTTCTGCGTTCTCGGCTTCTCGCAGAGGGTTGTCACAGACATCTGTGCATGCTCGGAGATGTGCGAAACGATGGATGATAGATGGCCGTGCCGATGTGCTGTGTCGTGCCGTGGCGAACGGGACCCAGATCCGAATCTACCGACTGTCGTTAACCAGTCGTTCGGCCAATCGCTCCAGCTGACTTCGGCAGGGCGTTGGTGTTCGAGCGCACAATCGTCAATAGGAGCAATTCGTGATTTGCAATTGAATAGTGTTTTTGATCCGGAGCACAATGATGCTTTTCAATTGGATCCAGATAGGCTGGCTTGGGTTTACGAAACCCCCTTTGCGGTCACTATTGGTAATCTGATCCAGGTTGATCCGATCTCGACCCAGTAGCGTTGAACGCAGAACCGGGCTGAATCACTGCAAGGTGCAACCGACTTCCAGTAACCGTACGATGGTGAGACCGGACAGCGTTTACTCCACACGTGGCCAGGTCTGCAGAATCTCAGCAACCGAGTCGACCATCTCAGCCCACCCTACTGTGCCTTCTTCTGCCTCAAGCCCTTCAGGACCTTCCTCCTCTGTGCCATCATGTGGGTATAAAGAACATAAGCGCCTGGCACGTAGATAGCCAGCACAGCCCAGAGGGCCCACGCCCACTCCTGACCCCAATGTCTGCGCGCAGGAGCAATGGCAGAGTACACCAGCCAGCACTCGCTAGAGATTCCCATGGGGTACAAGACGAAGAAAGTGTTGTAGCGAAGCCAAGTCAGCCAGCTCGGGACGCCGCCGAAGTGCAAGCTGTAGGCGAAGTAGCCGTAGCGGATGACTTCGGTAGCACTCCATGCGATGAGCATAGTGGTGAAGGCAGGCGAGGCGGAGGTCGATTCGGGGAAGTTGAAGGCGATGCCCCACACTAGGAGGAAGCGCGAAGCGACTTGCATGAGGGTGGTGAGAAGGGGAGCGCGGACGACGCCTATATTGAATTCACGTTAGCTCTTGTGTGAAGAGACGCAGCTTATAGCAGCATTGAATCAAGAAGGTGGAATTGAAAATGTCCTCTGCCACTTACCCAGCGCAGCGTGTACAATTTCCAAGACTGCCGCTGTCTGCACATAGCGGACATTCTTATCTGCACCGGCAAACACCTTCTCCCATCCACCACCGACCGTCAAAATCAATACGACGCTCCAGAACACTCGCAGCCAGAGGACCGCTGACACCAAATTGTAGAGTGTGAGGTATTGCGTCCGAAGAGTCTTCTTTTGGGGCGTCGGCGCAGGCGGGCGCTGGGAATCGGAAGGGCGGTCCATTGTTGAGGTTGCGAATGTGACCGTTCAGGGTTGCTGTATGGAATTGCTTGAAACTGACATATGTATTTAATATTGGAGATCGGAGCTTGGGGTTTGAGAGCAGGTCAATGCGCCAGTGACACTCAGGGTCCACGAGGCTTGAGCTTCCCTCCTCGTACCTCGTACCTTCCTCTGACACAACTTCCAAAAGGAAGGCACGTCGTGTAAGTGAACAATTTCAAAAGCCGTCTCCCGTTAGGGCCGCCTGAGGTTCCGCAGCAAACACGGTGTAACTTGAGGTTACAAGACATGAGAATCGCACCTTCTCCCATGAACTCTGCAACGTTCTTCATGAGGAAGGCACAGGAGTGTCAGTGAATGATCAAAAAAGCAGCCTCCCGTTAGCGCCAAAAATCCCGCTCCTATCACGTCGCGTCTCAAGCCCAACATGTTAAAATGTCTCTCTCCATTTGGAGTCGCTGCTCTAAGATCCACCACCACCAGAGCCTCGAGAACAAAATGTTAAAAACATACGACAGGCGGGATTCCCAGATGGTCACCCACTCTAGTACTAGTCGCCCGGTTCAGTGCTTATGTATGGCAGAGCGGACGGGATGCCCAGTTCTCACTGACCTGTGGTCGTATGTATTGATTTTGTTGCGCATGAGCATATATCGCTACGCGATTTAACTATCGCTATCCTACCCAGAACCCAAATGCAGCGGCTAAAATCTTACCTAGAATCTCGATGATTCCATTACTAGAGGCGACCGGACCAAATCATCGGGTGAACTGAAATATCGCCTAAGACTTACAGTAATATACCCACCGTTGATGAACACGCCAGACACCGAACATCGAAGACTAGTTGCGAACTCAATTACTCAATATTGAACGAATGTACACTCCTCCGCAGCAGCTCCGTGACCCAGAAAGCTTAGTCTCTCCAACAGATCATAATCCCGAAACAATCGAACTCCACAACCCTCCAGCCCGCGTCGTCGTTATCATCGTCACCTCGTCAAATCCCATCGACAATTGATACGAGAAGATCCTCGCTCATCGCGTCACTTTCGACCGGCGTGGATTCAGTTCTTCTCGCCGAGCACGGCAACCCTATCGGCAGCATCAACGTCATCGCTGTACGGGCTGATGACCTTGCGCTTCACCTTCTTATCGTCGTGGGCAAGGACGTTGGTCAACACCAGGTTCGTAGTGTCGTCGGATCGCTTGACCTTTTCGTCGTGGGCCAAGACATTGGTCAAGACGAGGTTGGTAGTATCGTCCGACCGCTTGGCCTTCTCGTCGTGAGCGAGGACGTTGGTGAGGACCAAGTTGGCAGTATCTTGGCCGCGCTTGATCTTCTCATCGTGGGCGAGGACGTTCGTGAGGACCAGATTCGTGGTGTCGTCGCCGCGCTTCACCTTCTCGTCGGTGGCGACGATGTTGGTCAGGGCAAGGTTGTCGGCGTCTTGAGAGCGCTTCTTCTTTTCGTCCTCGGACAACACCGTGACGATGAGGTTGGTGGTGTCTTCGGAGCGCTTCTTCTTTTCGTCCTCAGAGAGTACGGTGACAATGAGATTGGTGGTGTCTTCGGAGCGCCTGGCTTTGTCATCGACTGCGACGATGTTCGTCAAGGCCAGGTTGTCGGCGTCCTGAGAACGCTTGCTCTTCTCGTCGTAGGCGAGAACATTCGTCAGAGCCAGATTATCGGCGTCCTTGCCGCGAGCGATGAGCCCATCTTTTTCAACAAGGACATACTTGACTGGTGCGGCAAAGACGCCCATGATTGGGAGACAAGCAATGTAGGAGGTCTTCATCTTGTTGATGAGAAACGAGTGCTGCTGACTGGGGACTTATTGCTTGGAAGCTGCTGAGAGAGGCGAGTGGTGATGAGATGTCGCACTAACCAGTCGAGGGTGCGTGCTCTTTTATGTTCCAAAAACCGACCTGCACTCCGGCGCTTGCCATCTATCGCATGCAGACAGCACACGATAGCTTATGTGCCTGGAACCGCGGTGGTTACCTCGCAAGGTAGCATCGCGTGAACCTGCCTTCACGAAATGCTGATCTTCCACCGTGAAAGACGGAGTGCTATCGTTCCTCTGCATTGTGCTCGTAGCTTCATGCCAGGCCCACTCCAATGAGTATGCCCGACGGTCACCACTCGAGTGCCATGTCGATCCTTGCGCGGCCCTGAGACCTTCCTTCTTGGACATGGCGCTGATCATAAGAAAGACTTCGAGGAAGAGCGTCGAGCTAGCTGGAGGCGTTGGACCAGGGATGCTGAAGGGGAGGCCGACCAGTAACCACGAAGGCATGCATCCGAGGTTGCCTTTGAGATTCCGTGCACAACACAATACCGCTGATGGCAGTGCTGGCAGACAGAAGGCCACCAGCTGCAGAATCGAGACTTGTCAAGCTTGGTGTCCATCACATGAGATCTTCTGAGTTCGGTTTTCCGAGGCCGTAGCTGCTGACTAGGGAACCGATCTATCGATTGCGGAGACCCGATACGTTTCAGATCAGGTATACATTCGTGCAGCTGTTGATCCTCAGCAACCAGTCTTCGTCGGTTCGAAAGGGTCTCCGAGCAGTCGTGGTCCAATCGCATGAGATCCTGGCAGTGGTATGCAGTGTTCTTCGGCCTAGAGGATCGACGGTATGCGAATCACCTCAGCTTCTCGCCAGGTAGATTGCGCTTGCCTGCATGACCTAGACGTCTGGTATCAGCGGAAGCAGAGTCATCCGACGCAACAGTGTAGGGCGAGAATCCTGTTTCGAATGTTACCGTGATGGCGAAGATCTACCAGAACACGAAGCCACACGCATATCAGAGAGGGCGCGCAAGTGAAGTGTAGATAGAGCTGAAATTTAGACTCGTGTCGTTCCGCCTCCAGACCACGTGAGTGAGAGTGGGGTGCGCGCTCATAGGCCTACGGAAATAAGGGCCGTACTTTCATACAAGTAATGCGGTAGGTTCTCAGTGGGCGACTCCTCGCTTGATCGCACCTGAAGCGCGAGCCGCATCCTCGAAGTGATAGCTCGTCGCATAGCGTACAGTACGAGCCGCCCTGCCGATCGCTTGATTAGCGGAGTGAAGTATGCTTCACAACAGGAAGCCGATGGACCAAAGGACGGATGCGCGAACGTAGGATCGAGGCCTGTGGACTAGTCGTTCTTGTTGAAGCTATCTGATTCAGGGCGTCAGACTCGTACAGTACAACAGGATTCACGAGTTTGAACAACGCGAAGATCTCATACCTGGGAATGAGCTTGTGCAGATCATGGCTTCGGAATGCCATAAACAGGCCAGGGCTGAGGGTTGACCCCACATCCTACACTTTTTAAGCTCGAACAAGCTCTACTTGTGCAATTAAGCTTCAGGGCCGATTGCTTGTCCCTGCGTTATCACTGCGTTGCGTGCTTCCGTGTTGTAGTTCCTGTCGGCTATCGTAACCTCATTTTCTTACCCACATCCAGCTGATAAGGCTATCGCATTCGTACCCTCGGTCCATACACGAAGACACAGGTCATTGGCCGCGTTGAAGCCACATGACATTGTCGATCTTGAGTGAGCCCCAAGCCGCAGACACTGCAGTGTAACAATGAACAGAAGCCTAGTTTTCCGTTTGGAAGATCCTTCTCGAGTGATAGTCAGTAGCAGAGGTAATATCGTGCTTCGTGTTGTCGGAGCACCGAGGTACTGCACTCACGCCAGATTGCGATCATATATCTGACCCGGCCCCAGTCCTAGATTGACTTGAGCCATTTCGTCAGACTCTTATTTCAATCTTGACACTACAGGACCCAGAACACTTCATTGAATTTCCCATTTCAGACATGTCTACCATGAACAAATTGTTTGAAAAGGCTGGCTGGCGGTCAGATGCCAGATACGCAGCCATACAATCGCCAGCAGACTCCACAGAATCCAGAGCGTTCTTAGACGAGCCGGGCAAGGAAGAAGCCAAAAGATGTAGTTCCGAACAAGACTTCGGACACTGGCAAAGCCAACGCTCGACCCAGCGCTCCCGATGGATGTTCGGGGGTCTCGTCGCAGCCTTGGTTGCCCTAAACTGCATGCTTGCTGGTGCGTACGTCCTGAAGAAGGTACCCGACGAAGTCTGCAGCGAGCAGCTCACTGGATACTGTAAGTCCACCGGTAGTCCCGACGCTGGCAATAGTAGAAGCTGACCGGTGTACAGCACCCCTCAATGTGGCGGTCGAGTACGAGGAGTATGATTTTGAGAATCCTTTCGCGCATGACACCATCTACCGTGGTCCTCCATCTGTGGAACTAGAGGAGGCGTGGGCAGATCTTTGGTTCTGTAAGTGTTAGTGGGATGTTACCATGGCGGACCGTTGCTGACATGAGCAGACGACGGTGTACGCATTCCCCAGGACAAGCTTCACTTGATCAACCGGACAGCCGACCTGGGAGATGGCAAGCGCCTGAAGCCGGTAGAAGACGAGGAGGGCGGATACCACAGCATGTTTGAGGTTTTCCACCAGCTTCACTGCCTCGTAAGTGGCCCCGACTCCGCAAAGCACCATCTTCGCTCTGGGCTCAGTCACTGACATGAGACGCATAGAACCTGATCCGCCAGTACACATGGCGCGACTGGTACTTCCGACATCCCGATGTCGTTAAGGCTCCCGCCGACATGCGAGCGGGAGACATCGGTGCTCGCATGCACGTTGACCACTGCATCGAGGCGCTGCGTATCAGCCTGATGTGTCATGCCGACACGACACCATATCTGATCATCAATGATCCGACAGCACCACAAGGAACTAGAGCGGACTTCAGTCCTCACCACAAGTGCAGGAACTTCGATCGCGTGCGAGAGTGGACGAGGGAGAACCAGCTGAGTAACCCGAGAGTTCCTGGTATGTGGGATCCGGAAGTCTAAGAATCATTGGTCAATTCGTCGTGAGGCGTCATGTACCTAGTCCAGTAAAGCACGTTGAATGCCAGAATCCCTGTGTAGTCCTCCACTCGACCGTTCTCGTGGTCTCGCAAATGCCAACGCGTGCGGAGGGAGATCTTGACAGCTTGGCGCTCAGCTTAGGGTCAGGGTTGGGGTAAAGCGAAGCACCTGGGCATCTTCGCAGTTTTCGTGAGAAGACATCTCATGTCATGAACAAGCCATGAACAAGCCATTAACAAGCCATCAGTTATTCCATCAATGTCATAGTCGGCGAATGCATCCAGCTAATCATGAGTTCGTATTCATGACATGACCTGAATAGGTTGAAGAAAAGCTGGACATGTCCTGGATACTCAAAAGGACGACAGTGCTTTATCACCCTCTCAACCTAGTAACCTCGCAACGAACCGATTTAGCGATGAGCGCTTCCCGTTCTTCGACGAACTGCTGCTGCGAGAACGACCTTTGACACCCTTCGCTGCTGGGTGTAACTTGCGCCCGTATAGTGGAGCCCGACCTCGCGCCAGTGAGCCCTTGATCTCACTCAACTCCCTCTGTACCTCAATCTGGAGTCGCCCGTTTGACGAGCCCACAATCTTTTCGTGGGCCTTCGCGTAATAAACAGCCTCATCTGCCATGAACTGGAAGGCCTTCATTTCATCGTTGAGGCTACGCACATCAACGACTCGTGCCATAGCCGTGAACAGCTGGACGAGCTTGTACTCAGGCTGAAAATCGGCGCCCGCATGCTCCATCAGGAAGCGCTGCATGTAGGGCGTGACGATGAAATCCTTTACGGACAAGTGGAGGAAGTCCACTCTACTCTTCCGCAAAGGCTCCCAAGTCTTTGCTGTTGGCATGTCCTTGACCTCCATCAGGCCTTTGCACCAGCTGCTGATCCTCGTGGCGACCAATGAGCGTTTCGCCCTGATGTCTTCTCGCGACATTGGGCTAACGGCCAGTTGCGTCAAAGCCGTTGGATCCTCACCTTCTTCGTACAGAAAGGCATATGCCATGACTGGCAGAGGTTCGCGGGCCCTCTGTGCAAGAAGCAAGCACTTTGCCGTGTAACTCCGGTAGACACGGGCTACGGACTCAATCATATGCTCGAAGAACTTTTCCAAGTCTTCTGGTAGCATGTCAAGACGCTTCTGCAGCGTTGCAATGTCATCGTTCTCACTAAGACCATCCATGAGCTCCCAAACGACGAGATGCACCCATAAGAACACACCGTCTGCTCTTTCTCGGATCTCAACCGCGAGATCCTCGGCGCGCGCGTCATGTTCCGCGAGATCTTGGAAAAGTTGATTTTGCTCCAGCCTGCCTTTCAAGAACTGATCGATATCTTCATGGTTCATCAGCTCCAGTTGGAGCTTCTTCTCGTCAGCGGCCCCAAGAAACTTGTTGAACACGTTGTGCGGTCGACTGGATACACAGAGTTTGACGTTAGATCGGGTCGCAAAATGTTCGATCGTGTCTTTGACGAGCGCGTAATGATTTTCGGCGAACTCGTCAAGTCCGTCGATGAAGAAGCAGAATGCGTGAGTAGACTCGTGCTGGTCGACGATCTTGGTCAGAGTTTCTTTGAGCTCCGATTCACTCCAGAGCGTCAAATCTCTAGAATCAGTTGCCGCGCCGGTTCCGGCCCATCGGACTGGACAAGCTTTATGAATGAAACCAAGGCACTGTCGGAAGGCTTGGTATATCAGCCCTTCAAGCAGACCCTTGCAAGAGCTTTGCAGAGCTGTTCCGGTGCTCCAGAAAAAGTGCTTCAGCACTACCAGATTTTTTTGACCAGACCAAAGCCGCAACATGCTCGAAGTCTGCTCAAATTTGGTGGTCGCAATAGCTTTCATGAAAGTGGACTTACCCGAGCCCGGCTTTCCACTGATCCAGAATATGCCTGCACCGTTTTGCAGCCACGAGGACAAAGGCGAAGCTTTGGCGTCGAATGCCCAGGTATAAGTTCCTTCAAAAGCTTCGGTGATGTCGTCCTCACGCCGAAGCATGTCATCGAAATGAAGGCTTTCCAGAATTGAGATCTGACGTGCCAGCGATTCCATCTGCTGCAGAGCTTGTTCAATACCAGCCGCGCATGGGCCCACGAACTTCCAACAAACTGGCGCAATTGCTGACATGACGGCCAAGTAGTTGCCTTTGTTGGAGATTGCCTCATCGACTGAGCTGTCATGAAATAGTTCGAGGATTCTCTTGCAGTCTTCCGCCGCTTTCTGTTCATCCGAGGCGCGACTCGCACTGATCAACAGTCTTACTACTTCCTTGTCGATGGTAGTAGGCTCATCGGTGGCAGCATCTCTTTTACTCACTTCGCCTCCGGCAGAAAGAGTCTTCATTATACTGGCCGTTTGGAGGTTTCCAGTCTCCACCGCTGTCAAGACTTGCTGATCACGAAGCTCAAGCTGCTGGCATCGAATATCCAATCTCTGGATCGTGCCATTCAATGCGCTCTGTTCATCGCTACTCTGTATCAGACAGCCACTCTATGACAAAAATTCACGGGAGGTCAGTACTCACCTCATCATACAAAGTAGTTGCAACAAGATCTCGCTCTTGACTGCATCAAGCCTTCCTTGCAAGCTTTTGATCTTGCCTTCATTCCATTTCAGCTGCACTGCCGTGCGTACCGCTGACCATGTTTTATGCGGCTCCCCTCTTATGTTTGACAGTATCACCACAATCTCGTTTGCGAGTGCCTCGCTTCGGCTCGACAATTCGCGGAGTTTGACTTCGTCTCGAGCTCCCGTATCAAGTATTTGAGTCCGCCTCGAGGACGCAAGTTTCCTTGACAGCTGCTCTGCGTGAGCGGCGAGCGATTCGATCTCGACAACTTCTTCCGGCGCACCGTCGGTAGATCTGTACACCTCGATCCCTGTGCCCACGAGCCTCGAGCCGAAAGCTACGAATTGGACGACCGCGCACGCTACAGTCAAAGCTGATAACGGCTCCATAATCCCAATTCTCTCGATAACAACCTGCCGCAAGATAGCGCGAGAACGTTGAGGAGACCGACGAAATAGGTACAGGGACGCATCAATGTTGCCTTGGCTTGGAGGCCTCCTCATGTGCCACGTCTGTCAGCCCCTACATTATGCACGTACTATGCGCGTATGTGTATGTGTACGTTTTAGGATGGTGGGGTTCAGTCCTCATCAGTCTCAGAACGTACACAACAACTGGTTGGCGGTAGCCGAAATCTGTCCAGACTCATTTCTACAGTCTAGTCTGGAGATGCTGCCATTACCAGTTCAGTTCGCACCCAACTGTTCGCACTGCGTATTCGGATGTGTCGTAGCTCTAGACCGTTACAGGCGTCTGGTGGCGTTCTCTCCCGCAAGTGGCGTCTCAGCTGCGCAACACAACGCAACAGCTGAGCCGACTCCACAGAATTTTGAATTGGGCCATCAACAACGCTTCTGTGAAGCGGGAGCACTACTCACTACACTGAGCCTCAACTAATAAGTGACCTTCACGATGCCCGACTCGCAAACACGCCCTACAGCTCTCCTCCAGAGACTCATTCCACGACATGAGGACCCGTGAATCTGTACACTTCGGTTCCTTGGCTTAAACAAGGGGAAATGAGTACGGCAAGGTCAGAATGCTATGTCTACTTTGGAAACTATGGTGCTGTTCCATCTTACGCGAACTTGATCATTGTCCAACTTCTCATGCACGATGTATGGATGTGGGAAAACGAGATACAGTAGATCTCATATACCTGTGCCACACCTCGAACTCTTGGCTTTCTCAAACTCAAGCTAAACCCCTGCAACGAAAGGGGTTCGCAACCCCAACTCTAACCCTGTTTTCTTATGTAGCTTTTGTGTCTAAAAACACGCTTCGTATCTTACTATGAATATTGTTTTGTATAGCTCGCTTACGTATATCTAACACACCATCACTTTCCGATAGGACAAGCTGTTTTTTCTGATGATTAGTGATTTAGGGTAAGAGTTGGGGTTACAAACCCCTGTCGTTGCAGGGGTTTGAATCGATCTTCAAGAAAGCTGAAAGATTAGCCGACGGCACAGGTATATGAGATCTATTGTAGCCGATGCCAACCAGGCTGCATCAAAACCTGGAGTGGGTGCCCGAACCCAATGCGAGGATCACGAGAGTGTACCTCGTCAAAAGTGAGCTGCTTCCATGTCACTACTTCGACTTCTTCTATGGGACCTCTCATGGCGATGCGGCATCGTTGCGACTTTACTGGGCCGACGCCGGATGCGAGTCGACGATGCAACGGATAATTCGAGAATTTCACCCAAGCAATGACTAGTCACAGACCACACTTCACATCCGGTTTATCCCTAGAGCCAACAAACAAAAGTTCACAAGAGTATAAATTGGATTTCAAGGTCGATCTCTAAGCCATCCGATGCACATTCGGCGGTGAATTCCCACCCACAGAGACCATATTCCTCACCGCCCAATCATCCCCCCTCAACCGCCCGGAGTCAGGACTACTCCCCCTCCTATCATCCGCCATCTCCGTCTTAACACTAACCTCCTGCGCAACCACAATCCCGCCATTCGACTTCTCCTGCTGATTTTGGCTGGCACCAATAGGCAGAATATGCTCGTCGCTGGCCCACATGGTATCGTTGCCGACCGAAAGCGGGTGGTGGTGCGAGCGCGATTTCCGGCTCGAGTTCTTCTGGTGTTCAATTCCGACGTTTGACTGTAGAGGGTAGCTTTGCGAGCGCGAGTTGGTGTTTCTGCTGAGGAGGGCGCCGAGACCGACGAGTTTGGCTAGTTGGCGGAGGAGAGGATGGATGATGGGCAAGTTGCTGACGACGATGGCGACAAAGGTTTCACGGCAGGCCCAAAGACTGCCGCTGACTGCGCCTTCGGGACCGGACTGGGGGATTTGGTGTTAGCCCGGGGTTGTTTTGGTGTTCTGGATTGTGGGTTTTAACACTTACGGTCAGGATCGTTACGGCACGAATGGTACCTGCAAGTATGATGAAAACAGCGCCGCTGAACAGCAGCATCAGTGTCAGTCTGCGTCTCAGCGTTGTGTCTACGCCCCAAAGAAGCTATGAATTGTCAGCAAAAATGAAGCTCTTTATCATGCATGTCACCTCCAAGGAGCCGTACTGGTAGCGGGATTGACAGCAGATAAATGTCAGTGATGATATTGAGGACCAAGACCGTCAACACATATGCCGGCGAATTGGTAGCCTGACACATTCTGCCAGGATTTGGGCTCACCTGCCAGAAATGATGGAAGGGCTGGCAGGAACACAAGATGGTGAGGGCGACGCCGAGATACGTGACCAAGAGAATGCCGTATCCCATCCGTACGCGGATTTCCAGATGAGAGATTCCAGTCCTGCCAAAGAGCGTTAGTGACATGTAACGAGGAACGTTGTCCAGCGGTGCCCATACGTCAATCTTCCATAAAGAGCGGTGACGCAAACTTTGAGGCACCAAAGAATGGCGGCGTACAGCGACCATCCGATCACTTGGACTTTGGAGCCCATGACCCGGTTGTAGTGTTCATCGGAGTTGACATCGAGGTCTGCACGCTCTTCGGGCGTCATGTAGCTGTTTGTGAGGCCGCCGAATTTGGCGCCAACGAGGTATGCTGCCACGACTTCTGCGGTGAAAAGCAGCTATCGAATGCCAGTGTCAGCTTTCTGGAACGCCGGCACAACGAGCGTGCCTCTCCAGTGAATTGATCCTGCAGCTGGATGACTTACACCAGTCAACGGCATCAGATAATCATCGATCTGAAAGCCGGCGAAACCTACTGTCCGCCATCGGAAGTAGATACGGACGATGATAGTGATGAGTCCAATGGAGAGAAGGGTAAAGGGTTCTGCGGACGACATGTTGTGAGCTGCAAGACGGTGCAACAGCAAACGGTGCTGTTGGAAAGTATCGTCGGCACAGAGGGGAGTTCCACCGTGTATAAAGAAGCCACTGGAAGGTGTCAAGGCTAGGGAACTAGCATTGGGGCTGCAGGTCCCTCTGATATGTACCCTAAGGATATGTCGGTACGTACCTTGCCTTTGACTCCGTAGGAACCAGGTCCGAGTGGTTAGTCTCGCGGGGAATGAATCAGCGTAGTTATTCCGCACCGCAGAACCATAAGGCTGCCGTGATCAACCTCTTTCCTGTCCAATTGGCACTGGCTCAATTAAATCCTATTTCGTAAAACCCAAGGCGTGAACGGCGATCAGCGGGAATGACCATGAGCCGGCCAACCACTGACTTCACTCTGACCAGTTGCGACAATCTTCGAGCCTTGCACTGTTCATACAAGGCGTAGGCTATCACCGTCGCGGGATGTCGATACTTCCTTGCAGATTATGGGACTTTGTGCTCTGTTGATGTGATCATATTCCTCCTTGAAGTACGGGGTACATCGCCGACTGGAGCGAAGGATTCTCAGGGAGTACCAACCTCGTGCGTGTCACAAAAGGTTAAATACCGTCGTCCAATTGCAACTGCAGACAACGCAAATAACGGCTTGGCTGTTATCTTTGCCCGCCCGTTGATTAGCAGAGGTTGTTCCTCGTTCGGCGCCCCCTGCTTCGAATAGAGTTTGTCACTATATGTCGCGTGGCAAGTGTGGGGTGATTCCCGCGAGCCGGCCGTCCCGACGGCAACCCTTGTCTCGGATCACCCGCCCCTAGAGTTAACATCGTCTTAAGATCCGGGGTTGGAGAGTTTCGGACGGGAAACGATCTGTAACGATTGGTCTGTGAGATGCGTATTGAGGCGGCCCGTACTATATGTCTATAATACTTCCGCAATATGTCGTACAATCCTGCGAGGGCGTTCACACTGTACCAGATGCAGGGTCTTGCCTTCGACCAAACCATTGTATATTGTCGGATGATGCTCCGCCAACCTTGAACTGTGCCGCTGAGCGCCGAGGATTGGATGTTGACAGAATATTGATCAACAGCCATCCATGGTTGTTCGGTGATGTGTCGACATAGGATTGACCGTGCCGAAACTGACCGTGCCGAAAACCTCTGCGTTCGGGCCGTGTCTTCGTCGGTCGGGAGAGTCTGCCGTATACGTAACGGTGAGTGGCACTGTGGCACTCGGTGAGTGTTCATCAAGACAAGGCGTGTAGACGCGCGTAAGGGAGTAAAGCTTCGCAGAAGATACGCTTGAGTAGCTTAAGACGTCAGTGTGGCTTTTGGTGGCGTCTTATTTCTTGTTCACTCATCCCACGTCTACTGGGGCGCAAGATAGATAAGACGGCCTGTGATGGGATGGCGAGCAAAAGTCGAACAAGCCGTGCCGCTGCCGTTGTCCCCAAGAGCCAACCCGCTTGAGGCCCATACCCTGTTCATGTTGTGGGATGGCGTGTACCGTGGGAACCTCCTCCAATTGCATTATTTCATTCGCATTGAAACACGATCAATAGTGAAAGCTTTGGTCAAGCCTTTTGTCAAGACTCCGCTGCTTTACTGCAGCAAGAGCCTTACAGCAACAGTGGGGAACTCTGTATAGGTCGAACACTGGCCGCGATGTTCTCTTTACTCCGGAATGTGTCACGAACACTCGTACGCCCGATCACTACTCGATAAGCTTCGCCAATTCTCTGAGCTTGATAGGTTTGGATACAAAATGGTCAAAGCCACTGCCAAACGCTTCAGCGCGAGCGGCTTCCGACCCCAATGCCGTCACAGCGATAGTTCTCGAAGGGTTCAGACGGTGTTGTTTCTCGTACGCGCGGATCCGCTGGATCGATTCGTACCCGTCCATCACAGGCATGTTAATGTCCATCAATATCAAGGTAGGGATCCCATCTCCCGTGGTGTCTTTTGAGTCGGAAGATGGTGACGATGTTGATGATATCAAGGACTGTTTGTGGGCATTTTCGAACGCTTCAAGGGCCAGCTTGCCGTCTACTGCGGTCAGGTATTGGTACTTGTGCTTTTTGGCGAACCTGACCAGGAGTTGGAGGTTAATGCCGTTGTCGTCCACCAGCAGGAGCAGCGGACCGCCAGGACTTGGCTCCACCGTAGATGTTGCCGAAAGGGGTCCGGAAGGGCGCTGTTGGGTTGCTTCCACGCCAGTTATGTCTCGAAGTGGTGTTGTAGAGTCTCCCGGTAAACGAGTTGTGTCTTCAGGTGCCGTCGAGAGCTGTTCAAGTGGCACTCCAACAGCCTCCAGTGATGGCACCACAACATCGATCATCGATGGGTCTCTATCAGTACTCCCTTGCGAATTTAACGGGCGCAGAGGCAGATCCCTCCCAGATCCGCCAGCTGACGCAACGCTGGGTAAGTTCTTGCCGGCCGATGCGGGATCTTCTCTCACCGAGTTACTGCGGTCTGCATTGGAAACGTTGTTCTGGTTCGTGTCGAGACCTTTCAAAGCGGAAGCGACGGCGCGATTCAATTCTTGTAGGCCACATGGAAGGGCAACGAATTCTGAAGCTACCCCAGCATTGATGAGGTGATCCCGCCAACCACGTCGCAGCGCTTGGGCACCCGGGTTGTTGCGGCAGACGACCAGTATAGAGGGGCGGCGAGTGCGATGCCCCACGCTGGTGTCGTGGATAGTTTGAGCGTATTTTGCCAGATCTTCGTCCAAAATGACGTTCATATTGTGGGCGGCGTGATGGTCCAGAGAGCATCTCTCTGGAATGATTCCCAGAACTGTAAGATTCTTCTCAATTGAGGTGACAGCCATCGTTCGCGTGGTGGTCGTGAGGATTTCGGTTTGCGACATCGGAGGAGCGTGATCCACCTCGACGATGCCAACTCTTAGGCCTGCGAATGCCTTACACTCTACGGCACTGCCATCTACAGGCGAAGTTTCGATTTCGACAGTGTTCTCGAGAGGTATGGTCACAGTCACGCGGGTTCCCTCGCCCGTTTTGCTAGTAACCTCTATCTTACCACCCATGGCATTGACGATGCGAGCCACCATATGCATGCCGATGCCTAAGCCAGATGCGAGAGTGTCTTCCTGTGAGAAGTCCTCGAACAGGTGTTTCTTCTGAAACTCATCCGACATTCCTTTCCCACTGTCAGCCACAGTGAAAACAGCGTCAAAGCGTCGGCCAGGTCCTGCTTTAGCTTTCCGTTCGAGAGTGACATGGACAAAGCCAGCCTTGGTATACTTGAGCGCGTTGGTGACAAGGTTGATACAGATTCTTTTCCATCCGCCTGTCGCCAGTTTGCAAAGCCACTCAGTGCCTTCAGAGCGTTCAATATCAAGGATGACAGCGGTCTGCATATGGCCGTCGGGGTCGTGATGATAGTGGAACGAGTACACCGAGGATGACACTGCATCTTCGGTCAGATCGTCGAAGTGGATGCCGGTCTTCAGTGCTGAAAGGTTGCTCTCTGGTATGTCTGTCGTATCTGGTAAAATCACTCGACCAATCTTGGAGCTTCTGACGGCGCCTCTCTTCAGGTGGCGCTGTTTGAGGTTTGCGAAGTCGAGAAGATGCTCGATAATTTCCAGCAATGAGTTGCCGCAAGCGCTGATCTGTTGTACCAGTGTCGCAATATTATTCTCGAGCTTCTCTTCCATGAGAACTTCCACCGTGCCAAGTATGCCATGCAAAGGGCTTCTCAGCTCGTGTGACACGCTTGAAATGAAGTCCGACTTCGATTTGTCTGCCTGGAAAACCTCAACGCGGTTTGTCTCCGCAACCATGATGTCGCAAAAGGCGTCGACGAATTGCATTTCGATTTCCGGAGAGATGACGCGGAGAGGATCGTATGTCCAGTACAGTCCAGCGACAGACCAACGGTGTCGGGCATGGTCCCATATGCCATGGAGGGCTATACATCGAGCCCCAGGGAATGCAAGCTGAAGGCTCTCAGCATCGCTGCGTTGTACCCGGCGGGCATATTTACGCTCCTTGGTGATTGGCGACTGCGGCCTTGCACCCTCGTCGCTATCTTCTGTGGAGAATCCATCATCCGTGTTGATGGTCAAATCCTCGCCAAAAGTCCAGATCTTGCCGGTAGGGTTGCGGTGCATCAGCCTACGTATGAATGTTTCTGTCAGCACCTTGGCTGGCTGATCAGGCTTTGCTTTGCTCGGATGAGATGAAACATTCTCTGCGCATCCCAGGACGGAACAAGGTCTTGTCTCTTTTGCAACAGGATCTTCTGAAGCGGATCCTGAAGTCATTGATGATTCGCTGGCATGGTCCTCATTAGGTTCAATCAGACCTCCGAAAATGTTCACAGATAGGTCGAGGAGGCAAACGCCATCCATGCTCAAAGATCGACACATGATCTCGGCTGCTCTCTGGTATGTATGCTGATCGTCAAGGTCCGTTTCTGGTTTGCGTGCCGTGCGCTGTCCCGGAAATTTTCCGTGCGGCTTGGAAGCATCCGCGATTCCTGGTCGGCCACCATGTTCTCCATTGACGTCCGTTGGTGGCGCTCCTGCCGCAGATGTAGCAGAAGCGGGATGTCTTTTGCGTGGTGTTGATGTAGAGGTTCCGGGAGCACGGTCTTGCTGGTTGCGCGAGGTGTCTTTTTGCGATTCCTGCGGCGCGGTCGAAGACGAAAGGCTTGATGCTGACGCCCCAGTCTTGTCGATCAAAGCATCAGGCACGCTTGGTTGGACGTCGCGAGATGCCTCACGAGCTCGATTGGCGTTTTTCAGCGTTGGTAGCTTGGCTATCTGCGCCGCGTGGTTCCGGTCTTTTGATTGCAATGAGTCTGACGTGCCTCTGACAAAATCTCCCAGGCCTGCAACCATTTGGTTGTTTTGCTCACGCTCTGAAATGGCACGCACAGTCTGGAGATGCGTCATGACGGTCTGTGACATATCGTGCATAAATACAAGATCCTGCTTCGAAATGCCCGATCTTGGCTTGTCGTCAAGGATACAGTACGCCCCGATGTTGACTCCTGCAGGCGTTGTGATAGGAACGCCAGCATAGTACCGGCCATGTGGATGTTCGGTGACATAGTTTCTCAATCGCAGGTCAGGATGCTTAGTAAGGTCATCGACCACGAAACAGTTGTCGCGATAGTGCTCGTTGGAGGCTTTGGTGGCGTCGAACGAGGGAAGATTGACAGTAACCTCACAACAGGCAACGTCGCGGGGAATGACCGAGTAACCCATCCAAAGCCGGTCACCATGTTCATACGTTTCCTCGCTTTCGAGGGAGAGCGTTTGTGTCGCCTCTGCCATGATGTAGGCATGATTCACATCGAAAAAGAAGATAAGAGCTCGTCGAGCTTTCATGCGCAGGGCACCCAATTGGCAGAAGGCAGTGAGGATCTTGTCGGGGGAGGGGACGGCCTTGTGTTGTTGTCTCGCCTCGCGGTCGCGCACGTCGCAGTAGACCGGAGCGCGCTTGGTCGTTTGCCGGAAAGGTCCATAGTATCTTGCGTGGCGTCAGCTAGGCGTTGTCGATGTGCGGCAAGGCAAATTCGAGGTCATGTCTGTTGCTACGAACCGGTAGAACTGTGACTCGCGCTTGCTCTCAAGGCGGGACGCTGCACGAGATGCCCACGTGCGTCCTGGCTTTGTGCATTGTTGTGCCGCCGGTCTTTCTGCCATGTCCAACCAGTGCAGTCCTCTGACGACTGATTTACTACACGATGACGGCAAAGTTGTCTAATCGATCCAGGAAGCAGTAGACCAGTAGAGTGGCGGAGCTGCGGGACCCCAGCATTATTTGCCTGCTTTGCCACAAAAACAACGACCGTATCAAATTGTGTTCCAAAGCCGCTTACGCCTGCTCTAGAGCAGTGCTTTGATACGGTAGGTCCCACAGCACATGTCGATAAACTCTGAAGTTGCAGGAAGCCGCGGATCGAGTGGCTGCAAAAGCCTGGTGCCTGCTTCAGAAGTGGGCCTGGACCCTGACTTTCACCACAGGCAGCAAATGCAATACAACAAAACTTGTCGCGGTACAAATAATATTATCAGTTACTCAGACCTTGTCACTATGGACTAGATGGCATGTGGACGCATGCTGTGGCCTGTTCAGCACCAGCGTAATCCCGTAATCCCTCCCTGAAACTCCTAAATCGAACCAACATTAAAATGTCTAGGCGACCATCCACCTGTCGGGTAGTCAGTAAACGTGCTCCATTGGTCAGATCAATTCAAGCGACAACATACCAAGCACCACCCAATACGAACACAACTACCAACGCGGTCAGGATACCTGCTCCCGCCCTGTCGCCGGTGGTGATGGGATCAACAGATCCCGCGCGACCACCTCCTCCGCCGCCACCACCAGTGGCACCGTCCGGTCCAGTACCAGCGGCAGGGTTACCCTTAGAAGTACCACCAGTCGAGTTGGAAAGAGGACCGGGCACTAGATCACCCAGGTTGCTTTGGAAGATCTCCAGAGCATTCATCTGCTGACCGACGCCGTAGGAGCCATCCCAGCCGTCCTCGTACCATCTGGTACCGCAAGTAATGCCCCTTGCACCACCTGTGCACTGTTTCGCGGCTGCTACGGCGGATCCACGGAGACGCTTGTTGATGGCATCGTGGGTGAAAGGTGCGACCTTTGCGGTACCGGCCATCCATCGTGCAAGGTATGCTTTGAACGACAGTTGATCGACGTTGCAGTTGGCGCGTGGTTCGCAGGCAATCTCGAACATAATATCGGTTGCTTCATAGAAGAAGGAGCGCGAGCCGTCCAGCAGTCCTGCGACTTGCGTCTTCCAGTATTCTTGCTCGCCACCTTCAGTCTGTTGATAAGTTAGCATCCGATGATTTGGAAGAACAACATGCTCCAAGACATACATGATTGAACATCATAGCTGCGCCGAGCATGTAAACGCCAGTATTGTAGGACCACTGAATATGGTTCAGATCCGAGCAGTTGATCTTGGAATCAGTACCGTCAAAGACCTGGTAAGCGCCACTAATTAAGCCAACATCCATAGACCATTTGTATGTCTTAGTCGCCCACTCATTGTAAGTCTCGTTGCCAGTGTAGGCATACAAGCGCGATGCAATGTTGAAGAAACTGCCCTGAGTAATCGAGTTCTTGTAGTCGTAACCGTTGTTGAAGGCGAAAATCTGCCATCTCAGACCTCCAGCACAAGTCTCGTTGTCCCATCGCGCGGCTTGACGGTTGAAGACAGCCTGTGCCAGGGCAAGCCAACCGGGCTGGTCATCAGGAGGATCGGGGTAGCCGACTTCGGCGGCCGTCATAGCTGCCATGCCCCAGAAGGCTTGATCGTCGTTTCCCAGGGATTTTGTCTGGTTTTCCGGCTCGTAGTCCATGGCAGCACCCCGCTGGTGGAGCATGGCTTGAGTTGTGATCTCGTTGTAGGTGTCTTCGCCAGTGTAGTACCAGTAGTCGATGAGAGCGCTGAACATGGCTCCGGCTTCCCACCAGTAGTAAGGGTCTCCAAGCAGACCAGGGATTCCGTCGGTTGTGTTTCCGTAGTAGAAGGACACCATCTCAAAGGCGGCATCGCTTGCGGCAGCCTTGATCGATTCTGTGTGTTATAGCATTGTCAGTGGCTGGCAACACATCCGCAGAAGATGCGACTCACCAGTGTCGTCGATGTTGAGCTCAATCGCGCCAGTCAGGCGGGCGGCAAGAAGCGCCGCGCATGCTGATGTTGCCGACCACAGCTTCATGGCAGCGGGTACCCGTATGGGAGTGTATAGGTATGCGCAACGGTTTCTTCAAGGCTCTTCCAAGAGGGGTATGCTCCCAAGTTCGTCCGGCAGGGTACTGTGAGATCCTGGACAGCGCACTTCGATGTTTGTGTAGACGACCGGCTGCGCCTCTTGGTCGGGTCGCCGCGGAGCAAGAGAGTGGTGATCGTATACCGCCTTGGCAGGAGGTAGTGTATGGCAATTTGGCGCCACGAACGGGTGGACTCAGCGTGTCTCAGGCTAGGTGTGACGAGTGAGCGGTGGAGTAGGTAATGAATGTCAGCTACCTAAAGACTGAAGAGAGGCAAAAGAAAACCACACAATCGGGCATAGGGAGCGGCAAGGGTTGGTTGGCAATGTATTGGTGACGAGTGGCATCCCAAGTTGTTGCCATCGCCAAGCACAAAGGTCTCGGCGCAACGCGTTCGAAGATCGGGCTCTCTTTTATTAGATGCAGCCCGGCTAGGTGTGATCAGGGTCTGGTGGGTCCTGAGATCCTCTTCCTCCACAAATCTCCATATCGCATGGTTGCCATGAGAGCGTAAGTATGTTTTCATCGTCTTCACCACTGATATAGGTAAGACTGGGTCTTATCCATGGTGATGTCGTCACATTGATAATAGCTGTCGGTGGGTAAAGACATATCTACTTCACACCTCCTCTAATCGCTTTCTTTCACACCTATTCCATCGCGTCGCATTCTGAATCTCTCCTCAAGACGATCATTTCAACATTAAGCCCCGCTATGCGCGGCAGTGTACATCGCCATCGCCACGGGGTTTCTTGTCTGTATGAAAATGGTGCCTGGCCCGTTGAACTTGCACACAAGACCTTCACTAGCAGCCAAGTTGCTGATAATGCCGCCAGACGCAATACGCTCCAGCGTGTATTTGCAATTCCAGGCGACAAGGTGTCCATTGTCAACAATGTACTTCTCGCCTTCGCGGAGCTACGAATCATACCGGAATTAGTCATGTGCTGAGAATTCTGGCATGGAGAATCGTGGTACTCACGTCTTTGCGAATGATGGCGCCCAAACTCTGGATCCACAAGATGCCAGTCCCGCTAAACTTGCAGACGAAGAGGCCTTCGCCAGAGAACATGGCTTTGCTGAAGCTTTGCGCCTTGTAGTCCTTGATCACACCAGTCGTGCACGCCAGGAAAGCATCCTTGCTGGCACTCCAGATCTCCTTGCCAGTCAGTCGGATGTTTGTGATGTCGCCGAACGAGAAAGGTGCAAGAAGTAGCTCGCCAGGTCCAGTGTAAGTGGACACAGACATCTCGCCGCCAGTAACGAACTTCTTCATGCTGAATTTGACTGCGCCCTTGAGGGTCATGGTCGGCGACATTGCGATCATGGTGCCAGGCTTGGCTTCCAGCGGACAGCCGACGGCTAATTGAATCGTCACGATGGAGTTGCTGTCGCGGTGGCTGATGCGATAACTGCCGCCATTGAAAGTGCCGACGTCGTCCACTGTTGCGCTCGCGCCTGTGAAGTGGCCTTGTGGAGGAGCGCCTCCTGGCATGGTCGACAGTCTACTGGTGTCGTATGGGCGTTCCGGTTCTTTCTGCTTTTCTTGAGGATAATGGTCTGCTGGAGGTCCAGGGTAGTATGGGAGTTTCTGCTCTGGCTGCTCCATTGGGCTGACCCCAGCGGTATTGTTGCCAACATTGCCATCCGGGAGGGGAGGAGAAACGGGAGGCGGAGGCGCAAAGTGTTGCTGTGGTGGTGGAGCGTAGTGTTGTTGTGGCTGGGGCTGAGCTATGTGTTGTGCTTGACCGGGCGGAGGATAGTAGCTTTGCTGGGCGTCCAAGGGCGGAGGCGCATACTGTTGTTGTTCTGCGAGAGTTAGGCTTTTGCAGATGGTGGGCAGCTTTCATGTATTACCTTGACTAGGTGGTGGAGCTGAAAGTGTTGTCAGTAGTCGTTCAAGCTGCCATCGTGGTTGCAAGTGTCTACGCACGAGGGAAGTACTGCTGATTTGAAGCCATAGTGTTGGGAGGGTGGATTCTGTCAGATGTCGGATGTCGTAGGTTGTAATCAATGGTATCGAGTAGCCGTCTGTCTTGTCTCGCAGTAATGGTACTCAGGTAGGTGTACACGCCAGAAGCTCCTAACGGTTTACAGCGCACGCGCAAGATGTTGTTCAGAGGCGAGGCAAGACCAAATTGGAAAAAAAGGAAAACGGAGAGAGCGAAAAGAGATAAAACAAACAATACCTACCTACTAAGCCATGCTATCCACCCAAGCAGAGCAGCCGAACCGCGGCCTTGTCGGCGACCTGCAGGCGAATGCGCCATTGGATGGAGTACGGCGGCTACGAGATCAGCTGAGGGACATGGGCGCGTATTTCTCAGCGACAGCGCCCCAGTCTCTCACCCCCTGCCGTAATCTTGTGTAAGAGTACATGTGGGCTTGAGTGTATACAGCATGTATGTGTGTTTCGGTAGTGAACTTGAAGATATCGATTCATGATGTTTGTCGAGGTAGTTAGGAGAACAAGAATCCGAGCTTGAAAAGGTGGTGGTTTTACTCCTCCACCTCAAGCTTTTCCCTCGAACGATACGGGAGTGACAGGATACATGTGATCACGACCGCAGCAATTGGAGTCATCTCTTCATTCTCGTTCCACTGCTGCATGCTACCACCTGTCTCAGCCGCTCGAGACTTTAAGTACCAATGTACATGTATGCTGTTGACTCATTTTCTGGAAGCTTGAGCCCTACTAACACACGAGTTTCGTATTCTTGAGAGACTTGCCAAAGTCGGTCGAGCAGCAGCTGAAGGTCTACACACATGGTGTCATGATTAGATACAGAGATGCAGGTTTTGACTGTGAGCATACATGTGTGACGGGATCAAAGGGCATTGCCAATAACAAGAGTTTGGCAATAGGTTGTGTTCAGCTTTTGACTTCAGCACGCTGCAACCTCTTGAGTCGCAGTCGATGGTCCTGTAAGACGCCGCTCCTAGGTTTCGGCATTCATGTGACATTCAGCCTCGATATGTTCAAGTCTTGCTGACTTCACTTGAATCGCCTGCACACATCGTTAGAACTGGGTCCCACAAGTGATGAACAGTACGGATATTTCACTTTGAGGCTGTGATCTGGAGTAGGCATACGGTTCATTCCACGCTCTTTGAAAAAGCAGTGGGGTGTTGAAGCTGCTCTACAGTACGAAGAAAGCTTCCTGCTCAGCCTCGAGCACTGCGGAGCGCAGCAAAACTGCGCTAGTGGCATTGACTAACCCTGATAGAGACACCGTGATCCTTCTAGAGGGCGGTCTCATTATTCGGTGACTATGTGTGGCTTACGTCTTAACCACCGCTCTGCCCTGACTACCTAACATTGACTTCTGTTTTCTCCTCTTTCTCCAGACTCTCCTCGTCCGACAGCATTGAACTGCGGTGTCGACCCAAGCCTGAGAAGCAGCCCCGAAAGCCGACTTCACTGCTCGCCAAGTCGCCGTCGCCGCTGCTTTAGAGTTGCCTAGTAGCTAGCTACACGAAGCGACCATATCGCGAAAGACAACAATATTACCATAGCAAACACGCCATAACCCGCGACAACATCGCCCTTATGGCTTCCCACGGTGTCCCGGCCTCGCCTGTCCCCACCTACTTCATCTACCGCGATGTGCCTGAAGGCCAACTTTACGACCCGACCGCAACCCTCGCATTCTTCCCGCCCAAAGACTCCGACGAACTGTTTGATGCCTTGAGGGCCAAATACCCACACCTAAAGTCTCACTCCGAGCGCATGCGCGATGCGACTATTGAGTTCCTGCTCGAGGAGCGTGAAGCTGAAGCCCTCTCGGCTAATGTCTCCCCCGCCATTCCCTCTCTATACGACTCGATGAACGACACCTCTCCGTGGCAACAATCCTGGCCATCAGCATCCATGACCACTCTCAGCAGCCCGGACATGACCACCTTCGCAACTCCCACTTTCGGTGATTCGCCCAAACCTCAGATCCCCAGCTTTGTCCAGCAACAATCTTCATCAACAGCGACACCCAGCGACAGCCAAACTCCTGCGATTGACCAGATGACCAGCGTCTTCAGCCTGTCAACAAACGAACAGCCGAAGCAGCGGGTGAGGAGGAAGATGACCGAAGCCGAAAAGGTCGAGTACCGCAAGCGCAGGATCGTGAAAGCATGCGATAAATGCTCCAAGCGCAAGCGAAAGGTACGCCTCTCTCCTCCCATAGGCAGTAACAACATGCTAATGCCTACATGTACTTAGTGTATACACAACCAACCAGCCATTGAAGGACTGAAGACTATCAACGACAAACTCACCACAAAGGTGTCCAAGCCTCGGTATGTCGAGCATCAAGCTCGTCGCCTGAGAGGACCTAAGCTAACGCTCACCCTTCCAGTCACAACACCACCAACACCACCAAACAACCACAACACTCCGAGACCACACTTGCCTTCGATTTCGACGATCCCAACGCTCTCGTTGGAGACGGATTGTTAGGCGGATTCGAGGACGCAGGATATGAGGACTTCACCCTCATGTTCGATGACCCGACGCTTGACTTCAGCTTCGATGAGTTCATGCCATTTGATCCACTGAACTTCAACACCCAGCCGGACAACTACAGGCAGTGTGTTCAGCACTTCAACGCCGATGCTAACGGAGTACCTTGTAACCCACGTGCATCTCGCGACTCGAGCTCGTCAGATTCGAGCGGAAACGACAGCTTCAGCAATCACACCGATGGCACCATTTCAGCGGACCGCTTTGTTGATCTGATGATACCGCACGCCTCGCAGAATGTCAACAATCCTAGGTCACGCGATCGCTATGCCCCACAAGTAAGCAACGGAGCATCGTTCGATGCTGGTCAGCTTGAGGAACTTGGGCCCTCGTACTCACCTGGTGGCCACGACTTACCACTGCAGCCCACGCACACTGCACACACACATGAGCTGCAATCCCCGAGTGGCTTTGCACAGATCAATGGCAGTAGTGGTGGAAACCCGTCGGGCGACGGAGGACTAGATAGACGCTCCCGTGATGCCGTGTCGCTACCTGCACCGAGTGCTGGCGAGCAAGTACTGCTGAACACGACAACCCGCCGTTCCCGCAGATCAGCGGTGAACGTGGCAAGATCTCCTGTGGGAGCAACACCAGAGTCGAATGCGCTACTCCGCCACCGTTTGCGTTGTGCTCCTGCACCACAGAATGAGCTGTCATCTACCTCCGTGACAAGCTCAAGCGGCATCTCGAAGTCACGGGATGCTGCCATTCTTGAAGGAAGGCCCATTGCTTCGATTGCCAATCGCAGCAGTTTACAAACGTCACTTGGTGACAACATGCACAGCGAACACGCTGCGAAGAGGTCAACGATGCAAACACAAAGCACGCTGTCGCTCAGTTCTCGTTCTGGTCATACAAGGATGGTACAGTCAAGCGGGCTGGATGCGGCATCGTCTCACACGCGGGCGTCGGCACCTCTGTCTTCGCTACAGATGAGAGGTGCATCTGCTCTGCTCTCGCGCCCGTCACCATTCGCTAGTACTGACAGCGGAAATGCCCGGTCAACCGAGCTATTCCGTCTTAAGAATCGCATGCCAGCATGGCATGATGACTCGATACCTGCTGCGAACAGTACTACAGCATCAAGCGGTCAATCAGCTCAAGCTAACGGCGGTGCGTACCCGCGGCTTGCTACCACGACCACAACCAGCTCCACCGCATTGGCGGAACAGCAACAGAGCCGTACCGAGAAGGTACCGATGGCAACGTCGATTGCGAAGAGCATCCGCAACGCGACCGACGCCGCCGCTGCTCGCATGCTCTTTACCGAGAGCGACACGAACCGCCAGAAGGATCACCACGGCAGATCGACGAGTCTGCAGACAGTCGCCGTCATCGCCGAAGCCAACCTGGTTTCCACGGTCGTGCTCGTCGCCATGGCTGTCTTGGCTATTATCGCTCTTGCGCTGATGCCAAACTCAAACGCCTCCCGCGCCGCCATCTCGATCCTCCCGGTCGTGTCACAACGCCTCGCTGTCGACAACGACAGCGCGCGCTCTCGACTGTCTCGAGTCTTCACCCTCTCAGGGCAGCGAAAGCAACAACTGACGTCCTCCCTCGGGATGATGGCTCCACTCCAGCTACATGGCTGCGTGTGAACGACTCCTTGTTTGACCTGCGAACTTCCTCGCCACGCAAGTTCCTCGAACTCGAGCAGTCGACCCCAAAATTTCTTTGTTCTCTGCTTCTAGTCTCTCTGCGTTCAATTGCCGGCATAAAGCCGCATTAGGGACCCACGAGAGTGCCCAACGAAGCGATGCATGATTTCCTGCTGTACGTTTGCTATGTTTTATACCTGTTCGATCGAGGTCGGCCTACATATCATTTAGACCCAGAATTCCGCCTTCAATACAAAGTTATCGAAAGCATATCCTCGCATTAACAAGACGTCAAGACAATTCGTGCCACTGGCTGTTCGCAAGCAGGTCGCCCCTTTCCAGACATGGTCGTTCGTTTTCTCGCGCAGTAATCCTCGTACCTCTTCCCTCACTGAGGTCAATCTCGCCACCGCGGCTTTCCCAAACCACGCCATGTTGGACAAATCGTGATTTTCCTGGTTCATGATGGTGCAAGCGGGCTGTGGACATGAATCGAATCGAATCGATGCCAACAACATGTTGAACCTAGACTTGATCTTTGGACGAACACGCTGCAAGCTGTAAGTAAGCTGGCCAACGGCTTCCCACTGTCCGAGACTAGGTAGTAGAAGCATGGGTAAGAATACACTACCGAGACTCGACGAGTCTGCGCAAGCAACTGGTATTCGCAGACTCGCTGACGTCCTTGTGCGGAACGCTACCTACTGATCTCGAGCAAAGTCCACTTCAAATGCTCCATGCACGAATGTTGGTTTGCGAAGTATCAACTAAATAAATAGCGCGCTGAGGATTCGATAAAAAGGATCGGTTCTTCATAGGTCAAGACGAAGCCAAATACTGACTTATCACGCCTAATCAAATTGGACATAGTCAGAGATATCGCAGAAAGAAACTTCGAGCCGCACGTTGCGGCCTCTTACGTTAGATACAATGCTACCTATACTGTACAGCGATCATGGTTTTTCCTCTCCTTCCCTGATCCCAAAGCAATGCATCGAAGACATCTTACAAAAGCCGCCCTTTCTATTTCCTCGCGGTCTGTCCGAATTGCTTCTTCCCTTGCTTGCCCGTCGCAAGCGGCGCCCTTGCCTCAGCCATCAAAGGCTCCTCCACCTTCGTCAGGTCGATTTTCCTCGCCTCCTCAATCGCTTCCAGCCCAGAAACAGCCTTCTTCGCCTCTGTTGCCTCGGCCTTTGCCTCGCCTTCCGCACCCTCAGCAGCAACCTGCTCCACAGCAGGAGCCTCGATCTGAGCACTCCGCATCGCCTCGAGCTCCGCGCGCCTCTCCTCGGTCATACGCCACTCAACGGGGAAGCCAGTGTTAGGGTTTCCCAACCTCACGCGTTGGAGAGCCTTCTGCTTGCGCTGCATGCGCTTGTTCTCCACATGGCGCAGGTCCAGAGGAACGTCCTCGAACGAGTCGGCCTTCGGGTCCTTGGCCTCGGCCAGCAACTTGCCAATCGTCTCTCCCAAGAAACGCTTGTTCTGCGCCTGCGACTCGAAAGACTCACAGCTCATGCGCACCGTCTCCTTGGCCGGGCTCCAGCGGGCGCCGGCCAATTTGATGAGCTTCAGCTTCTGTTTCTCGTTCAGGCCGGGGAGGTCGGCGGGCGCAAACTCGACGACGACTTTCTTCGAGGCCGGGTGGGCTTCGCCCATGTAGGTTGTGTAGCGCCAGCGCAGAGGCGTCGCTTGTGTGGGCGGGGTGAAGGGTTTGGAGAGGGAGCCCAGCAGGGGCATTTCCCAGGCGGCTTTGCGGGCGAGGGCGCGGATTTCCCGGTGGGTTTCGATGTCGGCGTGGGCCTGCGAGGGGAGGCTCTCGAGGTTGATGGGGGGGAGGACTTCGGGGTCGGGAGTGAGCTGGGAGGAGGAGGCGTGTGTGGGTTTTGAGGTTGTGAAGGCGCGGTTCGTCCATTGTGAGAGAGGCCGGGGAGCCTTGCGGCATGCTTGTCGTAGGGGAGTGGCCATTGTTGGTGGATGTGGTGATGTGACCTGGATGTAAGTGAAGTCTGTCGTCGTATTGAACATCCAAAAGTCGTCGTAAAGTCGGGAATGGAGTCCGTGCTCAGGGCATGGATGTATCTCCCATTTCGATAATGATAATGATGCGCCGCATTAGCGCAAGAGAGAGGAGGAACAAATGGAAGCATCAACCAACGAATGCACGTCGCATCGCCTCCCCACCTATCCGGTGCAAGATAGAGGTATGTACAGTAGCTACCTATACCACCATGTACATATGATATTAATGATACACACAACTCTACCATTACTGCGACCAGCCCACTTCCTCTTCCCATCCTCTCATTAACAGAACTAACCCAACCCACCCAACAACCAACCAAACATGACCTCGACGAAACTCTGCTTCCTCACCGTAGGCGCAACAGCCTCCTTCAGCGCCCTCATCGAAGCCGCCGTCTCCCCGCCCTTCCTCGCCGCCCTAGAAGCCCAAGGCTACACCGAACTCAGCGTCCAATACGGCCAAGACGGCAAGAACCTCTTTGAAAAATGTAAAGCAGCCGCGCAGAGCACGTCGCCCAAAGTAAAAGTCACAGGCTTCGATCTCGACAGGCTAGGGCTGGGGAAGCACATGCGCCGGGCAAAAGGCGGTAGCACCAAAGAGGCTGTCGAGGGTGTGGTGATTTCTCATGCTGGTATGCGTTCGCTCGTCCCACCAAATCCAATATAACATGTGAACATGTCTTACTTACAATACTACCAGGCTCAGGTTCAATCCTAGACGCCCTCCGCGTCGCGGTCCCCCTCATCGTCGTCCCCAACGAAACTCTCCTCGACAATCACCAAGTCGAGCTCGCGGAAGCCCTGGCTGAGCAGGAATATGTCGTGCACGGAAGGCTCTCACAGCTATCGCAAGCTCTGGCGGATGCGGAACAGTTGAGGCAGAGGGCGAGACAGTGGCCTCCAGTCAACAGCGGGCCGGAACGAGGCCTGAAGGGTATCATGGATGATGAGATGGGATATTTGGATTGAGTTATGCGGAAGTTCAGAGAGGACTAGACCTGCTTGTTCCCCGTTCGGGGGTTTTTTTTTTTGGAAACACATTGGTGGAAATCGGGGAAGCGATACATATATGTGCAGCGCAGGCGCTCGAGGGTTGGCTTAAACGACGAAAACCCGCTGTATTGGGAGTGGTGGACACGCCCGTCATGACAAAAAGAACATGCAAATCAGATATACTTGAAATAAACGCTTGCTTTCTGTCAACTATCCTCGATCCTCATCATTTGGCCTCCTCCGCACGAACCCACTCAACCCAAACCGCAAATGCACCACAAACTTCTAAGCCCTTCGCCCACTTTCTTACCTTAGCATTGTCAAGAGTCTTGCCTTCGTTCCCAGCGACTTCGCCCACGAAGCCACTGACAGAGACATCACCGTTCAACCCAACAGAAAGCTCAAGCGCAATCTGCCTCTTGCCATCGAGAGCAGGGAAAGAAAGGCTCAGGACTGGCAAGGGAGAGGTAGCAAGAGAGACGTCGATCGAAATGGGCGCTTCTCCTTCTGTAGCATTCTGCTGCTTGATGGAAGTGGAATGGGGTTGACCGTTGGCGACAGCTGCAAGTGGAGAAGGGGTGGTAGGAGAGCCAGAGAAGACATCCTGCACCAGAGCGCCGAAGCAACCCCACTGTCTCAACGTCGGCAGGTTCTCGACCAGCTGTCTTGGATGAGCGAACGGCAGCTCCTCGAGCTTGAAGCCGAAGTCCGGCTTTGGGACGTGCAGTCTATAGATGTGCTTGGCTTCGGTTTCGGTCTCGGGGCTGCGGTACGCAAGGACGGTCTTCTGGCGTTCGATGTCTGCGTTGGCTAGACTGGGAGTCGGCAGGAGGACTTGGTGTAGAAGCGGTGGGGTGGAGAAAGGCTGCGGTGGAACGGCTCCGAGCGCAGTCATGAGGGTTGTTGCGGTCTGCCATGGCAAGACGACGGGTGGGTCGAGCTTGGCGAGGAAGCGAAGTGAGGGCAACATCTTTTGTTGTACGTCCGGTAGATTGTTGTCGGCCATTGTGTCATCAGCATCTCCGGATGAGACGAAAGTTGCGTCTGGCTCTTGCCATGGGATGGTCGAGTTAGGCTCAAGCTTGAGCTGTTCGGGCAGCCAAGATGAGGTTATGCGGATCGGAGGGTACATTTCAGGCGGACAACGATCCAAGTCGAGGTGCAGGGTGTGCAGACCTGATGGCGTGGTGTTGGTGGCGGACACCGTAGTTGAGTCGATCTCCATGTCGTTATCGTTGGTTTTCTTCGAAGAAACGGCGCGGTCATCCTGCCAGTAGTCGAGTGCGATGCCCAAACCGCCTCTCGCATGGGCAGAGGGTCTTCCACTCTTCTTGCACATGGCCACAATCTCCGCCTGCTCATTCGAGCCAATACCGCCATCCTGAAGGATTCTGACTTCTTCATCACATAGCTTCCTCAAGCAGCCAAAGATCCCTCCAAGAGCCTCAAACCCATTCACTTTCCCACCTCCCAGACGATCAATCTTAGCAATCCAGTCCAGACCCTTTGCGAATCCAATGAGATTGTCGGTATCCCTCAAAGATCCCAGCAACACCTCTCCCGCCTTTTCTGCCAGCCCAACTAATCCATCACCTTCTCCTGAAAGCATGACCTGCACCTCCCGCGGCACATGATTTTTCATGTCAATATCCACAACCACCGCCTCGCCCGCGATGGACACAGTGCGATTACCCACCTTGCGCTCCCTCTCCTCCGCCGTCAATACCTCGGCGTCAATATCGTTCGCGAACCCCACCCTCCTGCCGACTCTGCAAATCCCCTCCTCGCTGACCCTACCACGCGGACGCCCGATCTTCTTAAGAATCCGGCGCATCTTTGCCCTGCGCTCTTCATCCTCGTTCCGCTTCTGGCCTCCACTAGCAGTGAGCGTCAATCCCAACTCGCTCATTGTAGGCACCATCCCCATCCCCATCGCCATGCTCATGTTCATCCCCGAAGGAGTCGTGGCCATTGCGCCAGGCGTGCCCAACAAGTCCACTCCCAATCCCAGACCCGTCATGCCAGATGGTGTGCCGTTTAATCCCATCGCGCCGCTCGGGCTGGCGGTTCCGAAGCCTTGCTGGCTGAGCGACTGGAGCATAGGTGTGCCTCCGAAGGTCTTGGTGCTGCTGGCCGTCGGGTGGTTGGTGGGGGTCGCGTTGGGGTAGCTGATGGGAGTTTTGGCCGAGGTTCGCGTCGCGGTGGGAGAAGGGTGGCTGCGCGGTTGTTGGTGTTGTTGTTGTTGCGCGGGAGATGTGCCTTGAACTAGAGGAGTGCCCATGTTGTAGGCTGGGCCTGATCGCTTAGATGCAGACGATGGGTTGGGAGGTTGTGAGGGAGTTGGAGTCGTCATGATTGAGTATTGTGTTAAGTGTCAATGTCTTCATGCGCAGATTGGACTTCGATCGAGTAAACCCGTCACTTGACTTCTCCGCTCGTTGATGGATTGAATCGCACGGCGTATAACGCTCGCGATTAGCAATCTAGAAGCTTAGAGATCCAGGACAATCGACGCAAAAGCATCAAATTTCAACGCGGAAGCAACGCGGCCAAGTCTGTCAAGTTGGAAAAGTGGTTTCAGAAGTTCATGTGAAGTCGTAAAGTCGCATCGAAATGGAATGCTTCACTTGAGTAAACAGCTCAAGGCATCCGAGGCAGGTAGAGCGAGGCCCCGCAAATAAGATCGCCAGGCACTTGGAAAGACTAAACAAACACACCTGATATCAACTGAGGTCGAGGTCGTTCTATACAGCATTGCAAGACGCTATGTCTTCAAAGTTGAAGTGATTGTGGACTTGAAGTGACACTCGAAGCTTCATCGTTGTAGTACGAAGCATCTCAATAGAACGACACCTTCGTGCAGTGTGCTAACATCGCAGGTACATTGAAAGCAACACTCACTTCACCACCACAGACGAATGAACATGGCACAACAAGCTTGAAGTTGATCTGCACGTTCTCATTGCTCGACTGTAACTCAACAGCCCCAGCTTTCCGCCATCTGGCCGGCCCAATTATCTCAATCCCATGTGGGAGAATCTCAAGAAAAGGAAAAGAAAAGAAAAGGAAAAACACCGTTCCCCAATGCCGCAAACTTCTCGTCAAAAGCAAAAATGGAAATAAACAAAGCAGCACTCGTGTGGTGTTGCTTTAGAGGTATCGTCTCGCGTGAGGCCGTAGTGTGGTCACATGGCGGGTCTGTCGTCGTTCTCTCTCTGGTGTGTATACATCTTGTCGGTCGGAAGGAGGTAGGTGGTGATCTTGTCGACTATGTCGATGATCTAGTGCTTGGTCTCGGCAGGGATCTCCTCAGCCTTCTCGGTGGCTTCGGCGGCCTTTGCGCCCATGTCGGCACCCTTGGTGAATCCGCAGAGCTTTGAGTTGTATGAGCTAGTGTTTTTGGTGAAGTTTGGCCTTCAAGTGTGCACTTACAGTTTCAACGATCATGCCGGTGATCTGGTAGGGGTCGGCGTTGGAGGCCGGCCTGCGGTCCTCGAAGTAACCCTTGCCCTCCTCGGCGCAGGCGCGGTTGACTCGGACGGAAGCACCGCGGTTGGCGATACCCCAGGAGAACTTATCATATGAGGCGGTCTCGTGGCGACCGGTCATGCGGGCCTCGTTACCCTCACCGTAGACCTTCATGTGCTCGACGTGACGCTTGCTGAGGGCCTCCATGGCCTCCTCGATGGCCTTCATGCCACCCTCCTCGCGCATTGCCTTGGTGGAAACGTTGCTGTGAAGACCGGCACCGTTCCACTCACCGGGGACGGGCTTGGGGTGGAAGGTGACGCGGGCACCGAACTCCTCGGCGACACGGTGGAGGATGAAGCGAGACATCCAGAGCTGGTCACCAACTGCAATGTATGTTAGGTAATGCTAATGATGTGTGGCGATCGAGGAAACAACTCACGGTCAATGCCAGTGCAAGGGCCGACCTGGTACTCCCACTGAGCGGGCATGACCTCGGCGTTGGTGCCAGAGATCTCGATACCAGCGTACAGGCAAGCCTTGTAGTGAGCCTCAACAATGTCTCTGCAGAAGACCTTGCCAGTACCGTTACCGCAGTAATAAGGACCCTGGGGAGCGGGGTAGCCGTTCCTGGGCCAGCCGTAGGGCCAGCCGAAGGCGTCGAGGAGGGTGTACTCTTGCTCAAGACCGAACCAGAATTCCTTGTCGGCGTTGGCCTCCATCAGGAGGGCGGCATCGTGGCGGAAGTTGAAGGTGTTGGAGGTGCCGTCGGACATCCAGGTCTCGCACATGACGAGGATGTTGTCGCCGAGTCTCCAGGGATCGGGGTAGTAGGCGACGGGGCGGAGGTAGACATCGGAGTTGTCGCCGGGGGCCTGGCCTGTTGACGAGCCATCGAAGTTCCACTCAGGCAGGTCCTTGATGGACTCGACCTTCTTCTTCAGGGTCTGCACAGAGGAATTGTTAGCAAATGATGTCTGAATGACGCGGGTTTTCTGTTTTTCCAAATGCCGATCTGGATCGTTCGCAGTGGGCCGAGGGACGTCAGAGGCCCTCGACCGAGAAGTGCCGACGCTGGCGTTAGGCCTCTTTGAGCCTGAAGCGGGTACAAAGCCAGCCTGGCTTTGTACCAGAGCGACGTCCGGGAATATGCGTGACCATGTTGTTGGTGTAATGGAGAGATAAGGAAGATTGGAAGATGTATGCTCACCTTGCATTTTGAGCGAGTGCCGCCGTTGGCGTCAATCCAGACATACTCGGCGATGACGCTGCCGCGCTGATCTAAGTTGAGGTATTTCTGAAGCTGCGCATTGTCAGTACAGGAATTCTTTGGTATTACAGGACGCGCAATGGCTTACGTTGGCGGCGTTGGAGATGTAGGGGCTTTCGGTGGCCTGTATTGAGAGGATAGGTTAGTGGTTGTCCGGCGGCGAGTGATTTGGTTAAGAGGTTGAGAGATAAACACACCATGTTGACTGTTTTGGCGGGGTATCTGGATGTTTGGTGTTGATGTGTGTTGTCGCGGAGCGAGTGCAATGTATGCGATTTGGAGTGATTGTAGTGATTGCCCGAAAGCTGTGAGGTATGGGAGTTTGATACTGTGGATAGAAAGGGAGGGGAGTGAGTGTGAGAGGGAGTCGTAGTACTCTTATTGATCTTACGCCAGCGATTGTTGCGGGTAGCCGGCGGCGCACGATTCGGCAGAAAAGCTTGGGCGTCGCGAGGGACTGGGACTCAACTCGGGCGGGCCTTTTGGCTAGTAGGTACTGTGGCTCATCAGCCTTGGCCTCTGGAACTTGTCGTAACCTTGGGACGTGATCTGAATGGCCACTCTAATTTTGGCGCGAATTGACACACCGTTTGCTGAGATGTTTGGGTAATGGGGTAACAAGTACCGCAGTGTATCGATTGTACTGTAACTGCTGGCCTCCTTTCACGCATACCTCGACGGCTCCTATCTTAGGGCGCATGTGAACAATGCCAGCAGAAGCGAGGTTCAAATCTCGTAGCTATCTCTTTGTCACAAGCGATCCAATGAGAAAGTCCGTGATAATCAGAATCCTTTCACTTTCACCCCATGCTCCCACCCGCGGTGTCGTGATAGCAGGTAAACAGGATTGGAAGGCGTCTGATTCAAGTGTTGCATCCTCCTCCTCCAATCCCCAATAACACAACAGCGATTATCCTCCCAGCCGCGGGTACCTGCCACTGGTCTGCAGCGAGAAACATAAGCCCTCCCACGCTCCAGTCGTCACGGCGATCATCGCATCGCATCGACCCGGGAAACCTACGATGGGCCCCAACCTTGACAAAGCCCGCTTGCCCGGCACGCCCGCAAGACACATGGCGCGGCCGTAGGCACACGACACTTTTTTACACTTCTTTTTCACCCGCATATCCCACGAAATGCAAGAGAGCGGCGTGCGTGCCAGCGACTTCAAGGAGTATGGATGACATGACCCGAAAGCGTGAGGGTTGTAAAGGCAACATCTTGATCTCGTCGTCAGGGTCCAAATGAGGGAAGTGCTTGCGTGAGCGCCTAAAGCCCATCCTCCGCAGTTTCTCTCTCTGGGCTCTGGAGGGTTTGCGGGATCTAGACGGTCCTGGTGGTCTCAGGCACCGGGCCATTGACACATATTACGTGCCGTGCTCGTCACTGCGTAAACCTATTCCCATGCGGTCCTACGGTTCGGTACAACAAATTGCCTCGATCGCATATGTCAGGCATTGAGGAAGAAAGAAAGCACGCCACCCAACGCCAGCGAATTCCCTCACCGTTTTGAGGTATATATTTGTCGGTACCTGAGTTCCCTTATACAGCGCAGCGAGGGAGGGGTACTTACAGTAGGTAGCCGAAATAGCCTCGTATACTTACAGACATCGTGTATAACAAACGAGCGCACTTACCTAACTCCTCACATCCATCCATCCAGGGAAACAACAACGTAAATATCTCTCGCCTCTGCGCCCTTCGTATCTACTGCCCGGCTCGCCGAGAGACAAGCATGGTGTTCCTCTTCACGACTGGAACACGCAACCTTTGCACACCGCCCGCCCGAATTCGGCTTATCTCAATCGGCGGCGGCGCCAGGGCCAAGTTGACCAATCGTTACATGCCGGCCTATCAATCATGACATTCAACGGCCGGCGCAAACGTGATGTGTGGCTGGTGGCCATGCCGTTACACTTCACTCACTTCGCCTACATACAGTAAGTAGTTCCTGCCGCCGCGCCTTACCGCCGGTTGTCGGAACGGAACCGTTCTTCACGAGGATGGATTGAGGCTATTTTGCGAGGGGAAAGGGTCGAGACTGAGTTCTTCTGGAAGACCTCGCGAATGTTGGGGTTGTTGTTGTTGTTGTTAGTGAGCTTCAACAACAATCTTCATGACCATCGTTGCGAGCAATTTACATCTTCGTATCTGGGCTGAACCGCTATACAGTCACGATTGAGCCGGGGTGGCTTGCCTCTATCTTTCGACGTGGGGCCGCATCAAAATCGCCCGTTATAGATGCTGCCTATAGCGATTCGTCTTTTAAAGCCGCGCCTGCCCGAGCCAGTTTACATGTAAAAGGCCATGTCATAGTGAAAAAACGCATGTCTGTTCTATGATTCACCTTACCCTGAAATTGATAATCGGGCGATCGTGAAGAACATCAGATGTCACGTCACGTGCTACCCGATGATTCGGCCTTGAATGCCGAGAAATAACAGCTAGTCTGCGTCGAAAGTCCAGTACATCCCAGCCGGCAAGTAAATTGCAAACTGCTTTCCAACCCAAACAAACCCCGATCTCGATGACACATTTCCACCAAGTGACTTACAACAGCAAGTCGAAATAATGACGAGGTGAGGTGCGGTGCGGTGAGATCGATTTTTGATTTGTCCATCAAAGAAAATCCGCCTGATCTGCAAAGCCACACGTGCACCTCGAGAGTACTGAACTATTGCTTCCCTCTCGCAGGAATGACGGAGTGGCCTTCGACGATCACAGCCTCACCTCCTCTTTCTCCAAAACAAGTCCCCGAACTCAAAAGGGAAACACTCGCTGTCTAGCCGGAAAAGAGGAGAGAGAGAGAGAGTTGTCACAAGAGAAAAGCAAGTTTACAGCTTCCTTTGATCCGTGAGCGACAGCGCGCTAACTCCATACTGATTCGGTTGTAATCGTAATCTTGCGAAAATGGCGCAGGAGAGTACATGTAAGTTTCGTTATCAAAGAGAATTGACGAAAACGACTTGGGTTCCACAACGAAACACCGCTGCAGTGGGTTTTCCTTTTGTTTCTTTGCAATACCGGAAAGAAGGAGCGGTCTCACCGCGTCCTCGACTGCACATGCCAGTGCACATCATCAACTCCGTGTACTCGCTCGACAAACAAACATTCAGCTATACCATCTATCCTGTCGTGCTGTCTTCGACAATGATGATGGGATTTACTACTCCTTTCGTTTTTTCACGACCCTTGTAAGTCAAACCCAACGCGCCAGACGCCGACGCCCGTTCTCGTATCGTACACATTGTTTGTCTCCCCCGATATGCACCTTTCTAACGTCGCTTGCAGTTTTCGATTATACCAGTCGCTCGGGCTTTCATGTTTCGGTCGTGACTTGCGGCGTCTACATGCTTTACGTGACGGTGTAGCCGCCGTCGACGCGCAGCTCGGAACCGGTCATGTAGCCGGAAGCGTCGGAGAGCAGAAAAGTGACGGCGCCCATGAGGTCCTCGGGCCTGCCCATCTTGCCCTGTGGGATGAGTGAGATCCACTTCTCGGCGAGCTCGGGGTTGTCGTCGAGGATCTTCTTGGTGCTGTTGTTGCATTCATGGTCAGTACAGTGCTCTTCTTGGACTTGACGCTTCAAGTACACTTACAGCGCAGTGAGCATGTAACCCGGGGAGATGCAGTTGACGCGGATGCCGGCGTGTGCCCACTCAACAGCAAGTGACGCAGCCATGTGCCTGACAGCTGCTTTGGCGGCGTTGTAGGGAGCCTGCGGCTGTGGGACGTTGACAATGGCACCGCTCATGGAGCCGATCATGACAATGCTGCCGTTGGCCTTGCGCTCCATCAAGTGCTTTGCGACACCAACAGCGAACAACCACGTGCCGTCGACGTTAACACCCCACAGCTTCTGCATACGGTCGTGTGGGTAGTCAACAGCTGGGTAGTTCTCGGTGAACCCGGCGGAGGTGACGAGGTTGTCGATCTTGCCGTGCTGCGCGATGATCTCGTTGAGGGCCGCAGTCACGGACTCGGGCTTGGAGACATCGGCGTAGTGAGCGGTGACACGAGGAACGTCTTTCGCGCCAGGATTCTCGCGCTTGAACTCTGCGACAAGAGCTGCGGCTTGCTTCTCACCCTCGTCCTCTGGAAAATTTTGTCAGCTAAGCTCCTACAGTTTGAAAGTAAAGCTCTGCAGCAACTCACTGTTCATGTCGACAATAGCGACATCGGCACCAGACACAACCATGGCCTGGGACATGACAAGACCCAGACCTCTGGCACCACCAGTCACGACACCGACCTTGTCCTCCAGCGAGAAGCTGGCAAGTGTGCGCAAGTTGCGGCCGCGGCCCTGGACAGGCTTGGATGAAGGCAGCTCGCTCTCATCGTCGGGGTGCTCGTAGCGGATCGAGTCGTCGGTACGCGAGGCACTACCTTCGTGACCGGTCTCGTGGACTGAGGATGTGGTGAACTTGTCGTGACGGTCGTCGTCTTTGGGGTCTTCCGCCGACAGCTTGTCGAACTTGGGTGTGATCTTGCTGAAAGCGCGAGAGGTGGAGTTGACAATGGGTGCGGCGGTGAAGGTGGCAGGGCGGATGGCAGCGGTCGCCGAGGCGCGAGTGGCGTGTCTGAGGAGGTTTCCGCGGAACATTGTGGTGCTTTCTGTGAGGTCGAGGGGAGGATGTTAGCTGTGAGGGATGAAGATGAGGTGAGGTGACAATTCGAGACGGCGGGTGCAAATGAAGGGATGGTATGAAAAATGCCAGCTCTTTCTTGGGAAGTAAGACAGCCCAGCAATTGGGCAATGGCTCGTGACTGGTGCTCGGACGTAGAAAAACGCGTGGTTCGAGAAGGGAGTGTGTGGTCTAGAAGGGGTCTCGACGACGTACCAAGCCTAGAGGCGTGACAGTGCAGGGCTCGCCGTTAGGATGTTAGATTGACGGGACAGGGTTCCCGAGTAAGAGGCAAAGGTAAAGGAGGATGTTGGTGTGTGTGTTTGTAGTTGCAAGAACAGGGGAGTGAGATGAAGTTGGGTGTCGGCGTTTGTTGATGTGGGAAAAGGCTTGACGAGTGTGTGTAACTCACGCTTACGGTTCAACACTTTTTACTTCGCTATCAATAGCTTCACTTGACTTCACCCTTGGGGAGGCGATTCACGTCATCGCACGCGTCCCCCAGGTCTTTGCCCCAGGCCTAGCAGTGTCTAGACGAATGAAAGACTCCGCCTCCAGGCTCTCCACATGCTGCTAGCCCTCATTCCATCGTGTCCGTCTGATTCAGGAAACCCGCGAGCTCCTGTCTCCACGAGGGGTCCCGTGCGGCGCGAGGCGAGGCCAGTGAAACGGCTTTCACTTGCAACGTGCGGCAATCGTGATGTTAATCTTGTGCAACATCGGCAGGGGCGATGACCGGCCCGATGCTCTCTTCGAGCTCTTGATGCAGCCGAATAATGGGCCAGCATGTATGCAGCTATATAGACCATAACATCATGCTGCAGTGCCACGGCTCGAGTCGACAGCACAGCAATCCCGACAGCCTGGCTTGCCATGGAAAAAGCACCGAGCGCGGACCAGCTTCCCCGGAGTCCACTAGAAACATCCAATCAGGGATGCTTCCTGTCGAGATGGCGGTGACGAGGAATATAACAACATCTGGCTACTCGTGTGGTCGTCTCAGAGGCATCAGCATCGACTTCATCAGACACAAAGTTGGTGGTTTGTGGATATGAACCAGAGGGAACAGCTTACACGAGCTTCAGACCCGTATCGGAGCTTGATCGACCGAATGGAGTCGACCGGTGACTTGGTCCTCGGCGTTCGAGGAAGCCCCGCCATTGTGATGCTTTGGTCCACCGCGATGGGGGGCAACGATGGAAGACTCCAGATATAAAGGTGGTGTAATGTTGGCGACCTGGCCGTAGAGAAACAGCACAGCGTCGACATCAATATACTCAATCGACATATACCCGAAGTCATCAAACGATGACGGACAGCGCACCAACAGCACCCTTTTCTGTGGACGGCAAGTCAGCTATCATCACAGGTGCTGGATCGGGTAAGTCATCGAGTCTCACAAGTGGCATCCCTCTGACCATCGCCAGGTATCAATTACTCTTTCGCAAAGCTTCTATTAGAGAAGAACTGCAATGTCGTGATCGCCGACCTTGCCTTGCGTCCAGAAGCGCAAAAGCTCATCGATGAATACACAACTCAGCCGCGTGCAGTCTTCGTCAAGACCGATGTGGTGATGTGGGATCAACTCACGAACATGTTCGATGTAGCAGAGAAAGAGTTCGGCGGTGCAGACATAGTACGATTTCAGCCTTCTTCCAGAACATGACTTCCAAGCTTCTTCACCAATATACTAAGAACGATGCCAACAGGTATGCCCCGGCGCTGGCATCTTCGAACCGCACTGGACCAGTTTCTGGCACCCACCCGGAACCGAAAAGTCCAGAGACGATCCTCATGGTGCCAACGGAGTCGGCCATTACGCTTGTCTGGACATCAACTTGGTCCACCCCATCAGAACGACGCAGCTGGCGATCTCTCGCTGGCTAAACCCTTCCGCGACTTCAACCACAGGCAAAGCGAGTCCCAGCAACCCGAAACGCATCGTTCATATTTCGAGTATTGCGGGCCAGATTCCAGGTTTCCCAGTTCCTCTGTACATTGCATCTAAGCATGGTACGTTGTGTTGTGTTGTTTGACCGACTTGCACCAGTCATTTCGCGTCTACCGCAACAATCATATCACCAATCATGGGCTAACACCCAGCACAGGTATGAACGGTCTCATCCGCTCCCTAGCACCCCTAGACGCAGCGATTGGAATCCGCGTCAACGGCGTCGCACCAGGAATCATCAAAACACCCCTCTGGACGGAACACGCGGAGAAAATGCAGATGGTCACTGAAGCTCAGGTCTGGGTCGAGCCTGAAGAAGTCGCCGAAGTCATGTTGAGGTGTGTCACCGATGAGGCGATTGGAGGAGGGTATGTCATGGAGGTGTTGAAGAATAGGACGCGCAATGTTGAGTGGCGCATGGATCCGGGACCTGAAGGCCCTGGTGCTGTGGCAGAGAACAATGCTGTGGCGGGCGAAGAGGTTCTGGGCTGGTTGGCACAGGAGGGCTGGGGGGTTGGGAAGTGATGAGAGGTGAGGATTACGCTTTTATGTTGCTGGGTTTTGACACTCGTAAATAGCGTAGCCCTGCTGTATCAGCCCAATAGTTGAGTTTAATCCTAGCCGGTCTTCCACGTTGACCCCTGCAGATCTCGTCAATAGATAAAGGTATAAAAAATGTCACTCGATCTAGCGTCATGCCTGTTCCAGGTATCGACACGAATAGAGTAGAGCTTACAACGTCAAATACCAAGTGATTGGAGTACACTTGGCAGTGTATGATATGGCATTTGCATTAGCAATAGCAATACAATGAGAGCGTTCGACTTGGTCAGCTCGGATGATTCGGCGTTGTCGTCTGGTTGTCTCACTCTTCGACAGTCACATCATCTGTACCATTCTTGGAGTAGAGAGATCGGCCGCGAGTCGTCTTTCGAGACTGCTCTGAAAATGAGGATGTGTAGCAGGACAAAGTAGTATTCAGCACCGAGGGATGAGAAGCGTAAGGTATACAGGACATTCAGCTAGGCGAGAGTTGGGCGCTTAGATGCCCGGTCGAGAAAGTTGCTGACACCCCTGCCACTTGACGTAGCCTTTCAACTTTCAACGACGACGACCCCACATCAGGCAGTCACAACGTACCGTGGCTGAATACCACCCCAGTGCCTGCTCCGATACAGAAGGTCTGGTAGCATGTCTTGTTGTCATCCTCCTCACCTCTCAAGCTCTTCCTCTCTCTCTCGTATCATACCTCACTACCTTACTCTCCCCTCCCCCCACTCACCGCCTCACGTGTCTTTCTTGCTATCGGCGTTTGCACTCCTTCTTTCACACCTGCTCCGCTGCGCTGCCCCACCTCACTGCAGCCAGCCGTGGCTGAAACAATTCATCATCGCTACCGCGCCCGTGACGGCACAGGCCTGCTTTGCGCATACTCACGCCTTCGGCCGACTGACTGACTGCCAACCTCAACCTCACTCTCACTCTCACTCTCGCGCTCACAACACCGCTGGCCAGCGGTAGCCTCACACACGTCGTAGCTGCCAGGCAGCTGCCACCTCACCAGCCATGTCTCGACGCTACGCTGACGTCTACGACGAGCGCGACTATTCACGCTCTCGATACGGCGAGCCCGAACTAGAGATCCGCGAAACCAGGAAGCCTGCCACAGTCTTGTCCGACCGCCGCTCGGAGCGACCTGGCCGTCAGCCTGACTTTCTACGCGAGGATTACGGCAAGAGTCATGCCGGACCTCTGGTTATCAGAGAGAGAGACAGGGAAGAAGAATGGCGGCCTCCTGCTAGACGTCGCAGCAACGAAACTATCCGTTCCAAGCATCCCGCCGATGTTGAGAGGGAAATCATCATTCGCGAGCGTGAACGAGAGCGAGAGGGAGATCGCCGTCCACCTTACCCAAGCAGCGAGAGAGGCGGCCACGACGAGGAGATCATATTTAGAGAGAACCGGGCAAAAAGTCAGGCTCCAAGCCGAGCTCCTCCGTCTCGCGTGAGAGAAGAAATCGATATCGACATTCGTGAACACCGAGTTCGCTCGCCGCCGGCCAAGAGTGAATATGCAAAGAGTGAGGCTCCACCAAGAAGCGAGTACCACGAGCGGGATGTCGAGGAGATCCGCTTCAGACGTGGTCCTGGAGGACCGCCCACCCGTGTCCCTGAAAGGGAGGAGATCGATATCGATATTCGTGATCGGCACACGCATAGAGGACACACACACGAGGACGAGATTGATATTCGTATTCGGGAGCAGGAGCGTCCCGCCCCTCGACCTCGCTCTCGTAGCCGCGGTATCCTCGTGGGAAAGAAGGAGGAGGAATGGATCATTCGCCGTCCACGTACTCCTAGTCCACCACCACCACCGCGTGATCACGAACGGGAGGAAATCATCATTCGCAGAAGAGAGCGATCTCCAACCCCGGAGCCGCCACGAGAGCCTACGCCTCCACCACCGAAGCCTGCAACTCCACCTCCCCCACCTGAGCCAATCATCCGACCTCCAATCATCCAAGAAGTTATCCACCACCATCGTCACATCGACCACGGCATTGAGCCTGCTCGTCGACCGACACCACCGCCGCCTGCACCTGAGCCCGAGCCTGCGCCACCAAGTCCTCCTCGTGAGGACAACCTCGAGATCGAGATCCATCGATCTGGTACTCGTAACGGCAAGCACTTCGACGAGGATATTATCATCGAGCAGGATCGCCACCGTTCCCGTAGTACACGACCTTCTGAGGCTCCACGAGCCCGATCCCGTAGCGTTGCAACACGCCGCCAGCGCTCTCCTTCGCCTGCACCTCCTCCAGCTCGGCGTGGGTACGACGATGACGTTGCTGCAGAAGCAGAGTACTACATGCGCCGCGCCGCTTCTCGTGGCTACCCCGGCGAGGCTTACGATGGCGCGACAAGAGACTGGGGCCTTGTGGACGTTCCTCCTGGTACCGAGCGCGTTCGCATGGACGGCAAAGGTGGAGGCAGCCAAGAGATCACATGGCAGAGATACAACGGTGACCGGCGAAGCAAGTTCCAGACTGGCGACCGAATCTACGAGGGCGAGTTTGGAAACCCGCGCTCGCCACCGCCACCGCCAGCTCCTCTCCCGCCGCCACCTCCAAAGACGACGGAGGAGATCCGCATCACTGAGCGCAGAATCACAGAAGGCACCCAGAAAGGAAAGACGAAGGACAAGATGTGGACGGAAGTCACCAAAGATTTGGTGATCAAAGAGGCCGTTGAAGAGATGGGTTATGAGTACGAAGAGACGGAAGAGTTCTTCTACGTGATCGAATACCTACGCTACGTAAGTTACCTTGTTTGATCAAGAGACGAAGACAAGAGATACTAACCCACCAAACAGGAAGACGTCCTTCGCCTAGTTGAGCTCACCGAAGACATCCGCCGCGAACGCCGAGAGCGCATCCGCGAAATCCAGTGGGAGCGCGAAGAGCTCGAGCGCTTACCGAAGATGCTGCCGCCACCTCCGGTTCCCGCCCCTGCGCCTCCGCCTCCGAGAAGTGCGTACGAGGAACGCATCTACGAAAAGGAATACTATTACGACGTCTCTGGAAAGAGATACAGACGTTGAATGACGATCACGATGATAATGAAGATGGGGCGCCGAGCCGTCACATCACGTCACGGCAGTGTTTATAGCAAGTCGAGAAGGGAAGCGAAGGAGGCGAAGCGCACGACACGACACACACCCAACCTGTGGATAACGAAAGAGAGAGACGACTTGACGAAAGCGTGACTTTGGCTTGCCTTTCTTCCTGTTTCTTGCACCATCGGCATTCTTTCCTTTTGTCATTTCTTTTTACTGGTGGATAGGTCCTTCCTTTCTCATTTTCTCCAGTTCTACTTCTTCTTCTTCTTCTTCTTCTTCTTCTTCTTCCCGTGGACATGACTCGGATTGCCGACTGAGTGATCAGGAGGATTTCTCACATAGACATCTTCTTGCGTGTGTGTTCGAAGAGGTACATAGCTTCCTTTGAAACGAATGGATTATTCAATCAGTCGAGGCCTCCACGAAGAAGAGAAGGGGTCATGCAATTCTACTTCCTTAAATCAGTTCATATCAGATCAGTTCATCGAGCGATTGCGGCAAACTTTGTCTAGGGTAAGGGTTGGGGTAGCCTGAAGGAGACGACAAATTGAGATTATGTACAATCGTTGGGGATAGATCGAGTAGAATTGTAGCTTTGCCTGGATGAATCGATCACCTCATCATGTAGTGAGTCTCTGGATTCGTGAAATGCATTGTTTGCGTCTTTCTCTCGGTGTTTTGGCCCGTGACGGTGAAAATGAAGGGTATGCAGTTGGATTGATAAGATGACGACTTCTCCGACTCGACATTTCCGATACAACTCCCGACTCATGTTCAGGGTCTCGTTGCCTTGCACTACGTCTCATGTCCGCAAGACCCCTAATCCATCGCCTGTTTCACTCGTACTTCACACTGACCTCCCCCACAAGTCCATACTCCTGCGCCAGAGGCAGCGGTCCCAATGCTAGAGTGCCACTGCTCCTCAACTCACCCCAATACGGTCTGACTGCATTCCCGAGGGTAGTAGCGACCACAACGCGGACCTCGTTCTCGCCATCTTGCAAGTGCTCCGAGATGTCCGCAATGGCGTGTGTAGGATCCAAAGGCGGGAGTTGGCGGTCGTTGACCCAGGCGCGGGCAGTGTTGCTCAAAGCGCCCAAGTCTAGGATCGCGTGGCGGCTGTCGCAGTCTGCGGGTGGCCAGGTGAAGGTTGTGTTGTAGAAGCCGCGGCCGGAGGTGTTGTTCAGGGAGTCGGAGATGGCGTTCCAGGGCTGGAGGGAGGGGAGGTTGTAGGTTGAGTTTGATTTGGAGGAGAGCGTTTGATCGGCTGTGAGGTTTTCGGGCGCGCTCCAGGATTCGATGGTGAGCGTCCAGGAGGTTAGGGGGAGGGTCTTTGTTGAGGTTTTGTGGTATGGGTGTTGGCGGATGTTGAACTTGCTGTCGCTTTTGTGCCAGTCGGGCGGACTGTCTGCGTCCTCGGACTTGGGAGCGAATTCGTCGTGATGGAAGCCTATGATCGTGCTCTGGTTCCCTGCCAACGATAGTGGGATGATGGTTGACTTTTCGGTCTGCTGGTACTCGCGGACGGCCTCGATGTCTCCCGTCCAGGCGTCGTAGAAGTACGGCACGCCTGTCGTCTCAAACGTCACGGATCCGTTCGAGCTGCCCAAGCCTAGCTCACTTTCCCAAGCATCGTTGTACACAAAGACGTAAGTTTTCGCCGCCTTCTCGTCCTCGCGCCAGTATGTGTACCAGATCCGATCGGCGTCCACTTTCGTGCGTGGAACGAGACCTAGCGAAGTCAAGGACGCGGAGAGATTCTCTGCTGGCACTTCGTGGACGTTCTCTAGCTCAGTAAGGGCCGCCAATGCTTCTTTTACATACGCCGAACCGCTGGCGTTGTATCCAGAGAGGTTGAAAGGCGTCCCGCCGGAGATGATGATGGGAAGGCCTTGATGGGCGTATTCAGTCAGCTTCTCCACGCCTGCCACGGTCAATGTGTCGTTGCCGCGGAGGACAAGTGCTTGGAAGGCTTGACGGGCGGGAGCGAGAGTTCCATTGGTGACGTAGGCTTCAGGCTCAGCGACGAGGTTGTCTGGGCTGAGATACTCGTATGACCAGCCTGGACTGTGTTAGGAATGATGGATCTGATTGTCATGACCCACACGTTGTGACCTACCGGCTTCGACCAGGTCGTTTGGACGGTATTGCGAGGCTTTATCGAAGAATTGCGTCTTCTTGAGCCAGAATGCGAGATCGATCTTCGGGATACCTGTTTGAGCGACATATTGCATGCGGGCGGTCCAGTTCATGTAGTCGTCGTAGTACTCCCATGTCGGCTGCCGCGGGCCGTGCATGTTGGAGAAACGGTACGCGAAGGTCGAATAGCCAGGCCATGTAGTATTCGGGTACGAGCCCGAGAAGGCATATCCGTGGTAGACCTGGGGTTCATGCTGTCAGCTGTGCGCCCTGGAGTGGATGGTCGAACAGTAAACCGGCAAGGACTTACGAAGTTGTTGATCGATCCCACTATCGAACGCTTGACGTCCCAAATCAGCTCTGGCATGGTTTGGCTGTATGCTTCGTTGCGTTGGGCGCCGAGCTCAGAGGATATCACGCGCTTGCCGGCCAAGTTGGCTGGGCCGGCGAATTGTCTGTATGCATCGATCACATGGTTGAAACCGAGAGACTCGCACTCCGGGCCATTGACTGCAGGTATGTTGGCCAGCATGTCCATGGGAAGGTTGTATACAACTTGTGCGGAGTATTGCGAGTCGAGTGATTCTTTAGTCCAGTTGGTAAGAGTCTCGAGGTAAATTCTGTTGAGTTCGGTGAGCTGTATCCCGTCAGTCCTGTGAGGTCTAGAGAAGTAGTACTTTGATGATGAGTCGGGAACTCACGGTCTGCCTGTAGTCATCCACATGTGCTTGACCTTTATCAGCCTCATCAGTCTGATACCAGTGCGGCGAAGCGAGAGGAGCATCCGACTGCGCATTGGGGTAGTAGATCAGAGGCAAGTACTTCTTGATGCTATACCCTCGAGCCTTCTGGAATGCATCCACGAGTGCAGGCGTCCACCACACCAGGATACTGTTACCAAATTCGTACGAGTCTTCCCAGCCATAGTTGCCAACGTCGCGGATCAACTCTCGCGTTTTGTTGTAGTCGAGCAGATACTTCTCCCAGAAATCGATGACCAGGTTGGCGCCTTCAACGTCAAAATGCGAGTTGAACCTGCTTCCGTTCTGCAAGAAGGACGTGACCGGTGATTGCGGGATGGTTGTATTAAGGTATAGCGGAGATTGCTGCGCCAGACCTTGGCTATGGTTCTGGAAGAATCCGAACAATTGCCATTCTGTGCCATTGGCGATAGATGGGAAGTCAAGGTGGATCCGGCCGTCTTCAGACACCTGGTCGGTCACTTCGGCGAGCGAAGAAGAATCCAAGGTGAAGCGCGTTCCACTGTAGTTTTGGCTGAGGAAGGCGGGCGCTGCTGTTAGTTGGACGGGTGTGCTGTCGAGAATCAAAGCCGTCGAAGCGGACACAAGCTCTCCTGTACCCCAGCCAGGCAACACATCATCGTAAGAGCCACCGAGAGGTATGGAGACGTTGAAGGGGATGAGATCCCACATGACACCATCGTCATCTGAGACTAAGTGTCAGCATCTTGAATTCCGTCGTGAGGAACAGAAGCGATCGAGGCTCACCTGATTCGGCAGGAACACCACTTCCTTGGTTGGGACCTAAGGCGAAGTCCATTATCAATCCATGTTTCTTCGTTGCCTGCAAAGCAACTTCCGTCAATGCTTCTGTAAAACCTGTTAGCCGACCAGCGTTGTCTGGTAATGTCAAGGGAGTAACGGACTCCAGGCCTCAGATCCCCAACCGTATTCCGTCCAGTCAACAGGAACCGGACCACCTTCCTGGACGACAGAGGGATAGTTGCCGTATAGGTAGTAGCCTAGCAATTCCATGCCACCTGAGCCGGCTTGTGCGATAAGTGCAAAGTCATTCTCGATGTCGCCGAGGTCGACAGAAGCATCTGGTACCCAGTATCTGTGACATAGCTGTCAGCGGAGCCTTTGAAAGATCCAATGGCGGTGGGATCACCTGAATCGTGGCCTGACGTGGGCAGATGGGTTCTCAAAGCTGCCGAAAGGTATGGAAGGGTTGACTTGGTCGTCAGTATTGAAGCTATTCGCAGCAGTGATCCACGACGCTGCAATTGCAGCCAATCCAAGTTTGGCTGTCATTGTTTGATAGTCGTCGAAAGGATGGGAATACCAAGAGGCGGCCTCAAGTACATGTCACCTCGGAGTCAGGCTTCTTCAACTACTCATGGAAACCCGCAAGGAGTGCGTAGACTTCCGAGACCTCTTGCATTGCGAGCAATTAAGCGGTGCGGGGAGAGTATGACATCCCCGCCTGTGTGCGTTCATCTATCAGGTTCTGTAAGGCACTGGTCTGTGGTTGTAGAAGATCGTCACGTTTACCAGAAGTTCTCCGCAGTGTGTAGGGCTGTTGATCGACCTTTCGGGGCAATGATGCACCGAGATGCCATGACACTGGAGAATAATCTCAATGGTTCTCCAGAATGTCTTGCCGCCGGTAGTTGAGAAAAGACAAGGTCGGACACCGAAAGAAGCAGTGAACGCGGTAAAAGAAACAAGGTCGCACGTGGCGTTTTGATTTACCTAAGTACCTATGACTCTAGGTCTAGTTAACATATCATCATCGCATGGGAAGCGTGCACGGTATGCATTAGAAGAATGAGCAGCTGTGACTGCTCGCGCCATCCTTGTCGTGGCACTACTCATCTCTCAGTCGCCTCCCAGTTTTGCCGCTCTGTCGATGGCGATTTCGCACATGGCCTAGATTGAAATGAAGACAAGTCAGCCCATTGAGCAGGAAGTCAGTTAAGAGCAAGAGAAAGAAAAAGAATCGGTTAGGAGATGCGTCATGAAAAAACAAACAAGAAGCCACCAAGACATGATAGCCACTCACCTCGATAGCGCCATCCCTCTCAGCCTCCCACTCACCTCTCTCAATCCTCTCCCTCATGATAGTCATAATCTCGCCTCTACCCCGTCCATTGACAAAAACAACAAACCTCAGTCCCGGGAACTTCGCCTCGTAAGCCTCATTCAGCCTCGCCAGCTCTGCCACCACCTCCTCGCCGCCTTGCAATTGTGCTTGCTCAGCTGCACTCTGTGCCGAATCTATTTTCGGAGCACCGAGGCGTGGATGCGAAGCGAGGATGGAGAGGAGTAGTGGTGGGTCAGCAGTGCGGAGGGAAAGAAGGTGGGGTTTTATTGTTTGGTTTATCAAGACAGGGTATGATGGGTAGGGAGTGGAGAGGAGAGGTAAGAGAGTGTTGTTGAGGGAAGTCGAGGGTTCAAAAAGGTCCGCAAGGATCGAGGTTTGAGTCGGGGCGGGTAGCGTTGGAATGGTTGACGCTGGAGGAAGTTTGGCCATGATGGCTTGCGTATTGATAGTCCTGGTGATGTGAGATGCTGGAGGCGCACTGTGTGTAAGGTCTGTCACACGTGGTGAGCGGACGGGATGTTCGGGTCCAGATTCCAGTGGCTTGCAAGTGTTGAGATGGTGGCGTTGTCAGCGGGAGCGAGAGAATCAGAGCGAGTGAGGAATTGGACGTGGTGTGAAAGGAAAGAGAGGTGTAATAATGCTGCGAAAAGTAGCACGGTATTTATCTTACTTGTCTGTCATTGTTATACGAAATGTAGAGTAAGTGAGTATGAGTATACCCTAATCTGATAGCCGTCGGAGGCTGCCGAACAGCCCAAAGCCCAAAGTTTCCACATGAATATTAATGCCGGGGCCAAGGGCGTCGTGCGACAGCTTCACGGGACAAGGATACTGTACTTCAGTACCATCTCGGTTGACTACTGCAGTGGTACTGTAGCTGGGAGGTGGACGTGATGCAGGGTATATATGTTAGTTTGCCAGTTGCCACAGTTACCACATGCAGCAATTGCATAGGTGGAAACGGTAGTAAGGCGGCCCTTCAGTTTCGAGTAGCGTCGGACTCAGGAGGCGGGCAGACCACCACTTCGGGACGATCAGAGGAAGATCTCAGGGATCCGGGAGATTGAAGATGGGGATGATGAGTGAAGAGCATGACTCGACGAGTGAAGAATACTGGGACCTATATGTGAGGCGATATTATGACGAAGATGGCGAGATTGAAGGATTGGGCTATTAGCGAAGTTACTTTTTGTGAAGAGAGGGACCTGCCTAGACTGCCCGTCGTTGGAGAGTGAAGACATGATACATGTACTTGAGAAATGCAGCACCCGTTGTGTGCTGGATCGAAGTGTAATAGGCTTCCGATTTGATCGGTCAAATCGCGAACACGTCCTGCGTTGGAGATGCAAGGATTTAGGAGTAGAAACTAACAGAGTTGATTGACTGCAACGTCTGCGCCAAAGGGAGAGGGAAGTTGTTGATTCGCCTCGTTGGTGGTAGTCTAGTCCACTAGTCGACACGCCAGGGGCATGCAGACACCCGATCACCGAGCATCGTCTCCGCTAGTGAGTTGCTGCTACGAGCGCGCGCTCGTGCGCCACTACTGTGAGGGAGGTAAGAGTACCTAAGATGTGAGGTGAGGTGAGGTGAGGTGCCGAGTGTGGTGCTGGTACGCGGCAGCACAGGGTCGATTATTGTGTGAAGGTCCGGTCCGGTCGTGCTCCTCCTGGCCTCTGCCTCAGTCTGTGCCTGTCCCTGAGGTGTCTCACTCACTCTCTCTCTGTTGCCGTCGCCCACTTCTTCGTTCATTCAAGCACCAGTACCTAGTGTCTCACATCGTCCATCGCACATGCATGTGCTATAGCCACTCATTCTCACCGACCATCCACTACCCAGCACGTGTCTGGTACCATCGCTATCAACTCCACCGCCACGCCGACAGCCACCGGACTCCGAACATGCCATTGTAATGGTAATGCGCCCCACGCAATAACAATCTGGGAGTGCGTGTAAGAGCCCGAATCTCTACACCACCCCTGCACCTACTCGACCATGTCGCTGAACGGTCTGGAGGCCGCGCCTGTGAGCGAGGCATACTACGCCGCCATTGTCGAGGTCGGAGGCTGGTTCCTGTTGAGATACACCAACAGAGACTCTGTCGAACTTCTCGGGCGAGGAAAGGGCGGCGTACATGAGGCGCGCAATGAGCTGCTCAAATACGAGGAAAAATCGCCGCTGTATGGCCTGATAATCTACCGCCGGCGCAAAGTCTTGATCAAATTCATCCCTCACGGCACTTCGCGATTGTTACAAGGTATGTGTGTCCTTCAACCGCCGTGAGATCAATCACGCTGACTTTTGCGATAGCCCGCACCGCTGTTCACTTTCAAGCCGTTGCCGAACGCTACGCGCCCTACGAAACAATTCTCGAAATATCCCACCCCGACGAGCTCAGCGACACTGCTTTGGCCGCCTCCTTCCCGCTTCACACCGCCTCACCTGCGCTCTCTAACACCCGACTGGACGAAATCAGTGAAGATGCAGAGGATGGTGGTAGCGCACCTTTTGGAAGACTACCAGCGAGGAACAACAGCAACAAGAGCGCCAAATTTGGAACCGCTCGGTACAAGACAGAAAGAAGAGTGGAGCAGCTCATGCGAGCACAGCAGCACCGTCCTGCTAGCCCATTGAGAGGCGAGACATCACCGACTCTATCTTCTTCGCCGCCTTCAGCGAGCGTGAAACCCTCCATTTCACAATTCCTGGTGCGGGAGGATGCGGGTACACGGTCTGTCACTTCCCTCACGCCTTCAATCGGGTCTGTCACGGAATACGCAGGGTCGAATGCAGACTCTGATGGGTCCACGGCCAAGGAGACGGACACAATTGCCAGCACAGTTGAGTCACCTCAGGTGGAAACTGAACCAGCTGAGCAGAATGTAACGCCGAGTGAGCCAGCTCCTGTAGCTAAAACGCCTAGCATCCGTGAACCTTCTCCTGAGCCACAACGTGAAGAACCAGCCGAACGGCAAAGCTCTAACGTGGAACCTGCTCGATCATCACATACGCATGATTCATCCGAGGAGAAATCGACACCAGAGCCTCCAAGATCTAATGCAGAAGAGCCTTTCGACTTCAGCTACCTAGAGCCGAAACCAAAGATAAAGTTGGGACCCCGACCAGTCGTTACGCTTGATAAGCCTCGAAAGTCTGGAAATATGGGCACAAGTCCGTTACCCGCTGGATATCTCGCCAAGAAACAGGAGCAGCAAAGACCAAAATCGTTCGGAGCTACGAACCTGTCACAGGCGCAAGCAATGTCTGGATTGGGACTTTATCCCGCGCCACCTCCAATCCCGAGCATGCCGGAATACAACCCTAGACCGGTTTCGAGAGGCAGCGTGAAGAGCATGCCATCTCAGAAGACTACTGCAATGACACCGGAAAAGCTGCGTCTGATGAAGGCTGTAGAAATGAGGAAGAACAAAATGAGGAAATCTAACCCTCAGATTCGTGCTCCAATAACCTCCGACCAGGCACCCGACATGCCGAGATTACCTGCGAACACCGACGGTGATCCGATTGTACAAACTGTCGTGCAGACTTCAAGTGATCTGGACGAGTCCAAGAAACTAGACTCCGGAATCGCCATGGAGTATCTGCCCCGAGGAGAGACCAACAAGCAAAGCCGCGTGAAGTCTGCTAAGCCTGGTTCGGAAGGAGGTGGAGAAGTAGAATCCAAGGAACTCCCTGGTCTGTTGTCGCCACCTGTTGCCGAAGAGGAAATCCAGTCCCAGCAGACTCAAGACCCTGTGTCATCGAACAACGTTATCGTTCCTGACGAACCGACATCAAGCATACAGCAGCTTGCAGGAGCAGACGAATTTCCTCTTCCTCCCAAAGGCTCACCGAGACGTAGTGGTTCACGGCGCGCTTCAAGACGGTCGCGGCGTAGCTCTCCACTGACTACAGAAAACGTCCAAACCGAGTCAACACCAACGCCAAGTATTGGAAAGACATCTGAAGCCCCTCTCGTAGTCGATCAAAACGTTGATGAGTCTGCGATGTCAACTTCGTTCGAGAATCTCATTACAGACGTTCCATCTATTGTCACAACTGCTTCTTCGCGACCACAGTCAGCAACCGAAGAGATAGAAGTGGCAATGGACAGGTCTCAGTCCCCGTATGGAGGTAGGGAGCCAGGCAGTGTAGACACTAGCGGCACTCTGACTCCCTCAGACGAAGCATTCAAACAGATGAGTGAGCTTGCTCAACGCCGACGAGGGTTCGTGGAGCCTCTGCACATTGATGTTGACACCCGCCGCAACAGCGTCGCAGAAAGTTTGTCGGACAACGACCTGCTAGAAGAGCTACAAAGCGCAACGTTCCACGACGCGAAAGAAATGTTGGTGTCAAAATCTCCAGGGCCGAGCGGACAAATCCTGCCATCGCATCTTGCAAGAAGTATTTCTCACGACTCCTCCGCCTCGCAATCTCGGAGCCCAGTGAGATCAATCAACATTGCCAGTGGTATCTCTCATCCCGAGGTCTCGCTTGATCAGCAGCTGCAACAATCTAACGAGCGATCTCACCCTGCATCAAACGAGCAGGTACCACAGACACAACAGCCGCAATCGGAAAGCCCTTCAAACGGCGCATTCCCCGTCGATCGCTGCGGCTCTAGCGCATCACAGAGGAGGGTTGTGAGCTCGGGTATCACCAGGCGCATCCAGGCATTGAACGACCTGTCAAACAGAGAGCCAAGCGCCGTCCCAGTCCACATTCCCACTCGCGGCATGTCTCCAGATCCAGCGCCGGTATTTCTTGCGCAGGAACGTAGACCGAGCATGCGTTCTCCCCATTCTCGCACTGGATCATCTTACATGCGAGCGAAAACTGATCGCGCAGGTTCGGTCCCCAACGGCAACAACCAACCCGAATCGTCACATGTCTGGAACACTAGTCACGATGCCACTAGCAACCGGGACTCTGTCTCTGTGAAAGCACGCATCGTTCGCCCTCCAACCGCCGGCAGCATGGAGGCCTCGGCCGACGGCGCCAACGACCTTCACGAATCTCAAATCGAAATCAACCATTCTCGCGGCATGCCCACGCCCAATTCCGTCTCTCAAGCTTTCCTTCCACCCATGCCTTCACCGCCAACAAACCCACCGTCACCCGACCTTCGGTCTCTTAGCTCACTGCGGCGCAAATCGCTCGGTCGCTCCAAGGCGTCAACGCCCGGACCCGTGCCTGTCAACGATGAGAACAGGTCCGGTGCTGCGACCCCCACCTCAAGCGAAGATCAGGGAACCAGTCGCACGAGCAGATTCTTCAAGCGCATGAGCACGTTCGGTAGTAATGCTTCGAAACGCCGCTCGATTGCGAGTCCGATCTTGCCCGGTGTACCAAGCCCGAACCCAACAGAAACATCTTCATCCAGGACAGGCAGCGTTTCGACTACAGCAGCCAACGCATTGGACAGAGACGCACCACCCGCCGTCCAAGTGGGCGACCTGAATGTGCAGTTCCCGGATACTTTGGTAAGACCTTTAACTCCTGACTCACCACCTTCCGACTCCATGCTGACCGCCAACCAACAGCTCTGGAAACGCCGCTGGCTCTCCCTCGACGAAGCTGGCTATTTGCACCTCTCTCCGCCAACATCGCAGCAACCAAGCCAATCGCAGTCTCGGCCCGGAAAGAAATTCCATCTCTCCGACTTCAAAGCTCCTTATGCTCCCGACCTCGACCAGCAAGAACTGCCCCACAGCATCTGCCTCGAGTTCACCGGCTCCCACGCCCCCGACGCCGACACCTTCGACGGCGACCACGTGGGTGGCGGAGTCCTTCAGCTCGCCTGCGAGGACGCCATGGGCCAGAGGCAAGTCCTGCGCTTGCTAGGCGGCTATTGGAAGAGCTGGGTCGTGTGAGAGATCGTCTTCGCTGCCTCCTTGTCTTCGTTTTTTTTTTCTCTTTCCTTCGCAGTTCTGTTTGGGTACTTTGCCCGCTCCCCCCTGTACATCCTCTTCTTTTCTTTTCCTGCCACGTTGTTTGTTTGGATACGACACGACGACCCGTTTTCTCTCTCTCTTCCCCTTTGTACAAAAAACGAGAAACATTCTTCTGGGACGGGGAACGAAATTGTGATACCTCTTATCAGAGACGGCTGGGTCTTTTATGTCGATTACTACTATTACTTCAAAAACGCTTGTTCTTTTACACTTCCTTGAACCTACTCGTGTCCTTTTTCCTGACAACTTGATTATACCCTCCTCCCTCCGATGGGGATCACTATGTAGTATTCAACGGGTTAAACGCACACACGCCTACACTTGAATAATTTCTTTGTCTTTGCAAACGTATATACTATCATTACATCTACACCCTCGTGACATCCACTCGCGCCCTCTCAAACACATTGTGGCTCAGCACTTCGGCCTCGCGCTCCTCGTCCGTCGCCATCGAGCGCGGGGCCAGAGTGATGGCGGCATAGGTACCCGCTCCCCTGCGTTTGGAGAGGGTGCCTGGGTTAATGCAGAGGACTGAGTCGACGACCTGTGAAGTTTTTCGTCAGTTGAGGAACTTTCTTCCTTGTTTTGATCTTTATTTTGGGGCGGTGAGGTGTAGGGCAGGGAATGATGTAGGATTTCTCCCTTACCTTTGCAAAAGGCGTGAGAGTCGAGGGCAAGATGAGCACGTCCGGGCGGACTTTCAGCCACTCGGCCAATTTGAGGTATGAGATGTCGAGGTTGGCGCCGATGGGTTGGCGTTCTTCCTGGCCCGGCGCTGGGACTTCACCAGGGACAGGGGCGAGTTTGGGCAAGTTCTCGCGGCCTTGGGCTGGGAAGACCGGGAAGTAGTGGCGTTGGTCGATGAGATGAGCGCTCAGGCGGGCGAGAAGGTCGTCGTTGAAGCCCGCGCCGGACTTTCCTGGTGCGTAGACGTTTTCGCGTCGTAGCTCGGAAAGGATATCATGGCTACTGATGCCGAAGACGACTTCGTTGATTGAGAGGGTTATTGGGTTTGTTACGATTTGGCACTGTTTTGGTAGACCTAGGGCTGCGCGAGGGAGGCGGTCTTGAGGAAACGAGACGTGCTTGCTGATCACGTCGCGGACGGAGGGGACGAGGATGATGGTTATTGTTGAGTGTGACTGGGCGAGGCGCTGCAATGGTGTGGCGATGAGAGCTCGGAAGACGTCGGTCATGGTAGCGGTGTCGGGGTTGAGCTTTGTGTCTGGAGGGAGGTTGGCTTCGAGATCACCTGACGCGAGGAGTGGATGCTCGAGATCCAGGAAAGGTCCGGTGAGGATAAGGACGTCGGGTCGTTGGGTGGTGGCTGTTGATATGAGGGCGTGAAGAGCAGGAAATGTGAGGTCGGTTTCAGGTGTATAAGGACCGCTGGCCACCAAGTAGCTAAGTGGTCGCGATTCGCCGGTGGAATCTGCAAGGCGCTCATTGCAAATCTCGAGCTCTGATGGTGTCGACGCAGCGGGAGGTAATAGTGGCAGAGGAAGCGTTTCTGAGACAGAAAAGTACTCGCCACTAACGTTGGTTCCGCGTATGGCAACGATCTTGCCAGGGAAAAGATCGTATCCAGTTCCATTCTCAAACTTGAGCGGTACCCGCATTCCGGCTCCCATCCTTCGACTTGTCTCCAAAACGACAGACGCTGCATTGAGCTTCCCATCCGGTTGATCGCATGCTATCCTGCCTACTGCAACAATTTCGGAACTTGACTGTGCGGCGGGATTGCCGAATGACGAGTCTGGAAGGTTGTGATGTTCTTGAATGAGCTCGGTAAATGAGTCAATTCTATCGTCCAAAATCTCAGAAGCAGACGACAGTTGCATGGCCATTGGCTTGTAAGCGAACTTGGGCATTTCCGTGTTGGCCTTTAGCTTTACTCTGCTCTCGGTAGCTGGATCTTCGGGTGGTGTCGCAGCTGGAATGTGTACATTGAGAGTCTCCATGACATGTCCAGCATTCTGACGGTCTGCGAAATTGATGGTCGCGCTGTTGTCGCGGGACGGTATAGGTGTGGGAGAGCTGTGAATGCCATTCTTTGCGGTCTTTGATGTCGGCGTTGCCTGGAAATCGCCGGCCTTCCTCTTCACACTGTTGACACTTCTCGGTGTTGCAGACGTGACTCCTCCAAGCATGTCGAACATGTCTCCTCCGCTGGCACCCGCTCTAGGTGTTGCAGCCATGGCTCTTCTTGGTGCGGCGTGGTGACCTTTTGCTCTTGAATCTCGCTCAAGCGCATCTTGCAGATCTTTCTTGAAGTCTTTGACCGTCTTGTATTCCAGTTTTGTGTTGTCGGTGCCCATCTTCAGCACGTAGGATTCCCATTTGTAGAATAATTCCTGGGCGTCGATAGAGAGCAGACGTGTGATTGAGAGGAGCTCATGAAGGACATCTTGAGGGATGTTCGGGTTGGAAGAAGTAAAGAGCTCCCTGATTTGTGTTCCCTCTTCGGCCATTGTTATGTGTGTGGTGTGTTGATTTGGATGTAGTTGTTGCAACATTTCACGTCGGGCCAAGTCGAGATGAGGGGAGACGCGTCGCGCGCGTTGCAAAGGCACTTTAATCCAAAACGGCTAGACCACACACCGCACCGAACCCGAGCGAGCTGAGGAGCGAGCGAGCGAACGAGACCCTTGCGAGGCTCTCGTAGGGCGAGCCCGAGCTCTGCCCTTTCTCGTTTTCGTTTCATCATCGCGTCCCTTGGCGGGGCGTGGGAGCGGAAGGTGAGGTGGTCTGAGAGTTCTTAAGATAGCGGCTGGATAACAATCCTTCAATATATTATTCTACCCAACCCGTCCCTCGCCATCCTTTACCGCCCTTCTCGTCACTCACTCACTCACTCACTCACACCCTCTCTGCATCTGTGAATCGGGCCGTACCACTTTCCTTATCGAGACCGCAAATAGATACCCTCCGAATCTAGCCCTTGCCCAAAAAAGTATATCGATACATATCAGATCATGGCCGACACCACCCCAGTCGTCAAGACTGACGCCACTCCGGACAAAGCACCCTCTCGCGCAGAGTCCTTCCAGTCTGCCGCCTCTCAGCATGCACCAACAGAAACTCCTGCCACTTCAAAACAGAGCACCGTCGCCGGTGTCGAGCGTGACAACCAGCCGCAAGAATGGTCCGCTCCCACAGATGGCCCATTGAAAACGCCAGTCCCCATGCCTCCCTCCACTGCGACACCGGTGAAGCCTGCACCGCTGTCTGAGGAACAACAAACCAAATATGCCGCCGTTCTCGCCGACGTCTCGCAATGGACCACCCTGCCGGCCACCACGGCTAAGAACGCCCCGCAATCACCCATCACCGACCGCGAACGCATGTGGTTGACCCGCGAGTGCCTGCTTCGCTACCTGCGCGCTACCAAGTGGAAGACTCCGGATGCCCTTCGCCGTCTGCAGTCTACCCTCAGCTGGCGTAGAGAATACGGCGCCGACACCTTCACCTACGACTATATCTCACCCGAGAACGAGAGCGGAAAGCAGGTCATTCTTGGCTACGACAACGAGTCCCGGCCATGCTTGTTCCTTAGCCCGGGCAAGCAGAACACCAAGATGTCTGACCGCCAGATCCACCACCTATGCTTCATGCTCGACCGCGTCATTGACATGACGCCTCCGGGCCAGGAGACCACCGCCCTCATCATCGACTTCAAGGGTGCCGCCAAGGGCGCTGTTCCTTCGGTCGAACAGGCAAGATCAGTTCTCAACATCCTGCAGAACCACAACCCTGAGCGCCTTGGTCGCGCTCTGATCACTCAGATGCCGTGGTACGTCAGCATATTCTTCAAGTTGATCAGCTCCTTCATCGATCCGGTCACCAAGACGAAGATGAAGTTCAACGAGGACCTGCGCCTTTGGGTTCCGCCGCAGCAGCTCTGGAAGGAATTCAACGGCGAGCTGAACTTTGTTTACGACCACCCTGTGTACTGGAAGGCTCTGCAGGAACAGACCGATAAGAGGAGGGAGTTGTACATACAGCGATGGGAGAAGGCTGGCAAGAAGATCGGCGAGTACGAAGATTACCTCAAAGGCGGCAACGCCAAGAGCTTGTCACAGGTTTTGGAAGAGGCTGGTGGTGTCGCCAATGAGGACAAGGCGGAGACAGACCCTGATCTTGTCGCTGCTGAGGTTGGAAAGATGACAGTCTAGATGGTGCCGAGAGATCGAACGGCGAAGAAGAACCCCGCCAGCGTGGCGAGACGAGCATACAGCGAATGATACAACACAGATGAGCCAGGCATGCATTCAAGGATTGTACAGCATTTGGAAAAAGCGATGGTGGCGATTCTTTTCACGTTCATATTCTGCATCCAGAAGGCAAAGAGAAGCGAATGATTTACAGTACGGGAAGACTGTCGGATTGCGTGGTTTCTTGAGACTTCTTTTACATTGCAGCAAGCCGAATCATGTAATTCGGCATCATTGGAAAGCATTTCATTAACATCAGAGATCCAGCAATAAACAAATCACGCAAACAATCGAGCCGTGATCATGCACAGAGGACCACTCCTACTATTCAAAAGTCTCACACCTACCTATCCTGGTTCACCGGCTTTCCCTCCGTCCTCAAGACGGTACCTCGTCAACGCTGCTCCCACTAACGCCAACAGTCCCAATCCGCGTCAGAAGATCCCTCGTCCGCCTATGATCTCCCCATCAAGACTTCCCAGAGAGAACTAATCCTTCACCCACATCAGCTCTCTCTCAAGACAACAACCACCCCATCCAACCCTTGCCTCTTCCGCTACCACTACCACCATCAACACCACCACCCTCCTCCCTAGCACGTTCCCTAGCACGTTCCCTAGCACGCTCCTTAGCACGCTCCCTCATCAACTCCGGATACTTGCTCGCCCGATCCGCCTGCGCATCCCGCGCCGAGTGCCTGGCCTCGGACTCCTACACGAAATTATAGCTGCGCCAGCTCCCCAGCTCCCCGTCGCTTTCGTCTTCTTCGCCTGAGTCGTCGCTTTCGAACGCTTTGCGGACTGTAGGCGCGGCGGACGATGACGGGGAAGTTTGAGGGGA
>Ga0265797_10000161_pt1 | contig 132847 bp, 105 predicted proteins | sample P2T30metagenome_FD_192433 | JGI IMG/M metagenome (GOLD analysis project Ga0265797, IMG submission 192433) | Plant litter microbial communities from East Loma Ridge, Irvine, California - P2 T30 | ecosystem: Environmental > Terrestrial > Plant litter > Unclassified | place: USA: California...
CTTAGTATCTTAGTAAGTAATCTTATATAAGTATTAATAAGTTTAGAATCTAAGATTTAGACTTTACTTATTTATAAGCTTAATGAGTTAACTAATAACTAAAATCATAGTTAGAGATTGCAGTCTATAGTAGCTAGAAGCAAATTGAATGATAATTGGAGATCAATCCTTTATCAATAAGTCTCAAAGTATCATCAACTTTTGCTTTTTATTCAGGTTTTATCAACCTCTGTTCTGGACCCTCAATTTACTTTTCATGGAATACTGTAAGGATCATCAGTAGAAATACACTCTCTATGATAAGCTACGAACAAACATAATGAGCTTGACATGAACTTCCTAGTAGAGACGTTGATGTTCATATCAGCTCATTTCGATTTGAACATGCTTCTGTCACTTTTTCACTTGTTCTGCCTTCCACTCCTCAACTGCCTTGCTCGCAACCCGGAAGCCCTCAATCCCAGCCGGCATCCCACAGTAACACGCAGCCTGTAAAATAACCTCGCGAACCTCTTCCTCAGTACCTCCATTGTTCAGCGCGCCTTTGACATGCGTTGCAAGCTCAGTGCCTCGGTTCTGGCAGCACAGCATCGCGATGTTGAGAAATGAGCGGGTCTTGAGCTCCAGGCCGGGGCGCGTCCAGATCGACCCCCAGCATGATTCTGTTACAAACTACAGAGCCAGTTAGTCGGTTTCTCCGTGAAAATGACATTGTTGATGCTTACGTCCTGCATCGCCCCAGCAAAAGGATCAGAGCGCTTCTTAAGTGCACTGTCAACGTATTCCTTTCCAGCCACTTGGTAGCGCATCTTTACACCCTCATTGAAAAGGACCTCGTGGGCTTTCTTGATCTCTTCCTCGGTGTAGTTGGCAGCCATCTTTGCGGCAAACCCTCTCAAAGTTGCTGTGTTGAGTGAGTGTTCGAATCAGGCGGAAGACTTAGATAATTCTTGGATTGGAGCATGTACGATACTGGAATGTAGCTTGTAAGAACATAGCAGGAGGCACACGCTTCGGCCTGGCCGAAGTAACCCGATAGCTCAGTACTCAAGTTCCTCGGGATAAACTCAACTGACGACGATATCGGAGGCCAACTTGGAAGCAGGTACCGGATTGCTAGAGCTGCAATAGTGTCTGTGCCTAGTGACTTGGTGATCATGACTGTACGAGCTGGTGGTAGTGTTATAGGATCGTATGCGGGGTAGGTCATAATTGATTGAGGGGTCGATTAGAGACGATATCGGAGGCGGCCTTCGGATTGTAGCTGTCCGTCGATCACACAACAGCGATTGTTGGATAGCATCATCGTTAAACAGATGAAAAGTTTAGTGTAACACTGTTAAGTATCGAGTGAGTCCCGTCAGCCACTCAGTCCTGTGCTCTTGAATTGGGCAGCTATCTTCCATGATCAGCTCTTCACTGACCCACGTCGACAAGTCAGCACAAGCAGCAATGCCATCGTCAACGAGCTTTCTACCGCCACCCTCTCAGAATCAAACATATGTGACAGTCTCACCCATACCCGGCGGCTTCATCACCCTTTCCGAACAATTCTTCGTCTCGCCCACAACCCAAGATGCCAAACGAACAGTCCCATCCCTCACATTCCTCATCACTCACCCAAGCACCTCATCGTTCAGCGCAGACCCCTCCAAGCCCTTCCGCATGATGTTCGATCTCGGGCTCCGTCGTGCCAAAGAGCGCTACCCCGAACACCTCCAGCGCCACATCGATGGAAGGGCACCGCACCGACTGCCACCTGGTGTAGCTGCACAACTGAAAGCGGGTGGATTAAGCCCGGCGGATGTGGATCTTGTTATGCTGAGCCACGTGCATTACGACCATCATGGCGACCCCGAAGACTTCCCCAATGCACAGTTCGTCATTGGCCACGGGGCGATGGACGTCTTGAAGAATGGGCTGGGCGGGATAGCTTCGCACCAACATTTCGAGCCCGATACCTTGCCAGATGATCGAGCGAGCGAGCTCTCAGACCCACGAGGGGACGGTTGGAGACCACTAGGCCCTTTCCCGGCAGCTCTGGACTTGTTCGGCGATGGGTCTGTGTATGTGATTGACATGCCAGGACATCTTCCCGGCCATGTCAATCTACTCTGTCGAACGAAGGATCGATGGCTCTGTCTTTGTGGCGATTCTTTCCATGATCCTAGACTCTTGACTGGTGAGAAAAATATCGGTACATGGGTTGGTCCGGAAGGCAATACGTTGTGCATCCATCTTGATAAAGAAGCGGCAGCTGAGAGTATTGAGCGGCTGAGGGAGTTTGTGAAGTTGGGAGGCGAGCAAGTTGAACTTATAGCAGCACATGACGAGCACTGGTGGGAGAAGAATAAAGGGAAGCAGTTCCCGATTCTGCTATGATACATAAGTTGAGGATTCTAAACGACGGGCCAATCAGATACCGAGTCGAGCCATGGCCTGTTATGTAGCTCCTTGATTGAACCCATTGATCGTCAGTACCAATACCCGTTGAAGGCCTGTAATCAACGCCGCCACAATTGCCGGTCGGTTGGGCAATGCTGCGCGGTATGCTGGGCCTCGTGCTAATCAGCAGCCTCAAATGCCGGTCGGATACGTTGTACCCGTACATCCAGGGTCGCGAAACATATAGAAGACTCCAATTGTCCAGTACAGTTCAGGGCTGGTGCATTGGGTCAATCTGGGTCTCGATGAATAATCTTATCAGCCAGGTCAGGCATTGTGTCGATCTTGTCGGTCCAGGTCCAGCATCGTGAACGAGTGGTGCGATAAAGTGTAAGGGCTTCCTCGCCGTGGCCAATCTTTTGATGTGCAGCATGATTGCGTCCAAGGCACGGCGAGAGTGGATCGATGGAGCTAAACGAGTGGTGAGTGCATGTTCAAGGTGAAGAGTGTGTTGTCACGCGGGTCCACGACTCAATGTTGTAGAATATAGATAAGGTGACTTCAAGATCAGCAGCGCAAGCTTGATCATATCGAACTTAGTCAAAAGCTGAGTATGAATTTATAGGTGTAATCGAACATGGGATTCGCGGGTGGCGGAGATCGAATCCTGAGTGACCATTGGCCCGCTAGAAATGTTATGGTGTTGTTGGTGTCTGCTGATTGCGACTACGAGCTGTCCTTTCTTTCAGCTCTCGTAGCCTACCTTCGACGCTGATACCGTTCCAGAGCTCCGTCGTGCCGGTTGAAGCAGTAAGCTGAGGCATACCGACTTGCTCAATACAAAGACTAGCAGCCACACTTCCCCAGCGCGCTGCCTCGACAACATCGAAACCACTTCGGACTAGACCAACAGCAAGCCCACCGAGGAAGCCGTTGCCACCGCCTGTAGGATCAACTACTTTATTCTGGTCGGTGTGATACGCAGGAAGCCAGCATGAGCTCTTATCGCTACCAGAGCGGGCAATATAACACCCTTCTTTGCCCGACCTCACGACAATGACACCATTGCCATCCGCGCCGATGCCACTGGCCGCAAGTTCCTCGGCATGTTTCTCGACCATTTGCCTTTCCACGCCAGCCGCATGCTCGAACCCAAACAGTGCCCCTAACTCTTCGTGATTAGGACTTAGTACATCGACGCATTTCAACGCAACTTTGGTGTTCTCCAGTTCCTCCGGGGTACAGAGATCAGGCACTGGTTCCCAGACAATGATCGGCTCCGGGGAAGAAGAAGTTTGGCCCAGCACCGTGGCGCGTCGCTCTTTCAGACGCTGCACGAGCTCACCACATCGCACCGCCGAGCAGATCAGATGGACACTCTTCGCAGTAAGCAGTTCCGGCGTCAGGTCGTCAGCGGTAAGACGCTTTTTCTCAGTCAGGTACTTGAATGCTCGGTGATCGTTCTCGCCGTAGCCGTTCCAGCCGCGGGTCGTAGGAGCGTTGCGAGGTTGGATCAGTACGCCGGTGTCCCACGAAGAAACGAGGCCTCTCAACTCTGGAGGGAAATCCGTTCCGGCGTCGATGATCCAGCCGACGGATCTTGATTGCGGTGGTGGCGAGAAGAGACGAGCGCCGATGGCGGAAAATGTACCTGCGCCGCCCATGATGTTGATTTGGGGGGTTTGGTCTGGTGCTGAGGGTGGTGGATAGATGTCATCTAGGATTTGTTAGCGATGGGTGTACCGTATTGAGATGGTTTCTTGATATTTCTATGATTTCCAGCTTGAATCAAACAGATATGGCTTTCGACGGTGATGACAAGGCGGTGATGAATGCTAATGAGATGCATTCGTAATTGGTTTGGTTTGATGGGGACCTACCTATGATGAACATGCCAAGAGTGCAGAAGTCCATCTTGTTCTGCAGAGGAAGAGAGTTGTTGTGGGTGGGAGAATGAGCTGGTGAGTAGGTAGTGCAAGCTGTGGGTATGTTCGATTTACAGATAAGCTCGTACTTGAAACCGATATCGATTTACTTATGTAAGACGCGTCATTACACAACAGGTACTGTAAACACCTTCAAAATCCACAGATGTTTGAAGATCGAAGCTCGGGGCATTCGCTGGGCTGGGCAAGTCCTCGGCAGGATCCTTGTTGTACAGGTAAGCAGCGGCAGTAAGTACATGTAACATCACCATCCCCTAAACTCCTGCCTACAAGGCTTCCGCATTCGACCAGTTGTATTTAATCACTCATATCCATATCCGATCGTCACCGCATTTATTGCCTTTTACGCCTCCTCCAATACAAACCACCCTCGTACGAACCCCCTCAATTGCCGATCTCAGGCCCGCTTGTTCCAGCCAAACGGGAAAAGCATCAGCAACATCGGTTGCGTGCAGCAACTGCCCTGCCCTGCCCTGCCTGGACCGTACCTTACCCTTACCAACAGCTGCACAGCTGGTCCATACCTATCCGATACCTTCCAACTTGAGCCTCGTGTCTCGTGACCGCCAAAGCTAAAACATGGCTTCAGACGTCTCCGCCAGTGCTCACGGCATGAACAACCTCACCACTTTAATCAAGAGGTAGCCTCCTCCTCTTCCATTCATCCTCCCCTCCCATCAACATCACCCTCAATGCCCAATCTCCCTCCTTGATTTTACCGCCTCTCCCAACGCAATGGCGGACACGCTAAACTACAACGCTACGCCGCGCCCGTCTACGCCCAGCAACGTCCAGAACAACCCGCTCACAGCTATAATCCGCAGGCTCGAAGCCGCGACCTCCCGTTTGGAGGACATCGCGTCTACTTCGACAAGCTTTGAATCGCTCGACAATGGCAAGATTGCACAGGGCAATGCGCCCAGAGCCAGCGCGCCGAACCTCCCTGGTACTGCTGTCACCTCTGGCCCACCCAAGCCATCGGCGCCAGAGCTCCCGCCTGCGATTAAAGAGATGGACGAATTGATTGACGGCGAAGTCAAGAAGTTTGTGGAAGCGAGCAGAGGCATTGATCCGCTCGTTGAAGGACAGGTGGGTGCTGGCGCATTCTTGGGAGCCATCATGGTAGATTGCTGACTGCAGCAACAGGCCGAGACCACGGCAAAGGCCTTCCGCGACCAGAGACGCTTCATCGTCACGTCGACCAAAGCCAAGAAGCCCGACATGGCGTCCGCGGGCTTCCCTGAGCTTATCAAGGACCTGCAGCAAGACATGGGCTCGGTGGGAGATGTCAGGGACACCAACCGAGCATCGCAGATGAAGGACCACTTGGCCATGGTTGGAGAGGGCATTGGTGCTCTACAGTGGCTCATAATGGAGGGTAAGCCTGCGGACTTTGTCGGCGAGGTCACGGGTGGTGCACAGATGTACGGGAACCGCGTGCTGAAGGCTTACAAGGAGACGTGAGTTTGGACAACATTTCCTTCCACGCGCCGATGCTGACAGATCAAGCAGCGATGAGAAGCACGTCAAGTACGTCCAGTCGTACTATGCACTATTGAAGGCGCTCCAGAGCTACATCAAGAAGCACTACCCTACTGGCCTCACTTGGAACAACAATGGCATCGACGCAGCCCAGGCTTACCGCGATGCTGACGACAACAAGACACCCAGTGCAACCCCAGCACCACCACCTGGCGGCGGCGCACCTCCACCTCCACCGCCTCCTCTCCCCAACTTTGACAACAACCCGCCTCCACCCCCTCCTCCCGGCGGCCCGCCTGTTCCTGCTAAGAACGCGGGAGGCGACATGGACGCCGTCTTCTCGCAACTGAACCGTGGTGAAGATGTTACAAAGGGCCTCAAGAAGGTCGACAAGTCCCAAATGACACACAAGAACCCCTCGCTTCGCGCACAGAACAGCGGTGATAACATCTCTCGCTCGCGCAGCCGCGGTCCCGAGACCAAGCCCAAGCCTGTCTCTATGCGTCAGAACAGCGCAGCCAGCACACCCGTGAAGAAGGAAGGCAAGAAGGAGCTTGATGGCAACAAGTGGCTGGTCGAGAACTTCGACTCGCCTTCCGCCCCTATCGAGATTGAAGTCAGCCAGACGCAGAGCATCCTCATATCGCGCTGCAAGAACACGACCATCATCATGAAGGGCAAAGCCAACGCCGTCAGCATCGACAACTGCTCTCGCACGCAGCTTTTGCTCGAGACCTTGGTCAGCTCCGTAGATGTGATTAAGAGTCCCAACTTCGCGATCCAAGTCACTGGCTCGCTCCCGACGATCATGCTGGACCAAGTTGATGGCGCCGCTATTTACTTGGGCAAGGAAAGCTTGCACACCGAAGTATTTACGAGCAAGTGCTCGAGCGTCAACATCGTTCTGCCGCCCTCGGGCGATGAGGATGACAGCGCGGAATGCCCGCTGCCTGAGCAGCTTAGGACTTTCATCAAGGATGGAAAGCTTGTCACCGAAATTGTTGAGCATGCGGGTTGAGGAACCTCGCATGACCATTGTAGGATTTTCCTCTTGAGGGGGATTTGGTTGAAGTAGAGTAGGATAGATGTATGATGTCGTAGTTGTCGTTTCTGTTGCTTGTCACGTAGACCGATGTGGGCTTGGCCTCACAACAACAAATGTTGCATGCTCAATCAAGTCCAGCGTAATAGACACGGAATCATTACATCTGATCAGACGACATTAACGTTAAGGATTGCAATTACCATCTACTATCCAGTCCGCTATCTCATTACAAGTCCGCTCAACCAAGTCCTTGTAATGAGGTCCCGGCATGAAAAGGATCGTATGCGCGTTGATTTCGTCATTTGTTGCCATTGTTACTTTCTTCCACAGCGGGTCCACTTCTCCGTCTCTTTGGCGTGCTAGTTTGATGAAGTGAAGCTCTTCTAGGTTCGCGGTGTGCTCTGCAGAGTTTTCATCCATCTGCGACCTTTCTGCGTGCTCAGTACGATCGATCTTATTTTCATCGTCGAGAGTGACAAATTTCCCATTAACGACGGCGGTTTCCGAACACTGGTTTCTTTCAAAGTAAGTTTTCTCAATGAACCGCTTGCCGGCTCGTCCTTTGTAACTCGCTGTGTAGAACTGGACGAAGCGGACTCGCTCGTGAGATCCAGCATGTACTGCTCCAGCGTCGCCCGATTCTGTGCCATCGAGCTTTCGTAGGGCGTGGTATTGGTTTTTGAGGCGTTTGGAGTCCAGCAGACAGCTTCCGAACTCGAAGTGATCTCCCCAGTGATTGAAGCTGGCAGGTATGAGCCCTTCGTCTCTGTGCTTTCTTGCAAAGTGCTGGACGTTTTCCCACCAGCTGCGATTCTGTATGAGGATATCGTTCGCAAAGGGTGGATTGAAGAGCGGATCCGGTCGGTCATCCATTCCTGGGGAAGTTCCATCGGTTGGAAAGCAGCGTGGCCTGGATGGTTCACAAGGTTGTATTTGCCTTACAGGGGAGGCCTCAATACTGGATGATTGGTCTAAGCCCACACCCGAAGCGTTTGGTTGTTGTATGGCAAAGACGCCAGCTTTGGAGCGGAAGGGACTCAGTACTCCGGCTAAGATGACTCGATTCCGTGCACCGAGTAGGGGAGCGTCCATGTGGACTATGCCAAGTATTCTGTGTTTTCGGGTATGACTGTTGTCGTTTCGCTAGAATTGACGATTAGCAATCTGAAAGTCCATGTAGTCAGAAGAGTCCATGCGTCCTTACCAGAAGCACCGCCTCCTCGGCCAAAAGGCCTCCCATTGAGTGCCCTACCAAGATTATGTCGGTGTTAGGATCTTCGTGTGCAGATAGCCAGCGGCTCAAGCTTTCCGTGGCTAGGTGGAATGCCTTGTATGTTTTGTATCGTGGATAGATCTTGGAGTGGATCGCATGAGTAGCTGCAAGTTGCTTTTTGAGTTTCGTGTGTACATGAAATGGGAAAGAGCCGAAAGATGCTTCACTTCCAACGAAGCCGTGAATGTAAATGACCAGAAGTCTCCTTTTCGCCCCTCGATCGTAATCGGCGTATGAAGGTGTTAGTGATTGGGTGGACGCTGCCCTTGGGTCTGGCGCGGGGGGGCATAGGTGTCTCCCGTGAGAGGATGAGTATGTCATGTGTCGCGTTCCAGAACGTTGTTGGAGGGCAGAAACCGAAGATCACCGCTTGAACTGCGAGGCAGAAGTCGCAGTAATGTAAGAAAAGTGATGTTGGTGCGAAGACTCTTACCTTCATGTCGGTAGGGAACCTTGGAAGCCACCGGGTTGTGACCAGCACCTAAACGTTTGATCAATTAGGTTTCATGGAAGAGCCAAAGCGCTGGCTACATGATTCCGTGCCACGTCCATGCAGTAGTATTCTAGGCACCGTGTCAAGGTAATTGGACACAGCCAAAGGTCTAAAATCGCCTTACGAAGCACGCTTGTCTTGTGTACGAATGCGAGCCCTCGCAAACGGTACGAGCGGTCCGAAGCTTGCCACGACGCCGCCGCCGGTTATGTGGCGAGGCAACGATAGGGCTGTGCACGCTTCTTTGCACGCTTCTTTGCACGCTTCTTTGCACGCTTCGTCCTTCCTTCCTCACTAGGTCTCCCGGCGTTTGGTTCAGCAGAAAGCGATGTATTTATTTTAATATTGTGCAGCAGCATGAGCTCCAATATGGGCTTCTTGCTGTGTTTTCGTACTTGGATAATCTATCGTCCAAACCCAAACCACCCCTTCTTCTTTTCCTGGGCAGGCGCAGCTGCAGGCTCGTCCAGATCCATTTTACCAGCGGCCTCCGGTACAGCAAGCGCGGGCTGCTGTTGGGGTCGGTTGGGGTAATCGATATAATTCCACGCCACGTCCAAGAACAGAGGCTTGACAGGCACCGGCTGGATCTTCGGAGGGTAGGAAACAAGGTTGGTGAGATCGACTTGCAGGCCGGGTGTAGGGTATGCGTCCAAGTTCTGCACGGCAGGCGCGGCGGAAGTCATGTTCTTTTGCGCTGCGATGGCCGAGTTTGACGAAAGCTTGTGCAGCTCTACCAAAGCGTGAGTGCGAGAGAGGAGCTTTGCAATGTGAGAGCCGAGGTTCGAGGTTTCAGAGGTTGGGATGTCGAGGGTGGGCGGCGTTGATGTGGTCGCTGTTGAGGCTGGGGGTGGGTAGGCGGACAGCAGGTCTTGGGCACGTTTGAGTAGTGCAAGAGCGCTGAGCTGGTTGTCAAGCAGGGCATGCGAGTAGGAGATGTTGATGCACTTGAGCGCTCGGAAGTAGGCCGACTTGCCATCGAGCTCGCGGACAAAAGTTTCGTCTCTCATGGCACCGCGCAGGTCCTTGATCGATTCCACGCTTTGGATTGTGGCATCGTAGAGAACAACCCGTTCCCGCAGGCGTGCCAGCTTACGGCCTCTGCCTTCATCCTTGTCGGGATACTCGGTGCCGTCTTTGCGCATGCGCTGGGGCTTCTTTTGCTTCTGTGCCTCGAAAGTCAAGCCGTCGTTGTCGCCGATAAGGATCCTGTTGCGACCGACTCTCCATGACACGAGATCGTAGTTTACTGCCAGGCTGGTCACACGGAGGTCCTGCATTCTCGCGTCGCCCTCGTCCACCCTCTCCTTCTCCAACTCGTCTGTGGCACGTTTCGAAGCATCCGCAGCATCCTGAGATGCAATCAAAATGTCGTCGTAAGCAGCCGCCTTCTGGCCCGCGGAAGCAGAAGGGTGCTCTGCTAGGTACGCCTTGAGCTTCGCTTCAGCAGCTGAAACCGAAGCCAATGCCTGGCCAATAGATGCATCGACAATGTTCGCCCGTCTCCCTCTCCACGTCACAAAGTCCGGCACCTGCAAAGCTCCAGTCCCCTTCTCCTCTCCATCCTCCGTCTTTGGCTTCTCCTTCAGAGCAAACGAATCAACTGCCTCCACCAATCGCACGGCCTCCTCGTCCTCTCGGGGGAAATATCTCCTTGCCACAACCTCAATGGCAATCGTCCTGCTCAGACGAGCCTGGTAAGCAGCATACCTGATCGTCGGATCCACAGTATTCGCTAGCAGCTCCCTGAACACCTCTGCCTTCTCCTTCTCCCACAGCACCGCGTAGCCTACCCGCGCCTCACTCCAACGCTTCAAGCACTTGCTCCACCTCTCCTCCCCGCCATCCTTCTGCACACCTTCAGCCTGCTTCTCGAATTCCTCCGCACCCGCCAGCATAGCAGTGTACGTCCTCGCCTCGAGAAGATCCCTCTTCGTCCCCACCTCCCTCAGCACATCCACTAGTTCCTGCGCCGTCTTGGCCGCTTTCCATAGCTTCGAGCAGATCTGCGCCCTCGCGCTGCCGGTGATGCCCTTCTCGTCTTCGGTGTGCGAGTTCTTGATGTGCAGCGCGTGTGCCCACGCGCGCTCAGCGATGAGGAGCTGCAAATGGACGAACTCAACATTGCTCTGTACGTCTGCGGCTGTGAGGGGCTTGCGGGCGAATTTCTCGCGTTTGGGAGTAGTGCGGCCCAGGCGTTTGCGGATTGCGAGGATCTGGCGCGAGAGTTGGGCGCGGTAGGTGGCGTGGTCGGCGATTAGGAGGGTCTCGCGCTTGCTGGCGAGGAAGGCTGTGATGTCCATGGTGGGCGGCAGGATGTGTGTTGTGCTGGCTTGGTCTGGTCCAGTCGTTGAGAGAGAGGTACAGGTGGTGGAATTGTTCGAGCGGGCGGTATTTTGCGGGGCACCAGAAGCAACTTGGAGCCGAAGCACAACGACCAACTACCAATCGTCTGCCAAGCTAGAAATGTCACTTCGATGTACAGATAGAAAGTTATAGATCGCACCGATACATCATTGAAAGCTAGCTGTCAAAAAATACGTTGAGCAAAGCGAACGGCTTTTCTTGGAGATGGTAAGAAAGTCGACTCACAGCATTAATGCTCTCACGATGCATATGTAGCCATGTCAGCAGCAATATTGACTCGTGTTTCGAGAATCGAGCCCGTTTCAAAGAAGTATTAGTTTCCAATTGCCTGTGTAATGTGTCTAAAGAGACTCAATCAACTCGCTCAACACTATGCTGTGGTCTATGCCTGCCTTAGGCTGGCTATCTGGAAACGCCAATGCCAACCAATTCACCCAGCCCAGCCCACAGCTCTAATCTAAGGCCGCCGGGCATCGCACGAAACTCACTGTGCCAATCCAATCCATGGGACTGCTGAGCCAATAGACCGTGAGGTTTGAAAGTTACAACCCTCATTTGAAGAGCTCCCTCAGCTCCTCGATACGCTTCTTCGCCTCCTCACTCTTGGTCTTCTTCTTGTCCATACTCAACGAAGCCAACTTGGTCTTCTTTTCTTGCAGCTTCAGCAACGCCTCTTCGACACTGCCTTGCATGATGAAGTGTACGATCTCAACCTCGCGCTCCTGGCCAAGGCGATGGACGCGATCGATAGCCTGCTGCTCGACACCCGGGTTATACTGCGGTTCCATCATGTAGACCTTGTTGGCCGCTGTGAAGTTTAGACCTTGGCCGCCAGCGCGGATAGAGACGAGGAGAACGGTGATAGCCGGATCAGTCTTGAAGTCGATCAGGACCTGAGCGCGCTGCTTGACGTTCATGCTGCCGTCCAGGCGGACGAAGGTATGGCCGGCCTTCTCGAGCGCGTACTCGAGCAGGTCGAGGTATGAGGTCCACTCGGTGAAGACGACGCTGCGGATCGGTGGCTCGCCTGGTGGTAGAGCGGCTGTCTCATTGCGCGACTTCTCAAGCTCTTCGAGCAGAGCCTTAACCTTAGAGGATGGACCGGAGTAGGTTTCTGGGTCCCAAGTCGCGCGGCGGGGTTTCTTGACGCCTGGCTCATGGTCCTCGACGTAGCTCTGCATTTCGGAACGAGAGAGTTCGAAAAATTCGAACCTGACGTACGAGTCGCACACTTGGCATTCGTGGTAATTGTCGGGACGTAGTTGCGGAGGGACAGTGGTCTCTACGAGTTTGTCCTTGCAATCCTTGCAGTAGAGGTGATAGCAAGGCGTTAAATAGCCAAGGATGTCCCCATCCTCGTCCTCGTCGGAAGACGAATCCTCGTCGTTTTCGTTATTTTGGGAGCCCTGCTTGCTAGCGATGTTTCGGGTGCATTTGCTACAAAAGTCCATGTCATTGTCAGCCTGCATCTTGAGCAGCTCGTACGCTGTATTTGGTGAGATGAATTTCTTCGTGGACACAGCCTCGAGCTCTGGCTCGTCTCCCAATTCGATGGCGTTACTAGCGTCCATGCCCTCAAGATCCTTCAGATCATCTTCGTTCAGCATTTCACGGCCGTGGTTCGAGATCATGCGCAGGCGTAGAAGTGACTTCAGTACGTGTGCGTATGTCTTGCCTCGCAAAACGTTCGACTCACGCATCATGCCCTTGAGCTGCATGTTCGACCTGCTAGCAAACGCGGTATAGAGACTCTGCTCTTCTGGTGTGAATTTGAGCTTGTGATGCGCCTCTTTGCGGCCCTTAAGGCCAATATTTTCCTTGCCACGGCGAAGAGTGATGCTGTCTACCAGTAAACGAAGGTTCGGTATGACCATCTCATCGCCAAGCTTGAAAGGGGCGATGATGTACTGTGCCCAGCTGCTCGCCTCATCAAAGGGCTTGATACGCAAGAATCGGATCAGAGCACCAAGATCCTCCAATCGATTCTGCACTGGTGTACCTGTAACAGCCCAGCGGCGCTGAGCGTTGAGAGCACAGGCCCCTTTGGCACTGCGGGTGGTCGAATTACGGACAGTGTGTGCTTCGTCGAGTACAATGCGGAACCAGTGGAGGGAAGCAAGCGCCTTTTTCTTCTTGAGTGCATCTGACCACTCGGATGCAACTGTGCCGTAGGTTGTGAACACAACGTCGTACTTCGCCAACTGCTGCACATCTTGGATGCGACTGGGCCCATGGTAAACGCAGTAGCTGAGTTTCCCTTTGCGCACGTGAGCAGCGATTTGCTCGGTCCAGTTAGACAGCACGGAAGTTGGACAGATGATGAGTGTGGCCTGGGCGTTACGCCTGACGCCTTTTTCCTGGAGCTCATTCGATGGCTGCTTGATCTTGAAAGCGTGAGCATCTGAAACAGTCGCTGCGACCAGAGACAAGATGCTCAATGTCTTTCCGAGGCCCATCATGTCAGCAAGGATGCCACCGTAAACCGGCTCTGGTTTTTCGCGGAGCTCTTGACCGGTAATGACATTGTACCAGACATCGCGACCGGAGACTTTTGTCGTCGACTTCCAGAGTGAAAATTTCGCAGCGTTCTTGCTGTCTTGAAGAGTCTCATCGTGCGACTCGTGGTCAGTAAGGAAATGCAGACCTTGCTTCTGATGGGCGAGCAGTGGCGTTGAAATGATTTCGGGGTTTGCCTCTTTCTCTGGTAACTGCTCGTTTGTCACCAGACCGTCGAACATTGAGGATACATCCTGAGTGATCTGTTCAACCGTACGCGTGGTGGCGCCGTAAGCGGGTCTGGCGGATGATGAACCGATTTGCTGGTTTTGATACGCCTGAGGTACCTGGGGATTGATGACTCTCGTAACACCATCTCTGCCATTGTCGACTTGTGTTGGAGTTGATAAGAACAATTGCTTCTGAGAAAGGTATCTTCCAACTTTCAAAGTAGAAGAGTTTTTGCAGTACAGGATCGTATCGACTTTGATGCTTTGAGATACGGCATCACCCACGTTTTCCGGTGACCCGCGCTTGCGCGAGGGCAACCAGGCTTTGATTTTGAATCCACTGACATGCGAGCCAGCCATTAGCTGTGCCAGTGCATCTGCTTGGACTATAGCAATCCTGCCGAATGCGGTATCGTTCTTGTCGACCAACTCAACGATTGCATCTCTCGAGGCCTGAGAAGCACCTCTCCGGAGTGCGATCTTTGTTCTCGGCCAATGCTCCTTACCGAGGAAGTTGCCGCTTGCCGGAACGCGGTGAATGTTGGCCCGGCATGGAAGCATGCCAATGCAGACGATCTCGTCGTCGAGGTTGCGCTTTGGCTTTGCAGTCCCACCGGTGATCACCACGTCGTCATCGTCGGCAGTCAAATCAATTGTTCCGGGTGTAGAGGCATCAGCAGCTTGCTTTCTGCGGGCCTCCTTAAGGTGATCGCCGAGCATGCCACTGCTGCCGGTGTTGCTGTGAGAGACCTTTGCCTTCTTGACCTCGGCATCTCCCTCGTCGTCTTCGCCCGAGCGCTTTGGCCCACGCGTAAACGAGGCCTCGCGCTCAACTGTGTTGCTGTAGCCGGGAAGAAGAGAGCTCATGCTGACTTGCTCGTGATCTCCATTGAGCTGAGCCGCAGGAGAGGGGTTCGAGATGTTACTGTTGGTATCAATATCAGGCGGGCCAGGGGCGGAACCAGCTTTGTTGCCCTTAGTAGGCTCCTTGCGTGTCTGCTTTGGGCCTGTTGATCTAGTCAGCCATTTGCTGGTATTGTACGGGCTGTTCTCCGAGACGCGAGGGGCGGGCGGAACGGAAAAGTCCAGGTTGACCATGGTGATGGGAGTGTTAAGAGAAAGAAAAGGTGAGCAAAGGTTGTCGGTTTGATGGTCGCGATGTTGCGTGCCTGTTGAAGTGTGTACCGCGCTCTTCGTGGTGTGTTGAGTGGATGTATGAATGTGTGGATGGCTCGAGGGACGTGATGTGGGAGGTGGAAGGGGTGTAATGTCCAGTAGGTGCGCAATAGTATGCACCGTCTCGATGTTGAGGTTGAGGTTGAGGTTGCAGTCAAAAATGGTTGGTGTCGTTGTGGTTCATGACTGTGCGCAGGGCGGCACTCATAGTTGTGCAATCGCGCTCACATGCCAACAGCAAATCCAGGCACCAGTCATCACGAGCCACGAAGATCACGCGACGACACAGAAGCGTGTGAAAGTAGAGAGAGAAAATAACAACATGACAAGAACGCCCAGTGAACGAGACTGGATGAAGAGATAGTAGATTGAACATACCATAATTCGGCGTCCGCTTCGCTGCCTTTGTCTTCGCCGCCTGTTCCTTCGCGAAAGCCTTCGGGTTGAGTAATTGCGCTGGGTTCATCTTCCGCAACACTCTTAAATTCACTCGAAATGCCTATTCTCCTCCCAACAGATACGACTTTGCTCAGGCCCGTGTCTTTATCATATCGTGCGATCAGAAGGTGGCGAAATCCCCAGAGCCAGGTTCCGCCTGTGACGCGGCTTTGTTTGCTGAGGTGCTGCCTTTCCCAAGTATCGTGACAAGGCACTTGCAGGAGTTGGAGGAATCCGAGCACGCCTGTGAAGAGTTCAGATACCCTGAAAGTGAATGGATGTGTAAAAGTGAAGTGTGGTCGTGCATCCTCCTCCAAACATCTGCCATCGAAGATCGGACGTTGGAAACCGCGCCTAACGGGAGCAGCCGCAAATGGAAACCTTGAAAGGAGGTATTGGGGACTGTGAGACGAGACTGGAATGGGATGTGAGATTACGTGCAAGGGTACAACTTGTCGTCGCACTTATGACCTTCACAGAACGCAATGTACAGGGGAACATGAGTGTGATCGCATACAATTTATCTGTCGTTGCACGCGGCTTTCGTAATGTCTTTCAGGCTAGATATACATGCTTCTCTTCGTGGTATAGTACATCACAAAACAGCAACAATGCAGCATCCCTTGAATACGCCACTCTCAACACCATGTAAAGACGGGCGGTTTACTCTTCACCATCTCCAAGCGCTCCACAATAACCTTCCTCCGACTGCCCTCCTGATCTCTCGCAGCACCGAACCCAAGATCTCCCTCGCCGTCCTCATCATCGTCATCGCCATCGCCATACAACCCCCTGCGAACAGCAAAGCTCGATCTCCGCTTACCATGGTCCCAGACTTGACGAGTGGTCGAAGGAACATCGTACGACATGCGCGGCTGATTGATCGTGCTGGAACGCAGAGCAGACGGGCGCTGAACCCCAAGGAGAGACGCTGAGGATGGAACGTCGAGGCTTTGTGCTAGAGGCATATCGGCGTTGCTCTGTCGAATTTGCGGCACAAGATCCGAGCTATTCTGTCGGGATTGGTTGAAGGGGTTCTCACTTGCTTCGCGCTCGGGTGTTGGGATACCCAAGCCAAGGAGATCGAGCTGGGGTTTGGCAGGCGCAGACCCGTACGCGGCGCTGATGTCCAGTTCTTCGCTCTCTTCCGTGATTCCTCGTGGGCGCGCGTGTAGTTCCTTGGCTTGCTGGCGCATTTCTTCCGAAGGCCTGTTCATCGGCACTGCCACGGGGATGTCGACCAGGTCGTCCCATACACATACGCGGTTGCGGCGGGTGAGCTCTAGAGGACCATGGTCGGGAGTCTTGAGAGTTTCGACAACGTTCCAGGCCTGACCTTTCATGACGGCGATCTGCCGCGCGAACATTCGTTCTTTGAAATCCGCGTCAAGCTCGAAGCAGTTGCGGAGCTTGACCTGGGTGTCTGTCCACCATTCTTTGGATGTGAGAAGTGGCAGGAAGTGGCGTCGGGTCTTTTCTGTGAACGGGCGGCCGATCAAGCTGACTGGGAGGAACAACCAGCCGAACGGGTAGCTGCGCCAGGCATCGGGGTGCTTCCAAGGCCAGGACAGAGAGTTGTCGATAGCACCTAATCGGGGAACGGCGTCGTCTCCGTCCTGCGATGGAGAGGCCGTCATGTTATCGGGTCGTCGCTTATATTCTGTTGCATGACTGGGATCAAGGTGGCCGTTCTGTTGCCTCTCGCTCTTGGGTGGTCTTGCTACAATCTCCGCTGTCTGTTTCTCGGTGTCGATTCGTATCATCCAGTTGTCCGTTCCTCTGTCGGTATTCCTCATGATGTAGTCCAGGACCACCAGTTTTTCAAGCTCTTCCCTGAAGCTTTCTTGTAGAGCGTCTGACCAAAATTCCCGCCTCGCTCTGCTTTGATCTCGGCTGTTTAATCCTTCTTCCTCGTCGCTGTCGCCTCCTTGCGCGCTCTTCGGCCTACAGTCGTCCGTCCACAACGTCTTTCGTTTCCGTCGAGGTGCGTCTCTAAATGCGCTGTTGTGGTGATCAGGCCAGGGGTGTTCCTTGAAGAATTCCGTCGCACCCTTGTAACCTTTGAGGAACACCTGGAACGACCCTTGCTTTTCCGGCAAAGGCTTCTTCTTCCTGTAGAATGCCCTCCGGTCCCAGAAGTCGTAGAAGAAGCTTTTACTTGATAGGCTGACGACCTCAGTGTATGGCACGATGTTTGTCCGTAGCTGACAATCCAGCACGTATGCAGCCGCCTCCGACACGTAAGACAAGTTTGGGATCAAGCATGCCCGGCCAAAGAAGAACGGGAACAGGTTCCGGTGTATCCATTTTGTCCATTTTGGGTTTTTGCTGGCGTACGGCTCCTCGTCTTTTGGCTTGAATACCCCCAGAACCTTTCCGCTAGTATTTCTCACAAAGTAGCTCCCACTGCTCCCCTGCGCGATGAGTGTTGGATGCTTGCCCAGCTCAATCGCAGTCCTCACGCTTTCCACAATATCGTCGAATTCCAACTTTGATAGTCGCTCACCAACATCTGAATGGTCCGCGTCCAATTGCTCCTTTGTAGCAGGTCGGATCCATTCGGGTGCTTGGAAGACCGAATGATGGATCTCCAGATGCTCGTCGTCCGCCGACTTTCCTTTGACTCTCCTTATCTTGAACCGGTCTTTGATTTCATCTGCCCAGCGCTCTAACCGTGCGTTGATAGCTTTGATGTCGACACCGCTGTTGGCTCGTTTGCGTCGAATGGGTCGGCCTGGCGATGTCTCTCCAGATGGAATGTGCATGCGGTCGCGGCGCTTCGGTTGTATAGGTTCATACGAGCCGTCTTGCGAGATTGTTTGTGTGTTGGAATCGCGAAAGGGATCATCCTCGTCTGAGATATAGGGTTCTTCCTCTTCCTCCTCGGCCTGGGCAATGCGAGCGTAGCCGGAGGTTGGAGGGCGAGGCATTTTGTTTGTGATGTGTGATATGGCCCATCAATTGGCCTGGATTATTGCGCGTTGTATGAGAAGCGAATAATGTGTCGGAAGGAGGCGAAGTTGTTGTTCTTGTGAACATGTGAGCGCGTGTGTCCCTTGGTCGGCGTGTCTACCTGTACCATACCTACTTGTCCAGCGACTTGACTAGCGTCTGGGGCTCTGCGGTGACGACGGTTAACAGTTGCGGACCGACATGAGCTTAATCTTATCAGCCTCGTTCGTGTAGCATTCTCAAGCCTTTCGAGACCACCCGACGTGACGACCTATCACTCTCCCAGTGCACGCTCAAGGCTCCTATTACATGGCGTCAAGGCAGGCATTGTGCACGAATAGCTACCTGAGGTAAGTACTGGACAAGAAGGAATTTCCTTTATCAGGAGCCATACTTGCCTGTCGAGATGAGCTACAATCGTTCCCGCCGCCCGCCCCATTGCTGACTCTATGGTCACTTTCAAATGACACGATGCCACATATGTCAGCATGTATTTTAAACAAATGGCAGTCGTCAGAACGGTGTCTACGTAAGTTAGGAACAATGAGTAAATGTAAGACTCTCTCTATCGAACACTACTACTAGTACTAATCGATTCAGTGCATACATGCCGACTTGTGGAGACGAGTTTATCAGCGATTTTGGACATCTTTGAGCTAGGGCTGATCCCTGTCGATCTACCATCATGACCAAAATACTGAGGCCGGAAGGTGCGTGTAGTGGACAAATAGAAAGCATACACGTAGTAGTCATCGTCACAGACGAAATAAATGTGAAGATACGAACATTGTGGGTCATCACGAACTATGCAAATCACCATGTCGCAGCGGCAAGGGATAAAGTGTACTTATCTACAAGTACCTATCAATCTTATCGCTGCCCCTTATCGTTGTTTCGCAGTATCCAAGATTGCGAAAGTCGATCTGGTGTCCGCCAACAACCCTTGAACCGAAACATCCATGTGTTATCAACGCCATTGTAGTATATTATCTTTTCGCATTCCAATCGTTCCTATTCATTTGTAAGACGACCGAGCCATTACAATACGGCGCTACTGCAATCCCATCGATCGAACGAAACGAAACGACTCCTCAGTCCACCTCGAGCGCTCCCCAGTAGCACAAGGCTCGAGTCCTCAACTAATCAGCACTTCAACCCAACTCATCCGCCAATGCTCCAAGTCGCAAATCCTCCATCGGAGCGCACTCATCAAACACACTATCAACCACGCCAACAGAGCTCGCACCCTCCTTTCACCCTTTCCGTCACTAAACCCTCGCCGGCGGCGACCGAGCCACCAACGCAACATCACAAGTACGGATCTGCACATATTCCAGCGCTCGCTGCTTTAGCCTCCCTGGCCGCCATCGCTCCTGCTGCGCCAGTAAAGCGAGAAAGTGTGAGGTACGTTCGTTGTTCATGAAGCAAAGAGTGGGAGAGGTGTGGTCGGCGGCGGTGACAAAAGATACTGGGCACATATTCACGAGATGAAAGGGTTGGCAAGATGGTGGCTCATCAGTGTCAACATGCAACGTTGTATGTGATTTCAGGAGAACGAAGAGGGACTTCGCTGGAACAAGAGTGATTGCAATGTACCTCGACATTCATCTATGCAAACCCGCCAAGCCGACTTTCGGCGCGCGCGAGTCGCAAGCCAAAGCGAACGGAACGAATGGCTGATCCTTCACACCACAGCAGCAGCACACATTCGCCCTCACCAGCGCCCGAGAACATGAGCCAGCCGCAATACGCTCCAGCTGCCACTGCAGGCGGCCAACAGAACGGCCCGGTAAGCTGATACAATCATGGAATCCCCACGTGAAACGGTCACTGTCGCGCGTTATCGTTTGCACCTATCGATAGCGATAAGAGGATGCGCCAACTCACAACTCGAACAACACCAGCCTGCACCTACTGACACCCAGCCCACAGCCCGTCTGCCAAAACTGCACCACCTCAACCACTCCGCTCTGGCGTCGCGATGAGTCCGGCTCCGTCCTCTGCAACGCCTGCGGCCTCTTCCTCAAGCTGCACGGCCGCCCGCGTCCCATCTCGCTCAAGACCGACGTGATCAAGTCGCGCAACCGCGTCAAGACCTCGCAAACACCGCGCAAACACGACCGCAACGGCAATCCCGCCGACAGCCCTCAGACTCACTCCCAGCCCGGGCCTGGCTTTCCCGCCGCGCATCCCGATGTTGCGCACGCGCAGCAGCCGTACCAACAAACGCATGGCCTGCCTCACACGGCACAAATGGGCGGCCTGACACCATCACAAGGCCACGATCGTAACGCTTCGCCCGGCGCTTCACTCAGCCGCAGCGGCACACCATCCCAGCACCAAAACCCAAACATCGCGCCGCAACACATCTTCGATACGGTCTCTCTGCCCGCCGACTCCTTCGCCTCGCCTGGGACGAACCACCTCGAAACGCCGCAGAGCTTTGACGCTGTAGTTGCGCAGAACAACGCGCTTCGCACGCGCGTCAACGAGTTGGAGGTCATCAACGACTTGTTCCGCGGGAGGGTCAACGAGCTTGAGACGTCTGAGGAAGAAGCTAGGCGAGAAGTTGACGCTCTGAAGCGCGAGCTGGAGAGCTTGAAGAGAGGCAGCGCGGAGAAGGTCGCTGATACCATTGTCGAGGAGCACGAGGATGCGAACCCTGCGAAGAGACAAAAGGTGGCGGACAGTAATGAGCATGAGAACGGCGAGGCGGGCTTTGCAGAGTTCACCAGAGGAGAAGAGGGCCAAGAAGCTGCTCAGGAGATTACGAATTGAGAGCGGCCAAAAGTTCTCGGACCGAAAATCAAAAAGGACCATGCAGCGGCGAGCGCTGTACAGGCAGGCTGCGCGTAACAGACCCTACCTTTCTTTCCATTACACTTCTGTGTTTTGCGGCACATATACCCAGTCCTACACCCCGTTCCGGCGACAAAACGCGAGAGCAGTGTGGAGGAGACTATCCTAGCATTCATCTTATTCCCACCACAACTCAGCTCTAGTCAGATATGATATTAATTGTACGATTTAAACAGTGATCTTCGCTTTCGGTTGCGGATTCAACCGAGGGGAACGCTGGTATCCCATCCTTCCCAATCAATTCGTTGAGCATGGAACTTGCATCATCTAGCTTCTACGTATTGTACAATCGTCGCTCACATCGAAAGGCAGGTAGAATGTACACGAAAGTCTCGCGTTTGCCAAATGCGGTGACCGGCGGCTCAAGTTGCCGTGTGCAAGTACATAGTAGGATATCCGACAATCGTCAAACATCGCACCGCTCACCGATGGCGACCGCAGCAGCACTCGATCGATTGCAACCTTTCGCGCGTGCTTCACCGCAACGCTCGCTCTAGGAAACCCAAAGCCCGCGACTGCAACATCAAACCAGCTTGATACAAACCAGCAAGAGACCCGGCCGCCGCGCCACCGCCACCGGATCTCCGCAAATAAAATGCCAGCAAAGCTGCGAGAACCGCCGTCCCAGCTGCCAGCGCCGGCCGCTTGTAGCGTTTCGCCAAAACTCGAGCACGCTCGAACTGCTTTTGCCGTAGTTCCTGGGTGGCGATCTCGGCGGCGTGACGTTGGAAGTACGCCTCACCGTCTTGCAGAGTTTGCGTGGCGAGGGCGTGCGGGTCGCGGGTGGTTTGCAGCACGCTGTTGGGGGAGATGCGGTGCCACCAAGAGATTGGGCTAGTGAGTTTGTTGGGTGGATGCGCAGCGTGCAGAGCTGCGGAGCGGGAAATCAACGCGTCGAGGTCGAGAGGTTTGGGGAGCTTGGATAGGATGCAATGCAGCATGTCGTGTTCGTCTGGTTCGAGGGAGAGGAGCTCTTCTTTGCGGGAGATGATGATCTAGGGGAGTTTTGTTTTAGTGTTTGGTAGGTAAAAAGGAGAGCAAGTGGATGTGACGACGTACGGTGGCATATAGGTAGATTGAAGCGGCGGCTTCATTGGTGAGGAGGTAGTCGAAGAGACGGGCGATGTCGCCGTATTCTTGGATCTCGTGTGCGTACAGGGTTAGTGTAGCAGGCAGGGCGAAGTAAAATGGTGCCGTCTGGCTGAGATGCTCAAAGAGATCTGCGTCCGCGGCTTTCAAGATGGAAGGCAGTAGTTGCAAATGTGACAAGGCTCCGGTCATGGTTGGCAGCATAAAGTCTCGGATGCGCAATAGCGAGAGACGAGCAACGGCCGCAGGCGTTGTTTCGGCCCCCAGGACGAGTAGCAAAACTTGCACAATGTCATGGTAGCCTTGGAAGTAGCAGAGCATTGGATGCCGCCGCAATGTCTCGGTGATGACATCGGAGAGCTCGTGCTTGCGAGCGTCTATTCGCTCATCGGATTCGTCTGACCAGGCAAACAAATCAGTGGCTGTCTGGTGCACTTGCGAGGTCGGGACTTTGACGAGAGCACAGGAATGCACTTACCTATTGGGTAGTAGACAAACGAACGATTGACATCCAGCTCGACCTGGCCTTCTTCCCGATGCTTTGGCAGCTCTCGCCAATCGAGACTAGGATTGCTAGGACGTGCGTTATCGCCACTTAGGACAAGTGGCCCTGTATCTTCGTCAGGATCGAACTACAGCAAGAGGAAGCGATAGGGATAGTGCAGGTCGTCTTCATACATACAGACTATACGACGTACATCATCGTCGATGAAGCCACCCGACGAAGCCGCCAGGGCGGCTAAGTGACTCCAATCGCGCCTCTCTGCTGCATGGATGATCTTCTGCACTCGAGCCTGTTGATCTTGGGACAGCGGTTGCTCTCTGCGGGCGGATAGAGGCGGCACATGGTCGGAAGATGGTATGGAGGGAGATGTAGTCATGGTTGTGGTAGGGAGGAGGTGGCAGATGTGCAGATGTGGTCCCGGCGCCTCGACTACCTAGTGTACTTCGCGGCGCTCAGCCGAGTGCCGTGGACAGACGCAGGGCACATGTGCATGAGTGGCACAGTGAAGGGTCGGCCAGGATGAGGATCTCAACAGGCTTGTCATGCAGTAGGGCAGATTCGAGGCGGACTGGCCGCTCTCGTTACCGGAAGAGGAATTTACACAGATGTAGATGTAGACAGACGTAGACGCGCGTGACGAGTGACCCTTTTCCACCGACCGAAGTGAATTGGACAGGCACGAGATGTGTAAGTGAGGTCGTGGGGGGTTTGGGTTTGGGTTTGACAGTGACAGAGTGACAGCAGCAGCGAGTGGAATCTTGGTGAGTTGTCGGCAGGCGGGCCGGACGCGCGCAGGCAGACGGCAGGCAGGCTTTCAGTGCAACACAGCAGCAGAGGGATGGCCGGTGCTTGACAGGTGATGTCGTCGCACCAGGATGAAGACTTGGAAGCTGGAGAGAGCCTGAGGAACCAGGTGTGAGGTACTACATACTACATACTACAGTACCTTACTGGACTCGGGTGAATTGAAACTCGAGACGGTCCACAGTGTCTTGAGCTGCCTTGGCTGAGGTGCGTGTTGTCCTATCGGAACCCAGGCCAGGCTTCTTCTGCACGCTGGAGGCTTCATCCATGCATCACACATGCCTTTCCGACATCACCACTCTCACGACACTGCTACTACCTACTCTGCGCTATACGTACACGTGCATGTACATCTTCATACATGTATACTACGCGTACCCACAGACACAGATACTGTAGGTACACAGACGCACCAACACCGACAGACACACAAACTTCCACCTATAAACAAACGCACCGCATATTACAAACCCATCCCACCGGACCGCGAAACACATTGGCTCGGTATACCTGAACCACTCCTCCCGCCATACTCATCCCTGCCTCTGTTTCTCTGCGTGAACGACTGCCGGATATGCCGAGTCAGGCTCCGACAGCAGCTGTCGATGCCAATACCCGGGTCTTCCCATCTGTCCCTCCTGTGCCTTCCGTGTGGATGGTCGATTGATTGATTGACTGATTGATTGATTGATTGCCTTGAAGCTCTAAATTGCAGAAGTGCAGGGCAGATCTTCCACGATTGTTGCCTCCATCGCCTACGAGCACAACATCCAATCTCGCATGATTCATGAGGCCCCTCCGCATATTGTAAGCCGCCACCTTAACGAATAGCGTTGCCCGCTTCTTCTCCAGGATTCACAAGATCCAACAGCACAGCACACACATCAAGCAAGGCACTCTCGTGGAACTCTCAGTTCGTGCAACTGCTACTCGACTTGTTAACCCATGCCACGCGGTACCTGGGCGAATATCACCTACCGCCCCGGTTATATTGTCCTGGTATAACATCTGCATCTGCATCTAATTTGTTCATCCCGCCTCACTGCCTCAGCCTCCGTCCTCTATATATCTACAGACCGCATTTACTCCATACATGCATGTCATGCTCTCATGATGGGTTCTCTCCAGCCTCCAGCTGGCACCACTCCCGCCGTCGGTGTCCTGACCAGGACCATTGTTCCCTCCTCTGTCTGCAAATTCATCCTTCACGCCCGTGTCCGGCACCCAGACTTCAATGACGTAGTTTTCGTCGGCGAGGACTTCGTTCACGTCAAGCAGGTCAAACGCAACGGCGAGTTGTGTCATCTCGAACATGTGGCCACAAAAGACGACTTCGGCACAAGAATCAAGGCCGCCAAAACTTTCACCGTCGATCCCAACTCGACTCCTAATGGAGACGATTTCATCAAGACCGAACCGGCGGACAGCCAGAGCAAGCATGCAAACTCCCCACTACCTCCCCAACTCGTGGTACTTACACTCGAGTCTGATGACCTGCTATTCTTGTACCTGAAAGACGACGGCGCGGGAGCGTTGGAATTCGTCCATCAAACATGCCCGATGCCATCTTATGACAACGCCATACACCAGACTGGAGACCACCTGGCCATCGATCCATCTTCGCGGGCTCTGGCCGTCGCCGCGAATGAGAGGGAAGTCATCATCTACTCTTCCAAGCCGACAGAGCAGCTCCGGCATGAGCTTGGAACGAACCACCCTGACTGGTGTCCCGTCTCGTCACAACGCCCTCTCGCGGTCAATGGAGTAATACAGCACCTCGAATTTTTACATCCGCCAGACAAGGATCCAGATCACATCATCCTCCTCGTTGTTTTGATTGATCAGCGCAGAACGAAAGCTCTGTGGATCGACTGGTACGGCAACTCTCGCCTCAGACATGCGTCTGTGCATCCCGCGCAGCCCATTGACGCCCCAAGGACCGTTTCCAATCTGCTCATACCAGTCCGCGACGCAGCTTTCCTCATGATTACGGGCAGTGAGATGAAACTACACAAAGACATACTCTCCGGGTCAATGCGAAGCCTCAGCCTTAACCCGACAGTGGAGGCCACGTCTTCGCCTGGCCAATCGTCGAGAAAACCAGTGTGGACGAGTTGGTGCAGGCCCTTGCGAAACAGGACAATGCAGGACGATATCATCTATCTTCTCCGAGAGGACGGACTTGTCTTACTCGTCACCATCACAAACATCGACACGATTCACACAACGCACGCCGGAAACATGGGCTGTCACGCCGGGTCGGCCTTTGCTTCGCTTGGTGACCCTAGCGACCCGGATATATTGGCTGTAATCGGTGACATGAGCAACGGGCGGGTCGTCCACATGGGTAACTGGCCATCACCCGCTAGAATCGCCGAGAGGAGCCGAGTCGAGACCATGGAGATGCAAGACAGTATGACATTGCCCAACTGGACGGCAGGTGTTGACATGATCGTATCCAAGCTACATCAGTCACATAGTGGATCGACGCGAATGAACAACAGTGTCTTCATTACCTCGGGTCGACAACCACATGGTGCCATCACTGAGCTTCGTAAGGGGTTCGAGGCAATTGCGACGACATGCTTGGATATCGACGGGCTGAGGAGCACCATAGGTGCCTGGGTGTTGCCCAATGTTTCAACAGGTTCAATCTTGATACTACTATCGACACCAACATCGACGCGCTTGCTTGACCTTGCATCTAATCTGGAAGAATCCAGCGAGTTGGACGATTCATGCACAGCCGTCATGGCTCTCGATCAGCGCACTTTGACTGCAGCAATCCTAGGGAACGGACACTTGGTGCAAGTGAGCGAGCGAGCTATATGCACGAGTGCAAATGTTTTGGCAAACTTCGAAGACCAATCGCGGTGGGATGCTGAAACCGGGAACACGATCGTTGCGGCTGCTATTGAGCCAAGTAAAGATTGTATCATTGTTACCGAGAGAGGCAGCAATCACTCTAGGCTTCTGGCGTTCCAGCATCACGCGCACCGTACTGATGACTTGTCCCACGACGTGGATGACGGATTGCAGTCACTTCAACCCTCAATCACCCTCTCGGAAGAGCCAATTTGTTTGGCAACAACTTTTTACCACGGCCGCGTCATTGGCATCCTCTCCACTATTGAGGGCAATATCCAATTGTTCACTGTCGATTTCGATACTCGGCCTGTTGTTGCTCTCGGCGATACATTGCAGATCGTCGAAGATCAGCATAGTCTATGTGACCAGCTCGTTCTGTTACATCCTGCATCTACGGACGGGAAGTCGGCACATGGTCTACTCGCAGTTTGTGGCTTACGAGATGGCAGCATCGTGTCAGTTAGGATAAATACAGCGGACAGAACGTTTGCTTTCGGCGAAACCGACAGCGCCAAGTTCGGACATGAAACAGCCCGGCTTTCGCGACACGCGGACGAACCTGGGAAAGCATTTGCACTCAGTGGACTTTCTACCTGCATGTTGACTTGGGACGAGCCTGCGTTTTGTTCATTGAACTTCGAGAGTCTGTGGATCTCGGACAAGGCACGGTTGGAACTGGCTCAAGACTCAGTCACAGCAGTCACCATGATGCCTTCAAGTGATTACCTGAGTAGAGAGATGGCGGAGTTACTCGCCAATCATTTGGTCATAGTCTCGTCCAGCGAAGTGTACTTTGCCTCGCTCGAAGAAAGGGCAACGACTGTACCAAGGCAAATTGAGGTAACGGGGACACCAGATCGTCTCATCTACGCTGAGCAGCAGCGTAGTCTCATTTGCGCTTCCATGTGCACTGGGCTTCGCTCGTTTCCCTCCGACATGCGCAATGCACAGCCGGTAGAGCGACGGCAGATATGGCCGGCCATCGACTTCATACCTGCCGACAAGGACCACGTCTCGTTTACCTTCGACTTGCAACCAGGCGAGCGTGTATATGCTTTAGCCGAGTGGTCATTCCTGCAGAACGGCAAACGTTATTCGTTCATCATGGTCGGTGGTAGCTACACTCGGAAAAGCGGAACCTTAAAAGGCCGCATCGCCTTCCTACAGCCGAGCAACCGCAATTGGGACATTATCGACGTGAAAGAGGGCCGCAGCACCAATTTCGACGATCCAGTCTACGCATTGGCTTTGTTCGATACGGTAACATACGTTGCATGCACAGGCACCAAGGTGATCGCTTCACGATTCGACACGGAAGAAAGCAAGTGGGAGAGCATTTGCGCACCTTTTAAGCTTTCTCACAAGGGAACATCCATCTCTGTGTCAGGTGCCTTGATCTACGTGTCGGTAGCTAACGAAGGCCTCGTTACCCTCCGGCTCGAAAATCTGCCATCTCACGAAGACAATGAGGAATACTCACACCGTCTAACGCTAGTCGCACAGCCTCCTCGAAGCAGCCAATCGCTCAGCCACACAATCTTACCTCTCAACTCCGACACAACGATCGCACTGCTCTCAACACAAAACAGACTGCTGCTTGGTCTGACCTCCCCATCACCAGATTCTATAGGTCCACACCGCACCCGTCTGCTCTTCGAGGCCCGACTCCCTCGCTCCCTTGCCAGCATTCGGCAAGGATCCACTCGACCTCCTTGGCGCACCGAGCCGTCTTCGGGCGTCCTAACTTCAAATCTCGTCGGCCTCTCTAGCGACGGATCAATGACCGGGATAGGTCTCATAGACATACCCCTCTGGCGCCGTCTCTTCTGGCTCCAACGAATCATCGAATGGGACTTGAAATTCTCGCCGCACGCTCCTGAGGTTCCAACCTACGGTGTCAACGCCGAAGCATACGAAGGACGTGAGCGAGGCGTCCCCGTCGGTTTCGGCGATGCTGCTGACGACGAGATCGCGCTATTCACATGGGAGGATATCAGCGTGCAGCATGACTTGCACATTGATGGAGACGTTCTGGCGAGAGTGTTGGTGCCTGGAGGTGTCCGGAAGCTGTCGGAGGCTTTGGAAAATTTGGCGGAGCGCGAGGATAGAATCGGCGAGTGGGTCGAGGAGCACTTGGAGCGGGAATTAGAGCTGGTGGAGGGTATTGTGGGCGATGTGAGGGCGCTGCTTGGGACGTGGATGTAGATGTTGATGATGCATCTTTGTGCCTCAGGCGTAAGTTGGTCGAGGATCGACAGTTATAGCTTCATAGGGCTCTTGCTCGTTTGTAATGTTAGCTTTTCATTCTGTTCGTTGGTGTGAGTCTCAGATCTGCGGAAGAAGTCACCAAGAAGGTTACAGCAGCCCGCGAGCAAGGGAGTGTAAGCATCGCCATGCGTGAATCTGTGGCGTCAATGTGGCGCTGTTACTCGTTTTCGACCGAAGTGTCGCTCTCAATTAGCGATTTCCGCCATACTCGACCGCGGAGTTCGATACTACCCTAAATGAACGCGCCACTAACTACAAACGAGTTTCCGACCATTTGACTGGCTTGTGATCCTTACAACACAACTGGGAGGTTGATCGAGCCATTCATTTAGGGTTAGGGTTGGGGTGATCAACCAGCCGTCTTAGATGGTAGATATTGCACGTTTCCCTCACTGCTATTGGACTAACTAGAGTATTGCTAATTCAGTAATCAAACAAGCCGCGGTCGGTTCATTACCGGTTCATTTTGAAAGGAGGATCCCAGGGGCGCATTCAGCCGTTCAGGCTATTACGTAGCACTGCAGTTTGCGAATCTAGACCACGCAGAGCAGGTAGCGACGAGTATATACACCACTTCACACGTCAACGTCATCGTCAATGAGCGAGTCCAGCCTCCCTGCATCTCTTTAACAGGTCACACGTTTTGGTCGTTCGGTCAACTCTGACCTCGAAAACACACCCACACCACAACTCAACCGTAACAACTACTACCTTGTCGAGAGCTATGTCGATCGCCCACTACACAGTCCCCATCCCATCTTCAGCCTTCATATGTCCAGATTGGCCTTCCTTGTGCGAGGAGACCCGGACTAAATGGGGCCACTGCGTGCTTGACAAGAAATACGGCGGCTACGTCATCGAAGACAACGGCACCATCGTCCTGGTCTGCACCGACGAGCTCTGCGCAGTCCTGGAAGAGAAAGATGAAGAAGCCCAGAAAACAACATTCTACAGCCCAACGGATAGCAGAGTATCGCTCGCAAATTACACCATTGCTATCCCAGCTTCTGCGAGGGTTGTTTCGGATTGTACTAGCTTGACGGCGGCGGCTTTGCAGCGACCTCACGCTACTGCCGTGAAGAAATACGGTGGTGTTGTGATTGAGGATGACGGTGAGATTGTCATCGCGTGTGATGAGGGCTACTCGGCCGAGATTGAGAAGCACCCGGAGGTCCTGGAGTTTCTTTACGAGGATGTGGCCGAGTTCAAGAGGACGAAGGGTGGGCAGAGGGGAACGAGCGCTCTTTGATGGGATTACCGTTCATTGGTCCTGTTGAGTCAATTCGTCTAGCATGGCGATGTCGTATCAACAAGATTGTTGTCAGCACGTCTTCAACGTCGGACGCCCATCTCAATTAGGTCATTTCGACCGAGCTGTATTGTAAAGACGCCTGATTCTCACCTCGCACCTTCCTTTGGGGTGTCTGTAGCGTCTAGAAGTTCGCATCTGATGATGCTACTTCGGATTTCAAACCGCCAACGGCAGTACGGAGTTAGGCATTAATAGAGACAGCTTACGATCCTGGACTCCTGGCTTACCGTATGATATGCAGTTGATCAAAGATCACATCGGGAAAGTGTTTCCTGAGCTGGCGGCTCTGGGCTTCACAGAAAGCAGAGTATGGTTTGTTCGTACCATGAATAGCCTTGACTGTTGCTGACTTTGCCGGTAGTTGTGTTGGTACCCCGACAGCATCGACTCAGACGTACCCATCTAGACTTCCCTGATCGTCCATGATAAGCACAGAACCGACTTTGGCCAAAGCTTGTCGTTGAATATGTTCCTTACTACACACGCGACTCGGTGTTTATTTGCTCTGGTGCATGTGGTCACGGCTCCAAGTACTTGCCTATGCTGGGAAAGGTATGATCGGGTCCACAGCCTTCATGTGGCGGGTGGATATGTCGCTGACACGGAGGTATCATAGTACGTGAAGAACGCTCTCGAGCGTATCCCTGACAATTACACTTCGTCTTGGAGATGGAGAGAAGCGAGACCGGGACAGAAGAACAATGGAATCGAGGAGGGCGAGTCCGGCCCGAGAGAGATCAGGAAGCTGAAGACGGCAGAAGATTAGTGCAGATTCCCACTCTGGTGTGCGAGAGTGAGTACCATTTTTGAGGACGTCTTAACTGACAATGCGATCTCTCTTTGCAGCCAAGGATTTCTGCTTTGATAGTATTCTGTCGGAGATTGCGAACCCAGCCAGACCGATCCGGAGTCATGCGACCCACCAAGGAGAATCTAATTAGGCGTGAATAGTCGACGGAAAGACTGGGCCACCATGGAGCTGAATTCGTCTTCGAACGTGTAGTTTGATACAGATCGGAAGCTACCCGTGCATACATCAGTCATAGCCATTCAAATCCAGTTCTACTCAAGCCCACTTCTCGGCAATGATCTGAGCCGCTCTCTCAGCGATACCGTAAACGGCACTCTGGATATGGCCGCTGACGAGCGCCGGCATGATGCTAGCATCCGCCACCCGCAGGCTCTCCACGCCGTAGACCTTGAGCTCGGGGCTGACAACACCACCATCCTTCTTCGGCATCATGGCGCAGGTGCCAACAGGGTGCCAGATGCTTGCCATATTCGATTTGGCATACTGGACCCAGTCTTCGTCGCTTGTGACGACGTCAAGACCGGGTTCGTACTCGGCCGTCCATGCATAGCTCATCGGCGCCGTCTGGGCGATGGTGCGCAGGTACTTCGCGATCTGCGCCACGCCTTCCAGGTCGTAAGCGTTGCTCAGGTAGTTGGGATCTAAGGTAGGCTTAGTGGCGAAGTCGGAGCTGTTGATGTGCGAGCTACCACGGGAGAGCGGGTGTTGTAAGACGCCGATCAGAGCAAAGAAGCTGGACCCGTAGAGCAGGCTGTCCAACGTGGGGTATCCTTTGGCTCCAAGATATCCGTCAGAGAAGAGGACCTCAAGCTGAGGAACCCGCTTAGATCCATCTTCGAGGTTCTCGAGCTTCTTCTGGTCGACCACGTTGGACGAGTCGACAGACGCCTTGGCGCTTGCGATGAGCGATGAAGGGTCGTCGAGTACCTGGTCCCATTGCAAGTAGGCATAACCGCTGGACGTGCTGTCGTAGAGGCCGGTCTTGTTCTGCTGCCACAAAGCCAACTGTTCCGCGGCGTACGTTGCATTGAGACGAAGGATGTCAGGAGTCGTGTAGTTCTGGCGAAGCCTGTATGAGTTGACAATCCTGACGTGGTCCTGCAGGTTCTCGCCAACACCAGGAAGTTCAACCTTGAGGTCAACGCCAGCAGCTTCGAGCACATCTTGCTGACCAACACCGGAGAGTTCGAGCAATTGAGCAGACTGGATCGTTCCAGCGGACAGAATGACCTCTTTGCTGGCTTTAATAACAGTCCCGTCTTTGAGTGTAACTCCAGTGGCGCGGGCATCCCCGCCGATGTTCACTTTGGCAACCTCTGTCTCCAGCAAGAGGTGGAGATTGTTGGGGGCATTAGCGAGGTAAGCCGGACTGTAAGACCTGGTGTAGTTCGATGGTTGGATATTGCTAGTGTGGCGCATGTATCCAATCAATTCGCCATCGAGGTAGCTATCAGTCTGCTCGAGACCCAGACTCTGCATAGCAGGAAAGAACTGCTCTTGCTGGGGCGGAGCCAAGCGGTTGATCACGAAGTTAATGGGACCTTCAGTACCGTAGCCTTCGAGCTCGGCGGATCCATTAGCGGGAGTGATGTGATACTCCTCCACCGCCCTCATGGCCGGAAACATGGAGTTCGCATTCCAGCCAGGAGAACCAAGCTCCTCCCACGCATCGTAGTCAGCAGCGGCGCCGCGATCCCATGAGAGCAAGTTCAAGGCAGAGCTACCGCCCAACACGCGGCCGCGGTTCTGACCAATTACGCGGTCATTGGCACCGGCCTGCGGGACGGAGGCGAAGTTCCAGTCATATTTGCTCCCGAGGAGAGATCCTTTGCGGCCGGGGATATAGATACCCGCCTCATCACGGCCATCTGGACTGGACCATCAAAAGTCAATTGAGCATTTTGGGCATCGCGGATTGCGTGCTGTATGTACTTACCCAGCCTCGATGATGAGAACCGAGGAATCCGTCAGATGTTGACTGAGACGCGTGCCCAATGCCACGCCGGCCGTGCCACCTCCAACAACGATCTAGAGGAACGTAACGCGTTAGACCCCATGCAAAATTGCCAATCTCGATTCGTATCAGGCGGAGAATGCTTACGAAGTCATAGGTCTGCTGGGGAACAGCGACACCTGCGGCCAATGGGACCAAAGACGCGAGCAAGTAGGTGGTAAGCATGTTTACGAGAGCATACACGTCGCAGGCAGTTGGTTAGGCGAGTGGCTGAAACAAGATGGATTCGATCTTGCAACTTGAAGAGACAAGAAGTGCTAGCCAGACTGGAGCTTAGAGTTCGAAGGGGACAATGGCTGGGTTATCAGAGAAAGTTCAAGGCTTCCCAGGGCTCGAATGATTGTGTCATGCATTACTACTGTAGATTGTAAGCAGGTACGCGAGCCCGGCAGTACAGACAAACACGTGGTGGAGAAGCGAGGACTCCATATCGTCAGTAGTCTTTCTCCTACAGTACATGCAGGTGGCAGGAAGACTTGCCGGAGCACTTTCGCCCGCGATTAGCGAGTCAACAAGGTCAAGCTCTGCAAGATCATCCTTCTGCAGCTCCCGTCTTTTGGATGTGAATGGTCGAGTCCTCGGTCGGATGATACTGCCACCCACGTCCCAGGCCAGGGTCGGGTAAGCATAGACTAGACGAAGGGGAGATTCTTTGGTCCCTTGTTCTGTGCTTCTGTGCTTGGCACAGCGCCGGCATGTGGATTCCACGTGGCCGTTCTCGGAGGAAAACCCCGAACAACAACAACAACATCAACATCAACACAAGACGACGCAGGACAAACATGCAAACTGTCGGTATTCAATTGCCCTCTCCCTTGTGCACTTCTGCACAACAAAGACACCGCTGATATAGCACACTTTTCACTCAAAATTGTGCCCCTCAGTCGACCGTCCCACTATATATTGTACCTCGCTTAAATCCACCGGGGTGTAAAAATGCTTGCACAGGCTAGTTATGGGATCTGGGAACAGCAACATCGGGGTCTCTTGTCCTGCAGTAGTGTGAAGAAGTCCGGATTGATCATCGGGCTGCCACGCTGCTTTCCGATCTTCCCATTCTCTAAATCACCAAGGTCGGCAACACCGCCTAGCACGTCTTCCCTCATCCGTCCAGACATCCCTGTGGCAGGATCACGGACATGACTCTTCACGACCCTGGTTGTCAGCAAAGCTCGAGATCAGGACTAGTGGTCGGACCGGGGACTCAATGGATTCTGGAACAATCAACACCACGGATCTTGCCAGGCATGTTGAAGAAGGCTCTCCGCCATCGTATACTCGGCTGCTTAGCCGTTTGCACTTGTAGACTACTGTACTGTACTGTCAGTCTGTGAGTCTGTGAAGCGGAAGTCCCACTCGCTCCTGGTCATATATCATCTATTGATATTGCTACAGGATGTAGTAATCATATGTAGTCCGGTAGAGCTGTAGTAGTGATGCAAATCGCATCGACACCTATCTACTGCAGACTGCAACCGAGCAATGACCGCTTCATTATCCGCATTAACCGCCGAGTCAGCATCACACCGGGCTGCAGATCGCCACAAGTGCTCGGCAACATTTGACCCGGTTCCGCGGTTATTGTATATCAGATTATCTCCGACTCCGACTCGTGCCTTCGATGCATTAAGGATGCCGAGCAGTCCGCAGAAGGTCGACACGACCCTATGCTTCCTGATATACCTCACCGATAGCTTCCAGTACTGTGACACCAAAGCTTGACAACTGGTATCAACGTTGTCTCACTCGGCGCGAGCGATGAATCAAGAAACTGGCCATTGGACAGAAGTGACAGGGCTTCTACTGCAAGGTTTGCATCCTGATATCCGTATGCAAGAGAAACCAGGGCTCAGTATAACGCACGGTATGAGCCGGCCTCCTACTGAGTGACCAATGTCCGAGTGTCAAATAAATTTGAGCCTCGAAGAGATCCTCCACAGGGTTCGCCTTCAGCGATATCCCTTTATGTACTTCAAAGTCGATCACCCGTCGAGCCCGACGACCCGACCATCTCTTGAACTACTTTTCCTTCGATCTGCATGATCCTCGCACCTGCGGTGGGCAACATGTCCTCACCTTCGATATGCGACGACCCCTCGCTGACGGACGACAACATCGGCAATGTCCTTCTAATAACGGCCGCGATATTCATGGTCCCTAGCGTCATTACAACCGGATTGAGACTTTTGGCCCGCAGGAAATCACTGGGCCATGACGATTGGACGATCCTGATAGCCGCCTGTCTGGTCGTGGTGCTGAACACCCTCAGTATTGTAGGCGTTCGGCATGGAAAAGGACGACATGTCTGTTTTCTCGAGGACGACGCAATCACCATCATCGGCAAATACAGCTGGATCAACCAGATCATCCTCTTCTGGGCCCTGTGCTTCATCAAGGCCTCGGTGTGTCTGCTCGTCTTGCGGGTCAAAAGCACGGCGGTCCTTCGTTGGATTTCGGGCGTGACGATTGGCTTGATGTTTGTTAGCACGATCGTGGCTTGCGCGGCTCTAATGGCTGAGTGTAAGCCGATTTATGCGTACTGGGACAGGGCCAGTGGGCGGTGTCGACCTCCGACCTTTCGCATTTACTCTATCTGGGTGCAAGCTTGTATGTGTCTCTGGGCCGGATACTGATATTCTTGAATCCAATGCATGAGACTGACTGTATTTGACGCTAGCTGTCTCGGTGTTGACCGATCTGACATGCTCACTCATGCCTTTCCCGATCCTTTGGAGCTTACAGATAACTCCTCGGAAGAAGATCGCCGTGGGTCTGTTAATGGTCATGGGAGCAGTGTATGGAAATCAATTTTAGACTCCCAAAATAGGTAATCAAGCGGCTGACCAGCAACAGTGCATTCGTGTTCGCGATATTACGAGCAGCCTCCCTCAGTCTCAAAACAAGCGACACAACCTGTCAGTCCCTCATAGACAAAGGGCATAATACTGCACTACAGAACCTCACTAACACCTCCAATCGCAGACGACTACACCTTGACCGGCACATGGATGACGTGAGCTCAATCCCCCTACCCTACAAATCAAATAACCCTCGCTAACACATTCCCCGTCACCAGCCTAGAGTCCAACATCGGCCTCGTAGCCAGTAACATCGGCCCCATGTACGCTCTCCTCCGTTGGTATAGATCCCCCACCCGCGCCGCAGGATACGATTACAGCTCGCGTGACATCGACGCATCCAACACGCGTCACCCAAGCCGACGGGCCACCAGAGTGCCTGACGACGACGATTCCGATAACAGTTTGTGTGACCGCCAGGGGTATTCTCACAATGTTGATGATGATGGGGAACGAAAGAATCATGCAAGGACGATAACAAGGACGACCGCGAGTGCTTCGGTTTCTGTGAATAGTGGGTTGGATGGGCATCATGAGTCGGAAGGGATACCATTGGAGGAGCGGTTGAGGTCTGTTGGGTCTGCGAGGTAGGGAGCTTAGAAGCGACTGGCTGGAAGCTTTTATCTTCTTCGTAACAATAGGTTGCGGGTTGATTGGTTCTATGGTTACAGTGCCCAGGATGTAACGAACGAAAAGCTCGGTGGCTCACAAAGAAGCCAAAGGTTCATTACTGTTCTTGTAAAACCTCGTTGTGTTTTAAGACCTTTTGACAAGACTGGTCTATGACCACTAGTCAGCATCATACTACATATCAATCTAGCATTGACCATTTGTTATCATTGCCTCAACAGCGTAAGACCGGAAGGGATATCGTCAACATCGAATCTTGCTGCTTTTCCAGCGTGGCACCGCAAGTCTTCAGGTCATGCCTGAGCTGGAGCAGAATAGCCTGCAGGACTACATCTCACAAATCTCGCAAGACCCTCTGAACTGCTTCGCGGGCTTCGATAAGTTCGCGATCGGTCCCGTCTGCGTGGGCTAGTTTGACGTCTGAGTGCAGCTCTAGGAGGTCGTGGGCGCGTTTGAGGTCTGGGTCCGAGGTTGTGGCGTTGATTGATGTTGAAGATGGTGATGTGGTGCTTTCTGGTCGCGTGGTCACGAGTGCCAGGGCTGCTTTTTGGTCCTGTTTTGTTTTCGATGTGCTGTTAGACAGTGGTCATGCCGGTAGTAAGGTACAGATAGAACATGGTGTTGTGATAAATAGGTATAGAGGTGGCGTACGCAGACTTCGGGCCGGAGAGTTGTTAGGTCGGAAAGCAGTTCGGCTACGCGCATCTTTGCTGACGGATGGTGTTTCGGGATGGACTTGATGATTGATCTTAAAGCGTTTTCCAGATGATGGGCTTATGATTTCGATTCAAATTGTTGAAGGTAATGTAAGGTAGAAGTGCTTCCGTGCTGTACCTGTACCTGTCGCTGTCACATGCGCGTGAGGCAGGCAGGCATGGCACGTGCCCGGCATTCATCATTGGTGAGTTTGACAAGCAGTCGCCGACTCTTTCCAGATCTACCTTCTAACAACCTTTGACCTTGACCATTTCGTAAGACGTGCGCTTCCGCACGCACACCTCCTACACCATGTCGGCCGCCCTTATCACCAATGTCGACAAAAAGCTGCTGCGCACGACAAAATTCCCGCCCGAGTTCGACCAAAAAGTGAACATGGAAAAGGTCAACGTGCCGGTGATCAAGAAATGGGTCGCAGACGAGGTCGCGCGTATCCTGAACAACGACGATGACATCGTGACAGAGCTGATCTACAATGTACTGGAGGAATCGCCATTCGTAAGTGACCTGATACCTTATGAAGAGAAGTGGGCTCAAGCTAATGCGATTGGCAGCCGAAAATCAAAGAGCTGCAGATCATGATTACTGGATTCTTAGAAAAGGATGCTGCACCGTTTGCGAAAGCGCTGTGGAAGCTGCTTCTCTCTGCTCAAAAAGGAGCCCAAGGAGTACCTCAGGAATTGCTTGAGGCCAAGAAGGCCGAGTTGGAGCAAGAGAGGGTTAGTTTACACCATCCAATTGCGCGGGAGTGAGAGTGAAAGGGACCTTTGGCTGACCTCAAACTTTGCATAGCTCGAGGATGAGAGGATACGCGAAGAGCACAAGAAGCGACAAGATGCCGAACGCGAGCGCGACAGAGAGCTCACCAGCGTGCGCGACCGTGAACGTGGCGAGCGTAGAGGCAGCGACAGAGGTGACAGAAATGACAGAGGACCCAGAGACGACAGAGGTGACCGCAGAGATAGAGGCCGAGGCGGTGGACGTTTCGATGACAGGCGAGGAGGATATCGCGACTCCCGGTCGCCTCCTCCGAGGATTCGCGACGACAGATACAGAGGCCCTCCTGCAGCGCGCGGAGTTGACAGCTACGTTCCAGGCCGCTCATACCGAGACGACCCTCCCATCCGCCGGCGCCGCTCGCCCTCGTATAATCGCTCTCGTAGCCGCTCTTCTACTCCTCCCCCAAGGCGCCGCCGCCGCAACTCCTCCAGCGTCGACTCACGCTCCCCTTCGCCGCCTCGCAAGGTCCGCAGACGTAGCGACGACAGGTCCGCATCTCGAGATGCCGGCGACCGCAAGGATGACGACACCAAGACGAAAAGCAAAAGCAAGCGTGGTGACGAACACCGCAGATCCCGTTCGCGTTCTCCTGCTTACAAGCGTCGCTCACGATCTCCTAGAAGATCCCACGACACCCGCCGCCGAAGGTCGCCTTCCTATGACAGCCGATCCCCTCCTCCGAAGAAACGCAGCCGCAAGGCCTCGCCCTCCGTCTCTCGATCGCCGCCTCGCAGGCGCCGCGATGTCTCCAGCTCAAGATCTCCTTCACGAACACCACCGAGGCGTCGCGAAAGGCGAGATGACAAAGATGTGATCTCCCGTTCGGACAGGCAGGATAAGAGTAGGCTCAGCAAAGGTAATGCAAGCCGGAGCAGGAGCCGCAGTCGTGGCCACAGCCGTGGTCGCGATAAGTCACCTAAGGAGTCCGAACCAATGGACACGGACAAATAGAGCAAGACTACGTACTATGAGTGTGGGAGCGTTGGAATCGACTAGCGATCTCGTTCTTACTGAGCATAAATCAAAGTGCTAAAGCTTCTTCAAGACTGCGTGGACTTGTATCGTGTACTATCTTTCTACTTCTTGCGGAGGTTGACACTGACACGACCAAGGATACAAGACTAGGATCCATACTTGTGCACCTGGGGAAGGTGCTGTATCAGGAGCTTGCTCGTATCCTTCCTAATGAGAAGTTCACCAGAAATGTCAATATCTCACTACTAGCTTGCGAACCCTCGATTGAGCAAGTTTTACTAACTGGAAGATGATCTCGGTGAAAAAAAGACATCATATCATTATATTTGTTTATAAAAAGGCGAACTAAGCAACAGTGCACTTGAAGGGCAAACCACAGGGACCCTCGCTCTTGTTTTCGTCTCTGGGCTGAGGCTCAGTCGACGTCTGCTGCTGCTGCTGCCGCTGAGGAGTTTCCTTCGCCGCGGTGCCATTGGCAACAGCACCATTTTGGGTCGCCGTGTTTGCCTCTTCCTGCTGCTGTTCCACCTCCTTTCCTCCACTACCTTGCAGTCACTGGAAGTTGACCTTGGCAACGGCCTCGTAGAACGCCTTGCCCTGAGCGGTCGCAACCTCCAGCTCCTTGGCCGAAGGCATGCGAGAGCCATCGCCGTTGGCGAAAGTACCCGCGCCCCAAGCAGAGCCGCCACGGACCTCGCTGTTGTCACCGAGAAGGTGGAAGGTAGTCTTGTAGCCGAGCGGCACGTAGATGATGCCGTGGTGGGCGAGGGTGCTCATGGCCGCGACAGCGGTGCTCTCCTGTCCACCGCCCTGGGTCGCGGTGCTGACGAACAGACCTGCGTACTTGCCCCAGAAGCCGCCGGTCTGCCACTGCTTGCCAGTGTTGTCCCAGAAGGCCCTCCACTGGGCAGGGAAGTTACCGTAGCGGGTCGGGATGCCCATCAAGAAGGCGTCGTATTGCTCGAGGGTGGATGGGTCGGTCATCTCGGGGATCGAGGCGTCCTTCTCGGGGGCGTGCATCTTGGTCAGGACATCCTGGGGGAGGGTCTCGGGGACGCGGTAGAGGTCGACGGTGCCGCCGGCTTCTCTGATGCCCTTGGCCTCAGCCTCGGCGAGCTGCTGAATGTGGCCATAGGTGGAGTACTGGAGGCTGGGGTGTTAATGGGAGGTAATGAGTAGATGCAGTAGATGGTGGTCGGTCGTGTCGAGGTTGTCAAACGATTCAATGAGATTTGAGTTGTTCAATGGTTTCGAATGCATCAACGGAGGGGTCGAGGGTGACTTACGAAGAGGATAGCGATCTTGGGAGCCATTGTGACGGATGTGTAGATGGTAGAACTTGGGAGAGGAGTTGTGATTATTGTGGAGGAGTGATTGATGGATAGAAGACAGGTGGGGAACAACAGAAGGGCGTTAAATGTTATATACCTTTATACCCTGCACATACAACCTTAGCAGGCGCATAGCTTTGCTCACGGTACCGCCAACGAAGTCCCCCGCACTAGACCGCTTAGAATAGCATGAGAATAGCAGAATAATTATGGGTAATTAAGGCCTAATTGACTCGAGTCTCTCGGACGTTATTGGACTGATTTGTGGTGGACTGATCCACATGCCGAAGAGTTTCCTTCCGATTCCCCCGGCTACGCGGCTGGGTCGTTTCCGATGAGAAAGCATACGCCTTTTTTCCGCATTTGCAATGCTTTGATAAGCCTGGTAAATTGATAAGCTGGCTGACTACTCTTTGCCATGATTTCCTGATCGGTAGCTATGTGCGACGGAAGGATCGTCCTTCGAGATCTCGATGTGTTTGATATCGCGGTATCCGTGAGCTTTGTTGTTCGAGGCGCTGAGCAAATTAACCGATGGATGCATCGATGTGCAACTCGGCAATCCAATTCCCTGGTGTGGGAGACGGATAGTTTGGAAGTACTTCGATACCGTTGCAATGTCTGCATATATTCTAGCAACATTGCAGTGATAGGACTATTCGGACTGCTGGACGAATCTTCCGTAGTAAATATTTACCGTGTTCAACTGGTTCTAGCAATCTACATGTACGGGTCCTTGGTTGCTGTCGTAGCTTCAGGTGCATTGATCAGACCGACCAATCAGATAACGGATGGGCACGTATTAATTTGCTGGCTTTTCTATTGCCCTGCGTGCGACCTTCCAGGACTCCCGGCGGATTCCTCCACCCACTACCACCTCAGGCAGATGGTCATCTTCACCTCACTTCAATGACCGCGGGCTCGGTAATCACGTGACTGCGTTTGTCCAGTGAAGCCAAACACTATCTTACCTTGAGCTCGGGATTGGACGTTATCCATTCTACATCTTCCAACATGGGTTCACAATCAGAAGACGAAGAGGATGACTACCTCAACATGACCTTCGAGGATCCGACCACGACCAAAAAGGAAACATCTCTGCAAAAGACAGCACGCCTCAAGAAAGAAGCAGCAGAGCGAGCTCGCGTTCCCTCGAAAGCGGAGAAAGAGGCAGCGGCCGCTGCTGCTCGAGACAAAGCCCTTGCCACCGAGCTCGACCCATCAAACAAAGGCGCCAAAATGATGGCCAAAATGGGATTCAAGGCTGGTGGAGGCCTTGGCGCTGCGGGCAATGAAGGTAGAGTCAGACCTGTAGAACTGGGAATGAAGGATGACAAGGGCGGTGTTGGTGCCGACTCGGAGAAGAAGAGAAAAATCAGAGAGGCTGCTGAGGCTGCTGAGAGTGGGGTGAAGAAAGTTAAGCTGACGGAGGAGGGCTTCAGGGAGAGAAACATGAGGGAAAAAGAAGAGAAGCGCATGGATGGGATGTGGTTTGGAGCAATGAAGATTTTGGAGTCCTTGGAAGAAGACGGTGGCAGTAATGAGAACGTCGAAACCGAGGCCACCGACGCCAAAACAAAAAGTGGCAAAGACGATTCCACGAAGCGGCCCCTCAAGTCGATCAATCTCTACTACCGTCCGCTTGTTCGCGACCGCCTCGCGAAGGAACGCGAGCGTCGAGCCCGCTACGACCTTGCACAATCTCTGTCCCGGAACGAGGAATATACGACGGAAGACGCAGACGACAAGCTGGCTTTATCGGATGAAGTGCAAGATCACGACGACGAAGACATTGAACTGGACGAATTCGAAGCCCTTCCCATCGCGGAAAGACTTGAAAAGGTGATAAAGCATCTACGGGAGAAGTACTGGTACTGCTTCTGGTGCAAGTACCGGTATGAAGACGAAGGCATGGAAGACTGTCCTGGCTTGACCGAGGATGAACACGGTTGATCAAGGAATGTGATAGACTCTGGCCCCCTAGTAGAACAGTTGCTGGAGCATCCATTGCTGGACCGATATGAGGGTATTCGCTGCACGCCTGGTGTCCCAATGCGAATTGGCAAGTCTTGAGCTTAGTCATGAATGACCGTCTACAGAATTCTACAAGCAAGTGCCCTCATCCAAAATTGGATGGCATTGTGCGCTTTGGCGAACCTTTGAATGATTATGGTACTGTAAAACAATACCATTGTCTTCACTTGTACAACAGGCAGTCTACTGGGTCAAGCCCTTGGATGGCTGTGACTGTAGTACCCCGGAAGTGATGTGACAATCACATTGGCTTCACTGCTACGACAGGTTACTTGTAAAGTATCAGTAAAGGCTGTGAAGCAATGCCATTATACCAAATGCCCACTGGTCGTCAAACACGGCACCTTTCATGTAGTGTCGATGCTTGCACCTTCGCGACGACACCCAGCTTTTGGAAAACGACGAGCAGATAAACCCTCTTTCCCCCAGAACAGATTCAGAATTACCCACCCGCTCCATCATCCATCCCTCACCCCCCACCCTCACCATGGCTACGTCTTTCCCCTTCGAGAACTTCGACGTGCTCGTTGGGTCTGATCCAGACCAGCAGATGTTCACGGTACCACACGCCCTGCTGGTGAGTCGTTCCAAATTCTTCAACATGGTACGTTCAGGCAGATGGACAACTCTAACTCAGTCCTCCTTGAAGCCGGTCGATCTCAGTGAGGAGGACCCGGATATTTTCGCGGCTTACCTCTACTGCGTCTACCACGACGAGGTCACTCCGGTTGCTAGGGATGAGGGCGGCGTCCAGCGTTACGACTACCTCATCGAGCTCTACACTCTGGCCGACAGACTAATGGACTTCACCACCGCCGACCTCGTGATCGACAAGATCATCTCCTCCGTCCACGAGATGATGCTTCTCCCCGGCCTTGAAGACATCAAGCTCGTCTACGACACCACTATCGAAGGAAGCCCTCTGAGGCGCCTGTTCGTGGACTACTGTGTCTTCTCCGAGGCTGGGCGTTTGTCCGGACCTAAGCACGAGTACCCGCATGAGTATCTTGAAGAGGTTGTCGAGATGTTCATGGCATTCAAGGGGCTTATCAAGGATGTCTATCGCCCCGACCCTGACGACACCTCTGACTACCACCGCGACGCCCACGCAGAACTGTTGTCATACCTCGCATCGGCACTCCTCATCTGATCAGCTGCGGCCTGAATGTCTTCGACTGTCCTCATTCCTCGCCCCTCTCCTAAACTCTTTCACAGAACCCAAGGCATTGCCTTTCTAGTCTCCTCGACTGGACGTTAACAAGGATCGACTATCGATCTGATGAACTACACGATATGCCGACGATCGGCTGGGCGTTTCTTCTTTTTTGTTTTCTGTTTGAGTCCATTTCCCCTTTACGAACTGTAGCTTCGGCTACAGCTCAACGCTGTTTGGAAATGACACATTGTCGCGTTACTACCCGACCAGGTAAATTGGTCTTGCGGTCTTACGGAGTAGACAGTGGCCCACAAATAACGCCTTGATTGAAGGTTCAACTACTTTGCGTTCCACGTGAGATCCACCAGTGACGAACTTGCAAGGATGATCGATTGTATTAATTGTGTTTGCTTCAACCTCGATAGGAGCTTGGCTAGTCGGTGTTCGGCGTAAGATCCTCTCGACTTGAGTCTCGACATCGCTACCTTTGACATTGAACTTGACTTGCTCACTGTCACTATCAAAGAAAGTGTATGGGTCCTTTGTCCACCTCAAGGCCGCACCTTGACGTGTTGCTGCATTGTAATTTGTAGATGTTTATCTCTCGGTATCGAAGGTCTGACGTATCGATTGAACCACCAAGCGTAATACATGGTATCGTCGTGTAGGCTGATGAGGTGCTGCTTTTGACGATCGACGTTTCCGAGGTTGGCAGTGCCGAGGTGTGAATGCTTCCATGTCTGAGAGTTGAGAGTTGAACTCGGATGGCAACGCCTCACTTCTCACACCTCACGATTGATTAGATGACCTCACACCGTCTCCATTCACAAACGCAGCTTTGCTTTGTGCGCTACTGTGCTGTTGCCTTCGGGCTAATCCGCAGCTACCTCAGGTAAACATTTGCACTCCTCGTCAAGTCACTGACCACCCATCTACCAAGTACCAACACGCCACTTCGCCAACCAACAACCGCTGACCCAACCAGGGCCAGTTTCAAGCGAAAAACCCGCTGGCGAACATCCCATCATTGATCGTTTCCAGAGCAAATACATCCGCAGGCAGTATCAAAATGCCCAAAGCTGTCGAAGACAAGGTCCAAAAGTCTCACGCCGCAAACCGTGCAAAGGCGTCGCCACCCTACATCAAGAAGTATGTACGCTCATCTCCATGTAGAGCGAACATCAGGCTAACGAGGCACAGATGCGACTTTGCAAGAACATTCGACGTCCTCGTGGCATCCCCGCCTGACCGGCAGCGGTTCACCCTCTACCACGACGTGATGACCCAGCGCTCCGGGTACTTCGCTGCGGCACGCTCGGGTCGCTGGAACAAGGACAATCCCCTCAAACCGACCGACCTCACGGAAGATGATCCGCAAGTCTTTTTGGACTACCTGCATACCGTTCACAACAACCATGTTCACGTGGCGGGCCTCGAGTTGGGCGACGACGCTTTGTTCGAGGAAAACGCCGCCTTGGATGAAGCGATGGCCGAGCAGTATGATACGACTATAGATCGAGTCCTGTACCAGCAGAAGACCAATGCTCTCCTCAAGGGTCTAATGCATCTCTACACCCTCGCAGACATGCTTATCGATCACGAAACCACCAACATGATCATCGACGCGACCATCCGCACTGTCGAATTGACTCACGTCATCCCGAACGAGCACGCCGTGGCAGTCATTTGCCGCTCCACCGCCAGCAGCGATGGCATGCGAAACCTCATCACCGAGTACTACGTGCACCACGCAAACAGTGAGTACATCGCCAATCACAACTTTCCGGATGAGTTCATGAAAGATCTCGCGGTGGCCTTCCTGAGGAACGAAGAGACTGGTTTCTCCAAGGAATTCAAGCCTTCCGAGTACAACGTCGAGTGGGTGCCGTCTGATGGACCTCATCGCTTCTACTCCGGACCGGGGATGCAGGGTGACAAGGAGTTGAGTTCTGATGATGATGGCTCTGATCATAAGCAGGTGGAATGAGAGGGCAAGGCATGCGATGACGGACGACGAAATCACCTTTTGAACACGTTAACGAACTCGTACCAAACGATGGAAGCTGGCTCGCACGTGTACCGGCCTGGCCTCAACAACAGGTGTCGGCTTGGGGATCTGAATGGGATCTTGTGTTGGAGTTTTCTCTGGAGTTGCAGTTGCTCTGAAGTCTGAGCTAGACAAATGACGTTTCACGTCCTCATGCATGCATGCATAGAGGGCACGACACAACGCTCGGCTCGGTTTGACTGGTCAACGAAACCGGTGGGCCTGAGCAGTTTAAGCTTGGTTTTGGTTTTGGTCTTGGTCTTGGTCTTGTGTCCGCATCCTCGGTCTTGGGTCTATGGCTTTGGAGTTCGAGTTTGAGTTTGGCAAGGGTTTCACACTTGGGATTGGACATCGAGTTGAGTGCTCGGCGGGCTCAATCTCATCATTTGCTTTTGCATTGGGGAACAATACGTCGAACGGGGAACCGATGGATCGGATCAGTGCACACTGTATAGTCAAACCACTCAATGAGTCGATAGAATCTCTCAAACGTACGTCTGTTTTCATTATCTCTTCTGCCGCAGTCTGACCAAACCTTTCCTATACAGTCGATCCACCGAGAGCGCAGTTGATGATACACAGGTTTCGCCCGCTAGTCCATCCGTCCGTCGTAATCGTCCCCTGAGTTGAGATATCATCTTCGTCTTTGCCTTTGGAGATCATTCTTTCTCCCTCTAGGCCGTAGCCTTGAAAACCAATGCTTTTTTGCCTTTGGGCCCAACCCATCCAGTAATAAACGCCGCGCTTGTGTGTGTGCATAACTCCTCGCTTCGTGAGAACGCTCAACAGACAAGCAACCCTGACAGAAAAACAACAAAATGCAGAAACTGATATTGGTAGGCAGGGAAGAAATACCCGCCCTGGTGAGAAATGCTTCTGGAAACCCCAGAACCATTAACAAACATGGAAAAGAAAAAAAAAACAAGGTGGAGAATATCAGAGAAGGACGGGCGCGAAGTTCTCACATAGCCACCCATCCTTTCTCAGCAGCAGCCAGGAACTCATGCTCCCAGACCGCCACCCAGCCCTCTTCCTCCTTACCATAGTAGCCGCTGCTACCGTAGGGACCTTTGGAACTCGCCTCGCGAACATCACCAGGCCACTGACCACCGCTGGAGAGTTCGGCCAAGCTGAAGTCGCCGTGCACCAGACGCTTCTCGGGCTCGAAGATGCAGCCGGCAAAGAAAAGTTCCATGCGCAGCTGGTGTCTGACGCGAGAGCGGGCGGCGATCAGGCTGCGGGCGGCTTGGAGGACGTGGGAGAGGTGCTCGGCGCGAACGGCGGGCGGAGTCGATGGGTTCAGGCCGCAGATGTCGGTGAAGCGGATCTGGCCGTCGCCGGTCCACGGGACGTTGTGGTTGGCGAAAAGGGAGGGGCACATTGTCGGGATTGAAATGGAAATGTCGCGCATGCGCGGGAGGCTAGTGAGGAGGTCGCAAATGTGCTCGCCGCTGCTGAGGTTGCCAGGGTAAGGGTGGTAGAAGCCGTCGCTGGAGCGTGGGGAGTGCTCGAGGACTTCGAGGGTGTAGCGCGAGGCCTTGACGAGGTTGAGGAGACCGGCGACAGAGACGGTGCTGATGTTGGTAAGGTCCAGGCATTGAAGGTTGGTGGCGGTCTTGGCGATCATGGTGAGATCTTCGTCAGACACGGGCTTATGCATGGTGTTGCCGAAAATCTTAAGGCGGCGAAGGCTGGAAAAGTCGACACGGGGGTCTTCCAGCGGGTTTGGCGAGCAATCGTCCTCAAGCTGCTTGGCTTGCTCAGAGGGGAGGCAGATGCCTTGGATTTCGAGAGAGTAGAGAGGCTTTCCAACGCCGGTGTTTACGTTCAACAGATCAACCCAGTCGTCTGCGCTGCCTCGTCGAAGGACTGTCCAGGGAACGCTCAGGAGCTCAAGGTTTGGGCAGTTGGAGATGATAGAGAGGATGAAGCGGTCGGTCTCGGCCGCGTAGAAGCCGTTGAACCACAGGCGACGGACGTGCTGCGAGATCTCCGGCAAGAGGTTGAAGAGCGAGTCCGTCTGCTTCAAGTTGAGGTACGGGTCGCGGTAGACGGCGATTCCTTTCGGGTGCTGGATCAACTCGTATAGGCGGTAGCTCGGTCGCCTCAAGGTCAAGTCCGCCCATCGCTCGGAGCCACGCCACCGTCGCTCAAAGACGTGCTCGATGTTGTAGGCGATGGCCCAGTTATGCCATTGCGCGCAAACCTGGCGAATGGATCGAGTGGCGTCCCATCGCAGGGATTCGGCGCTCAGCGGACCACGGACATACTTGGTGAGTTTGGTGTCGCGCTCGAGTGGCAAAGGCGCCTGGCTCAGGCCGTAGGTGTACTTTTCGCCCTCTGCCTCGTTGAGGCGGGCGGCTTCCAGAAGGATCTGATTGAGGATTTCAGAGGGCAGCTCGTGGATGGGCATCCCGTTCGCGTTGTTGCGAGTGCGACGGATGCGACGGAAAGATTGTTGAGGTGTTGTTCGTTAGGAGATGGAGGTGAGAGTAATGTCAGGTTTTGTGTGAGGTTATTCGCGATTGTTGTGGAGTGTGAACAATCAAACAGATCGATGTGCTGTGGGAGTGGAAGAGTGTGAGTGGGCAGGTAAGTAAGTAAGTGGTCAGGCGCAGTCGCAAAGGCGAGGCAGCGAGGCTTGTGATTGGGTAAGCGCGGGGATGAGTGAAGTCTTTGAAAGAACCTTTGTGCCTAACAGCCGCTTTGGAGGGAAAGTAAAGCCGTGAGCAGAGAATTGGGGCGAAGAGTGATTCATATACACCACCAGCGACGGGGAGGCCGAGTACAGAAAAGAGCGAAACGATTCCTGCTGACCTTAGCAGTGCCGCGTCCGTCCGCATGGGCCATTGCACGCAGGCTGCTGGCTACAAGCTTTTGCACAAACATCAACGCCGTTACCAGACACACTGAAGATGCTTCCGGACAGGCCTGCGCGCCGCCGCCGTCCGCCACCAAGCGCACGACGATGTCACAGAATCTGGGGAGCCGAGAAATGAGCAACTCACAGACTGTGGAGGGTAGAAGCAATAAGGCGGGGATTCGTATTGCAAAGGACGGCGCTGTCGATGCCATTGGACGACATTGCTTTCTTGGGGGTAATGGATTGCTCTGGTTTAGTCACAACTTTGATGGAACACCCTCTGATTCAGTCACCTGACCCCGCCAAGTACCCAGCCGACTGTCCCGGACGGTGTTAGCAGGACGCATACACCTGCTCAAGCCGGCTTTCCACTCGAGCTACCGCCGCACGTTGGAAAGTTTCTTTGTATCTATCCTTTTTTCATTACTGATAAATCCCATGTAGCCTTGTCGTCGTCGAGTCCGTCGCTCGGCTGCTAACCCGAGGGCAGCCGCTTCTCGTTACAGTAACAACATCCCTACGACAACAATGCTTTGTTTCGATTGAGGATCGATCCAAGAGTCGAGTATCGAGTGTGCCTGAGCATATACTAACATCCAACAAGTTTCATTATTGCCCATCATATGATCCATGATTAACATGGTACTGAACCCTTTTCCCCTTTCCAATGTACATTAAGAGTCGATGATGTGTCAAAGGTAGCGCGGGCCAAGCTAGGTCTCTCCACAGACATGTACCACATGACCTTCGTCCGCTACCACCGCCTCCATCTTCTCCTCACGGTCCTCCCTAAACTATCAAGTAATCAGAGGGTAATGGTGTTCCCAACCCACCGCTTCTTCACAGTCCTTTGAGTGCCACACATGTGTCTACTCGGTTATACAGCTTGTCATCCTCGACTCGCCTTTCTCCGCGGCTATGATGATCTTGATGATCTTGAGGCTGTCATCGTGCTACAGTACCCGATAGGACAGGACTCTACTCCTATTACTGTACATTCCGTACTAATGCTGCTCCATCACTGCTAGTCCACTACAGATCTCCCATCGCTGCACGCGCACGCGACGGTATCTGGGGTAGGTTCGAGACCCGCCCTCCGTCGTGTCGAACTCGCCTGCTTGGCGATGATGCTTATGAAGGTATGAGCCCATGGGGTTCGCTGGCACGGTTGTTTTGTTTGATGTCGGCGATGCCACTTGTTTCGATTCACGCTGTGCCAAGTCGGCTCTGTTTGGTAGTGGTAGCACCTTGCCGTTGGAGAAATTCAGGCTGGCCGAGGCGGTCTGTCTGTCTGTTTGTCTGTCTACCGCTAGACCACCAGACCACCAGCCGATCAATCTCATCTCATATAGCGGTTTGCATGCGTGAAGGCTAGATTGCTTGATTCTTCGGTTGCGGCGTCTGTCATGTCGCGTGACCGTTGCGTGCTGCGCCTTCGGAGGGCTCGCCATAAGGCCTGGGACTGGTGTCATTTTGGTTTTTCGGGGTTGGCGCTTTTGTGTGAGTAGCATCCTCGGCCGACTGACTGAACATGAGGAGTTGCATAGGATGCAAGTGGAATACAATCTATCTGCTGTACATGTATACTTCTAGCAAGCAAGCCCTCAAAGTGAAATGGCCCGACGCGTAGCACGCGCTTGCCGTCCGCCACCACTACTCGACGTTTCAACTCAGGGGGCGGGAATCAAGACGGGAACGTAGGTACTGTTGCTGCCTTCGTAAACACAAGACTGGAGTCACTTTCCATTACCATCATCATTTCCATCATCCCCATCATCACGACTCGAGACGAAACAAATAATCCATCATCTGATCCATATCGACCCCGGGAAAAAAAAACTTTAAACCCAAACCACACGCGCCAGAGAAAAAGTCATGGGCAACAGCGGCAGCAAGACACCGGCTTTCACACCGCTGCCAGACCGCAAACCGCAGGTCTCGGCTGCTCAGGCTGCCGTTCCAAGAGATTTCAATGACATTCCGGAGCGAGTCTTGATCCATACGACGCTGGGCGATATTACCGTCGGCCTGTTCCGCGAGCAGACGCCTAGAGTAAGTCTCGATGTTTCCCACAAACTGTAGTCGACTCGCCACCCTGAAAGATACAACACACGCACACATCCATCAATGCGCATGTCGTATTCACGTAAAAGACTGGCACATCATTACACACGATTGCTCGAATAAAGAACTACCATATTCGTCAATCAAAAGACATAACAATCCAGTCCACCTACTAAACATGCCCAGACCTGCCACAACTTCGCCACCCTCGCCGCAACAGGCTACTACAACTCCGTCCCCGCCCACCGCATCATCCGCAACTTCATGATCCAAACCGGCGACCCCACGGGCACCGGCCGCGGCGGCTCCTCCATCTACGGCGGCCGCTTCCCGGACGAAATCGCCCCCCAGCTCTCGCACTCGGCCGCCGGAATTCTCTCCATGGCCAATGCCGGCCCGGACACGAATGGAAGCCAGTTCTTCATCACGCTGGCTCCCACGAGGCATTTGGACGGAGCTCACACAGTCTTTGGACATGTGGTCAATGGTATGGAGGTTGTGGAGAAGTTGGGGAGTGTCAAGACTGGGAGGGGAGATAGGCCTGTGGAGGAGGTGGGGATTGTGAGTTGTGAGGTTTTGGGGTCGAGGGGACAGTGAGATTGTTTCGATGGCAGGGGGGAGGCAGTATTGAAGGGCAATGTATTTCTGTGGAGGTTCTTGGAATCTTGATGTCTCGGGTTTGGAAAGGGACATTTTTCGTTCGGTTTCCCACGGCCTTCTGGCATACATCCGCATATTTATTTATATATATAGATTAGATCGTTCATTTGTTTCGGTTCCTCTTTTTTGATTACAATCTCGTTCCTGGCGGCTACTAGTCATTACATTACATCCGACCTTCTTTCTGGAAGGTATCTGAACCCTTTTGATGTGAAGGCCCTACACATCCTCATCGACGAACCGCCCTTTCCGTTCCCGTCTCTCCCTCATCCATCGAGACAACCTCGAACCCCGATGTCCCTGCCTCTCAGCATCAGATCCAGAGCAATTGGACTCATTCGAAGACCATGCATCATCTCGGTGATTTCCAAAGTCCAAAGAAAGCATCTCCGCCGTCGAGGAACCAGGTCTTGATGCACGATGAGAACCCGAATCCTCCAAATTCCGAGTCGGCTCCCCGTAGAACTTTTCTCGACGGCGATCCACTCTCTCTAAGGCTGCAGAGCATGGCGGTTTCATCCAAGGAAGCCGTGCCAAGGCGTCGAGAAAACGGATGTACGCGGGGATGAGCCAGTACTTGTCCAGGTGATAGTAGGCGGCAGTGGCGCTTTCCGTGGCAAATGCTACTGCGATGAAAGGGATGATGACCGCAAATGAGATTCCGAAAAGGTAGGCGCACAGGCGCTGTATAGGCCAATTGGTCTGTCCCTTCTCGTCCGCGGGGAACTCTGCGATATCAAGGGCGAAAAAGGAGGCGCAGAAGGACAGAGGCAGGAAGATGATGGTCACCATGGTGAAGATGACCATGACGCTGCCTTGCTTGCTCGTCGCGAGAGTGCCTTCGCGAGTCGATCGGGCTTCCCAAACCGTGGCTTGCTTTTGTTGTAAATCTAGCAAATGGTTCAGATCATCCACTATGTCCTTCGTCTGCTTGTCCATTTTTTCGAAGTCGCCGATCGCTCGTTTGATGAGCCTAAGAGGTTCTCTCCACGTGCTTGTACCATTGACGCCGGGCGTGTCGTTTGCGTTCGGTCCAAAGAAACACGTTATGATCTCCTCTTGGAGAACTCGTCGCTGCTCGCCCAGTACATGCAGAATGATGTTGATTTCGTCCCGTATGTCCTTTGCCTCTTCCAACAGCTTGACCTGATCCCGCACGTCAAGCATTTCATCCAGCACGCTGTCCTTCTTCTTTGCATACTCGACATGATTGCCATTGAGCTTTTGCAAACTCTCCGAGCTCTTCGCAAAACTGTTGAGCAACTTGATCTCGTCATCCCCCACTTGACCAACAGTCGCTTCGAAGAAGTGAAGGAATCGCACCAATTCTGCTTCCTGGGACCAGCCGAAGATGTCTGAGCAAGTCGTCACGATCCTCGCTACCAATTCAGCAGCACTTTTGATCGGTTGCCGCTTATCCGTGTTGTAATGCAAGACGTTGCGCTGAAGATCGTCGAGGAAGCCTGATCCGTGGCCCTCGCGTTCAGGGAAGCAGGAAACAACCCGATCAGTCTGGCCTCCACTGCCTTTGATGACCCATATCCAGAGTTGGTCGACCATAAGGATGTTGTGATGCGGTTTATCCAGCCGATCCCTAGCCCACCGGGTAACGACCTGGTCGGCGTCCCTTTTTCTGGTATCTTCAAGCATGTAGTAGTAATACTGATCGAGAGTTCGTCGCATGTGTAGCGGAGGGCTGTGATAGAGGTAAACTCGCACAAGATTTTCCTCTTCCTTGCTCAACCTACTTGCCGCAGCTTTACTGGCATCTCCATCAAAAGCTCCGAAATCTGAATCATCGTCGGAGTCATAAGGCGACACTCCTCGACGTCGTGATTGAGACGAGTCCGGTCTATCAGACCCAGAGCCGTCGGTAAGAGGAGCACTTGCGGATCTCGGACGACGCTCTTTCGCGCTGGACGGCGAGGTCACGTCTTGTTGCTGAAGTACATCCGGGGACACTCCGCGTGTATCAGAAGAGCCAGAGTAGCTGGGGCTCTGCAAATTTTCGCCACCCGAGATCTCGTGCCACTTTGCCTGCGTACTAGGGACTTGGTTGCGTACAGTATTACTGACAGAATGTTGATGATAGTTGTCTTCGTAGCTGACATAGGGCATGCAGATAGCAAGGACGGATTCGCCTGACTCGGCGACAAATTGTGCAGTATGGGGAACGATGCAGCGTCCATGCGGCCATTCGCTGTCACGAACCTGCTCGGACCAGATTGTTGGATGCATGTCGAAGCGGTTACGAAAGAGATCCTCAACCCATGCCATATTGTTGGCGGGCAAGTGATACCAGCGGCAGACTAGCTCATCCTTGATGTCGCTACTCCGAGTATCATCTAGCATGCTTTGCAAGGAATTTTTACCGTAGATAGCATCACTGATCGAGAAATGACGTGGCAGATGCTTTTCGGTCAATGTCTGACTGTCGAAATACATCTCGGTGGCGGCCATCTGATAAGCGTCGCAGACATCCGCTGCTGCTTGTGAAAGAGGTTGCGCACGAGTTACAGCACCCTTCGCTGCCGATGGACCTTTGACAAGCGGGCGCATACGCAATAGTCTCCGCACCTTTCTAGGCACTTTCGGGTTCTTGGCCTGGTCCCACGGCGTGACACCATCGCAGTCTGGTGTCGTGATCTCAGCACCAGCTTCGAGGAGTACTCTGACGATTTCGATATCACACTGCTCCCGACGTAAAGCAAAATGGAGTGGTGTGCGGCCGAAGTGGTCCTTGAGGGTGACATCTGCTTTGCCAACCCGTACCAACAAGTCGATGTCCTGAGACTTGGACGATGGCATCTGGCAAGCAACGTGCAATGCCGTCATTTGGGAAAACGTTTTGCGGAGATTGATTTTGACGCCTTCATCAATGAGTTTTACGACAGCAGCGACGTTGTGCTGTGTCACAGCTCTCATGATCTGATGCGTTTCTGACCATTCGAGGATTTTCGCACTAAGTTCCTGGAACGTGAAATCGTTCTTTGTAGAAAACTTGAATGATTGGGCGTGATCATTTCCTGAAGGCCCATGTTTGAGAACGTGGTGCAAGATCGAATGCTCCCGCGCAGTCTTGGTCAAGTTCGAGGTGAAGTGGTTCTGCTCCGGCGTTGTAGAGGGCTTGGACGATGCACTTGTGGCGAAAGGAATGTTAGAGCCGCGCCTTTCCATTCTCGGAAAGGAAGTCGGGCCATTCGAAATGTTGTCTTCCGGTACATGGTGGAAGAGTATCCCAGTACATGCTGTTTGGATGGACTCTGCCACAGCGTTGGGGGCGCGTTTTTTGAAAGCCTGTTGGACGACAAGGCATCCTAACCCGTGCCCGATGAAGATGATGGGTCTGTTACTGCACGTTTCCCTCCGTGCATCGAGCTTCTCAATGAGCTCTATTGCTGCTCTCTCGTAGCTGATGAGTTTGGGATCCGCAACAGTGTCGAGGTCGTAACCCACACAGATAGTCCGGTTGTGCGGCATTACCTCTGGGAGCATTGACGAGTCACTCAGCCAGTTAAGAGCCTTCTCCGATTCTGCCTGAGTAGCTCCGTTGGCGGAAGGCTTTGTAGGTTCTGGTGGTGGGCCGGGCTGCATTGATTGGAGCTCCATGTCTTGGCCCGAAGTCGCGAGAAGTGCACCCGCTCTCCCACGATGTGCATTTAGCTCCGGTCCGGGTTCTGGACATTCGAAAAACCTCTCGTGCGCATTGAGATTCTTTTTTTTGCGGTACATGTAGACAATTACCAGGTCCACAGTGGTTTTGTTGTTTCTCTGCGACTCTCCGTATGGCACATAGCATATTGCGGTCGGTAACATCCACGGAGCGATCTGGGCAGCACTCTGAGCACGCTGAGTGGAACGCCTACCTTTTGTCGCTGGTGGGTGTTCCACTGGCTTCCAGAAGCTGTTTGTGCGAGTCGGCTTCGGAAAAGGGCCCTCATCGCAGTGTATCTCGTGGGTCTTCGACGGCCCCTTGGCCAGGATCTCACTTGCTTCTGTCAATGCAGGGTCAACCGCCGGTGTATCCAACGTGGGAGATGGAGAGAGCGATCGCCGCCGAGAAAGCGCTTTCAACGTCGAAGGGACACCAGTAGGTGCCAGCAAAGCTTTAGTTTTTGGTGGCGCCTCATCTTGAGAGTGCGACCCAGAAACAGTGCATTCATCGTGCTGAGTAACAACGAACGTAGGGGCCCTTGATGGCCCAGTGAGAAGATCATTTGCATGGGTCCTCCCATGTTCATTACCTTCGTTTCGTATCTCTGATCAGCAGTCAGCAAATGTCCTCTCACAGCGAGGTATGGAGCCTCGAAAGTTTACCCGACATGAGTTCTCTGGTGGATTGGTCGCGCGTTCCAACGAAGCAACACCCGAAATTCGACGTGTCAATCGCTGATATGTTCGGGAGGGCATGTCAAAACGCCAGGACGCGGTGGCACCAACGCTGTGAATCACAGCCTCATGAGGGGAACGCAGTTGGCTTTATCGTCAGCTCGAACGCCTCTACGTCGCATCGAGGCGATAAACTATGCAAGAGGGCAAGGCTGGCGAGTTCGCTGATTGGGGGCCATGCGCTAAAGCAAGCCACAATTTGCCAGATTAAGATGGTGGTCAGCTCAAAGACCGCCGCTACTGTTTAGATGGTTGCGCCATCACGAAATACGGCTCCAGTATGTTCAAAATATGCGTTTGAATCATGGGATCCCAGGACGGTACCTGCTCGTCTTTCATTCCGAAAGTCAAGGCTGAAGAATCGCCTGTCGAATTTGAAGGTGCGAAAGGAATGCCCACATGTATGTACCAGCGCATCTTGCGAAGTGGCTTGAGGCAGTCACCGGTCACCGGTCGCTTGAAGTCCAGTAACAGCACGTGCAAGCTGACGGGAATCCTGGTGGAGGATGAAGGGTGGAAGATGGGAAGACATGGAGGATGTCGCGACGTCTGTATTGAGCTGCGGGACGGGAGAGCTCCGCGGAACTCTGTGGCTTTACTCTCACTTCAACAACAAAGGGTACCTAGCTCTGTTGTCATTCTCATGGGGAAATACAGATCAATTTGTAGATCTGTTGGACCTACATGAAATTAGCTTCATATAGCGTTGCGAGCTCCAAAAGTCCTCATTAATCATATACATCAAAAGATATCAGTCGGCCACTCCACCACGAAGTGACCTTAAACAGGGGTATCATCGTCGTCCCAAAAACCTCATATGCGCACATCGAGTCCCACACCCCGACGCTCATTCAATCATCCGATCACTCCATCTCCGACCCAAATCCAATCATATCCCTCCGATCATCAGTCAAGCGACCCCACTCTAACAGCAGCCTAAAGAAATAAATCTCCATGTCCTCCTTCCTCAACACCTGACCAGCCCACTCGCGACCCGCACTAGCAATCCTCTCGCCCTCCTTGTCGTGCGCTTCGACTTTCATCCACTTACCCCCGACTTTGCCTTCGAAACCGGCGAAGTAGGCCAGCGTGGCCCACAAGCCCTGGCCTCGCAAGTCGAGAGGCGCGAAGTGGAGCCAAGGCGTGAGGCGGTCATCCCACCACTCGCGGAACAAAGCTGCCTTCAGTGGCAGAGAGCGCGAGGCGAGAAAAGGCAGGAAGCGGCCTGAGAAGCCTGCGCCATCGAGGTCGAGGAGGTATTTGTAGGACCAGTGGTTCTGGAAGTCTGTGGGGGTGGCGAGGGGGGAGAACTCGGCGACTTGGTCGTCGCAGTCGGGGCCGCCGCAGCGGTTGATTTCGTTGACGATGTGAACGGATGCGGGAAGTAGGGATGCGAGCTCGCTGACGGGGACGCTGGTATAGCTGTGCTTGTGAGGGCCTTGGGGAATGAGAAGTGGTTGCTCGGCGTTGTTGGAATCGGCATTTGGGGACGTGAGGTGAACGATTCGTTGACGGGTCATGCCCCGCCATTGGCCATGACCTGGGCTTACGCCCTCACTGGTGGCGCCACGCCAGAAAAGCGTGCTATTCTTGTGTCCAAACGGTGGGTCTGGAAACTCGGCATTGGGTTCGTACCTAACTTTGTCAATGTAGTTCCAGGCCGACGGATAGAGGATGTCGTTGAAACCGTGGGCTTTGCTCTGCGAGAAGATAGGAAGTAGTTCGTGAGCACCCTTGAAAGCCGCAGGCGAGAGATATATCCCATGTAAGTCGGCAAGATCTGGCTGATGGCAAACGTCTGCGGCTGTAGTCCAATTGGAAAGGAAAGCTCCCAAGCTGTGCGGCGCGGTACAAGAAGTACAGATGCGGCTGGTATCCCAGTGACGATTCGTGCGCGCCGGGGAGTTTGGTGGGCAGCCCACGGAACCGAAGCGGGAGAATGTTCGTTGAAAGCTGAGATGCTTCAAAGGTGTTTCCTTGATGGGCTCCTCCGGGAACTCAGCCCACTCTTGGGCGCGGTCTGGAGTGAACTGATTTTCCACGGTTCCCATGTCTCTTGGAAGACGACCAAATCTTCTCATCGGCTCAATGATTTCATAAGGAACAGCGACTCTGCATTCGTCATTCATATTGAATGCAATATCCATGTCGGGTATCCATTCGGCGAAATGGCTGATCATCTCGATGATGCCGTCCAGCATCCAACGATGGGTAGGCATAACGTTAGGACTGATTGCAGCCTTGCCATCTCGAATGCTGATTCCGGACGCATCGTTCCATGGGTTCGCGATCATTCGCCACGTGCCAACCCGGATCTCTTCAGGCGCAAGTGCGTAATAGGGTAGCAGATCGCGATCAATGCTGTCAAAGTCATCGATGACGAGCGATCCACGGTCTGTAGCGTACCTGTACCAATGATCGAATCCGGGTGGCGGGTGACGTCTGTAGCGATTTCGATAATTATGAACAGCTTCTTTGAGACTCTTGCTGGCGGAAGTCTGATTGACGTATGCTTCGTGGTGCGTATTGGCTTCCCACATCAACAGATCGATTGGGTGATGCCCGACCTTTGAGCTGTGGATGGCCCATAGGCATGTCTGTAGGGCGAAAAAGCATACCATCAAGAGATAGAGCCAAGTCGGTGCTCTCCGGAACGACAAGTGGCGGGATCTCTGTTCGTCGGCTTCAGATGTCACTCCCATGTGGATATAGAATGTGAAGGCGAATATAACCAACGATATGGTAAAGAATCCGAGTCCTGCTTGCGTCACCGGAAAAGGCGATGTATACGCCCATGCAGAGGAGGTCGTCCGTGCAGCCACCGACACAAACAGCATGATTAGAGATGTAGTCAGCGCTCCAACAAAATGTATCTATAAATTGTAAGCCCGCATCCTCAGCCTTGTTGATAGATCCATCTGACTTACACAGAACAGCGCGGACACAATGGTCAGGCAAACGATAAGGTCAAACCGGGTTGTGCTCCAGAAGAGGATGTTGGGTATCATGATCATCTTTTGTCTGTCATCAGCATCGGAGGCGTAGTAGTATACACAGACAACAGTCGATAGAAGTGCCGCTGAGAACTGCCGAGAGTCAGCTTGATCAACGAATGTAGCGAGCGTTCTTTACCTACCACGCAGACCCAGCCAAGCGCAGAAAATCGCGTTGAGGGTGTTCGTGATCCGCGGTCGTCTTCAGAGTAAAGCAGGCCGTTGATGCAGTACAAAATCAAGATGTCCATAGCCGTGCCTGAGTGCTGTGCCGAGGGTACAGACCATGTATATGGGAGTGAGGCGGCGCATATGTAGGTAGACGGAGGACTCCCGATCGCGTGGAGAGCTCCCATGCTTCCGATAGTCACGAGCAATACCGCGTAGAAATAGCGATATGGACTATGCATAATCCGGCGTTCCCAAATGTCGTACATAGTTGACGTTTGTTCATCCATTTCCAATTCCATGCTGTGTTTTCTGAATCTTCGCCAGACAGCATCCCATGATGCTATCGCCAACGGGACCAAAGGCTCCCAGGATGCGTGCGCACATTGTATATTCAGTAGAACCTGGCGCGCCAGCTCAGCCCTTGCGCAGATGGCCAGAACCAGCACAACGAAGAGGACGCGCAACTTGCGCAGGTTGGGCGGATGAGCGACATGTTCTATTCGGTGCGGCGAGTGGTCGCGTGGTGATCCAACTTCCTCCAACGGTACTGCGGTGTACTGGCCTTTGTGGCTTTGAGAGGATATGTCAACTCTCGGCAGTAGGCGGCCGAGGACCAGCAGCACGGTCGCTAGGGTTATCAGGCAGACGATGGCGCAGTATATGGGCTTGTCGAGTGCGAACGACGAAGGGACGGTGGAGGTCAATGAGACGGTGCCGAACACGAGGCCGCTGAGGAGATGAATGGTCAGCAAGTGGGCGCGTACCTATAGCCAAGTGTTACACTACTTACAGAAAGGCAGGCCACCACGTCGTAAGCATACCGGGCGCAGTAGTGATCATCGGCGTTCGTGCACATGCATGGTCTCGTATCAGAGTGGAGTGAGTCGCGCAGGGCGAGATGGGAAAGTGGTTTTAAAGTAGAACTGAACAGACAGCGGCAACAGTTTGCCGGCTAGTTTCTTGGATGTGAATCCTTTCAACAGTAGAGCCAAGTCTCGTTAAAACGATCTGGCGGCGTGGATTGCCTGGCGGGCTGCCACCTGCATTGCTATATCCTGGTGGCTGAAGTGGAACCCATTCCAGGTCGCGCTGGGCAGGCGTCGCGCTAGAGTGTCTCTTACTTGGAAGCCTCGGACCATCCACTAATCGATTCCATCAATTGGCTGATCTCTCCAGCACAGTCTCTCAATATTGAATGACGCGACGGCGGGCGGGAGGGAGGACTGGCGGGCACGGCAAGATTGGAGCTTTACCCCAGACACAAAAGTCAGTCTAGCTGCAGCTCGGCTGAGCTAGCCGAGAATAATTTCTTGATCCAAAGCCCGGCAAGAGCTCTTCAGTCTGCGCATACTGCTGCAAGACACCACCAACCCGGACCACACGGCGCAATACACTTGCCGTCCACATTAAACCACTCGCTATCAGTATATCAGCCACCACAGAGTATCCCGGACCTGGATCTTCAGGACATCTTCAAGTAACGCGCATTCCTTCCAATCGACTTCGCCAGGCGGCGGAGGTGGTGTTGAGGCAAGATGGTGAAAAAAGCGATTGATGCGCGCATTCCTGCGCTCATCCGAAACAACATGCAGGAGAAGAAGCGCAGTTTCTTCGTCATTGTCGGCGACAGGCAGAAGGATGTCATTGTCAACCTCTACCACATCCTGCTCAACATGGATATCAAACTGAACAAGAGCGTACTCTGGGCATACAAGAACAAGCTGCTGGGCTTCACCAGTCACCGCAAAAAGCGAGAGAAGAAAATCAAGAAGGAGGTCAAGCGCGGCATCAGGGACGCAGACACCGAGGACCCATTCGAGCTGTTCGTCAGCACCCAGAACATCAGATATGTCTATTACAAGGAAACAGAGAAGATTCTCGGTAACACATTCGGCATGGCCATTCTCCAGGACTTCGAGGCTTTGACACCAAACTTGCTTGCGCGGACCATGGAGACTGTAGAGGGTGGAGGTCTTGTCATCCTTCTCATGAAGAGCATGACCAGCTTGAAGCAGCTTTACACAATGTCCATGGACATCCACTCTCGCTACCGGACGGAAGCTCATGGAGACGTTGTTGCGCGGTTTAACGAGCGTTTCATTCTCTCTCTGGGAAGTTGCGACTCTTGTCTTGTGATCGACGATGAGATGAACGTGTTGCCCATTTCTGGAGGCAAGAACGTCATAGAAAAGAAGCCCACAGAGGATGATGATGGCAAAACTCCAGCAACAAGAGAACTCGAAGAGATTAAGGAGAGCTTGGCGGACACACAGCCTGTAGGATCGTTGGTTCAGCTGGCAAAGACTGTGGACCAAGCGAAAGCCCTCCTCACGTTTGCCGAAGCCATCTCCGAGAAGACCCTTTCTAGTACTGTCGCGCTGACTGCAGGAAGAGGTCGAGGAAAATCTGCAGCTCTTGGTGTGGCCATCGCATCCGCTGTCGCACACGGCTACAGCAACATCTTCATCACCTCACCCTCTCCGGAGAACTTGAAGACTCTTTTCGAGTTCGTATTCAAGGGATTCGACGCTCTCGGCTACCTTGACCACGTCGACTACTCGATCATCCAATCTACCAACCCCGACTTCAACAAAGCCATTGTTAGAGTCAATGTGCACAGGCAACACAGACAGACCATTCAGTACATCCAGCCCCAGGATGCATACACCCTCGGCCAAGCAGAGCTGCTCGTGATTGATGAAGCTGCTGCTATTCCTCTCCCTCTCGTACGGAAGCTCATGGGTCCGTACCTGGTCTTCATGGCGTCCACCATCAACGGTTACGAAGGCACTGGTCGATCGCTCTCTTTGAAGCTGATCTCGCAACTGAGAGAACAGTCCCGGGGCAACTCTAAAGTGGGCAACGATGAGCAGATCACCGATCGCGCGAACACTTCCAAACCGTCTGGCAATGAAGGTGCTGTCCGCTCATCACGCTCACTCCGTGAGATCACACTCTCTGAACCCATTCGATACGCACAAGGCGACCACGTCGAGCGCTGGCTCAACAAGCTGTTGTGCCTTGACGCTACTCTCCCACGATCATCCAGCATTCAAGGCACGCCCCATCCCTCGCAATGTCAGCTTCTTCAAGTAAACAGAGATACTCTGTTCTCGTTCCACCCGGTCAGCGAGAAATTCCTCCAAAATATGATGGCGCTTTACGTTGCTTCTCACTACAAGAACACGCCCAACGACTTACAGCTCATGGCTGATGCGCCGGCGCATCAGCTCTTCGTGTTGGTTCCTCCTATTGAAGAAAATGCTGGACGATTGCCCGAGATTCTTTGTGTCCTTCAGATCGCCTTTGAAGGTCAGATCAGCAGGGAGAGTGTCATGAACAGCTTGTCAAGAGGCCAGCGTGCAGGCGGCGATCTCATTCCCTGGCTAGTCAGCCAACAGTTCCAGGACAACGACTTTGCCGGCCTGAGTGGAGCCAGAGTTGTTCGCATTGCCACGAACCCAGACTACAGCAACATGGGCTACGGCTCTCGCGCCATGCAGCTGCTGACCGAGTTCTACGAGGGCAAGCACGTCAACCTCTCCGAAGACGACACCGCCATGGCGGAAGACGAGGAAATGGTTCGTGTGACTGACGCTGAGCTCGAACAGAGCACTCTGCTCTCCGACAACGTCAAGGTCCGTGACATCAAGGCTATGCCCCCTCTCTTTGCTCGTCTTTCCGAGCGCAAGCCTGCTGCTCTTGATTACATCGGTGTCTCCTACGGCCTCACCCAGCCTCTTCACAAGTTCTGGAAGCGCTCTGGCTTTGTGCCTGTTTACCTCCGACAAACAGCCAACGACCTCACTGGTGAACACACCACCGTCATGCTCCACACCCTGAGCAGCGCCTCTAGTGACCCAGCATGGCTCGGCGCCTACGCCAAAGACTTCCACCGCCGCTTCCTTACCCTCCTCAGCTACCAGTTCCGCACCTTCGGCAGCGTTCAAGCGCTCGCCATCGACGAGAGCGCGAACGCAGGCATCGATCTCCTCGAGGAAGGCGAGAAAGCCAAGCCCCTCAACAAGCAGGCTCTTGACGAACTCTTCACTCCCTTCGACCTCAAGCGTCTCGACTCATACGCAAATAACATGCTCGACTACCACGTCATCCTCGACCTCATGCCCACCATCGCCCACCTCTACTTCACCGGCCGTATCAAGAACGAAAACGGCCTGCGTCTCTCCGGCGTGCAACAAGCCCTGCTCTGCGCTATGGGCCTGCAGCGCAAAGTCCTCGAAGACGTCGAGAAGGAACTCGGTCTCGGCACCAGCCAGCTACTCGCCATGTTCGTCAAGATCATGCGTAAAATCAGCATGCACTTCCGCCAGCTGCAGGAGTCTTCCATCTCGCAGGCCCTGCCCGCCAACTCACAGCAGCGCGCAATCGACAGTGCGCCCGAGGGCGAGGCTGACGCCAACAGCACGAACCCCATCCTCGACCCGGCGGCAGTCGGTAAGGCCCTGCAAGCCGAGCTCGCGGAGGGCGGCGCCGAGTTTGATCGCGAGGAGCGCGAGCATGCTCGTGCCATGATCGATGCTCTGCCGCTTGACAATTACGAGATGGCCAATGGCGACGCCGCGTGGGAGGATGCTGAGAAGCAAATCCGCGATGCTGAGAGGAAGGGCGGCGCTGGCAACAAGACTATTGCTGTCAAGAGCGAGAAGAAGGAGAAGGAGAGCAAGCGTAAGGCTGGGGAGGCGCTGGCTGAGGTGCAGAAAGAGGCGGAGAAGTACAGTGGCAAGAAGAGCAAGAAGATGAAGAGGTAAGGTAAGGTAGTGGACTGATAGATACCCTTCCGTGTGTGTTTATGTGTACGTACTACTACAGGTTGAGCGAGGACGCTAGATAAGAAAAGCATTGGGTGGGCGTCTTGTGGAACTGAAGGGTTTTATGTATACAACTTCTTGAGATTTAAAAGCCTCGTTATCTTTTCGTATCTGCACAAAATTGGTTCGTTTTCCCCCTGGTCTCGAATTATGGATGTTACAAAAAGGACTTTATCGATCTATCATGTGATTGGAATTGAAAACGGCTCGTGGTTGGAATGCTTCCTTCGACCCGTCTCATCGATCTTTGGATCCATAGACAGAAGCACAGTATGCGTATGTTCGCTGTCCCTCTCCGTTTCCGTCTTACTCTATTTCGGGTTCGAAATCCTCCAGGTCTGGCACCTCTTATTCCCATAAACCCTGTGGTTCTCCCCACGCCCATTGCCAGAAACACACATCTGTTGGAAACCGATCTATTAGCCAGTATTCAAACCGGGCGTCCCATCGAATCGAACCCGCTTTAGACGAACATCAAAAAGCGAAAGCGAAAAAAAAAAATATCAAGAACTCACACTATAAAACTGCTTGAAGCAAATGTCCCAGGGCAGCCACTGCGCAGGATTGCAGCCCCCGGTAATGGAGACGATGGCGCGGCCGACGGTTTTGGGAGTGTTGGATGCGGCGCCTGGGACTCTGAAGCCACCGTTCTTGTCTCGCGGGCGGCAGTAGAGTTCGATCGCTCGTTGGACGTTCGGGGCGCGTTTAGAGCAAGCGCCCTTGCCCCACTGTTTTGTCTATGTCAGCATATCTTTCAGACAAAGTGTGAGGCTTGAGGGCTCACGTCGCTGTTGCCTTTGTAACCGCCCCAAACTGCTTTACCGGGTGCTGGTGCGGGTGCGGCTTCTGGAGTGGCGAGGATGAGGGTTGCTGTTTGGAGGATCAGGAGGAGGATGAGAGTTTGCTGGGTTTTCATATCGGCGACAGGAAATGATAGTTTGTGTTGTGGTAGTGATTTAGTGATCGAAGGATCGGACTGTTTTGTGAGACTATACGTCTTGGATGCCAGGATGATCTATTGTGTCACGTTGGGAAGAGATGTAATTGTTGTTAGATGATCGAACAATCGTCACTTGAAGTCGGTCCCTCGTGCACTGTAACCATTAATCATTGATGCGAAAGACAAAGGGCCGGTTTCAATTTGGGGCTAATATGGGAGGCCGAAAGTTGGTGTCAATAGCTATTCTGTGGTGAGGTGTGGAACAAAGAACTTGACGTGTAGCATGGCCTAGCCGGACAACTTCATTGGCTGTATGATGATTCTAGCACTCATATCTGGGACCATGAGCAGAGAACTTGGGATAGACCACTGAGTGTATACGATCGTTTAGCCTTCTAAGACTTTTTGCAGGATGTCCATTATTAACAAACCAATCCTGTCGCTAACAGTACCTTGGCGTCCAAGTCTAATAGTCTATCAATAGCCCATCTCAGCCCTCCAAGCATCTTCTGAAGGGTACACCACAATGCGATCAAGATCTGCACCGCGAGTGCCGTTGCCGTTGTCGAGTCCTCCAACAGTGATGACATTCGCATCGCCGTCTTCCAGGTCCAGCTCCAAAGGCGTAGAGAGAATGATTCCCTTATGCGAATCGCGCTGGTAAAGTGTCTGCATACCAGCAACGTCGCCGTTGACAACAACACTACTGATGCGACGGATCTGCCACGTTCCACCAATGCGATCGGGGGAGCCACCGGGTTGGTCGCCGAAGCCGAAATCGTCTGTGTTCTGGTAGTAGAAAGAGACCCACTGCTTCTTGCCGCAACCATGAATTCCGGAGAATGTGACGGTGCTGTCGTTGCCTGAAATGCCTGTCACAATCTTGCCTCCCGTGGCGAAGTTGGCTTCTTGCTTGAAGGCTCCGCCTGAGACTTCAGCGTCGATGGCGGCGTAAGAGGTGCCGTTGACGGGAGTCACGATTCCAGTCTTTACGTCCAGGTCGTATACGTCGTGCCATTCCAGGGATATGGAGTTCTTCTCGTCTTCGACCGTGATGGGTAGCCAGATGTAGCGGCTGTCCCATACCGAACGCAAGTCCCATTGGTCACCGATGTAGAGGTAAGTGGTGCACTCCGAGCCGACGATACGAAGTGAGAAGCCAGACTGAGAGTTGTAGGTGCGGGTGTATGGGTCCGCAATCATGAAAGGTTGCGACCATGGGCCAGAGAGGGAGTCTGCGCGGAACGCAACGACATTGTTGGGGCGGTAGCCGGTTTTGTGCGACATGAGGGCGTAGTAGCTTTTATCGGTCTGGATGATTGTTGGGGCTTCGAGATCGTATTTGTTGAAACGGTGCACGACCGAGTCAATTTCGGTGAGCTCGTCGTTGAAGGCGCTGATGTAGACGTCGCGGCCCTCGACACTATCGCCGTTGGAGTATAGTGCGTAGGTCGAGTTGTCCTTGTAGTCGGTGAACATGCCAAAGTCTTGCGACCAGTTTCCTAAGGGCGCGGTTGCGTCAACGAAACTGTATGGACCAGTGATGTTGTCGGATACTGCTAATCCTTGGAGAAGCAGGCCGTACGTGGCATTGTCAGCGTGCCACCACATCTAGATGAAAAATGACATTAGCTACGGTCGATCGGCAGGGGAGTCTTTCATTGTGCAATGAACGTACGTGGTATTGTTGCTCAAGCTCAGAGTATATGACCTTTGGTCGTTGAATGATCATGTCAGGCGAGATGTAAGGATGGCCCTCCTTAGGTGCTGCGTTGCGGACTTAGTTGATATTCAGAGCTGTGATAAAGGCACATTCTTACCCAAAGCCAACCCATGGAACTGCCATGTTCCAAGGTCATCAGAGCTGTAGACTCTGACGCCACCACCTTCTTCTTGCTCTTCAGTCTTGTACTCGCCGAACCAGAAGTACTTCCCAGTGACATGATCCCACGTGACACTTCCCGCGTGGGCGTTGATGTAGTTGCCGTCAGTGTCGCGCCATCGACCACCTGGAGCAATCCATTTGGCAGATGCAAGGGTAGCAAAGAAGGCGCCGACGACAATTGATCTGACGGAAGGCATACTGTCGATCCGGATGTGCTAGCTGTGGTCTAGCACATGCTCAACCGGATCCATGTCCTGCCTGATATACTACTGACACCGCGTGACATTCTCCCGAAGTCCCGACTATACCAAGATGTTCGCACTCGGCTCCACTTAGGGGAGGCGCAGGAGCAGCTTGAGGAGTGATTTTTCCGTCGACGATCGTTCTTGGTACAGTACCCCGCAACAAAGGTGGTTGGCATTGATTTGAGGCAGAAGGGGGCAAAGACCTTTTCAAGTCATCTGAGAGATGACGCGAGGAGACTTTGGCGCATTGAGGCATTAGATTTCGGGTGTTATATGTGCGAGCATCTTTTTCTTCCTATGCTGCCGTATGGCTAGACCGTGACGCGTTGGAATGGTAGTCGATGTGCTTGTGGGCACTCCTGTCGCGACAGGACGAGGTTCGATCCATCCGACAATGCCTTTAGGGTATACTTGCACCATTAAACGTCGATAGCGAGTGCGTCCTCAATTGAAGGGATTGTTGGTCGTAAGTGCAAAGGAGCGCGTGTGCTTCTTGGTCGGTTTACTGTTCACTCTATCTCGGCTGAGTTGCCCAAGTTTGAAATTGGGTCGGTCGCGCTTTCTCTCCCAAGCTCCAGCTACAAACTTGAAGCGCATTGGACCTCAACCACACGTCGCCGAACCCATCGGCAGACTTCCAATACACCGACATCCTATACCCTCGATCGCATATCCTCACCCTAAACAATCTCAGTCTCGGCGGACTTAGACGTGCGACACTTCCCCAAGGCTTAGCCTATCACGCTCTGAACCACTAATCGTTTTACTCCTGCCCACGGACTATTTCGTAAGAGTTCGAGCAAGCTTCAACCCATCCACAAGATCAGATCACGATGTCTGACCGTCGGATGCAGTCTTCTCGCGACGACCGTCGACGCGATCGCGATGGACCCGACAGGCGCAGACGCTCGCGCTCGCCGCGCGGCGGTGGAGGTGCCGGCGGCGGAGGCCGCAGAGAGTACGGAGACGTAGACTCTTATTCTTCGAGCCGCAACTACAGGGAAAGGGAACGCGAGGACAGATACCAGGGAGGTGGAAGGGAAGAGAGGCCCCGTGACTGGGACAGAGGCACCGCGAGGAGGGATGCCAGGAGGGACGATGGTGATCGCAGACGCGACAATCGCCGTGACAGGGACTTGTTCGATGATCGAAGAGGACCTCGCCGTGATGACAGAAGGGATCGCGACCGCGACAACCGCGGCGAGGGCCGCGAAAACCCCTCGGACAGAGCTCGCGACAACGATGATATGAGACAAATGGAGCGCCAGAGCCGTGTCAAGAGTGCTTCGCCGCCCCCGCGCAAGCCCAAAGAGCCTACGCCCGACCTGACTGATGTCCCCTCGGTCCTCGTTCGCAAGCGCAGACTCAATCAATGGGACATCAAGCCGCCTGGATACGAGAATGTGACTGCTGAGCAGGCCAAGCTTTCGGGCATGTTCCCTTTGCCGGGTGCGCCCAGGCAACAACCCATGGATCCCTCCAAGCTTCAGGCCTTCATGAACCAGCCGGGCAACCAGGCTAGCACCAACGCCCTCAAGCCTTCCACCGCACGCCAATCGAAGCGCCTGTTCGTGCATAGGCTTCCTGCTTCTGCCACCGATGAAAGTGTCACCGAGTTCTTCAACTTGCAGCTCAACGGACTCAACGTTACCAAGGGCGCGGATCCTTGTATTTCAGCTCAAGTCAATCAAGCGCAAGGCTACGCGCTGCTCGAGTTCAAGAATTCGGAGGATGCCACAAACGCAATGGCACTTGATGGCATGAGCATGGAACCTCATGGCATGGACACTAGCAGCAACGGCGATGCGAATGGCGCGTCGAAGGGACTCGATATTCGCAGACCCAAGGACTACATTGTCCCTACCATCACCGACGACACGCAGAACGAGAGCGGCGTGCTCTCCACTACTGTTCCTGACACTCAGAACAAGATCGGCATCACCAACATTCCTGTTTATCTTGATGACGAGCAAATGCAGGAGCTGCTTCAGTCCTTTGGCGAGCTCAAATCGTTTGTTCTCGTCAAGGACACTTCAAGCGGACAGAGCAGAGGTATCGCCTACTGCGAGTACGTTGATCCTGGTGTCACGGACGCCGCTGTTGAGAGCTTGAACGGCATGGAACTCGGAGACACAAAGTTGAAGGTCAAGCGCGCCAGTATCGGCATTCAACAGGTCAGCGGAGAGATGAGTGTGAATGCCATGAGCTTGATGGCCGGCACTCAGGCAAAATCAGACGCCGAGTCGGGTAGAGTCCTGTGCTTGATGAACATGATCACGCCTGAGGAGCTCATGGACACGGAAGAATCAGAGGGTAAGTCCAAGCCATTGGCAACGGTGCCACACCACATACTAACCAAACCGCAGAAATTCTCGACGATGTCAAGGAGGAGTGTGCCAAGTATGGCAAGGTTCTGGACACCAAGATGCCCCGTCCCACAGGTGGCAGACAGGGCGCTGGTATCGGCAAGATTTATGTTAAGTACGAAGAGCCCGCTTCGGCGCAGAAGGCATTGGCCGCGCTGGCCGGCAGGAAGTTTGCTGATCGCACGGTCGTGGTCACATTCTTTGGCGAAGAGTACTTCGACATCAACGCGTGGTAAATGCTTGCAATGGCAAAGGCGGAACAAAATAGCGTTGCTTCGGATTCGTGGTCCTTCTCGGGGAGGAACGCACAGTATTTGGTCAACTGGCGACAACGGTTGCAGACAGACATGTGCATGTAACAAATTGTATCATAGCGACCATGGATTCCAGCCTGTCCGTGTCACGTGTGTGAATACATGTGATGTTGAAGAGCCCTCTGCAGCCCAAGGTCGTCTAAACAAAGGCCGAGGATTCTGAAACAGTGACGCGGGGCCCAAATCCAGGGTCGCTCAGCCACTTTCAACCACGCAGCCAGTGCCTTCTAGTAGTCCGACGACTGTGAGTCTCACCTTTCTCCTGAAATAATCAATCGCAAACCTGCCAAAATTACAAACGCTGTTTCCTTTACTTCTTGTAATACCTACTCACCCGATTCCACAAAAGTCCCACTTGTCATCTGGACCCTCGACTCACCTCACTACAACATCGACCATGCCTTTCGGCCTCGGCAAGAAAGACAAGGGCGACAAGGGCGACGACCTGGACTCGCAGAAGCGATCTCTCTTTGGTAGCCGCTCGAAAACGTCCAAATCCTCATCGCCAGCTCCTTCTTCCGCCAACCCTTATGCCGCTCCTCCTCCACAGGCGAGCAGTTCCAACCCATATGCTTCCCAGGGCGGCACCAACCCATACGCTAAGCAGAGCGGCAAGGATGACCCTTATGCGCCTCAGAGTCAGAGCAGTCTCTCGCGACCACCGACAAACTCCTTTGGCAACCTCAGTTTGAACGGAGGCAGTGCAGGCGGCGCTCCTCCCCCGAGCTACTCTGGTCCTGGACAGTACTCGAACGAGAAGAGCCCGGTGCCGCCTGGAGGATACGGCGGTGGAGCCTCGAGACCACAGAACTGCGGAGGATATGGCCAATCGGGGTACGGGTCAGGTGCAGGGTACGGCGAGAACCCTTACGGCAGCGGTCCTTCGGCTTCTAGAGGAGGCGCTGGATATGGAGGTCTGGGAAGAAGCAACAGCCAGGAGACCATGGGCACGGATGCTGGTCGCAATGCTTTATTCGGCGATGCTCCCAAGCGAGTTGCTCAACAGCAGCAACAGCAAGAACCACCTCAAGAGCAGAATCAGGACACTAGCTACGGCAATTCAGGTGGGTTTTCGAGCGGTGGGTTCGATTCCACTGAGATGCCCGGCGGTTACGGGCCAGCCATGAGCGCCCAAGACGAAGAAGACCAAGACGTGCAAGCAACCAAACAACAAATCAAGCAGTTCAACAACGAGTCCCGCGACGCTACAAGGCGAATGATGGCCATGGCCGCAAGCATGGACGAAACACAAGCCAACACTTTGCAAACCCTCGGTCAGCAAGGCGAGCGCCTCTACAACGCCGAACGCCACATCGACGACTCAACGACCAACGCCGAAACAGCCCAGAAGAACTTCAAGTCCCTCAAGCACGCGCAGCGAGGCATGTTCAATCCGGGCTTCAACGTCAGCGGCAATCCCTTCACCAAGTCCAAGAACGAGCAAGCGCACATTGACCGCGAAGTCGCACACATGGCGCGACAGCGTGAGATTAGGGAACACACGAACCACGCCAGCTACACCGACAACCAACGGCGCGAGCGCGATCAGAAGGAATTGGCCAGGCTCGGTGGACCTTCGGGTATGCCTTCGAGCAAGCCTTCTCTCGCCGACAGGGCGAAGTACGAGTTTGAGCCTGACGATGAGGACGACGCTGCGAACGACGAGATTGACGATAATCTGTGAGTGGCCCGCTCAAATGTGTTCGCGTGCTTTAAGGAGATTACAAGATCGATTGCTAACAAACCATTCACAGTGACGCTCTCCTGCGCCACACTAAAGGCTGGAACCAGCGCGCTCAAGTCATGAGCAAGGAGCTCGACAGCCAGAACCAACAGATCGATCGCACGCGTGCCAAGACTGAGAACCTGGAAACTGAGATGGACTACCTCGACGCGAAGATGAAGCGGCAGTTGAAGAGGAACTGATCCAGGTCATCGAATACAATCGCGCCGACTTGAAGTCCGAGATCCTGACCCATATAAACCAAAGCTCTGTCTCTATAATTGTTGTTGGGCATACAAGGTGATGATTCTATTCGGCACGGATGAGTCGTCGTCTTGGACCCGTGCTTTGACTTGAATTACGTCGAACGTAGGTACATTATACGACAAAGACCCCAAAGAGGACGAGAGTACACATTCTGATTTCCACATCCTGATAACTTTGTGTTTCTGGAAATCTGACAAGCCCCTTCTAGGTCAGGGTTGGGGTTATGTTACAGTGGTCTCTGATGTGAATGCTTTCCTTTCCTCCCGACCCAGGCACCCAGGACATTTCAGGAATATGTAAAAGTGATGTGACGTTTATCACGCACGTGAATCTGACTTTGCGCCACTCGTGTGCGTCGACAGATTCGTTCTGTTGCATACATAGGCGTGGAAATCAACGAACCTTGGCTTAGGTAGGTATTATCTTAATGATTCAAACCTTACTTGTTGACGGAAAGTGCACAATTCCCACCCAGTCTCCTCTATTATTATACATTATGGTTATCTGGTTCGTCGACCAGCTACCTACTGCAGCGGCTCTGAACTCGCTCGGTTCCCATCATCGCTCTCGTGCCTGCCTTCTTCTGCCTGGCGGTTCTGCACTTTGCTCTGGTCTGCGTGCTTGGCTGGGTCGAAGACATACATCGGCCACTCGCAGCCGACGGTGCGCTTAACAATCACAGGCAAGTTCCGCCAGATGGCTTGCGGCATGGGGATGAGGATGCTGGTGTCGTGTAGGTACTTTTGGTACTCTGGCCAGCCCTCGCCTTTCTCATAACGCTTCTTCGCACCAGGGCGCTCCTGTAATGGAAGGCCAGAGAGGAAAAGAAGAAGGCTTGTCAGGAGGATGAAGCCGACGCAGCTGGCGTACAGTGCTGCGTATGCACCGCTGTTGGACGACAAAGCGCCGTAGCTTGCAGGTGTGACTGCTATGATGTATATAGCTGGAGGTTGCGTTAGCAAAGACACTGATTTGAGCTTGGAGCCGGCAAAGTATACTTACAGACTTGGGTCATAATCTCTGCAAAGTAATTGGGGTGTCTGCTCAACTTGAAGAAGCCAACGTCGCATACAGCACCAGGTTTCTTGCCGGGTCCTTGCTTGAAACGATACTTCTGGGCGTCTGAGATAGCCTCAAGACCAAAGGCTAGAACAAAGATGATGATTCCGATGATGTCCGTTGCCTTGCCAAACGACGGTTGCGGCACCCGAAGCACATTCGGGCTGTTGAGAATCGTCACCGGCAGGGAAACAGTCCAAACCCAGAGCATTTGGAAGACCCAGAAACCAAGGAAGGAAAAGAACTTGTCGCGCTTGTCATCGAAGCGATCGTCTTTGCCCGTCTTCAAAATGCGGAACAAAAGGAAGCCTGCGAGACGGGCAGCCCAGAGCATGAGGAAGATGGACGTGATTATCTGCCTGGGATGAGTGGAGCCTCCCATGGCGAGGGTGATGATGGCCAGCCAGACGAAGTTGGAACCGCCCATGAAGTCGGTAATCTTATCGAATTTGAAGGTGAATGCGATGGCAAACCCTATCAGTTGGTATGCGACGGTGATGAGGAAGGTGATGAGTAGGTAATAGTTGTCCAGCACGTGGACGGGAGGATGAGTCGCCATGGCTGGTGTCGAATTGCAACCCGGTCGGCGAATCGATATGAATATGATCAAAGGGAATTGCTGTTACTACTTTTCTACGGACATAGAGAATAATATATGGATCAAGCACTGAAATGCGTGTCGTCGGCAGCAGCGTCATAGACTTGACTTGTCGCATCGAATGCGACGCGACGTGAGATCGCCGCCCATCACTCTCGGGACGGGAAGCGGGCCGCTTGGTGCCTGGAGATCGGAGCGGCCATATTTCGCCGACTCCGTGAACATTACGACAGACAAGTTAGACAACCCTTGAATGCGACTTCCCATCATCACTTTGATGAATGCACTGCCTCAGACGGCGAACATTGGCGCCAGGCTACTGATGTGCACTAATTAATTGCACTCTCCTTACTGGCCATAGATGCCTCACGGAAAAGCCTCTCGAAAACGGAACTGGCAGCAAGCAACCAAACAAAAGGTAGCCGCGCGCAAGGCAGAGAAGCGTGCTGCAGCGATGCCCAAAATGCAGGCTCAACCACGCCCGCTCGCAATACCAACCATCACAGAGGTAATCTCCAGCTAGCGCTCACATCATACGGTAAGTACTGACCGTGGTAAGGATGATCTTCTCTCCTTCCAATTCTCCCATTTTGGCGACGACACTAAACCCGACACTTTCTTCGTGGATCCGGAGCAAGCTCTCAATTACAATCCTAATGTCGAGGATCTTGGAGACGACGAACTCGGCTGGTACAGTGATGGCGCCAAGCGTACTCTCACCGACGAGCAAATTGCAATGTTCCGCCATACCGAATTGGAACAACTTCTGAGGCAGCAAAGACTCAGAGCCGAGAACGAAGATGACGACGACGACTCTTACGAGCCTCCTGAGCCTGATATGCCCATCATGCGTGCTCCTACGCCCAGGTCACCTGTCTCGGACGCTTCGAGTCTTGAGGCCGAGCTTTTCGTACGAAAACCTAAAACCACTAAACCGCGTGCACGGGCAAAAAAGAAGAAGAAAAATCATCCACTGAGTAGTCAAAACGAAAATGCTCCCTTCAAGGCTCCGTTGTCACCGCGGTCGCGACGGCGTGAGACCGAGGTACCATACGAACAACGCTACAAACGCAAATGGGAAGCATACATCGACAACGAAGATCCCATACATGGGTCAATGACGCATCGTCGGCTAGTCCGTGAACTTGACGGACAGCAAAGCGATAGCGTAGCTATAGACTACGGCGACGACGAACCCGCACCATTGAAAGTGCCACAGCCAGCTCCCCTCCCTGGCCGCAGGATCATCTCCTACGAGGACGATTGAGCACCCTCCTACACGTGAACGGAACATTATACTTGGTGCGCGACAGATCACCGCATGAGCTTGGTAAGCAAACCACATCCCCCTCCCTTTACACTCATAATGATGAAAAATCTTTTTGTCATCCTTAGACCTAAAGCCTCACGGATGTACGCTTTGGATTCGGCAGGTTGTGGTTTACCCGATTTGCACTTATCCAGGCTGCATCTTATACGGGTTGGTGTGGACTTTAATCTTCTCTCTGAACTCAACATTCTCGCACGCAATGTCACGGTGGTTTGATCAAGACCAACTGCTAATCCAATTCACAGTGTAGGTGGAAAAGTAGACGACAGTTGATCAGACTCTCGTTCGTTCCTCGAAGGACTCACACCTGCGCCATTCCCAATACTTTCATGATGCTAGAAGTTTTGATCGCTACCTCTCCTCACTCTCGACAAGCTGACAAGACTGGTGCCGCCGAAATTCCACGACAGAGCATGGTCGGGGAGGTGACAGAGAGACATCGCATGGACCGTTGGAAGTCTTGCATCATCTAGTCTTGCAACTCATTCCTTTTCTGAGCTATGAAGCCATGAGGCCCATCATGTCTAATCCTATGTACAACCAATCAAACCCATATTTCACGCCGAAACATAGTCATACACAATGCTGATCCTGTGCACCTTGTCCCCCTTCCTCGCCAAAACCTTCCTAACCTGCCTCCTCTCCCCCTTGACCTCAGCCATCCCCCAAACCTGCTGCGCAGTCCACGTATCAGTCAAACTGTCAACCTGCATCTCAATGACATCCCCCTCGACACAATCCTGCGCCCACCCTGACTTCAGATATTCATCCGCCTCCAACTCCGAAAGCTTGATGATCCTCGCCTTGCCCCTGACTTTGCCCCAAATACGGTCGTTCTTCTCAAACCACTCCCAATTCAGCACGCGCTCCTCTGTGCTGCGAATCCCGCCCGTGCTGACCTGGTCGACGTCCAGGCACACGACGCCGTCTTCGGCGCGCGCGTACTGCGCCATCTTTACCGTGATGGTGCTGTAGGAAGCCGCTTGCCGCACCAGCCAGCCGACGCCTTGCATTTTGAGCACAGGGTCCATGGAGTCGGAGAGTTTGCTGTTGAGGGTGTAGGTGCCGGTCAGGTTGGCGGTCGAGACTGTTGGTGGGGCGGCCATGGTTGTTGGTTTTTTGTTTTTTATTATTGAAGTTGGTGTCTTGTTTTGTTTTCGAGTGCTTCCGTTGTAGAGTGGTTTTTCGTGTTTGTGGAGAAAGTCTAATATATTTTTGCGGCGGCTTTTCTTCTTTTTCTCCCGAGTTCGAGGTCGATGGAGCGATACAGCTGTTCCTAAGGGATGCTTGTTTTTGGTTTTTCTTCTTCTCAATGGTACAGTATCTCAGATATGGCCACGCGAACAAGTTGGGAAGGGAAAGCTCACACGACACTAGGGCTCGGCGATGCAGGCAGGCAGGCAGGCAGACCGAGGCGGAGATGCGCCTAGAGGTAGTCTAAGGGGAACAGCTTTCTCTGGGCTTCTGGCTTTGGCTTGCTGGGAGACTAAACGACTCGCGCAATCGTGACGAGTCTGACGACGGGAAGGATCTCAGGTACATGTACGGTATGACGAACGGAGTTTTACTTTACCTACGAATGTTTGATGTGAAAGTTTCGCTCAAGCGGAACAAAATATCAATTCAAGACACTTCGCATAGCACTGCGGCTCACGTTCTAGTGAACACTTTATATTTCTACTGTACTTGTCCGAACAGCTATTCCATTACAGGCCAGCATGCACGTATCCACCCGTCCCTTCCGTTCTTCCATTTCCCAAGGCTCGCGAAAGAGCAGGCTGGTTTGGCGTGCCTTTGCCGAGGCTTTCCACATCCACAGTTCAGGCGCTTTCCTGTCTTGGGGTTGCTGGGTGGGTTTTTACATGGCCGGCTGTTCCGGTAGGGCGTTTTGTCACGTCACTTAGGTACTGTGACTGCAAGTGCAAGTACCTTACCCAACTCTTTCATTTCAGTAGAACGCAGAACGAACATTGGTAGATCATGGTCGTGATTTGCGAAGCCAGCTGGTCCTCGTTCTGGATGATACCTACCTACATGTAGGTAGTAGGCGAAGACGTTGCCTATTGCTACACATTTGTCGGTGATTTATCTGACAACAGCTGGCTGATTCCACTCAAACCTGCGCCCTGCTCTGCTTGCTTCCCGACTGAACCAGACACCAAACCACACTGACTGACTGGGTGTGCAAGCCGGCGAATAGAGTGTGCGGGTAAAAAAGATAAAAGACAACCCACATCTCCCGGCCATGATGCTATTACAATTGAACTTTGCAAACTCCCGAAAACGCGCCTGCTCCAGATGCCGTTGGGTTACCGCACCGCCCGTGCCACGCGTAGAACTCCTGTCTGAATTAGGAAATGACAAACTCGCTTTTGTTCCTTGAACTTGTTCGTCCTTCAAGAGAATTTCCAGCGGTTGCCACAGTGCATGCACTCGCAGAAGGTCGTCATCGGCTCATCGGCGGCGCGGGTCTGGGCTTGTGTGTATGCAACCTTGGACATCTTGCATCGGCCGCATGTCATACTTTGAGAGGAAGAAAGAGTGTTAGCGTATTGGAACAGAGACGGACTTTTTTTGTCAAACGCAAGAAAGACCCCATACCACACCCACTCGCAAAAGAGTCGAGGGTGAGGTATGGGGTCTCTGTTTCTTCTCGGTCGTGCTGGAGTTGGTGTTGGAGCATCTCGATCAATACGTACGTCGTTGAAATGGCCTTTTGCTCGGTAGCTGTCATGGCAACACGCATGTTCTCCTTCTCCATAGCAGCGTCGGCAGCGCGCTTCTCGGCAGACTTGAGGTCGTCACCGGACATGTTGACTAGGAGTTTCGTTAGCATTGCTTGAAAGCTTCCATCAGAAAAGACGATGGATCATGATCTCCCCGCTCAGACGTACCAAACTTGTCCGGGCTGATGGTGCCGTTGTAGACATCAGCTCGCAGCTGCTCGTTGTTCTTGATCTTGAGGTTCTGGAAGAGAGAGCGCATCTTCTGCTTGTAAGTGGTGGAGGTTTCGGGTTGGAAAGTGTTATAGGCTGCGAGCTCTACGCTACGAGCGGCTTTCAGAATGTCATCGGGACCTTTGCGATGTTAGCGATCCGGCTCGAAATGCTTCCATCCGAGTGGTGACATACTTTCTTCTGACATGAACGCCAGCCCATCGTACATGAGTTTCACACAAGCATCTCTGGTCTGGTTGCCAGTCACGGCTGTGTTGATCTTGTCCTCTTTGCTGTTGCGCTTTGCCGGGTCTACTGTGCTCTTCTTAGGCTGCTCCTTCTTTACAGCAGCGGCAGCCGGAGCCGGACTGCTAGTCCCACTACTCCTCCCGTTCGCGGCAGCATTTGCCTTGGCCGCGGCGCCGCTCGGTGCAGGGCTGCCGGCGGTCTTCTTCTTGTTCGCGTTCACATCCTGCTTCCACTTGTTGACGAGTTTCGAGGCCTGTTCCACGACTTTGGGGTCCTTCTGCTGTCTGAGCTTGGACACGATCACGCCTATTTTAGATTGGCGCAAAAGGTCCTCGGTCGCGGTCCATTTGGTGAGAGGCTGGAGGATGTTGAGGAGGGATTCGCCAGAGTCGCCGCTTTCTATGGCTTTTTGGATCTGCTTGCCGGTGCTGTGGAGTGCTTTGGCGTCCATGGCGGAGGAAGAGATCGCGACGGTCGCGGTGGCCGGGCAAAGGAGTGTTGTTTCGCAGGCAAATGATCGAATGCGGTCCCCTAGGCAAAGTAGGTCGTATCGGAGAAGGAAGTGTTGCGCACACGAAGTGTCGGTGGTGGGTGTTTGTGGAAGTGTCTGGTGTGCGCGAATGTCAAGAGGTCCAGGCCGAGTTATGCGACGGACTGCAGGCGCGGAATCAGCCGCGTGGGGACGTCTTCACATGCCTGAGGGAACAGAGAGCAGATGTGAATGACAACATCAACGACTTGAGGTTTACTTCGGTAAGTGAAGTGTCATTTTACGAAAGTCATGTGACGAGCTTGAGTACTTGGAATTGCAGGCCACAAGTGGTGTTGATAAGTATCCAAACGTACACGTTACCTTGTGCATTGTAGCATGTAAGAGAGAAGGTTATCGACGACCTCGACCGTTGCTCGTGCTACTTACCAGCAGCAGCTCAGCCCCACGGCTTCCCTTCCCCCCACTTGGGCTATGAATGGATTCACACAGCCTTGTCGTGGCTCGGTGCAGTCCAGCAACGACGACTGCCTGAAACACACGACAAGTATTTCTCTTTGTCCGTGCCGTATTGTATACGCACCTACCCTGCTTGCTACCCACCTACCTAGCACATCTCCCCTTCTTCATACACCTAGCTCATACAATACATCACACTTTGCCCAACTCCTCAACATCTTTCCTGCAGGACCCTGTCAACCGTTCATACGCCGGTCAGCAATACAACAACCAGCAAAGGCCGTCTGAGCGAGCCTCCTCTAGCCCGAGACCGCAATCATGTCTTGTAGGTCGTCCTCTTGTTCTGTTTAATGCGAGCCATACAGCTCACAAGCTACTCTTCTCTTACAACGTTGAGCTGGACTTGAGTTGGGTAGCTGAAGCTGGCATATTCTCGTCTTGTTACAACAAAGACACCGTTTAAGAGTCTTTCAATCAAGCCTCTACCTCGAATGATGCTGACCCAATGTCCTCAACACAGTCACCAACATGCTTAACAAGCTCCACGGCCAGCCCGAGAGCTACGACCGCAAGTGAGCCAGATCAACGCTCTTCCCATCTTGCAACCAAAACTCACAATCATGCTAGGAGCAAATACCGCATGGGTCGTACATTGGGCGCCGGTACCTATGGAATTGTCAAAGAAGCCGACGGGCCCAAGGGAAAAGTCGCAGTCAAGATCATCCTGAAGAAGAACGTCAAGGGAAACGACCAGATGGTATACGACGAGCTCGAGATGCTCCAGAAGATGCGACACCCGCACATTGTGCGCTTCGAGGACTGGTTCGAGTCCAGGGACAAATACTATATTATCACACAGCTCGCGACCGGCGGCGAGTTGTTTGACCGCATTTGCGAGAAGGGCAAGTTCACGGAGAAGGATGCTTCACAGACGATCAGGCAGGTGCTCGAGGCCGTCGACTACCTGCACCAAAATCACGTCGTGCACCGCGATCTCAAGCCCGAGAACCTACTCTATGTCACCCGCGAACCAGACTCGGAGCTTGTGCTCGCAGACTTCGGCATCGCAAAGCACTTGGACAGCCCGGACGGCGTACTCAAGACCATGGCTGGCTCGTTCGGATATGCAGCGCCCGAAGTCATGCTCAAGCGCGGACACAGCAAGCCCGTTGACATCTGGTCCCTCGGTGTCATCACCTACACCCTGCTCTGTGGTTACTCGCCTTTCCGCTCCGAATCGCTACCCGATCTGATAGAGGAGACCAAGCACGGCCGCGTCGTCTTCCACGACAGATACTGGAAAGACGTCTCACAAGAAGCCAAATCCTTTATCCTATCCCTCCTCCAGCCCGACCCAGCCAAGCGTTCAACGTCCAGCCAAGCGCTCAAAGACCCATGGATTGCCGGCCAAGGTGCCACCGACCACGACTTGCTGCCAGAGATCAGGGCGTACATCTCCAAGGCCCGCCTGAAGCGCGGCATCGAACTTGTCAAGCTGGCGAACCGCATCGAGAGCTTGAAAATGCAGGAAGACGAGGAGGAAGACGTGCCTCAAGAGGCCGACATCCCGGCCGATTCCAAGCAGGCGGCTGGCGAGTCTGCCGCTGCACACGCTGGAGATATGCCAAGCTCCGAGAAAAAGACTTGGGGCAAGCTGAACAAGGGCGCCATCTTCCGCGAGGTAAGCACTGTCTGACGATCGCCCATTCGTGTCTTCCATCCGTTATACTAATACGTTTCCTCAGGTTGTGCTGGCAAAGGTACGCGAGATGAAGGCAGAGGAAGAACAGAAGCGTGTCCTGGAGGAGTCGCAATCAACCTCGAAGAAATGATAGCGCTTTGTTTCATGAACTACTGTAGGTATCTGGGAGACATTCGAGTTGCGCAGACAGCCACAAAGAAAGTCTCTTTCTTTTTTCTTGCCGTTCATCCTCTTCTCTGTTGCTTTTCCTCTTTTTTTTTTTTTCCTTGGCAGTAAATGATACCTGAGCGCTATCTTTGCTCGTTCTGTGGATCCGAAATAATTCAGATGACATATCACGGCTCTCGCTACCTGTTAATGTCAATGTCTGCATATCTCTAGTCCACCGTGCTGAAAGAAAGTGAAGTAAAATGAGAAAAACCGAGTAATTTATCCAATTGTTTCCACATTATGATGCTGTTATTAAACCCATAATCAGAAGCATGCGTGCTGGCTTGCTTGCTTATTCCTTCGCCGTGCCTTGTCCGAAAGGGTATCTTTTAGGCTTGTGCTATGCTAATTCGTGGCCGGAAGAAAAAAAGAAGATAGGGAATTTACCTGTACCACCCTGCTGTCGAGGCCCATGAACAACCATATTCTCCCTGAGGCCTTCGGGCGAAATTTTAGAGAAGAGGAAAGATTAGAATAGATGCAACGAAATATATCGTGAGGGAATGGAATGCTCGCACTTTTGCCATCAACGCCAAGATATCATATCGACGTGATCCTTGTCGAGCCGTTGATGCCCTTTTTAGGTCGTAGCGTGATGACGTTTTCGAGTTCTTTCATCATGCTTGTGTTGGCCTCTCGCCGCGCCATCATGCTCGTGCGGCGCTCGCGCTCCTGGTGCATTTGCGTTATTCGCTCTTCGCGGGTCAGGGAGGAGCGCTTCTTTGGCATTGCGATGGCTTCGAAGACGGCTTCTCCTTCATCTGAAGCGCTCGTAGCGATACTCGAACGCTTTGAAGCCATGAGGTCGCCGTCGCCGGAGAGGAGCTTGAGGGCGTTGGCGGGCGAGCCGTCGCCGTCTTCGTCGACTGCGGTTAGTCCACCGAGGGATGAGACGGGGGAGCGGAGGCCTGAGGCGTTGGATACGAGCGAGAGTCGTTTTTCTTGTCGCGTGATGTTGGATTGCAGGCTTGCTTTTCCGGCTTCCCAGGCTTGCATGAGTTCTTTCAGATCGGTCCCGATCGAGTCATACTGTGCCATCAGGTTCGGTCCAAGATCGGTAAGGTCGTCTGAAGATTCTATCGACTTGTTGGTTTCTTCCCGCAGAACTTGCATCTTCGCTTGCAGGCTACGGATGCCAGAAGACAGAGCTGAGATCTTGCGCACCTGACCGCGCATGTTATCGCGCGCAGATGCGGAATGTGGAGATCTCATCACTGGTGTTGCGGGAACTTGAAGTGTTTCCATTTCAGCCATGACTGACTGCAGTTTGTCTGCTGAGGTGGCCATGGTGTCGCTGAGGGAGAATAGCAGCTCCGTTGCCGTGCGCCATCGCGTAAAGTCGGGTTTGCTGCCGTCTGCCTGCAGAGACATGAGGGCGGAAACAGTCACCCGTCGAAGAATACTTGCTCGGTAGCCTAGTACTCGGAGTGATTTGAGCGATTCTGCGTCATCTTCGAGTATGCTCGCAGCGTCTGCCCCGGATGCCTCTTGAGCGTCTTGCGCGTTGATGTCGTAAACGTCGAAATATCTTTCGAGATCATCTTCGTCGATCAAAGTCCGTAAAGTCGTGATTCCGGCGATGCAAGCCGGGATCAACGAAGCATATGATTTGTGTAGCACCTTGCGTAGTCTTGCGCAGCGCCTTGCAGGGCGACTATCCTCAAGTCTTGAAACAGGCGGCAGAGGCGTGCTCAATCTGTAACCTTTGGACACCAATTCAACCTCCTGAATGAACTGTAGTGCGCTCGTACTCGAGATCTCGAAAGCCTGCCAGTTGGTAGTCAGGCTCGTCGCTGCACCCACGGCCTGGTGTCGAAGATACTTCAACCACTGTCTTCTCACGTATGCGTATCCGACCAGCGTGAGTCCAGCGAAGATGAGTACGACCAGTGCCATCCGGCTCTTACTGATGTAACCGCCCTTCGCGGATCTTGCCCAATGTATAAGCCATACAGCAGTGAATGCAACAGCAGCTGTTGCAGCGGCGCCATAGAGGCTGTTGGCGTTGTTCAGAATGGCCGGCTCATTCGCTACACCGTCTGTGCCATGCCTTGGTGTCGACGTTGGTGGTGGTAGGGAACCTTGGTCGAGGTACTCGTTGAGCAGCTGCGAAGCTACCAAGATGTAGCGGAAATGCTCTAGAAACTTCGCATTCTCAACGCGCCCAAGGCGAGAGTTCACAGCCGTAGACCATGCGTCGTGGAAGTGGGCCAGGGACGCTCGCGTTGTTGTGGATGAGCTGGTATGTGTCGGTGGGAGAATGTTACGGCGCAGACGTGAAGATGGCGCAGGAAGAATGTTTGACGGAGCGAAAGAGATGGGTCGGTCGGCGTTTTGCGCGCGTAGGGAGGGACTACTGTCAGAGTCGCTGTCGTGGTGGTTCGGGTCGTATGAGCCCTCGCCTGGTTCAGGAGTGTCAGCGCGCTGTTACTGTATTGCAACACCCGGAAATACACGACGACCAACCTTCCAGATAGGCAGCTAGAGGAGTGCCTTGAGCGTATATTGGCTCCATTCCATGGCGCAGCTCCCGGTGTATGGACGTTGGTATATCGCCGGCTGGGGATGCCGGGTGTTCTTTGCTTGGGAGAGTGGATACAGCTGTGGTGGTGGTGGTGTTCGCGGTTGCAAGCAAAGCAAGGTTATGTTGGTACTGCAGCAGTATACGGACGGTATCCAGGTACAAGTTGGGGTGATGTCCTCGGTTGTTTGTTGTCCAGATGGCGGCGCACGCCCAACAGTGGAGAGATTGGATGCCACTTACCAGGTGTTCGCGAACGGGCGGTCGCTGTGCCCATCTATGACCCAGTTTCAGGGGTCAAACGCTATTGAAGATTGTGGGGTATTACCGGTTTATTACATGTATTCGTTAATAGATTTGGCCTCTGTAGCACATTCCTATTCGGCATTTGGGTTTTGAAAGAAAGACTTGTACCTTTGACGGGTATCATCCCCGAACTCTGTGCAGCATCAGGTATCGTTCATCAACTGATGATACACGATGCGAGCCTGCGAAACATTCACCAAAGCCAATCAAGTCGTCTGCGTCGTTATATGCCTCAACGCTGGATCTCACTCAACACTAGTCACTCGTCATCGCTGTTAACGGTCTCAGCCCTATCTAATGTTTACAGTTGACGCAGGTTCCAGTGGGATTCCTGTAACAAGACACCAATGTACGCTCGTACTGATTCATCGAATCTTGCAGCTACATTGTGTCACAGTGATAGGACACGGTTCGCATGTCCAATCTACTTTCCGGTCCTCGGCCAACGCGCAGCCGCTGACAGCATAGGCCGTATCATACACCGTGAGCTACAAGGCGCTTCGCCAGAAGGATTTCGCCTTCTAGACTTCATCTCCGACCGGATGAGGCTGTATCCATGAGTCCCGCCTCGCCTCGGCTCAGGATGGGTAAGTACATCGGCAACACGTCTTGGTATCTTTCCCATTGCTCTGGACGTTCACGGACTTTGTTGGCAGTGGCTTGTAAACTTGTGTACTCACTTCAATTGTCATGTCCACTACTGTACACCAACCCTAACCCTACTCTTTTGATACTCATTGTAGAGACGTCTAGGCAAACAGCTGGTAAGGTTTTATGAATTTTATGATCCAGCATTTGGCACGCTGCATAGTAGTAACGTAAGAGAAAGATATTTTGCAGCGTAGGTACATACAGCATGCAATCGTGTGAATATGCTCTGCATGTATCAAGCCGGCCGTGAAAGCCAAGCCGTGACTTCTCCAGGCTTGGAGTGCTTTCCATCAAGTCACAGAGACGTCGCATGCTGAGTAGCAACAACTCTATACCAAGATTACAAGACCTGTGATCATCTCAAAATCACAATCATCCAATCTCTCTTTTTACGATTGCATCAGGACTGCGAAGCGACTGCCAGTGCCTGGGAGTGATCGCGCTAGCGACTTTGGACCACATCACCTCTCACCACATCACCCACGTGGCATCCACTTCTCCCCTTCGGCCGCCCTTTGTACAACACTATTGGGACGACAAATCTACTCCCGTATCCACTGCAATCATGCTCGATGAACGTGAGCTCGCTCTGAAGCCTATAGTAGGAGAGAGCGTTGGCCACAACGCCCGCGTAAGTTCTTCACCTCTCTTATCAGCCAGACGTCTTTCCCACTACAGGGTCAGATCATGAGCTATCAGTGCAAGCCATCATCAGAAGCTCATCGTACTAACACGGCCATACAGACCGTCTCCAACATCCGCGCTCTGACAGCCTCGCTTTTCGGCGTCGCCGCTGGCACTCTTGGCCTCGAGTCCCTGCCAGGCTTCTTCTTCTACTTTGTCGGAACAGCCATCGTCTCATTTCTGGTCTTCTCTCTCAAGGCAAAAAGCGACGCTGGCGCATTCTTCTTCCGCCCAGTCGGCGATTTCTGGATTGGCGACCTGTTTGGTGGCCTGATGTCTTTTGTGCTCACTTGGACGCTGTTCTATGGACTATGCAAGGCATGAGATGCCCAAACTTGCTACAGATGAATCTTGCTATGTGCGGGATTGGGGCGGCCACCTGATATATGAGCGCCCAGGACGTGTCTGCCGTCCCAGAATATGCCCGAATTCACCAGCCTTGAGCATCTAGCGAGAGCGCCAGGGAGACTCCAATACATCTTTTCGCCGGCTTAATGCAAAGACGTACGACTCCATCGGGGTCCCCTCTGCTCTTGGCCCAAATACGGACCAGGTATACGCGCCCCAGAATTTGAGACGCGAATTTACCATAGGGGTGCGACGGAGTTACTGGAAGAATTGAATGCGGGTGGCCCATGTGACTAGAGACGAGCAAATCTTACGTGCTGCTACATTGTCTACAGTAGGATGTATAGATTAATCTGTGATTTCAGAGGGGTTATCCGATTGATGTGTTCCGATCCACTACAATTCTAGCGGTGTCGGCTCATAGTCACGTATCTGAATGTAACGTATGCGGAACTACTCGTTCAACTGTTCACAGAGAAGTGAAAGCACACCACTTCTTGATTGTAAGTCATCCATCTGCAATTCCCGTCCCCTTCAGCCAACATTTCGCATCTCGCAATCCTCGGCCGAATAAAAGTGGAGCAGAGCGGCTGGCTCCGAGACCCCAGATTTGTCGGTCGAGTTCAAGAAAAGTTCAAGACTCCAAAGCGCTGGCCGAGAACGAGGCGATTTCGACACAAACCACCACAATATGCCGGCCTCGCAACTCAAACGGCTGAAGACGTCCCTGCGCGAGCAGGGCGTCACAGGACCTCAGAAATCCAAAAAGCAAAAGAAAGAGCTCAAGGGCCGCTCTGGTCAGGAGCGCGTCGACCGCAATGTCGCCATGCAACAGATTCGCGATTCCTTCAACCCCTTCGAAATGCGACAGGCCTCTCGACCAGCCAAATTCCCGAGCGCCAGCCAGCAACCGGCCAAGACTGGCCGATACAAGGATGTCTTGCACCGACCTGGCGTCTCCAAGAGCGCCGGTGAGCAAATGCGCCGCGCTACGTTGCTACCGGAGATGCACAGCAGGAACAAGACTGGAGGCCTTGTGGACCGCAGAATTGGCGAGGGTGATGTGGACATGACTCCGGAAGAGCGCGCAATGGAGCGCTACGCATTGGAGAAGCAGCGCAAGAAGGGAGGCTCTATGTTCGACCTCGAGGGCAGCGATGACGACGGTGGATTCGGCTTGACGCACGGTGGCAAGAAGATCCAGGATCTGGCGACCGACGATTTCAAAGACGATGTGTCGGGAGGCTCCGACGATGATTCGGACGGAGAACTCATGCGCAAGAAGCGTCGAAGGTCCGACGTCGACGACGACGACGACGACGAAGGCCCTGAACCTATGGAGCAGCCGCAAGAGCCTGAGAGGAAAAAGACGAAGAACGAAGTCATGCAAGAAGTAATTGCCAAGTCGAAGCAGCACAAGTACGAGAGACAAAAGGTCCAAGAAGAGGACGACGACTTGCGCGAGAAGATTGACAAGGAGATGTCGGACATGCTTGCTTTGCTCGGCGGACACAAACCGCCTACTAAGGCCCAACTCCTCGAGAAAGCTGAGGCGAAGGCCGGTGCTGCTGGCATCAACCCCGACCGCCAACTGCTAATCGACAGCATGGATCGCGTGCAGGCCGATAAAGAGTACGACATCCGTATGCGCCAGTACGCGCAGGATACTCGTGCAAAGCCTTCCGATCGGACCAAGACAGGAGAGGAAAAAGCCGCCGCCGAAGCAGAGCGCCTGCGGAAACTAGAAGAGAAGCGAGCTAAGCGCATGAATGGCGAGGACGTTTCAGATGACGAACCTGAGGATGAATCCAAGGCTGTAGCGCCGAAGGCTTTCGATGCTGCTAGACCAGGCCAATATGTTGACGAGGACGAGATGCCCGATGAGACGGCCGAGTTTGGTTTCACCTCGTCTCACGCCCAACAGAAGCCCGCGAAAGAAGAGAAGGCTGTACAACCTGATGAAGACGATTTCGCTCTTGACGACGATCTGATCGCCAGTGGTTCTGACATGGACGCTGACTTGAGTGACGAATCGGAAGGCGAGGAGTCCGGATCTGGATCCGAGTCCGACTCTGACGACGACAATGAACAGGAGCCCGCGGTTGGCGAAGAAGACGAATTTGTGAAAGAAGTCCTCGGTGATTCGAACGGAAGCGTAGGAGCTGGAAACACAGGCGCCAACACAGTCGCTCTGGGCGTCAGATACACATATCCCTGCCCCCGCTCGCACGCCGAACTATTGGAAGTGGTCAAAGATGTCGAGGTCTCGGAGATTCCCGCAATTGTTCAGCGCATTCGTGCGTTACACCATCCTTCGCTGTCTGCTTCCAACAAGGAAGCCATGGCAGACTTCTCGACCTCACTCGTCGATCACATTGCATACATGGGGAACAATGATCAAAACCTTGCAACAACAGAGCAGCTGATCAGACATCTCCATTCTCTTTCCCGAACATACCCTACAGAAATCGCTACCGCTTTCAGGATGCATCTCCAAGCGTTCCAAGAGCGCGGACAACCCACAGCTGGCGACCTCATCATCCTCACCGCCATCGGATCTGTCTACCCGCCAAGTGATCACTTCCACCAAGTAGTCACACCTGCTATCACACTCATGGCTCGCTGGCTGGGAATCACAAACCCTACGACCTCTGCCCATCACATTCAAGGCGCATATCTTGTGCGCCTTTGTTTGAGCTATCAGAAGCTCAGTAAGCGCTACGTGCCAGAAGCTGTTCGATTCTCCGTCCGCGCTCTCGCCGCAAAGCATTCCCCGGACGCTTCCCAGAAGAAAGCACACCTTGAGAATATCACCGCCATGGCGAATCTATGGAAAGACAAGTCTGCTTTCAACGAGATCTTCCAACCACTTCTCCCTGAGCTCAAGAAGGCAGCCGCAAAGAAATACCTCCAGAACCTCAAGATTCTCATCTCGCAAGCCCGTCTCCGCCGCAGACCTCTGACTCTGCATAATCACAAACCTCTTTCCATCCGCCAGTCCATTCCCAAGTTCGAAGAGACGTTCGACCCCACGAAGCACTACGACCCGGACAAGGAGCGTTCCGATGCTGCCAAGCTGCAGAAAGAGTACAAGCGCGAGCGCAAGGGCGCAGTGCGCGAGCTGCGCAAGGACGCGAACTTCATTGCGCGCGAACAGTTGCGCGAGAAGAGGGAGAAGGACGCCGCGTACGAGAAGAAGCACAAGAGGCTTATCGCCGAGATTCAGGGCGAGGAGGGTCGGGAGGCCAAGGAATACCAGAGGGAAAAGATGAAGAGAAAGGGTGGGAGGTAGAGAATGCAAGCGTGGGCTGTTGTAACGATAAAGCATGTAGACTAAGATGTAGAGTACTTCTTCGTTTCGCAAAAATCCTGCGAAGAATCAAGAGGCAAGCAACATTTTGTCCAATCTTGCATGGCCGGTTCCAATCGTGACCATGTACACTCTGATTCACAAACACCGGCAAGGAGATAGATAGATGTACATTTACGATTCTTGCAAGGCTGAGTCTTGCCAACCAAGAAACACTCCTGGGCAGGGTCCACTTCAATGTCCGCGGCATCATGACGCTTGCAATGCCACCTTCTTCATGCAGTCTTCACCATCCATCCACACTACGCTGGAACCATACATGTACAAACACAAACTCTCTTAGCAAATGCTGGGACGTTCCATAGATGGAGTCTACGTTCCAGATTGCCATTGGCACTCGACATGATCGCGCGAACGGCTCGCTTGTGGCAAAACAACGCCCTTTCTTTCACCGTAAGACGCACCAAAAGTCTAGGGCCGGATGCGCAGCCTGTAAGAAGCGAAGAATCAAGGTAGGCATAAAAAAGAGGCGACATGTATGGACTCGACGGCACCGGGAATCACTGACTTGTAAAGTGTAATGAAGACAAACCGAGTTGCATAAGATGCGCGAAGCTGGGCATCGATTGTGAATACCCCGATACAGCGTCTAATAAAAAGAATGCATCGTCAACTCCTAGTCCAACCTCGACCGAGTATAGTATGGCAGTAACATCTGCTCAGACTGCACTCGATGACTATCTCGGACTCGATGCTGTTGGCTCTCAAGGGCAGACGACCGGCATTCATGCTCTACGGCACTTTCAAACGGCTACCTGTAATACGTTCGTTGGTGCCCACCTAAGCAAAGTCATGCATACGGTGGTGGCGAAGAACATCTGGAGCTCGCCCTATCTCATGCACATGGTCTTGGCCGTGTCATCTGGCCATCAGCGACGCTTGCTCCAGACACATGGGCAAAAAGGACAACTTCGCGAGCTGGGTATAGTGGAAGCCAGCCATTGGCAAGATGGACTGCAGCTTTACCAGAGGGAACTCGAACGCAAAAATCCGCCTCCTGGCCCAGCTCGAACGGATTTCGACTCCATGATCGCTGCAATGTTTCTGACTACCGTTTATTCCTTTGCCTCTGAAGACGGCACTCTAGACGACGATTCCACCACAGGCGACGACGATTTCTTGGGAAAAATTCTCAACCCAATGGCATCTACCGTCGGCTTCAAAGCGTTACAAGCCACTGGAACCGGACCAAGTCGCGACTCGCTCTGGGTTCCCGTCTTTCATGCCGCCGATAACAGCTCATTCAAATTCACCAGTGACGAACAAGGAATCAAGGGCCTTCCACCGGCGTTCGTTCAATTTTGCGAACTTGATCAGAATTCCTCCTCGCACGACAATGTTTACCATCGAATCCTCCGTCACCTCACACCCCTGCTCGAGATGGAACTCGACTCTCGGAATATGAACAAGATTTTCGCTTTTGGTGGAAGACTCCATGCCACCATTCGGCCTCTTGTTCTGGCAAGAGACGTACGTACGCTTCTGCTTCTCTCCTGGTGGCTTGCCTTGTTCCGACAAGCCGATAAGTGGTGGATTACGGGATGGGCGCGAGAATCATGCAAGAGCATTGTCGCGCACCTCTCCCCAATACCTGACCCTGAAGTCCAGGCCCTCCTAGACTATCCAGCCAGTTTTGGCACGGCGGATATCTCTTGGATATGGGGAGATGACATGGACTAACATTACGCTTGATATATGGCCTAAACTAGTAGTAGCCAGACACTGGCCCGGCCTCTCTTTCGGACTTGTGCAGCGGAGAAGATCCCGGTAACCATCGGCCAGGATGCCAGTACACGAGCAGGTACACCGCCACTACTATCGGCGCAAATTCCAGGCAGCCAAAAAAGACTTCGTGAGTCGACAGAGTCTCCAATAGGCCTTCAGCAGTTTCCGCCAACCGGAAGCATGTCCGCAAGTACACGGCCAGCGTCGCAATGATGAGCGCAATGACGAAGCTTCTGCTGATCGAAGCGGGACTTCTTCTGGCTTTTATCAGAGTCCAGAACAATACAACCAGGAAGATTGCAAAGGAAAACACCTGGAAGGCGAGGCCTGCCAAGAGAATGCTGTTGAGTGTCGTCGGGTCCTCCTGATTGGAATACGCCACTCCCACCAAAGCCGCGCCTGCGATCTGGACGATTGTCGCCACGACGTCGCATACGATGAAGATCCAAAGGACCAGTTTCGGCGGCATCGGCGCGTACTCTCGGCCGTAGATGGTGATCATGACGGACGCCAGGGAGTAGATCGCTGCCGAGAAGAAAACAGGCGCAACAACGATGAAGAAATACTGTTTTATAGACAGGATTAGTCGGCTTGTCGGAATCTTTGCCGATCACCAAGAAGGAGAGCATGAACATACCTGAACGACGAACCAGATCACAGAGTAAGGGTTCTGCTGGCTCGACAGGATACGGAAAGCGTACCCTACAATCTCCATCGCTGTCCCCACGACTACAGTGCTGAAATACCAGGTTCGATAGCGCAGTAGTAGGAAGAAGTGGGCCGCGAGTCCGATTACGAATAAGACGACGCCTAAGACGCCGACTACGAGCGAAGGTGTGTATCTGGAAGGTGACGTTAGCTTTGGGGTTCTTTATGTTTCGGTTGCTGTCTTTCAGTCGCACCCATAGATGATGATGCTCGCGCTCGACTCTGTCATCGGGTTCGGGAAATTCGGATCGATGTAGCCTTGGACAGGTCTGCCAGAGTCGGCCATTATTTGGCGGTGGTTGACCTGGACTTGCCAGTGGATTGGACGAGAGCTCGATTTTGGGAAGGGGAGTTTGGAAGGAAAAGCTTGATTGTCCCGCGTCTCTATGTATAAATAAGAGGTTTCTCTCTATCAGCTATTTGAGAGATGAGGGTATAACCAGCCTCATATATGCGAACCTCCTTGTGGAATAACCAATGACTTGGTACCAGACAAAGCAATCGACTTCGAGTGTCCGTGCATACGCAAGCTTCCTCTTGGAGTCTAGTGTCAACGGTTGTCAACAGATCTCAGATCGACGCAAGGAAGTGCAGCAGATGCGTAATCCCGATGTGGTTGTCAGCGTATTCCTTCACAGCTCATCATGGTCTCACAACAACGACATAATGGTTGCGAATCTCGTTCTGCTTCTTTGATCTTAAGAGTGACTTTAGTGTTGTTACAATGCAGCTTTTGCTCGAAAGCATAGGTATCCATGTTTTGCGGGCTACGCTATCTTCCTCGTCCAAGGAAGATCTGAATTTATGGTCGATTGCTTGTAGCATATGTCGATGCTCACTCGTAGGATCGATACTAGCCTGATTGTGTAATACTTTCCCCAAAAAGAGACAACCTCACTTACTTCAAGCCTGCAGAACAAGACTCCAAGACACAGGAGCAACTGCCACCAACAAAGCCGCTCACGTCATCAGCGACTGCCGATCGCCATGTACGCGATCAACCTTAACGGGGTTGAAGGTTCGACCTACTCCCCCCTCTGCTACTAACGCAACCTGCAAGTTACAACAGACCCTACGGAACATGCCACTTCCTACGACACACGGAGCATGTGATTTGCCGGCTTCATACAATCCACGGAAACATACTCACCCAGCATCTCACCCTTCGCCATCATGAACAGACTCCCGCCCGATTCGTATACGGCCCGCCGCCTCGAACATGCTACCCCAGACCATCTCCACCACACCAGCAAGCGCACCTTCATAGGGCCCATTCCGGAGGGCTGGCTCAAGAGTCATAGGAAGCAGTGGTATAACAAGTATCTGCCGATTGGCGGCAGCGACAGCAGGCAGAACACTTTTATCGCCGCGCAGCCAGCACACGTACCCGAGACATCAAGGCAAGATGCAGCAGCATCAACTACACCAACAGCGCGGCCAACCTTCGAACCGCGCCAACCGCCGGAGCAAAGAAAGAGTGTAACACACGAGCAGCATGACAACACCCCACAACAAAATGGACTACAGACTTCGCCGCGTCAAAATACTGTCAGGTTGTCTTCGCAGTCCGCCCTGATGAACAATACCGCACATTCGTCCACGTCTTTGTTACGGAGCTCAAGGGCGAGCGCAGAGGCGGAACAGGCGCCTCAATTATCCCAAACCGACTCTGCGCGGCAAGATGGCCCGACTCTGGTTACACGGTCAAGCGGAGGGATGCTGTTCGATCGCGCACGCCAAAACGTACCTCGAGTTCGCTTCAACGAGCCCTCACGCCTTCAGATTCGAGCCCGGGCACAGAAGCTGGCGGCTAAAGGTCGCCTAAGAAGTAGCAAGATCAAGGATGGTGAGGTGATCAAAATGGATAAGATGCTTGTGCGGATCGACATCACGCAACAGCAGCTACCGGAACAATTCGACGAAAGAGTCAGCCAAGGAGTAGAGACAAGACCACTCGACAAGTGGCGCGAGTTTATGATTGTGTGCAGGAAGCATAGCGAAGACGACGCCACGGCCGTGCTACAGCTTCATCAGACAAGAGTCATTGACATGTCGGATAATGGTAAAATCAAGAAGAAGCCGAAAGCACAGATTCTACTCAGCACACGACATGCGAGGGTCTCCTTATTTTCTACACTGGATAAGACACTCTGCATCTGGGCAAAGGAAAAATCACGCACGACAATATACTATCTGCGAGCAACCACAGCTTCCACTGCCGTCGAGTGGTTCACCTTTTTAACAAGCATCATGGGATGGAAACGTGCAGAATCTCTCACGGTCAACGTGCCAGATCTTAGTATAAGCTTGCGTCTCGAAGATCCGTTTGAGGCGATTGAGAATGCGCAAACGCAAGCCGCCGGTCGAGACGTCTACAATCCTGATCATCTCGATCGGTCACTCACAGACGAGTCAGGTGCCGCTGTGATGATAGTATCACGCTGTCTCGAGATGTTGAAAGACTCGCCAGATTGGGAAGACGTGTTGAAAGCCTGGGCCAAGACCGGCCGTGTTGGGCTAGCATGGAAGAGATACGATCGGCTGGAATGGATCCACGGCACCGTGGAAGCGAAGATGTATGGAACCATTGCGATGCAAAGAACACACGATCTGGAACTCCGTCCCAAGGATCACTATCCGCTCAGCGTAACGCCACGTGGAGAGAAGCAAAGCATCGACGAGCCGCCTCCTGTTGAAGGTTTTCTTATCCGACTTACGAGCCAGAAAGGACAAGACCGTAGATTGGGGAAGATGCTTTTCAAGAGACTGTACTTTTCCACGCTGGACAACTATATGTTCTTTATCAGGCCTGCCAAAGCCACTCCGCCGCCTCCTCCAAAGATGCATGCAAATGGCAACGGCAGTATACCGACAACGGAAGAAATCACCAAGGCTGTACCTTTGACATACGAAGTCGATCCTTACCCAGTTGAAGATGGCAAGTTATCCTGGCTGAAGGAAGGCAGTGTGCCATCCCATGAGATTCCCCAGCATGATCAAGACGCCGCTTTGGAGGCACAGCGCAACGTCGACATGCTGCTTGCTGCTGACGGCTTCATCAATCTGTGCAATGTCACTCGCGTGCGAGAAATGCAAAAAGGTGCTTCGCCTGCCGATGCCAACCTAGACGATGGCGAAGAGGTTGACTTCCACATCGACGAAGACGAACTGAGAGGAAATGAGCGCACCGACGACGGCGCCACTACTGAAGTCGACGAAGACCGAATTTTCGAGCTCGTGATGAAGAACGGCCTCGTTGTCCGCCTTCAAGCCTACAATAAGAACGCACGTGCTGAATGGATGGTCCGCATCCGCGCGCTCGTCGACTACTGGACCAAACGCGCCCAAGCAGATATGGACATCTACAAGACCGTACGCGAGCAAAACCTCAAAAGCCTCAACATTGATGAACGCGCCGAAGCCGTCGTCGGTCAATTCGCCTACAAATGGGAAGTCTCACAATCTTACGCCTCCCCAGTTCTCTACAACCTCTGTGGAATCGCAGAATGTCGCACCATTCACCTCTCCGGCCTCTTATTCCGCAAACCCCGGCGCCACAGCACCTTCACCCGCTGCCATGTAATCCTCTCCAACGGCCACCTGCTCATCTACCAAGACACATTGCGCAAGACCTCGGGCAAGAAGCTAGTGCACATCCATCACGAACGCATCGCTTCCATGGATCTACGCGGCTGCTACATCTACTCAGGCCTGCTGACGGAGAACGACCTGCTGTACCAAAATCGCACATTCGACTCAAACACCCCTGGCCGCACCGCTCTGCCCAAAATCTATCTCGAAGACGGCTGGACGTCGACTGACGAGGATTCAATGACTACGTTCGTCCTCTGGCACTCCAAGAGCAAGTCCTGGTTCCGCAGCTCGCAGAATCGCGACGACGTCAAGGACTCGCAGAAGCAGGCTGCGCGCGGTGGTGATGGTAGGGACAACGCCAGCAACAGTAGCAAGAACTCCAAATTCACCAGAGTCAGCCAACTTGGTGTCACGGGCCGCAGTGTGGTGTTCAAAGCCAGAAGCCGCGCGGAGAGAGACCACTGGGTCCTAGGGATCAGTAATGAAATCGAGAGGCTAGTGGCGAAGGGCGCGAGCGACGGGGAGCAGGTTAGGCTTGTGGATAGCGAGGATAGTGCTGGGCGGGTTGTCGAAGAGCAGGATGAAGAGGAGGATTGATGAGGGGCGGCTCTGGAGTTCCGGTTTACCTTTTCCCACAGCTTACTGCTTTTTACCCAACGCACAGTGTATCGGGCAGGATTATGGAGCACGGCATTTCGCCTTTCTCTCCTCTTTTTACTTTTTTTGTCGATATGTGTATATACCCGGACTCGGCGAGCGAACGACAGAGCGCGCACGTAATCTGGACCTACGATGGGGAACAGAATAATGCATAGCTTAATACAAGGCAGTCATAATCTTGAGAGAGCAGCACACATTACCGGACACGTGTGTACACCCGAGTCGTAGACCACTATGGCTGAGGTGCGATCGAACTTTGTTTCTTACTTTTCTTTGCCTCCTGCGCGTTTCCGTTATATGACTCCAAACTCGACTTATCACTTCCCTTCCCGCTAACTCAACCTCGCCAGCAGCAATTTCGCCGCTTCGCTCTCCGATGATGTTGACGACGATGGTGATGACTGCTGCTGCCAGTCCCGTTGCTCTCTTGGAGGCTTACTCGCCAGTCCTCGCAGCAAACCAATCAACTCCTCGCTCAGATTATCAAAGCGCTCCGCTTGCCCTATGAGTGACAGCTTCTCGGTCTCCGAAGGGTGCAGAGCCGCAGCGGTCGTTTTGACAATGAGACCCGCTAATTCTTCGAGCGCGGCGCGGATGGCGGCGTGCCTGTGGCGGAGGAAGAGTCTGTTGCGGATTGAGGAGAGGTAGGTCTCGTGGGAAGCGGTTAGGGATGGGAGGTCGGTTTGCTGGGTTCCCGCTTGTTGTTGGTGTTGTTGTTGTTGTTGTTGTTGTGCTTTCAGTTGCAGGGCGGTCAACTGGGAAGAGAAATCCTTCCACGACGAGGCGATGACTGTGTCGGTGAAGTGAGAGAAGATGGTGGTTGAAAAGTGTCGGGCTTTCCAGGCGAAGCGGCGGAGGGTAAGGACTTCTCGACTTGTTGTGCGGAAGCTTTTGTGGGTTACGAAGTTCTTGTTACAGAGGGCGTGGAGTTGTGAGGTCGCGTATAAGACCCGGACGTGTACGAGGAGAGTGCGGAAAATGCTATCGTAGTGCTGCACGATGGCGGGGGTGAAGATGTCGACTAGAGGGCTCGGTGGAGTGTATTGCAGGCGTAGGAAGTCGAGAGCGTAGATAGAGGTTGGGTCCATCACGCGGTCGATTTCGGCGTCGGTCAGTTCGCGAATGGCAAAGCTCAGGCCTCCGGGGAGTTGTGTGGTCGCTTGCTGTTGGGTGTCCGAGGAACTGTACGAGTCGCTTAGTACGTTCAGCAGCGTGAGTCGTAACTCAGAGCTTGCAGGTGGCCAACGCTGACTTCCCCTGCTGCCGAGTCGAAGACCCATGGTCTCGCTCGTGGGGATGTTGCCACGCCTTCGTTCGGCAGTCTGCACGTCGTCGCTGAAAAGAGCTGTGGCGAGACGAGTGACGAAATCACCGTTGCCGAAGAGGTGATATGATCTATGCAGCGCCAGGTGATCCAGAAGCTCATACTTGTTGAACAGGTATTCTGCAACGGCGCCATTCACAAGCGATGCTTGTGCGTCGACAAAAGGCCGAATGGAGAACAGAACATCGCTGAAATCCCCCACCGAGATGTTGTCGAGTTGATCTGTAACACTTTCGAGGGCGACTCTCAACGCCTTCTGAAGGCTATCGTATACCAGTGATTCGTGTGAACTAGCGATGTTGATATCGTCTCCAAAGGGAGCGATGTCTTCAAGTGCTGAGAGGGCAAAAGGGCTTTCACTGTCAAGGTTAGATGATGAGTCTTTCCCCGGATGCACCGACGCAGCCTTCCTCGGCCAACGAATGCCTTGGCGGTGGCGTGCTATCTCTTCGGTCATCCGCGCCTTGTATTCATTCGCTTGTTGAAGTATGAGGACCAGGTTGTGGTCTGGTGCATTTTGTCTCACGTCACGATCGAGTGCCGCGGAGTTCGGAACTACAAGAGGATGATCAGGAACATGCTGGCGCAGTAGGCGGATGCTACGCCTCACGCTTGATAAGGTACGAGTATCTTCCACTGCAAGGAATGATGTTTCAAGTATCGAATCAGACGCCATCGAAGTAGTTTCGTCCGATGAGGGCGCGCAATTGCTGTTGCGCATACTTGATGAGAGACCGACGTCTTCAGCCATGCGTTGGAGCCAAGGCATGCTCGCACCGGAGAGGATTTCGCTCATGGTGTTAGTAAGCGTGCTGCCACTTTCTGCAAGTCGAGTAACCTCGTCGGCGAGTGCAGAAATGAGCTCTTCGTCGATCGAGTCACGTCGCAGTTTTCCGAGAAATTCACGCAAGTGCCTCAAGATAGAGAGCGGTCGGTCTACCACTTGTTGAAGCTGTAGCAAAGATCGAACACAGACGATCTGTTCGCAAAGATGGTGCTCCAAGTGATCAAGCACAGCACTGGTCGAGCGCCTCAGTGCCACCATTGCGGTACAAACTCGGGTGCTTGGCTGCGCGACGAACGCGCAGAGCTCACGGAAAATGGTCCCTGTATCCGAGAATTGGCGAAGAAGCTCCTGCGAGCCCTGTAGGCTCATGCCTGAAAGAGAAACACGTTGTAAAGTCGGGATGAACGAGCGTTTGGTTGGGTTCCATTGGAATAGGACGGACGATCGACCAAGTACGAGACTAAAGCACGCACGTAGGGTGACTTCGTGTTGTATGACGCCAGTAGATTGCTCGCGATGCTGGAAAATGGCGTTGAAGGCGCCGTTCCCAACTTCGGAGAAAAGGGCAGGATGCGTTGGGCGATCTTCCTCAAGTTGGAAGGCTTCCCATGTGTGCAGACGAGGTTCAAGCGGAAGTTGTAATTGGTTCGCCTCAAAGTTCCAGACATCATGTTCGTCGACATCGTCTTGGTGGTCTAGGAGAGGCGCGGTTTGAAGGTCTCGCGACAAATTTTGTTCGACCTCAGTCTCCAGTGGCGCATGATCTAACGGCGGAAGTTCGAAGTCACCAGGCAGACCTTCGAACAGGTTGCCTTCGGGGTGATTTGGCGCGAGAGAAGATGAAGCGTCTAAGCGCAGACCCTTGAAGATGCTGTCGTCTGCATTGGAGTCGAGTGTGAAGATCGAAGGCCGCCAGAGCTCTTCTGTACTGAATGCGCCACATGCATCCATGGCAATCCAAACTCGATTCCGCGTGGCATAATACCTCTTGTGTTGAGTTAGGGTATGCAGCAATGATAGAGGCGGCCTAAGAGTTCACAGGACAAGATGAAGTCGCGTCTGACGAGGTCTACGCGCCGTCTTTCTTGGCGTCTGCTTGACAAGAACTTCCGGCTGCAGGACAGAATCTCGGAAGATGCGACAAGGACACGGGCATATACTGCACGCGCAACTGAAATACACAGGACGAGACCCTTTCTCCGGCATGAAACTGGACTACGAGACGATATTGCCTTTACTGCCGTCTTAGACTGATAAATTATTTTTGCTATGTGTCTCGAGCACCAGCTAGAGCAGATCTGCGTTGCCACTCAGCTGGTCTTTTGGGTGTTTCGTTACTGCATTCAAGCCATTTATTACAGACACACATTTCCGCGCTCCATCCCCGAGGCGGCAATTTACAGCATCAACGCAGCTGCGAGAGCTCCCATACCTCCGATAAATGCGCCCATACCAGCAGTGGCAATCGCACCAGAACCCTCAGCAGAGGTGGTCTCGGCGGCAGCAGACTCACCACTGGGTGTCGCGGTCTCGGTCTCGGAGTGTTCAGAGTGGTCAGAGTGACCAGAATGTCCGCCGTCCTCGCTCTCGATACTGTTGCTCCATTCTGCCTGGAAGCCGGAGGTCTTGTTGGAGCATGCATCTCCGAGAGTCTCGTTTGAGCCAGCGACAAAGTTGACGGCGGCGCACTGATGATCAATGTCAGCAGGCACTCGCTCCTCCCTTAACATGAGACGGTGAACATACCTGGTAAAGAGTACCGTGACCAGAGTAGTCGGTCACCTGCAGGATACCGGGCTTGCCTGCAAAGTCCTCGGGCGCGCTGAGGTAATTGAGACAGAAGACTCCGGCACCCTCGGTCTGAACCATACTCAGGTTAGTCCACTCGTATGGCTCCTCGGTGTCGAGTGTTGCGCGGAATTGCCAATTGCCGGTCGGGTGTGAGCTCTGGATCTGTGCGGCGAAACGGTCAACCTGGACCTCAGGGCTGGTCTCGTCTACGGTGACTGTGGCACCGCCGCAAGGGCTGTTGACCTCCTCTTCATCAAGAAAGCCGGCGGTCGGCGGCCAATTGAGGACGAAATGCGCGGAAGTGGTGGCGGCTGCGGCCAGAGTAAGAAGAGTGTGAGAGAGCATGTTGACGTGACGTGTTGGTGGCTGTGTGCAATGGCGAGCGGACGGTGAAAAGAGCAGGAGATGGATTTATCAACAAGTGTCGATCAAAGGTTGTTTGACAGGTGTTTGGAGAAGGGGACGCTGACAGCTGATATAGGCTTTGACAACACTGGAAGACTAATTGCGATTGAGCAAATAGTATGCTCGGTTATAAGCGCAGGCTCGCTAGGAAACGGCGGCCGGCACTCTCATCCAGCCAAGCATCGCGAAGGCACGTTCGAACGGAACCCTTTCTGCTTGTGAATCAATATCGCATAGGTCAAAGGCCCTTGCTGCATGGCAATTGTGAAGCCAATTGAGCAAATGAGGCTTAGCGTGGGCTTCAATCTGGGCATAAGTTTGTGTACTAATCGACCTCTAAGACATATACATCACGTCCACAAACTATGGAAACTTGCTCATTATTGCTCAAAATGCGGCGCGAGAGCTGGAAGCTGCGGCTCCGTGAGCAAGATGATTACTCCCAAGACGCGACTAATGAGGTGATAGATGCATCGTCAAAGGTCAAACTGCCGCAGTGGCGTTCCACGGCTCAAGTATCGATATCTATCCCACCAACACAACACTTCACCCTTTGTCCCTCCAAACCCCCCGCCAAGCCCGCCACTATACCCAGTCCCATCTTTGAGCTGATCGCTTACCTACGCCTAGCTGGTGTCGAGACGGGCGACAATACTTTACCACACACTCTACGGCAAGCCGCTGGCCGGCCAACGCCAAAGCCGCAATCATGAATATGGGCGGCATGAGCATGAGCATGGGTGGCATGTTCACTTCAACCAACATATCCATTGCCCATGCCTTCTGGTACATCATAACCGCATTCGTCGGCACTCTGACCGTCATTCGATGTACAAACTGGTATCAGAGCCGGAGGCGACAGGCTGCCCACAGCAGAGGCCTTCGAGATGTCCCCTCAAGACCTGAAACCTATCTGGCGCAGCTGTACGCCACTGCAACAGCGACTATGAGAGAGCTCTCATACCCACAGCCGATCGTGTTCACCGGCAAACTCAGCAAATACTTCACCCCGCCGCCCGTTGGCAGATGCATAGTCCTCGCCATGTATTGGATAGTCATCCTCACAATGCTGTGGAGCAATACTATCCTCCTCAAGGGCAGCAAGGAGTATGCCTACAGGTGGGAGAAAGTCGGCTACCGTGCCGCTTGGGTCTCCGTCACCCAATTGCCGTTCATCTACCTGCTATCCTGCAAATTCAATCCCATCAGCATCTTGACTGGAATTTCATACGAACGTCTCAATTGGCTGCATCGATGGACAGCTCGGACGGTCTTCCTGACAGTCATCGTTCACTGGTCATTCTTTTTCCAAGAGTGGGTCATAGCGGACTTTGTCAAGCTTCAATTCGAGATGATGCCAATGGTGAAGTACGGCTTCGGCGCATGGGGAGTTGTTACCTGGATGGTTCTTTCGGGGTTTGGCTTCTTCCGAGCAGCCAGCTACGAGATCTTTGTTGCCCAACACATCGTTGCAGCCGCTGTACTTCTCTGGCTGGTTTTCATCCACGTCCCTCAATATGCTCGCTACAACGTATGGATCTGCGTGGCCTTTTTGGCTTTTGACTGGGGATGTCGAATAATCCATGGATTCTTGCGAAACACACACCTGCTGAGCAAATTCGCAATCAAGACGCCTGGCTACTCGGCATCGACCGAGAGTCTTTCAGGAAACATGGTCCGCTTGACTTTGGAGGATGTCGATTTTGGCTGGAAAGCTGGTCAGCATGTCTACATCTCCATGCCCAGTCTAAGGCCGTTCGAGTTACATCCTTTCACCATCGCCAACGCTCCCAATCTTGATGAACCTGTCGGAAGGAGGAAACTCACATTCCTCATCAAAGCCCACGGCGGCTTCTCTCGCAGTCTGCAAAAGGCAGCAGCAAAAGATATTCAGATCGGTCGCAAACGGAGAGTCTTCCTGAACGGACCTTGGGGCATGCCACCTGATCTGCTGCACTACGAAACGGTAGTCTTGGTAGCCTGCGCCAGTGGTGCTTCGTTCATCGTGCCTTTGCTCCAAGACCTGGTTCTGAAAAAAGGATGCGTGCAACGAGTCCAGCTGCACTGGATCGTGCGCTCCCGAGCAAACATAAGCTGGTACCAGAGCGAACTCCAATCTTTCAACGCTGCAGCGCGCTCAGCCCGCATGCAGCTGCAGATAACAATCCACATCACCCAAAGCAGTGTCTCAGACAGCGACAGCGACTCTAGCTTCACCCCGCTCCCCTCAAACTCAGGGCCAAACTCAAACACCCCACCGCAGACTTCAGCACCTTCAGCAGCAGCCAGTAGTAGTAACAGCTCGCGCTCCACAAGCCTGACTTCTCCGCCGCAAGCCCAGACGGACGACGAAAACTCCAAATCCAAACTCCCTTCCTCAACAACCCACGAAAAGACGCCTTTCCTCGACCACGACCAATCTTCCACGTCTGTGCGCTTCGCCTCTCGCCCCACAGTCGAGTCCATGATCAGACCTCCAGTCGAGGCCGCTCTGGGTGAGACGGCTGTCGTGACGTGCGGTGGAGCCGAGATCACGGCTCAGACGAGGACTTTTGTCGCTCGCTTGAGCGATGAGAGGGCTGTGCATAAGGGTACCGGGGCGCAAGGGATCTATCTGTTCACTGAGAGTTACGGGTGGTGAATGTACAAAAGCAGAGGAGGTACAGACTTGCATGCTGCCCCGAAGAAGGCAAGTTGCCATTTAACAAGAACTTGTACAGGACTTTTCTGATGTGAAACATGAAATGCTGGTACAGAACTTGCTCTATCGTATTGAAATGGTATAGGATATGAACAATTCAAAAACAGGTATTTAATGTATGTAGGAAACCTTACTATGTAGGGAAACAATAAACGCGTAACATCGTCAGATTCGGCATCTCGCCTGAAGTCCGTCCAGGTCCCATCCCATCCAATCCAATCCCATCCGCTTCCAGTCAACCCACAGGTAACTATAGCATGCAACAAAAAGCATCAAGTGTAAATACTCTCAGTGTAAGCATTGACCTGCAAGCCCTTCTCAGCCATATTGGCGTCCTTCAAGAAATCCAACGGCATCCAGACGAGATGTCCCTTGATCTTGTCGAGCTCCTGGCGCACGACGTCGACGGGCTGGTACATATCGTACAGGTGGCCTGCCTTGCGCGAACCCTTTGCGCCGAGGAAAGCGTCGTAGTCGTCGAAGCTCTTGACGTTGTCGTCCGGGTCGGCGTGAAACAGGTGGCGGAAGACTTTGGTGTTGGTCGTGGCCCGCGACGTCCACATCTCCCACAGCTCGTCGTTCAGGGGGTCGCCGACCATGGCGTCGTGCTCGTCGCCGCCTTCCCACACGTTGTCGCCGTCGCCGGGCGGTTGGGCGTTCGGGTCCTCGTGTGCGTCGAGGGGCTGCGCGTGCAGGAGGCCGAGGTGCTCGCGCCAGAGCATGCGGCGGAGGGTGGCGGCGTGTTGGCCTGCGGTGTAGGGCTGGCCGTTCATCATTGAGGGGAAGGGCTGGGTGTCTTCCATTACGATTGCCAGCTCGCTGTCGTGGAAGCCTAGTTGGGAGCGGTCGTTGATGTTGCTGCTTCCGCAAATTGCGATGCGGTCGTCGACAATGAGGAGCTGAGAAGTAAGAGGTTAGTGATCTTGTTAGATTTATGCAGCAATGAGATGACCATACCTTTCCGTGGATGTAGAGCTCTTCTTGGACGAAGTTCTCCTTTTCTTGCTCGCGCAGGTCTTCGGCCTCGGTGTCCCCTTCCTTGCGCTCATTCTCACGGCCAGCGTACATCTCCTCGGATGGTTTGGGCTCGCCGAGCATGGCGTCTTTGGCGATGGAGTCTACGCTGCCGTGTTTGCTGTCTGTGCCTCCAGTGGTGCTTCCAGGGTCATTAGGATCATGCCGGGCATCACCGAGATCAGATCCTCTCTCTTTGCGCTTCTCCTCGAACATGCGCTTGCGTTTCTTCATGCGCCTCTTTTCTTGCCGCTCTGTCTTCGGGTCGTCAAATTCACCGTCACTTGATGAGCTGCCGCCTTCGCCTTCAGCGCCGTGAACACCGCTGCTCATGATTTCCTCTGCCTGGGCACGTTGGACCTCCTGGTATGAGACACCACTCTCCTCTTCCTGCTTCTTCAACGCAGGGGTCTTGTTAATTCTGTCGTAGCTGCGAAGGTTGAAGACGAAGACATGCTGCTCTGGGTCGACGCCTGCAGCTCTGATCTTGCCGAAAATCGACTCTTCGCCACGGTTGATGGATTTGTACTGGTAATCCATGATCGCACGAGTTCCGGTAGCCGCGTCATCTCTCAAGTCGCCGGCGAATCCGGGAATGGCTGGGATCACGATGATGACCCTGAACTTCCTTCCCTCCTTGCCGGCACGAATGCAAGCATCAGCAATTGCGCCACCGATCTGGTTGTGCACGGGAGCCTGATTCTCCCCGGTAGCGGTAATGAAGAACTGGTTCTCGATGTAAACATAGTGTTGCGCGCCACGAATCACCTGGCAGTAAGCGTTTTGAATGCTCTGCTCGGTGAGAATGCCACTGGACCAGTCAGCGGAGCTGCGAACCAGCTGCGCGTGAAGGGACCCGTATCCTCTGCCTGGCATACTCGACCCTTCAGCGTCCACAACACCCGAGGTGTACAAATCGGTCTTAGCCGCTTTGCCGCCCGATGCAGTGATCATACCCTCCTTGTTCGCTTTGTTGCCTGTGTGGTGTGGGTTCTCCTGGTGGTTGACGGCATGCTTTTCAATGTTCGCAGCGTCGTCGTTCTTACCAATGCCTGGAATGTGTATGCCATGTTCGCCCAACTTCTTCTTGTAACGTGTCTTGGTATGCTGATCGTCTGTGTAGCCGTGTTCGTCGATCCCTTCGGGCGCCTCGTGCCAATCCTCGGGAGTCGAGCCACCAGTTCCGTCGGGGTCGACTGGGAAGACATTGGCCGCCTTCAGATGGAGTGGGGAGAATGGGTGGTGGACGTAGTCACCCACTGGATGCTTGGGTCGCTGCACGCCGATGAGGTCCTCGTCTTCACCAGTGCGTCCTGACATAGTCAGCCAGTCATAGCGCTCATCGCGCTTGTATTTGTCGCGCTTGCAGAAATTCCAGCGAAGAACGAAGTGCTCCGCAATGTCGTAGATGCAAGGTCCAATGACACCCATGGCCACATCATGCCATGGCATACGGCCGAACTCGGCCTTCGAGAGTTCGTTGGTCTTCCAATCTTCAACAGATTGGAAGTCCATGATTCGGTTGTTGTTGAAGTCTTGTCCGGGGAAGACCTCGTTCTGCACACCGGCTGGGTGGGCATCGGACAAAGGGTGCTGCCTCGAGTCCCAACGTCCAAAGCACAGATCCAAGCCTCCAATGAAAGCCAACTCATAGTCAATGACGATGAACTTCTCGTGGTGAGCCCAGTAGAAGGTCATGTCTCCAGCGTTCTCGAAGACATTGTGATCCGGGTGGCGCATGACACGGATGTTGCCATATCCAGGCTCGCCCTCCTTGATGAGGCCGTGGAACGCCGTTTTCGTGTGGGCAGAGTTGCAAGTGATGGCCGCGGCGACCTCCTTATAGACTATGATGTAGACCTTGACACCTCGCTCAGCGGCACGCTTCAGGATCTTGTCGAGGCGCCATTCTTGATTGAAGTAGGGAGGACGTCTCAGGAAAAGCTCAGGGCTGATCCACCAGTCGGCGAGGTAGATAGATTCCTTGGCGCGCTCGAGTGCAACCGAGACAGCATGGAAGTAGTCACGTCCGTCAATGTACCACTTGATATTGTTGCCGTCGCGCTCCGGGGCGAAAGACTGGAAGCGATGCTCCTCGGCGATGGCAGTCCGCTTGGCATCAGTCCTCTGCTCGTGCTCCTCGTCGTGACGGTGGTTCGTATTGATCAGGTTCTGGAACTTGCCAACGCGGTGCTTGAGATGAATAGCGCCGACCTTGACGTCGTACAAGTGGGTATCTTTGAGCTTGTTCCTGAGCTTGCCCATAAAACCCTTGCTCTCACCCTCGACCTCGTGAGCCTTCTCGCGAGCGACATTCTCCGGAGTGCGTTGCTCATCGGCGCTGACGTGCGAGGTAGTCCCCAGGACCATGATGGCGGCGTCGTGCGGGTACGGCGGTCTGAAACCCGTCACGTGCTACCTTAGTAGGTGAGCGAAAAGCGAGTGAGGTCGTGTATGTGTCTTGGGGACGGTTATCGCGGGGCAGGAGGAGAAGGTATAGTTGGCAGGGCAGGCCAATGCGACTGGGTATTCTCAGCCCTGGGGACGTCGCGGGGCACAAGGTTCACGCGCGCCGGATCTCGATGACGACGGTTAGTGGGGCTTGCCTTAGGGCTGTCCCGAAACACGTTTATCAACGTTTATCAGCCTGTTTCTTCCGCTATTTTGGTGAGTCGTGCGTCGCTTCCTCGGCTTGTTCCTTGTTCCTGCAGTGTGTCACCCACGAGCATCACGTGATTTTTCCTCACTTACCTTCCAAGTTGTATCTGGAATGTCACTTACAATCATATGAACGGTCATTTGAGATGTCATTATCATAATCTCTGCCTTTCCATCAGCACATGAAAACCGAAGCCGATCACTCGTCAACGTCTCTCGGATCGTGCTTTGCCCAGAACTCCTGATATTCCTCGGCGGACTGCGTCGGGAACTCCTCTGGCCAAGTCAGCGGCGCCAACGGGCTGCCGGTCTCCTCAAACATCTTCAGCTTCTCCTGCGTGCGGCTACGCGTCTTGTTGACGCTGTACACTTTGATGCGGTGCGCAGAGCTGGTCACATGCAATCCCCAGTTCCACGCAGCGCGCACGCTCAACGGTTGCGTGTTCAGTGAGTTGTCCCAGCAGCGGCACACAATCTCAATCCACCCTTCGACGTCGCATGGCAGATCGATCTCCCAGGTGCGCCATGTCCACTTGTGCTTTGCAGACATGAGCTCCAGCGGGACGGCGTACCACGAGAACCCTCCGTCGGCTGACAGCTCGACACGCTCCGGCCAGCGTCCACCTCCGGAGTAGGCCCAGCCTTTGCAGTGTATGGATCCGTTGTGGATAACCACTTGGTTGTTCCAGGGTGACATGATTGCGGAGGAGACGGGCATCTCCTGGATCTGAATACCATCTGTGGGCTTCTGATTGTGCTTGCCTGTCTGCTGGTTGAAGTAGAGATACTCCTTACTCTGCACTGGTGCCAAGCTGGGGTTCTCGATGGCTTTGACACGGTATAGCCACTTGACACTTCGCGCGCCAATGTAGCCCAGGACCATCACTCGAAGCGGGAAGCCATGGATCGCTGGCAAGGGCTCGCCGTTCATCTCCCAACACAGCAAGACCTCATTCGCCTTGACCTTCGACCAAGGGACACTGACCACGTAGTTCATGGCTTGATGTGCTTTGAAATACGTATCGGCGCCGTAAAACTCGAGGTGTTTTGCGTTGCCAATCAGTCCACCGCAAGCTTTGATGACTTTTTTGAGACTGACTCCGGTGTATGTGGCCGTGCCAATGGCGCCTTCAGCCCATGGAGCTTGGGGTACAGCGTCGCCCTGACCAGCGTATGCATTGATTTGCTCGATTCGACGCGTTCCCGAACACTGCATCGTTGCCATCTTGGTAATTCGAGGGAATCGGGACTCATCTTGAAGATCGTCTAGGGTAAACTTCTTCGGTTCTGCGACAAGGCCATCGAGGTCGAAGTAGTATTTATCCTTGTCGATGATCGGGATACCTCCATGATTTCTGACAAAATGCAGGCTGTTGGGAGTTACCGCTTGGGCAGTGGTCAAGCGTTTCGGTGACTCTCCGTTATATGGAAATTGCAGCAGATGCAGCATCTCCGGGTGCTTCTCCTCAAGCACCTTCTTCCACGAGTCGTCCGAGGCCTTGGTGAGCTCGCCACCGACGGCAGCGTGATACATCTTGTATTCAATGCCTTCAAGGACAGGATTAGTGTCCGGAATAGGGCCCATTTGGTATTCCGGATTGGCTGGGAAGGTATGGGCCTTCAAGATTCTGTGGGCTTTGGCCTTTTTCTCCGGGTATGCCTCCCATTCGACATAGCTGCATTGAATTGGTCAGTCATTCGTGTCGTCCAGTCGAAGCAGCCGTGATGTCAAAACTCACCCTTTCCACCCGTCTCTCTCGCGCTGGAATAGCTCATCACGGTTGCCCACTGCTCTGATGGCTTCTTCATCTTTGCTCAATTCGGGCTGCTCTCGCGGATGGATCTCTACAGTGACGTCGCCGGTCTGGTCCAAGAATGGTAGCTTCGCACCGTGGAGACCTTGCTCGATCTTCCATTCGTCTGGTCGATTGTGGATGTCTGTCGGGACTATGTTGTTGCCGCCGCTAGCGACGTTGGCCATCTTGAGTAGGTGTGGGTGTGAAATCCCAATGGAGAGTGCTGACGGTGTGGAGTGCTGAGTGAACAGAGAATGTGGCTGTCAAGTTCGAAGGAGAGAGATGTAGCCGATGTTGAGAGTTGAAGGGGGAATTGGTTTGCTTCCGCGAGGCAAGTGCGACGCGACAGACAGGTGCGGCAGTTGATTTCAGATATAGATGTTTGCACGAGTGAGCGGTCAGTACGAAATGTGACCAGGGTTCCCCAGCAGAAGTGACGATGCACATCGTCGTCGTGCACCTCATCAGTGCACAGTGAGGCACTGTGGACATCCGTGCCATCCGTGCCATCCGTCGAAAGCAGCAAGCGCCCAATGGCTGTCCATCATTTACGCCAATCTAGCTGGCCTGTCGCGTCGACGCAATCATAAGCATGTGGTATGCGACATCATTTGCGGCAGAATTCTCATGAGAGCTGCAGTCATCCGCAACCGCTCCGCCATCAGCTCACGCTTGCGTCGGAATTGTGCATATGCGTATGCCAGCCTACCTTATGTTATCAGGAGATCATCACATGATAAGCTGCCATGCGTATATGGGTTAGGAAGCTGAAGATTGAACAAACACGAAGATGTATTGCTTTGTCAGCATTTGTAAGCCCCACCACGATCCACCAACGGCAAACATTGGCCGCAATTGGAGAACGGAGATCTGGTCTGCTCAACCAAAACTCAAAATCAAATGAAAGCACTGATTTTTGCTCTACGAAGCACAGACTCAACATAAACAGCCTTATCTTTCAAGACAATGTGATTTATGTCTGCATCATGAGATACATATATCGATAAATCGTCTGTGAAGGGTTAGGGTTGGGGTGATTCCAAGCCCAAGCCACATTTATATTGCTTCATCTTCGGGGGCATTGAATATTGAGCATCAACTCGCAACCAGATACAAAGCCATAGCAGCATCTTTCAATACTTCAGGTATTAACACAATATGCCTGCACACGATGATGACCTTTTAGCCCGGCTCAACGCTCTTAAACCCTCCTCCGTAAAGCTCAATTCAAACCCCCAGCCAGCTGTCGATCTCGAGGTCTCAAAACCGTCATCGTCTGTGGAAGACCGACTCGCGGACCGACTGAAAGGCCTTCGAGCAGGCAACTCGCCTGCAGCAAATGCGCCAACCATATCCCGGCCTGCTTATGGGGATGCAGCGGACATTTTGACCGCACACGTTACAGATGAGGTGGCCTCGGATCCGCTAGAGGACTGGCAGAACGATGGCAACGAGCAGTCCATTGATGAACTTCTGGCGGAGCTGGAGTCAAACGAACAGGCGAATCTGAATCCAGATGATCCAGACGATGTGGCCAACCTCTTGAGAGAGGCGAGAGAAGCTTTGCCGCCACCTGGCGAAACTGGCGAAACTAGTGGTGTTGTTCAGGAGAGCACGAACACCGAGCACAACGACAGCACCAACGAAACCATAGAGGAAGAAGGAAACCAGAACTCGAAATCCGAAGACCAACAAGACCAAGACGAAGCAGACGACTACGTGCAACGCGTCCTCGCCGAGCTAGACTTCAATCGCAAACACGGAATTGCAGACGAAGAGGAAGAGGAAGAGGAAGAGAAAGATGAATCAAAAACCGCACCTCCACCCAAACCCTCAGAGAAGCCAACATCCAACCTCGACCTCCCCTCAACCCCAAACAAACTCCCCTCCCACGAAGACTCGGAACTCGAATCCCGCTTCTCCAACCTTGAGCTCAATCTCCCTTCAACGCCGACTTCCGCGCCAACAGCTTCAGCCTCAGCAGCGGCGAAAGCAAAGCAGAAAGCGGCCGACGCTTTGGTGAAATCTAAAGCGAAAGCTAAAGCGCCGACCTTCACGGACGAGGACATAGAGTCTTGGTGTTGTATTTGCAACGAGGATGGAGAGGTGAGGTGTCTGGGGTGTGAGGGGGATGTTTACTGCGGTGAGTGCTGGCGGGAAGGGCATGGAGATGAGCCGGGCCAAGAACGGGGGCATCGTGCTGTGCAGTTTGTGAGGAAGGGGGCTGGGCTGGCTGCGGCGGCGTGAGGATTGACTGGCGTGAAGTGAAATGTTGTGAGTGTATGTATGTAGGGCACACGTCAATGTTGGCAGGCAATGAAGAGATACCATGATGTGACTCAAGGGTAATAGATGGTTGACGATTTGGCGTGTTGATTGACAACAGCTCAATGATTTCGCTGTGCCTTAGAATCAGCTAAGTTACATGTCCAGCAAGCTCGTCGCTCGTTCCTGCGCGACTCCGTGTCCCAAACTCCAGAACGCCTTCGCTCCTCTCAACCGCATTATGACATTGCCTTTCCTACGCTGGTTGGAAAACACTCTACTTCTGTCCCAGAATACCAGCGATTTGCAGGCACAGGTCGAGAATCGTGAGATGCTCGTCGCTGCCATCCACAAGCCTCTTGTCCGTTTCCGAGAAGCACAAGACGATTCGGCTCTTTTGCCAGTCGCCAATCGACTCGTCGCTGATTATGATTTGGTCGTAGAGCTGCGTGGTAAGAGTTGTTGCACTCCAGCCTTCTGCCACCAAATCTTCCACTGTTTTCGAGACGCGGCTGTAGACTGTGCCCTTGGAACTTGGCTGCATTGCTGTGAGAAGACCTTCAATGGTCGGGGTAGGGATGACGCCTGCAATCTCCTCGATGCTTTGCACCGAGACAGCGATATCTGATCCTTTGCTGGCCCCTTCGATGTCCATTGCATCATCGTCGTCCTCGTCATCGCCGACAGTCTTCCTTTTCCTCTTTTTGTCTCCGCCTTCGGGCTTGGCTTGGATGGCCCCGACTAACCTCGCCGCAGATTGCAGGAATGTGATAGCCTTTCTCAAGTCGCCCTCGCTGCACCTCAGCAGTGTGTTCACCACGCCATCATCCAGCTTAACCTCTTCCAATCGTGCAATATCTTCCAGTCTCTTACCCGCATTCCCCTCATCCAAACTCTTGAAACGGAACTTGCTACACCTACTGGCTAGCGGATCGATGATTCTCGTCACGTAGTTGCAGACCAAACAGAACCGCGTAATTTTGGAATACGTCTCCATCGTCCTGCGCAACGCGCTCTGTGCATCTTGCGTCATACTGTCCGCCTCGTCCAGCACGATAATTTTGTAGGGCGGGCAAGGGTACTTCTTGCGGTACTCTTCGCCTGCAGGGCCAGAGGGTGGGTTCGAGAGCTGCATGCGAGCGAAATCCTTGACCTTCTCGCGGACGATGGAAATACCGCGCTCGTCGGAGGCGTTGAGCTCCAGAACACGGGTCTTGAAGAGCTCCGGACCGTAAAGCTGTTTGGCGAGGGCGAGGACTGTGGATGTTTTGCCTGTTCCTGGAGGGCCGTAGAAGAGCATGTGTGGGAGGTTGGCGGATTGGAGGGTGCGGCGGAGGACGGTGACCGTGTGGTCTTGGGCTGTGACATCGTCCAGAGACTTGGGGCGACTGAAGATACTGTCAGTACTTGTGGGTAGGTATGATGATGCTCATGCCATACTATTTCTCAACCCATGGTTGCAGCTTGTTCTTCTCGGGCTGTGCGGGTGCTTTGGAGGATGTCGCCGCTGCCGCCGCCTCCTTCTGGCGCGCTCTAATGTCAAAGAAATTCGCCATGTTTTTGTTGCTGTTGAGTGTGATCGTGGTGTTTCCTGGGAATACCTTGACGACGGGAGTGTCAATGGTCAAATGGATGGCCAAACACTCACGAACTTCGGACGCGTCGACGCGAAGCACTTCAGCTCGATTCGGAAAGACCAGCCGACGTCACTTCCAAGGTTCTGGGCGAACCTCCAGATAGCAGCGGACAGGCTACATGTATGCGAGCACATGGCTACAACGACAACCATGCGGCACACTCCACTCCCCCGATCGTACTCTTGATTACTGTTTATTCATAGCCTCACTCCTATCATGCGAAACCTGCCCACCGACTCCGACTCCAAGACATGAATGATGACGGCCCATCCGTCGCAGCAGCCTCCTCGTCGCGAGTCGCGTTCGACGTAGCAGCCGACAGCACACGGCGAGATGAAGCGCCTACCGCTGCTCAGATGGAAGAGAGGAGGAAGAGCAACAGGGAGATGTTCAATAAAAAAAGAGTGCAGCTGTTGGATGATCTCATATACAACCTGGACCTCCTTGTCTATGCTCAGCTGAGCGCAATATATTACATGGAGTCAGTATTGAAGAAGACCCTACAAGACTACAACACACCGCTGACTGTATGTAAAGCTGTTCCTTTTTGAGGTTCATGCTCCGTGCACTCGCCCAATTTGTGCTGCTCACGCCAAAGCCTCCGACCTTCGTACAGCCTCCAGACCAGCAGCCGTTTGTAGGCGCAGTATTGGGGACGAACTTGATCTGTATAGCACTGCATCTCTGGCTCAATCCCGCGTCGGGAACCGAGGCCACGAGAGGATATCTGCACGGCGGCCTGGCTATGGACTTCATTGGTCAAAAGGGACCAGCCAACCGACTCGTACTCGTCTTATTTGATTTGCTGGTCATGGCATTGCAATTCGTGCATCTCACGGCACATATAAGTCGGAAACGATTGAAAGACGGGGCCGCACCCGCCGCAACCCAAGCCTCGCCAGCGGCCACCGCGCCATCCGCAGGTCAAGACTTGGACAGCGAAGAGCGTGGCGTACGGCACTCGGTCGAATTGGAACGCCAGGGCGACATCGAAATGCAAACCCTCAATCCGTCTGGCGCTGCCGATACACCGTCCGGGAATGGCGAGGATGACGAAACGAACGAGCGAGATTCATTACTCACGTCAGCTCCACCTCGGTCTGATGTTCACATCTTTGACGCGTTCCACAGCGGGCAAATTGTGCTGGCCGACCTCAACATTTGGAAAACTATCAGGGATCAGTTTTGGGAGTACCAAAAATCCACGGCAGAACAGCGGGAAGCGCGACGGGCAAGCTATCGAGCGCAGCTTACGAGCAGGCTCATGGATTTCGGGATTGCAAGGCTTAATCGCTGACGACAAATAACCTGAGTTCTTGCTCGGGTGATGCTATCAACAATGCTCTCGGGCTCTAGTGTATCACGGGTCTGCAGTACGCGCCTACACTGGTTTTGACAAGTACAGTGATCCAATTGCCGCCCATCAAGATTTCCTACGTTCGTTTTGTGTTGAGGCCGCTTGTTTTGCAGATCCATGATCGGCCAAAGCTGGTCTTGCTGTCCATTAGGGTACAAGACCGTGACTGTCACATCAAGGTAGAGGTAGTTCGTGATATATTAGAGAGAACAACACGGCTCCAGAGGAAGATTTCCAAGTTTATTACGCAGCTACAGCGGACACTCGTCAACAATATGTACTGGACAGCACTCATATCGACAGGCTTACTCGGAGCTGCTTCTGGCAACCCAATTCGCTATCCTCGCATCAAGAGCAATGGCCCTCCACTCCTGAACAGCTTCGATGCTTTGGGTGCATGGTTCGACGGCGTTGCAGCAATCAATGCTTCGTCCACCCCTTCTGGATCAAACGCATCGATCGCCATAGTTGGAGCTGGAATATCAGGACTAGCAACAGCAATGATGCTGGACAGCGTAGGCGTCCACAATTGGGAGCTCATAGAAGCCAGCGAACGCGTGGGTGGTCGCTTCAGGACCAAATTCGTCGGCGGGACTCAGGAGTTTTCCGAGATGGGGCCCATGAGAATACCGTTTCAGGCCACTTACAAGAGTGACGATTCGACTCACACGTACGAGGAGCATCAGTTGACTTATCAGCTGGCCAAGTGGTTGAATGAGCTCAACGGACATGATCCCGAGTGGCAGGTGAACTTTATACCTTGGATCCAGCACCACCCTAACGAACTTCTGGCGCGCGGTACTGGACGGCTCCCTGGTGGACGTGCACCGACTCGTGCTGACATTGCTCTGAACGCGAGCCTCAAAGCACCAGATCCAATCCTGTCGGCCGAGTACAGCAACATCAAACAAGACATGAACAAGATCCTCAAAAACGAGTCGACCCTGCAATCGATCCAGAAGGACCCGTGGAGGGCCCACAGAGAAGCCATGGACCAGAATCTCGACGACTATAGTGAGCAATCACTGATGCGGACCGTGTTCGCGGCTAGCGAAAATGTCACAGATGCTATCTGGACCTCCACGGATTACGACGTTCTGTGGGACGAGATGGTTCACAATTCAAACCTGGGTCTGGATGGAAGCAGTGAAAGTCTCGGAGAGACTGAGTGGAAATGCATCGATGGAGGGTTCAACAGACTATCTGACGCCTTCATTCCGCACATTTCAGATCGTCTCACACTCAACCGAAAAATCACCAAGCTCGAACCCATTGAAGGCGCGGAAGGAAATCTCAAGACCCGCCTCTCGTGGAAGACCGGTGACCGCACTGCGAGCTCCAAGGATTATGACTATACAATCATGGCGGTCCCTTTCACAATGACACGCTTCATGGAGCTGCCTACCTTCTCCTCCGTTTTGGGTCGCGCAATCAGTGAGGCGGGGCTGCGGTTCAAGAGTGCCTGCAAAGTTTCTGTGCTTTTCAGTGAGCGCTTTTGGGAAAAGGGCGACCGACCCATCTTTGGCGGCTACTCCCAACCGGAAAGTGCCCCCATTGGGGCACTTTACTATCCAGTCTACGGTCTAAATGAGACAGGGCGTCCAGGGCTCATCACTCATTACCGCGGCGGCGATTGGAGCGACCGATTTGTTTCATTTTCAGATGAACAGCATGTCGACATGGTTTTGGATGCCATTGCCAGTCTGCATGGTGAGCATGTCAGAGATCTATATACCGGCGACTTTGAGCGACTTTGCTGGCTCCAGGATGTGAGTGTGCTGTGCCGATTACAATGCCCTTCCTCCTTTTAACGCACCCTTGACTGATATGATCCATAGGAACATACAGCAACGAGCTGGTGTCGCCCGGACGTGGAGCAGCACAAACTGTACATTCCCTCGTACCACACCACGGAGCACAATACTATTTTCATCGGCGAGCACACTGCTCCCACGCAGGCTTGGATCAGTTCCGCTTTGCATTCGTCTGTTAGGGGGACCGTCCAATTGCTGTTGGAACTGGGATTTGTTGAGGAGGCGAAGCAGGTCAATAAACAGTGGATGGGCAGGTGGATTCAGTGAGATGCCTAGGGTGGTATGGCTCTTTCTACGGCGAAGGGTATTGGCATCGCCGAGGGAAGTATTCTCTTTAAACCAATGCTGGACTCCTGCCCAGTGACGATTCACGCCAGGTCATTCATAATTCATACGTGTGACCACAGCACGTGATCCCGAAACACCAGCTCACGCCACAAATACGCGAGCGGCGCTCTCACTACTCATATCCTGCATATACTACTGAAGTTTGGAGCAGCTCAGACGAAGTGATACTTGCGTGCTGATGGCTGGCCCGCATAGCGACACATTAGAAAACTGAAGGCACTGGAGGCCCCCAAACAGACAAGGCTTCTGGTCCCGCTTGTACCTTGGCCACTGGTGTGTTTCGGTTGACCAAGTCGCCGTCCGCGTAATGCTCGACCATGAAATTGCTGGTATCGAACCAGTAGTCGAAGACTTGACTTCCAAGGACATGCTGCGGCCAGTCAGTGATTGCTAAACGATCAAATGTAACACGATTCTATCCACTTACCCTTCCCACGCCCCAACATAGCTCATAGCCCTTATCGGTCAGATGCTGGTGACCGAGCTGCTGAATGTCGAAGTCGTGAACCTCAAACGCCGCATGGGCGACGTTCGGCTTGTCGCCAGGCTTCACCATCTTGAAGAAGAATGCGTGGTGATCGGTGTACTCTTCATTACGGTCAATATGGAAGAAACATGTGATCGGTTTCTCTCCGCGGAACACAATATCGCTGGGGGTGAGCGAAATGGTCTTGGTGTACCAATCGAACATTTCCTCGTACTTGCCCTCCGGATAGGTGACACCATAATGGCCCCACCGAAAGACTGGTGCAGGTCCGGGTCGGAATCGTTGAAACTTGCCCTTCCGCGGCTTCTCGTCTTCGAAGTTGATAACGAGCTTCTTGAGGTCCAACGGTTCGGCGGCCTTCTCTCGCCAGCCGTGAATGAGATGCACAAAATGCCCGGCAGGATCCTTCAGTGTGAGTGTCTTGCCTCCGGCCGGGCCCTCCAAGGCTTGTATAGGGCCGATACAGCTGTCGAGCTTCGCTGCTCGTTGTAACTCTTCCAGACTGTCGACAACATACGCGGCGCCGTCGAAATAGCTCGAGCCTGACTCTGACTGACGTGCCACGTAGACGAAAGGCTCCACTCCATAACCTTTGAAGTAGATCGTCTCGCCTGGGACCTCGTCAGCTATGCTCATGCCAAAATCGAGAAAGAATTGTCTGGCTTTTGCCAGATCAGCATGGTGATAAGCAACGAATGCCGTCTTCAATAATTGGATCGGGCTGGAGGACATCGTAGTGTCGGTGGGTGGAGAAGAGTCTGCAGTTTCGCACGACTTCAAGACGTGTATACTGCCTCTTTTGAGCACATCACTACGCTTACCCTGTTCTCCGAAATGCACGTCCGACAACACGTCCACGTTGGAGCTTCCGCCATGATGAGCTGATCTCCAACCGACCATCCGACTGCTGTGTCAGCGCGGAGAGCTTGGCCGCGGATAATGTGGTATTGACACGGACCATCACCTTAGGAGTAAGTGGTACACGTACCACTCTCCAGAAGTTGACCCCTCTCCAGGAACAACACTGCTTACACCACTGCATAGCATCATGGCCGACATGTGTCCATGCCTACGGGCCGGTGGGCCAACGCAGAGGGCGAGCCGATCGAACCCGATCAACAAATACGTAGACGGTTCTGTGTACAGGCTGGCTCTGCTTCAGCTTCCTAGTCTTCCTACGCCGTACCGACAACTTACTACAGAAACCCGACTCTCTCAACAGCAACAACCTTGACTAAGAAACCCAAACATGTCATCCAAACTCATCGCATGGGATCGCTTGGTGAGATACGTCTCAGCCTCTGATGGAACCGTGAAGTACGGCCAACCGATCCTGGATTCTCCCGATGCAAATGTGGCGGCCCTTGCAAAAGAAGGCAAGCTGGAAGTACACGTCGCCGAGGGTAGTGACCCGTTGGCAGCACGACCGGGCTCGCAAAAGGATCAAGTCAAGTCCCTCTTGGGTCCGTTCAGAGTCGAAGACGTGCCTATCATTCGGTGCATTGGTCTAAACTACAAGACTCACATCAAAGAGACTGGAAGGCCTCTGCCAACATGCCCTACAGTCTTCACCAAGCCTGCGCCCGCAATTGCGGACCACGACTCTGCGATTCCGATCCCCAAGATAGCTCAGCAGCAATGTGACTACGAGGGCGAATTGACAATTCTGATCGGGCGGGACGCTTACGATGTCTCGTCGCAGGACGCTTTAAACTACGTCGCAGCGTACACCGTCGGCAACGACATCTCGGCACGCGACTGGCAACGCGAGCCCGGCAAGGCTGGTGTAGTCCCTCAATGGTCGTTCAGCAAATCTTTCGACAAGTACGCGCCTGTCGGTCCGGTCCTTGTTTCGTCGGCAGTCCTCGGAGCTGCGGACAACCAAGAGCTCCAAACGATTGTCAACGGCCAAATTCGTCAGAAGGGCAACACGAATGATCTGTGCCACGGTGTTCGCGAACTGGTAGCCTTCTGTTCTCATGGACAGACGCTTCAGAAGGGATCACTGATCATGACTGGCACGCCTGGCGGAGTTGGCTTGTTCATGGAGCCGCCGACATTCCTTCAGGATGGGGACGTTGTAGAGGTTGAGATTAGTGGCATCGGGCGTTTGAGAAATACTGTCAAGTTCATGTAGCAGGATATTCGGTCTTGGTTTATGCGGTCCTTTATTCCTAAATCGATGAGATGTGGATTTATATCGTTGATAAATATTGTGGGACTGGACTAGACATCGTTTTGACTTCTTTCGGGACCATTCTCAATTCTGCAACCGTCCGAAGTATTCAGGACCAGTCATCGGTGTCTCGATCGATAGTTATAACGCACCGTGTTTCAACCTGGAAGTCTTACTAAAGTCATGATCGTCAGGCCACGCCAAGGCTTGGTCGAGTGGTCGAGAATGACCATTCCACAACGCTGACCTTTGGAGCTCTTCTCCACATCATCTTTGTAACTTCAGCACCTCATGTATGGTCGCCCAGTACGAATGCTTGACATCTCTGGGGCATAGCTATTATCACTCGAATACCACATCGTACATCACATCTGATGCCTCGCAGTCTGGGTTGCTAGCATGTACAAGTGCACCATTTGCGGCAAGACCTACAAAACTCGGACTACCCTTACCCGCCACACCCACAACCACAGCAATGATCCACATCATGCGTGCGACATTTGTGGTGTTGCATTTGCGAGACGAGACATATTGAGCCGACATCTTCGCCAAGGGCATGTCGACGAGTCTGCTAAATCTCGCCAGCGGATACACACTGCTTGTGTGTCTTGCAGATCAGCACGCGTCAAATGCGACGGTGAAGAGCCATGTCAATGTTGCGTCGCTGCACAAAAGACGTGTGTCTACAGTAACGACAGTCGTCGTGTCAGCAAGAACACTCAGCGTCGGAGCCAGAGATCACGGGCGAGCCCTGGAAGCTCTCTCGATCCTTCGGTGGCATTGCTGTCGCCACCACTGCTTGAAGACGAGATGAACTTTAACCTGAATATGAATGAACCTGGCCCAAGATACCCAAGTGACCAGCAGGATGAGTATGCTGGTACATTACAGCCACCGCCTCTTCTAGAAGACTCTGGAATGCCGCCTTTAGCGATCGAGCACGAATACCATCAGCCTGGATTTGCTTTACCAGTAGACTTGGACGGGATTTCCTGGCCATGGCTCCATGAAACTCTTTTTCTACAAGATGACCCTTTTGCCGGTCTGTTTGATGATATGCCTGTGGTAGACCATGGCATCGTCTCCAGTGTGCCTGATCAAGTTGGGGATGCCGCGCGGCTCGATGCGGCCGATGTGCCCATCGACACGGTGCCTCTCAAATCCAGTCTTGCGGATGAGGTTGACGAGCTCGTCGAATACTCCACTCGGACGGCCTCTGAAGTGGTAACCCGCAGTGACAGGCAAGCCTATTGGCGGCTCGCTAGTGACCGACTGAAGCCTGCATTTCTACATTACGAGGACGCAGGCACGAATACCTACGATCACGATCATATCATGCGACAAGCCATCACGGTACACTACATGCCCAGGTTCAACCGCCTTTGGCCATTTTTCAGTCAATATGGCTTCGATCCAGACACCCTAAATCCCGTACTTTACCTTGTTCTGGTTTCAATCGGGTCAATGTACGGACCTGACTATCAAAAGCACTTTGGAACTTTGTTACACAAACGCCTCCGTCGCCTACTAGCGGCAAGTCTCTTTGACCTTGAAGGTCCCGAAGGTGACATGACATGGCTCGCTCATGCGAGACTTTTGACGCAGGTGCAAGGACTTTACTTTGGCCAAAAGCAGGGGTTCTCCTACGCCCAGGTACGTACATTATAATCCCTCAGTATCTGTATTATTGAGAAGAAGCTAAGAAATAATATAGCATCTTGGTGCGCTACTTGTCGCACAGTCTCGGCGCATGAATCTCTTCCAGCAACCAGGAGTCACACGTTCCTCTACAATGGCCAACGACTCGTCACAGGAACGAAACACTCTGGACTCTTGGAGATATGTCGAGGCACGAAAGCGACTGGCGTTTGGCATTATGCGCGCGGACGTCTACACAAGCGTTCTGCTTAACTCCCGACCGTTATTGTCACCCGAAGAGATCAATCTCACAGTGCCACAGTCCGAACGGCTGTGGCATAATGATGATAGCTTGACACCTCGCGAACAACTCCTTACCTTGCGTATAGAGGCCGGCATGCACAATCAGATCCTTTTCTCTGATCTGCTGAGGATCATGTTCGAGAGAAATGAGCGGCCACCTCTAAGCCAATCTATAGGCCACGAGCTTTGTCTATTTGGGATGCAATCGGCGCTCTGGCGGTTTTCGCACGATGTTGACCTTTTTCCGCGATTGTCCGGGACTACATGGTCTACACAAAGACCATCGTCACGCTCTACTGTTGTAGAAGAAGGATCTTCCGGGAACCAAGTTGACCTTTTGGAACTTGACCCTATCGACACGATTGATTCGGACAATCTAGGACAAGTCCATCGCAACATGTCAGATCTACACAGCGATAGAGAACGCGTGGAGCAAGCCCTTGACAAGTGGCACGAAAGCTTTCAATCTTCACGGAAATCACCTGGTTTCACCAGGGACCGAGATTCGCTGATGAGCAGCTTACTTCTGTGGAACATTTCGCATTTGAAGTTGCACGCACCGCTAGCCCAGCTCCATGACATCTCGTATCGAGCCGGTGAGAAGCGAGCGGTCAGCGACGGTGCGGCCAAGCAAGTCCGGGAATGGGCGGAAACCCAAAGTGCGAGCACCGCCACAGACAAAGCTTTGGCAATCTGCGATCTCATCTCGCGCGAGCTCAATAGAACATTCGATGCGAGGGCCTGCTTCAACTTCCTTGCCTTTGGTGGGCTTCATCACGCCACTGTCGTACTCTGGACAATGTCTGAGATTGGAGGGAAAGAAGACTACAGTGTTTTGGCAAAGGCCAGGACGAATTCATCTTTTGCTTCAAGACTCGAGAATGGCAACACTTGCAGTCTGCTTTTGGAGTGCTCGAAGCTATTTAAGGACCTGAGCTCGATTGGAGGAGGTTCCTTTGGTACTGCTGCGGAACATCTCTCGAAGAGTCATTTTCCAGCGGTCTATGGAAAACATTAATGATTGAGAATATGATGATCATTGACAAGGTATCAACACTCTACAAAACCCAGCTGTCTGCTCATACGACCCTATCACACCGGAACCAAAGCTACGAGGCCGTTGTGCACCAAAAGTCTAAACTCGAGAAATCCCATTGCAAATTCAATCGCTCACCACCCAGCGCTTATGGGATCTGCCTGACGCTCCTGAAGTTGTCAAATGCGCCCGTGATAGACTCATAAGAGTCTTTATATCCAGTGTAGCCAAACTCACGGGCCTTAGAGTTGCTGAGCGTGGAACACCAGGCTCTCTGGAATACCCAGTCCTGGAATTGCCAAGTACCTGCATCCCAAGTGGCTTTAGCTTCGGGCATGTTGGCCTTTTCGCAGATTCTGTCCCATACTGGCCGCTTGTCTTGATGCCATTCGTTCAAAGAAAATTCCTGTTGCAAGTCGCCGTAATGCGGGATCGGCTTCTTAAACTCTTGGTCAATCGAAGCTTTGGCGCCCAGATACTCGGCGATGCGAGGCCACATGTAACGCCACTGAACATAGTCACCATTCACGGAGTTGAAGGCCTGGTTTGCTGCTTTGGGAGTCGTTGTCACCCAGATCGTAAGGTCAGCGATCAGAGCTGCGTCCGAGCAGTCGTCGACACCGTTCCAGTACACTTGATTCGTCGGCATGGGAGCATCCTGACCCAATTCCTTTTGGACAAGGAAGTATAGAGCATACGTCAAAGCTGAGTTCATACCATTCGGCTTGGAGGTATGGCCTTGTCAATCGTCCTCGTCAGCAAACACTCGGTCGACAGGACGGGATCAGTACACATACCGATGATCGCTTCAGGACGAATGACGTTCCAAGTCCACTTCTGACCTTTTTGCATCTCCGCGAGGAAATCCTCCTGAGGGTAATAGAAGTTCTGCTCGAACGCAACAAGCCTGGGATCGGTTTCGTGTGCTGGGGAAGATACAGGTTTAAGGTGAACCTTGCAATTGTCAGCATTTGTTGTTCGGTAACGCTTGTCCAGGACTGCTCACATTGTAGTACTTTCCGCCAGTCTGAAGGCAAACAGACTCAAGCTTAGGCGTCACTTTCACGAGCGCCCTCAAGAAGTTCTCGAACAGCGCTTGGTTGGCAGAGTTGAGCTCTGCGAAGTCGTCTTTGTGCACGTACGAGGAGAAGTACGCATGGGTGACCTTTGCGCAAACGTCACGCATTGAATCGCTCAACTCTTCTGACGTCTTCGTGAAGTCCAATGCGATAAACTTGATCCGCGGATCCTGAACCAACGTTTGGAACGGAGAGCGAGATGTGACGATGATTTCGCTCCATTCTTCTTTCGTGGTGTTCCTTGCGAGATGCTCGATAATTGCCGAGCCGGTGATACCGTTCCCGCCAGTGATGAATGCTACTTTCGGGGCCATCTTGTGTGATTGGGGTCGATAAGGCGAGTGTGATTAAGATGCGTTTGATGAGTTGCTTGCCGAGTGTACTGGCCGCAACATGACAGGGAACACCGATTCAGTCCATCTTATCTCAAGCATGCTGGCCAGACCTCTCGGATATCGAACTCCGGAATTACAGTACAGTACCAGTGTTGTTTGAGCATGCACTCCACGAGCTTCCCCATTCTTGCGGAGAAGTTGTGGAGGGTTGGGCGGCTAAGGTGGTATAGTAGCATTGAGTTTGTGTACCGATGTGGTATTGTGTCACGCGCTCCCTGCAGATCCATAATCGTTCACGAAGGGGTCTGTAAAACGCATCATGGCCATTGTTATGCTATCCAATCGATAGGTAATGTCAATGTTCTACCTTCTGGTCTGTCGGTGGCCTCAGAAACCGCATGAAAACATCGCAGGTGGTAATATCGATGCCAGTCAACGGTAGCATGCGACAGTCCAATGCGTCAATCATGTCTCTCTCCGACTAATTGACTCTATTAGTAAGACCGTGTTGTTCTCTCGCCTGAAATCAGCTAAGTAGTGAGCTCATCAAATGAATGTTCAATCCATGCAGCGTATTTCTCCAAATTTGTTGAGCAAACCCAATAAGTCTGTAACATAATGAAATATCGTTGTAATGAACCAGACAACGATTGAGATTGAGCATTGATCTTGTGATAACGCCGGGTTACTTGCAGATACATATTACAGTTGTAAAATATTGCGTGGTAGCATCAACGGTATTCTAAAATTTATCAGATGTACAGTAATTACTTAGCAAGCACAGCAGATAGCGCATTTTGTAACAACGCAGAGGCATTGGACGACGACGTTGCGAACCTCCAAGCGACGTAATGGTCCGGTCGGACAAGAACGACACCCTCTTCTTCAACGCCGCGCGCTCTCTGCCAGTCACGGTAGATGTCCATGAATTCGCAGTGAAAGCCTACACTGTGTGCCGCAATTTCGGGATTGCCATTCGTCACACTCAGCTCTTTTGCAGCATCGATCCAGCACTGTCCTCCTAGCCCAGTGAGAACTGTGAAGCGCCCACGGCCGACCAGATCCAGCGACGATATCCTTGGAGATTGACCGCTTGCTGCAAGCCATACGTGAGGAAGATGATAGCCCGGGTACGTTGAGACGGCGACCTCTTTGAGCAAATTAATGTCATCGAGACCCGGTGCCTTGTCTTCGTCTGACACCAAAGTCGCAGGAGACCCGACGTAGATTTGGTTCATCTGGATACCAAGAGCCTGGAGTTCAGCATCGGTGGCCTCAAAAGCATGCGCGAGTTGCTGCCGAGCAAGTTTGCCGTCTGCATCTTTCCTCGCAAGAGTCTTCATTGCCTGTTGGCGGGCTTCTGGCGTCAATCCGAGGATTGCCCACAGTGTCCGGTGAGCTTCCATTCCCGTGTTGGCTCGGCGCACGATGCCATCTCCGACCGGTTTCCTCTCAATCGTCAGACTGTCGAGTAGCGCAGGACCAGCAAGCCCGCGAACGACGTATGCGATCTTCCAAGCCAGGTTGAACGCATCCGCCATGCAAGTGTTGCTGCCCAATCCATTGATTGGCGGATGTCTGTGGACCGCATCCCCAAGACACAGAACTCGGCCCCGTTGCCAGGTTTCGGCGACCTGGTCGTTGATGTTCCATCGGAACGTCGATAGCACCTTGATCGGGACGTCGTAGTCTCCTATCATCTGATGCAGGCGATCTTGGATTTGCTCTTCTGTGGGGTCGACAACGATACCACCCTTGTGAGCAGGGTGCATCGAAACAACCCACTCAGTCCAAGGGCGTACCATGCGGAAGTTACCAACAGCGGACCAATCAGGTGCTTCTGTGTTGAGCACCCAGTTGAGGCTACCGGGCCTGTTTTCCATGTACTTCGACAGGTCCGCCTCGATGTGGACATTGAAAGCTGAGTTGATCTGCTTGCCAATGATTTGAATGCCGAGAGCGTCTACGACCTGGCTTCGTGCACCGTCTGCGCCGACGAGGTAATTGCAAGAGACTTTGTATTCCTTGCCGTCGTCTCTATTCCGCAGTGTGGCCTCAACGTGGTCGCCGACATCAATATGCGAAACATACTCGCAGCCGAAACGAACCTGCGCGCTGGCTTTCACGGCTTGCTCAACCAGAATCGGCTCGAGAAAGCTTTGCGGCAGATCAGACATCTCACAAGGACTGGCCGATTCGTAGCGGCCTTTCTCCGCAGGCATGTTGCCCCAAGCCCACATGCGGCCGTATTCCTCTCCAGAAAGCGTGTTGGACCAAGATGTGTGTTGCATGTCGTAGGCCGAGCTTGCGGCTGCTCGAGCTTTGTCTTCAACACCGGCGTCGCGCAACACTTCCATCGCTCGTTGGTTGAAGATGTGAGCACGAGGCGTGTTTGCTGTGCCACGGTGACGCGAGATGAAGATAGACTTGACGTTCAATTTGCCCAGGTGGAGGGCAAGCGTTGCTCCGGCAGGTCCAGCACCGATTATGAGGACGGGAATGTGTTCCATCATGGCCGGCGAATGGCGTCGATGGATGTTAAACGTTGAACGAATGCGTCGATGGCTAATCGTTTCTCTGATATCTTTGGATTCCCTTTGGAATGTGTTGCGGTTACGATGGTGCCTCAGGAATTGAATGTCGTAGGACTGTTAGTCGTCTTGTCATGAAAGTACAAGATAAATGGGCATCAGCGTGTTCCAGTCTTTCGTCCTTCATCGATCGCAATATGTTTTTTGTCCATATCTAAGTTCATGTGAGCCCAAGCTCGCTCGCACTCACGCAAACACGAAATGTTGAAAGTCGTGACTCTCCAACGCTACCAACGATACCACCAATACCACGCTACCCGCATTCTGGCCCGGACCTCATGCGCAGTGATCATGGTTCATACCACGCAGGCACTAAAATGCAGATCCCCGAACCCCGGGTTTAGGATGATGCGGAGTGTGGAGTTGAGATCAGCAGAAACATCCGATCATTTTACTACAATACCACATTAGCCATTGCGTGGTAACATTTCCGGGACGCTTGTATTGTGGGGATGCATTGTGGTGATAACTGAAAGTCAGCACCATAGAGATAAGGGCCTCTTGTCTGGCGACTGAAATCATCGTCCATCCAACAAATATCCAGCAATCATGATTGGTAACATCTTGAATGAAGGAGCGACCGCCACACGAGCGCTGGCAATCGCAGGCGGTCTCTGGATCTCGTACATAGTAAGTCGTTGCCTTGACCGTAACCACCTTGTCGATGCCATAGCTAATGAGACATCTTCCACACAAGATCTTGTATGCGTTCTTGTTCTCCCCAGTACGGCACATTCCCGGACCATGGTGGGCCAGAATCTCGAAATTACCACTGCTACGGGCAACATACGAGCGAAGGCGTAGCAAGTATGCTAGTGACTTGCTCGCTAAGTATGGGCCCATTGTGGTCATTGCTCCCGACCAAGTCCACACGAACGATACTCAAGCCATGAAAGTCATCTACAGCCGGAAGTCGCTGAAGACGCCATTTTACGCCGGAATGGGTTCTTGGAAAGGCGTTACGTCAACTCTCGGTTTCGTCGACTATCCAAGCGCTGCTCCTACGCGGAATAATCTGATCCAGATCTTCCAGAATAAAAACTTGGCCATGCTTGTCGAGAACATCTCTTCGCATGTCACAGAGTTTTGTCACGTGCTGGACGGTAAATCCAAGGAAGGACAGGACATCGATGGTGTCATCCTGTTCCGGCTTCTGGCGCTTGACATTGTCACTGATGTCTTGTGGGGTGAGAAGAAGACTCTGCTCTCGCAAGTGTCGGACGGAACCAACGACAAAGACACGTCGGCGTTCTTGAGACGATTCCACGCCTTCAGCACCTACAATGCCATGAAGAGCTTCATTCCAGGATTCGATCTTTACACCAGGCTTCTAGGTAACTCCAGATGGCGACAGCTGCGCCAGGATTGCAGCGACATGGATGTTACTGCGAAAGAAGCCTTAGAGCGTTGGAGGACAGAAGAAGAGCACCGAGACCGCGATGTGTTGAGCATGATGATATCGATGGACGAGGCTGTTGACGAGCGCAAGAGAGTGCCCAAGGACCACATTCCGGCTTTCATGGTTGAGATGCTTGCGGCGGGGAGCTCGACAACTTCCCATACCGCGACCTTCACTTGCTTTGAGCTATCCAAGAACTTGGAGATCCAAGCCCAGCTTCATCAAGAGCTAGTCGACAAATTCCCAGATTCAAAGAACGATATCGACCAGAAGCAGATGATGGACCTGCCATTCCTCGACGCCGTGCTCAGAGAGACTATGCGTCTCATGCCCATGATTCCTGGTAAGCAAGATCAGGTTTGGACCTGCGTGATTGACATGACTAATCAAGACCAGGTCCCCTCGAAAGGTACCTTGCTGAAGGTGTCGAGGTAGAAGGTGTCCAGGTATGTCCGGTGTGCTCCAACTGCCCAAACATTATCAGACTAACAAACTCGAAGGTTCCGCCTGGAGTTATCGCCTCAACCGCAGCATACGATCAAGGAAGATTAGCATCCGTCTTCCCAGACCCAAATTCGTGGCAGCCTCGCCGTTGGCTCGATGCGACAGATGAGATGCACCTGAACTGGACTCCATTCGGCCATGGCGCCAGGGCTTGTCCCGGCTCGAACTTAGCAATGACTGAGCTGAAGTATATGATCGGGACGATCCTCAGACTGTATCGTGTGGAGCCTCCGAGGCATCACGAAGCCAAAGCTTTAGATCTTGGAGATATCTTTGTTTCTGGCGAAAGGAGTGGCGCTTGCTGGCTTCATTTTTCAAACGTCGGCTCAACTAAATAGACAATGGTCAGGGTTAGGGTTTGATCAACACAATATGCAAGGAAGTTAGGAAGTCAAATAAATGTATATACACAGCATAATGTGAGATTTTGATCGTTTTTCTAGCCTTCGAGGGTAGCATACTTTTGCTAATTATCCAATGGTTTGCTGGGTAGGCAGTGACGTTGTCTTATACGAGGACATGTTGTACCAAATCGTTTATGTTCACCTTCCAGATAAGGCTCGGGACGACTATCATAAATAAAGCAGTGAACAACGACCAAAAGACCCCATTGGAAAACAAAACACCACTGTGAACCGGTAGAAAACTAATAATGAAAAGAATCAAAAGCGAAGAACAATCTATGTCGAGTTATACTCGTCGGTGACTTCGTAACCCTGACCCTACTAACCCCAAACATGCCACTGATGACAGTCAGCCTGCGTCTCTCGGCCTCCTATTCTTTGATGCATCTAGTGATAGATGACCGAGAAACTTCCCAGGTCTACGATACGAGCTGGTACCAAGGTACAAGAGACTCTCGTGTTGGAAGCGACGTGAAGTTCGTTGTCTTTGGTTGTGAGAAAATGGCTTTCTTCTCACAACCATTCTAACCACACTCGTCATTTCAGATACCACAGCCTGATAGAATATGCGAGGGCATGTTAGTTGGCGAGTCCACTTAAATATCTCGTCAGCCAATCTCTCGATTGAAGCGCAGTCGTAGTACAGGCGCAGCTCTCGTTCTCGGTTCAGCAGTCTCGAGGAGTCAGTGAGGGCCAGATTATGACGGCGTGCAGGATAAAGCAGTGCCATTCTCCATGACATCCATTCTTCAGATTGCTATAAAATACAAGCGTTGCGCGAGATTAAACCACAGAACAGAACCTAGCTCCTGTTGAACATGCGAGAGACCATTGCACCGCCAATGTTCCTTGCCAGAGATCCAGTGTAGAAGCCCCCTTCGAGCACGCCGCTTGCTTGGCTGAATTTGTCGCATCTCGAGAAAGCGAGAGTGTTCGTGACCGTGAGGATAAGTGCAACGGCTGTGACCTGATTAGCAGGAGTTCCTCCAAGAAGCGACACATACCATGATTGCAACATACCGACCAATGTAAGCCAGAGGAAATCGATCCTGACAATCGCAACAATGCCCAATGCCACCCAAAACCCTGGCTGGGCGTACAGCGCGAGCCAGAAGAACCGCTTGTCCGTCGCGCTAACCACTTTCCCACCTGGCTCGTTGGGTTGAGGCGCACTTTCAAACACCCAATGCGAATCACCACTGGAAGCGTTGACTTCGTTCCACCATCTTAGGCCCACGAGCCGTCGTCCAGCGATGTTTTTGAGGTAGTAGAAGTCGGCTGCGAGCAGGAGGATCGTGACAATGAAGACCAGGACGTAGTTGTCGGTGAACAAAAGTCCAAGGAGATAGACTAGGAGGCTGGCTAGGTGTGTGTCAGTCGACCAGCAAATCACAGACAGATAGCTTTTGCACATGCTCACCAGTTCGGAAGCCAAGGAAGGTCACGAGAGTGATTGGATGCGCGCTCAGCCGCCAATCGAGCGTGCCAGGTGTGGGATTGGTGATGTCAGCCATGGCGTGTTGGAGAGAGGCGTTTCTGTCTAGACAATGGTATTGTTGTTGTCGTCGTCGTCGTTGTTCATCAAGAACACGTAAGGATAGAGTATCCTGGCCTGGTGTTTCAGGCAACTGCTAACAGTAACAGCTGCCACCAGGAGACGACGCGAGTGAATCTGGGGTAAGCTCGGACCAATCAAGATTCAATAGTAGTCACGCCGCTTTCGCATGCAGCGAGCGAGTGAGTAATAACCATTCGAACCCCGCTAAGAGATAAATATCTAGTCCCGCAAACGCGAACACACTCTGCTCATATATACCACTACACACACGCAGGTCGCCACCGTGCACGCTGCCACCATACTCTCCCGCGCTCTGCTCCGGCGTCCTTTCCTTCACTTCACCCATCCCGCTAGACGGGCATTTTCCTACAACATGGCGTTGAACGCCGCTTCGCACAACATCCCCGGCGAGAAGACTGGACCCATCTCCGGCCAGCCGCCGCCTGTCTCCCAGGACACTAAGGCCGCCGTCGCGGATGCCGCCAACAGCGATGCGACAGGTGCCAATGCTCCCGGCAAGGATGGAGGTGACAAGCAGGGCGAGAAGAAGGAGAAGACCGAGCGCGAGCTAGCAAAGGAGCGCGCAAAGGCCGAGAAGCAGGCCAAGTTCGACGAGAAGCAGGCCAAGAAGAAGGCCATGCAGGCGCAAACCGCACCTAAAAAACAGAAGGAGAAGAAGGAGCAAGAGAAGCTGGCGCCCTACAAGGAGGAAACCCCCAAGGGCGAGAAGAAGATCTTGAAGCCCCTCGACGACGAGTACCACAAGGCATACATCCCCTCCGTCGTGGAAAGCGCGTGGTACGATTGGTGGGAGAAGGAGGGCTTCCACGAGCCTCAATTCACCAAGGAGGGCGACGTCAAGCCGGCTGGCTCTTTCGTCATCCCGATTCCTCCTCCCAATGTTACCGGCGCATTGCACATTGGACACGCACTCGCAACCTCGCTTCAGGATGTCATGATCCGGTGGGAGAGAATGAAGGGCAAGACCGTCTTGTACCTCCCAGGATGCGATCACGCTGGTATTTCGACACAGAGCGTCGTCGAGAACATGCTTTACAACAGACGCAATGGAATGACGAGGCACGATCTTGGAAGAGAAAAGTTTGTCGAGACCGTGTGGGACTGGAAGGATGAGTATCACAAGAAGATCAACACCGTCCTGCGCAGACTGGGCGGATCGATGGACTGGACGAGGGAGGCTTTCACCATGGACGACAACCTGTCGGCTGCTGTGCGTGAGATCTTCGTTCAGATGCATGACGAGGGTTTGATCTACCGTGCCAACCGCCTTGTCAACTGGTGCACCAAGCTCAACACCGCACTCTCCAACCTCGAAGTCGACCAGAAGGAGCTCGAAGGCTCAACAAAGATTGATGTCCCAGGTTACGACAAGAAGATCGAGTTCGGTAGTATCTGGAACTTCAAGTACCCGATCGACGGCACCAACGAGACGATCGAGGTCGCAACTACCCGCCCGGAGACCATGCTTGGTGATACCGGTGTCGCTGTGCACCCCAAGGACGACCGCTACAAGCACCTGGTCGGCAAATTCGTCAAGCATCCCTTTGTCGACCGCTTGATTCCCATCTTCGCTGACGAGACGGTTGAGAGAGACTTCGGTACCGGTGCCGTCAAGATCACTCCCGCACACGACTTCAACGATTTCAAGCGTGGCAAAGACAACAAGCTCGAGTTCATCAACATCCTCAACGACGACGGCACCATGAACTCGAATGCTGGTCCCTTTGAGGGTCACAAGCGTTTCGACGTCCGATACACAATCATTGCGGAGCTTGAGAAGAAGGGTCTGTATGTTGGCAAGGAAAACAACAAGATGTCCATCCCACTTTGCAGCAAATCCAAGGATGTCATTGAACCTGTCATGAAACCCCAATGGTGGATGAACATGAAGCCACTCGCCGAACCTGCGATCGAGGCTGTCAAGAACGGTAGCATCAAGCTGAAGCCTGCATCTGCCGAGAGCACCTACTACCGCTGGATGGAGGGCATTGACGACTGGTGCCTTTCGCGCCAGCTGTGGTGGGGTCACCAGGTCCCTGCCTGGTACGTGAAGCTCAAGGACGGACCCGCGTACGACACAGAGTCAGACTACTGGGTCTGCGCAAAGACCGAGGAAGCAGCTCGCGAAAAGGCGCAGAAGAAGTTCCCCGGCAAGGAGTTCGAGTTGGAGCGTGACCCTGACTGTCTCGACACTTGGTTCTCGTCTGGCCTGTGGCCCTTCTCGACTCTTGGATGGCCTAACAAGACCCACGACTTCGAGAAGCTCTACCCCACATCCGTCCTCGAGACCGGCTGGGACATCCTGTTCTTCTGGGTTGCCAGGATGATCATGTTCGGTATCAAGATGACTGGAAAGGTACCCTTCACTGAGGTCTACTGCCACTCTCTTGTGCGTGATTCCGAGGGCCGCAAGATGTCCAAGTCGCTTGGCAACGTCATCGACCCGGTGGACATTATGGAGGGTATCACCCTCGAGGCTTTGAACGACAAGCTCAAGAACGGCAACTTGGCACCCAAAGAGGTTGAGCGTGCTACCAAGTGGCAGCGCTCTGCGTTCGCTGACGGTATCGACGAGTGTGGTGCCGATGCACTCCGCTTCTCCCTCGTCAACTACACGACTGGTGGTGGCGACATTGCTTTCGATGTCAAGGTCATGCGCAGCTACCGCAACTTCTGCAACAAGATCTACCAGGCGACCAAGTTCGTCCTGGGTAATCTTCCCGCAGACTTCAAGCCCAAGGCTGATGGTAGCAAGACTGGAGTTGAGAGCCTGCCCGAGCGCTGGATCTTGCACAAGATGAACACTTGCGCCAAGGAGATTAACGATGCTCTTGGCAAGCGCGAGTTCTCTCGCAGCACCCAGGCCATCCACAACTACTGGCTTTACGAGCTCTGTGACGTCTACATTGAGAACTCCAAGTCCATCATCAACCATGGTACACCCGAGGAACGTGCCTCCGCACTTAACACTCTGTACACCGCGCTCGAAAGCGCGCTGACCATGATCCACCCCTTCATGCCTTTCCTCACCGAAGAGCTCTGGCAACGCCTGCCCAGGCGTCCCAGCGACGAGACCCGCTCCATCGTTATTGCTTCCTACCCTCAATACGATGCCAAGCTTGACGACCCTGTTAGCGAGGCCGCCTACGAGATCGTCCTTGGCTGCTCCAAGGGTGTCCGCTCGCTTCTCCAAGAGTACGGTATCAAGGAAAACGGCAAGGCTTTTGTACAGCCTCTCACCGAAGACGCCTACGCCACTGCTTCCAAGGAGGCCGCTTCAATCAAGTTCCTCTCCGGCAAGTACCTCTCCGAGCTCACCGTGCTCAAGGTCAACGAGCCGCTTCCGGCTCCCGCCGCGGCCTACCCGGTCTCTTCGGCTGCCGCCGTCTTCCTCGAGCTCCAGGGCTCCGTCGACGCCGGTCGCGAAATCGAGAAGGTCAAGCCTAAGTTGCAGAAGACTGCAGGTGCTGTCAAGGAGCAGGAGAAGCTCATCAGCACACTTGGTGACAAGGTCGGTGCTGAGGTCAAGGCTCTGGAGGACCAGAAGCTGCACGATCTGTTGACCGAGCAGAAGCTGTTCGAGCAAAGCATTGAGCGCTTCGAGCAGATGAAGTTGTAAGGTAGAAACACATGCTCGGAGAATGGGTCCCGCACTAGCGGGATCCCAAGTCCGCCTCCAGTACCAACACTTGATTAACAGGTAGACGAGACCATGCTAATTGTACACTTGATTGTGGGCACGAAACCATCCCAAAAACTCCCGCCGATTCCCCCGAGATTCTTCGTAAGCACGTGCGTGCACTCGTCATTCCAAAATGTGAGACTATCCATATAATTCCAGACTGCCAATGGTCTACCTGATATCATTTCGGGTCCCTACATGTATGCAGCCTACCCCGTCGGTACTACCATAAATTCGAGTATCGCGCCGACTATGCTGACCGGGTCCGCCGAATCCGCAACCCAGCCGGTTCCCAGTTTCCCATCAGCCACGGGAATCATCGTGCCAAAGCCATCGTGTTGTTTTCGTGCTTGGTACGACTGCCATATCTTGCTTGTCAGACTCGTCTGTTGCACTTGCCAGTGCTTCGGGCTTTGCTGTATTGTGGGAGACAGAAAAAGAAGAAAGGGCCGACTTGGCCGTTTTCCACTACTAACGTGAGAAGTACATCAGAATCATTCCAGACGCTTCAAAGCATGTCTGGGCATCTTCAGTCTCTTCCAGACTCACACGCTGGTCGCCAGGGAGCTCGCTATCTCCCGTCACTCAAAACTTAACCCACCCAAATACAATTGCGCGCAATCGCATTGTCAAGCCGGTTCAAGATGGCATGACAGACAGTGGCACGGCACATGAAACGACATCCGAACTTCGATCGTCGAGGATCCTCAGGACTGATTGTGGGTTCCCGCATGGCATTGTCGTGTCTGTGTACCAGGCATTGCCGCTACCCGTGCTTCATCAAGAACGTTCGGACTTGCATCACGTCGTCGGCGGTTCTCAGGGAGTCGAAGCGTCACGATCCTGTATACGGTTCGAGGGTGCCGGGTGTGACCTTTGTGACTTACTTACAGACACGAAGTGGCATATTCGAAACATGCGGTTTTCGCGGAACCGGGCATCGTGAACTGGGTCTGAGAGTTTGCGGCTGGGTATTAGCTGATCATGCTGTCTTTGCATCGGCGACCAATAATGACTTTATCGTTGCTTAGGCTGCATCTGTCTCACAGGATTGAAGACGATTAATGCGATTATCGACCGCACAACC
>Ga0265797_10000162_pt1 | contig 132559 bp, 114 predicted proteins | sample P2T30metagenome_FD_192433 | JGI IMG/M metagenome (GOLD analysis project Ga0265797, IMG submission 192433) | Plant litter microbial communities from East Loma Ridge, Irvine, California - P2 T30 | ecosystem: Environmental > Terrestrial > Plant litter > Unclassified | place: USA: California...
AGTTTCAACTAGTAGGTTGACCCGTACGGCCAAAATGTTGAAGTGACTGATGATTGAAGTAGTTGGTAAACGATTCTGCGTAGAGTGAATGCCGGAACCGGATATGGGTACGTGTCCGCATGCGGACACTTTTCTGAAGGAGATACACCGAGACCACGACTAGAGATCGATTAGCCACGATATTGGTGTTTGTCTCAGAGCAGACAAGTGTCTCGCATCACCGGACTGCTGCGTGTATGTTTAACTGCTCAAAATACATGAGGACAATTGCACCGTGCGTGACTCAAAGTGAAGTATGGCTTTCTGAACTATGAAGCGATGTCCACGGGCACGTGTCGAAACCGCTTTGCAAGCCCTGGAAACCAGTCGCGGACCGAAGCGCCGATCCAAGTAATGTCCTCAAAGCTTGGAAGTCGACGGTGGTTGACCAACTCGTGGCGCCATTGATCTCTACTTGGTTGGAGTGCATGTGCGAGTCGGCTCAGAGCCACGCACCTCAACATCGTAGCTCTTTTGAATTTTGCGACGATGATACGGCTTGCCGTGGACGATTTTTGGTGCTGGATCTCGGAGGACAGGTGCCTGCCTGCGCAGGTGCGCAAGAATATCGCAGTCAACGCGAAGGACTTGTGCGAGAGCCATCAACCAATTGTTCGCCGGGGCAGTGTTGAAGGACATTTCGTGGGGCGTTCTCACATGCAACCAATCCTCTTCGCCTGATTGCCCTGTCGTGGCTGATTATCGTGAACGAAGGGCGCCGGCGCGCAGCGGGCAAGCTTCGAAGGGCGAGAGCGAGGAACGCGCAAAATCTCCTGTGTCAAACATCGCACTCTGTGACCCGCTAGAAAGGGATGAAACCGTGGCTTGCTGGTCGAGAAGACATGGAAGATTTTGGCGAGAATCGATGAGCACACACCAAGCTTGTAGAGCGTGTACCTGCATCTGCAGGGAGCAAGCCGACTGAACGCAATGACACGATGCACAGATCGCGGCTGCTTCTGCTTCTAGATTGACAGCGCGTTGAAAGCGCCATTGTTCTCTGAGACCATGCGGCCAGCACATGGCGGCGCTGGTGGGTGGCGAGTGGCTTGAGACGCGAATCTCCACGGCTACTTGCTATCGAGGTCGTAGGTCGCAAAAAAACAAGCCTGGATGTCAAGGAAGACGGCACGATGGTGATGCTGGCGGAGTGGACGATCAATAACGCAACAACACAAATGAAGCGACGAATGGGGACGCCACTTGCATGTCAAGTCCTCCGTAGTCCCTGGGTCACGGTCACCACGGTCTCCAAAGAGATTATGTCATCAGCTCTGCTACGGCTATCGTAGACATTTGTTTGAGACACCGGTAGATGAGGCGAAGGTTCGATTGGCCACTGTGTCACTCCACTGCTAATCTGTTTCGTATGTTTCCCCTTCAGGCACCGCGTAGGAGTCATCCTAGGAATGCTATGCCTCAAGCTTCACTGTGCGTTGAAGTACGTACTCAGGGAAGGGCCACGAAGCACGCATCGTTGCCCTATGCCCGCTTGGTGCCCCGTGAGGAGGACAGCAACATGGCTTCCATCAACCGCGAGGGACGCACCATGAGTATATACATAGCTCGTCTCTAGACTACAGTCACAAACATTGATACCACTTGAATCGCTGCTACAAAGTTTGTGTCTCCGCGAAAGTCTTAGAAACGTCTCACCGTGATCATCTTTAAGCCGCCCATCGATACCACAACCCGACGCAATCACGTTCCTCAGCAACTCAGCCATGAAGTCCTCCATGTACAACAAACCCAGGATTGGTGGTAGCATCGAAGACCAACAACCCAGGGACGGTGGGGGTTACTGTAAGCTGGTTGAGTCCTGGTGTTCGCAGGAATAGATGCTGACTCCAATAGGAAAGCACGATGTGTTTAGCGACCGCGGGAGTCCGCATTGGTAACGTGCCTACCTCCCCGGGACCGCCGCACCTCGTTCAACCCGACGCAGCGCTTCATACGTTTGTCCTCTTGTTATCCCCTTTGTCGCTATTCCACCGGGATTTCTGCAAATAAATTTTTCCTCGATCATGTCGCGCAGCCCCGTTTCACCATGGGGCGCTGGCAGGTCCCGAATGTACAATCGACAATGTTCCCAGGGCGGCAAGGTGGGCGCAGCATCTCCACGAACAACAACTTCCTCGATGCCAGCGACGGGCTGTGTCTCCGGTGAGCAAGGCTGGAGTCATCGAGCACAAAGCTAGCAAGCGATTGAAGGACCTCGGGCTACTTATCGAAAGACTGACTCCCCGCCGTGCCTGGAGGATGCCTTGTGGTCTGCCGTCCCTGGCTTGCGCATTCGCGCATTTGCGGCTGTGCTTCCTGGTCACGACGTTCACTCAGCCAAACTAGGCAGCGAACGTGGGTTCATCCGCTAGGACCCCAAAGCAGCGCTTCTGCCTTACAACCTTTCCTACCTCGTAATTCGGCTTTCGGGGCTGTGGCTATGAGCTGCAAATGACTGTGAGGGCGGTGGGCTAATCCAGTCACCGCCAAAGTCCTCCAGGGATGTCAGGCTTCGAGAACAGCGCTAGAAGCTTTGGAGCCTACCTGCAGCCTTGTTTATCATACTCTGGCCAATGGTTTCTTCGCCCCGTTGATGTGTGGCTGAGCTTTTACACCCTTTGTAGGTTGTCATTGGAGTTCAACGGAGGAATTCATCTGGGACTTTCGCGTCATAGCCTTGAAAGAGGCAGCCATGCCTTGTACCTGACCGACTGAGGACTCATTGCTCAGGCGCGCACATGGGGCGGCAACCACCGACAGGCTTCTATGAGCCTCAGCATGGAGACTTATATACGCCCTCGACGCCTCAACGGCTTGAGACATTTCCATTCATACATTAACCAGCATATCTACACTCAAAAGCAACCTCGAGTCTGCCTCAGTCACCATACCCAAGCCTGATACCCTCAGCCACCACGAACCATCTGCACAGCCATATCAAACAACAGCTATAACAACACCAACAATATGCGCGCCCCGAGTGTTGATCTCCATCACTCTTACTCCGATCCACAGCCGCGCGACGGTGGTGCACCAAACCCTCGAGTCGAATCACCCTCATCACTTCACCTCAGCATGGCCGGGTCTGGTGATGAGCCGCAGCCCCGAGATGGGGGCTAAAAAACCATCAAAGCTATTTATGTATGTCAATTGGCGGCTCCTTCAACTGACACGACCTGACAATATACCAGATCATTATTCCATCTCGCCTCAAAGACATGGAAGGATCGACAAACACCTATCAGGTCTCCTTTATTTCGGTGGTACTATTCGGTCACGCGTTGAAGGGCAACCCATTGCCCTTCGAAGCGCCTCTCCTCGGCTTCGGCTTCCCTGCTTTTCGGGTTTTTATTCGACTTAGCGACATGCGGCATTTTATCATTGATTGGGATTTCTTGCGGCGACTTGCATATCTAGAAGCATCTGGCAGGTGTTTGGGTATTTGTTTTCTAGCTGTACACTAGGGGGCCATTGTATGATCAAGCTCATGGTGGGCATATTCTTGGGATTTGGGCATTGTATAGAGGACTTTTCTGGCACACTCGGGGCGACCTTGGGTGTGAACTTGCGTGGGTAACGGCCGCTCCGGCCGTATAGACTGGGCGGAGTCCATTGAACTATTGACGCTATGGATGTAACGCCTCCGGGTGAGGGCTAGCACGAGATCATCAGAATAACATCAAGGCTGGACACTTGATCTTTCATCATTGAAGTACACCTTTCTCGTGTTGGGCTATGTGTGACGTCGATGCTGACATCTGGAAGCATATTCTGCCCCGTGACGGGACTGAGAGATGAGACAGCGCCAGAGATAGAAACAGTCAATTGTGCGCGCGACTTTCATACTAGGTGATTGCTATATGCTCTAATTATTGAGACTGGAATCTTGCTACACTCGACGGGGTTCACACGAACATACACCGACTGCCACTTTATGGCCTAGCCAACTGTCGAGCCGAATGCGACCACTTCTTCAACATTCCACTTTGCACCCCGTCGAATGTGACGATATCTTCATTGCAAGGCATGACAAATGAGCCATCTTGTCCAGCGTATGGCTCCTACTCCAACATGCCTGGACACCTTCAATTAGATTGGATGTGCTGCGTTCAGGTCTCTGTGTACCGCACTTCCTGGAGAAGGGGTTACACAGTGCGTCGATCGAATGATTAGCCTTGACGTGCACCATTCGACGCCCCTCACATCAATAACAACAAGGCTGAAGGAAGATGTTACGATTCTGTTGATCCTAGTTCTCGGATCATGATCGGTGTCGATCGCTACCTACCATACTCAACGCCGCCAATTAGTTGCGTCCCTGGAGGCATCCAGCAACCGGGGTAATGCGACTTTTCTCTGCGCTTCTCCAACCACGCAAGTTGCTTCAAATCTACATACAGCACCGTTCACGAGAGAGAGACGCCTTGAGATGGTGGTATGTGTCGAGTTAAGTGTCTTCTCCCGGCATTGTTGGATCTTGAGATGGACCAAACGCAAGCATTGCAAATGTGCGTCCTCATATGCGGCGTGCACTGCTGTAGCCAAAAGTAACAACAGGTGGGTATACCGGAGATGCGCTGCCCTTGTTCTTGATCCCGCATTGAGTACCAGCAACTAGTCAGATTTCGCTGAGCAAGCCATGTACACTAAGAAGATCCTCCCGCATGCTCTCCGGAGAGTTCAGGGGTTAGCGTGCTGTGGGGTGCTTCGGATTCGGTGCAGCTATTAGCCCTTTCTACACCTCCCTCGGTATCCAGAATCTCGTTCATTGGCTGGCATCTTGACCGATCTCTATACTCAAGAGACGTCCGTGTTGCTCCTGTCTCTTGCTTGCCACAGCACTGAACCGCTCAGTGCTCAACTGCACATGCCGGAGAAGCTCACTTACGTAGTACAGACACTGGGCTACACTTCGATACAGAAAGATCACGAGAGCTTCAACTACTGACTTTTCGGCAGAGTAAGGTCAGATTGCTGGGGAGATGGATTTTGTGAGATCCACTTCCGTCTTGCAAAGCCACGCGGGCCGACTTTCTCCCTAGTGTTCGTTGTCAGCGGCAAGTCTTGATCATGAAGGGATGATTTTGACATCGAAAACGCGATTCGCATCTAGACAGCCCGCCAACTCTTCGGGTATCCGATTCAAGCTTTAGTCTATAAATTCCGCTGGCGATCTCAACTTAGCACGATCAGGCCTTTGCTTTCAACCGAGGCCTCGAATTCCCATAAGGTACGCACATGAAGACGTTTCTTACTTTCTCATGCAACCTGACGAGCTCGCCCATAAAATAGCCAACCATATCAAGGCCTCGGTATCCACTGCTTTTCAACTACTCGGTCCTTTGCGCTGCAGGCAGTATCAAGATCACACATGTGACGGCACAAATGAACCTCGAAATCCGAAATCTGACAAGATGAATGCATGCGCTGTGGGATTCGAGTACATAAGGCCGTCCATTCCTATCGTTATTGAGAGTCATCACTACCCTCCATTCTATAATCGATCTTCCTTTCATCATTAACCAAGATGCGATCTTCCCACATCAAGTTCGTGCTCTTCGCGCTTGCATCAGTTGCTGCCGCATTCCCTCAGGGGGGTGTTCTCGGAGCAATTGGTGAATTCGTTGGCAAGAAGCCTATCCCTCCATCTGATGACCCTTTTTATCTCCCACCCCAGGGATTCGAGTCTGCAAAACCTGGACAAATTCTAAACTCTCGTCCTGTGCCAGGTGGAGTCGCGCTGTTGAATCTCGTTCCTCTTCAGTTGAAGGGCTCGTGGCAGCTGCTCTACCGGACCAGCGACGCTCAGGGGAAGCCGACCGTCACCGTCACCACCGTTCTTGTGCCTTTCAATGCCGACCCTAAGAAAGTGATCAACTACCAAGTCGCGGAGGACAGTGGTGGTGAGATCAACTGCGCACCGTCATATGCCATCCAAAATCAGGCGGCCCTCAAAGATCCGGGCACCGCAAACATTGAGGCAGCCTTGATTGCCGCAGCGCTCAACCAAGGATGGATTGTGAACTCGCCTGATTGGGAGGGACCGAAATCGACCTTCGTGGCAGGCTTTCAGGCAGGTTACGCAACTCTCGACAGCATCCGTGCCGCACTCGCATCTGAATCTATCACAGGTGTCTCCCCTCAGGCAAAGGTCCAGATGTGGGGCTACAGTGGAGGGGCCCTGGCTTCTGAATGGGCTTCCGAACTCCAAGTCAAGTACTACCCAGAGGCTCCCATCATCGGCATGGCTATCGGTGGTGTTACTCCAAATGTTACCAACGTCTTCAACCGCATCAACAAGGGTCCTTTCGCTGGCATTGCGGCTGCCGGATTTCTGGGACTAGGTAACGCTTATCCGGAATTTGGTAGCTTTGTGCAGCAAAGCCTCAAGCCAAAGACAGCTGCCGCTATCAACCAGGCTGGCAAGCAATGCTTCTATGCCGATGTTGTTGGTTTCGCAGGACAAGACATTTTCAAATACTTCAAGCAGGGCAAGGGCATCTTTGATGGTATGCTTATCCTTTCCTTGACCTGAGCTTGGATTCGGAACTTTGTGAGCAGCTATACTAACGTCATTAACCTCCAGACAAGATCGCAATCGACACAATCGAGCTCGGCGCCTCCATGAACCGTAACGGCATCCCACAATTCCCCACCTTCGTTTACAAGTCAGAGCAGGATGAGATTTCTCCCATTGCCGACACCGATGCTCTTGTCAAGTCGTTCTGCGATAGAGGAGTTCCCATCACATACGTGCGAACCCAGGCTGGAGAGCACTTCACCCAGGCTGCGACTAGCACAGGCGACATTCTTACCTACTTGACTGATCGCTTCAACGGCGTCCCAATCTCAGGCTGCACGAACCGTACCGTGTTCTTGGACGATCTCCAGAACCCAGCTTTCGCAGCCAAGTTTGGTGTCGCCCTTACCCAAGTCCTCTTGAACGCCGTCCTTCTCCCAGTAGGACCCCCTTCCTAGATATGGATAGGACATCGTTGGACGAAGATTGTGGCAGTATGCGAGACATGTACATGAGTCAGGGTCCCCAGCCTTTTGCACAGTTACTTACATTTCGTGGACCTCTGTGTTGGGAAAGATAGCTGTCCTCGAGCTCGGTGTCACTATTTCTGGTGGTATGAAGGAGATCAAGACAGTGGGCTACTACCATAAGTTAATAGTGGTCATCATTTGCATCGCCCAACAACCGCGAACATCCAAACCTCACTTTCAACCAAGTGACCACTTGCTATTCTGCCTGTAACACCAGATGTATGCACATTACCGTTCATACTGCTACCGGCCATCTACCCACCCTTCATTCCCAATCTCCGTACACGGTCTCTGCTTTCCTCCTTTACCTACCTTGTTCAACTTTTTGTCTCTACTCGAATGTCATATGGAACTGTCAATTCCTCAAGCACACTGAAAAAATAGTTAAAGGCAAAACGAAACTCACGGAACGTCCATTGGCGCGAACCCAGTTCAGCCATTTGTTCTTTTCGCGGAGGGAAGCCTTGGAAACCTTCCTTTTCTGTTCGTATCTGAACTTGCAGGTGACTCCCTGGTAGAGTAAGAGGGGCGGCGTGTGCTCAAATCGTAGCAAAGTATGTTTGCCTGTTTGTCGATATCTGCTACCAGATGATGAGCAGGTTAAAGTCTTGGATGGGTGCAGGGCGATTACGAATAGGAAGGTAGTCGGTCTTGCGAAAGATACAAATGATACGCTGCGAAGGTAAGGTAATATTTCAAATGCTGAAAGCGGTCACCCACCTTCTTTCATCAGGCTCAAGATTCCGTCTTTGTGAGGTCGTTTGCTGCCCGTGAAAAGTGACTGACTCACTTGTTTGCTGTGGACCCACTTACTTTATTTTCGTACGCCACGCCAATCTGTCTGTTCCCTCGCTTCTCGCTTTTGCCGATGCCAATGCCCAATAGATGGTGGTTATATATCATATAATTCTCAATATCTGCACCAATCAATTCAACGGTGGTATAGTCTAGAGGTAGGACGTCACATTGTGGTCGCACACAATAGCTGTGAAAGCCTGGGTCCGATTCCCAGTACCGCCATATCTTCTTCTTCTTTTTGTTTTTGCGTCTTTTGTTGTCTTTTGTCTTTTTGCTTCTGGTGTTTGGTGGTGAAGTGAGAGAGGACGAAGGAAGGATGGACGGAAGCACAAACAGACACGGCTAACCTTTATACACATGCTTGCTGCAACATTTACAACTCATCCCAATCGATGCACATGTCTCATATTCCTACTGAATCGCCTCCTTATCACGACTGCTTTACCTGACATGTGAAGCTACGTGCTAGTATGGCTCCCTACATACAGTCAGCGCCAGACCGAGATCATCTCCATCGGCGTTGCATACATTTTTGTATTTCGACTTCGCCAGATTCCAAGATATGGCACGGCCTGCGGCGCATCCTTGCGTGGTATTCGTGGGTATCATCTCCTAGGTCCTTCTGAACGACTCTCAATCCGAGTCGTCACTGACGTCCATCTCCGAGCCCGCATCTTCCTCCTCCTCTTCCTCCTCGTCACGCCCCCTCTTCTGTCCCTTTGCTGCGTCTGTCACTGGCGCGTTCACAGGTACTGCCTTTGCTGGTGCGGCGCCGAAGCCTGCTGCCTGTGCTGTGACCTCTTCCGGCTCGTTCTCGCGCTCCACTTCTGGCACCTCGTACGATCCTTCGAGCTTCGTAATGGTGTCTGACTTTGTTCGTGCGTAGGCGATTTGCTACCCAAATTTTAGCATTTGATTCTCAATTGAAGGCTTGACACGCACCATGTCCTTGCCAAAGAAGTTGAAGCCCTGCAACGCGCGCATAGCCTGCGTCGAGGCATCTAGATCCCGGAACACGATGTGCGCCTGTCCACGCATCTTCATGGTCTTCATAGCCACCACATCTAGCAGAACACCATAGGTCGCAAAGAGCATGTAGAGGTTCCTTTTCAGGTCGTATTTCGGAATCTTGTCTGGAAGGCCGCGAATATAGAGACTACGTTCTATTAGCGGACCTGCGTGTGGTGTTGGCTTTCGGGGCACGTGAGGACTCGATTGGGACGACTTACGTTCGATTCGGGATCTCCTTGCTGATAACGGCGACTGTGCCGGGAGCTCCGCGGGTGGAAGAGGCCATTTTGCGAGGATAGTGGCTTCGTCGAGGCGTCGGTGGTGTGTCGAGCTCCCCGCAAAAGTTCACGAAGTTACGCGCTAGAATGATCGGGGCCGTGCGCCCGTCGCCGCATTGTTAGGACGACGTGCACTTGATCTGTACTCATTCACCACCAAAGACAGTAGAGGAAGAGGAGAATGCAGTTATAAAAAAAAAGACTACGCGATCATGAGGAGGCCTTCACCGAACACACACCTCCCACCAACAGCGGTCTCTCCCTTTTGCGCCTCACCTTGAACTCCAGCACCAATCACAACTACACCCTCAAGCAATCCACGCACCCTCCCACCAGTAAACCTCCACTTCACACCTCACCGCCCATCATGGCGTCTCCCGTAGCTCTCAGCCCGCGACCGAACCCTCCAGGCGCCAAACCCAACGCCATCGCCGCGCGCTCCAAAGCCCTCGCGATCCTCAATTCCAGCTACAAAGCCCCGCGCTCTCCCGTCGCCCCAGCTTCCGACCCCAGCGATGGCGGCATGGACCTCGCCGAAAAGATGAACGCCAAAGTACGCGAGCAATTCGTGTCCGGCAAGAAGCTCGGAGAAGGAACCTATGCCATCGTGTACGCCGGCCACTACCGCAGCAACCCGTCCTCCCTTGTCGCCATCAAGAAGATCAAGCTGAACGCCGAGTTCAAAGACGGCATCGCCATGGACGCCATCCGCGAGATAAAGTTTCTCTCGGAGCTGCAGCACCCGAACATCATCCGCCTGCATGCCGTCTTCAGCACAAAGGACCAGAACCTCAGTCTTGTGCTCGAGCACTTACCGCTGGGAGATCTTGAAGAGCTGTGGAAGAATAAAAAGATTATATACGGCGGCGCGGACATCAAGAGCTGGGCAAACATGCTGTGCCAGGCCGTGTGGTTCTGTCACGAGAACTACGTCCTACATCGCGATATCAAGGGCAATAATTTACTCATCGCCGCGGATGGAACCGTCAAGTTGGCCGATTTTGGTCTTGCAAGGGGATTCGCAGATCCGGGACGGCGCATGACGAGTAATGTTATCACGCGCTTCTACCGGCCGCCGGAACTGCTGTATGGATGCTACCATTATGCGGGCGGAGTGGATATATGGAGTGTGGGCTGTGTGATTGCCGAGCTGGCGATTCGGGGTTTCTTCCTTGCGAGCGACACGGATATTGGGCAGTTGGCGACGATATGCGATCACTTTGGGACGCCGACTGAGGAGACGTGGCCGGGCGTGTCGTCGCTGCGATACTATGTCGCCCCTGCGCAACAGCCGGGTATCAATAAGGGCAGCACAGCAGCTAAAATGGGCAAGCCGACGAGTTGGTGGCGTGCCACGTTTCCTTTGCTAGGAGATGATGGCATCGACCTGGTTCGCGGCATGTTGAACATGGACCCGAAGAAACGTCTGTCTGCCAAACAATGCTTAGAGCACCGGTACTGGACGAACATGCCTAGACCAACGAAGAAGGAGAAGCTACCAAAGCAGGGAGGTGGAGAGGCCAAACTTGGAGAAGACTTAAAGAGAAAGGGAGGAGAAACGCCAGCGAATGGACGTGTAGACAAGATCGCGAGGAAGCTAGATTTTGGTGGTATGGGATGAGCAAGTCATACTGAGAGGATCGATCTTGAAGCATTTGCCCAGATTGCTCCGAGCGGCTTCCGAAGCACTGGTTGCTAAAGCATGGCATGGCGTTCGGCGTTGAAGTTGCTGGTAGGGCTGCTTAAGCCAGGAGTACCCGATGCTATATTTCCGGAGTATCACGGTTTGAGTTTCCCGGGCCTTGAATTCTGTCCACGGCCCACTCTGAGCCAGTGTACACTAGAGTAGATTTATAGAGAGCTGTATGCCTAAAAACATGTTCCCAAGTGCTCCTTGTGACTGTTCTTCAATACTATTACACATTATTGCCCCGGTCATACTTATGGCTCGGTCAGAATGTCGTTCATTCCCATGAGTAGTCAACACCAAATCAATGCGCATATTCACTGAGAACGGTTCTTTATTCGTAATCGTAAAACTAGGCAAAGACGTCGTGACTAAACATTGCGTGCCCCATAGGTCTACCCGACTTGCCTCTTGGTGCCGATATAGATCCTGCGATAACGACGTCACGTCTACTTGACAAGCTTGCAGACGAGATCGCCAGAGTCGACAGAGTCGCCTTCGCGGACGGACAGGTTGCTGACCTTACCGGAGTGAGGTGCGGAGATGACCATTTCCTGTATCATATATTAGCATAAGTTTAGTCATTGCATGATTTAGAATACTTACCATCTTCATGGCGCTTAGGATAGCAACAGGGTCACCCTTCTTGACCTCGCTACCATCGTGCACACGGACCTCAACCAAGACACCAGACATGGGCGAGCCAACATGGCTGCTGTCAGTAGGATCAGCCTTGGGTCGCGAGACGTTCTCGATAGCCGCGTGCTGGTCCTCAACAGTCACGGTACGTGTCTCGCCGTTCATCTCGTAGAACACCTCGCGGAGACCAGTCTGCTCAGACAGCGGGCCGATAGCGAGAAGCTTGAGGATGAGGACTTTGCCCTTCTCGAGCTCGACGTGGAATTCCTCGCCAATTTCAGGACGGGACAAGAAGTAGCGCGTTGGAAGCACAGACAGGTCGCCGTACTTGGTCGTCCACTTCTTGTAGTCTTCGAAGACCTTGGGATACATGATGGCGGATGCAACGTCGCACTCGGTGGCATCACCCCACTTCGTCTTGAGATCTGACTTCACCTTGGCGATGTCAATGGGGTCAAGGTAGAGACCAGGACGCTTGTCCATCTTCCGTCGCTCACGGAGAGCCTGTGTTCGCAGAGGCTCGGGAAAGCCGCCGTAGGGCTGACCCATCAGGCCCTCGAAGAACTCCAGGACGGAGGATGGGAAGTCGAGCTGCTCAGCCTTAGACAGCACATCGTCGTAAGAGAGCTTGTTGGAGACCATGAACTGAGCCAAGTCACCAACGACCTTGGAGGTGGGGGTGACCTTGACGATGTCGCCGAGCAAGTCATTGGCCTGCTCGTAAGCCTTCTTGGTCTGAGCCCATTGCTCACCAAGACCTTGCTGCGAGGCCTGGAAGATGAGGTTGGTGAGCTGACCACCGGGGATTTCGTGCTCGTACACCTCGGGGTCGGGACCGGTGAGACCAGCCTCGAATGGCGAGTAGAGGAGACGCAGTTGTGCCCAGTATGCATCGAGGTTGCGGATCATGTGAGCATCCAGACCAGAATCAAAGTCGCTGCCCTCAAGCGAAGCCAGGATGGCACCAATGCTAGGCTGGGATGTCATACCAGACATGCTGTCAATAGCAGCATCAACACCATCAGCGCCAGCCTCGGCACAGGCAACCATGGAGGCGACGCCAGTACCGGCAGAGTCGTGGGTGTGGACATGAATAGGGAGGTCAGGGTACTTCTCACGGATTGTACCAATGAGGAGTCGCGCGGCGCGAGGTTTCAGCACACCAGCCATCTAAGAGATAAATTAGCTCATGTCAGACAAAGGGAGGTTTGACGGGGACTCGCATCTTTAATTCCAAGTATATGCGCGCCCATTCCCACAATCTTCTCGACCACGCTTAGATAGTACTCAAGGTTGTACTTCTTCTTCGGGTTGAGCATCTGCAAATCGTATTAGCAACTTTGAATCCATTCCAGGCTACAGAATTAGAACTTACGTCACCGGAGTAGCACACAGTACCCTCAGCAACACCACCGGCCTTCAGTACAGCTTTGATACCGACTTCGAGCTGCTCAACGTCATTCAGCGCATCAAAAACGCGGAAGATGTCGACACCATTCTTCTTCGCCTGCTCACAGAAGTGGAAGATGGCGTTATCTGGAAGCGAGGAGTACGCAACACCATTGGCTCCACGAAGAAGCATCTGGAAGGGAATGTTGGGTACGAGCTTCCTCATCTTCCTCAGACGCTCCCATGGGTCCTCATAAAGGAATCGCATGGCCACGTCGAAGGTGGCACCTCCCCAGCACTCGAGAGCCCAGGCGTTAGCGTAAGCGTGGCTGGTCTCTTTGGCGATGTTGAGCAGATCGACTGTTCGCACTCGGGTAGCGAGAAGAGACTGGTGAGCATCACGCCATGTGGTGTCCATGATCAAGCAACCCTTGTTCGCGCGGACTGCCTTAGCAAAAGCCTCGGGGCCCTCCTTAACGAGGATATTTCTCCATCCCTTTGTGCAAGGAACAGAAGTATCAACCACGTTACCAGCGTTGTCGAAGATCTTGGGAATGGGAATCTCGCCCCTGAACTTCGGCTCGCCAATCTGACCTTTGATCTGACTGCCGTTGACTGCAAGGTCACCAAGATACGCGAGAAGCTTCTGCGCGCGGTTTTGGGAGCCGATAAGGTCGAACAGAGCAGGGGTATCGTCGATGAAGGTTGTCCAGCATTTTCCGTCCACGAATGTGGGATGTGTGAGGAGCTTGATCAAGAAAGGGATGTTGGTCTTCACACCACGGATACGGAACTCGACGAGCGCACGAAGCATCTTTCGGCGCACGATCTCATATGTGGAACCACGGCACGAGCACTTGACCAACCTGCGAGGATGTTAGCGGAGAAGGTGGAGGGAGGGAGGACAAAGCTTTCATTGAATCATAATGCGCTGTAATGCAAGTTAGCTTGTTGTCAGTCGAGACATCCAGGAAGTACTTACGTGTGATGATGGCACCTGCAAATCCGTTGCCTATAGTCATTCCAAGTCAGTGACCTGCTTCTAACGGCTGTCATATGTTTTGGCATACCTCCGTCAAGACGAACACCGTTACCACCAGCAGATCGATAAACCTCAATCTTTCCAGTATCTGGTGCAAAGCTTTGCGCTGGGTCTTCTGTGGTAATACGGCACTGGAAGGCAAAACCTCGCGTGGAGATGTGATCCTGAGTCAGACCAAGCTGCTCGAGCGACGCGCCAGCTGCGATCTGAATCTGTGCTGCTACAATATCGATACCTGTGACTTCCTCGGTGATGGTGTGCTCGACCTGGATTCGGGGATTGATCTCGATGAAGTAGTAGCGGTTTTGCTTGTCAACCAGGAACTCAGCTGTACCCGCATTGCGGTACTTGACGCTCTGCGCCAGCCTGACGGCATCGGCCAGAATGTTGTCGCGCGTCTCAACAGGCAGATCCTTTGCAGGCGCAATCTCAACGACCTTCTGGTGGCGACGCTGGACGGAGCAATCACGCTCGTACAGATGCACAACGTTTCCAAGGTTGTCACCAAGAAGCTGGACCTCAATGTGCTTGGGCTGGTCGAGGAAGCGCTCGACGAAGACAGTGCCGTTGCCGAATGCTGACTTGGCTTCTGAGGTTGCGCGCTCGAATGAGTCCTTGAGCGTTTCTTGCTCGCGGACTACACGCATACCACGCCCACCACCACCGAATGCGGCCTTGATGATGATTGGGAAGCCATATTCATCCGTGAAGGCCTTGACATCTTCGAACTTCTCGACTGGGCCGGGAGTACCTGGGACGACAGGGACATTACACTTGACAGCAAGTTTCCTTGCGGAGACCTTGTCGCCGAGCGCGTCGATGGTGTCGGGCGAGGGTCCAACGAACTGATCCAGACTTGTAAGCTTTACTTCAACAAATTACATTTTGCTCGAAAAAGCATGTCTACGATCGACAAGGCGTTGCGTAGCGCAGAGATAAAGTGAAGCCCCGCCAATTGTCGCATCAGCGGCAGAGATACGCTTCACCGCTGCGATTGGCAAGCGCGACCCCTCCACGGACTGCGTCATAGGGTAAACAAAGAATAGAAGAAGCAGGAAAACTCACGATGAGGCCAGCCTTCTCAACGTTCCGCGCAAATTCTGCGTTCTCTGACAGGAAGCCGTAGCCCGGGTGAATCATGTTCACATTGTGCTCGACCGCGATCTTGATGATCTCGTCGCCGGCCAAGTAAGCACCGACGGGCGTGTACTGGCCGCGGGCGCCAATCTCGTAGGCCTCGTCGGCTTTCTGCCTGTGCATGCTGAGACGGTCCTCATGACTGTAGACGGCGACTGTGTGGAGAGACAGCTCGTGGGCTGTTCGGAAAATGCGGATGGGGATTTCTCCTCGGTTGGCGACTACCGCAACTGTTAGAGGGCGATTGGTGAGCCATTGAGTGCGGGCAACGTACCCAGCAGCTTCTTCAGCTGCATAATAGAGCTGCTGGCTCGCAGGCGGTGGTGCACCGAGTTGCGGTGGGGGTGGTGCTCGCCATGGTCGCCCTCGTCGAAGTCGTTCTCGTCAATGGCCGACGAGGAATTCTTTTCGGGTGTAAGCGAAGCCATGCTGGATGGCTGCTTGTGAGTACGAGGGGAAGGAGGGAAGCGGAGAGAGTTAGATAAGGAAATTTGGGAACCGCAAGCTTAGGGGAGGTGTGAGAGAACTATATACCGGCGGTATCGGAAGCTGGGAGGTCTTGTTTCTGGCGAGTCACTCCAACCACAATGCGCAGCTTTAATCCCAATACAGCCAGCTATTAAAAGTGATCTGAAGCCAAGCTCAGATTGAAACGCAACTAAAAGACTACAGGACCCCGTCGGCGACTTCTTGTGCAGCAAAAGTAATGGACCTCCGAGCTTCGTCGAGCTACCAATGGCTAGAGCTCCTGACTGCCCCTCCACGAGCGGGGTGATTGTCGAGAGCCGCACCCCATGCTTCATTCGCTCACCTCATGCAATTGCCAACTCCCTCAGTGGTCCCGCCGCGCATCCCATACGGGACGCTCTCACATGTACAAAACATTTTTGTTGTAATCCCACGCGTCGACAGCTGCATGACAGCCAGGGTAAGCAAGCATTTTTGCGGGCCAGGTGCTCGTCCAAACACTTTCCCACGCACCATCACCGCTAGGTCCCACTCGTTTGACCGCCAGGCGTCCAGGCTATCTTTTGCTATCTGCCTGCACTTTTCCGTGATTAAGACGTGGTGTTGACTTTAAGCTCGGCAAAAATGGTCCCTCGCTTTGCTTCGGCGCACGCTCGGTGTCTGCATAACCGAATACAGATATCGTTCACAGCCGTGTTAATTCCTGCCAGTTTGTTGTCTCGTCATCCTGCCGCGTACCTGCATGCCTGTGAAGAAGTCGATTCTGCACCATTTTTTCCACGCCGTTACGGGCTTGTTCGTGGGTGCTATGCAGACCCGCTGGGCAAAGCCTAGATCGTGCTCAGGGTCCTCCTTGTGAGAAGAGCAAGTGAGCCGTTGTGCCAGCCCTGCGGAGATCCCGCGCCCGCTGAGTCGTGTGCCCATAAAGAGAAACATCTCAACCACTTGGCAGGCGAGCATACTTTGGTGGCTGGCAGAGGTCAAACCAATCCGCATCTTGGCGTGTGAACAACCGAACTGACATTGCAAGCACAAATATTTTGTTCATCATGAAGTCTGAAACAAACAAATGACATGATTAGATAGAGTACACAAGCCTAGAGATGTCCTTAGAGGACAACCCGACTCAAAGACCGCCGGAACGCCTCTAGAGTACATCCGCTGCCTGCTAATCCAGGATGATGTTATGCACTCGCTTTTGCACTTCCTCCAACCCGAAGATCAATATGTAGATCGAAATCAATGCTCTCAACATCACATCTATAGCGCAGCATTGCTGGCTCCCTCCTACTATCGTGCTCTAGAATCCACGGTAGCCTGTCGCTTGTGGGGCAATGCCGTTGGCTTGCCCGTATGGTCCCGGAGACGGAGCTGAGGCAATGGGGCCCTGGGTAAGCATGAGGCGCGAACCAAGGATCGGTGTGTCGTCCTCCTTCTTCTGTTGTGAAGCTTCGCGGACCTTGCGCTCCTCGTTGTCCTTCTGCAGCAGCGCAATGGTCGCCGTCTGCTTGGACAGGAGGTTGATCATGTATGGCTATGGCAGGTAAGCATGTATTACTCGAGTTGTTGTCAGGCACACATACCATGGTGAAGTCGTGAAGACCATTGCGCCATGACATCTCCAGAATGACATCTGGCCGGATGAGATCGTTGCAAGCATAGAGCATGCCGACGTAGCATTCCCGACTGCCGACGTCGACAAACTGTAGTGCGTGTTAGCTATGCATCTTGGCTTAGAAGGGCATGAACGTACGTATCGCAGTAGATCCTCGACGATCTCTGATTTGGCAGACATCGCGGAGGTCTCGATTGCATCCTTGAACAGCTTGTCTTGCTTGGATAGTGTGATCGACTTCTCCCAGCGCTTGTTCTTGCGGTAGATGTCGGCCGCGATCTGGCGGAAGAAGACAAGCTCGTGCTTCTCAAGGCGCTGCGCGAGCTCGACCGGATCGTAGTTGTCGTAGTTGTTGACCGAGTCACGCAGAGTTTTGTAGTCTTCCTCCTCGATCAGTAGGTCGTTGAGGGCGTTGTTGACCTCACGCTTGTTTTGCGACTGAACATTGAGCAAGAATGGCTTGACGAGTGGAATGTTGTCAGACTTGACGAACATGCGAACCACACGGTTGACATCAATCCGAGGAGTAAGCGCCTGTAGGAGGTCGGTCAAAAGTGTCGGCTGCTCCTCGAGGTAGAAGCCCAAGGCGCGGTAGTAGATCTCGACGTTGGTTGCCTTGGTGATGGTGTCCTTGAAGGCCTGGTGTTCCCACGCATCTGCAGCGCGCTCCATCATGGCGAGCGCTGCGTTGTCCCACTCATCGTAGTGTACATACAAGAAAACAAGCTCAGGCCTAATAGTAGGTACTATGTCAGTGTTTGCCTCACGTGCAATTTCTACATGACACTTACCAGAGGTGCGCTTCCTCGACGGAACGAATCATCTTTGGTATATTTATTCTCGACCAGAAGAGTCGGAGGTGCTCCATGACACGCTCTGGGTGGTATTTGGCGAGTGCGCTACCCAGCTCCGTGAACATTCCCATGTGTGCTGGATAGAGTCAATACAGTCTCATAAGCAATACGATCTCAAGCACTTACCACGCTCCAAGCCAAGGCCAGCCTCGAGCACGGTGATGAGCTCATCAAAGTAGCCGTTACGCTCGTATTGCTTGACGAGGTCCGCGAGCTCCTCGGCGTGAACGATGAGGTTGAGACCGCAAATCTGAGCAAGACGGAACTCCTTCTTGGCAACGCAGGCCTCGTTGACCTGTCTCCAGACTGCAAGTTACGGAGTTAGCATTCATTCGTATAGTCTAGGCTGGATCGATTCAACATACCTTTGACGGAGTTGGCCTTCCTGGCGCATTCAACAGCAGCCTGGTAGTCTTCAAGGTGTACCAGAGTAGTCGCAAGCTTTGCCCAGTTCGAGATACTGGTGTAAAAGATCTTAGCAGCCTCATGGTAACCTTCTTCGTAGGCCTTGTCGCCCGAAGCCTCCACGTCAGCGACATTGGTAGCGCGCAGGAAGTCCTCGAGCTCGGGCAGCTGGTTAGTACGGGCGAAGCAGAAAGCTAGTGCAGTGTCGATGGGAACTTCGCGCAGGGTCTTGCGAGCCATGCGGAGGAACTTGATGAGCTCCTCGTCCTTGCCAGCATGTGTGGAGATCTCGATGACCTCAAGGAAATTCGATGGATCTCCGGCACGAATGTACGAGTCAATCGCGTCGGTTACGCGAAGGCCGTCAAGTTGGGCTTTTGCAACTTTGCTCCAGACTTCAGGAGCTTCTACGCGCTCTCCGTACTCCTGGGCCCTATCGACGGAAACAATGTGCTCGATAAGAACACCGACGGCATTTGTGTGTTCGCCATGCTTTTTGTAGATCTCGAATGCTTCCTCGAACATGCCAACTTCTATACATTGCTGGGCAATGTCTTCAGGTGTGTAGTGCTCGAGCTCCTGGATGTAATGCATCATACGACCGCGGTCGGACTTGGCAGCTGTGAGCATAAGGAGGTTTTGAAGTGAGGGATTGTCTGAGAAGGTAGAAGGCTAAGGACGTCAGCATGAGTTTTGGGACGCATTGAGTGTGGAATACGAACTTCGAGAATGATGCGTTCCAACAACTCAATGAGCTCTGCAGGCATGTCTGCGGTGATGAAGGCCTTGACGGCAATCGAGACGCGCTCGGGATCCTGTGCACTTCGTGATGTTAGTATATTGGACAGGTCATTGTTTTCCGGGCTGCAAGTTTGGGTTCAGGGGCTTTTGCCCAAGCACTCCGTCGTACTTCAGCCGTAGTTGTCGCATGAAAGTCCAGGTAGGATGGTGCAAACTCACTTTGGAACAGCCGTCGACGTTACTTGATCCACGAGGGAACGACGATGCATGTTGTTTGGGTTGAGCACAAAGTCCCACACCTCACTGTCGGCACGCTCGAGGAGGTAGCGAGCCTGTGCCTTGAACATGGCATTCTCGTTCGTAATGTTGATCAGCTCCAGATCGTTCTGACCCTTATTGTAGGCAACGAATGCAAGGTTCGGGTCGCGCTTCTCGCAGTACTTGCCGACAGTGAGTGTGTCGTACTGATCATTCTCGGTCAAGAACTTCTCCGGGTTGTTGTTGGAGTCGATGTAGATCTTGGCCAGGGCGTTGTACACAGCCTGTTGTTGATTACCGCTGGCAAGAGTCTGCTCCAAAAATGGAAGAAGCAGCTTCAAGCGATTGCGAGACTCTACTTCGGAGACCAGCTCATCGATAGGGATCGATGATGGAGTGACGGAAGCGAGTAGAGTTTTTATGATGGACTCGTCGCAATCGACGTCAAGCAGACCACCAATCACAGCCGGTGTCCTTGCAGGGTTGACTCGCTGCACGTAGACTTCGATCGACTTGAACTGCTGCTTCTTATAGAGGTACAGGACCAGGTCGTGAATGAAGTTGAAGCGATCGCAGACAATGATGAGGGGTAGCTGCTCTGTGAGGTTTGCTTCTTTGAGGAAGTTCTTGACTTTCTGTAATCATTGTTAGCAACCAGATCCCAACCTTTCATGTTCAGTGCACTTGCCTCAGCGTCGTATGCATTGGACTCGCGGCAAACACGCTCAACCTCGTTCATCTGGCCCATGGTAGTGGCAGCTTCAATGTACTTGAAGGTTACATCCTTGTCCTCAGCTACATTGACAATTGAGCCAAGGAAGAAGTACAGGCCCTCGGCTGTTCGGTGCTTCTCAAGCAGATCAATGATTCTGGTGGCACCGAGCAAGTCTGAATACTTTTGTGCGATGCGGATGACGGCTTGCAGGTTTTGTCGGATATTCGTCGTGAGCATGGCATCGAGACACTCAAGCGAGAGTTCCACGGTCAGCTGACCGAAGTAGTTGAGCAGCCACTCCTCTGGGAGCTTGTCAGTCTGGACGATGATGCGCTTGATCGCGACAGGATCGTCGTTGTGCTCAAGAGCGCGAGTGAGAAGACCAGCGTTCTCGCAGAGGGAAGCAATGCGGGCCTTGTCATAGTGGTGGAACATCTCGTTTCCAAGGATGGCGTCCGCGACCTGGGGAGCATTGAGCAAGTTCATCTCGAGAAGCTTGGTTTGCATGTGGCCCTCCTCTTCTCGGTCATTCGACAGGACGTCAAGGAGGAAAGCAGTGGCTTGCTGGATCATGCCCTGGGACTGGAAGATGTCGACAACGCGATCGATGCTGATAAGTGGACCTCCCTCGTTCTTTGCAAGCTGCGATGCGAACTCTGCTCCACGTTCTCCGTCGATTCTCACAACATGTTGGAGCAGTACGTTGTAGTCTGGGGTGTAGCCAACGCCGTTGCAGTACTGGAGAATGAGGTCGTAGTGACCAAGCTCGGCAAGCGAAGCAACGACCTTTTGAGGGACGTTTGCCTCTTTGTAGATAGCCAGGGCCAGGTTTAAGTCGTGAGGTTTGGCGAGATCACCAAGCTCTTCGGAGCAGAACAGCTTGCCCTCCTTCTGCCACTTCTCGATGAGGTGCTTGCGGCCTTGTGAGAAAACGGGTCGAGCCAACTCGAGCGTCTCCTCCCTGTTCAGGCCACCCTTGTCCAGCAGCTGGCCAAAGTATTGCAGTAATGTCGTAATCTGGCCTGGCTGGTTGGGTACTTGGCGCAGCCTGTTGATCGTGTTCGTCGTGCGCAGGAATCCACGTGGTGAGTTGGCGGCGACCTTCGCTGCCTCTGCAAAGTTTTGTTGCGACATCAAGTTCTCGAATCGCTGCGAATAAAGCTGGTCCGCACCAGGAAGTCCACCCTTCGAGGCCAGCTTGTACGCGATCTCCGCGCATGCCGGATTCTCCATGATGTACGGGATGAGGGTGTCCTCGCGAATTGTGGTGTGCAAAACTTGTCCTCGCTTGTTGATGACAACCACACCGGTGCCCTCGTCATCGCGCGCAGTGGTAAAGACCGTCTCTTCTGATATCCTGTTCAGGAACAAAGCCGTACCAGTCTCAAGATCATGAAGATGTATAAAACCGAACTTTGTGATGACAATCAAGATGCCGTATTTGTGCGCAATGTGGACGCCGAGTGGGAAGTCACCGGTGCCCTCCGCAGGCCAGTGAATCGGGATCAGGCGCTTCGGGAAGGCTGGGTTCGCGGCGTTGTGGTCGACCTCGACAATGTTGATCTTGGCGTCACCTGAAGTTGACTTTACGGCGAACGCAAAGAGCTTGGTGTCGGTCGAGGCGCCATCGAGACGGATGGTACCGAAAGTCGCGGCGTGACCCTCAAGAGGCTGACTGACATTCCTCGCCTTGGAGAACAGCTGCATGTTACCGCGGATGCCACCGGCTGGGTTCGAGGTAATGCCGACCAAGCATGACCAGCTCTCGTCGTCGTTGGTCACGTAATTGATGATCTGATTGTTCTACACAGCATGTTAGACGCATACTTTCAGAGACGGACCAGAAGTGCAAACCTCGAGCTGCTCGCCGCGGTCAAAGATCTTGCGAGGGGCTACAGCGTTCTTCGAGTCAAGCACATCCCAGTGGTATACGGCCTTGGTGCTGACAAGCGCAAGGGTGGTCTGGCTGATCCATCTCCAGAACTGAATGTCTTCTTGATGGCTGTATGTCTGCAGGCGCTCCTTGGTCTCGAGGTTGAAGAGCTGCAGCGTCCGTCCTTGCGCCTTGAGAGCTATGATGGGCTCTGTCAAGTGCATGATGGCGCTGTCGGCGCGGATAGGTCTCCGGATGACATTGTTTGTGTTCTTGAGATCGATGATGACCGTCTCGGCGGGGGCGTTGGTGTCGGTGTTGACCTGGCGCACGCAAACGTACTTGTCGGACTCGAGCGTCTATCGAGTCTGTCAGCTCAAATGACACCGGCGGCTCAAATTGGATTGCTCCACTCACGCAGTTCTGCCATGATATCGAAGCCGGCTGTGTTTCTTGTTAGCTATTCCTGCTGCCTTCGCGGTGGAGGCTCGGCTGCGCTTGGCTAACGTACGGTGATGTTCAGGTTTGTGAGCTATAAAGGGATATGTTAGCTTCTATATCAATCTGTATATTCTCTTGTTGTGACGTACCAGCGTCGGCTGCGCGACGTGCAATGGGACCTGTCGCTGGGCCATGTTTGCGACAGACCTGCTCCTAGCTCACCGGGGTGAAAGGACGCGCAAGCAGAGGGTATCGGAAGGAAAGTAAGACGGGGCCCAGATGTACAACTCCAGAGGCTCGCAATACGAAATGAGGGACTGTGTGGAGAGGCGGGATGGTGGTGAGTTTGGTGATGTTCGAAAGGAGTAGGAGCTCCTCGTGTTGTTTCCACATACGCTCCGTAGACGGTGGCTCGTGCGAGAGGCTAGTGCTTGGCTGACGCCCCCAAATATGAGGTAAGCGTGCTTGATGTCTGTTCGTACACTATGGATTTGCTCGTACCTAATGTGTCAACATTTAGGACATACGAAACGCTAAATGTGGTGAACAAGAAACACGAGCGCCTTTGCCCAGATGGTATTGGTACTTATGCTAGCAACCTTGCAAGTCTCAAGCATCCAATGCCGTATGAGTGCAACAGTCACGGCCGTTTGCTCTGCACCAGGGTTGGCTCAAGGGAGCGGTGAGAGACACTGTACTTGAAATGCCTTCACAAGCAACGCCTGTTCAGTCATTCGATCCAAGGATTTCCTGTATCTGTATGTAATCAGAATCGGCTCAAGATGGGGAGCTCGAACAGCTTTCAGGCAGCACAATATTTACTGACGGGATAATCAATATTACTACATTATTGAGCCTATGTGCTTCTGTACTTATATAACAAAACAACGCAGATTATTCGGTATCAAAACCGTACAGATCGGTATTATCAATATCATTACCTAGATGCCCACCTCTCGGAACTTCGAGTCGCGAGTCGGGCTTCCTCTCGTCTCCTTATCCGCATCAGTCGTAAACGTCGGCGGCGGTGCAAGTCCCTCATCGAAATGGTCCTGCGCCTCCTCAAATTCAGTAGCTCCAGACGCCTTAGTCGGAGCACCAGTAAGACGTTCCTTGGACCGCCCTCTAGGTTCCTCCAGCGACGAAACGTCAGAGTATGTGTCATCAAGCTCGTTGACGTGCGGAACAGCCGCGGGCTCAACGTCACCCAAGTTGTGAGGACGTTCGTCGCCAGAAGTGGCGCGCGTAGGCGAAGTGTGGGACTGAGCTTGAGACTGGGAGGTGGAAGATCGCAGGGTAGCACCACCAACAAAGCCTGTCTCTTTATCCTTGCCTACTTCTCCTGAACCGAATGAGCCAGCAGATGTGTGCTTAGACCGGCGCTTCAATTTGCTGAACATCGATTTCAGACCGCCCTTCGGCGAGGTGGGTGAGGTCGCATCGGACTCCTGGACCGGGGCTGCGGTAGTGGAATTTCGTATCAGGTCGTCAGTGTCGTTGGCAGTTGTACTAGCACCTGCAGCAACTGGTGCGGCGACTGGTGCAGCAGTCGATACGCGATTGGACTTTCGTTTCTCCTCCTTGGCCATACGATCTTGCTCCGCCTTCTTTGCCTTCTCCGCTTCTTTCTCTTGCTTCGCGGCGGTCTTCTCTGCTTCTTTCTCCTGCTTTGCGGTCCGCTTCTCCTCATCTGTCTCAAGTCAGTATGTTTCAGACAGTGTGTGTTGAGCGACTTACCTCTCAATTGCTTCTCTCCAGCTTTGATCTCGGCGGCGCGTTCCTTCTCTGTCGTTTCACGACGCTTCTTCTCCTCAAGCTCCATCTTGCGCTCTTCTTCTTCCGCCCTTCTCTTCTCGTCCTCTGCACGTCGCTTCTCCGTCTTGTCCGCGATCTCGTCCAACGTGGGCTGGATCCGAGCCTGGGCAATAGCATCGATTTCGCTCTGGTCCATCCACTTGCCATTACCAATGTGAACCTTTCCGTGATTCTCCATACGTGTCTCCGAGTTGGCTGCTGCCTTCTGGCGAGCCTTCGCATCCCACTCATCGATCATGGCTGGAGTCATCTTGCCAGTCTTGTCATAGATTTTCTGGTCCTGGGCTTGCATCTGTGCTTGAACTTTTCGCTCTGCAGCAGCTAGGAGGAACTTGCGGTCGTTCTCGCGTTTCTTAGCATCCACATCGGCCAACGTCTTGTTGAACTGCTCCATTTGTGACCGAATGCGTCTCGAGCGGAAGTCATCCTCATCAGAGTCGGAGTCATCGGCAGGAGCGGCCTTGGAGTCGCTATTAGTAGTTTTGTGGCCACGGCGCAGAGACAGCTTTGAACGAGGCTGTTTTTCATAGCCGTAGTAGCTCCTGTAAGCTGCGTTCTCGTCGTAGCCTATCTTTGCCAGACGCTCTTGAGCAAGCTTCTGGGCAGCCTCTTGGATTCCTATGTAGCGCATGGCCTGTTGTTTGATGTCCTCCTCACCAGTAGCAGGTTGTTGCCCGTGAGCAATGGTAGCACCGGAGCGAGCAGCAGATGCGTTGTCAGTTTGGTGCTGCTGCACGTCGTACATCTTCTTTGCCATGGAGATGGCAGAAGCTTGTAGCGCGGCGTTTCGGTTCTTCTCCTCTGTTTCCAGCGCAACGGGAGGTGCGCTACCGTACATCTCCCGGGAGATGCCCTTCGCATGCTGTATGCGAGCTGCCTCCATCGCGCCGAGCCCGTTGTTCTTAGAGCTCGCGGCGGGTGCGTGGGGGGTCGCTTTCACAGAGGCACTGTGGGCAAGAGAGGCAGCCCCCAATGCGTTCTTCGCGGAGTTTCTGGCGTCAGGGTAGCTCTCAGGCGGCACTGGCACTGCCTGGGTACGCGCGAGACCCGCTGACGTGTGTGCACCGGTGGCTGCAGTGAAGGCATTCTTCCTGCCGTCGTCGGTGTATCCATAGTCGACGGCACCGGGACCGAGGTTTTGCTTGCGCATGGCGATGGTTGCTGCAGAGTGGCCGTCGGCACTAGCTTCTGGCTTCCATAGGTTCAGATTCACGCCGTCTTTGTGGGCAAGCAGAGCGGCCTTGCCCGCAGCAGACGATTGCTCCGGCTTCCACCACTCAGGGCTCTTCTGATTCTGGTTTGCAAGGAGCGCCGCAGCTCCAGCAGAGTTCTTAAGATCGATTCCGACGATGGGGAAGCCGGGCAGGTCGGAAGCTTTCGCGTATTTGAGGCTGGTTGCGGCGCCTGGACAATGTTAGACATGGCGCAAGTGTTTGTCACCAAACATCAAGACTTACTCGCAGAAGAGAGCTTTCCGTCAGGCCCAAGGGGGTTTATGGCTCGTGACAACTGTTCCTTGCTGGCGCCGGGCTTCGTGGCGTAGAGAGCGGCAGCGGATGCCTGGTTCTGGAGACCATTGTTCTTGGTGTGTTGATGCGCGGATGGGTCGGGGCAGCGCATGCCCTCGGCAGATCCACTGTCAGCGGGTGCTGCGGGCGCACTCATACTCAGGCCTGTGGACGCCATATTGCGGTGTCTCAATGTTGACTATCAATTCCAGCGCGTATTGACCTTGTCAAGTCTCTCGTATCTGATTGAAGGCAGGATGACGCCGCAGGCGGAGGAAAGTGCAAACGTTGCCAGACTTGGTGCGCGCATGGCTAATATGATGATGGCACAGCATTCATTCAACGGAGTCTACGTCATGCGTCGCGGATGATCTCCCTACCTTACTTTTTTGGGCCTCGGTCAGTTCGCCCTGTAGATCGAGACACACAATCCAGCCCCAAAAGGCTTACTTACGAGCCAAAACAGTAAAGACATCTTGTCCGGGGTCCCCTAAAGGTGAGCCGTCAAACATCTATTTCCTGGCCCCTGCATTCAACGTACTCCGAATCACACACAATCATGCCTCTTGCCAGGTATTGAGCCAGCAGTTTGTCACCGACCGTGAGCGACCTTTTTCGCAATATCCATTGCGATTCTGTAGAATCATCCCACTCCACTGTAGAGCTGTGGAGGTGTGACAGTTACCGCGACCTATTGGAATCTCCACTCGCTTCAATTGGTCGACACTCGAATGATGCTCACCTATCACGGGACAACTTTCGCGGAGCAAACCGTGGACCTGCTCTTCTGCCAGGATTTCAGTCGCCCGACAACAACTACCCATACTAGCCTGCAGCGACGTCAGCGCTAAAGCACGTCGTTCGGACTCGTTCCTACACGTTACGTTCTTTCTGCAAATCTTGGCTACGTACTAGCATAGTGAACCATTGCTCACCGGTCTGCTCTTAGATGGCACACTCACTCCAGACGCCGCTCAGAAGCGTACTGAACTTTCGGGATGTCGGTGAATATGTGAACCGTGCTACAGAGTCGAGGAAAGTTCCAATCCTGGTCATACACTCTGTTCTCTCACTCACTGTTTGTTCAGACGCTTGCACTCCGGGCTGCTGTTTCGCAGTGCTCGGCCAGACGAAGCATCCGTTCAGGACAGGACACGACTTGTTGAAGAAATCGGAATCAAAAGCGTCATTGACCTACGGACCAAGTAAGCTTTACTTCGAAAAGTCGATGTATAGTGCTGACGATGTTAGAACAGAGCACATCGAGCAGGCCCAAAAGCGAGATGCAAACATCAAGGCATCTGCAGCTCTGCCGCAAACCAACGATGAAGTCGCTGAGCCCTTGAAGATACCCGGCCTCAAATACTTTGAAATTAACTTCAACGGCTCGTCGTTCTCTCGCATGCTGATATCGAAGTTGTCATGGCTCGAATTCTTGCGCCTAGCCGAACTGATGCTGTTTGGGTATCGCAAAGACGCGATCAAAATCCTCTCTCCGCACATGGAAGAAATGGGCCTCATTGGCCTTGCTAAGACCTCGCTGGATGTGTGCCAGAAGGAAGTGAAGCAAGTATTCGACGTCTTAGCCGAAGATACGAATTGGCCAGTCTTGGTCCATTGCACGCAAGGCAAGGATCGCACAGGCTTGATCATCATGCTGGTGTTGTTTCTGCTTGATGTCGACCAAGATGTCATCGATAAGGACTACAGACTGTCCGAGTCAGAGCTTGCACCTGAGATGGAGTCGAGGATCAAGGAGATTGCGTCGATTGGACTGAGTGAGCAATTCGCTGTTTGTCCTCCTGGCGTGGTGGCCAGTGTGCATGCCCATGTCGAGGAAAAATATGGCGGTACTCAGAAGTACTTGGAAGCAGCTGGTATCAGCAAGGAGGCCATAGAACGTCTGAGACAGAGGCTCCTGGAGTAATTTGGTGAAATACGGACATTCGGAGTTTGCCATTGTGCGTGTTCGTGGTACGAAGTACTGTGGGTCTGTACTTCGTAGCCAGATGGCCAGTCATCACCACGAAAGTATTGTACGATTTCAATAAGGTGCTACAATCGTTTGAGGATAAATTCTTGCTACTAGATCCTGGTTATCGTCAATTTGATATGTGAACGAACGAGAAATCGCGTCGCTACGGTATCGTGAGGTGCATTATCACATGTCTGGAGTTCTCGTTCTGTACTCAAATTCGTAAATAAGCTGCCCAGCACAGTTTGTATTGATGCCCTGCCCTGCCCCCCCCCCAAAAAAAGGCAGTACAGCAAATAGCAAATACTCCAGCTCTTAGTACGTCCTAAATAGCTTCAAAGTAGTTGTTGGCTCAAAAATATGCAACTCGTGTTCAACATCTGAACTAGTCTGAAGTGACACCAGTTCCCCTGCTCTTCGCTTACCTAGCTCACCGCCCTCCAAAACCTCAACCCCAACAACGCTTTGCTCAACGTCTGCAAAATTCTTCTACAAGCTGCAAAGATGAGCAGCAATACGTCCGAGGAGAATTTCGAGTGGGTGGAGACGCCACCGGCGCCGTCTCCCGTCACCCCAGAGTTCGATTGCGGTGTCAAGATAACTTCGGTGCGTAGTAAACAATATATTTCCGGAGACCCCGCCAGCCATTGAGCGTGCAATTGGCATGGCAGCAAGCTAACATTCGACCGCCAACAGTATCCGACCATTGCCAATGCTCCCCTTCCTGCTGAGGGCTCCAGTCGCGAGTCGTTCAACAACACCTTCCTCATCTCGCTGCTCGTCGGCGTCCCGGCCTACATCACATGGAGCTGGGGCATGGGCTTCAAGACCTGGGTCTTCCTGGCCCTCGTCCTGTTCCTCCCCATCCTCGGTCCTTTCTGGTGGCTTACCTCTGAGTTTGCTCCCCGCCTGAACGAGAAGGCCAAGCTGCCAGGCAAGCCAATTGAGCACTACCTCAAGTTCAACAAGGCCGAAGACCGCGACGCATACTACGGCAAGAAGCTCATTCCAATTGAGACGTTCCAGGAAAAGTACTTCGACGGCGAGGTCGAGCTCAACGGCGACATGCTGGAGATCCTCGAATGGCGCCACGACTGGTCCAAGCCGCGATTCACCCTCGGACTGATCAAGCACTTCCTCTTTGGTTTCATTCCCGAGATGATCATGCACTCAAGGTCTCAGGGTATGTCTCCCTATATTATGACATCTACTGGCATCTGCTGACCTGTGATACAGACGAGGAGCAGGTCCGAGACCACTACGACCGCGGCGACGACTTCTACGGCTGGTTCCTTGGCCCACGCATGATCTACACCTCTGGCATAATCTCAGACATCAATAAGGAGGAGTCACTCGAGCAGCTCCAGGACAACAAGATGGGCATCGTCTGCGAGAAGATCGACCTACAGAAGGGCGAGAGGATGCTCGACATCGGCTGTGGCTGGGGTACCCTCGCTCGCTTCGCATCGGTCAACTACGGCGCCAGTGTGACTGGTGTGACCCTTGGACGCAACCAGACTGCTTGGGGCAACAACGGACTGCGAAAGTCAGGCATCGAAGAGGACCAGTCCAAGATTCTCTGCATGGACTACCGCGACATTCCCGTTCCTGAGGGCGGCTTCAACAAGATCACCTGTCTGGAGATGGCTGAGCACGTTGGTGTCCGCCGTCTGGCTGGCTTCTTCCGCCAGGTCGGAGCTATGATGGATGATGATGGTACCTTCTTCCTTCAGATTGCCGGTCTCCGCAAGCACTGGCAGTTTGAGGATTTCACCTGGGGTCTGTTCATGAACAAGTACGTCTTCCCGGGTGCTGATGCATCTACTCCTCTCGGCTTCGTCATCGACACGCTCGAGGGCGCCGGCTTTGAGGTCAAGATGGTTGACACGATTGGTGTACACTACTCCGCTACGCTCTGGAGGTGGTACCGTAACTGGCTCGGCAACAAGGACAAGGTCCAAGCCAAGTACGGCAAGCGCTGGTACCGCGTAAGTTCTGACTTAAATACCCTGCTCGTAAAGTGCGCTAATTTGAACATAGATTTGGGAGTACTTCCTCGCTTACTCTACGATCGCGTCTCGCCAGGGTACCGCTTCATGCTTCCAGATTACTTGCGTGAAGAACTTGAACGCAGTCCACCGTATCGATGGTGTCAAGACGCAGTTCAGCTTGTCTGCTGCGCTTGAGGCAAGCATGGCTAAACTCTCCAAGAATGCATAGAACGTGCTTGACGTCAAGCCAAGAGAGTGTGTCTATTAGAAGGAGATGATCAACTGCTTTGTAGGGCAGGGACAAGTGATGTGTACTTTGATAGTACGGAAAATGGGAATGTTGTGGGGGTCCGACCTACTTGCGCAAGCTATAAGCTAAGGTCTAGGACTGGGAGGTAGCAGTGTACGACGGAGGCCTGCGGTGTCATCTATTATGACCGAAGAACGCCGCTAATCGCACGACATGAACGTTACGATACTCAATGATATCATGTTGCAGCTCATGTTCCCTTTCTATTATGACATAAGACGGTTGCGTACATCGTCTACAACTGCATAGCACAAAAAGGTACAACGTTGTGTGCGAAGTCGCAAGGAATGGCACTCTATATTGCGACATGTTTCACGATCCTACACTCTTTCGCTGGATGATGCTCAAATTGAACTCTCGTCCTCACTTGGTGTGCTTTCGCATACACTCCTCGAGCAAACCGAGTAGCTCGTCCTTCCGCTCCTTGCCGCACCAGCTACCGTGAATCGAGTTCTCAGCAATCGTCTTCCACTCCTGCACACTCAAATCAAACGCCGCTTGTACAGCGTAGTAGTTCTTGAGAATGTACCCACCAAAATACGCCGGATCATCGCTGTTCAAGCTGAAGTTGACGCCTGCTTCAAGGAACTTCCGGATCGGGAGTTGTCCGACGTGTTGAACGACTTGCAAGCAAACGTTGCTCAACGGACACACTGTGAGCATGATGCCCTCTTTCACCACGCGGTCCATCAATCCTGGATCCTCGATGAGCCGAATGCCGTGGTCGATACGCTCTGTGTGTAATGCATCAAGTGCGCCAGAGATGTAGGTCGGGTCTCCTTCTTCACCCGCATGTGCTGTCCTCTTGATCCCTCTCTTCTCCGCCTCAGCGTATATCTCCTTGAAAAGCTCTGGTCTGAACCCAACCTCGCTGGAATCCAGCCCGAGACCTGCAATGAGTCTATCATCGCCATCAAAGTACCCGCCCTTAACAGCCTCATCCATCGTGACCCTCGATTTCTGCACGGGAAGGTGCCTCAAGAAGCACATGATCAACTTGCTCGTGATGCCTAGCTCTTTCTCCGCGCGCTTGCAGGCTCTATCAAATCCGCTCACCACAGTCTCCAGAATGACACCACGACTCGTATGGCTCTGAGGATCAAAGAAGACCTCAGCATGCTTGACACCATCTGCTGCGGCGGTGATGAAGTACTCCCAGCCCAGCATCTCGAAATCTTCGACTGTGATGACGGCGTCCAAGGCGCGGTAGTAGAACGCAAGGAAGTCGTTGAGGTTGGTGAAGGCATTGTAGCGTTCAGTAAGGGTCGCGACGGACGCGTATGCTGGGTCTGAGGGGATAGCAATGTTGTTTTTCTGGGATAGTGCGAAGAGAAGTGTGGGCGACAGACAGCCTTCGAGGTGCAAATGATGTTCGCATTTCGGAAGCTCCTGTATAAATTGGCGGAGGGAAGAAGATTCAGGCATTTTTTAAGTTGCGATGACAGTAGTAGAAGAAAGTAAGGAAGGTGGTGACAGTTCGAAGGAAAGTGCTCGACTATTTACTGTTGACTTTGTGGTGGATACTGCTTTTGTGGGAGTTTGAAAATTTCGTCTTCTCCATCGGTGCACGCCGGCGTGCGATAGGAGGAGACAGCTCGCAGCTTACGTTCCTACCTATGTGCACCATTTTAGAGTTCGTGAAGCCCTACACATCTTCTAAGCAGATGCTGATGATATTGAAATGCTGTCGTTCCTGGAACTCGCTTCTTTGCGAGGGCGTGGTGGTAGCCTCATATTGAGCTGGACATCAAAACTCACGGCAGCAGCAGCTGCGGAGCAAATTGACTTTGGAGTACGTCAGCAAAATCATTGCTCACCTCGCACTTATCGAGCCCAAACATGCATTCACCTGACATCGCCCCGGATCGCGCTTCGGCGTTAACATTCAATTAGCGCGAACGACGCTGTGCCGCTGCGAAGGATCCAACAATCTGCACTCGGGGGCTGCACCGTTTACCACCTTGGACCTCCAGCCGTTAAGGATCGCGGGCTCCCCTACAGCACCATGCATGTATTTATATGCATGGAAGATGCGTCAAGTCTCGGTTATGCAGTTGGTGCAACGTCATCGACAACTGCCATTGGCGCCAACAATACCACAGCATCTCGAGGATGATGTCGATGAATAAACGCTGTTGTATTAATAGGCCTCTACTATAATCACTCACCCCAGCCCGTGTCTCACCTGCAAGTCAGTTGCCCATCGACGCTTCTTCTGGGCCATTTCTCCAGACCAATACAACTACGCCGCAACCCTACAGGCTTAAGACCGAGTTTCTCAGTCGCACCTGTAAACCGATTCAACAGCACATAGCAGACAATGGCAGAAACTCGATATACGGCTTTGGCTCTTGTGCCTGCTATTGCGGCTGGCCTCTACTTCCTTCTGCATCGATGGAGGCATGGCAACTTCGCACACATTCCAACTCCATATCCTCGAAGTTTGCTTGTCGGACACCTGGGATACATCGGTGCTGTGATGAAAAAGCTCGACAACCCCAAATTGCACCCAGGTATGTTTGCTTCGCCTCAGTACCACTTATCTAGTCTAACGTTACAAAAGACTACATGTTTGAGAGCCTTTGGAGAGGTGCTGGGTGTCCAGAATACTTGTTCCTTGACACGCGACCTGCAAATCATCCGGTGGTACTTATCACGTCCCATGAGATGGCGGAGCAGATTACGAAGATCACAAAACAACAACCGTACAGTACCACAAAGTCCAAGACCGTTCTAGAAGGTCTCAATCAAATCATCGGTCGATATTCACTCCTCGGCGAAGAGGGCGAAGCTTGGAAAGCGCTTCGAAAGCAGTTCAACCCGGGGTTTGCGCCGGCGCATATACTCTCCCTTCTTCCGGTCATTATCGAGAAGACATACACATTCCTGGACAGGCTCGATGCGACTGCTGCCTCAGGTATGCCCACAGAGCTTGAACCGCTGTGCACAAACGTCACATTCGACATCATCGGAGAGGTTGTCACCAACATTGACAGCAAGGCTCAAGACCCAACTTTACAGGGGAATGACATGGTCAAGAACTTCCGCTTCCTAGTCGATACATATGCAGGCGCGAGCGGAGTGTCGTTCCACTGGCTGAACCTTCCCAGGCAAACCAAGAAGTACATATATGCCAAACGGCTGGACGCTGCAATCAAGTCCTGCATCAAGGACAGATGGGAGACTATGCAAACGAACGGCGCGGACAAGAAGGATCGCTCCGTGCTGTCTCTCGCGCTCAAAGATTTAGAGAGTCTGACACCTCTGGGATTGCAACAAATAGCAGATCAAGTGAAGACGTTCCTTCTTGCCGGACACGACACGACTTCCATCCTGCTCCAGCGCGCCATCTACGCTCTCTCCATCCATCCAAAGTGTCTGAAGAAGATACGAGTAGAGCTCGACTCCATCTTTGGCGACGCAGATCCCAAACAGGTGTTCCTCTCGCATCCAGACGAGACCGTGAACTCGCTGGTGTACACCTCCGCTGTTATCAAGGAATCTCTCCGACTATGGCCGCCCGCCGCATCTGCGCGCATGTCGCACAATGGCCTCAGGCTTCGTACTTCGGACGGAGAAGAAATATGCTTGGACGAGTGCGTACTTTACGTCATCCACAGCATAATCCAACGCGACCCTAAAGTCTACGGAGAAACGGCCAACGACTTCGTACCCGAGCGTTGGCTCAACGAGTCCGGCAATGACAACAGCATCCCCATCAGCGCTTGGAGAGCGTTCGAGCGCGGACCTCGCAACTGCATTGGGCAAGAGCTTGCAAACCTGGAGGCTAAAGTCATCTTAGCTTGCGTCATGCGGCGGTATGACTTTGTCAAAGTGGGCATGGGAGAGGCTGAGACGGACGAGAAAGGCCACTTCGTCGTTGATGAGAAGGGCAGGTACAAACTCAAGTCTGAGTTGTTGAATGTGAGTGTTACATGAGAACAGTTTGCTTGGAAAGTGCTAATTTGCTGCAGTCGGTGGCTATCACGCCGAAACCAATGGACAAAACGGTGATGAAGATCTCGATCCGTTAACACGCTGCTCGGTCGTGGCTGATGCGGATGAAAAGATACAATGCTACGTGCAAGTAAAGTGTAATACTCAGGAGAAGCGACATGGCGTGCTTGTGACTTCATTTATGAGTTAACCTACTTGTACAAAAGATGGTGGTCACTCTTCAGCGTGTATATCAGATTTGAGAAGACCCGGCGGACTATGACCATATGCGCCAATTACTGGGAGAATCTAACGCACTATCAAATACTCTGAGTCAGAAGCTTGCAATTGCTAGATACCCTGTGTAAGAAGTCGAATGTGACAAAGATTGTCTTTGGGTTCGTCCGGTTTAGGCGTGCAATGTGCCTCGGCGACTCGGAGGGTCAAAGGCCCCGAATGATGAGAAAGCGATTATGTCCGTGGAGGAACGGACGAATGTTCGAAAAGCATCAAGCATCAAGATATATTTCGTGTTTTGAACTGTTCTCATCGTGCATTGAAGTTCAAGACTTGTCAGAAACAGGAGTGTCGAATTCGAGGTCCAACGCAGGTACCGTCCAATCGTCTTCCAGCAACACCAATCTGGCACCACGATGACAACCATGTCACAGTCTACTCCACAGCGTACTGCGGCTGCGACCTCCGAGACCCGCGAGGCTGTACCACTTTGCCGGAATATCGCCAGTCGATTGCAGTTCTTGCGACGCGGTCAACATGACCGCAAGCGCGTTTTCGAGCCTCTACCGGAACCCTCAAAGGAGCGCCTCAATGCCTCCCTGAACGATACGCCTGTCGATACCCAGGTGCTGGTCGCATCGCACACACCAGCCACAATAGAGAAAGAGAAGACAGTCCTGTATCTGGCCTATGGCTCGAATCTCTGCAACGAGACCTTCCGAGGCAAGCGAGGCATCCAACCGCTCTCCCAAGTCAACGTTCTCGTACCAACCCTTCGACTGACCTTCGACCTCCCCGGCATCCCATATGCAGAGCCATGCTTCGCCAACACCGCTCTACGAGTCCCTGACGCGACTCCTCCAGTCAGCTCAGACGACTACCACAAAGACCGCTGGCACAAGGGCCTCGTGGGCGTCGTCTACGAAGTCACGCTGAGCGACTACGCACACATCATTGCGACCGAAGGCGGCGGCTCCTCATACCAAGATATCCTGGTCGACTGCTACGTGCTCCCCGCGTCCGCCACCGTGCCCTCAACACCCTCCTCGAACCCCTTCAAAGCACATACGCTCTTTGCGCCCAATGTTAAAGACGATGGCGCTACTCGCACATCAGACCGCACGACGCGCCCAGACCCCAGCTACGCACAGCCCTCGGCGCGCTACCTCAAGCTCATCACCGACGGCGCCATCGAACGCGAACTGCCCGCTGAATACCAGACGTATCTGCACTACATCCGACCATACACCATCACAACTAAGAAGCAGGCTATGGGCAAAATGCTGTTTCTGGCGATTTGGGGGCCCATTATCACGCTGCTGTTTGCGTTGTCAGGGCAGTTGCAGGATAAGAAGGGCAGAGTGCCGAAGTGGTTTGGCACGCTTATGGCGATGGTGTTTGGGGGCATGTGGGTGAGCTACGATGAGTTGTTTAAGAAGGTGTTTGGTGATGGTGAGAGGACTGTTCGGAATGGTGGTGATGATGTGGTAAGGGGGAGGGAGGTTGGAGGAGATGGGGAGAAGGCGGCGCTGTTGGAGGAAGAGTTCCGGACATTGGACGCCCAGGGCGGAAGGAGGGAGAGTGTGGTAGAGGCTTGGACTGAGAAAGTTTGAAGTCAGTATCTTTAGGGCACTTAGAGCGCGGCGACGGCCACCAGCATAGAACAGACTACGCTAATGAGTGAAAGCTACTCTACATCAACTACCAGCAGTGACTCGGAGAATGTTAGCGTGTGAGCGTCGAGGGATATCTGCCTACGTAAGCTCACGTGCAGTCCTGGGAGTCCGCTGTCGAAGTACAACACATTGATCTGCTTGATAAACTACAATTGTAGCCATCATTCGCTACCTTAATTCGACAGACACCCTAGCATGTTCGCTCATATGTTTCAGCCTGCAGTATGGACGATGTACGCAGACGTCAGTGGTCAGAGCGAAACTATCAGCTGAGAAGAGTTCCACTCTCAGTAATGGTCTTAGGCCGTGTCCAATCTTTTCCCCGTAACAGTAAGAAAGTTGCTGCCCCCATACTAATCGGACTCCAACGAGTGACGTGAGGCTCTCTGCGGGTTCCGCGCGCGGCACCAGGCGGCGCAGAAAGCAACAGGCCGCGCGTGAGTGGTCAGACGGAGGCCTCGCACTCAGAGGTCTGCGATTCGGTGAGCGGTCCCTGCCAAGCCCGACGCGCTTGCCAGACCGCTTTCGCTGTGACGGACCCTGGCCTCGTTGGTGCTTGGACCAAATAAATTATATCTAGTCCGCGACAGCCTCAACAACACTGCCGCCTTTCCAGTCCTTCTCTGCCCGGACTCTCGTGCAAGATGGGTGTCCTCGCTAACGTCGCCGGCCCATTGGGCAACTTCACCTCCAACTCGTCCACGACCGTTCTCATCGCCTCTGGGTTCGCCTCCTTTATCCTTCTCGCCATCGTCCTCAATGTACTGAAGCAGCTTCTGCTCAAGAAGCCCAATGAGCCGCCCGTCGTCTTCCACTGGGTCCCGATCATTGGCAGTACCATCACATATGGCATGGACCCGTACAAGTTCTTCTTCGCCAACCAAAAGAAGTACGGCAATGTCTTTACCTTCATCCTCCTCGGCCGCAAGATGACCGTCTGCCTCGACACCAAGGGCAACAACTTCATCCTCAACGGCAAGATCAAGGACGTCAACGCCGAGATCATCTACGCGCCGCTCTGCACGCCCGTCTTCGGCAAGGACGTCGTGTACGACTGCCCGAACTCGAAGCTCATGGAGCAGAAGAAGGTGCGCATACAATAGCTGAAGCAATGTATATGTCACTAACAGCACCAGTTTGTCAAGTTCGGTCTCACGCAAGAAGCCCTCCGCTCGCACGTCACCATCATCACGCAAGAGGTCGAGGACTTCATCAAGCGCCACAAGTCGTTCAAGGGCCAGAAGGGCACCTTCGACGTGACCAAGGTCATGGCTGAGCTCACCATCTACACCGCCTCGCACTCTCTCCAGGGCGAGGAGATCCGCAACTCCTTCGACCACAAATTTGCTGAACTGTACCACGATCTTGACATGGGCTTCTCTCCCGTCAACTTCATGCTGTCCTGGGCACCCCTCCCACACAACCGTGCTCGCGACAACGCACGCGAGACGATGATCAAGCTCTACTCGGATATTGTACGCAAGCGCCGGTCAGGCAACCAGCCGAAGGGACACGATATGATCTGGCATCTGATGGACTGCAAGTACAAGGACGGCACACCCATTCCCGAGCATGAGATTGCCGGTATCATGATTGCCCTGCTCATGGCTGGACAGCATTCGTCGTCGTCCACCATTGCCTGGATTGTCCTTCGCCTGGCTCAAAACCCACACCTTGTTGAGGAGCTCCTTGCGGAACAAAAGGCGCAGCTTGGTGAGGATCTGCCCGCACTCACCTCTGACGACCTACCGAAATTGCCGCTTCACTCACAGGTCGTCAAAGAGACTCTCCGCCTCCACGCTCCCATTCACTCCATCATGCGTAAGGTCATGCAGCCTCTTACCGTCGAGGGTACCAACTACGTCATTCCCACCTCGCACAACCTCATGGCTTCGCCCGGCTACTCTGCGCAGCTCGACACACATTTCGTCAACCCCTCTCACTGGGACCCCCATCGATGGGACGCCGGTCAGCACAACTTCGAGGAGACAGACAACGATGAGGAGAAGATCGATTATGGTTGGGGTGTCGTCTCGAAGGGTACCAACTCGCCTTACCTTCCTTTTGGAGCTGGGCGACACAGGTGCATTGGCGAGCAGTTCGCGTACCTGCAATTGCAGACTATCCTCGTTGCTTTCGTAAGGGAGTTCAAGGTCCGCAACATTGGTGGTAGCAAGGACATCATTGGCACAGATTACTCAAGTTTGTTCTCGAGACCGCTTGCGCCTGGGACTGTTGAGTGGGAGCGACGAGGCAAGGAGCAATAGACGTTGTTTAACGATTGGTAATGATGTGCATAGCCCTGCGTTTTGGGTTTCTGGAAGCATACTACTAGGGTGATAGACTACGAAGTATCTAATATGTAATAACTGCATGCATAGAGCTGTTCCTTGGTCGCAAGACGCGTTCGCATCATTACTCTTGTTCCACGATAGGTCCGGTCGCCCTTCCGACTAGTCGGAATAGCCGAGGAGATGTCCGACTTCACCATTTGTACTCATCATCAACCATTAGGCATATAGTTCCATTAGGCATATACTTCCATTGCAAGCGTTTTACACGCCTGCTCCAGCAATTGACAGCAAGACGTCTAATAAGTCCAAATCACGAAAGAGCTGGTCAGAGATCATCTGGCCAATAAACCGCGCAACACCAGCATCAAAGAACAACATGAACGACCTCCAAAGGCTCAAGAAAGACTACCCATGGATCCAAACTCCTCTCGTCATAGGCGCACCGATGCGTCTAATTGCACTGGCGGATATGGCTGCTGAGATCTCAAAGGCGGGTACGTTTACATCATCATCTCGTGCCTGGAATTACGAAGCACAGCACGTGCATCTGGTCTTCACCACACCACTCTCTTCTCTTCGTCACACGCATTTCTCGTTCTAGAGGAACCACTTGCGCGATATTGATATCTGCACTAGGCGGCATAGGCTTCATCGGCGCCGGAACCGACGTCTCGGACTTGCACACGTACTTGCAAAACGCGCAGAGCCTCCTCGCCACTACAGTTCTAACGACAACTCCTGTTCTTCCCGTCGGCGTCGGCTTCAGTACGTAATTTCTCCGTACGAAATACATTTGATCTGATACAAGCACTGACTTCGTACATCTACCTCAAGTCAACTGGGGCGCTGATCTTTCTGCCGCTATACCTCTCATCGCGCAGCACAAGCCCGCAGCAGTATGGTTCTTCGCGCCCTCATCCCCTTCTTCGCTCGCAGAGTGGAACCAGAAAACCCGCGAAGCTAGCCCCGAAACGAAAGTATGGGTGCAGGTGGGGAGTGTGAAAGAAGCAATCAGTGTGGTGCAGAATGTAAAACCTGATGTCCTGGTCGTTCAGGGCACGGATGCAGGTGGCCATGGTCTCGCTCAGGGTGCGAGTCTGATTACTTTGCTGCCGGAAGTCGCAGATGCGTTGGCTGCGCTGCCATATAAACCAGTTCTCATCGCAGCAGGCGGCATCATCGAAGCTCGCGGTGCCTCATCCGCTCTCTTACTCGGCGCATCGGGCGTCGTTCTGGGAACACGCTTCCTCGCATGCCCAGAGGCTAATATCGCAGCTGGATACCGCAACGAAGTGCTACGTGCGAGTGACGGCGGACAAACGACAGCTAGGACGAAAGTATACGATACGTTGCGCGGCACGACGGGCTGGGCGGAAACGCATAATGCGAGGGGCATATTGAATAAGAGCTATTGGGATGCGAAGGACGGAATGAGTTTAGAGGAGAACAAGAGGCTGTATGGGGAGGAGATGGGTAGGGGTGATGAGGGGTGGGGCGAGGAGAACAGGATGACTGCGTATGCAGGGAGTGGGGTCGGGCTGGTGAGGGAGGTTAAGGGGGCGGGAGAAATTGTGAAGGAGGTTAGAGAAGGGACGAGGAGGTTAGTTGAGGGGGCGAAGGCACAGTTATGAAGTAGGCGGTTCAACAAGCGCAGTACGTATGTGCTATGTAATCTTGTTGCGTCGCTCCGCGATGCTGTATGAGAAGCACATTATGTCAGCTGTCTCTACTGCAGAATCAAGCGTACCAGTCTGAACCACCCTCAGAATCCGTTATCTGACACTGCTCGAACAGTAGATGCCCTTGACATCGCCCGGATCGTTGACTCAGACTCAGCCGACGTAGACGAGTCGATGGTCATGGCCGAATGCTGGCTCACATAGGTGCCTGGGCGTTCCTCCTCATCAAACTCGCTCCTCTCGTGCATGACTTCATCTTCATCATCGCTCTCTTGTCCCACGCTTGATGCTTCGACCTCGAGAGCGGTCATGCGATTGACGAACTCCTTTTGCAGCCCTTTGAGCCATGCTGTAAGAACCTCGCCCTCCAGGACGCCAGTGTGGGCCTGGACGAGATGCTCCCGAAGGCTGAGAATGAGCTTGCGTCGCTTCTCCTTGAGCACGGTCTCGGACGCCTTCTTCCTCTTGAGCATGTGTGCTTCCAGCTTCTGGGCAATGTGCGCTGCGTGGTCGACGATGCCTGGCGGTAGCGGTACTATCCGTGCAAGTGTGAGGCCATAATGAGCTTCTTTGACGGCACCTGGAGTAATGCGGTAGAGCATCGTCATGCTTTGGTTATCCTCCATCTAGACACGGTTGTTAGCAGATACATCGTAGCCAGAATAGCATACTGACCTCGACCGCCAGATGCAAATTCTGTACGCCAGCACGTTCGCCCATGATCGTTGCAAGATCTTTGAAGTGAGTCGCGAACCAGACGAGAGACTGTGACTCGTTAGTGGGAGAAAGTCGAAGACGAGCGAGGTCATACTTTGCTTGAGACGAATGCTTCGGCGATCGCCAGTGCAATAGCTAGACCATCCCTAGTGCTAGTACCTCGACCCAGCTCGTCGATGATGGCCCTGGTATCGTCAGTCTGGCGTAACTTTAAGCCAGTACGTCACAATTCTTGCTCACAGGCTGCGTCGATCAATATTGCGCAAGATGAACGCGATCTCCCTCATCTCCGCGGCGAATGTGGACACGTTTGTCTCGATATTGTCATCCATACCCAGTCTTGCGAAAAGCTGATGGAGTATCGGGAAAGATGCATACGTTGCTGGAACACTACAAGCATTCAGCAAGACTCAAACCGCATCGGAGCACATCAGACATACTAGCAGCCAATCTGAGCCATGATCACCATGAGAGCAACAGATCGAATGTAGGTGCTCTTGCCGCTCATGTTGCAGCCGGTGATGATCTGGAAACGCGTCTGCTGTGTTGAGTACACATCGTTAGGAACAAACTTGGTTTGCATGAGCTTCTCTTTGATGGGGTGTCGTCCTTGCTGGATCGCTAGAGTGTCTGTGAGCTGCGGCTTGGCTTGTGAAGGTCAGTATAGCCTGTCTCAAAGGTTTTGATAGTAACAAGAACGTACTGTAGTCATTGACAGTCACGAGGTGGGCGAAAGAAGCTATCTGGTCGGTCTTAGCGTCTTGTAGACCAGGTCGTTGGGAGTGGAGCTCACCATGTCCAGCAAACCTACAGCTTCGCAGATCTTGAACATGATCGACATGTGGCTGCGAACTTCTTCGATCAAATTTTCCACGGCTTGATCACCTAACGCTGTCAGTAACAACAAGAAAATATAACCACTACACGTACTCATCAGGATGACTTCCTGGTGCGAGACGTTGATCTGTGACCGTCGGTAAGCAAGATCTCTGCAGTGGTGTAACGTGGTCTACCTTTTGGTTGCGCTTCATCAACTCCAGTGTCTGACACTCGATGTTGTTCTTCCGTCGAATGACATTGGTGAAGATCGGGGGCAGGTCTCGACCGTCAAGCTCAGAGCTGGAGATCTTGATGTAGAACTGCCTGGCGTTCTCGTACTTCAAGTCGAGTTGCAAATCATACTCCTCTGATTGCGTCAGCGGTGAAGAGATGTGTTAGGCGGGACTTGACTCACGGCCAAGTTCCGTGCAATGTTGATACGCGTCTTCGGAAGCTTCTTTGTAGGTGGTTCGGGCAACATCTAAAAGACCGTTGACACCCGACTTGACCGCATAGATGCGCTGATTTCGCAGCTCAAGAGGCTGCCGTGCGTAGGTGGTATCTTCGTTGATGACATGGTCGATCAGCTCCTGAATGGGTGCTACGTTTTCCGGAGCACAAAGCTGAGAGATGTCATTAGCCAACGATGACACTGAGTAAGTGTTACACACCTCGCGGATATTGTTCAGCATGCTCGATCCTGTGCCAGTTAGTGCTTCGTAGATGGGATTTACCGAGCCGACAAAGTGTTTCAGCATGATGATCTGGTTGATAGCAGCCTCTGTGGTTTGCAAGGTTGGCTTGGTGGGTGTGATGATCAACTTCACACAAGTCAGCCAATGTGTGCTGGAGCCGGGACATATCGCGCACCGCAGTCAGAATCTTGTCGGCATCTAAGAAGTTTTTCAAGGCTATGGCACGTCAGGGGCAGCCGCTTGAGGTGTGCGGCCAACTGACCTGCTCGAGTGGCGAAGAACATCTCCTCCTTCGTCGTCAGATTGTCGACTGCGGCGTACCGCGTGTTGAGCACGTCTGCATCAGTGAGTGGTTGCAGCACGTTATTGCGAAGAAGTCGTGCTCCCATTGGCGTCAACGTCTCATTGAGCAAACCGTAAAGGCAGTCCTTTGACTTCGGATTGTGCAAGTTCTGAACAAGCTCGAGAGAATGGATGGTGCTCACGTCAATCATCATCGACCCCTCAGAAGGCTCGTATCTCATCCTGAGCGAGTGGTATGTGAAGGTCATGCCGAGACCTAGGTCGATGTACTTGAGCACCTGCATCGTCTCAGCTACATAATCTGAAGTCAGGAGACACAACTCACCGCTGCAATGCAACAGACAGCGTAGTAGTTGCCTGTGACTGAGATCTTGATGGCTTCAACATCTTCTTTGAATGCAAGGGACTGAATGTACTCGTAGCCAGTAGTCTCGGCCCAGTAGCGACGATCAAGTAGAGTAAGTTTGCTGCCGATGTCTTCTAGATTCTCCTGGATGATAGAGAAGAGCTTCGACTTGGGGCTTGCCGCAGTCGAGACGATCAATATCTCTGAGGGACCGTATACCTTGAGCTTGTGAATGGTTCGAACGTACGTCTGACTGTCACCAATCTGGCAAAGCACTGCTTCTGCCGTGTCAAGATTGACAAAAGCTAGACCGACAGTAGGTGAGATACCACGAGATTCAGCAATCGCACACACGACTTGCTGAGCTTCAATCCTCGCAATCGTAGACGCACCAGTCCTGGGTATCGCTGTCGAGGGCATTCCAGTGCCACCTCGCCGAGTGCCGGGACGTGAAGTGGTGGTAGTATGGTCGCCATACGGATACCCATACGAGGTGGATGCCGAGGTGCTGTATGACGTCGACGGTCTGAAGCGATTCGACATGACTATTAGTGCTGCGCGGTCAGTTCTTGATCAATCGGCAATGTTCCGCATCTCTCAGATCGTTGAGATGAAGCGTAGTGAAGGAGATTGGGACGGAAGACGCGTCGAAGCAAGACTCCATCACTAGCGCGTCACACCCCTGTCACTTGCTTATCGATTGCCCAAAATTTATTTTTGGGAAGTCGCGACAGACTGGCGGGGTGAACATTGTTGCTACAACATACAATAGCCCGTCTCTGAGTCTGTAGAAACGCTAAAGTCTGTCCATACTGCTAAGAAATGGCGACACTGTATCCACCACCGACGAAGCGCCAGAAGCGTGAGCAAGGCGAGATTGCGCGCCAACAGCAAGACATCGACACGACGATACCTGATGGCTCAGTACGGGTGCGCTTTGTCGACCAGGCCACCGGCGAGAGCGGAAGCCTACCAGTCCTCACAGTCCCATTATCGCAAGCCACAACCAAGAACCTCGAAATCTTGCTTAACGAGCTCAAAGACCAAGCCGACGACCAAATACCGTACCGCTTCTTCGCCGATGGAGCCACCGAAGCGTTAGGCGACAAGGAGGATCTATACAATGCCCTAGTCAAGTCAGGGAAAGCGTCAGCAGAAAGCGAGATTGTCCTGCAGTATGCGCCTCAAGCGGTCTTCAGAGTAAAGGCAGTGTCGAGATGCGCGGCAGCGATATCAGGTCACGGAGACAATATATTGGCAGTCCAGTTCTCACCGCTGAACTCTGGGCGCATGGCGAGTGGAAGTGGGGACAAGACGGTCAGGATATGGGATTGTGACACAGGCACGCCAGTACACACAATGAAAGGCCACTCCAGATGGGTTCTGGCAGTCAGCTACTCGCCAGATGGCTCGCTACTAGCATCCGGTGGATACGACAACGAAGTCAGGATATGGGACCCAGCTACAGGCAAGCAGGTCGGACCGACATTGAAGGGACACACAAACTTCATCACTTCACTGACGTGGGAGCCGTACCACCTGCAGGAGCCCGGACGTCCAAGGGTAGCGTCATCGTCAAAAGACGGCACTGTAAGAGTATGGGACGCAGTTGGTGGCAAGATCGACTATGCGCTAGCTGGACACAAGGGCAGTGTGACGTGCGTGAAGTGGGGAGGCACTGGGCGCATCTACACTGCTTCACACGACAAGACGATAAAGATGTGGGACGCCTCTGTCGGAACGCTCATCAACACGCTGTCAGGTCACGCTCACTGGGTCAATCATCTCGCTCTCTCGACGGACTTTGTACTACGAACCTCATACCACGACCACACGCGAAAGGTCCCTGCAAGCGATGAGGAGAAGCTGGCGAAAGCCAAGTCGCGATTCGAGAAAGCGGCCACGATCGGCGGTGAGATTGTAGAACGTCTTGCAACCGCCTCTGAAGACTGCACCATCATTCTCTGGACGCCGTTGACGAGCCCGAAGCCAGTGACACGAATGGTCGGCCACCAAAAGCAAATCAACCAGGTCACGTTCTCCCCAGATGGCGCTCTAGTGGCCTCTGCTGCTTGGGACAACCACGTCAAGCTGTGGTCCGCGCGAGATGGCAAATTTCTGAACACTCTGCGAGCACACGTTGGTCCCGTGTACATGGCTTGCTTCTCGGCTGACAGCCGGTTGCTGGCGAGTTGTAGCAAGGACACCACGCTGAAGGTGTGGGATATGCGGACGGGGAAACTAAAGGAGGATCTCCCGGGGCACAAGGATCAGGTGTTCGCGCTTGACTGGAGTCCGGACGGCGCGAGAGTGGGAAGTGGTGGTGCGGATAAGCAGATTCGAATTTGGTGCAATTGAGAGTAGCTAGCAGTCGAGGAGTCGAGCCGTCGGTAGATACCCAATACCCACATGTCTTTCACAGTAGTCTAACAAGGCGTGTCCGGAGTAATTCAGGTCAACACAATATGTTTCTGGGGGATCGGCATCTGAGTGGATGTATATAATGCCCTGATACTCGCCTCGTTCTACCATCAATCAATACCAGTTCACCTAAACGTTTGCCGGCATCAATATATCTCCAGCTCCGAAGATTCGTGAAAGTCCAGTGAGTGGTAAAAGTGAATGATAACGTAGACAGTGCAAACGCGCAAAGAAACGAGACCTGAAGACTCCCAAGTTCCAAGCCATAGGGTCCACACAGATGTTTACGCAATTGGTGACTTCGAGGGCGAAGTAGTACATATATTCTAGTATTTTCAAAAGCTAACGCATCATCAAGGCGGATACTCCAACGTGGGCATGGTGCACACACAAGCCGTGTCGGCTTTAAACTCACAAACTTGTCTGCCTAGGATACTCCAACTAGACAGGCACTTTCTTTTGGCGGGCTGAAAGTTCAATCCTTGATCACTGCTAGAATCTTTCAGCCTTCTTTTTGCATTGGGTGAATAAAGGACCTGCGAGATGTCTGGTCCTAGTGAGCGCGAAGAGACAACGCCATCAACAGCTTGTCGTTGTTGTGAGAGACGAGGGAAATGAATGAGGTGAAGTAGTAAGAATATGACCTCCTGCCAGACGTGGAAACGTCCAATTTTACATCTAGTCTTTCCGTCAACGACCATACCTAGGTAAACAGCTTCTGTTCCATCCTACAAAGGTACTCTTGCTCACAAATTCAACATCGTCAAGTCAAAAGTCAAATACACCATCTCACCCCCAAACCCATCCAACACGAGCACCATTGTTGAGCCTCCTACACTTCGGTACCCATGACATCACACCAATAAACCCCCAAACCACTTTCTCCACCATCCCAATCCCCAACCCCAACCCCACCCTCAACAATCTCAACACAACAGCCTCGTTGCAGAACTCAACATAGCTGATCGACGATGCAAGACTTGTTGCGAGACACTTGATGTAAGCACTAGAGTCGATCTCCCGCATTTCTTCCCGTGACAGCCGTTCGTCTTGACTCTTGGCGACAGGATTGGTGATTTCGCGAGAATAGCCTCGTTTGGAAGTGCTTGAATCGCGGGCATGAATTGCGTAGGTATTGCGTCTGTTTTGTCCGGCAGAAGCAAAAATAGGAGTACATAAAGCAGGGCGGAGCATACGAACGGAACGAGAAACATCTCTTAGAAGTAGGTACGTTCTCGTATCGTAGGGCAGAGATCATGCTCGTTGTTCCTGAATGTAGCCGTTACTGGTCGCTTTTGTCGGACATATACACCGCGAATTTTGCTCGAATGCTCCAGGAGACAGCACGTACGACATGCAGGACCGTGGGTATCACAGTGTCAACCAGCTGGATATTGAGTGCATGCTCATCGACTCGTCAAGCAGAATGGCCAATGTGAGGAGCATGAGACGTTGATTGAGCTCACCGGCACAACTAGGAAGAGCGAGTATGAAGTCCAAGCCTCGCTACCAAGCGCAGGCAGTATTCAATTCCCATTTCATCCTGTCTACGCAGCAGACATCCCGTCTGTATTCTTTGTTCAATATTACACAGTCCATTAACGCTCCAACGCGCCATGCATGTGATGCATTGATCCCCCCAGAACGCCTTGCAAAAGAACCCAGTGATGTGCTCAACTGGCGTGGTGAAAGATGACACAAGGGAAACAGAACAGTCGAATGATATCTACATGGGACCGAGAACAATGAACAACTAGAAGGGGATATCGAAAAATAGACTCTGTAGTAGAAGTATGCGAAGTCGTGACGTGTGCGTGCGTGAAGGCCGGTGTGTGTATGTGTAGCGGCGCTGGGAGCTGATTAGACTCGGGTTCGTGGGTGACATGTACATGATGATGGGAAGGGCTCACTCGTTGCGATGAGCTCCCATCTTTAGTTGTGTGAGCCCGGAATCTCCTTGCTCCTGCCCTGGCCAGCCCACACACCGCCGCCAACAGCGCGCGAGATGCCGACACCCAGGCCCACCGCCGCGGCCACGACGACGAGAGCGATGATGATCTTAGCCCACATCCTCTGCTTGCTGTTCAGGTTCTTGAACAGGTTACAGTGGCCGCGCGTGCGCTTGTACGTCTTCCGCTGGTCCATGACGGCCTGGCGGGACGGCCACATGGTGCACTCCTTGACGCGGCCATCGACGGATGTCTTGGGGTTCTGCGTGGTAGCCGTGGAGAGGGGCACGCCGGCCTCGATGTCACGCTCGACAGCAACAACGCCGAGGTGCGTCTTGCTCTGGGGCGCGCTGGAGGCATCGAGCGAGCGGCGGGCGGTTGGGTGCTTGTAGAAGGCCGAGTACGGGTTCGACGAATCGACGGCCATCTCCTTCTTAGCAGCGGCGTCGGTGGAGTCGGTCGAAGACATGTGCGAGTCGGTGGAGGGAGGCGAGCGCAGGGCTGGCTGCGGCTCTGCAATGTGGCTGGCCGGCCGCTCGATGGTGACGCCAAAAGTGACGGGCTTCTCGTTTACTGGTGCTGATGCTGCCATTGTGACGTAGCGGGAGGTGTCTCAAACGCGGGGAAGGAGAGTGTGTGAAGCGTGAGCGTGAGCGTGGAGGGAGTGGTCGTGGGCGTGGTCGTGGTCGTCAGGAGGACCCTTTCTGCACTGGATGCTGCAGATGCAGTGAAGTGCTGCACTGGCGGGCGTCGTGCGACTTATGAAGTCGAGCTAGGCCTACAACTGTGCGAGCATGTGGGCTCAGCTGATTTGCTCGTGGACGAGGAAGGAACGGCACGCGTGGAAGATGGAGGGCAGGAAGGAGCGATCGTAGCTGGAGGAAAGTGCTTCGAGTGCAATGGATGCGGGGCAGGAGATGCAACGAGTGACAAGGCAGTTGGCTCTATCGTGTTATCTCTCTCTCGTCCTGGAAGGAGCGACACGGGTGGGAAGATGTGGGTAGAATATGAACTGCTAGGCCCAAAGACACAGCTGAAGGCCTGTGCATACATGTGAATTGCTCACTTCCAGGCTTGGAAGACGATCGGAGCCGCTAGCCCTCTTGGTCCACATCCCGCTACTGAGTCGTTGTCGCGCCACACCTCTCATTCGACGAACACGCCGCCAATTAACACGGCCCAAGAAGCACTGTCGTACCGTGTTCATCCTTCAATCAATGCCTTGCAATCAAGACCAATCTTGCCGTGTCTCCAGGCTCACACGCTCTGTTGGACCGCAATCGCACCCGCCACCCCATACTGACTGACCGACACCAGCTGCTGCAGGCTATGGTGCTTTCTTCGCAGCGTGCCTGGCGATAGAGCGCCAACGCCCAAAGGGGTTAAACATAACTCTGGCCCAGAAATCTGTGCATGCCTGGGGCCAGGACGATCTTGGCTGTTGATGCCCATGCTTGTTGCGGCTAGATTGTGCAGCAGAGCCATTGCTTGGGCTCAGACCACGCGGAGCGGCTGGCCGCGCTCGCCTTGGGTTCGTAGCTTGTTTTGGCTGCTTGCCGACAGACCTGCTGTTCTCGTAGAGTGACGTTTGAATTGCGGCGGTGGTGGCGGCTCTAGACGTTTGGAGTGCTGTCTGCGTTGCCCATGTTGGTGTATCGTCGCTGTCTCCGCGTCCCCAGACTAGACACTGTACCACTCGGAGGCAAAGGACGTGTCAAGCTGATGATGGCCACACAGATCTGGTACAAAGGTGTATGTTGTGCTGATTAGATAAGGCTTCGTAGGCCATTCCATTCCATTCCATACTCTGCGTAGGCCAAGATAAGATGCGCCCAACACGCTGCTGATGCATTTTTCAACGTCGCTAACTAAGCGCAAACTATCGCGCTGTCCCAAACGCCCAAGCAATCGAAAACAAATGCCGCTATGAACTCCCAAATATGCAGTCTCTGCAGTGTCCGTCGGTTGTTGGTGGTTCATTTCGAGCCATTGGGCCGGTAACCGCCTCCAGCCTTTTTTCCCACCGTTCAACGACAAGAACTCTAATCCTAGCCTTGGAAATCTTCCCGGCCAATTCCACTGCGTTCGCACATGCTTCGGAAAATTCCTCCTTGGCTGTAAAGGTTGGCTGGTGTGTCCAGCTCGGCAATCTGGCCCTGGTCCATAACGCAGATGCGGTCGTAGTCGATGATAGTCTTCAGTCTGTGAGCGATACACAGGAGCGTCTTGCCCTGGAAGCCGTTCTTCATACTGGTCTGAACCAAAGCATCGGTCTACACCGCGTTAGCATATTTCCTTTCAAAGCGGGCGGAAGATAGTACAATCATATCCACGCTCGAGGTTGCTTCATCGCAGACAATAATCTGCGAGCCCCTCACAAGCGCCCGACTCAGTGCCAACAGCTGCCTCTGCCCCAGCGAAAAGTTCAAACCCTCCTCATCAACTTGTGAATCCAAATGAATTCTACCAGCAGTATCCTCCATACTCTGCTCATTCGACACCAGATTAGCCTGTCGTAGCGAAGCCCAAAGCTCGAGATCAGAGTGCTCATGGAAGGGGTCCAAATTCGATCGAATCGTGCCCTTGAAGAGCGTCGGGTCCTGGGGAATAATCGCGAGCTTGGAGCGCAGGTCGTGGAGACCAATCTTGCCGATATCGACGCCGTCGATAAGGATGGAGCCGCCGGATAGTTCTTGGAGGCGGAAGAGTGCGCTCATGATGGACGATTTGCCGGCGCCGGTGCGTCCGACGACACCGATGCGCTCGCCAGCTCGAACGTGCATGTCGAGACCCTTGAGGACTAGAGGCAAGCCTTCTCGGTATCGCATTTGTACGTCGTTGAAGACGATTTCTCCATGTTCGGGCCATGTAGGTCGCACTTCACCCATGTGCAGAGGTGCTTCTTCTTCGAGCTGGGTGCCGTAGTGGTGGATGCGCTCGGTTGAGTTCATGTTGTTCTCAACCTCGGCCAATTGTCTAACTGTGAACTGGATCATCTGCACGATAGTGAGAATATACGACAGGACCAAACCTGCGATGCTAGGGTCCACGGAGAATCGACTCGTGACAACGAGAATACCTGTTGTAAAGACTAGCAATATACCGACAACATCGAGACGCACGCTGAGCCAACGCTGGTTGGCGAAAGTGAGGTAGTATGCTGAGTTCATGTCGTCCACCGAGTCGCGTACGCTGCGAGCGAACTGGTCCTGCAGACCATAGGCACGGATGGTGGCAGTGCCCATGACAGCCTCGCCGAAGCGTGCAAAGACTGTACTGCGGAGGACAGCTTCATGACGCTTGACTTCGCGAGCGGAGGAACGGTAATAGGCGGCGGAGAACAGGAAGATGAGAAAGAGCGGGCCGAGAGCGATGGCGTAGTAATAGTAGTATGATACGATGAGGATAAAGACGCTGTAATTTGTTAGTACAATCGACATCGGACGATATTGAGAGCCGTAGTCTACTTACGAGATGATCATGGCCAGAGTTATAAAGTACATGCGCATCGAGTCCGTAATCGTGTTGTCCAGGGTATCAATGTCCTTGCTGAAACGGTTCGTAATACGCCCCAAGGGTGTGGTGTCAAAGAACGACATAGGCGCCCTCAGCACGCGAGTGATCGCACGATGAAGCATAGTCTTGCCAGCTGTGGTACCAAACACAGCGACAGCCCACGAGAACAAAAACATGAAGAGTGCTTGACTGAAGCCAAAAGCTGCGTAGGCACCGATGTATGCACCGTCGCTGTAACCGAATTTGTCGGATGTCCAGTACGAGAGCCAGAGTGAGGTGACGATGTTGGCTCCCTGGGAAAGAATGAGGAGGATGAGCACCAGTGGGCCGACCCAGATGCCACCACCAGCTTTAATGTACGCAATCCAAACACCCCAAGAAACGCTCTTGGTTGCGCGCTCTTCGACCTGCATGAGCGCCGCAGCTTTTTTCTGCTTCTTCGCGGTCTTCTTGGCTTCTTTCTTGTCAGGGGTGGCATCCGCGTCAAGCGCTTCATCCTCTTCCTCATCGTCGTGCTCCTCTTCCTCCTTCGTACTCTTCATGAGGGACTGGAAGCCTTCATTGCCAGACATGAGCGCTTCGAACGTGTCTACAGCCTGTACACGACCTTCTTCAACCCAGATGATCCTGTCGCAGCGGCTGAGTACGTGGAGCTGGTGAGTCGCGAGAATACGACACTTGTCCTTGAGGAGACCACAGATAGCATTGTCCATGATGTGCCGGCCGACATGGGCGTCGACGGCACTCAAAGGATCGTCCATGAGGATGATGTCGGCGTTGAAGTAGATAGCGCGAGCAATGTTCATGCGCTGCTTTTGGCCACCGGAGACTGTGATGCCACGCTCGCCAATCTCGGTCTTGTCGCCTGCGGGCAGCATGTCGAGATCTGCACGCAGAGCACAAGCGTCCACGACTTCATCGTACCACTTTTGGTCGAAATCCTTGCCGAACACAATGTTCTCGCGTACATTTGCGTTCTGAATCCAAGCGTATTGCGGACAGAAAGCACGGGATGCGCCCATTATTACCTCGCCACGTTGTTTCCGCATATCTCCGGCCAACGCTGCAAGCAGAGAGCTTTTGCCAGACCCTACGCTACCGATGATAGCAACAAGCTCGTTTCGTCCGAAAGTGAGGTTGACGCCACTCATTGAGAAAGGCAGTTCTTCTTCCACGGCAGTATCATCGGAAGGTGTTACAGCTCCGCCTCCATTCAGCGCCTCCTTATCATTTGCTTTTTTTCCCTTGATGTCTTGCTTCTCTTTCTTTGCGGCTGCCTTGACAGCCTTCTTGGTTGGCGGTCCACCAGGCCCGTTGTGAGCGTCCTCCACATCTCGGGTTGGATGCCTCTCCCAGGTGAAGGTTGCATCCTTGATGGTCACAGCGTCTTTGGCATCGTAATCCCAAGTAGCGGAATCCTCCGCCTCCTCAGCTAAGAGAAACTCCTGGATGCGCTTGACGGAGACGTTTGCATCAATGACTTGGCCAATGACTAGTGGAAGGAAGTTGAGTGGGATACGCATGGAGTTGAAGAGTGCGAGAGACGAGAAGATCGGCGCGGGGTCGAGGCTGCTGTTGGCCTGGGAGTAGGTGATGAAGGATATCATCGACGCGAAGACTGGCATACTCATACCCACCGCGAGAATCGCGACACGAACTGTGAGCAAGATCTGGATCGAATGAATTTCCTTTGCCCTGATCTTCTGAATGCGCTCAAGGAAGCTGGTTTCCCAGCCAAAGTACTTGACGAAGCGTACCGCCTGGATGATCTCCTGTGTTAAGCTTACACGCTGATCGGTGATCTTGTTGATAGCCACACGTCGGCGGAACAGAATCTTGACAGCTTTTCCCAGTAGAGGCATAGCAACGAGGATGAGACCGAGTCCAGGAAGAGCGCTGTATGTCAAGTTGACGAGGAGTAGAGCCGTGGTGATCAAGAGACCGATAGGCGCCGTCCAGATCATATGGAAGAAGCCACTGCAGAGATGTTAGTACGCAGTCATTTTGTATACATTCAGGTGTACATGTAACTCTTACCTGGCTTGATCGACGCGATAGGTGTCCGTGCTCATGAGGTTCACGATCCGGCCGTTACCCCAGCCCTCTCCATCTCCTGCAACACCTGCGACACCCTTGGGGTTTTGGCTCTTGTCTTCTTTCCTGTTCTTCTTCAACATCTTCTTGTACCACTTAACGTGCTCGTCGCTGCCTGGCTTGATATCCGCAGGCGGTGCTTCGTTCACAAAAGCCTTTCCTCCAGCTTTGGCTCGCCCTGACAGCTTCATAGCTTTGTTGAAGATGAGCGCAATGAGGACTCCTCGTGCTTCTCCTCCGATCATCATACCGCGGTACATGAAGTGATTGGTCGCTAAACTCTGGAAGAATTGGAGAACTGTGATTGCTATGACGAGACCAAAGCCTTCTCCAAGATTTGGTGCCGGTGCATCGCTTCGTTGCGCGACATAGGCTTTGACCGCGAAACTGATCAGGTACCGAAGGACGAAAGGGGCGATTGACTGGATGACCGAAGCCGTCAATTGACACAGACCACCGATGATAAACTCCCACTTGAAGGTATCGAACAGAGCTCCAAGTAGGATGCGCTCCTTGCCTTCGTCTTTGCGCCTCTTGAACGAAGCCTCCAACTTCAACATCATTACCTCTACGCTCCTGTCAGGGTTTACCTTGTACAAATCGTTCTTCTCGAGCGGCCGCTTGTATCCGAGGCTCATTATTGGTGACATCCATTGCCACGTAAGTCTCGAGAAGAGGTTCGCCTTATACTCCGGACACACTTCCCGCTCCTTGGGTATCGGTGGTATCGCACCCCATTTCAGTGGATTCGTCTTGTACCATTTCCTCCTCTTCAGGCTTTTGGTTTCGGTGTCTTCGCTGATATCTGTAAATGCGCTGGTCCCACTCTGTGACCTCGATAATATGCCTCGTGAGTCGTTGCTGTCAAACTTCGCCTCCAGGTCCTTGTTCCTTTCTCCCCTGATCGGCTCATATCTCGACTCCTTTGTCGGTTCATCTTCTGTTGGCTTTTCGACTGCTGCTTGTGGATCGACCAATCCAAACTCCTTCTCTTTCTCGTTCTCGTCGAGCGACGTTGACGAGTTCGACATTATTAAGCTTTGCGGGCCGCGAGTTGATTTCCCCGAGGGTAGTATTAAAGCCGAGGCTGCGTCCAATGATTGCCGCAATCACAATCCTCCAAGCTGCTATTCGCCGTTGGAAATAATGATTAAATGCGAATATAGAGAAGAATAGAAGCGCCACTGGAAACCGCGCAAGAAGGTGTCCAGGTCGTGGCAGAGTCATATAACGCCCACACGAACCGATGATTTCAGCACCCGAGCCGTCTAGCTAGCGTCCGATCGGACTAGACGGAGTTTAGGGTAAAATCGCCCAATTAGCAAAGCGAACAGGATGCGTAACCTGGGGTTGCTAAGCTTCAAAGAATATTCCACAGGTGTCGGGGCATAGAGAAGGCCGAGGGCCCGATGCGTCATAGACAAAATGTGCCCAGACGCCGCGGACCAGACTGCCTGGAACAGATCGCTAAGCCTTTGAACCTGGCGGCGATCAGATGGAGAACAACAACATTCAAGATCACTTTTGTCTTGTCTGCCACCAAATGTCTGTCAACATGTCTTCCCAGACTTCTCTTCATGTAAAGGCGCGGACTAAAAATGTCGTACTTCGGGTAAGTTGGGCCATCGCGTCAACGAAACCGAAACCGTCTGATTTCGATGTCCCGCTTACTCGCCATTATTCCTTCGGATTTTTCGATTGGCTAGTGTCTCGAGCATAGGTACTGGATCTTCGTTACGTGCTGATGCTGATGCCTCGATGTGAGATCACACGGGCAGTCTCGATGACTGCATCTACCATTCCTTTTACCTTGGGTCAAGATGAGGTGTCCAGGCTCTCTCCACTACGTAATGGCGTTTGAGCGGACCACGAATACGGCGACAACGTTGATCAGTAATACAGCATCATGTCTATCCTCACATTTCTGCGAAGAGGGCGGACTGCAACTAACGTACGTAGCAACCTCGATCAGTAATACAGCATCTTGTCTATCCTCACATTTATACAGACAGGCCGGAGCATGTGCTGTGAATCGTCGAGAGCCTCCACGCTACTGCAGCCAGTCAACAATCGTTGCTGTGAATTACTTTGAGCTTATTCAGGCTACCTGTTCGGCGTCAATTATACATACCTCGGAATTGGTTTCAGTCAGCGATCGTTGCTGTAGATTGCTTTGGGCCTAATTAGGCAACCTCTTCGGCGCCATCTATACATACCATCGGAATGGCTTTGAGAAGTAGTCCGTCAAGAAGTCCGCTACGCTAGAGTCGAAAATAAGTTCAAAGCATACTGAAGAACGAGCAACTTGAGAATGAAAGACGGTGAGTATAACGGCACTAACTGAAGAGAAGATGCGACTGACGTTGTTATTTACAACAACGATTCCCAAACTTGGACTGCTTTCACGGTCCTAGTCGATCTGAAGCATGTTCACGATATTGCTATGGGTTCCTCACGTTACTCGTTATCAGAGACACCAACAGTGAGCACTTCACTCCGAGACAGATTTCACAAGAAGGTGCTCATCTCGAGCAAAGGGCTCAATTCTTAAGTCACCGCCACTCTACGCTGAAGCAGCTCAAGGAGTTCATGTGACTCGCCAAGTCTGCGTCTCAGTTATCTACTCCGATATGAACGTTCTTCTCTCCCGGCGGTAGCACTTCCTCTTCCCTCTTTCCCTTGAGTTTCGGTAGTTCCTCCATCGCATCCTTGATAATTGACAGAGCGCTGTCAATCTCCTCGTCTGTGATGACAAGTGGCGGTGCTAGGCGAATGATGTTCTGGTGGGTGGGTTTCGCCAACAGACCCTTCTCCTTGAACAACATGCAGAGATCCCATGCGCTATGGCCGTTCGTCTTGCTCTCGTCAATGACAATCGCGTTTAGCAAGCCCTTGCCTCTGATGGTCGTGATCATTGGGCTGTTGAAGTTCTTCAGCCCCTCGCGGAACTTCTTTCCTAATTTTTCTGCACGCTCGACCATGTTCTCTTCTTGAATGAGTTCAAGAGCACGGATCGCAACAGCAGAGCCAAGCGGGTTGCCACCGTACGTTGAGCCGTGCGTACCAGGCTCGATGGTGAGCATGACCTCTTTCGAGCCCAAGACGCACGAGACAGGGTACATGCCGCCAGAAATGGCCTTGCCGAGCAGTACCAGATCGGGCTTGATGCCACTCCACTCGTAGCAGAGCATCTTTCCAGTACGCGCAATGCCCGTCTGGATCTCGTCGCAGATGAGCAGGACATTGTGCTTGTCACACAGCGCCCTGACTTCCTTCAGATAGCTGTCGTCTGGTACAACGATGCCTGCCTCGCCTTGGATGGGCTCGACCAGGAATGCAGCCGTGTTCTTTCCGTGTATTTCAAGCGTCTCGCGCAGGTCGTCGACGTTGTTATATCGGATGGGCTTCTTGGTAGCGGGGCAGACGCTACCAATGCCAGGGAGGTATGGGCCGTAGTTCTCGCGCGATTCTGGGTCCGTGGACATGGTGATTGCAGCGAACTAGAGGGCGCATTAGCGGGTCTCATGTATTACAAATTTCGTACTTACAGTCCTACCGTGGAAGTTCTCTGTGACGGAGAATACCAGTGCCTTGTCCTGCGGTATTCCTTTGACCTTGTATCCCCATTTGCGCGCAATCTTGACTGCTGTCTCCACAGCCTCGGCGCCTGTGTTCATCGGCAGGATCATGTCGAAGCCAAATAGGTTGGTGGCGTACTCGGCGAAGCGTGGGAAGACATCGTTGTAGAATGCGCGGCTGCTGAGTGTCAATCGCGAGGCCTGCTCAGTTAATGCCTTCACGAGTTCCGGGTGGCAGTGACCTTGGTTCACGGCAGAGTACGCGGAGAGGAAGTCGAGGTAGTGTTTGCCTTCGGGGTCCCAGACGCTGGTGCCGCTTGCGCGCGAGAAGACTGTTAGGCGTTAGCCACAATACTGCATATACAGACAGTTTACGCACCAATTGGCAATGGGTGGTAGTTGTGAGCTGCGAATGCGGCCTCAGTTTTCACGGCGTCGGAGCTCGACGCGGAGTGGTACTTTGTGGGATCTGGGGTTCCTGTAGGGTGGAAGGAGCGCGCAGTAGGCTTCAGAGTGGTGCTATTTGTGGCAGCTGGAGTATCAGCTTGGATAGCGCCTGGAGCCATGTTTGTGATTCGACGGAAGTAGCAGTCACGAGTGGAGGAGTTGGAGCAGAAACTGTGGTGGTGAAGAATTTCTTTGTTGGATTTATACAGGCAAGAGATACGTGGGCAGTTCGCGAGCCGTGGTACCTTCGTGCTAGTGCCCGATTGTAGCCAGGTCTTGCACTTAGGGGAATGGTTACGTTAATTCACGGTTCCAACTGCTTATAGCGAACATCGCGAGCGCTGACTCCCGCCGCCATTGCGTCGTTTGTGATTGGCGCGTGATGGTACCGGTACGATAAGCCTCGTGACGCGGAAGAGAACGCCCAGCTGGAACGTGACGGAAGCACAAACAGAGATCTCATTTTGATGGAGCAAGAAAAAGTGTCTGACGTTTGGGAGATGCCCGAGTTGGCGTCGGCAAGAGTTGCGCGTCGTGCACGCTTTTGCCAAATCAGCGCGATTGCGTTATTTAGCCTTCGGCTCCAGCAACCATCTCTGAGCACCACGCACACCAACAAGCCTTGCGCTGGCACTACGCTTCACTCTAAATAGCCTCTAAGACACGCAGAGGAAATGCAGACGCAGTCACTATCGACTCGGTTCCCAAATGATGCTCCATCGGCAGCTCTGCGCGACTATTGGGCAACACGCCCTTGATGGCAAATAGTGGCGAGATGCACTCCTTCGAGACACATTCACCAGGAGCATGCCTGCCAGCCTTCAGACCGGCCCTATCAGTTTTCAACATTCTCTTCGTTCACACGGCGAATAGTGGACGTCCTGCCTCGTCTACGAAGGAAATTTGCCGGCCAATGATGCTGGTATGCGGATGCAGCTGGACGGCTTGAACGGCCGCCAGCAACACGTAGATAAAATTCACGTCAAAACGTCGCTGAACATTGTAGTCGGTAGCGTGATGTATGCCCTTCTCGTTCCGCTCATACTTGACCAGAACTTGTCTGCTCTATAAAGAGACTTGTTGTAGAGCTCCTATATGTTATTTGTTAGCTGAAATCGACTTGCGATGTTTCAACAACATGCACCGCCGTTCATGCCAAAAGCAGGAATACCTCTAGTTGCCATTCAGACCTCTTGTTTAGTATCTTCGGTGATCTGATGTATGCATTTCGCGTCGTCCCTCCAGAAGAAGTTCAAATATCCATCGCGGGCATATAGATGTATAAATAATCTCCTAGACGTTCGGGTAGCTCCTGCCGTGGATGCAAGGATGCTAGATAGTACTTCCTGTTGGATACTGCAGTACTACCGAGGTGGTATGTTGTGTTCGTACTGCTCTAGGTATATGTCGTTGGTAACAACAGAGCCACTTTTGACAAGGAATAGTACCGCGAATAACTTCAGGACACACTATCACAGTGAATCGCTAGAGGCCACGAGACTCGTAAAGCCCACAAAGTGTGGCTGAACGTTTATGTGTTGCCACGCGCAATTTGTTCCTTCCTCTCCCCAGCTTCTCCTCCTTCACCCCGTGGGGAAGCCGAAGATCGGAAGGCACGATAGTGCCAGCCGCACTTTGACCGCCAAACCAAAGAGTCATTAGAGCAAGCCGCACTTTGACCGCCAGATTTCCATCGAAACACAGAGACACTCATTGAGGTACTGTCGCGCGTTTGTTCGCCGTGGCTTGGCACAGTTGCGATTACTTCAAGTCCTGATCCCACCTCTTTCTTTCCTCTCCACAGCCTACCGCCATCGACGACTACGTGCACTTGATTCTGTTTCGCCAACTAACCGTCACAATTCTGACTGTCCTGAGTAGAGAAGGCAAGAGCACTAAAACCCACCGCAAGAAGCACCACCAAGAAGACTCACGATGTCAAACAACAAGGTCAGCCCCCTCATGTATTTCCGCGCGCGCGTTATTGACATGCTCGAGTCGCGAACCCCCCACCAAGAGGGTTCAATCCAAGAGCGTCAAGCACGGGGTTTTGGGTCGCAACTTCGCGACGCGTAACCCGTTCGAGGCTCTTGAGGCTGTCTCGGAGGGCTCGTCAGGTTCACCGACATCATCTGGTGGCTCAGCATCCAAGGATAGCTGTGTATGTGTTGGAGTGACTCCTATCTCGCCTTCTCGGGCCTCTATTACGGGCAATTGATCTCCGCGTGTGCGCAGCTGAATAGAACGAGCACTAACGGTTGAACATAGGGAATGGGCGGCCGCATGCCGTTCAACCAAGGCAGCATTCCCTCTCCGTTCACGTCTCCGATGGCATCCAACAACGGCTACCAGTCCTCGATGGCACCAGGTAACGGCTACCAGTCCCCGATGACTCCTCGCCGCCCAGGTCTGAACGACTCAGCCCCGCGTACTACTCAAGGTCCACCCGTCGGTCGCCGCCGCGGCCACATGGCTTTCCCGTCGACACCGAATCACGAGAGCAACGGCAGGCCAGCCTTCCGCGAGGCTCCCACCGCCTACGAGTACGTCACGCCGTCGATCGTGGGCATCCCGGAAGTCCAGTCAGTCCAGGAGTTCGCGTTCCGTGCTGGACAGGCCGATCACGGCGTGATCTGTGAGCGCATCGCAGCGAGCCCCTTCGCTGCGCAGTACGACCCCCTTTGGCTGGAGTTCTACGTCCTCGGCAAGGCCTGCGGCGGCAAGCCAGCGACGACTGAACCTGGTCTACCGCCCACTGGCTTCCAAAACTTCGCATGGTCACCGCTCATCAATCCGTACACCCAGGACCTGCAGCGACCCGGTGGCACCTACGACGCCCAGTGGGCCAGGAAGATGTGCGGTCTCGCGCTCGGCTGCATGGCAGCACTCATCGCAACGATCATCCAGCGCAAGGGCGACTGGAAGCGCACGGTCTGCGACGTCCCAGGTCCCATCAAGCAGGCCATCCAGCTCTTTCCAGACCTCCAGGCCCGCTACGAGGCACTCCTGAAGGACTCCAAGGAGACCGTGGCTGGCGGTCGTCCGTACGGTTATTAGTGTTCCAGGAATACTTCGGCAACGTTTTGGTGATTGGTTTTGGGAGTGATGGGGCCCTGTAGCCGCCGTAATACTGCAAAGCGTTCTGTTCGATTTCCCGCATTTTCTCAAGAAGGACTTCAAGGTTATAGTCACGTGGGGGGATTTCAGAATGGGATGGAAGGATAGACACCAGATGGAATACAATGGATATATGACAGGTTCCATCCAGTCCGTGATGAGCTGCAATGTGTAAGCGAAGTATGTGACGAAGATGTGCAGCCTCAGAATGCTTTATTAAGTATCTGACTGCCATTACTACCAGGAGTCCTCCGTTGGCACCCACTCTTGTGAAGCACAACTACAAAGGTCCTCACATCCCATACACCCAGGTGTTCAAACAGATTATACACAGATCCCGGTCCATCCAGGCCAGCTCCGCACTTCCAGTGTCGCGCCCAACCACTAGTATCGTAACATATTCGACTCGATTCGTTCCCGTGGGTATCTCTAATTGGCTGCAACTGGCTTTGCGTTTTTCTGTGCAGTGCGTTAGTTGAGTATTTCCGTTGAGCTGCGTTCTGGTGGCGCCGTACCTTCTTGTTGATGAACATGGCAATGACGAGGATGAGGACGAGGAAGACGATGACTAGGACAAGGATGACACCGGGCTCGCGCTGGGCCCAGTTCTTGCGCTTCATCAGCTGGTGGACGGCGAACTCGCTGCGAGCGACGAGGGACATGTTGACGGCGGCCATTGTGATTGTGCGGTGGTTCTGTGGAGAAGGAGATTAGCAGATGTTCGCCTTTGAGTACGCGCAGATTTTGAGCGCATTTAGGTCGTGCGGAGTCCCGGATTCAACAAGCTGCGGGACCAAGGCTCGATTTATGGGCGCGATCCAGATATTTGCTGTTGGAAAAGAGCTCGTGGCTAAATTTTTGGCGCGAAGCAGTCGCGAACCACGGATTTGCAACTCGCGACCCAATTGCGCCAGCGACAGGCTTACATTCAATCTGAGGCGTTCAGTGTATTTGTCGGAGCCGGATACACGTCGCAGAAGCAGAGAATTCGACTCGAAGGTGGACCGTGGATGAGGAATCGAGCAAAGAGCCTCTCTCAGGGCGGCTGATATGGCCTTTAAGTGCGCCGAGTTTTCAAATGCCTCACTGAGCTCCGGCCAACCCGCAAGCTCGGGCCCTCCATTGAGGATCCACACTGTGTTGTTCTGCAGAGGAAAGCACACTTACAAACTTGATTCCTGGCAAAGGTGAAAGAACTCGCGAATATTCTCGGTGATAAAAAGGTGCGGTTGTTAGATCGTTTGGACGTAGAACGAAGAGACCAGAGGAAGAAAGGCCGGTACGAACTCACTGAGGAAGAGGGAGAGCTAGCACTAGGCCCGAAGCTAACCAATCGCGCGTGGAGCTTCATTTTGTCGCGACGGGGACGGTTTACCGATCGACAATTTCCACAATCTTCAAGTTTACAAACATTCTGTGATCTCACGTTGCAGTACATACGTCAATTGCTTCTTCTCCGGCTTCCTCTAAGCTTATCCAACGGGACATCACTGGAGCCGTCGACCGTTCTCCATCCACGGCTCCATGATCTCCTCACCTGCACGACGCCGCTGACGCTAAGGTAAAGCTCATCCTTGTAAGGCCGTGCACTCTCACTGTAAAGAGTTAGGTAATGCGGCTACTTATTGCTTATCGTGTCTGACTGATGCATGCTCCCCGAGGACGCAGCGACTCGCACAAGCACCACCCACGCGCAAGAAGTAAAGATGAAGTCTCGGTCGGACAATCACAATTGCCGCCGAAAATGCTACGCGGGTTGAGCTGTTAGCGTGCCACCGATAGCTCAAAGAAGTCCCGGCAAAGTTGCGTGAGACTTAGCGGCTTGAGATCGCATCTGCGAACTCCAGACGCTAAGCTTCTGACCCCATATGCTTGGCGTCACACGGCAGCTTTAGCGGTGAAGCCGTGGCGGTCGTGGGGTGCAGTGTGTTGATGAAAGCACAGCTGCTTTCGAAGATCACTGGGTTTGTGTCTGATAACTCATCTCCTCCTGCTGCCTTTTGTCATTGCATGCAGACCCTCGGATGATAAGCTTAAGCACGACAAACTTGACGCACTCTATACGGGACCTTGAATATCCTTGCAGTCGGACATAGCGATTGAGTGGCCCATCGAACGACAGCAGTAGAGTTAGTATACGAGTATGTGACATGAGTCTGTCTACTGACGTGCCCTGGAGAACCTCCACTTTCAGATACTGGTACTTCTTACGCATATACATTAGCCAGCAGACACCTAGAGACCCTAGCATTCAATCTGGTCCCTCTTTTTCTACTTCAGAACCTCTTCAACATGCTAAAATTGCATGCAGTGCCCACTACAATCTGCCGAAGTCCTCTTTGCTTGTCCCAGCTCATTGCTCAACAATTTTATCAAAGCGCATAACCTGAGTCCAATTCTATCACAGCGCGAAGTCGAAGATGCCACGTCCGTGATAGCAAGTCAAAACTAGACTTTTGGCAGCAAGGGGAAGTGTAAAGGTGAAAGATGTGAGTGAAGCTTGAAGGCTCTGTACGTGAAAGATCATACATGCAGACCGTGTGCATGACATACTTTTGGCAGATGATTTGCGTTTGATTTTCAGCCATCCTCAAAAGCCAATTGCAAGGGGCATATATACTCAATGAAGATCAAGTCGTTCGCATCATCAAGGCGGAACTCCAACGTCTTGATGGTGCAAGCACAAGCCGCGTCTGATTTGAACTCACAAACTTGCCTGCCTTGGAACTCCAGCAAGAAGGGCGCCCATTTCAGCCACGAGACGTTTGAACTCACAATCCTGCCTACCTAGGAACTCCAACTAGTCAGGCGCCTATCTTTTGAGTCGGCCGGAAGTTCCAATCTCGATTTGGCCAGATTCCCCTCTTTTCGAACGAGCAGTGAATCTTGATCAGAAGGAAAGAGTACTGTGAATCGTTAGCCCATGAAAGCTAAGCACGAAGAGGCAATAGAGACTAGTTCAATCAAGGATTCTTTTGGTAGTTGTAGAGATTTTGACGAGCACGCTGCCCAGGTATCACCCAACACTGGAAACCCCAAGATTCCGTTTCAATCCAAACCCTTCTCCCAGCTGAAACATCAAGCAGTGCCCTCCTCCTTTAATTGATTCGCCGTATCATTACCACCAAACGAAAAAGGACTCTTTCCGACCTCTGGACTCCTGGGACTGATGGGCAACGCAAACAAACCATCATCGTCATCATCATCGACCGCAACAAAGCCTCTGGACTGAAAGACTGGCGCTGGCCCTGACAGCGCGTTCAAAGAACCCATGCCGCTCATGCCAGAGCTCTGCTGGGATACTATGGACGGTGGAGGAGCTGCAGCCGCAACTTTCCGAGGCGCTGCTTGTTGTGACTGAGGTTGCTGCGGTGGCTTTGCTGCGAGAGCAGAAGGGTTTGCGCCCTTGAACACTGCAAACGACGAGATGGCAATGTCTGATGACTCAGGTGATAGAGGGTTGTTGAATAGCGGCATGCCACTGCTGGGCGTCAGGTCCTTCTCGCCAGTGCTCAACTTCAAGCCAGCGAGCTTCTCCATGAGCCTTCCTCCACCAGGCGACCTAGGACTGGCGGGTCCACTCCTCAGGGAACCCATGGATGGCTCTGTGAGCGAGAGGCTGAGTCCAGCTGGCCGTGCATTGACACCGAATGTCTGTTCGATCCATTCCTTCTCGGTCACCGCCATCTCAAGGCCGATACCTTCGACGTTGTTCCGTGATTCTGCCTCGATTTCCTTCTGTAGGACTTGTAACCTCTTCTTCGCCCATATAGTGTGTAAGACCCCCTTTTTACCGGCCGCCCGCGCCGATGCGCCTAGTTCTGGCGGGAACAGTGCGGGAAGGGGATTGGTGTACCATACGATTGATTGCTTGGTCTTGTCTTGCGGTCTGAGCGTGAGCGACACACTGGTTGGAACAGGAACGCCCGGAGGCTGCAGGAAGTACATGCGGTGTATGTCGTTCGCAGGCGCGTCGTTGGCGGGCAGCACTCGTGTTGATCCTTCGAAAGATATTTCCCAGTCTCCCCTTATGCCTCTCGTGGTGTCATCGTCCTCCCATTCCACCATGATGATCACGGTGGCCGTCGTGGCATTCGCATGCCCGGCCTCGTATTCATAGCGTGCCAATGCATTCGTGGAGGAGATGCTGGGCGATTCCACCTCATCTTTTGCTGGACTCCTCGCTGCCGTAGTGTCAACAGCTGTAAATGGTATGGTGGCTGAGGCAGCCATGAATGCGGATGTGGGAAGCGGATGGTTGTCGAAAGCGCGTGCCTGGCGAGATGTGGGGGCGATACTACGAGTCTAGGTTGCGCAACAGTAATAAATTGGTACGCGGCCCGCAGGCGACGGCTTCCGTCTTGACAGATTCGTGCAGGCTCGACCCTCCATATTAACGTTCTGCCGGCCAAAAACAAGCGGTATGTTGCTCCACGGTCTTGCTTGAGTATAATGCTATGTTTAGTAGAAGTCCTTCAGGTACGGCACGCTGCAGCTACGCGCGATGAACCCGACTCTTACCTTGAGCTTCCAGGTTGGACGGCCCCGGTTTTCAAGCGAATCTACATGAAGTTAGCTTCAAAGTGAGTTCTCCAGTACGGTTGAAACTATTCCTTCAAGTATCAACAGCTGGGATTTTTAACTGACCTATGTCAGTCCTGGTAGGAAGGGCGATCAACCGTGCCACTTTCCTCCTCGACGTATCACAGCCAATCCCACTGCATGATGCATCAATGAGGCGAAATGGTTGCGACCACAAGGGTCGTTTCAGCTTGGATTCTTCTCTATCAACCAACAAGGCTCACTCTGAGCCGCTAAGATCTACTGTACAATCGAAATGGGCTGGCTGCACTAGCACGTTCCCATGCCCCTGTCCATCCTAAGTGCCGCCGGGGTAAAGCAAGACACCGAATCAGCCGTAATATCGTCATCCGTCCGTCCAGTGTTGATCACTGCGCCGTATTGATGCTCTCCAGCTCCTCCCTCGGAGCTGATGCTGCCAAAATTACAATATGGGTATAATGCGTTCGCGAACTGATAATATATGCAAGATGAGAAAAGAAAGTCTTTGGCGAATGGCACGAGAGCCAGACGCGAAAGATAAGAAGAGAATGTGGTTATAGAAGCGCAGGTACAGACCAGGATGCTTCCAGCAGAAAAGACCAAGACTTTAGATCAACAGAAAGTCCCAGCCCCTCTGACGCATCGTGTCCCGCCAGTGAACACTCTGAATGATGCCTTTTGCCAGGTTGGTGTCGTTCACTGCCCAGACTTCGCCCAGGAGCTCCTGAACTCGTCCGAAAGCGCCAAACTGTGAGACCTCGCCTAGCTGCTCGGCGCGCTGTGCGAACATCGTGCGGAAAGGCGAGTTTGGTAGAGAAATTGATCCAGCGACAAGGAGTGGCCATACTAGCGAGCGGTCGAATCCGTTTGCGCCCATTGGAATGGAGTCCATGGCCTTGCAGAATGCGTTGACAAGGTTAATGCTGCTCAGCTGAGTGCGGTCATGACCAGGGACAAGGCTGCACAAGTAGATGCGTGCAGCGAGGCGGAACACAGCGGTCATGTTTCGCCGAAGCTGCTTGGGAAGAATGTCGCCAGTGGAGGAGAGAGCAGAGTTGAGTGTACCGTGGGGTGGCTCTGTCAAGCTGATCTGCTCTCCAAGAAGCTGAATGTGCTGACATAGCTGCGACTGGTCCATGTTGTCAAGCTTCAGGGCCTCGAGACAAGCGATTTCCGAGATCAGGTACATGACGCGATCTTCGCAGCCCATAAGCTCTGCAAGACCCGAAGGCGCATCGGCGATGAGTTTCTCGCGGTAGGTGTCCGCGAAAGACGGAGTTTTGCCTAGCATCGTAGCTCCGAGAATGTCGATCCAGGACGCGAGCGTCATGTTGAAAGGAGGCTGAGAGTGCGCATGTCCGCTCTGCCCGACCAATTGGTTGGGCAGGTCAAGCTTATGGACCAGACTCTGAACGGCCTGGAAATGCTGATGCCACGGAATATCCACCATACCATCGTCGAAGCGTCCAACTGAGCATGGGAAGAATATCATACCAAGAGTTGCCTCGAGTGTCTGTGCATGAAGACTGTCGCTGAAGAGAGACTCGGTGAGCTGAGAGACAGTAGCGTAGCGGTTGCGGTAAATGTCTTGATCGATGTCTTCTCCTACGAGCCCCATGGTGGTCTTCATGTGCAATGCAGAAACACTCAAGCAGCAGTGCTGATAAGCCTTGTTGACTTCCAAAGCTGGCATAATCACATCTGCGCGTGCTGATCCAGGTTGATTTGCCTCAAGCACCGGGAAGATCAAAGGCATGACAGTCTCGACAAAATGAGAAAGTAGGTGTTGGTCGCAATCATCTACCTGAATGGTGGGCTGGTGCGACGGACTGAAAGATCCATGGTTGGTATAATCGAAGAATGGAATCTCAATTGGCTCCTCAGTGAAGGACTCCCGATGGCTCTCAAAGTAGTCTTGCTGAATCCAGCTGTCGGTTGGATGGCCACTGACAGCGGGTGGTGTTTGGTAATGACTGAAAGTCGAGATTGTTGAATCCCGACGTGTGGGAATGTCGTTGATGTACATTTGGCTCTCGGTCTTGATATCGATTTCGAATGGAGCAAATTGTCCGGGGTGTGGAAATGAAGGCGCAAACATGGGTGGAGGCATTGAAGCGTTGTAGAACTCGGGCGCGCCCATGTAGTTGTAGTCCAAAGAGCTTTGCGAATCGACTGAAGGCGCTCGAGTGCATGCGATGCCGTCCGAGAATGTATCCGCAGTCTGCATGGAGTGACAGAGACTAGGAGGCGTGTTCGTGCCCATGGTGACACCTTGCGCACTCTTCTCATTGAGTTTTGTGCGCTTGATGATGTTCTTGATGACTTCCTTCTGGCCCCGTCTTTGCTCATTGTTGCTCCACCACATTGGTCTCTTGTACTCGCACTTCAGTCCAAGATGCTTGCATGCGCGGCAGGATGGCTTTCCCTCGTCACACTTCTTCCGTCGTAGACGACATGTAAAACATCCAGTGCGCGATCGTCGGTGCATCTTTGCAGCAGCCGCTTTTGCTGCATTAGAAGCGGATTGTGTTCCTACCATTGTGGAAGTTTGTTTCCCTGAAGATGTGGGAGCAGTTGAAGAGGACATGGAGACCTCAAGTACCACAGCCCGGAGGTGTGGTTTATGAAAGACGACGGTAAACAGTGCGCTACGGGACGATTGACAAGGGACAGGATAGCAGGGCTCGACCGGGGGTGCTTGTAATTAAAGATTGGTATTCAAAGCCTGACCAGCGGGCTTGAGGTAAAGGAAGGAGGTAACCAAATTAATGAGTTCGTGATGAGCAATAGGGCCATGAGGGAGAGCTATGTACCTTATAAGTTCCATAAGCGGCACAAAGTTGGCAAATATTGCTCTTCTATTCTTAGAGACCAGGTGGTCGTCCAACGGGATGTAATGATGTACGCAATATAGTGCATGACGGCACAGCTCACTGATTGGGTGTGCCAGCACGCTAACGAAGACATTTGGTGCATTTCTTAATGAAGCCTATTTTGGGGGCTCCTCTACCCGCCGAGCTATGACCAGCTGTATGCACGACTGGGGTTATATCTAGGTCGTTCTCAGTCTAAACCTCGACGGGGCATCTTTTAGCATGCTAAATGACCCTCTTCGTACTAGCCGCAGATAGACTCGTTGACGTTGTGGATGCTGACCTGGGCGACGTGCCTTGATCTTCTTCCGTCCCCAACCCCTCGCGAACACAGATATCGAGATGTACCCGAGACTACCTGCAGCGGGTGATATCTGGCCGTCCCGGACGTTGCTGCTTGTCCGTGTGTGCAGATCTGCCAAGCGCCCCCAGCAGCCACACTCATCTTCTTGCGCGTTGTCTTGCAAATTGGATCTGCCGTGACTCGTCCACTGCCATCTCTGGGAATCGAGTTCATTCGCTTGTCATATTCTAGCCTCAGCATGAGGACAGTCCCGGGATGTCCATATCACATTGAAAGCCGTCTTGGTTATTTCCACTGGCGGGATCAATAGCGGGGCGAGAAAGGTCGAGCCGCATAGTCGACCGAAAGTGGCAAGACGGTAAACAGAGCATTCGAAGATGCTTGGGCCAGTCCACTCAGTGGCCTCGCGTGCACATGCGGAAGCGAGGACAAATCGTGGCATCGCACGCTGAATGGTAGTACTGCGGGAAGCCTGTGCGTGACAAGGTTAGTAGATTCTCCAATCATTGCGAGTATCGCCTTAGCCTGCGGTGCAAGACTACCTAACGTAGCAGGGATCTGTTGGTCCTAAAGATAGGCAGCTAATTTACTCATGTGCATCACCAAATGCTCATAAATTTGGCTACTTACTCTTGGGACACATACAGCATGGCGCGATTCCGTAAGGGCGTGATGCCTGCGTGATGTGAGCTTTGATTGGTTAAGGCTGGATTATTGAACGTAAGGTCGGTACCCAATCGCTATGGAATACATGTTAGCTCCTCTAAACTCACCTGACCGCGTGGATTATGCTGATGGCACTTACCGCGATAACCCGCGCGCCGTGCCCAGGTCGTTGTGAAGGCATTTGTTGAGCGACATTTAGATTGCAAAGCCGACGATTTGAGCTTGTATTTGTAAGTCCCTGAGGAGAGGATGTTGCGCAGGATCCAGCTGAGCATTTGTGTCGGTAGAGTGCGGGCCGTGTGAAGTAGGTGTTCACGCTGAATTGCCTTGAAAACCCATGTGGACGAGGACTACCTGTAGCACAGTAGACATTCGGTCGGATCTGGTGTGCTCGAGTTTCGAAGTCGCAGTGTAATACCAACGACTACAAATCATATGATTCGTTTGTGAGGAGATGGAGTCGAGCACGAGACTGACAGATTTTCTCCCGAAAACCCTGATGCATGAATACATTTGAGTCACGAGCACAGCATCTCAGCTTGTCTGTGGTCCAGCAATCCCTACCTTGGCCGTTATGAAGCGGTCTGAGGCCATGGCCGCCAATCATGGAGTCATGATGGTACCCAAGACTTCCGAGAACGAGTCGTACTCGGTTCTCAGAGCATGGATGAATTGCCCAACAAGTGGGTAGCACACGTCCGTGCTACACGAGAAGGTCATTCTGCAGACGAGCTTGAGGTTTCGCGGTCGTATCACGGAAGGATTCGTTGTCGACGATAATGAAGTCGCGAATTGTGCGACAGACGTTAGTGTGTCGACCTCGGGAAGAGAATGCGAGTTCCCGTCGATGATGCCGTTCAGCCGCAACCATGGCAGGCACGGCTGGTATCCTGGCCTTTTGCAGATGTCCGCAACACCGCAATTGATCAAGGCCCAAGTCACCTGGCAGCATTTCTTCCTGCGACATTGGGCCAGCGAACCAAAGGCGCACAACACCGGACGGACAGGGATGAGTCGGAAACGCGCCGTCCCTAGTTGGGACCCTGTACAAAGTGTACTCTTAGCGCACATGCTAAATGACCCGTATGCATGATAGCATCCTCATGCATGCTATTTGCGGCCTTTAATTGACGAATAGCAGGGCTTACATGCACTATCCGGTTCGTAGGCACGCCTTCGGCGCTTGAAGGTGGACCACAGGTCCCCGCTATCACCCTCGAGCGCTTCTTCAAAAGCATCACTCTGTCCGATACGCCGTTCGCACGTTTTGACACTGCCTTGTGCTGAAATGCGACCATAGATACTATTTACTGAATTGTCAGACCCACTGCTTACACCTGGGTGCATGTGGGCCTCAACACCGTGATCATGGTAAGCCAAAGCTTCCCTGTTACACGTTCGCGCCGTTGGCAAGTCGGACACTGACCATACTCATAGCAGGCAATGACACCCATCACCCCTTTGGAACCGGGTGTAGAAATGTTTCAGAGAACCAAAACACAGTCGTTCTTCTCGACCGCGTTGACAGCTCGTTCGTCGCTGGAACGTCCGATTTCGCACATTAGTGTCGCATATACCGATATCGAAGATGACGAGAGCGAATTCGAGGAATACAGTGGGTCGTCTGTAAGTGAAGATACCGGTACATTCCTTGGCTATACTCATACAACAATAGAGCGACAACAGGCGAAGTCAGACAACAATCTCAACGCTTGAAGAAGTTCGAACACCAGCAGATGAGACCCGACCACACTTTGGGTATTGGCATGGCTCAAAAGCTGTAGAGGGACCTAGAGGCCCACATTTGTTCCGAGCCTCGCAAACCTCTAACGACTTCCCATTCGACTATGCGCTCCAAATGTCACCGCTCCTCCCCAAAGATCCTCCTTCCCGTTTCCCTACCTCATTCAGAGAGGCCACGCCTGAGACCGTTGTTCCTCAACGAGAATACAACAACATCGCTCAGGCAGTTGCACATCTAGATAACGCTGAAGTGCGGGCTTGGACCTCTCGTGACGTTGCTACATGGATGTACCAGAATGGTTTTGAAGACGACATTATCGACAGGTTCGTGGAGCATGATATCACGGGCGCTGTACTGCTTGATCTACAGTTCGGTGATTTGAAAGAGTTGAAGATTGAGTCATTCGGCAAGAGACACCAGCTGTGGCACCAGATCGATTCGCTTCGAACTTCCGACGGTCTTGCGTCACCCACTGCCCCGGCTCCTATCCCAACGCCTTTTGAGGACGTCGATCGTCCATGCGCGGAGGTTAGAAGCAGGTCCAAGAGCAAGGGACAGAAGCAAAATCGACGGGACAAGTCACGAGGGCGAGTGACACGAAATGTGACCGACGACGTTATTACACCAGCGCACTCAGTCTCCATTGTCGCCATTGAACAACTCCTGCCGAAGCCACATATCTGTGCCAAGGGCGAACGATGCGCGAAATGGAGGAAGCAGCAGCGTCAGCTTGCCAGGCTCAAGGAGGAGCATGGTTTTCCCATATCTCCAGAGAAGGGCGGCCACATCTTCATCGCGGGAGATCCAGGCAATGCTCAAACTGCAAGCCGAGCAGTCGAAAATGTTTACCGACCAGCTTCGGAAGCATCTAATTCCGTGATCGTGCCATCTTTGGTAGCGTCGTCCGACGCACTTGGTCCCAGTCAGCTTTCCGATTTCATGTTACAAGACCTCCAGGTCGTCGAGAAGCGGGACCCGCAAGATAGTGTACGACAATTTCTCACCTTGCAGGGGCTCGAGCAACCATACAGCAGTGCTACGCCAATCGAAGCTCCTCCAACGCCACCAGTGGAAATGTTCCCACCTCGTCCATTTCTGGTGATACCACAGCAACAGAACTACCCTGAGATTTCAGCCTTTTCGGCTTCGACATCAGCACACACATCAAAGTCTTTCGACACCTTCACGAGCCCAAATCACAGCATGCATCCTCCAGAATTCATCCCAGCGCCGCATACGAATCTGAAGAGCCTACCCAAGCTCACCATCCCAGCAGCTCGGTCGGCATCCGCACAGCCATACGTGAACGCACGCAGCGTTGCCCCGCAAAGTGCACACGTTGCACCCGACACCGCCTTTTCGCCATGTCGTACAGCGTCTCCAGGTGGTGTCTACCGCTTCGGTACACCATTTTCCGAGATGGACGTTCCTGTGACGGCTGTACCCATTGAGCCGGTGTCTCGTGACACAAGCCAATCGGTGCCGCCAAACATGCAATACCAAGTCCAAGTCCGAAGGACTGGCTCGCGACACGACCGTCGACGACCCTCGTTGCCCATGCCGGCGCTTAACGAGGACCAGGTCTTTAGCCCACAAGGCGCCCAATCGGACGACGACACGCTGCACGGAACCCAATTCTCGGACGACAGTGCGCACTCGTCTCCGATCAGAGGTGTGGTGTCGTTCGACCTTGAAGCTGAAGATACAGTAGCTCCATTGCCCAAAGGAGGATTTGTCTACCAGGGTGTGAATCATTATGGCTGGATGAAGAAGCGTCGCACCAAGATGCTGCGACACGAGTGGCAGGACCACCACTTCCGACTTCAGGGCACAATGCTCGCCATGCACCCTAACGAACTTCCCTCTTCGTCCGCTCTGCAGACGATTGACGTAGACGACTACGCTGTCGCGTGTTCATCCCTGGCGTCTAGCAAGCTCTCTGCCAAGTTCAAGGCTCTGAGGCTATCTTCCGGCCATCACAAGGGCAAAGAGCAGATTGCACAACCGAACTTCGAATTCCAGCTGATTCCTACCACGGCTAGCAAGAGCGAGATCAAAAAGGTCATGCCCAATGGCAAGGTCCATCACTTCGCAGTCAAAAACCGCGATGAGCGTATCGACTGGATGCGAGAATTGATGTTGGCGAAGGCCAAAGCGGCGAAGGCTGACGGCTACGAAGTTTGCGTAAATGGCACCGACGTGTGATTTTCTTTTAATCTTGCTTTGGAGTGAGCGAGTGTTCTGATCTTGCTCAATCTCGCCAAATTCTCGCCATCTCTCTCGACGTTCATGACCGATACTATACCCTTCCTATTTTTCTCATCCACTGTTTCGGCCTCATAGAGCCTTATTGCATTACATAGCGTAGCATTTCTTATTTTCTCTACACTCAAGACTTGGACGTCAAACGAAACCGCAAGGTTGCATGTAGGAATATGATACACAGTGAACGGTGTTAGCTGGATGCAGCAAAGTAACGCATGTTTCGTACACTCTTTCCTTGCGCTCGCGCACCATCGTACGGACATGTAGATTCGTCCCAAAATTCTGGGCGGCGTGCGGTCTGACGGAGTTGGATAGCCACATACATAGGTACACAACGAATGACATGAAATCACACAGAAGTGCACGCTGCTCTGGGAATGTTACGGCGTGAAGTGACTTCGACATCAAACCTCGCACGAAAGCTATGTCGACCTCAAGTTACAATGTACCGCAAGTTCCACGAGGTTAATAGTTACACCAAAGCGCGCATGTCCTCTAAGACCGCAAATTATGTTACCAAATGTCTCAGCCCACGAGATGTTCCAAACCGTTGAACATAATCGTAGCACACAAAACTTGGAGCCCGGCTCGATCACCTCATGAATTCCTCCTTCCGTTTGAACCGCTCTGTATGAATACTTCGTCAACTTTGGAAACGGCCCCGTTGTCGCTTGCACCCATGTTCGACGATTTGTCAATGGCTACATATGCGGCTGCGTCCGAAACATACCTGAGCCGCAGCCTCGGTGGCGTGTGCAAGCTGCGCCCCGCAAATTGCATTGAACATTTCGAGTGAAACTATTGGAACCAAAAGTCGGGTGTTTTCGCGCCCCGCGGCTGGTGAGTTGGTTCAACTGGGGCCGTTCTACCGGGATGGTGAGCCCCCGAGTGAAACGCCATGAAGCTATGCCAGCCGTGTGCCTCAAGACTACCAAAATTGCCATCACATGCTCGATAGTATATTTCGGGGATCAAAACTTTGAAGAGACATTCTCAACCTATCGATGTGCATCCGCTAGACTTGAGAAGCTGCGTGATTGCGGCGTGCTAAAGAGCATTCGCCGATTCGCATCGCTTAAGCTGTTTGATGGCACAAGCATTATATCACTCTGGGTCCCATGAGCGGAGCAGCTCAAATACCTTCTAGAACGTGACTCGGATCTATGTTCTTAGCTTCGGAGGATGCATAGTGAAAGGGAACGTCGGCTGTGAATGACAGCCGGAAGTTGCAGAGAGCTTGTCATGGTGCCATATGGATAGTGCGCTGGTAGCACGGACAGCTGTCAAAAACGTGTGCGGCGCGATGCTTGGCGTGATGAAGACCGAGGTGATGGTCAGCACGAAAGAACGGTAGGTTGATGGAGAAGTGCTTGTATACGTGACAAGGCCTTGAGACCTGGCACGCGAAATTGATACCGGGAGTGACTGCGCGACGATGCACACAATTTGATCACGTAGCACAGTACAAAGGCATCAAGAATGTAAAGGAGCGAATAATTTGCTTGGACGTGTTTGGCCAACTGGTACGCGAAAAGCAATGGAGCACATGGGATAAGACCTCAATTGCTATCATAATATATAGCGTAAAAGACTAGCTATCCAACATGAGAAGAATAACTGGCCGGGCTCCGCCAAATTCCAGTAGTAGCTGGCATTCAGCATTGCAGCAAAAGCATGTAACAAACAAGCCTGTGGACATCAATGTATGAACTGCTTTTGTCGTGATGTCTCCAAATATCATCAGCGAGTCGGAAGAAAAAGATAATCGATATTGAGCAGGCGATGTGAAGTAAAGGGCGGCGTCCGTCAGGAGAGATAGAGCCGTATAATCCGTCGGTTCGAGAACTTATGCGCGGAACTCTGCCTCGCGCTTGCCGACACCGAGACCAGTAGGCCTCCATGGGCGCCAGGTCCAGCCAGCTTCAGCATCAGCATCCCGCTTTCCGACACCGAGACCAGTAGGTCTCCATGGGCGCCATGTCCATGCAGCCTCAGCGAATGCCTCAGCGAATGCCTCAGCGAATGCCTCAGCTTCGGCATCGCGCTTTCCGACACCAAGGCCGGTTGGGCGCCATGGTCTCCTATCTCTATGTTAGAATATGCTACAATCGTCATCGGGGTACATGTAGCTTACCAGGTCCAGCCAGCTTCGGCGTCAGCCTCTGCCTCAGCAGAGCGCTTTCCGACACCTAGGCCAGTAGGCCTCCACGGGCGCCGGGTCCATCCAGCCTCAGCGAATGCCTCAGCTTCAGCATCGCGCTTTCCGACACCAAGGCCGGTAGGGCGCCATGGTCGCCTGTTTCATGTCAGTTGATATCACGGATGTGATTAAGTCGAATGTAACTTACCAGGTCCATCCTGCCTCCGCGTCGGGGTCGGCAGATGGGTCAGCAGAGCGCTTCTCAAAGTCGTCGAATTCGATCTCAAAGTCATCGTCTGAGAAAGCGAATTCTCCGCCATCGGGGGCATCAGCCTCCGCAGGAGCAGCCTCAGGAGCAGCGATCGCCTCAGCAGTGGCGTCGGTGATGGGGAGAGCGGCACCGGTAACGGTGGCCGCAAGAATGTAAGCGGCGATAACGGCGTTGAACCTCATGATGAGTGTCCGGACAGAATCGTCAAATGAGTGGTTTGGGTGGGGTTGATAGTTGTTGACGAGGTCAAATGATTGTAAGAGTGGTCGATGTTGAGTCGATGAAGGAAATAATTGTGTTGGGCAGATGGGCAACTTATACTTGGTCGCCCTTTAAAGGATACTCAGAGGTAGCTTCCAGAGCTTCGTGCCTCTGAATAAGGTATGACAAGACTTCGCAGGTTCAATAACAGTCAACAGGCATTCCGATGTCGACTCTCGGCCAATAGGAAGCCTAGCTTCGTCAAGGTGAAAGTGAGAACGTCAAAGCGATGGGCCTGGATAGATCTCGCCTGGAGGCAGACAAGGGGTTTCGTGGACATGTAAGGTCATCCAGGCATCAAAATGACAGGGACGGCGACAACTACCGTTGTTCCAGGTTCTCCACGAGCTCCCTCAAGACCAATGGCATGCGAAGGGTACAAAGATCGCAGGAATCCTTTGAGGTTCGTCAAGGGAGACTGTTTGTTCGATGATAGGCGAAGTGAAGGCGGAAAATCCTATTCAAACCCTATTTAAGGTCTGAATAGAAGTTGAGGCTTGGCAAACACGAAGTCCTGAAACCACGCTTTTGGCACAGTGTTCGGAGCGCAGAGCTTCCAGAAGAAATTAACGAGACGGTATGAAGTCAATTTCTGAGGAGTACCAAGGATTTGGGGCCTGTGCAATGTTCCTCGACGTCACTACTTACGTGAGTTGTGAGGTGGTGCATCTGCGGGGACTACATCACAACGACCGATCATGGCATGTGATATCGACGCCACTGCATGCCTTTGACACATAGGAAGGGTTTGTTAAGCTTGGGTTCAGATGCTTGCTCCCTAACTCTTGATCGGATAGCGTAGCTAGACTCTTCCAGGTCAGCCATTGGCGTGCGCACAGATGGAAGAGTGAAAGTAACAAAGGTGTCATGCTAGTAGCACCATACTATAGAGAGTGCTCGCCAGGGTCTCCTAATCGCTGGCTGGGGAGGACTATGTGCAACAGCATCCTGATCGCGTGTACCGACTACGGGGTCGAAGCATATTTGCTGCGCCGAGCAGGGCTACAGGAATAGGGGAGGACAACGCCAAGTCAGTGTTCATGAGGTCAAGTAGCTAGTGCAGCCAGCTTGATAAGAGAATAATGAGTATCCTTGTGGTGGAACGGGTCGAACGTGCTGGCGTGGAAAGTGAAATTGAAGATGCTTACCTAAGCATGCACTTACACTGCATGGGACTAGCGGGCAAATGATGAGCTCTCACGATGCATGGCGCGCTGTTTCATGGAGGCGGAAGCATGCACGCCCGCATAGCCAATTCGACCGCTCCAGCGCTTCGACGAGCTCTCTCGAGCTTCCAGAGACGTATTCCGTGGATATGCACGTCATGCCAGGCTCGTAGCAGTCGCAAGCGGTATATATCGACACAATCAGCCATCGAGAAACCGTACTATGTCACGACGCCAATATTCTACGTCAATGCTGCCCCTCATGTCGGCCACCTGTATACCATGGTACTTACGGACATACTCAAGAGGTGGCAGCTCTTGAAGGGAAGGAATGCGTTGCTGTTGACTGGCACAGACGAGCATGGCTTAAAAGTACAGCGGGCGGCCGCAAAGGCGGGCGTTGACCCAAAGGTCTTTTGCGACAAGGGAGCCGAGATCTTCAAAGTACGCTTGAGGTGATGCTCTAGTATGGTGTTCAAAGTACTCACACCTCCTAGGAACTTGCGCAGAAGGCCGAGATCACAAACGACCACTTCATGAGGACAACAGACCCAGATCATCGGGACGCGGTAGAATACGCTTGGGTATGGGATCAGTGTCCATGGAACAACAGCTGTCGTGCTGATGAAGTGTAGTTCCTACTACAGGAGAAGGGTCTCATCTACGAGGAGAAGCACGAAGGTTGGTATTCTGTCACCGACGAAGCCTTCTACCCGCAGTCGACAGTCCAACCCTACCTCGATCCACCCACAGGACGAAAGTTGATGGTACGGCGCAATCAATAGAAGGAGCAGAACGGCAGCTGACGAGCACGTAGACGTCAATCGAAACCGGCAGCGAGGTCGAATGGTCGTCCGAAACAAACTACCACTTCAGATTGTCCGCCTTCCGCGACAATTTGCTCGAGTTCTACAAGGAAAACCCTACCTGGGTGGTTCCAGATCACCGGATGAAGGAGGTCGTGCAAGCGGTAGAGACAGGCCTGGAGGATCTCTCAATATCGCGACCTTACGACCGATTGACCTGGGGCATTCGCGTACCGGGCGATGATACGCAAACGATATATGTATGGCTGGATGCTCTGGTCAACTACATCACGAAGGCAGGCTATCCGTGGGCACCCGGGCGCGAGACGGAAGGAGGCTGGCCGGCAGACTGCCAGGTCATCGGCAAAGACATTGTGCGTTTCCACTGCATATACTGGCCTGCTTTCCTCATGGCGCTTGGCCTTCCGCTGCCCAAACAAATTCTCTCACACGCACATTGGACTCTAGGCGGCTCGAAGATGTCCAAGTCCACAGGGCGGGTCGTCGATCCTTTCCATGCCATTGATCGGTTTGGGTCAGACGTTATGCGCTTCTACATGGGTCATGAGGGAGGTATTCGGCAGGACGCCAGCTACGACAACATCCGCATCATCCAATTGTACAACAAGTTCCTCGTCAATCAATTAGGCAACTTGGCTTCGCGCGTCTTGCGCAACAAGAAGTGGAGTGTCCGAGGTGCAGTCATCCGAATAGGCGACAAGCCAGCAGATTACTGGCAAGAAGGCCCGGGCGCGAAGTTCTGGAACAACTCTCTCGCCACAGTCGCGTCCAAGATGGACAAGTCTTTCGAAGAGCTTGATCCTCGCAAGGCGGTATCACAACTAGCCGATCTTGTTAGAGGCGTAGGTTTTTCTTCATCTCACTCGTGCCCCAAAAGCTGACTGTGACAGGCAAACGATTTTTTTCAAATGTCAGCACCTTGGCAAAAGGTGCTGACTTTTGCTCCGGGCGAGCCTGGTGAGGATGTGGACAAGATCGTCTACCAGGCCGTTGAAGCGCTGCGTATGGTAGGTATCTTGTTCCAGCCTTGGATGCCAAACAAGTCGAATCTGCTGCTGGATATGCTTGGTGTGCATCCAGAGAGGCGGACATTTGAATGGTGCAAGCCTGGCGCTGATCTGGAGTACGGAGAGCCGATGGCCGATCTGGGTGTGGGTTACAAGGGTGTTCTGTTTCCGCCATTACCAAGTGAAGAATAGATCAATGTTATCATTGGGATACCTGTTCGCACAGCACGATGATTGAAGTTACGGCAACGCCGTCACTATATTGCAATTACTAAGAGAGAAGGTACTTGTAATCACTCTTGCTCGGTCTATGGCGTCCAGGGCCCTTGTCAGTTCAAAGAATCATTGCAATGGCATGGTCATGAGCTTGTGATGTAATACAGTGCATGATCTTTGCCAGGCGCCAAAGACTTACGTGCATTCACCTGCTTTCCGTGCGTAGTTCAAAGCGCTATGAAAGTAACTACGTTCAGTGCTCAGTGCTCTCACTAGTGTGAGGCAGGTGCAGCCGCGCCGCCTCGCCAAAACTTTCGCCCAACTTCTCGTGTGTTCTCTCGACACTGCAGTACGCCTCCCCACTATCGCATTCGGAGTGCGCACATCAGATCACCATAGAGTCGTCTCTCGACTCTTACATCGCTACTGCATACCTTCATTCGTTCATTCTTGCGCTCGATGCGATCACCATCATGTCTCTCAACATTAATAGCTGGGACAAGCTCACCAAAGCGCAGCACGACTACCCAAAACCGAAATTCTCAATTGCTGTGGTCGACAAGTCCCTGAAGAAGTATCCGAGTAATGCCTATTTGTTGGTGCGTGCTGCCAAAAATTTGTGGTGCATGCGTGAATTCTGCTAATTTGACAGGCGTGGAGAACGGATCTCTGGCTGCAGCAATGTCATCCACCAGAACATATCATTATTTGCATGCTAGATCTGCACAAAATGGCTATCCTCGACACCCAGCTACTGTCATACATGTACAAGGTCTTTATCGAAGCTACACGCAGGAAGTCGCAAATTCTCGAGCAGTACACTATCGGGACAAATGCTCGATCATGCTGGCAAGCCGCCGCGAAGACGTTCCGGCACAAGGATGACCGCATGTCATTATGGAGCGATCTTTTCAAGGTCGCTCTTCAGGAAAATGTCTGGGACGACGTTCGGTTTGTAGGTCATACGCAGCGCAGTTTCCCTTATACTTAATAGCACACACTGATCGACGGCAGGCAATCCTTAAATACAAAGCCGAAGGACCACCAGAGAAGAAGGGATTGCTACACTCACAGATTCTCTCAACTCTTCTTGCTTCACACCAGATGGAGGGACTCAGCACCGAATTGGACCTGAGCGCTTCGATACAGAGCAATCTCGCTGTAAAGCTTATGCTGAAAGCATACGAAGCCTCCCCAGTAGGCACGCATCTTTTTTTGTTCTCTTGCAATGGGCTTACACTAGAAGGACGACCCAACTGCAATCAAAGATATCACCGACCTCCGGTTCATGGTCTACATCTTCGGTCAAGCCGGTCAATACAAGGAGTTGAAAGACCGATTATACAATCCTCCGGAACACTTGAGAAATGCCGTCCTCTACCAGCACCGAGAGGATATCAGCGACATGATCGCGAGACACCTAAAATGTGGAAAGCACTGGCGAGAACTCGAGCAGCATTGCTACGACATCCTTGTAGATACTCATTCGCGTTCCAAGCTCAAGGAACTCAATTCTGAGTCAGACTTGCGGGAACTTTGCGCTTGGAGATGTAATACATGGACAGATTTGCTGATGTGTCTCGATACCAATCATTCCGAAGCTAAGTAAGTGTTCTTTTATCGTGTTCCGGGCTGGATCATCATACTAACTACCTAGGGCCAACGAAATCGCCAGCAGCTTGATGAAACTCTTCTTCGGCGACTCGAAACCTAAATATCGGCAGATACATATCTTGCAGATTCATGTGCGGTCTTACTTGGGGGAGAACTCGCTTTCGGACTGCCAGGAATTCTTCAAAAACCATTGTCGAATGGTCTCTTGCTTCAATGACGTTCGAAAATATGTCGAATTGCTGGACGTTGCAGACATCAAGAGGTTCATGGCTTCTAGCACTAATTATGTGATTCAGCAGTCATCCGACATCTCCACCGCCACTGAGGTATGGTCTCTCTATCGTACGTATACCTATTGACTGACATTGTAACTTAGGGAGACTCCAGCTTGTGGCTGCCAAGCATCAACATAGCGAAGTTCGAATACCTCTTCTACGTTTCCCAAGCGGAAAACCCATCCCGCTATACCATCGAAGGCCAATTCCTGTCCAATATTAAGCTCTGGGCTGTATCCAAAGACGCGGATAGTGGTTGTCAGTATATATCATATTTATGTTACATGGCAAACGCATGCTGACACTGCGAACGTAGACCTTGCTGTGTATCTGCTACTAAATCTGCATCACAGATACATTTGCCCGTCCGAGGACAGAAATCCGTTGGAGTTCACGAGAAACTCGCGCATTTTGCTCCAAGCCGCTATGCTTGCACGCCATTTGGTTGAACAAGATGAAGATAAGGAGAACAGAACATTCGCATTGTTTGCTGCAAGGCTACACCTCAATCTTGGACTCGGGCTCGCTGCTTTCCGATTGTACAAGCGTATAACATGCAAAGAGATGCTTCTGGAGACTTTGTCTCCTTTCATACTCTCTCGCATCTCGCAGACACACCCTTTCGATGTTTCGAGTTACCGAGGGTTCTCAGCAGATGACGAGCTAGCAAAAACAATGAGCACAATCGAACGAATGGAGGCAAAGACGAGCAGCTTTTTGGTCACCGATCTAACCTTCTTCCCATGTCATCAAGCGCCAGAAATCGCGCATCTCAAGTCACAACTGAACAGAAGCCTTACCAAGCATCTTTGCTCACTAGAACGTCGTGGCATAGCTCGTCTTCGGGGAGAACCATCCGACCACATACCACGGCTTGACTGGAAGAGTGAGTGCCATCCCACGCACCCGGCGCAATTGCGTCGAGGCATAAAGAACAAGATCTGACGAACACAGCTTACGACCAAATTCACGACAACGTAGACCAGGATATCTTTCCCAATTTCGAGACTTCGAGAGAACCGGCAAGAGCCATCTCGTTCATAATGCCGAACCCTATCCCAGAGGCTCTTTGGATCCGCGAGACATGCATCACGCGAGAACACACAAGTCAGCGACTCTATAACGAAGCACCGTACTATCAGGCTCAGTTGCACCCGTACGAGCGAGAACCCGGCGAAACTCATAACCAGGCCCAGGACTACCTTACCCGCGTGGAGCAGCGCATGGGGAGATACTGGAGACTTTTAGCCGCATTTGTCTCGGATATCCAGGTGCCGGATAAGCCAACATTCAAGGACACCTGTGACTATCTCAAATTCTTCCACCTCCTCGGTCAGCTACGGAAAGCACTCGAAAAGCTGCGCATGCCCGGAAACGGAAACACGACACTCAAGCCCGAAGACGAACCCACAATGTTCCACGAAAACATGCTCATGGCATGCTTCCAACAACTCGAGCTCCTGCGCGCCACGAACAAATTCGTCGAGCAGCTCAAGGAGCACGTTATCAAGGTGAAGGGTGGTAAAACCCACCCTCTCAAGAAATCACTGCCTTCCAAGTACGATACGCATCTGCTGCAGGAAACGCAGGTCTGCTACCAGGCTGTGCGGGATGTGGCGCAGAGCTACATCGATCTCATCCTGAAGCGGGGAACTGAGGCAATCAAGGCACAGGTTCGGTGGGGCCCAACGGGCGAAGCGATGAAGATGATTATGACGGATGAAGACGTGGAGTATTATGCGCAGGAGTACGTGGAGAGTGCGCTGGAAGCTTGGAGAGGAGTGTTGAAGGTCAAGCTTAAGTAGCCGGTAGACAAGAGGCCGGCACTGTGCATAGGACTCGGCTAGCTAGGTATCTGCATACCCTTCACACAGCAGTGTACCGAGACCCAAACGTAATCAAGTGCATTCATCTACCCCATCATAACAACAGCGATATGCAACCACCCATCCAGATACGCACTCGCTCTAACCAGCTCCTCCACCCCAGCGCCAAGCGGCAACACAGCCCCATGCAGCACCGCTTGCGCCAGCAACGGACTCCTGCGACTCGGAAAAAGGCTCGGCAGAATCTGATTCAGCGCCGCGCCAACCGTCTGCGGCTGTCTCGCTGAGCTTTCCGCTTTGACGAGCGTCTGCACGACCCTCAGACTTCCTGGCTCTGTGTCCTCGGACGCCGCGTGTGGGAGATACAGCCTGACGGGCAAGTGTCGTAATTTCACGCCCTGCGGGTTGAGAAGTTTCTGGTTGATGGGGTTGTAGAGCGCGAAGTTATGTGCCTTGACGCCGTCCCAGAGCTGCGTGCTGTCTTCTTTACTCAGGAACATTACTGTTTTGCCCGTTCCCGTTCTGAGGTAATCTGCTTCCTTGACAGCCTGTATGAAGAGGTCGTGCATCTGTGCGTCCGCGTCGTCGAGGCGCACCAACTGCTCGACCGGGAAGGCGGAGAAGTGGACTGTCAGCCGCCATGGGAGGTGTGCGGCCTCTTCGTCGTCGGGCTTGTGGGACGTGTCGGGTGGGTAATAAGGCTCAGCGCCCGAATAGAGGTCGTAGAGGAGGCCGAGTGGGTAGTGCCACTTCAGCGGCACACCTTCGTAAGAAAGCCATATGTCTGTGACAGGGATGGCGGGGAAGATTAAGGAGGGCGCGAAGAATGCGTGGAGTTTGTGGATGTGCAGCGCGAGGTAGGAGAGGCGTGGGAACTGTATCTGTGGTAGAGTTGTTAGTATGAAGGCTGCAGCGTGAGGCTCAGAATAAGAGCTGGGACATGACATACTAAGTACGGGTCTGAGTCTCTGTATGTTTTGCAGTCCTCCTTTGCCAGCCGGATCTCCAGTGGTATTCTCCCGTTCCAAATCCTCTCCCTAAGACGGCTCGTGACGTCGCGGTTGGACATCGGAAAGGAAAGGAAGCTCGAATGCAAGATGACGCCCGTTGCAAGTGGGCCAGGTCTGGGCTAGTTCAGATGGCGGGGCAATGGCGGGGTGAAGCTAAGAAGGAATCCTGGAAGCATCTGGTGTCTGACAACCACTCAAACCCCATTTGCCATGTGGCGTTCACTTCTCCCACTAGCGCGTGTGCGTATGTTGCGAGGTACTGGATGGTTGAGCTTCAGGTTTTGCCTTGCTGGACGATGAGCGTGGCACTGAGTCGCAAGCGCTCGCGGCTCGAGATTGATGAAGATGCCGAGGACGCACACCGAAGGAGAGATCCGTCGCCTGCGCTATCGGCGCTGAGTGATACGCTGAAGAAGTCCAGGACGTACCACCGTGGTAGTGCGGGCTCGATGAGTTGGATGTGATTGGAGTTGAGGAGGCGTGGAGCGTCGATGTCGACGGGATACCCGCAAGTATGAGGACGCTGCCTGGAGGACTTGAGGCGCGTGATAATTGGCAAAGGTACAAAAAGGGTGAGTCGATCGTTGTACTTTGAGTACAAGAAAACGTTCAGACTCATTACGATCTGCTCTGGTAAGTCGTATGGTGCGTTGTTGCAGTCCACTGCTCACCTTTCTCAGCTCCATTTTACCAGAACTGTACATCACCTCGCCATCGCTCCAAGCCTTTATTCTCTGCCACGATCCTTCGACGCACATTCGGTCGTCCATCGCACCGTATATTCTACCCATGAGACAAGCGGTTGACCTGCCGAACAACCACTTCGTACGCTTGGGCCTACTACATCCTCTCGGAGGCGGAAAGTTCCCACTAGATGCACTGGTAGTGCTCGATCCACAAGGCAGACGGAGGCTCGTACTGCCGTTTGGCTGGGGTGCTGGCAAATACGCTGGGACACCTGCTGGGCAGGGCATACGGACACGCATGATCGATCTATAGAAGTCTTCTGTGGAGGCTTTAGAGAGCGAACGATGACACGAGTACACACCATGATAGTCACTGGCCTATTTGGAAGACGAGAAACGCCTATACGAGCAATGATACCCCACAGCATATAAATCATTTGGGCTTCGAACGAGTATTGTGACACGAATCACTGGGACAATGCAGCGCACTGGGAACAATATGTCAGGATGAAGGTCCACTGTGTCATTTCCAGACTATCGTAACCATAATCTCATAGCCAGCGGATCTCCTGTCCTGCTGGTCTTGTCCCCTGCTATGCTGCGCACATGCTTAACCGAAGCGGGTTTCCTTGTCCTTGATGGGAACATCCGAGCCAGTGGCGCTCTTGTAAGAGCTACGGATGTAGTCACTGATCTGCTCATCCTTGGCTTGCTCGACAGCAGACTGTACAATGTTAGTCCTCGTATCACATAACACAGTTACGTTGATGGCATACCTCGTTGTCCTGAGCACCACCGCCCATGAATTTTTCCTGCACGAAGTCGACACCTGTATATCTTTAGCCACGCGAACTCCAGCAATGAGCCGGGAATCGTACCCTTGTCAAGGTAGTCCTCGTTCTTCTCGCTCTCCTTGCCGCCACCAGCAGCGGAGTTCAGCTTATCGCCGATGCCACCAAGGAAGCCGCCACCACCAGACTGTTGCTGGCCGGACGCAGAGCCCTGTGCAGACTGCTCATTGGAGCCGGTCTGCTGGTTGTTGTTACCGCTGCCGGTCATCTTGTTGACGAAATCCATGATGGAAGTAGTTATAAGTTAGAGTCTTGTATGTAGTATGAATTGAAGATGTGAAGATATGAAGTTGATAGTGTATCAGTGAGGACGTTCGAGGCTTATATGTAGCTTGATTGCAAGTCTTGGTAGTGCTGTTGGGCAGGGGAGTCAGCAGGATTGTTGTTTGCTTGGGTGCAGTAATACGTGGTAGCTTCGATTGCTTGCATTAAGTGACGGCGGCTGTGTACCTGATTGTCGTTGGGTGGACGCGATGTACGTCATTATAGACCCCGCGATTAATCGACAGGGTTCAAGGACTGACACGTGCAAGCGTGCCCCACGCTCGCTGCAGGGTTCTCAATCGCGAAGTGACTTTTTGTGCAGGCGATTTGGTGTTTGCATTGTTGCTGCTTGAACAGTCTGCACACTGTGCCACTGCCAACATGATACCAATAACCATCATCACAGGGTTTCTGGGCTCTGGAAAGACCAGTACGTCATCAACTTCCGAAATTCGGTTTGAGTGCGATCTAACCTCAGACAGCACTCATCCTAAACCTCATCCCTCAATTACCTAAGACGTACAAGCTCGCGCTGCTTAAAAATGAATACGGTGATGTCGCAGTCGACTCCGAGCTCGCATCCTCACAAGCCATATCCGGCGTCCAGGAACTCCTCAATGGCTGCATCTGCTGCAATCTCGTGGGCCAGCTCTCCGACGCGCTCGAGATCCTCGCGAACGACATAACTCCGGATCGCATCGTCATCGAGACCTCGGGGTCTGCATTCCCTGCCACACTCGCCATGGAGGTGAACAGATTGAGCAGAGAGACTGGACGCTACGTGCTCGACGGAGTGATGAGCGTGATCGATGTCGAAAATTGGAAAGGATATGAGGATACGAGTTATACTGCGAAGATGCAGGCGCGATACACGGATCTCATCGTACTCAACAAGTGGGAGCTTGTCAGCGAGCGAAGACTAGAAGACGTAGAAGACGCCATACTCGCACTCGAAGTCGAGCCGCAAATACCGCGAAGCAAGAGTAGTAAAGGCTGGGTGAATAAGGACATTGTTTTCGGCCTCGATGCGCGGCTCGCCGGCCAAGTCGAAGAATCCCACGATCACAAGCACGACCACGACCACTCAAGCGAAATCGAAGTCCTGACCGTCACGCTGCGCAGCAAAGACGGGACAGGCAGCGTAGACACCGAGAAGCTAGCCAGGCTTCTTGAAGACCCAACGAAAGACGAAGTATACCGCATCAAAGGCGTGCTGTACGCTTCTACGCCGCCAAAGTCCTCGGACCCGGAACAAGATGCTCATAGGCAGATACCAGAGGACAAGGCACGATACATCCTCAATTGGGCGTTTGGGCGCTGGACGTTTACGCCTGTAGCGTTGCGTGGCACGGCTGGATCAAGTGAGCCGGAGCTACGCCTGACGGTCATGACGGCGCGGTATGAGTCGAGTAAGTGGAAGAAAGAGATTGAGTCTTGTGGGCTGTTGGAGCTGCAGGGTGATGATACTGGGGCACTGTCGGTTGAGAAGGTAGGTTGAGGCGTCAAAGAGCGTGTAGGGCAAGAGAAGGGTGTTGGGCGCTGTTCTCGCAATATCCTATCCGATCCCCCCGGGGCGCAGTACGTCTCAGATATTCGATTGAGTCGGAGTCCAGATTCTCGTCATCTGCAGCAAGTCTTTCAAGGTTCTGAGTTTGGTCTTCACAAGCACATCGGGACAGCTTGCCTTCTGGACGGGAAGGACATGGGCAAACCACCCATTAGTCTCTGACTGGGTGGTTTGTGGTTCAGCCTCGTGGGGGAAGCCTACAGCCGCGTGCTCGCAATCCGAATGCAGCATCAGGCTACCAAACGTGGACGCAGGACGCGGGATTTACAATAACCGAGACAGCCACGATCCTCAGGTAAAGCTACGTGGAACCCTCCCTCTACATGCCGCATGCTGCACTGCGCCGTGGGGTAGTCAGCCTACACGATCTGGGCCTCGATGTGGTGTCTTGGCCTTCGCACCAAAACACACCGTGGAGACATTCGGAAAGTATTTGACCAATGGACGTTGGCTACAATGGTCGCGAATTGCAAGAATCAAGTCTCTGTCGAAGAAGGGTGTTCAGCCTTGTGACTTTGATCAAGTATCTTTGGGCTCGAGCTGAAAGTATCTTGGCCTTGAGCTGAAGGTATCTTGGCCTCAGGCTGAGAGATACAATAAATTCTGCGCGATATTCGCCATTGGTCACTATCCTTCTCTCGAGTACCTGCAAAGTTGGCTGTCTTGTCTTTTTGGTCTATGTTTAGGTCTCGTGTTACGTTATGGCATAGAGGATACGATGCAGGCAACACACCTGCCAAGCTAGACTATCGTGATGGCTCTGGGAGAGATGGACGCCATCGTCTCCCCTATCAATTTGCACAGCAATAGTCTCTCGTGTCCATTGCAGATACAGCATGAATTGCTTCTCTGCTTGAGACGTAAGACCATTTTTGAGTCCGAGGGCCATGAGATATGCTTGCGATCGCAGGACTAGACACGAGGCTTTGCACTCGCGTCCTGAACCTTACATGTGGTTGTAGCATTCTGACTGGCTGTGATTCTCCTCCAAGTTGCAGTCTCGGGCGAATCACAGGAAGCCTTCAGCGCTAGACTACATGTGCTCGACTGCATTCAAAATTGCTTTTACGCAAGTCAACCAATGTACGATAACTCGTAGACCGATTCAGACAGATGGTATGATGGGGAGGCAGCCGAGCAGGCAATGAGGCTCTGCAAGCCGAGTATAAGATAGTCCGGAGTCTAGCAGGTCCTCGGGCATTTTCAGTCTCGCAGTCTTTCAGTGCCGGTCACCATGAGCTGTAGCTTCAATCCATCGTTTGAGATATCACCGAATACTACGTATGCCGCCTTCGACACTACCGTCGACAAGTGCGCAAGGACATACATCCGTCCGGTGAGAAGACTAAACTAGACTCACAAATGGCATGACAAGCTGACAAGACTATAGGATCCAGGTGGTGCTCTTATACCCTTCATCTTAGCCATCCTCCTTCTCGTCTTCCACCTCCCAACATGTGTCATTCGCGCTGTCAAGTGGGAAAGTGCACAATACCTAGCTCTCGGACTTGCAATGCTCGGCATAGCACTCACCGTCCAGGCATTCGTCAGCACGGCATTGAAGGCGGAAGAAGTGCTGGTTTGGATGCCTTTGACGCTTGTGCTGGACGTGGGCGCTATGCTGCAGATGGTCATTCTCATCTTGGAAAAGCATGACGAGCGACTATTGCCGGACGAACTACGTCCGGCGCAGCCGAGGGCAGGCTGGAGAGTCCTTTGGGAGGCTGTCAGAGACGCTGTGCATAGGATCAAGGCAAAGCTAGCCGGCAACCCGAATATGAACGTGGCTCGGAATGGTAAGTCACTTCCAGGAAGACACACCGTGTTATAGTCTGACACCCCCAGCTCCAGAGATGGCACAAGTCGACCAAGTCCGACTCCTACGTCCCGCCAACTGCCAAGCCGCCGCCCTCCACCCAGACGCAGTCCGCTATGCATTCGTCGCACTCATCTCTTTCCTCTTCCTCATTACCCTCCTCGTCCTGCAAATCTGGGCCTTGCAAGCCGCTGCCACTGGACGTCGCCAGGAAGACTTGCGTGTGAATTGGTGCTCTCCCGCGCTTCAAGATTTCGCTGTCGCAGTCACTACAGGAAATTGCGAGAAGTTCAGCGTCCTCGACAGCAGCAGCAAGGGTATCGGTTGCATATCACTCCCTGGCGATCAACAGCGCGACTGGCTCCTCGGCACCGTCATTGCGCTATCCGTGGCATTGATCTGTCAGGTCCTCGATACGATCCTTATGCTGCTGACCAATAGCAAGACAAAATGGCGCGCCGTCAAAGTCCAACGGCCGTGGCTGACCATGTTCGGAGGGGTGATCATGCTGGTTGTACTGATCGTGTTTGGTGTGTTCAATGCAAAGGACTTGCCGCGAGGCATAACGGAAACTGTTTGGGTGTATAAGATGAAGCCGAGTTGGGAGATGGGGAAGCTGTGTCAGACTGAGATATATCCGCCGGGTCTGAGGGGTGTGATGATTGGCTACATGGACGGGTTGTTTGAAAGCTGGGGGTCGGCGTATTATGGGATACGTTGACGAATGCAAGAGATAAAGTGACGGACAAATACAACATTCGGCTGAACTTTGTAATGTATTGAACGTGCTCTGGCTCCTGAAGCTGAAGCTGTGCGACATTTAGCGTCTTGGCACGCCCTAGACTTCCTTCTTTACGGAGTGGTGTTGCTTCTTCTACTCAAAGACCTCATTTCTGCCCACGTCGAATTCAACAATCTCGCCGGCCCTGATGGGATAGAGATAAGCATGAGACTATAACACATACCACTGTAGGAACCCGTTGTCTCAGACGGCTGCCATCGACAGCACGGTACACTCATGCAACCTCCCGAGGGCCGGATCGAGATCGTTCGTCAGCGACTGATGGCTGCAGTACCCGGATAATCTATCAACACTAATATTTCCGATGACGAGGATGACGAGTCGCGTGTAAGGTACCACGACCTCGCATCTGCACGTGCAGTACATTACAGTACAGAAGAAAGAGCTAGTAAACCACCACGGGGCGGCCATGAGTACGAGGCTGTTGACAGTGAGCATTACATCTAGCCAGCGCACTGTGTTTCATTCTATCAGAGTCCACGCCACCGCCTAGTCCTTTCACCGCCATTCCCAGCCTGGATCAAACTGCCTTCAGCAATCTTCTGACACTTTCAACAACCAGCAGCGTCACACCCACAGCCCCAAAATCTGAGCCACGCGCACGTTTTGTAGGGGGATTTATCCTTGGTGGGCGGTGTAAATGTTACAAAGGTGTTTGTTTGCGGCACGTCGGCATGCAGATCCGTGCCAAAGAGGACGTTCACCACCGAAGCCTACCTATAAGGAGATGCAAATGCAGTGCCCGACGAGGATTTCTCACCGGCAGACGTGTTTGCGCGTTATGTTGAAAATGCTCACGCAGCATGCGGGTGCCTTTGTAGGCGGGGCTTGTACGATAGGTCCCTGTAGGTTGGTGTGACGATGAAAGGGGGCTGTATAAGTACAGCAGGAGATGTACACCTCGCGGTCAAATCTTGCTGCGCTTTACTTACACAACAACTGATCTCTGTCGGCACTTTCTATACTTGTCCTTCACCATGGCAATGTCACCGTTCGGTCTCAACCGCTGGGCTCGAGGATCCCCGTGGGGCGCATTCCACAGCCCCATGACCCGCTCGTACTGGGACGAGCCCGAATACAGCGGTGCACGCTGGGCAGTCGATCCATACTCAACCCGATGCTGCGAACTCTGCGACCTCCGGCATAAAGTCGTGCGGCTCCCCCTTCCCATCACCACAGCACAAAGCTAACCCACCCTCCAGCCCGATCTATCCCACATCCTCAGCGACCTCTCCCTCTGGGACCCCTACCACCACGCCTCCATAATGCAAATGTACGACGGCATACACAAGCACGTCATGCTCGGGTGCGACCGCGACGGGCCCGAGTCGTACTATTTGTCGCGCGATGCCGAAGAATTCGCAAGGGCGTTGATGAGATTGGAGCGCAGGAGTCCATGGGGGGGACGCGGGTTGGGCGATTTCGCGAGGCAGGTGCAGTATTTGGGGAGGGATATGCAGATTGGGAGGAGGAGGTCGAGGTTTCATGGCGGGGGGAGGCCGAGGTATTATGATGGGGGGTATCATATTGGGGGCGGGTGGCCGTATGAGTATTGAAGGGGTGGAGAGTTGAGGATGGGGTGGGTATTTGTATGTGTATAGGGAGCGCGAGGGTTGGGTTAGATTGGTGGTGGCGGTTCTTATTTCGTGGACATGTATTTTCGGCGCTTGAGTAGTGAGCATGTGGGTTGATGAGCACGACGGAGCACTTGTAACTACCAATGGCAACAGTGAAACACGAGACTGGACGCATTGTGCAGGTAAATCAATACATCGGCTTTTCATGTCACCACGACCTAATTCCAATGTCAGAATCGTGGACCATCGAAACGCTTCTGCAATCCCAGAACTACATACATTTTGTACAATATCCTTCATCCGCCACACATACTCACGCCCTCGCTTTCCCCTTCCCATTTACTCCACTCGGTTGCTGCCCCCTCCTCTTCTCCCACACCATAAGATACGCTTCCTTAGTAAATAGCGTCTCGCCCCTCTCCCTCTCCACAAACAAATCCTGAATCCCATACCAATCATCCCTCGCACGGTCCTTCAACTGCACTCTCCACACCTTACTCTCCTGCTCGCCTTCGACGCTATCGTCCTTCTTCTTAACCGCCTCGTGCGTAATATTCGCCACGAGATCGTACCATATCGGCTCGCCGGGCGGATATTCTTTCGGGTTGGGCTCGACGTAGGGTGACATGTCGAGGGAGACGGTGGGAAAGGTGACGATTGTGGGGTTGCGTTCTGAGACGAATTTGTTTTTGCTGAAGCGCTTGATGTTGAAGAGGAGGTAGGGGGGTAAGGGGTGTAACAGGCGGTAGCGCACGCGGTTCTTCATTTTTTCTTGCGGGCGCATGCCGTCGTATTTACCCAGAATCGTTGTGAGCGGGACTTGTGGAATGATGTTCTTTTCCAGCGCGTCTTGGAAGAGCGGTGCGGCTGGAAGATCGAGCGTGAGGACGAGGAATTTGGATGTCTCGGTTTTGACGTCTGCGTCTTCGAAACGCAGGCGGTCGCCGGCGTCTGCGCGGGCGGTGATTTCTTGCGATTCGATCTTGAGGGTGCCTTGGAAGACTTTCTGGACGATGCTTGAGTTGGGCTTGGACTTTGAGCCGCCGACGGCGAGGTGCAGGTTGTTGAGGAACCAGGACATGAAGTCGACGGGGTCGGCTTGGTCGGTGAGGTTGAAGCGTTTGGCGGAGCGGAGGGCGACTTCCTGGAGGAGCTCGTGGGGCGAGACGTGGGTTTTGAAGGCGCGTGGGTTCCAGATCTTGCGGACGAGGGTGCTGAAGCGCTGGGCGATTTGCGGTCGGCTTGAGAGCTCTTCGAGCATGAAGTAGTTCCGTAGTGGGACGACGTGTGATAGCGCCTGTATTACTACGTTGAAGTAGTCGTTCGCCTTGATGTTATTCATGCCTACGAAGCCTGGTATGTATTCTCGATTCGAGAGATCCCAGGACACCTTTGGTTCCTTGTCTAGTCGCGCGACTTCAGTCTTGCTCATGCGCGGATCCACGACGAACTTGATGTCCTCCAGCGACTTCGACTTGACTTCGTAGCCTTCTGGCAGGACAAACACCTTCTTCGTCTCCATGTTGACGTATACATGGTGGCCATCTTCCAGCGCATGGAAGTATGCCTGCGACTTCGGCCCTCTCCCCTGGTAGTATTTCCCGCATACGAGGCAGGCGTAGACGTTGATGTTGGACAGGGTGACGGAACACAGCTTCTCGAAGTCGAAGTCGAGCACTTTGCGGTCTATCGTGTCAAGATACAGGTCGGTGTATCCTTCTTCCGGCGCGTTCTGGCGTCTCGGCGCAGCGATTGCAGGCTCGTTGTCGTCCTCGTCGTCCAATGCGCCGGCCTCTTCAGCGTCTGCGCCCAGTATTTCCGCCTTCTCTTGGTGATGTTGTCGCGAGTGCATGAAGTGGCCATTAGTGGTAGAGCCATTCGGCTGCGGGCTTCTCATCTCTTCGTCTTCTACTCTGGCGCGTTTCGGAGCTGGTGATGGCGCGTCGTAGACATCCTCGAGAGGCTCAAGAGCTGGGCGTTTCGACATGTCGGGTGGTACGGTCGCGCAATTGGATGTTGCAGAAAGACAGGGTTCAGGCGACCACTGTCATGTATAATATGGGATTAGCAGACTGCGGGCGAGTTAATGACCAGATTCTTTCGCGGCAGCCAGAGTCACGACGGCTTGGCCCGTGCGGAAGAGCTCACTCTGCAAAAAAGTCGCAGGCACGGCAGCTGCAAGGACCCCACCTCACGCGATACCCCTCCAGTTTTTGCACTGGGAATAGGCTCTTCACGCCATGGTAAGCCGTTCTGTATAGCTTGTAGCATTATAGACGCCTAACATATGCCTAGTCATACAACAACCCCACACAGATCTTTGCGGAGGACGTCACGGAGGAGAAGGGCGAGAATGCGCGTCTGTCCGCCTTTGTAGGCGCCATCGCCGTGGGCGACCTCGTAAAGAGCACATTGGGACCGAAGGGCATGGACAAGATATTACAGTCTGCGTATGTTGCCTAACAATGACCTACGTGCCTCTTCACTCACTCTGGCAGCTCAACCGGCGAAATTATGGTCACAAACGATGGAGCTACAATCCTGAAAGCCATCGCCCTCGACAACGCCGCCGCAAAAGTACTCGTAAACATCTCAAAAGTCCAGGACGACGAAGTAGGCGACGGAACCACTTCAGTCACCGTACTGGCCGCCGAACTCCTGCGCGAAGCCGAGAAGCTCGTCGACCAGAAAATCCACCCACAGACCATCATCGAGGGATACAGGATAGCAAGTGTTGCCGCGCTGAAGGCTCTGGAGAAGATTGCCGTAGATCACAGCAAGGACGAGGCGTTGTTCAGGCAAGACCTCGAGGCGATTGCCCGCACGACGTTGAGCTCCAAGGTGCTCTCGCAAGACCGACAACAATTCGCGAAGCTTGCAGTAGAGGCGGTGCTGAAGCTGGGAGGAACTACCGACCTCACACACATCCAGATTATCAAGAAGGCCGGAGGCAAGCTGAAGGACTCGTACCTGGACGAGGGCTTCATTCTGGACAAGAAGTTCGGCGTGAACCAGCCCAAGCGGATAGAGAACGCCAAGATCCTTGTTGCGAATACTGCTATGGACACAGACAAGATCAAGATCTTCGGCGCACGAGTAAAGGTCGACTCCACAGGCAAGCTGGCTGAGCTGGAGAAGGCAGAGCGCGAGAAGATGAAGGCCAAGGTCGAGCGCATCAAAGCACATGGCATCAACTGCTTCGTCAACCGACAGCTGATCTACAACTGGCCAGAACAGCTCTTTGCGGATGCTGGCATCTGCTCGATCGAGCACGCAGATTTTGACGGTGTCGAGAGGTTAGCACTGGTCACCGGAGGAGAGATCACTTCAACCTTCGACCACCCAGAGAGCGTCAAGCTTGGCCAATGCGATCTCATCGAGGAGGTCATCATCGGCGAGGATACATTGATCAGGTTCTCTGGCGTCAAGGCAGGCCGCGCATGCACAATCGTTCTACGAGGTGCCACTGAGCAACTGCTCGACGAGGCAGAGCGGTCTCTCCACGACGCGCTCGCTGTCCTGTCACAAACCGTCAAGGAGCCCCGAACGACACTGGGCGGTGGCTGCGCCGAGATGAACATGGCGAAGGCCGTCGCGGAGGCCGCGCAGAACGTGGCAGGCAAGAAGGCGATCGCAGTCGAATCTTTCTCCAAGGCGCTCCAACAACTACCCACCATTCTGGCCGACAACGCCGGTTTCGACTCAAGCGACCTAGTCACACGCCTCCGGAAAGCCGTGTACTCGGGCTTGACCAGCTCAGGACTAGACCTTTTGACACCAGGTGGTGGCATCACGGACATGAGGGAACTGGGCGTCATCGAGAGCTACAAGTTGAAGCGCGCGGTGGTATCATCGGCATCAGAAGCTGCTGAGGTGAGTTTGCAGATCTTTACAATGGCTGGTCGCACATGCTAACTCGTGCAGTTACTTCTTCGCGTAGACAACATCATTCGCAGCGCGCCCAGGCGTAGAGAGCGTATGTAAAGGGTGGTACGGTCGCTGAGATACCTGGATCGGTGGGATGCAGTGGCTTGGTGTAATCCGTGGCATTGAACGCGACGCCAGCAGCCTCATGGTTCGCGCACTGTAACGGAAATCTCAATGTTGTTGAAGACAGCTGAGTTCAAAGTGTTGCTCATGCAACGGACTTGGTCACGACGCCTCGCTACCGGCGAGTAAACATGCAGAGGCCCACAAGCGTGCATCGGACTTCCAATAGCTGCATACAAAATCACTTAATGCCAACATGACATGTGCGCAACCATGGTCCAATGGACTTTTTCACTTTTTGTGCTTTGTTCTGTGATCTTTTGCCCTCTGAGGCAGTCCACAGCACGCCATTGGCAGCATAGTTTCAGCAATCGGTCTAGCCCGGTGGTCGCCCCATAATGTGTTTCACACGCTGCGAGTGAGGTTTGAGGCATGAACTCAGAATGGGAAAGGTTGCGAGGTGAGGAGAGTTTGGCCTGATTGAGTGAGTGGTGTGCCTTGCGCGACACGACACAAGGGAGTGAGCGATCGATGTGAAGATGTTCGTGAACAGAGTTCGGTTTCATGCAAGAATGTTGCGAAGCTACTTGTTGAAGAGCACTTCCCGCCCAAGATGCAGGTTGATACGGTGCTTGTTGCTGATGGCTTACGGGGCGTCGCGAGGGCTTTGGTACACGGAGTCTGTCCTACGTGAGCAGCCAGTGAGGAAGTGATGGGCTGCGGAGTCGCACAGTAAGGGCTGCGTGAGATCATGGTCGCTCCTGCGATTAGTGGCGGTAGCTCCCTTCGTTCGGTGAGCGTGCGAAATGTCAAAGAAACAAGGAGGGAAGGCCGCGCACACCAAGCAGAAGATACTGAAGTCTGCCTCAGCACACCATCCAGCGGCTACATCACGGCACCACAATCCTCTGAGACTATTCTCAGCCATCTTTCTGTACCTGCGCGGCGCCGGCCTTATGACAGCGCCAAGCAGGACCTAGGAATCAAGGGCACCAAGGGAAACGGACGGACGTGTCGGAATTGAGCCTAGAAAGACGGCTGACGGACGCGCACCCACAATAACCCCAGCAGCTCCGCCGCGCCCACACGCTGTGTCAGATCCCCGCCCGTTTAATATACACACGCCAAAATCTACCGCTGCTGACCTCTTCCTTCCTCCCTCACCTCGACACTCACCATCACATATTGCCCATGAGCCATCTCCCTCGCCCACCCGCCTACTGAAGGCTTCCAACCAGACCGACTCCCATACAATGCCGCGTCCGCGCCGGCCGCCTGGTGCTGGCCCGGCGCTCACCAGGATCCTCACTCTCCTGCTCCTTCCCTCCTTGCTAGTAGCCGCTCAGCAGCAGCAGCCCCTAGAAGCAGATGCCCGCAGCAAGCCGCCCAGCGCGGGCCCTCGCGTCGAGCAGCACACGCTCAACGCTGCGGTACACCACCGCAAGAACAACAACAACAACAACCAGAAGGGCGATTTGTCAGACACCGAAAAGAGGCGTCTGGCCTACGCCACCGTCCTAGCCGAGAATGAGCGCGCCCTAGCGACCAAACTCTCACCTGCTCCAGCCATCAGCGCTGTCGGAGCCCCTCTTGGAGCGGGCGCTGCCTCGGGGGTTCTCGACCCGAGTGCGCGCTCCCTGCAAGACTGGGAAGTTGAGGATTTTGTGCTACTGGCGACCGTCGATGGCCACATACACGCGCGAGACCGATACAACGGGGAGGAGATATGGGAGATTGCCGGAAAGCCCATGCTGAGCACCACCTACAACGGCTCAGAGAAGCATGCCATGCTGCACGACCAGCCTTTTGTCTGGATCGTCGAGCCAAGGGAGGAAGGGGCTATCTACGTCCTGTCCCCCGGGCCGTTCCCGGTGCTGCAGAACCTGGGTCTGACCGTGAAGCAATTGACCGACATTGCCCCATACGCGAGCGATGATCCGAAGCTACCCGTTGTGTACAACGTGGAGAAACGGACCTTCATGCTCAAAGTGGATGCAGCTAGCGGCTTCGTCAAGCAGAGCTTCAGTCCAGCCGGCACCTCTGGCCAGGATGACAACAGCTGTGCCCTGGTCAAAGATGTCTTCAACAAGGAGCGAGACTGCAAGGGCGACTTCGAGATTGGCCAGACAGAGTACACAATCATCATCCACAACAGAAAGACAAACGAGGAAGTGTGCACCATCAAGTACGCTGAATGGGTGCCCAACAGTCGAGACAGAGACCTCAAGTCGCAGTACACCAAGACCATGGACGACCAGTACATCTACACCAGGTTCAACGGCGAAGTGTTTGCCGCTGATCACAAGCGTTCTCGACCAGTGAGACGGCCCTTGTTTACACGCCATCTGCCTTATCCAGTGGCACGAGTCTTCGATGTCGCCCGACCAGCCAACGACGACAGCGCTGAAGCGCCTCTGGTCTTGCTCCCCCAACCACCAGGCCCCACCGTCCTAGAAGAAAGCGCCAACCTAGTCTGGCTTAACACCACGGAAACTGGAGCATGGTATGCTCTCTCTGAGTTGAGCTATCCCATCGTGACCGACGGCGCGCCAATGGCCTCGTGCTACAGAGAGGATAATATTCTCGGCCAAGATCTTTCACAAAAACTGCCACTCGACGAAAACACACTGGTTGGCGTGCACAAGCTGAACTATCAGTTCAAGAATCCGTCGAGGCTACCGGCTATTGCTGCACCTACATATTACCCCGTGCAGACTGATCGGGGACCTCGCATTCCGCCGTCCTCGTCGCCAATGCTGCAACCTACCATTGATGCGCCGCCCGAGCCCATCATGGAGATGGCATCTTATTTGCCCACAACTCAAACTCTCTTCATCTCCATCTGCTTTGCTATCTTCATATCTGTCACCAAATGGATGGGCCCTGGAAAGTACGCTCCTAATTGGGGTCTTCTGTGGAGTAAGCTTGCAGATAGGGTACAGTCTCAAAGGAAGATGCTTCCTCTGGCTATTCCTGCGATGTCTTCAGCAGAGACCGAGCTTGCGAAAGAGCTTGATGAGAAACTACGAGTTGTTGATGATGCGATTCCGATAGATGGGACTGCTAAGCAACCATCTGAGGAGCTGGCTGACAAGGCTCAAGCCGACATAGTTCTTGACCCCGAAGCAAAGGAGAAGAAGGTGGTCACGTTCAATGTACCTGATGACGAGGAAGATCTGTCGCTCTCGAGAACGACCACTGCAGGTCAGGGGTCTCCAGAGGATGAGGTCGAGCCTTTTCCTTCTATCAACTCCAACTCCGAGACTGCTTCCAACGCTGCTGGTACCGAGAACGATACTCAAGATCCAGACACCGCCCCTGCCACACCAAAGAAGAAGAAGACGCATCGCGGTAAGCGTGGCGGAAGGAAGCTTAGCAAGAATCAGTCACGGGATGAGGACGAAGTCGGTCGCATTGTGGACGCTGCTAAGCAACTCGACCCTTCGCCTAGCCTGCATCCTGATGAGATCACCATGAACGGTGATGATATGCAGGACGTTACTAATGTCAAGCGTATTGGCAAGTTGACCATCGATCAAGACCGTCTTCTCGGCAATGGAAGTGGTGGCACGTTTGTGTTTGAAGGAAAGTGGAACGTGAGTACTTACGATATCTCGTTGTCTGACAAAGCTGACACGACATATAGGACCGCGTGGTGGCCATCAAGCGCATGTTGCCTCAGTACTTTGGCCTAGCGGAACAGGAAGTCAAGCTTCTACAAGAGAGCGACCTTCATCCCAACGTCATCCGCTACTTCGATGACGAGAAGGATGAGAACTTCTTGTACATTGCTGTCGAGCTGTGTCAAGCCAGTCTCTTCGACCTCTACCGAGATGGCCGACCTGGGGAAGAGCTCACGGACCCTCAACAGAAGCTGGCTCTAGAAATCAGTCGCAACGTCCCTCGCGTACTGTACCAGCTGGCTTACGGTCTGAACCATCTTCACAGTCTGAGGATCATCCATCGCGATATCAAGCCCCAAAACATCCTCATCGCATACCCATCAAGGAACCAAGCAAACTGTCCCCGGCTAGTCATCTCAGACTTCGGTCTGTGTAAGACGCTTCCAGACAATGTCAGCACGCTCATCGGCACCACCGGTAACGCCGGCACCGTCGGCTGGAAAGCACCTGAGCTAATCTCCCAGCCCAAGGAGTTGATGAACGGCAGCTCAAATGGTATGTCCCGCGACTCTTCCAGCTCCACGGACCCTGTAGCTCAAGGCGTCAAGCGCGCCGTCGACATCTTTTCCCTCGGCTGTGTTTTCTTCTACGTCTTGACCAACGGCTGCCACCCTTTCGACGACGACGAGGGCTGGATGCAGATCCGCGAATACAATATCAAGAAAGAGAAGGCCAACCTCAAGCAGCTGCGTCTCGGCGCCGACTCGGAAGAGCCCTACCACCTCATCTCCTGGATGCTCAAGACGCGCCCCGAAGACCGCCCCACCGCCGTCCAAGTCATGAACCACCCCTTCTTCTGGTCCGCCGAGAAGCGCCTCAATTTCCTCTGCGACTGCTCCGACCACTGGGAGCGCGAGCCGCGTGACCCGCCATCCGAACACCTTTCCATCCTCGAGGAGTGGAGCTACGAAGTATTGGACCATAAGAGGAACTTTCTTGGTAAGCTGGACCACGCATTCATCAATAGTCTGGGCAAGCAGCGCAAGTACACGGGCGATCGCATGTTGGACCTTCTAAGAGCGCTGAGGAATAAGAAGAACCATTATGAGGATATGGATGACATGGTCAAGGCGAAGGTTGGGCCGTTGCCGGAAGGGTACTTGTCTTATTGGACGATTAAGTTTCCGCACTTGTTGATGGGGTGTTATCAGTGTGTGTGGGAGTGTAATCTCCAAGGGGAGAGTCGGTTTAGACCGTATTTTGAGGGGCAGGTTATGTAGAGGAGAGGGTGGTGGGTAAAGGGTAGTCTTAGTAGAAGTGTATCATTAGCGATGGCGTTTGCTTGGACTGCAAATTCATCATCCGTGTTCTCACCGCGCAACAGTCTTTCTGATATTCGTATGTCTATCGCTCTCGTATTGGGTGTCTCTCAAGAAGAAACGCACCGTCGAATGCTCAAGACAACGCCCTACCTCTTCAACCTACTTCCATCCAACTCCTCCAGCCTCGCCCCGACCATCTCGGGATTCCTTTCCAACAACTCCACCACCCTCTTCTCAAACGCCCTAATCATAGCCTCCGCAACCTTTGGCGCAACGCCCCCACTCAACGCCGCATAAAACGGATTCGTAAACGCAAACTCGAGCGCGAGCGTCACGCCCGTCTTGTTCCTTCCCAACTCCTCAATCGTCCATTTACTCCGCAAATGCGTCAACAGCCCATTATCGCCTCCCATCCGCGCCTCCGCGCCCTCTTCATGATGCGCAATAAGATCTCTGGGCAAACTAGTCTCCGTGTCCCCACCCACGCTCTCGACGTATTTCCCAGGTACACAGTACACGCGCGACCTGAAGCTCTCCGTGATGCCACCGAAACCACTCGTGAGTTTCCCCTCGCTGGGCCAGCGGCGGGCGTAGATTGCGTCGGGCGCGGACCAGTGTGTTATGTCGCTGCGGTGGCAGTAGGGGAGGAAGGAGGCGTAGGAGGGGACGTCGGCTATTATGGAGTAGATTGGGGCGCTGGGGAAGGGGAGGGTGCGGTGGGCGGTGAGGGATTGTGGGGTGGAGGAGGGGGATTGGGCGAAGGGGTTGGGGAGGAAGGTTCGGCGGTGGATGGTGGGTGGGTGTGTGAGGCGGAGGATGGGGCGGGTGGTGAAGCGGGTTGACATGGTGGGTGGTAGGTGTTATTGTTGTATCATGGTTGGAGGTGGAGGGTAGTGGGATGGGCGTGTGTCGAAGTCATCGAATTGATCGACTTTTGCGCTAATGTCAGGGACAGCGGCTGGCTATACGGATTTGGGGTTAGTGGAAATGGTTATCGATTGTGTCGCGAAATTTCCCCTTCACCCCTCAAAGCAATTAACATACTACAATTCTACAACATGGCTTCAAGTACGGAAGATGTACGGCCGACAAGCCCAGAACAGAATGACGACTCGCGATTTCAAACCGACAACACCGTCTCTAAGAAGCAGCACCCGAAACAACAACTCTCCAAAGCAATGGAGCACATGCGCTTCGCCGTGACTGTCGACCCAGTCCCCCACTCCGCTTCCTCCACACAAACACCACCCACCGACGACACCACACAAACCTCCTCTCCTCCCCCCGAAAACGACGCATACGGCGTCCCCGCCTCCTTCGCGCCCGTCCGCGCCGCCCCCTCACGCTCCCACGACCCCACCAACAACCAAAAGCGCAGCGACCCCTTCTCCTTCGGCAGCCGCTACCTCGAAGAAGGCGACAACATCTTCGAGTTCAACGCCTGGGACCACGTGACCGTCGACTCCACATACCAAGCTTTCTCCGAAGAGCAGTATGAGCGTCAAAGACAGGACCCCGTGTCAGACTTTGATCGCGCGCGGTTCAACGCCCAGCCCGAGAAGTGGTGGAATACATTCTACAAGAACAACAAGAGCAATTTCTTCAAGAATCGCAAGTGGTTGGCGCAAGAGTTTCCGATTTTAAGTGAGATTGGGAAGGAAGATGGGCCTGCGGCGACGGTACTGGAAGTTGGTGCTGGAGCGGGGAATAGCGCGTTTCCGATACTACAAAACAGCAAGAACGAGAGACTGAAGATTCACGCGTGTGACTTTTCGAAGAAGGCGGTCGAGCTGATTCGCGAGAACGAGGCGTATGATCCCAAGTGTATTCAGGCGGATGTGTGGGACGTTGCTGCTAGTCCGGACTCAGAGAACAACGGCCTCCCAGCTGGTCTTATAGAACAAAGCGTCGACGTCGTGCTCATGATATTCATCTTCTCAGCGCTGAATCCCCGGCAATGGGACCAAGCTGTGCGCAACGTCTGGAGAGTGCTGAAGCCGGGCGGACAAGTACTATTTCGGGACTACGGGCGCGGCGACCTAGCGCAAGTACGATTCAAGAAGGGGCGGTATATGGAAGAGAACTTTTATGTTAGGGGCGATGGCACGAGGGTTTATTTCTTTGAGCAGGATGAGTTGGAGGGGATTTGGGGTGGGAAGACGAGGCAAAAGGAGGATCGGGAGGATGTAGAGACTTTGGTGGAGAAGGTGCAAGATGTTGAACTCGATGGCGCTGCACAACCTCCTTCTACATCACAGACACGAAAGGAAAAAGACGGAGAAGACGCTAATTCATCGAAAGCACAACATCGAGAACCCCGCCCGGCCTTCGAAATAGCACACATTGGCGTCGACAGACGCATGCTCGTCAATCGCCAGCGCAGACTCAAAATGTACAGGTGCTGGATGCAAGCTGTGTTCCGCAAGCCGGGAGAAGACAGCCAGGTTGCTACGAGTACGTTACGGCAGGAGAAGCAGGAAGATGGCGAGGGCGAGGCTGAAGCGGAGGAGACATAGATACCCCCTACCGAATATCGAATACACATAAATTTGCTCACTTTGAAAGTACTCCTTACATGATGCTCGGTACCATAAAGCGGTGAGTCTCGTCTCGTGCAACCACCCACACGCGCCCTCGAACCCTTCCATCAAAATCTGCATCTCGAACATTATACCGCAGACCGCTCAATCGCCCATCAACCTTTCTGACCGATTCTTCGACCCGCATGAGACACAAACCCCCTTACTTGCTCCGTCCAGCCACACGGTCATGGCCCACTCGTTCACGTGCCCGTGGCGGGCGCCTACTGTACGGTACGGTTAGCCCGGGCGGTTCCTGGCGCCGCTTTGCTGCATGGCATGACGGAGGGCGGAAAGGAATAGCGGGTCGCGGGTGTGATTGTCGGTTTGGGGTGTTTGGCGAGGCGCTGTGTGTTAGATATGGGGCCAGGACGTGTCATCGAAAGAAGGAAGAAAGTCAGTAAATTGCGAGTAATTCGAAAGTGTTGTGTCGGAGGGGATCGGTGAGAGGCAAAGTTTCTGAAGGCAAAGACAGTGGATGCATCGTCGAAGGTAGTCTTTTGATATTTGTGATTTCGTATTCTACATCTCCATCCCGTAGATATCAATCCACAATGCCATCTCCATTCCATCATCGTCTCAACGAGCGCGGTATACACTCAGCTCCAGCTTAGCGCAAGTATATAGGTATCGTAAAAAAGAAAGGGAAAAGGCCCAGAACACCAGGTTGATTCAGCGATCGAACAAAGCGGCCAAAGCCCACTTCAAAAACACACACAGATGGAGAAACTTTGTACAAAACGGAACCGTGATGCCAGATCCAAAGAAGAAGAACGAAAACGAACAATGTGCAGTAGATACGCACTTAGCGGCTAGTCACATTGGGACCAAAGTCAAAGCCACCAGCTTGTTGTTGTGCTGGTGGGTATGACGGCGATGCTAGCGGAGTGTATGCGCCCGGGATGGGTACCGAGGCGTATGTCTGCTCGCCCGGTGCGGCGCTGACATGTTCATTCCGTCGTTCCTGGAAGCCTGGGGACGTAGGCGGCATCGGCGGCGACGCGGTGCCCGTCCGTGCGGGCGCATCGAAGCCATCTTGGCCCAGCTTCGGCGTCGCACCGGTGATCTTGATGGGCGGCGCCGCGAGCTGGAAGGGCTGCGGCTGCACGATCTCGCGGACGTTGGCGTACTGCACTTTGTCGCTCTCGCCCGCCTCGGCAGCCGAGTGTGGGTCCACGTACATTGGGTGGCCTGGCGGTGGGCGCCAGCCACCGGAGCGAGGGGACAGGGGACCGAAGCCGGGGGTGTTGGGTGCGGATTGGGAGCGTAGCTGCGCGAGGTAGAGATCTGAGCGGGCGCGGTCACGCATCTGCATTGACTTTCTGAGCTTGCGCTTCGACCAGAAGCGGTAGAAGACGATGGCGTAGATGATGACGCAGAGGACTTCGACGACGATTTCGATGATGCAGCAGACGAGGGCCCAGTTCTGGAGAGTCGTCAGTGGTGGTTTTGTGCAATTTGGATGTCTGAACGTACCTGGAGACGGCAGACAAGAGCATAAGACACATCATCTTCGAAGAGGTGTCGTCGTTTGTTGTCTACGCAAGACCAGCCCCACATGTCCTTGTTGTTGTTCTGCGCTTTGCTTTGGTTCAAAACTGCTGCTCCAACGGCCCACATGATGATGCTGAAGATGAAGAAACCGACTGCGAAGATGGTATAGTACGCAGCGACCTTCTCTGCACGATTGTGGCCGCCTTTGAAGTATGCAATCATGACAACCACCGACATGAGGAGCGAAATACAGGCGATAGACAGGATCAGGACTTGTGGCCATATCTTGGTGTTTTCGGCCCATGCTGGAAGGTTGTTTCGTGGTGCGAGCGACTTGGTGGCGTTGAAGATGGCGAATGCGGTTGCGATCATGGAAAGGACAATCAGACTACAGGCGAAGTTGATGCCTCGGAGGAAGATCTTGGCTATTCTTACTCGGACCTTTGCTTTCTGCAAGCTGTTAGTTCTGAAACCCATGCTAACAGTCTAGTCGAACATACCAAGTCTTTAGCTTGCTCCTTCTCTGTGGAGGCTTCTTGCCTCTCGAGCTTCTCCTCCTCCCTGAAGGTAGGGCTCATGATGCTTGCCATTCCTGGTGTCCGTGGTGGTGCACCTGGCGACTTCATAGCACTTTTGAGAGCCCCGCCAGGCGTCCGTGGCGTTGGCGGAGGGAGGTATCTGTTATCGGTTTCTTCCATCTCGACTGATGCTACGTAGGATAGGCCTACGTCTGAGACTTGAGGTTGGGGTCGGTAGTGGTTTGTTGGGTAGTCCAACGGAGCCCGTGGTCCGTCGACTGGCGAATAGACAGAAGTGGCTTCCGCGAAGCGTGCTGTGCGTGGTGTTTTGTTGGTGTCGGACTCGTCGGTGTTCCGTCTTTCGATCGTAACTGTGAGATTCTTCTTATTGTTGGTGGCCATTCTACAACTTTCCAATGGCAACACGAAGACACAAAGCGATCATTCAGGCGTGATAGTAGAAATAAGAAGGTGTAGGAATGGTGTGTGGAAGAGGTCGACTATTATCCAGGCCAGCTTAGACCAGTCGTAGGAGGTTACGGATGGAGAGACAGAAGCTCAAAAGACGCACGACGTATTACAATAAGAGACCTGCTGGAGAAGAAAGGAGCAGAGGCAATACAGCGAAGCGCCAGCCTTTTGTCTCCAGGCGCTTCGAGGGCGTCGAGCTCGAGGATTGGATAGAGCAGAGCACGGTCGAAAGTGGAGAGAGATCGGATGGTAAAGCGGGCGGGTACTTACAACGTCTAAATGTATGGCGCCAGAGGCAGCCTGCTTGCACCACTGCAGGTCCCCGCCTGATAGGTCGAAGGGGAGACGAGCAAGTCGAACGGCGCGCCGGTGGAGGAGGGGAAGTGTGTGGCCCAGAAATAGACGCCCGGGAGAACTCAACAATTGATAGACCAACGAAGCGGATCCAGACCAGAACACTGCAGCGCAAAAGCCTTGGATATGCGCAATCTGACGAGGAGCTTACTTCCTGTCAACGTATGAGGTAGATCGTTCTGCGCCTCTCGTAAGATGAGTAGAAGTCGAGTTCGGATGAATGCTCTGATGCGCCTCCATCGAATGAGGGACTTTCAGAGGATAGAAATCCAGAGGACAGGTCCATCTTTCCCACCTCGTGCCTTCGTGAGCCGCGCTCCGCCCAGTCCATGGGCGCTCGAGGTGCCAGGATAAAGGTTCATCGATACCCAATTGCTGGGTGCTGTTTGACGCCTGCAAAACGCGACATGGCTGTTGTGGACAATGAGTGGTGGAGAGCTGCAGGGACGGTGCATTAAGCCAAGTTGAAGCTAGTCGGTTTAAGCTACGGGAAGCGCCCGTCTTTTTGTCCACCACCAATCGCAGATCGAAGCTGGCGTGAGACTCAACGAGGGCGCCGGCCTGGCCCACACTGCTAGAGAGTCACCTCGAGTCCAGGACGGCATGGGATGTGTCTTCGAGTCCTTTGTCTCAGAGCTGCATCATTGAGGCTTCTTCATAGATTCCTTAAGATCGAGCGGCTGCCCGCACAGACTTGCGCTTCTTCTTTCGCATAGTGAGCACTTAATCTGCAAGCTCTTGGTGCTGTTAGCGTTGTCAATGCCGGTATGTGATGAACTCTAGCATGTGCATCGCATGGCGGAGGCACTACCGCGGATCAGCATAACTGGGGCAAAATGTCCAGTAATTTGCCACATATTATTCTGCTTGGTACCACCGTTTGTCGGATGAGGTGCAATTAACCAGGATACATCTCGGTCCAGCTAGCCATGTTAAGACTAATCCGTTTCGTTTCAAGGCACGGTTATTTTTGGTCCTTGACGCATCGTGGGGTTACGCGGATGCAGTGACGGCTATCCATCCGGCATAACGACGACATGTGGATGCGTTGGCAGCTTTAGTAGTACACTTTCTGCATGCATCCACGTTGCTTCTGGACGTCGTGGACGAGGTGTGGCAGTGTGACCGAGCGAGCAATGAGATGGGAGTGTTTTGCCCCTTCACCAGACGCCGCACCTACGCTGACCATTATGCCGCAGTTTGAATGGGACGGGCCTTCCGCCTCCCGATGCTGTTGGGTGTTAGTTGTTAAGTGGAGGGCACAGCAAGCTCCGCCTTCAGAATGGGACATCAGAATGTATATTCTCTAGCAGCAGTCGAGCCTCCAGACTTCCAAAGGTATTTCAACGGCCCTATACTGTGAAGCAACGGTTCGCACGTTCCTCCATGTGTTCAATTCCCTCAGCCCTGTTCGTGCGACTTGCAACAACTTGAAAATAGTCAATCTGCTGTACCTCTTCCATTACTTCAAATGCTGTTCCTATCTCTGGACCTTGACTAGGTGTTCACTCAGCAGCCGGGGTAACAACCTAGCGAACTGTGCAGCAAAACATCGAAACATTTTGACCCTTTTTTAGCATCGTTTCCCTTGCGCCTACCCCATATCATTTGTTTCCCACTACCCTGTCTGTCGATATTGCTCTGCATGAGGGCCGCTCACTTCTGTACCATTTTTGCGTCATTAAGGCTGAAAATGATCGGATCGACGGCTTCGACAGCTTCTAAGGGCCACCTTGGACTGCGAAGCGAGGCTATTGATAGCAAATATACAGGATAGAGGTTAAGAAACTGACGTGCCGCTTTTCTCTTGTCAAAAGGCTGGTAGCAGAAAGGTGGGGAGCTCTTGGCTCGATTGAAGAGATGCAGGTACGTCAAAATTAGAAACACTGGAAAAGAGATGCAGCAACTGGCAACAAACGGAATCTGATGCAGGAACACGGCGAAGGGGAGTAGAGGATGGGAAAGAGGTTAGATTTTTGTGCCGGTGAAGGCACATCGCACAGATCGTACAAAGGGCGCGGCTGATAATATCATCACCTCTGCCTCCAAAATCCCACGTTACGTCAGCAGCTGTTCAACGAATCAGCTCGCATGGAAGCGCCGTGCAGCCAATGAGAGAAGCCAGAGCCAGATTAGCGCAAAGTGATATTTCAATCAGCCGCATCCATTATAGTTTCACTCGGCTGATAGCAGTTGCTGACAGTGTTCGCAGTATTCCGCACGCCGCCTACTGCAATGTGGTAGTGTCAGCAGAAGACGACAAGACACTACCTTATGAATTTTCTGCTGCTCTTGATCAGTAGTCTTCTTCAGGCTGTCAACTTCAATATCTTACACACACCACACAGGTCATAAACATCTTCGATTATGGTCAACATGCCACACCTGCGAGCTTTGACTAGACTCACGTCGGCTGAAGTCTACACTCATTTGATTTACAAAGCTGTCGGCTCTCCCTACTCGTTCTTAACAATATTAGGATAAGTCAATTGTGCGGCTACTGTGTGGGGTCAATAAGCACGCCTCATCAGTGCATACCACACCAAAGCGCAATTTGCCAATGCATCTTGGCTCTCCAGTATTATCCTTCAGTCAGCTCTAATTGTATGGATGTGTTGGCAACATGCGCTTTCCAGTTCAGTGAGCAAACCAAAAGCTCAAGCTGCAGGTTCACGTAAAACACCAGATCCCACGATCGATTTACCACAGGGAATAAAGAACTACTCCGCGTGGATCACCGATCCAGACAACGTAGCACAGAAAGAACTTCAGCCCTCCTCGTCGTTGGATTTGCAAACCTTCTCGATAACTCAAGCGGCGAGACTATGTCAGCTTTGAGCAATGGGGAGTATATCTGGATGACGTTTAGTTGAATCAATACTTCTAGAACATGCGTTGTCGGCTTCACAATTAAATGATTGTTATCATCTCCAGATCCGCGGGTATTCTCACAAATTACACTTCAGAAGGCGGGCACATCGTTCATAGAAAACACGATGTCATATTCGCAAGGCATTGTTTTCTACAACATCATCAGACGTTTAAGCGACTCGTGGCATTTCGAAATGACGGAGTGGGCGGCATTCGATATATTAAGTAGCCATACGTGAATGGTACTGGATATTGTGCTTTGCTAAGGCCCTCGAAATTCCCTGGGGAGTTGGGGAGCAATCACTGCCACGTCGAAGTATTCACTCATCACCTCCGTGTACGACTATGGCTAGTTTCAATCACAGCATCAACTCACGACCAAAACAACCTATATATACTCACAGCTATTGAACATTGCCAACCATCCAGCCAGTGGGTGATGCCCGAGAGGGGGCTCGTTAGCTGGTACCGTGGCACCTTTCGTCTGTTGGCTGGGTGGATTTTTTTGGCACTTTCATCGTCATCAAATTTCTGCGTTCCTGAGTGAGTGGTCAGTTCAGAGTTCAATTCTCTTTTTGGCCGATACTCTTCCTGCACCTCAAATTACATCTTTTCTACATACTGCTATGATTACTTCACATCTGGCGGTACAATATAGCACGGAGACGACATGTCACATTCGCAAAGCACTTCTGCATTCCACGATGCACCGACTCAAACCCCAAAACAACACGTTCAAGCAAGTAAATACCAATTACCTTTTCTTCTAAAACCACTCCTCCGCAATCCTTCACGCACTATATCCAAACTTTCCTTCCTCTCAATACCTCCCATCATCATACTCCTGCAAAACCTCAACATACGGCTGATAAAACCTCGTATCCCTACCCCCCTTCCTCTTTATCTGCTTCTCCTTCTCCTTCTCCCTCCTCTCCCGTCGCTCCCACGTAAACAACACGCTCTCCCCCCTCGTCTCCCTCTCCTCTCTCGTCCCCCGCGGCCCAGAGAATGACGTAGGCACAGCTTCCCAACTCGCTCGCTCCCCTGCACACCCGAAGCTTGCATCACTGTCCTTCCGTGCTTTGTTCTTAGTACTGCTTCCTTGTTGTTGATTATGATGAGGTGGTGCACGCAATGTACTCGGGCCCCCGATGCCGCCCATGGCTGCGGGTAGGTTTGCTGTTGTGCTGAGGTCTGAGATTTGGCGGGGGCGCGAGATGGTGGGTTTTGTGTCGGCGGGGTGATTGCGCGTGGGTTTGGCTTTGTCTTGTGAGGTGGGTACGAGTGGTGTTTTCCACCACTGGTGAGCGCTTGTGGTGGGCACAGTGGAGGACTTGGGTGAGATCTCGTGGGAGTCAATGGAGGGAATCCAGCCACATCGGGGTGGAACGTATGTGGATGGGACAGCGGGCCTAGTGGGCTCTGAGGGCTTGGGTTTGGACGGTTCCCGGGTTGTAGATTTAGGTGAGGGTTTGTCAGAGGTGCGAGAAGATGTCCAGCCGCGGCGGGGCGGGACGTATGTAGATGGCACAGCAGGCCTGGATGGTACGATGGGCTTGGTATATGCCTCTCTGGCTGGCCCTGAAGGCTTTTCATACGCGTCTAGTCTCGTGGGCCTCAAAGACTTGGTATATGTCTCCGCTCTCAACCTATCCTTAGGCTTAGGCGGCTCGTGCAGCTGTTGAGGAACCGGTGGAAGGTCCTTGGAGACAGCATATCCCCGTTGACGTGGTGCGGGCTGCAGCTTCGGTACTCTTGGAAGCGCTTTTGAAGTATCTACATACCGCTGGATATCCGGATGAATTCCAAAGGGTACTTCGAGCGATGAACACGACACCTCTGAGGGCTTGCGAGGTTCTGAAATGGAAATCGGAGCTTTACCTTCACCTTTGGACGGCGTCCAGGCTGAAGTCTTGCTGGACAGTTGATGCGCAATAGGGACTTCTGGAGTAGCGACAGGAGCCTTACCTTTACCCTTGGACGATGTCCAATTTGACGGCACATGCGCAATCGGCACCTCTTTTGACGAGCGAGAAACATCAGACTCTTTGCGAACATCCGTGGATGCAGCTGGACCCTTACCTTTCCCCTCTACTGCCTTCGTCCAGAACGCATTCGACGCAGCAACCGCAGCCTTTCCCCTCGCCGCAATAGCCTTCATCTCCAGCAACGTCGTTCCAGACGGCGGATGCGCCGCCAGCCCAGCTGACGGCCGTCGCTTCGCAGTCGCTTCAACCTCACGCTTTCCTTTCTTCGCCTGCTCCGTTACCTTGTAGCTCTTCCACAGCTTCTGGCCCTCGCCCTTGGGCCCAGTATGATATATGCCCCTAGCGTTACGGTAGAAGTCGCCGATCTTCCACGTGTCTTCTTGTTTACCTTGCTTGTGCTTTACTACTGGGGCTGGCTTCTTGATAACGTATTCCTGGATTGGCCATACAGTTGCATCTGAGCCTTTTCGCGCTTCCTCTGTGCGAGCGAAGTCGATGGCTGAGACGGGGCTGTCGCGGTGGCGAGCGTTACGGTGGGTGGTGCTGATGGCCGAGACGGGGGCATGAGACTGTGTGGTGCGGTGAGGGCGAGATGTTCGGGGTGAGACATTGCCGTCGTCGCCGTACGTGCTCATGCTGTACGTGCTGGGCCTCAGGCTGCCCCATGAGCGCCGATCTGGCACTTCGAGGTTGTTCGGCATGGTCGAAAGGTCGGCGATACCTACTTTGTATGGTCTAATTTGCTTGGTCGAGATGTGCTTCTCGTGAAGATACTTCCTGGTGTGATAGACAGAGTTGGAGTTCTCTTCTGGGCGGACTACGGTTTTCCAACGTTGAGGCCGTCCGTTTGTCCTAGTACTTACTGGACTCTGGATGAGTTTTACAGGTTTGCTTGTTGTTAAGGCTCTACGGTCTTCTTATCTTCGCTGATGAATTCGATCTTGAGAAAGTTCAAGTCCAGGATGGAAAGACCTAGAGTAGCATAATCTAGCACAATCGCACATTGTGCGCGACATTAATAAAGCATCGCAGGAAGTGACGCATGATAACTTTCATCTTGAGAGACATTGTAGCGGTAGCAACAATGGAACAAAGAGGCTGGTACGCAAATGTTCGCCCCTGTTTGAACCTGTGACAGACAAGTGGACAAGAGAACAAAGATACTCACATGCGGCACAATGCTAGACCTGAAATTTCGTGGTACATTTCGCGACTGCAACTATTCGTCACCTTGCGCTACCGCAATGGCCTCATGTAGGCTCATCGTACATCGTAAAAGACAAAGTCGGCCACGCCGTGACTGATGATACATCCAATCCCAACGCCGGACCGTGCAGGCCATGTTGTCCACCTTTTGAACGCCGGAAAATGCATGCCTGCGTGCCGTGAAACTGCTTCGTAGCCATCTAGGCCCATCCTAGCAGACCATCTGGTCGTCTAGAAGTTGTTGTTTTCGCGCGCCATGCGCTCCGCCTCGCCCTCGCTGACGATTTTCTTGCCGAGCCACTCGGTCTGGAAGCTGTTCTTGAGCTGGTCCAGGTCCTTGACGACGTCCTTGCAGCACGCGATGATGGCCTCCTTGGGGGTGATGGTGCCGTCGGTCGACACGCGGAGCTCGAAGGTCGCGAAGAGGGGGTGCGGGACCTTGTACGCGGCGAAGACGATGTACTCGTACTTGAGAAGGCGCTGGGAGAGGAGGTTGCCGAGCGTGTGGTCCTCCTTGTTGAAGGTGAAGATGGCGGTGTTGGGCACGCCTATCGTGTGGTGGGTGGTTAGCACGTGCGGGGTGGCGGGGTGCAAGTTGAGGGCGACTTACGGGTCTCCTCCTTGTGCTCGACCTTCTGCTGGCCGTCGTCAAGCAGAAACAGCTCGAACCTATTCTCATAGTCATGGTCAGCCTTGTGCGACACGTGGCGGTGGTCCTTGGTGTTGTCGCGCAGGCCACAGTTGGGGTTGTGTTCCACGAGGGCCCCGATTTTGGGGTTCCAGGAGGGTGCGAAGGCGCCGTCAGGGTTCGTCATCTCGGAGTTGTATGAGGGAGTTGACTGCTCTTCTATTCGCTGCTGGAGTCGCAGCGGCGCGAGCTTTTAGATCGTGGAGGCGCATTTGGTACGGTCGCGTGCGCTCGACCTTGCGCGCGCCGATTTTACGTGATGGGTGAACGTGACGCGGCTCGCGTGGGCTCACGGTGAGGTGGTGAGGTGGTGAAGTGGTGAGGGCACTCAACATACCCACATGGCACGTCCTCCCCGAAAGTACGCATCGTTGTTGTGTCGTATTCGCGTGTATGGCCGTCGTATGTGAAGTGTGAGGAGAGAGGAAGCTGCTTACCTATCTGGTGCGTTCATCTTGTCAGTCCTTCCTTCCTTCCTGTTCTACGTATGCTCTTGTTCAACTGGGGTGGTTGCGCCTTCCTCAAGTGCGCGCGCGACGGGCAAGCGTGATCCCAGCGAAACAGTAATAATGTGCGTTGAGGATGTGATTAAAGATAGTGAGAGGTTGAGAGATGTGTTGCGGTGCGACAAGAGTCCGCTTGTGGGGAGAAGATCTGTATAAGTCGTGGTGAAGGCATGTTCGAGGTCGCGTTGGTCTTTGTTCCGAGCTCGCCTCACCGCCTTGGGACAACCACTGTTCACACCACGCTAAGATAGGCACCGCACCACTTCGAGGCCGCAGTCAACTTTCTTCTACAAAGCCTCAATTCACGTTTACAATCAGGTCTTTGACTCTTCCCGATGTAGAAAAAACCTCACTCCCAATGAGCGTGGCAAGATCATGTGATGAAGCATCAGGACGCCAAAGCAGTGCCGTCTGGTAGGACAGACCATGAGAAAGAAAATACATCACATATGTTACGCTGGCCAACCTGGAATCACGTGTCCCTCGATTGATTCGATGCCCTGATATTACTGAAGGCCAAAATCCAAAAATATAACCGTGTCAGAGGCAGCCAAATCATGCATCAGACCACTTTTCGACCCGCTTACCCAAGACCTCACATGCTCCATTAGACTCGACTGCTCCCCGATTCCCTCTCATACCCTTCAAGTCTCGTTCTCCTCCACCTTGATCGCTACCCTTTCCACATACATGTTGTACTCTTGTGTCTCCCCCCTCTGGATAGACGGCACATGCAGCGACATGCAACCCGCAGCATCAACACCCCAGCCTATCTCGCCGAGGTGAACGAAGTGCATCTTACTGAACTTTGGGTTCGTGAGTCCTGGTATGTCCAGTTTAACAAACTTGCTCTTTGGGACGATTTTGATGTTGCTGTTGATGAGGACTTTGTTGAGTAGAGCGGCGTTACTGAGGCTTCGGGAGGGTATGCCGGGTGTGAGGATGGTTTTGTTCGCTCCGTGGCGAGACTCGTGTATGATGAGCTCTGATACCACGTTGTATGTATACCTGTGCTTGAAGGGGGTGTTGTTTGCCAAGGCCCGCATCTGTGCTTTGATGGTGCTCACATAGGAGTTTCGAAGGGCGACACGGAGCAGTTCAGGGAAGGCATTGAACTTGAGATCAAGTTCTATCTTGACTTGATAGTCGGGCTCGTCTTTGATCTCGATGACCTCGTCGTCTTGCTGGCTTCGGGTAGCTGTCCGTTTGGCGGCTGGGGGCTGGGCTGGCTCCTCTGCTGAGCGCTTCTTCTGTGCGGGTGGTGACATGGTAGATGCTTGTGATGGTACGTTGAGATGAGTGGTGCAGTTGGCGAATAGTCTTGCTTGTCCTGGTAGCCCGTTCAGCGCTGTACCTTTTGACTCAGATTGGGATTAGAACAAAGCACAAACCTCCAGGAGCTCAGAAATAACTGATTGTCGAGAAGCTGTAGTAATAAGGTAAAAAGGTGTAGGGAGAAGAGAGGCGAGGGATCGTTAGAAGCTTGAGATAGATATACTAGTCGCAGCCTACAGCTTCGCCTTCACCCCCCCGTCCATCTCCTCCTGCGCCTTTACCTTCAATACGCGCCTTAAAATCTTGCCACTCACCGACTTGGGAATCTCATCCACAAATCTCACTCCACCCCTTAGCTTCTTATGGTGTGCGACCTTGGCGTCCAACCAAGCACGAATCTCTTTCGCTTCCGCCTCAGTCTTACCTAGTCCCTCCGTCGGCACGACGTATGCTCTTGGGATCTCCGTTGCTTGCTCTTTGTCATACAGTCCGATAACCGCACAGTCTGACACATTTGGGTGCGAAACCAAGAGGCCTTCGAGCTCAGCAGGTGGTACCTGGAAGCCCTTGTATTTGATGAGTTCCTTGACGCGATCCGTGATGAAAAAGTTTCCGTCCTTGTCTTGATATCCTACATCGCCGGTCTTGAAGTAGCCATCGGATGTCAGGGCGTTGGCCGTGCCTTCTTCGTTGTTAAGGTAACCTTTGAACACATTTGGGCCCTTGATCCACAGCTCTCCAGTTTCACCAACAGGCATCTCCTTCTCGTCTTCCGACATGTACTTTGCAGTCTGATAAGGCAGGAGCTTGCCCACGGATCCGATGGTTTTGTTCCAGTCTTCCCAGGGCTGAGTGTGCGTGGTCGGGCTAGTTTCTGAGAGACCGTAGCCCTGCTTGACTGGTACACCAAGCCGCTTGCTCACGGCGTCAACGAGCTCGCGCGTTAACGGCGCAGCGCCGCTGTTCATCATCCGAAGTGAGCTAAGATCGTAGTCCGACACGATAGGATGCTTGCCGAGGAGCAGAACGATGGGCGGCACGACATAGGCAAAGGTGATTTTGAGCTCCTGGATGAACTTGCAGAAATCCACGAGGTCGAACTTTGGCATCACAACGAGCTCGAGACCCGTATACAGACTTTGGTGAATCAAGCACGTGAGGCCTGCGGAATGTCAGCTCAAGACACCGTGAGTATATCCAGGAGGACCTGGCCAAAGAAGAGGCAAGACGTGAAAATGCTTCGAGGCTATCCAGGATGGAGTAAATTGAGAGATGGGCTTACCATAGATATGAAAAAAGGGTAGAAAAGCAAGCAGCTTGTCGCCCTCGCCAGTCGGGCCACCCGTCGGCCTCAAATTGCCCGCCTCTCCAACCTTCAGCATCAACGTGTTGGACACGATGTTACGATGCGTGAGCATAACGCCCTTTGGCAGCCCCGTCGTGCCAGAGGAGTAGACCAAGAAAGCCAGATCTTCCGCCGGGTTCTTCGCCTTGGTGCGTCGATACTTCGCTGAACCCGCAGTATTGACAATACTCGTGAAGTGCTTCACCCTGTGACTCGGATCGCGCTGGTCGCCCATCACAATGACCTTGTCTAATGGGATGCCAACCTGCTTGGCCGCCTCCTGTGCATTCTTGATGAACGGCAATTGAGTGACGATGGCCCTGGCACCAGAATCTTTGAGCTGAAAAGCTAGCTCTTCTACCGAGTAGCCAGGGTTCGCAGGAGATAGGATACCTCCCGCCCAATGGCAACCCCATGTGATTGCTGGAGTGTCGATGCAGTTCGGGGTGTAGAGTGCAAGAACATCGCCGGGTTGCCAGTCCCAGAGATGCTTCAGGCCTTTGCCGAAGTTTGCTGCTGCTTCTTTGACCTGCGCATAGGTGTATGAGCGCTTGGTGTATGGATCGCAGTAGATCACTGCAAGTTGTGGTTAACTTCGCGTGATTAATCACCAATCCACGACTTGCGCCTACCTTTGCTATCCGGGAACGGCTTGTCCTTGCGTTCGAACAAGAAAGCCCATAGGTCCACATCTGGAATGGGCTCGCTGGGATAGTGCGATTCGGTCGGCATGTTGATGAAGAAGTCGATATCGTGAATGCGACTCGATGAAGCTCAGCAGGATGCATGCCGGCATGACTATACGCCGCAATCTGCTACCCCGACCCGAGCTGCCGTGTTACGGCTAGCCAAGGATGTGGAGAAGGTGGCTTGCGGAGTGACGAACGGCGTTGGAATCGGCCGAGGCTTTTGCCGTTCTTCGATTGGTCGCTCGCCCGAGGTCATCACTGTCCGCGCCTTTGCGCGTCTTCGCGAGATACAATCAGTAAATAGTGATTAGGTACAGCTCTGTCGTGTAATCAGTATACGAAGTCACTGCTTTGCATACTAATCTTCACGATGCCAGGTTGGGTGAGAATGATGTTTACCAATTCCGGATACTGAGACCATGCTAACAGTAAGGCAGGAACAAGCCACAGCTGTAGAAAAGCTCTCATCAAACACATACACGAGCACTTTGCACGACGATTGGTGCATTGGCAGCGGTTAGTTTTCCTGTTGCCCCTGTGTTTGCTGTGCTTGATGAGGTTGGCCACCCCAGTCTTTTGTGTATTCAGCTCCGACGCGGCTCGTAGCCCATCTATGACTGATGCATGACCACGAACGATGATTACATCGTTGTGACCTACAAAGAGTCCTAACTGATCGCTGATCATTTGTTCAGTGCCAAATGGCGGCTATGTCACGGGTGTATTGCTAGAAGTCGTCAAGTCGCACTTTGCGACTTCTCTAACCAAGCAAAACCAGCCGCACACAATAGCTCTGCATGTCGAGTTCCTGAGGCGGACTGAAGCAGGACTAGCGACCTTTAAGGTCGAGGATGTAAAGCTCGGTCGTCAGACGTCCATCGTCCATGTAACCATGGAGCAGAACGGCAGAAAAGAGATCATGTATGTTGTACACCGTACGAGCTGGGTCCGAGACAGGAACTAATCGTGCCTTGTGTTTTGTAGCGCATACGTTACAAACTCGAATATCGACAAGGAGTCTGGCTTCACGTATGACACCGAATACAAGCTGCATCCACCTATCCCATCGGTTGATCTGGTCAAGCTTGAGCAAGACACAGATCCAAATTGGAAGCACCAGAAAGAGATGCCATTTGCCAAGTTCCGAAAGGCCAGCTCAAGAGTGAAGTTTCACTTTCCACGGGATGGCCATGTCCTCAAGTGCGGCGCCGACGAGTGGATCTGCTTCGAAGACGGCTCGAACTTCAACAACACGTCGATCGGCTTCGTTGCAGACATGTTCCCGCAAGTGATTGAGCGCCACCTGAAGCAAGAGGAAGGACCGTTCTGGTACCCCACCCTGCTGCTCAACTTGGACATCAAGAAGGCGTTGCCAGCGGAAGGTGTCAAGTGGCTGCAAGTTCGGGTGAACATGAAGAAGATCAAGAACGGACGGATGGATATAGAAGTGTTTGTGCATGATGCGGAAGGTGACCTTGTTGCACTGAGCCACCATGTTGGTTTTGTGCTGGACGCTTCGAGAAATCTTGCGGCTCGCAAGAAGCCAGAAAGCAAGATGTGACAGGCCTGATGTCAAAGGAGTATTGCTAGACTGTACGCTGTCGTGTAGAGTAACATAGCTTTCGCAATGAAATGAGTGTCTTACGATTCTTCTCCAGAGCTTGAATTGAACTGATGTTATGGCAGAAGAACCCCGCATTCGACGTGTCTTGAACCTACATTTTTCTACGAAAAGTTACGTGATTTCTGAGCCACCGACTTTGGCGTTCGGTGTCTTCTGAACGTTGAGAAGAGCATACGAGCGTCTTCGTTCTTCGGCAGAGGTGTTGATAGAGGTAGACCGTCGGCCGTCGTTTTCAGCTCTGCATCGATTCGATTCGAGATTGCACACAGCAGTACTATGCCAGTAAAGTACATGGCTGTAAAAGAAGACAATTTATCAGGATGTTGTTGTTCGTGGTCTGCATCACTCCTGCTCAGCGAGCGTTAGCGTGCCAAGCGCACAAATAAGCGAAGCGCACGGCCCTGGCAGATATCTCCTCCCTCTGACTTTGGCTACGCACACCACGACATCGACAACTAACGACAGCCAAAATGCCGAAGGAAGTCAAGCAGAAGTCTGGCCTCATCGTCGGCCTGAACAAGGGCCACCGTACGTCTACCTGTCCGCAATTCCACGCATCGCATCCACCTCGCTCCTGCCGCGCACAAAAAACTTCGACCGCACAGAAAGCTAACTCAATAAACAGAGGTCACTCCCAGGACCCCCGCTCCCAGGATCTCGAGGAGGAAGGGTTTCCTGTCCAAGCGCACCGCCTTCGTCCGCGAGATCACCCGTGAGGTCGCCGGGTACGTTCTACTCCCAGAGACACGCAGAACAGAGATTGTGCGACTAGCGTCTAGTCCACGACCTGCATGCACAAAGCATCTGGACAACTTGCTAACAGCAATTGCTATAGACTTGCCCCATATGAGAAGCGTGTCATCGAACTCCTCCGAAACTCCAAGGACAAGCGTGCCCGTCGTCTTGCGAAGAAGCGGGTATGTCTCATCCAGCCTACGTACCTCGATCACATTCTAACACACCACAGCTCGGTACCTTCGGTCGTGCGAAGAGGAAGGTCGACGAGATGACCAAGGTCATCGCCGAGTCGAGGCGCGCGGGTCACTAAGCGGGTTACGATCACGAACGAGGATGAAGCAACACAACGACCGGTTTTCCGATTCTTCCTGGGTGTTAGGTCTCTTCATACGGCGAACCGATACGATACTACTTGGGCACACGCCAGCGGGCATACCACAACAAAATGGGGAGCAACATCATCGGAGTCCGGCTATGGCATCGTGGACAATCAAGGGTTCAGCACACCTAGCAGTGTCACACAAAACTCATCAAATGTGACGATCGGTTCACGCCATATGCGTTCCCGTCTTCACTTCCATCGTGGTGCTTGATGTCGTGACGTGATTCCTAGCATGGATGTCAAATTCCAATTCAGCCTATTCCCATGGCAGTATTTGGGCCGAGAAATGCTTATATTGAAACGCGTCTTGCTTGGTGACGAGACTGCTCTTGCTTCACTTTTCATCATGTGTGAGTGAGGCTTGGAGTGGAGGCGCGGACATGCTTATACATTGTATGATACCATTCGTGATGCTATCGCTATTTCTTTGAGCTGTGTCGTATGTAGCCTTTGCGCAACGTTGGCTCGTAATATAACCTTCTCAACCACCAATCCAGAACACCAGTGAAATGCGACCATGACCCACCCAAACACCACGCTTACAAATCCAGTATCGACACTGCCCAGCTACTTACGCTTGAACAAGCCCTTACCCAGTATGTTCTTGAGCTTGTTCTCCTTGTCATCCGAGCTCATATTCGCCTTACGCTTGCCCTCCGCCACGGTCTGCCCCTTCGCTGGAACCTGCTCCTTCTCAGCCGCCACAGGGTCCTCTACTTTGAGTGTCTGCGCTTTTGCCCGCCACTCCTGCGCCAGGGTACTCCGCGATGCACGAGCTTCTATACTCGCATCCTCTGCCCACTGGAAGGTGATGAGCTCGTTGGCGGAGAAGCCAAGGTCCTGGCTGAGGCGCTTGTTGGTCTTCTCGATAAGGACAAGGCGGCCTATTGGGCTGGTGTATTTGAGCTCGAAGGGTTCGTTCTTGCGGTCGAGGAAGCCTTTGGCAAATTCGTAAAGGCCGTTGGCGGTGTCTTCCTTCGTGAAGTTCATCTGAATGAGCGTGCCATCGGGCATGCGTATGCGCAGTGCCCCACCCTTTGCAGCAGCGGCAGCGACCTTCTCCAGCCTGGCTTTCTCCTGCTCTTCTAGCTCTTTGTCCGATAGTAGTCGTGTATTTCGAGTCTTGTTCAATAGCTGCGCTTGATGTACTTTGGCGTGCTCAATGCTCGGCAGGTAGTCGCTCTCGTTGAAGACGTTTCGTGCTGCTTGCGGTGTTGAAGAAGTCGGAGCAGAAAAGATTTGGACGTTGCGTGGTAGATCTGAAGTCTGTGCTGATGGTGCAGGAGACTCGCTGGGGGTAGCTGTCGATGTGGCTGCTACTAACGATGCTTCTGGAGCAATGTCGCCCACGTTCTCTGCTGTGACGCCTTGTGCAGGTACCTCAGGCTCCTCTTTATCTTTAGTTTGCCCAGTAGGCTTTGTGTCGACGTCCATGAGCTCTGGATCAGCTTCCTCGCTGCGAATCGTTTCGCCAGCAACAGTGGTCTCAGCCTCTCGCGCCGCCTGCTCCAAGACAGGCGCTGACGTGATCTGGGATGAGGTCGCACTATGAGCTCCAGTATGTGCAGGCTGCTCGGTCTTGAAGTACTGCGATATCTGTGTCATGGCTTCTTCCAACGGCATGCCACTGTTCTTGTAGGAGAGCTTGAGAAGGGCAGAGCCGCTGTCAAAGCCCAGCTGGGCCAGCGTCTGTTGAAGTCCAACGAAATCCGATTGCTCACGATGACCTGGCATAACTGTGATGACGGGCTGCTCATAATTCAGTCGCCCTGCACCTGAAGTGCCATCGCTCATCTCTGGCACTCCTCGCTGCGTGAAGTTGTAGTTCGCGCCATCTCCGCTCTCGAAGTACCGTAATACCTCCCACAATGATGTGTTGTTGGCAAACTTCTGTGTGAGGCGGGACTTTGGCAGTTGCAGAGCGACCGATATGACAGTGGGCGATCGTGAGGCTTGGACGAGCTCTAGTCGTGCGCCTTGGGGGAGATTCGCGAGCCGGATTTGCTGGGACAATGCGATCGGCTTGTTGTTGAACCTATGTGTGTGTCAGCCGACTGCTGCTGGCCAGCTCTTTCTTGATCCATGACTTACTTCAGCGTGAAGTTGTCCTTGTTGACGCCAAACTTTTGACACGCCTCATCCAGGACTTCGGTCAAATATTTGACAGGCGTAGTCGGCACCTTGACCGTCTTCGCGTACGAGTTGAATACAAGGACATGCGACATTATGCTGGGCGGAGGAGTCTAAACAGGCCGTGTATGGCTACAATCGCAACAGGCACGTTCGCAAGCAGTATGATTCGCGAGTACCAACAGTCCCAGTCGTGGCCTCTTCGTGTTGTGTCGCAGCGTTCAATTACTAAGAGTAGGTTGACCAAATGGAGGAGTTTTGCTTCTGGAAAGCTGAGGAACAGGTTGCTTGGGCCTGCCATGAATGAGGTCCTGAATATTACACAATGTCGAGGACGGTGAACGCCGAGGGTGACGCTTACCAATCCTTTCTTTCGGTACGGACTATGAGAGCCCAAATGCTGGGAGCTGGAGCTGGCTGTGGAGGCGGTCGGCGTGTGTGTTCGTAATGCCGCGCCTGTAGCTGGAGATGTGACTGCTTTGGAACTACTGAAGCTTGTTTGTTTGCCGTCTTGCGATGTGAGCCAGTTTCTGCTGTGTCTGTGACAGGTTCCAGTGAAGAATCAGTAGCGCGGTGATCAAGGCAAGGCAATAATGTGGTGTTGTTCTGGAAGCTTCGTACATATACGCGTGCCTGTCATGCACGTAACTGGACCCCGCCTCGTCCTCCACTATCGATAACACTGGTGATTTGAGCTTCCTTCCGCGTTCTCGCCGCAACAAACAACATCGATTCAACCAGGACTCCAGCCATGTCGGGCGTTACAGAGATCTCCTCCCCCTCCCAGCTGAGCACCCTGCTCTCTTCCTCGCGAGTCGTGGTAGTCAATTGTAGGCAGACGCGCATTTCAAATGGCACAAACATCCAGTGCTAATGTTTGTAGTCTACAACGAGGGGAACCAATCCAGCAAAGCAATTGCACCAGTGTACGATCAGCTTGCAGGACAACTTGCGAGAGCCGGCAGAGTCTCTTTTGCCAAGGTCAGCGTGGTCGGGCAGGCAACGATAGCGCAAAGCTATAGTGTCACCAAGTACGCATATGCCCCTTCCTATACCATCGACTGGCGCATGCAGCTGACGCTTTGCTAGCACACCCACCTTCATCATCTTCAAGAACCAGCAACAAATACGAAAGTACGGCGGCTCCAACCCTCAGCAGCTCTCAGAAGCGATCAAGAGTCTAGCAGCGGAGGCCGAGAACGAGGGCGGATCTGGAGGCTTTGGCGAGGCCAGTGGAAGTGGAGGAGGCAGTTGGCGGGGCGCCGAGCTTCCACGAGGATATACCGATGTCACCGACCAGGTCGACCCGCGCGGCTTGGACTTACTGAACGCAGACAGCGAGTTCGGAGGTGTGAAAACACTCTTCGAGGGAGCGCAGCCGAAGAGTCTAAGCAAGGGCAAGAGCGCAGCAAGCGGTTCAGAAGGCAGCAAGGACTGGATAGAGAGCGACGTTGACAACCAGCTTATGCTCTACGTCCCATTCATGGCGAACCTCAAGCTCCACACCATCCACGTCACTTCCTGCGTCTCGGGCGACAGCGACGACGACGAGGCGCCCGTGCGACCAAAGACGATCCACATCTGGACCAACCGCCAGCACAATCTTGGCTTCGAAGAGGCGGAGGATGTGCCCGCGACGCAGACTATCGAGCTGAAGGAGTCAGACTGGGACGCGCAGACGGCCACAGCTAAGCTCGAGCTGCGCTTCGTCAAGTTCCAGAACGTCTACTCGCTAGTTATATTCGTGGCTGATGCCGAGGGCGACAGCGAGAGGACGCGCATCGACCGAATTCGCTTCATCGGCGAGACAGGTGAGAAGAGGGAGATGGGGAAGCTGGAGAAGATCGGAGCAGACGACTGAACGTTGGGAACATTGGCGCGTGGAGTTGGGAATAGAGATGTCATGGGCGCTAGCATCACTGCGAGTAGATGCAGGTCGTGTAATCGGCGAAGTCAACTCACACCGCGCAAAAGCAATGCGGACCACACACATCGTGTTCAGTATGTGGTAAATGCAACTCTGAAAGCGTGCAAAAGTCACTATCAAGCAGCACATGGGACTCGCGCATCACGTAAACCTTGAAAAATATGTTCGACCTTTTTCCAGCGAAAGCGCCATATTAGATAGACGCTGCCGCAAAGTGTATATGGACGATGATGCAATATGTTCTCTCTAGGAGGTCGACGACACTTATCAATACCATAGTCTGTGGCATCCAAGCAACATGGGGAAACATGAACGATGACCTCCGCCGCGAAGAATCAAAGGAGGATCGAGCGTGAAGAAGTTTTTATACGACAACGGAGGTCCGGCGCCGGTTGCTCCGCACACTAGCGGCCGGGCTTGGCGAAGAAACCTTCATAACGAACGTGCGTGATGGCAGCTTTTGAACTCCATGGCTTATGATGAGATTTGGATAAACAACATGATAGGAAGAGTGTGATGCTGCAACTTGCGGCGCCTGATCACAATATCACCGTAATCTGAAGCCTGTCTTTTTCGTTTGGAATCCCGAAGGCGCTGGAGGAGGGCGGTTCCCGCGACGCGGCCTCGGAAGGAAGGCAGCATTGAAACGCTGCAACGTCTCGGAGGTGCGCATTTACTGTCGCATCTATTTTCTGCTCTTCTCTTTTGCTTCTTTTTATGCCGCTCCGATGGCTTCTCTCGATCTGGCGGCAGCGGCCGGCGATGTCATTCTTCGTGCCTGGTGCCCGGGTTTTTCGAGAGCATGGCAGAGTTTCCACCTTGGGTTTTGGCTTGCATTTGGCCTTTCGATGCCGACATCAATGGATGACTCGCTTCCATGTGGTTTTGACTCGTCAGGAAATGCAGCAGTTGTTTGTCCCGTGTGCCTCGTGCCATGGTGGGTGTGGAAAGTGCGATGGAGATGTGGATCCAGCCCTCACAACTCAATCTTTCAATCTTACCACCCACCATCATGCAGCAACTGTATGGAAAATTCTGCTGGGTGGCAGTAAAGCATGCGTCAGTCTAGGGACATACGCGCCACAAATATAGCGGACCTGCTCGTATTTCAGAGCCCAAGGACATTGTCATCGCAACTCAATCTTACTCGCATGCAGAAGTCGATTGAACAACGTTCCTACCGCCTGGTACTGCATGTCTTGTCAGTCTAATTGCATAGTAGACTGTGCGATTTGCGAAGCTGTGGTGTCAAACCTTCATACTGTGTATATCCAAAGATAGTGGCGCTACTGCATTGATGGTGGCTGCCACGTTCTCGCGCCTACCACGCGTTCAACACATCACCATCAATAAATTCATCCACGCCATCAGTTACGTAAACGGGCGCTCTCGCATTTGGTCCCCTTCGCAAGGCGTGTATTGCCCTCGCTGAGAGCATCATCGTTGTTCCTCGGCAAGACCCTGAAACACATTATTGACAGGTGCTACCATCGTACCCGACGTCGCCGGGGCATCGCCTCCGCAATTGAGATCTTCACCATCGTCACTTTTGTGCCCAAGATCAGCTTGCAGATCACTACTGACTTCCGTCGATAGCACATGGGAAAAGGCAGCACTTGCGCGCCGTCTTTCGGCGGCCCTCACCCGCGAGTAGTGTCCGCGCTACCGTCTACGAAGCCGGGATAGGGCCCGTATGCAAAATCTGAATGATGTCTTTCATCCAACAGATGACGCAGGTGCTCTCTCCGAATATTGGCACCACTGCGGCTGTCGTGTGTCTATCTTTTCAAATCTCAGATGCACCTATTTAGGGCTGGCCATGTGGATACAATTCTCCGGTAGACACGCATACCGACGTATTATAGCAAGACGGTACCTTGCAGACAGTACTACTGCTCGCCAGCGATGTCAAATCTGTGGATCTTGATTGCATGTGGCGGGACTTGTGTGGTACAATAATGCGCCATGTCCAAGAAGTGTAGAGTCAAGACACTGACAATCATTACTGTTCCAGTAGTCCCACTTGTCGTTTCAGCCTGGACGAGACACAAATCTCGCAGCCTATTTTCGCGATGTACCGTGGACGATGCTTCGGGTGCAGCTATCCAGCACGGTGTCGACCGTTATCGCTCGCAGGAACTCACAGTGCACAACCGCATGAAAACCCGGTGTGCCTTCAGCACCGAGCACGCAGCACGAGTGTGGGGAGGTTTCAAGCAACACGAGGCACCCAGGCATCCTGCGTCGGTGCGTTGTGGCTCTTGGGAAATTGCTAACAAGCCTGACCCGGCATGGCCATTTGATAGGATTCATCTGGAATTTCGATTGAAAGCTTCGAGCACCGTGCCTCAACGTCCGGCAGTATGGATACCGCAAGACTCCCAGCTGCCCCATTAGGATGAGACACCGCCATCGTCGCCACTTCGGTAGCAGAGGCGAGCATTCTGACGTTGTTTCAAGATCCAGCATGCTGATGCTTGACGATACCGTGACAGATGACGGCACGTCAAAGGTCTCAAGCCTATCAGCTGTGGAGACAAAACGTGGGTATCGAGCCAAGCGCAGGCTCACGACCAGATCATCATACCTGTAGGAACATTATTGTCAGGCAAGACCGGTCCCGAGTCCCAACAGCACGCAGCGGCAGTATCAGATATTGCCCGCAAACACGCGACACAAACGCGAACGATTTGGCAAACGGCGCATCAATAAATCTTGTAGCAACTTCGGCTGCTGGTCTACCATCCGGTGAGCGAGGTAGCGAGTCACGATGCGCGGAATACTTCTGTCAATACCAAAAGGTAAGCGGCGTGAAGCCACTTCTCCGTCAGGTTGGTTATGTTCCTGGAATCTAGACGAAGATCAGGGTACGGCAGTATGCGGGCAGCCTTGAACAAATGATAAGGTCGATCGAGTGGGGAACAACTGAATCTCACAGTAGGCTACTGGAAGCTATCGTGCCTTCCCCGGCGGCGGCCGACTCAGGGTCGTCTCGCACGCGTAGGCGGAAACGGACCTTCTTCCTGAATCAGGCCGCGGGTCTCCAGACCCTGTTGATTCGTGTAAAAGACCCGCTAAAATGAACTTTCCAGAAAATCTTTCCTCAAACGATGTCACATGAAAGCAGAAAGATATCAGTAGAAAAGGTAGCAAGAGTCATCCCACGAGATTCGTTTTGAAGCACGATAAGGCGAATCTGGTGGTTATATCGTTAGCCGTTTGTTCCTGCATTGTACCTGCATTGGTGGATGCTCGTGGTCAATCATAGGGCGAATCCGAGACTGTGGGGTGGTAGTCGCTTGCTAGGCTTACGACGATTGGGCCTGTTCGAGTCCACCACGCCGCTGTCACGCGCAAAGCGGCGAAGACCAATTCGCCCGATAAAGCAGCGTGTACGCTAAACCATCTGGAGAACCACCAGCCAGCCATATGCAGCGCACTGAGTTGTGCACACAGCATTACATTCGCGCTAGCCCTCGAAATAGAACCAGACGAGAAGGTGACGCTGAATGCAGGCAAGTCTTATTGAATGCTGACATTTATACGAGGCAGCGGGTTGCATAACTCTGCAAGCCGAGGAAAGACGGAAACACGCAAATGAATTACACTAACAGGTGTCGCTATCGATACCTGTATATATGTGACGCACACCATCAGTTTGTTTCCTGTAAAGCGACTTGCAGATGCGAGCTGCGATGTCGTTATAGCGTCCCATTGTACACGATTCGCAGGCTAAGTGTAACATGAAACACGCTCCATCAGAACATCAAGCCGTCTCAGCAGCTAAAAGCACCTGCATCCTTGGTGTACCAGCATGCTGCTGAACCTTCGCATCAAGAAGGCAACGCTGGCGACGTGCAGCTCATCGCTCACGAATGTGTCGCACCATGGGCGGAACACCCGTAAAATTCACCACTAAGCAGGTGCACATGGCAAAATCCTCCAGCTGGCCGGACAAATCACGATTGACGGGCAACATCACGCTGCATCATATGTACCTAGCTGTGTTCCTGCGTCGAGCCGCTCTGCTCGAGTCTGCTCGTCTGCGCAACACGAGCACTAAGTGACGATATTATTCTGCTTTTGCTGCAGGACACCAGAAGCAATCCACTGCACAAACATGAATCTCACCACGGTGGATTGGGAGACGCAGTCATCCCACACGGTGGTGTGGTCGACTCCGTCAGTAGAACCGCCGGGCTACGGCGCGTCGAGGATCACCATATGTGGCCTCGATGATGTTGCCTCTGTGACGGTGATTTGGTGTGGCAAAGAATCGCCAGCGTTGCCCTCGCCAGTTCGTGCAACACCGTTGTCATATCCCACCGAAGCAAGCGACGCGCCTCGTGTGGGTGAGGGAAAAGTTTTGAAACATTCAATCAACGTCAGCATCAAGCCAGCTGGGTCTTCTTCCACGGACAGTTATCGACATGCCGCTGCTGCTAACTTATCGATAATCATTGGGCGGGATAGGCTTATAGATCCGCGGCAACGGGCTCAGGCTGAACGGCAAATGACGGTGCAGACGAGTCTTCTGGTGTTTTTGTTGGACAAAGATGCCACACAAGGCACCACAGAAGACACCACATCTCGTCGTATGACCCACCACAGCGTCGCCCTCTATCTGCGATTCGCAGCGGGCATCCCGAGGCTGCTCAGCGTGGCCGTCAGTACTGCCACACTCCACCATTCGGGCGTCGCGGACGGGCTGTATCGATACTCACGGCGCTGACCCCGGCAGCCAACCACACCATGCCGCTCCTCATTTCATTTTGCAGGGCATGCAGCCACAAGCTGGGCCAGCTGTCGGCGAACAAATTTAGCGCATTGAGTTATGCAGACCCGCCGCTTTATCACTTGAGTCGTTGGCTGCATGCAGATGCAGGGGTTGGGCTGCATGGACACCGGCTTCATGGTTGGGCGGGCTACACTTTCGGTGGAGACGCTGGGACACAGCCCGGCACAGTGCCTGCACATCCATCGCGCTCGTCGCGTCTTTTGTGCCGCTGATCGTCTAGCCTACTTATCCAGGCGTGTCCTTCTCAGCTGTGGCCTTCCCTGCTGTTCTTCATTGTTCAAGGTTTATCAACCTCTTTTTTCTACATTTCCCGCTTTTGGTCAGCTTTGTACAGTCGCTTGTGCAAGTAACCGTTCCTTCCTTTGGATACTCTCCACCACCACGTCCACGGACCCTATGACATCTCGCCAGACCCAGTAGGATCACCACATTAGTAGACAGTTTCGTGATTACGATCTGTTGTCCAGTCATTCCTTCGACCATTTCATTACTATCCAGCAACTGCTTCACATTTCGCAACATCTAATTCAACCACCTTACGATTCGACTCGAAAGACGTCGAACCGTACGAATAACCAAGTGCATACCAACAACTTTCTGTAAAACACACCTGGTGAGTAGTGCGTCATCGTTCAATCTTAACTTTCATCTGACGGTTCCAAGTAAAGAACACCACATCCACAATGGACGGTTCATATCCCATGCACCCTGCCCAGGCCATGCAGTCGTCATTCTTTTACTATAACCCGGATCCCCAAGGAGAGAACAACCGCCAACACGGACACTTCACACCTCACCCATCGGGCCAGACGACCTTCCAGCCGCAGAACATGTACTTCCAGCGACCATCATCAGCACACTCGCACATCTCGTACCCGCAGACCGCATACGCAAGCCAGATGCTAACTCCCGTGGCGTCGCCTCAGCCCATGTACCAGAAGCCAACGATCCTCATCCAGCCCCAGGACTCGCCTTTCCTGCGGCCCATTGACACTGATTTCTCGTACGCACCTGCCACGCCACCTCTGTCCTCTACTGGAAGCGTCAGCAGCCCACCTTCGGTCTGCGACATCTTGCCCACTCCAGTGAATGGATTTTTTCTAGGCGAGAGCATTGAGGGCGTGAAGCAGGGCTGCGAGGAAGAAGTCTTCTCTGAGTTGCTGTCTGCTGGCATCGAATGGCGGTCAGCGACCCCACCGATGACTCCTGGTAAGTACTTCTTGTGAATGACGTAGTCGCGGGTCGCGTTTGTTTCCCGTTGCTCTCACTGGAACGGAAGAACGTTTTTGCTGACCTCTGAAAGTGTTTATTCAGCCTCCTTCCGCTGAACAGGGGTCTTACCTCCTGAACGCAACCTCCTGCCCCTCGCTCTCCCCATCACCATCACCAGTACCGCGCACACCATTTTCCGAGGCCGAAGCCAACTTCTGCAACCCCAGGGACCTGACTGTCTCCGTTTCTGAGCTGTCCAACTCGCTTACTCTTTGCCCCGGCGACGAGGAGCACAAGGTAGTGTTCAAGGGTGAAGTCGCCAAGATTGAAATTGTGGAGCCCGCGTCGTTCAACTTCACCGGCCTGCCAACCTTCGAGCCCCTGTTCGAACTTGACTGCGAAGACGACTTTACCGGCCTTGTCCAGTTTTCTACTACCGACAACACCAACTACCTCGGCAACAAGCGCCAACGCACTGAGCTCGTAGCTTTCACCTCTGAGGAGGACTTTGTCAGTGACGCGAGCTTCACGGACTTTGAGGAGGAGCTTTGCCACGGACTGCCCCTTACTCCCGCTGCCAGCGACAACTCAGACGACATGGCTATCGCCCCAGCCCCAAAGAAGCGGTTCTCTAAGAAGGCGCGCTCGGAGTACAGCGACGCGGAGTCCGATGACTTCCAGGGTAAGACTCAGACATCAGGTGATGATCACACCACGTCTGGAGCATCAAGCCAACATCATTCAGGTCAAAACTCCAACGCCGACAACGACAACGCCGGTGTTTCAAGCTCCGATGAGAACGGTTCTACACCTGTCGCCACCACCAGCCGTCGCGGTCGCAAGCAGTCGCTGACAGAGGACCCTTCCAAGACTTTCGTCTGCACTCTCTGCTCTCGCCGCTTCCGTCGCCAGGAGCACCTCAAGCGCCACTACCGCTCTCTCCACACTCACGACAAGCCCTTCGAGTGCACCGACTGCGGTAAGAAGTTCTCGCGAAGCGACAACCTGTCACAGCACCAGCGCACTCACGGCACTGGCGCCGTTGTCATGGGCGTCCTCGACGGTTCGGAGCTCCAACACGGCGACATGTCGCAACAACATGGCGTCATGTTTAACAGCCAGAACCCTGCCGACATGGGCCAGATCCTCTACCAGGCCGCTGAGAGCATCTCCAGCTCAAGCTCCGACTCTTTCTCCGACATCGAGGCAGCTTCCCTCAAGATGCGCAAGAGGAAGCGCGACGAGTAGACAACGGCTCCACTTCTCCTTGCATCTCACCTAATGAACCTCACGACATCACATCTGGTAGAAGGAGTTTGCTTCACCACTCGGCGACCGTTTGTCACCCTCATGTCCTCACGCAAGGCGGCTCGGTTAGACAGGCGGCACAAGCTCTATGCTCCATCGGCGTCAGAGTCCTACTGACTCTGCGAACGCGGCAAAAGTCCTCACTTCACTTCTTCAACTGTATTCTACACACCCAACTTGGCATTGTCCACATAAGATTGGCTTTTCTCCTTCCGTATCTAGGTTGCGCGTTTCTTGCATGGCACATCTGGGCTCAAGGGGATGGGTTAGACTCGGTGTTGGTTGGTTTTTCCCTCACACCTTTACGACGGCATGGCCTATACTCACCCGGCCATCGTCGCCGCCTTCTCCTTATATGCGTTTTTACTGTCATTGTAATCGGCTCCGCACTGCGCACGCCACACATTCTGGGAATTTCGATTCTTCTCCCCACACGTAATCCGCGAACCTACACTGCTTCTGCAAAGCAATTTCCTTGCGTTTCTTGTAGTAGAGTGCCGGCACATCGAAACATACCAAAAACATCGAACACATGCACACTTCTTTCTATTCCTGTGAGTAATAGTGATCGTGACACACCGTGATCGTCCACGCCGGCTTACTTTTCGACCACGGCAGCCGCCCGCTGCCGCGTGCGGATGCTGAAGATCCGTGAACTTAGTCTTGCGATCGAGGCAATGACGATCAATTAGCGTGGGCAGGAGATTTTAGCGAGCGCGCGACTACCAACACTACACCTACTGGCTGTGCACTACCCGCCTCCCCATCCACCAGCTTTTATTTTCCCGCTAGATAAAGTGTTTTGGTCCTCTCACTCATGGCAGCTTCACTTAACGTGATAGCGCTAATTTCCGGGGGGAAAGACTCGTTGTTTTCGATACTGCACTGTCAGGCAAATGGACATAGGGTCGTGGCTCTAGCGAATCTGCATCCTGTGCAGTCGGCGAATGAGGATGAGGATATCGATAGCTACATGTACCAGACTGTGGGACACGCTATAATACCACTGTACGAACACGCATTGGATATTCCACTTTATCGCCAAGTTATTACGGGCGGAGCAGTGAATTCAAGTCGGGACTATGAGCAGCCGGTAGAGCAAGAGCAGGACGAGACGGAAGACCTCGTGCCGCTGTTGGAGAGAGTTATACAGGCACATCCAGAGGCAAATGCAGTATCAACGGGAGCGATATTGAGCACGTATCAACGCACTCGTGTCGAGTCTGTTGCGTGTAGGGTGGGACTCACGCCGTTGTCGTACCTTTGGCAGTACCCACTACTTCCTCCGTATTCCCAGTCATCGCTTCTGCATGACATGGCAGCTGTAGGGCAAGGAGCTATCATTATCAAGACCGCATCTGGTGGCTTGGACGAGAGCTTCTTGGGCCTCAATGTAGCTGACAAAAGAACCATTGCGAAGCTGAGCTCTACAATGGCTCGCTTTGGAGAAGCTGGAAACGGTGCAATTGTTGGTGAGGGGGGCGAGTTTGAAACACTGGCACTCAGAGGGCCAAGGTCGCTGTGGAAGAAGAGGATAAAGATTGTGGCTTCGTCGACGCAAAAGGTGGACGGTGGACAAACGATTTTGAGAATCACAGAAAGTAACCTGGAAGATAACACCGACTCTGCTTACCAAAACGGAGGTGCCTTGAGGATCCCCGAGCTTTTCGACGACGAGTTTGAGACAATTCTAGATGCTACGGACATTGCCAGCAAGAAGTTGTCAAGCAGAGCTGTCGAATTCCCAGTCGCACGCAATTCCAACGAGGAGCCCTCACCCCTCAGCGACACATCCTCTCTAGACAATCTACCCACAAATGCAAGCAGCGACACGCCCACCATCTTCACCTACGCCAACCTCATTGGCGACCCACGATCCCAATCCGGCACCTCACCCTCACGCCAACTCACCAAGATCCTCCTCCGACTCGACCACGTGCTCAAGCAATGGAACGTATTTAAATCCAACATCAACCACTGCACACTCCTTCTCCGCGACATGGCTGATTTCACTGTTCTGAATCCAGTCTACGGCCAATACTTCAACTCTGTCAATCCACCAGCCCGCGTCACCATTGCCGCTGGCGACGCCATGCCGACTGGCGTCGACGTGATGCTTAGTATTACTCTCGATAAAGACGAGTTCGACCGCAAGGTCCGCGTAATCAAAAGTACGCGACGGCAAGGCCTGCATGTCCAAGGCCTCAGCTACTGGGCCCCAGCCAACATCGGTCCATACAGCCAAGCCATCTCAGTCCAACTCCCAGCATCAGGCGAAGATGCCAAAGCCAGTGAGATGGTTTACGTAGCTGGTCAAATCCCCCTTGTGCCTGCGTCCATGTCTGTCTACACAACACACGGATTTGAAGGTCAGGTCCTTCTCTCCCTGCAACATCTCTGGCGTATCGGGCGCGCGAAGAATGTGAAATGGTGGACTGCTGGCGTTGCTTTCATACCTACCTCCTCAACTTCTTCGTCTGAGTCACACGTACGCGTTGCACGAGACATGTGGAAACGCATCCACGCCCCGACATCCAAATCCAGTGAGTTTAACTCCGACGACGAAGAAGACATCGACCCCTGGGACCGCCTCAACACCCAGCACACCCCAGTATTCAATGACACCACGCACCGCGCACCAGTCCCCGACCTCAGCGCCGTCTCAAGCCCTTTAAATCCCAACGTCTCGCCCATCCCACCGTGCTTCGTCGCTCAAGTCGACGCGCTACCGCGCGGCGTGGACATAGAATGGAGTGCCGCTGGCCTTACTTCCAACGACATAACATTCAAGCGCGACATCACACACTCCAACGTCACAGTAACTACGCCCGCAAACACACGGACCCGGTTCTACACGCTCGAGATCCGCAAAATGGCTGACATCGAGGTATTACAGCGCCTAGGCGAGGAAAGCGTCGAGAGTTGGACGAGTGCGACGTTTTATACAGGCGGGGGGTTCAGTTGGGGTAAAGGCATGAGCTTGAGGGGCGTGCAGTGGATCCCATGTCTGAGAGTGTGGGGTGATGATGGGGGGGAAGTGAGGGGTGTGTTTGTGGGAAGGGTGGAT